>Ga0181533_1000043_pt1 | contig 142987 bp, 103 predicted proteins | sample PEATcosm2014_Bin_45_FD_119772 | JGI IMG/M metagenome (GOLD analysis project Ga0181533, IMG submission 119772) | Peatland microbial communities from MTU Mesocosm Facility, Houghton, MI, USA - PEATcosm2014_Bin11_60_metaG | ecosystem: Environmental > Terrestrial > Soil > Wetlands > Peat | place... | reverse complement strand
GCGTCCGTTCTTTCGAGCAGATCCCGCAAGCTCTGGCGCCGCGCAGCCTTGCGATTTTGTCGTAGCTGACGTCGTCACGGGGGACAATGGTGGCTGCAATGACCTTGCGACGGTCAATTGCAGCGCTGGCCCCGGTCCTTCTGCTCGCACCTGCAATTGCGCGAGCGGGCCCGCCCTACGTGACGGATGATCCCGAGCCGGTTGAGTTCCGCCACTGGGAGTTCTATCTGGCAACTCAACATTTCATCACCAGAGATGTCGCAACCGGAACTGCGCCGCATGTGGAAGTGAACTACGGCGCATGGCACGGCCTCCAGCTTCACGCGATTGTGCCCCTCGCTTACGCGCGCCCCAGCGGCGGTACCACTTCCTATGGGGTGGGCGACATTGAACTGGGCGCCAAGGTGCGTTTCGTCGACGAGGGCCCGTGGCGACCAATGGTGGGCACCTTCCCTATGTTCGAGCTGCCGACCGGCGACGCAGCCCGCGGGCTCGGGACCGGGCACCTGCACGTCCTCATTCCTCTCTGGCTGCAGAAGAGCTTTGGTCCCTGGACCAGCTATGGCGGCGGGGGCTTGTGGGTGGACCCGGGAAAGGGAAACCGCAACTACGGGTACTTCGGTTGGCTGCTCCAGCGTCGCCTCTCGCAGCTCGCCACGCTCGGCACCGAAATCTTCTACACCACCCCTGACCAGGTCGGCGGCAGTGCCAACCTGCGCTTCAACCTCGGGCTCGTTGTCGACTTCACCGAGCACCACCATCTGCTTTTCTCGGCGGGCCGAAGCATCGTAGGCAACACTGTTTTCCAGGGCTACCTGGCCTATCAAATGACGATCTAGGTCATGATAGGCTCTCTCGCGGAACTAGAACCTCCCGCCCTCATCTAATCGCTTCAAGGAGGAACTCACCATGCGTGCAGCCGTCATCACCCAAATCAACCAACCCTGGGAACTGAAGACGCTTCCTGATCCTCGGCCCCAGCCTGGCCAGGTCGTCATCAAGATCCACGCGAGTGGCATGTGTGGCACTGATCTGCACGTCCATCACGGGCACTTTGGCCTCACGCCGCCCATTGTGGCGGGGCACGAGCCAGTGGGCGAGATCGTCGAGCTGGGCGCGGGTGTCACCGATCTGCGCGTGGGCGATCGCGTGGGCGTGCACTGGAACCAGAAGGGCTGCGGCCGTTGTCGCACCTGCCAGTCAGGCAACCAGTATGCCTGCGCCAAGGCGCAGTCGTGGATGCACCTCGGCGGCGGAAATTCTGAGCTCATGCTGGCCTGGGCTTCGGGTTGTGCGCTGCTGCCCGAGGGCCTCGCGTACGAGGCAGCGGCACCGATCTTTTGTGCGGGCTACACGGTCATGAGCGGGCTGCGCAATGCGGACCCCAAACCGGGTGAACGCGTGGCTGTGCTCGGGCTGGGAGGACTGGGGCATTTGGCGCTGCAACTCGCGCGCGCCGTGGGCCTGGAAACCTGGGCCATCACGGGCCAAGCCAACAAGGTGGCTGAACTGAAGTCCATGGGCGCCCACGAGGTACTGGTGGGGGGCAAAGAGCCGGGGACCGCCATGCGCGACGCCGGTGGTTTCGACGTGATTCTCTCGACTACCAATTCAGCCGTGCAGATCGCCTCGGCCTTCGGCGGCCTACGCGAAAACGGGCGCATGGTCAACATGGGCGTGGCCAACGGTCCCATCGCCATTGACCCCATCCTATTGATGATGGGGCAACGCCAGCTTCGTGGTTCGAGTCAGGACGAAAGGCGCGATCTGGTCGAGGCCTTGGAACTGGTCGCGTCGGGCAAGGTCAAACCCGTGATCGAAGTCTATCCGCTGGTGCAGGTCAACGAGGTGCGGGCACGCCTCGAGGCAGGCCAGGTCCGCTACCGGGCCGTGTTTACCCACACGGCGTGAACGGCGCCGCCTGCGCTGCCGGCATCGACCCGGCGATGAAGCTCATCCACGATCCGACCCGCCTCGGATCGGAGACGGGCAAGCCGAACATCACCGTCTATTTCCGCAGCAACAAGGTGGGCACCGACGGACTCTGGCACAAGGGCGGCAGCACCGGGGAAATACCAGCCGACGGTTCGTGCGTGGCCGGGTTCATTCTCGGCTCAGCGCTGGGAGCCCTCATGTCGCGCATCTTCTCGGCTGATGGCGGCGACAGGGGCAGGACTGGACGCCAAATCTTGCCACGGGTTGTTCCAGGTGTGTAATGTCAGATAAGGTCGCCATGATGATGTCTCAGGCTGACGCGGGAAACGACTCGCCAGAGCAGCAAGCCCTCATGCAAGTTGTTGTGGACCTAATGCGTGGTAACATTGTGACCGTGCTCCTCGGGGCAACTGTTTGCGTGGAGGCGCCGGGCGAGATTGCCTATCGCCATGTGATCCTCCGTGCCGCCGCAGCGGTCTGCAAGCTCGCCATCACCCGGGCGTGCGGCCGTCGTGCGCCGGCCGATGGGTTTTCCCATCAGGTTGTGTCCGCGGTGGGCGAGGCTTTCAACAACATCGCGCTGCACTCGTACCGCGGTCGACCGTCGGACATCGTGCGGTTGCGCATGACGATAGAACCCACTGTGTTGCATCTGATCATGGAAGACTACGGGGCCGGGTTTGACCCGCACACGGCTCGCGTACCCGATCTGGAGGCGCTACCAGAGTCGGGGCTTGGCATCTTCATAATACGGTCTTTGATGGATGAGGTGACTTACCAGCAGGGCCGTCCCAACGTCTTGAGCTTGAGCAAGAGGATTCGTGAATGCCCGTCGGAGTTACCGAGGGTTTCAGGTAAGAGGACTAAAAATGGACTTCTCAACCGATAGGGCGGATGGCGTTGCCACGCTTCGCATCGAGGGCGAGCTGGATGCAGTCAGTATTCCCGATGTTCGGCCGACCATAGACGCCCTGATCGCCGAACATCACCCGCGCATCGTCGTCGATCTTTCGCGTCTGCGGCTCATCGACAGCTCGGGCGTGGGGGCGCTGGTGTTCCTGTACAAGAAGGCCAAGGAATATGGCGGCGTGGTGACGGTCCAGGGTCTGCGCGATCAGCCGTTGTCGATCTTCAAGCTCCTGCGCCTGGATCGGGTTCTGCTTGCGTGAGGCCGCATGGGCTGGGAAGGGGACGAGCCTGCGGGGCACGAGTGGATCGTCGAGACGCTGCGCCTGGTGCGGCGGGCTGGTCGGCGCCCGCTTGTGACCTCGGCCTCGGCTCTGCTGGCGGCGGCTGCGCTGTTTGGCCTGCAGTTGCGCCGGCCGCCGGTATTCGCTGCTCGGGCCGAGTTGCTGCTGCGTGAGAGTGCCCTGTCGACGGATCGAGCCCGAGTTTCGCGCGCGGATCTGCGCGGCTTCGTCGAGAACGTCGCCTTCACCTCGTCGGGGTTGCAGGAGGTGATGGACAAACACGGACTTTTTCGTCGGGCAGCCGCGCGTAGCCCGGTGCTGGCGCTGGAAGAGATGCGCAAGAGCATCGAGGTCGATATCCTGCAGAACTACCTGGCCGAGGATCGCCTGGAACGCGCGCCTTCGCGTTCGGCCCGCATCGTGATCACGTTCAGCGACGATGACCCGGACCAGGCCGCGGTTGTGGTGCGCGATCTCGGTTTGCTGGTGGCCAGGGCCGAACTGGGCCGCCACACCGAAAAGGCACGCCAGCAGGCGGGTCTTGCCAGCGCCGCGGTGGCCGAGGCTCGCGAAGAGGCCAGTCGAACCCAGGGCGAGCTGGCGGCGATGGAGGCCGCCGCCGCGGAGGCGCCTGGCAAGATCTTGCCCGCGCAGAGGGTGAAGATCGCCTTTCTGCGTGCCTGGTTGGCCAAAGTCGAAGCTCGGCGCAGCAAGCTTGAGCAGGAGCACGTGCAGATGGACCTGACCGCGGCCGCGGAAGAGAAGCAGGCCGGCACGCGCGTTCACCTGGCCAGCGTGCAGGCCGAGACTGGGAGGCCGAACCGCGAACTACAATGGCTGCGCAACAAGGCCGCCATCGCCGGGGCGACTGGACTGACCCTGGCCCTGCTGCTGGTCGGTGCCTTCGACCCCAGGCTTTACGATGCGGGTGATGTTCGGCGGGCAGGCAGCCTGTCGCTGGGAACCTTGCACGCCCCGCCCGAGCAGCTACCAACAAGCACGGGAGAATCGACGTGACAGGCGAAGCATACAATGGCTGGCTCGGGTTGCGAACCGCGTTGCTCATGGTCGGGCGCGCTCTGCATTCGCGCGTGCTGTGGCTGGGACTGCTGCTGGGGCTGGTGGCGACCATGGGCGTTCTGCGGGTGGTGCGTCCCATGTACCGATCGGAGGTCGTGCTCGTCTATCGGGCTTCGCCCGGCGCCAACATCGTCTCGCAGACCGAGGGCGATCCCTCGCGCCAGCTCGCCGCGCGCCTGAAGGAGATGCTCCTCACACGCGAGCGAGTCGTCGGTCTGGTGAAGGAGTTTCATCTCTACCCCGATCAGGTGAGGCGCAGCGGACTTCTGGACGCTGCCGAGGACATGCGCAAGCAGCACCTCAAGTTCGACTCGGGCGGCGGCGACACCTTTCGCATCAGCTTCGAGGACGAATCTCCCCAGCGGGCGCAGTTGGTCACAGCGCGGGCAGCCGAGATGTTGCTCGACGTGCATCGCACCTGGCGCACCCAGGATGCGGTCAAGACCCAGCAATTCTTCGACGCACAGAAGCGCGGGGCCGAGGAGGTGCTACGAGCGCGCGAGGCGGAATTCACGCAGTTTCTCGCCCGGCATCCCGAGATGGCCCTGGCCATGGGGACCGGCCCGGTGACGCCCGGTGCGCCCCTGCGCGCGGTGAGTTCCGAACCCAAGCAGCAGGACGGGTTGGTGTCCCGGCTGGAGGCGCGGGCGACGAGGCTGCGCGATCGGGGCAGCGAGCCATCGAAATCCGAGAAGCGTGAAGCTGCGGCGGAGACCGCTCTCGTCGATGCCGCCTTGCTGGCCGAGAAGGAAGCGGCCCAGGCTGACCTCATCGCAGCCCAGCGCGACCTGGCGCAGAAGCAGAAGCAATTCACCCCCGAGTATCCCGACGTGCGTCAGGCCAGCGAGGCGGCAGTTGCCGCGCGCGATCGGCTGCGCAAGGTCGAGGATGCCATCCTCGCGGCCAAAAAGGCCGCGGTCGCGCCTCCGCCTCTGCCTACTCCCGAGGTCGAGGCAGCGGCGCCGGTTACCGATCCATCCACGCGCCAGCGCCTGTCCCTCATCGAGAAGCAGATCATGCAGGCGCGGGCCAAGGCGCTGGAACACGATCCCAAACGCCTGCTCGAGCTGGGTACCCAGCTTGCCGAGATGGACCGTCGTGTGTCCGAGGCGCGGGATCGCCTGGCCGTGATCCAGAGCAAGCAGTTCCAGGCCTCGCTGGAGGCGACGCTGGATCTGCAGGACAAGACCGGCGAGCTAGTGGTGGTCGACCCCGCCTTCCTGCCCGCCCGAGCGGAGCGCCGCAGCCGTCTGAAGCTGGGCGCGCTGGGGGCGGGCGCCTCCTTGACCCTGGCCTTCGGCCTGTCGTTGCTGCTGGTGTTCTTCGATGATCGCCTGCGCGCTGGTTTCGATCTCACGCGCCTTCGCCTGCCGCCGCTGCTGGCCGAGGTGCCGTGCGAGCCGCGCCGGAAACGCCGGCCCGCGCCGCCCGCGAGCAAGCCGATCCGGAGGACACCATGAGTGAAGCACGATCGGCCGTGGGTTCCGACAGCAATCCCAGCCGGCCCGACCCAGCGGTGAGAGCCGCGGTGGTGGAACGCGTGCGGGTCAGAACCGCGGCGGAACCCGACCCGCGTGCGGCCATCTTTGACAACCCCTTGTCGGCGCGCGCAGCCAGTTTCCGGGTTCTGCGCCACCGGCTGGCTGACCGGGGTGATCCCAAGGTGCTCGTCGTGACCAGCGCGCAGGATGGGGAGGGCAAGACCACCTGCGCGCTCAATCTGGCCTGGGCTCTGGCGGAGTCGGGACGTAACCGCGTGCTGTTGCTGGAGGCGAACACGGCACGACCGGCGCTGGCCGGGCTGTTGGGTTTCTTGCCGCCGGGCTGCTTCCTCGACCAGCTTAGCCAGCACCGAAGCGAGCCCACGCGCCCCTGGACGGTGGCCCAGATCGCGCCCTACGATCTCGACGTGCTTGCCGTGCAGCCGCGGTCCGAGCCTCGGCCGCTTTTGCACGGGCCCAACCTGCTGGCGGCCCTCGCCAGCCTGCGCGCTGCCTACAGCTACATGGTCATCGACACGTCGTCGATCCTTACCGGCCTGGACATGCCCTTGCTGGAAGATGGAGCGGACGGCATCGTGATCGCCGCTCGGGCGCGCCAGACCCGTGGCCGCGCGCTGACCGCGGCGCTGGAACAGGCCGGGGGCTCACGCGTTCTCGGCGTGGTGCTGATGGATGTGTGACGCTGCTGTAGCAGCTCTTCGATTCACCACTCTGTGCGCTTGACTTGACCAGACTTGCCTGACACGAACTTTGGCGGGAGGAAGATCATCATGCGGGTGGCCATCATCTCTTGTCCCTTCCAAACTTCCTACGGGGCCTACGTCGACTCGCTCAAGCAGGCGATCGAAAGGAAGACCGGCGGCGCGGTACAGTGGCTGGGGTCCAACTGCGGGTGCGGAAATCCCACGGAAGTGAACCGGGGATTCCAGATTCAAGGGTGCCAGTACTTTGAAATGCCCAACATCAGTGACTACCACTCGACCAGGCCCTGGAAGCGCTGGCTGCGGGTGAGGGTGAGGAGTCTGTTCTGCTACTTCCGCGCCAGGAAATACGGGAGTCTGTCGCAAGAGGCGGAGGTGGTGCACTTCCAGCAGATCCTGAACGCCTATGGATCCGACGTGGTGTTCCACTGGCTCAATCAGCCGTCGCGGGCTGCTCGGGTGATAACCGTTCACGAATTGGACAGCCGCCAGCTTGAGTCTCCCGAACGCAACCAGACGTACAACAAGGCCGATGCCATCATCGTGCACGACAGCGCCTTGCGGGACCAACTCGTCCACCTGGGGGTGGATGCGCGCTTGATCGCAGTCGTGCTCCACGGAACGGAACTCCCGGCACTGGAGGAAAAGCAGCCCCGCGAAGGGATCATTTTCTACGGCGGGCACCATCTCATGAGCGGCAAAGGCCTGTCGACGCTCTTCAAGGCCATGGCGTTGCTGAAAGAGCGGATGGGGGCCCATGCTCCCAAGCTGAAGGTGCACGGCCATTTCGGGTCTGACACGCCAGAAGAGGCGGAACAACTGGCGCGCGAATGCGGAGTGCAGAACGACATCGTTTGGCTCAACCAGATTACCCAGCAGGAAATCTTCCGCCAGTATCAGACCTCCCTGATCTGCGTGTTGCCCTATTCGGGCGGCTTCGCGGGGTTTGCCGCCGCCACGGCCGCCGCCACGGAATTGCCCGTGATCGCGACGAAGAACGCGGCAATCCCCGAGCACATTGGCGACTGCGGGATCTGGGTCGACAACGACAACGCCGAGCAACTGGCGGAGCGGATTGTGGAGGTTCTGGGCTCCCAAGCATTGCGAAGCGATGTCGCCCGGCGGCTGCGAAAGAGAGCGGAGGAATATCTGAGCTGGGACAAGATTGCCGACAGCACGCTCGCAATCTATCAGCAGGCCTTACGTCGAAGAATGGAGTCCGCCCATTGAGGCGCGCCCGGGCGCTAGCGCAGATGTGAAGCTGGGCCAAGGCAACATGACTGGCGCGGTACCAATCAGCCCACGTCCCCGCACAGGCGATCCGTCTGCAGACGACCGTGCTATGGCCCTGGACAAGCCGACTTGCATCCCGTTTGCGTCTGCTGCGCAAAACGGCGGTCAGCTCTGGAAAGAATGGCGGCGTCTCTCTGCCGACGCCCCGCCATTTCTTCAACCCGAGTTCTTCGATCTCACACGCGCCGTTGCTGACCCGGCCGGCGAGTTTCATCTGGCCGTGGCAGTTCGGGCGGGCCGGCTGGCCGGTGTGCTGCCCGTCACGTTGCACGGCCCGGACCTACACCCGCTGCGCAGTGAACATTCTCCCCGTTTTGACTTCTGGGGAGATTCGGGCGCGCTCTCGGCAATCTGGGAAGCGTTGCGAGCGAACCCCCGCTGGGAGCGTTTCGTGCTTGGCCACATCCCGGCCGAGTCGCCGTTGGCAACCGAACTGCCCATGCTCGCCCGTCGCTGGGGCTGCTTCATCAAGGCCAGCCCGAGCCACGGCGTGCCGTATTTTTTGCTTCCCCGATTTGAGGAGCGGCTCGACGCGAAGTTCCGGACGAATATCCGTCGCTGCACGCGCAAAGCCGGAGATCTGGCCTTTGAGCGCCTCACCGCCCCGTCGCCGGCGGAGTTCGCCGACGCCTTGGCCATCGAAGCCATGGCCTGGAAGGGCGGAGCAGGCACGAGCATTGGCAGCGATGCGCGGCTGACCTACTTCTATCGCGCGTTGTTGGATGTGTTCGGCCCCCGCGGAAGCATGAGTCTGAACTTCGTGACGGTCGCAGGGCAGCGCATCGCTTGCCTTTTCACCATGGAAGACGGCCACACGCTGTACGCCGCCAAGATCGGCTTCGATCCCGCGTACGCCTCAATCAGTCCCGGGCATCTCATGGTGGCGCAAACCGCAGCGGACGCGGAACGGCGCGGGCTCAAGCTTTTCGACTTTCTCGGAGAAGCCGCCGAGTGGAAGCTCAAGTGGACGGATCGCTTGCGGGAGCATCTCTGGGTTGTCGTGCACAGACCTTCATTGCGCGGCTACGCGAGATTCGTCTGGCGCAAGGCGCGCGAATCCGGTCGCGGCAAGACCCCTTGATCGTGGTGCGACAGACGGAATCTCCCTGCGACCTCAAGCCAAGCTCGAACGAGCGCATGCTTTTCACCCCGACCCTACCCCCGATGCCGTATCTCACTGGCCGCTGCCAGCGTTTCAACATCATTGCTCAACATTCGCTGCGCGAGCGTATCAGCGGGCGGCTGAGACGAGGTCTTGCCATCGAGAGCAGCATTCGTTGCTTGTTCCATCCCGTCGCAGCCGTCCCGCCCCAAGACCCGCTGGGCGCCCCATCACGGTTTGCCGAAGGCGACTGGGTCCGGGTGCGTGACGAGGCGCGGGTGCGGGACGTCCTGGAGGGCGGATCGTGCCTGCGATGCAGCGAGTTCACCGCCGCGCGGCCGCCCACCTGCTCGAAGGTCTATTGTGTGATGAAGAACGTCCGTCGCATGATCGACGACCAGGGAAACATGCGTCCCGTCTCGCACACGGTCCTGCTTGCTGGTGTCGACTGCACCGGCGACGGCAGGACTGGTTGTGGGCGTCACTGCCCCATGATGTTCCGGGACGAATGGCTCGATCCGGCCGAGCCACAGCCGCAAGGCCTGGCCCCGGCCCGGGGAGAGGCGCGGTTTGCGCGCATCCGGTCCTTGCAGCAGATCCACGGCCGACTCGATCTGCTGGGTCAGCGCGAGGGGCTCATGTTCATGCCGGAGATGGCCCGCTACGCAGGGGCCCGCGTTGGCATTGTGCTACAACTGTCGCAGGTGTTTGAATACGGCCGCTGGCGAGAGCCTCCGCACCCCATCTACAGTCTCGAAGGCCTGCACTGCACCGGCGGGATCCTGGGCAGCGATGGTCCCTGCGACCGCGCCTGCCGGTTGCTTTGGCACAGTGATTGGCTGGAGCTTGACGTCTGAGGGCATGATGGGCTTGCGTCTAGCGACGTCGTCCGCCGCTGTGCCAAGCTTCTTGCGCACCTCCGAAAAGGTCTGCAGTGTCCGCGCCCGAACCCAGCGCAGGCAGTCCTCCAGCAAGAAGTTGAGACGCGGGCGGCGGGCCACCAGCCAGACCATGTCAGTCGAGCCGAGCGCGAGAGTCTGCTTGTGCTGGCCCTCACCGGCCATGAACTCGTAGAACCGGTGACCGAGCGTGCGATTGAACTCCACCGCGTAGGAGTGTGCGACCAATCCGGGATGGCCATGTGAGTGGGGGCACAACGCATAGTTGAAGCCGGACTGGTAATTGTAGACTCGTCCCCGGTCGACGAAGTTGTAAAGGTAGCCGACACTTTGGTTGCCGGCGCGCAGGTGCAATAGTTGGATCGAGCCTTCGGCAAAAAGCGAGCGCAGCAGGCGCCCGTGGAATTCCACGAAGAATGGATTGGCAAACGACCCTGACAGACCCTTGGCCTGCCAATAGGCTTGGTGCAGTTGCGTGAGCCCAGAGAGAAACGCAGCCGCCTGTTCCGGGGTGGCCGCGTTTTCGAGGACGAGCGGCCCGAGCTTTTCATATTCGCGAATGCTACGGCGGATCGCGTGGCGGGTGTTGGATCCCAAAAGGGCGAGATACTCGCCGCCCGAACGCCGCAGCACCTCGAGATCCACATGGTGGCACTTGGCCTGGCGGCTCAGTGCCCAGTCGACCTCTCGTGCCGGCACGCGGCGAGAGAGCCCAGAGTCTTGCAGTCCATCAAGAAACCATTCGTCCCAATCGTCCCGGGAGAGCAAGAAGTCGATGCAAGCTTGCGCAGCCTCTTGCTCGAATCCGCGCTCGCACAGCAGGCCGTTGTACTCGATGGTGATCTCGTCCAGGCGGGGGTCGCCGGTGGAGTTCAGAAACAGCGCCCGAGACGAGAAGACACCGTGTCGCCGCAGGAAACGACGAACCAGTACCCCGAGAGCAATGGTGCGCCCCTGTGATTCCACCCGCAGCAACTCCGGACGTATGTTGGAGGGCAGGGCACTCAGCCAGGCACCAATCCAGGACCATGAGGCGAAGAAGGAGCGATCGCTGCGAGTCTCGAGCTCGCGCCAATCCCGCTCGACTTCACCCGGCAGGGGAAGTCCTGCGAGAGTAACGCGTGGATGTCCAACACCGACCGTCATCTAGCTTTCCGGCTCAGGTTGGCATGAACGACTTCCCTCACCCGCGAGTGGCGGGCCAAACTTGACCGGCGCAACAGGGTTGGCGTAACTTGTCGCACCGTGTTCGGTGAAGTCATTTGCCTGTTGGATGCCGGTGGTGTGGCAAGTGGGTACGGGCTTGGTTGTTTTGTTGACCAAGCCAGGCTCAATCGGCAGGGATGGGATGCGGCACTGCCGCTGTCCGCGAGGTTGGTCTGTCAGCCAGCCACGTCGCTGACCATCTGCCAGCCCGGAACGCGAGAGGTTTCATCCCCATGAAACACGTCCCGGCATCGCCGGTCGAGGCCCAGTTCTACCTGTCGGGCCAACTGCACCCCACGCCCGCCGTCAACACCGTCACGAAGGCCGTGGGCATCAGGGGCCCCCTGCAGTCAGAGCGGCTCGTGCGTGCTCTGCGGCACGTCTCTCTTCGGCACGCGGCCCTGCGCACCCGTTTTCAGGCTGTCGACGGCGCCATCGCACGGATTCTCGCCGACGAGGCCCCGCAGCAACCGATCGAGATCCGCGAAGCGCCTGGAACCGACGCGGCGCTAGCGGATGCGGCGGAAGCCGCGCGGCGGGATCTGTCACCGCAGTCGACAGTGTGGAAAGCCCTGCTGTTACGACACGGTCCCGACGACCACACCTTCATCTTTTCGGCTCACCGGAGCGTCTGGGATGAGCGGTCGATGGATCTCTTTGCAGCGGAAGTTTCGCAGCTCTACCATGCCGACCCTGCAGACTCGGGGCCTTCGCGTGCCAGCGCCATCGACGCAGCACCCTTGTACAGCGGCGACGCATATGAAGATCTCGTGGTCGAGGGTGCGCGCCATCTCGCCGCGGGGCTGGCCGACGTGCCGGCGCTTCACGGATTTCCGCTGAAGACGACCCGGCCAAGGATCCTGTCGGTCGACGCCGCGTCTGTCGAAATCGCGTTCGAACATGCGACGACGCGTCTGCTTTCCGAGGTGGGGCGGCCGTGGGGCCTGGACCCCTTCACCCTGCAGTCCACCGCCGCGGCCTACGTCCTTGCCCAGTATTGCGGACAGCAAAAACTCGCCATCGGAATGCCTTTTTGTTTGCGTCCGGCTCACTCCGAGCAGGTGCTTTTGGGAAGCCACACCGCGATGCTGCCGCTGGGGTTCGCCGCTGCTGCCCCCACTTTCGCGGCGCTGGCGTCCAGCTTTGCCGCCAGTTACTCGGCCGCGCGGCCCTTCGCCGCAATTCCCTTCCATGCGGTGGTCAAGCAGTGCGCGGCCCGAACCGATCCATCGGCCAATCCCCTTTTCCAGATCGCATGCGTCGAAGATCGGCATTTGCTCTTGCAGTTCGACGGGTGCGATTGTCGTTCCCGCGCGGTTCCGGTACCCCCGCAACACGTCGACCTGTTCCTGCAGTTCGCGCCCGACACCCTGCGACTGGCCTACGCGACCGAGATCATCCACGACGAGATGGCCGCCTCGCTGGGCCGATCCATTTCTGCGTTCCTCACGGCTGCCTTGCGCGAGCCGCAGCGCGATCTATCCAGCCTCCCTGTGCTCGCCGAACGGGAACGGGCAGCGCTGGTGATCGACGTGAACCGCACCGACGAGCCCTCATTCCTGAATCAGGACCTCTATTCGATAGCGACACGCCATTGCAACCCGGCCAACCACCAGAACGCTCTGGTGTGCAACGGGAGGTCGCTGAGCTACGCCGATCTCTTGCGTGCCGTCGAGTCGGTCGCCGCCCGTCTGTCCGAGGCTAGAGTCGCCGAGCAGGATCTGGTGGGCATCTGCCTTCCTCGCTCGTCCGACATGGTCGCCGCGATGTTGGCGGTGCTTCGCTGTGGCAATGCCTACGTGCCGCTGGATCCCGCCTTCCCGCGCGAGCGGCTGAGCTACATGGTCGAGCACTCCCGCCTGGCGCATGTGATCACCAGCAAGGCATTGCGTCCGCTGTGCGACTGTCAAGACGTCCGCTTCATCGAGCTTGACGACGGTCGCCAGCCGGCCGGTCGCGCACCAGAGCCCGCCCGCCCGCCGGTCGCGGCGAAGGCGTATGTCATCTACACATCGGGCTCCACCGGGAGGCCGAAGGGGGTGGCGGTTTCTCGGGGCGCGGTGGCCAACTTTCTCTTGAGCATGCTGCGGCGGCCTGGCATTCGCCACGACGACACCCTGTGCTCGGTCACCACCCTGTCCTTCGACATCGCCGTGCTGGAACTTTTGGCGCCCCTGTGCGCCGGGGCCACGGTGGTGATTGCCACGGAAGAGGAAGCTCGCGATCCACGGCTGTTGGCGGCACTGCTGCAGGCGCATCCGATCACCCTGCTGCAGGCCACGCCCATCACCTGGCAGATGCTCTGCGCTTCCGGCTGGTCGGGGGACAAGGCACTGACTGCTCTGTGCGGCGGGGAAGCCCTGGCGCCCGCACTTGCACAGGCGCTGGCGCCGCGCGTGCGCGCCTTGTGGAACATGTACGGTCCGACCGAGACCACGGTGTGGTCGACGTGCCATCGCATCGACGATCCGCACGCAGCGATCTCCGTGGGCACCCCCATTCACAACACCTATGTGTACGTTCTCGATGACCACCGACGTCCGGTGCCCGCCGGGGTGGAGGGACAGCTCTTCATCGGGGGCGCCGGGGTCGCGCTCGGGTACTTGCACGATGAACAGATGACCAGCAAGCGTTTCCTGGCTGACCCGTTCAGGGCGGAGGGACGCATGTACGACACGGGCGATCGGGCCCGCTTCGACCACCAGGGGCTGCTCACCATCGTCGGTCGCAGCGATTCCCAGGTGAAGCTTCGCGGCTTCCGCATCGAGCTGGGCGAGATCGAGACGCGCTTGTCCAGCTTTGCCGGCATTGAACAGGTGGTGTGCATCGTTCGCCGCGATGACCCCGAGAACCCGGAGTTGGTTGCCTACTACGTGCTCAAACCCGCCGCGCCGGAACCGAGCGTGGCCGAACTGCGCCAGCACTGCGGCGCCGCCCTGCCCGCGTACATGATTCCCTCGCGCTTCGCCCGGCTCGACGCGCTTCCCCTCACTCCCAACGGCAAGGTGGACCGCAAGACGCTCCCGGCGCCCGACGGCGAGCGTCCGGCCGCCGCCGCGCGGGCAACTCCAGCATTGCCTCGTAGCGACGTCGAGCGTGCTCTTCTGGACATCTGGTGCAGCGTCTTGTCCATCAACACGGCGAGCGTCAACGACAACTTCTTCGAGCTCGGGGGGACGTCGCTGGCTGCTTTTTCGGTGGCGCAGCAGATCACACAGCGCTTGGGAGTGGAGCTTCCGGTGCTCAGGATCTTCGAACATCCCACCATCGCGGCGCTCGCCCAGTTTCTCAGGGGAAGTCAAGCCGATTGCAAATGTGTGCGCGAGGCGTACCAGCGCGCCCAGACCCGGCGGCGGGCAGCAGCATCTCAGACCGCGTTCGACGTGGCCATCGTGGGAGCGGCCGGCCGCTTCCCCGGCGCGCGGAGCCTGGAGCAGCTCTGGGAGAATCTGTGCGAGGGGCGCGAGACAGTCACCTTCTTTCGCCGCGACGAACTCGATCCTCTGGTCCCGGCGCACGATCGCAACGATGCGAACTACATTCCCGCCCGCGGCGTGCTGGAAGACGTGGACCTGTTCGACGCGGCTTTCTTCGGCATCAACCCGAACGAGGCCGAGCTCATGGACCCCCAGTTGCGCGTCTTCATGGAAGTCGCCTGGGAGGCGTTCGAGAACGCCGGACACGTGGGGGAGAACATCGACGGCCCAGTGGGCGTGTGGGCCGGCATGGGCAACAATTTCTACTACCACTACAACGTGCTCACCCGACCCGACAAGCTGGCGGTGATGGGCGAGATCACCGCGGAGATCGCCAATGAAAAGGATCACATCGCTCCGCGCGTGTCGCACAAGCTGAACCTGACCGGTCCCAGCCTGAGCGTGCACACGGCCTGCTCGACCACCCTGGTGGTGGTGGAGAACGCGTACCAGGCGCTGGTGTCTCATCAGGTGGACGTGGCCCTGGCGGGCGGAGTGGACATCCGTACCCCGCAGAAGAGCGGCCAGCGCTACGAGGAAGGCGGCGTGTTCAGCATCGACGGCCACTGCCGGCCTTTCGACGCCGCGGCCACCGGCACCATGTTCGGCGAAGGAGCGGGAGCCATCGTACTCAAGCGGCTCGACGATGCGCTCCGCGACCGCGACACCATTCACGCGATCATCAAGGGCGCAGCGGTCAACCACGACGGGGGACGCAAGGTCAGCTACCTGGCGCCTTCGGTGGAGGGGCAGGCACGCGTGATCGCATCGGCGCTGGCTTTGGGCGACGTCAATCCCGACACCATCACTTACGTCGAGGCGCACGGCACGGCAACGCCCATCGGCGATCCCATCGAGGTCGAGTCACTGACCCGCGTGTTCCGCACCTTTACGCAGCGAAGGAACTACTGCGCGCTCGGCTCGATCAAGGGCAATTTCGGCCATGCCACCACGGCGGCGGGCATCGCGGGCGTTCTCAAGGTCGTGCTGGCGCTCCGCCATCGCAAGATTCCGCCAACCCTGCACTTCACCACACCCAATCCGCGCATCGATTTCGCCACGAGCCCATTTTTCGTCAACACCAGGCTCATCGACTGGGAGCCGCGAGGCATCCCCCGTCGCGCGAGCGTGAGCAGCTTCGGATTCTGCGGGACCAACGCCCACGTCGTGTTGCAAGAGGCGCCGGCAAGCGAGCCATCATCGTCTCCGGCGCGGCCGGCGCAACTGGTTCTGCTCTCGGCGCGCAGCCCGCAGGCCCTCGACCAAGCGGCGCAACGGCTGTCGGTGGCGCTGCAGGGAGCGAGTCAGGAGGAGCTGGCCGACGCGGCCTTCACGACCCAGGTGGGACGCAAGCGCTTCGAGTACCGTCGCTGCGCGGTGGTGCGCACGGCGCACGATGCACAAGACGTCCTGAGCCAGGCATCGAGTCCGCTCTCGCTATTGCTGAAATCGGAGTCGGACAGCCCACCGGTAGCCTTCATGTTCCCCGGACAGGGTTCGCAGTACATCAACATGGGGCTGCGGTTGTACCAGGGTGAGGAGCCGTTCCGCGAAATGGTGGACCGTTGTGCGAAGGCGCTTGCGCCCCATCTCGGCTGCGATCTGCGCGCGTTCCTGTTCCCCGATCCCGCCGACGCAGAGACAGCCACCCAGTCGCTCAACAACACCTTCTACACGCAACCGGCGATCTTCACCGTCTCCTATGCGCTGGCCTCGCTGCTCATGCACTGGGGCATCGAACCCTCGGCCTTCATCGGTCACAGCATCGGCGAGTTCGTCGCCGCGACGCTTTCCGGCGTGATGGAGCTGGACGAGGCCTTGCGACTGGTGGCCACCCGTGGCCGGCTCATGCAGGGCCTGCCCGCGGGCTCGATGCTCTCGGTGCGGCTACCCGTGGAGAAACTTGCAGGGCGCTTGCCCCCAGGCGCCGATCTTGCGGCGGTGAACGGACCACAGCTTTGCGTCGTGGCGGGCCCAAGCGAAACCCTGCACAGGCTGAGCGACCAGCTCTCGGCCGACGGTGCCATGTGCCGGATGCTGCACACCTCGCACGCCTTTCACTCGTCGATGATGGATCCGGTGGTCGAACCATTTCTGCGAACCGTCGAGAGCGTGCGTCTGTCGGCCCCGCGCATTCCTTTCGTGTCCACCGTGACCGGCGACTGGATCGCGCCTTCCCAGGTGACGGACCCTTCGTACTGGGCGGGACACCTGCGCTCACCGGTGCAGTTCTCGAAGGCTGTGCAGGTGCTGCTACAAGACAGCCAGCAGGTCATGGTGGAATGTGGCCCGCGCCGCACGTGCGTGGCGCTCGCTCACCAGCACCGCCCGGCCAACCCGAGCCGCGTGATTTCCTGCATGCCCGATAGTGCCGAACCCGACGACGAATATACCAGCGTACTCCTCGGTCTGGGAGCGCTCTGGCTCAACGGGTGCACGGTCGACTGGCGCGCTTTTCACGATCATGAGCAGCGTCGGCGCGTGGCGCTGCCGGGCTATCCCTTCCAGCGCAAGCGCTACTGGATCGAGCCCGGCAACACCGCCCGGTTCGGGTTGGAAGCGGCATCCAGATCTCAGCCGGTAGCGCCGGCCGCTCCGGGGCCCGCGAGCAACGGCGAGCAGGAGATGGGCAAGCGTGACGAGGTGATGACAGCGCTGGTGGCTCTGCTGGAGGAAGCACTGGGTGCCAAGATTGAGTCGTTCGACGAGGAAGCGCAGTTCATTGCGCTGGGGCTCGACTCGCTGCTGGTCACGCAGCTCGCCCGCATGGTGCGCGTGCGGCTCGATTTTGCCGTGACCTTCCGCCAGCTCAGCGAACGCTACTCGACCCCAAAGCTGCTGGCCGATGCCATTCGCGCTGCGCGTGCGGCGGCTCCCGGTGCTCCCGCTGTCGACTCGCGCACGACTCGCCCTGTGTCTGCGGCCGGCGCAGCGCCAGCGTCCGCCAGCGCGCCTGCACGAGTCCCGCAGGCGGGCGACACTTCGGCAGCACCAGCACCCAGCAAGGGTCGCGTGCCGGGCGCGCGGCTGGGCCATGACGAGCACGGCCGGCCCGCGTGGTTCGCGCCCGATCCAAACCGTCCAGGCAAGTACCTCAAGGTAGAGAACCATGACTGATGGGGAGAATGTGCAGAACTCCGGCCCGGGCTCCGGGGTCGACTACGATCCCTTTTCCACCGCGCCGACCGTCGAGGTCGCATCCACCTTTGCCCAGCGTGAGATGTGGCTGTCGGCACAGGCTGGCGCGGAAGCCGTGTGCGCCTACCACGAGTCGTTCTCGATTCACCTGACCGGTCCGGTTGATGACCATGCCCTGCTCGATGGACTGCAGGCACTCGCCGACTGCCACGAAGCCTTGCGCGGCCACTTTTCCGAGGACGGAGAGCGCTTCATCATCGAGCCTGCGATGACGGTCCCCATCGCCCGGCACGATCTTTCCAGCCTGCCGCTCGGCGAACGAGCTGCCTCGCTGGCGCGGCTCCAGGTTGAGGACGCGGCGACGCCCTATGACCTTCACCGTGGCCCGCTTTTTCGCGCAGCCATCGTCCGGCTCGACGCGCAGGAGCGTGTGGTCATGCTCAGCGCCAACCATGCCGTGTGCGACGGATGGTCCCTGGATGTGTTGCTGGCTGACCTCGGGCGACTCTACTCGGCCTTCGTCGGCGGCGCTCCCCTTCCCACGCCACCGCGCCACGGCTTCTCCGACTACGTGAGACACTGCCAGAGTCCGGAGTATGCTGCCCGCATCGACTCCAGCCGGGCCTTCTGGCGCAAGGCCTTCGAGGTGCTGCCGTCCCCTCTGGCCCTGCCCCATGACGGCCATCGCCCTGTCTTTCGCTCATACGACGCGCGGCACTCGTTGCACGCCCTTCCGTCAGATCTTCTCGCCAGGGTGAAGGAGTCTTCTCGCGCGCAGGGTCTGAGCTTCTTCTCGGTCTTGCTGTCGGCCTTCGCAGCCCTGTTTCACCGCATCTCGGGGCAGAACGATCTGGTCATCGGCATTCCCGTGGCGGGGCACCCGGAGGTCGGGATGGAGGATTGTGTCGGACACCTGGTAAACCTGGTGCCTGTCCGCTCTCGCGTCGAGCCGGGTCTGTCGTTTCTGGATCTGTGCCGCGCGATCCACACCGCAGTCCTGGACGCGCGCGAGAACGCATCGGTCAGCTTCGGCGAAATCGTCGCCCATCTCGCTGTGCCGCACGATCCGTCCCGCGTGCCACTCATCGCCGCGACTTTCACTCACGCCCAGCGATACGCTCCCGGCAAGCTGGTCTTCGCCGGTTGTTCGGTGGAGTACCACTTAAACCCGCGCTGCTTCGAGACGTTCGAGTTCGACCTCAACGCGATCGAATCGCGCGAGGGGCTGCAACTTCTGGCCCACGCCAACTCCGATCTTTACACGCAGGCCTGGCTCGACTGGCGACTGCGCGAGATCGAGTGCGTGCTGCGAGACGGCTGCAGCGCGCCTGCAACCGCGGTGGACAAACTGGCGCTGTTGCCTGGCGATGAGATCAGCCTCGCGAGCAAGGGATTCAATCGCACGGAACGCGACTACCCCGCTCACCTCACCGTGCATGAGCTGTTCGCCAGCCAAGCGGAGCGGACTCCGCAACGGATCGCGATCCGCTTGGGGGAGCAACAGGTCAGCTTCGCGGAGCTCGAAGCCCGCGCCAATCGGCTGGCCCACGCGCTCCGCCGCCGCGGAGTCGGTCGCGGGATGCTGGTGGGGCTGTGTCTGGAGCGTTCGGTCGACATGGTGGCCGCGCTGCTGGCTGTGCTCAAGGCGGGCGCAGGCTACATCCCGCTCGATCCAGCTTTTCCTGCCGACCGCCTGGCATTCATGATTGAAGATTCTGGGCTGGCTTTGGTCGTCTCCGAGTCGGAGTTGGCTGTGTGCCATGGCTGCGCGGCAGAGCGGACGCTTGCGCTCGACACGGCTGCTGACGAACCCGACCGGGACAGCCCGCTGGCCAGCGACCAGCAAGCGGCTCGCGCCGAGGACGTGGCGTACGTGCTGTACACATCGGGGTCCACCGGCAGGCCCAAGGGTGTTCGGGTTTCTCACCGCGCGGCGGTCAACTTTCTGACCAGCATGCAGCGCGAGCCGGGGCTGGGCCCTGACGACCGGTTGCTGGCCGTGACCACGCTTTCCTTCGACATCGCCCTGCTCGAGCTGATGCTGCCGTTGAGCGTGGGGGCCCAGGTGGTGCTGGCCAGTCACGACGACGCACTCGACGGCATGGCTCTGCAGCAACTGCTGGAGATGGGCCAGGTCACGGTGATGCAGGCCACTCCAGCCACCTGGCGTTTGCTGATCGAGAGTGGGTGGCAGGGCCGTCGGGGGTTCAAGGCGCTGTGTGGCGGGGAAGCGCTGTCGCTGGACCTGGCCGAGTCGCTGCTCACGCGGGTGGGCGAGTTGTGGAACATGTACGGACCCACCGAGACCACGGTGTGGTCCACCTGTTGGCGCGTCGCCCAGCCACGCCAAGGCATCTCCATCGGGCGCCCCATCGCCAACACTTCGATCTGGATCCTCGATTCCCAGCATCAGCTCTGCCCAATAGGAGTACCGGGAGAAATCTACATCGGCGGTGATGGCGTGGCTCTCGGCTACTTGAATCGTCCCGAGCTCACCAGCGAACGATTCATCGCCGATCCGTTCAGTTCGACCCCAGGGGTACGGATGTACCGGACCGGCGACCTCGGCCGCTGGCGGGCGGACGGACTGCTCGAGTGCTTGGGCCGGACCGACTTCCAGGTCAAGGTGCGCGGCTTTCGCATTGAACTAGGCGAGATCGAAGCGGTGCTGATGGACGATGCCAGCGTGCGCAAGGCGGCGGTCACGGTTCATACCGATGCGCTCGGCGACACGCGCATCGTTGCCTATGTCGTCTACCAGCCGAGGCAAACCCGAACCGGAAGCGAGATGCGGCGGCGCCTGGCCAGCAAGCTGCCAGACTACATGTTGCCCCATATCTTCGTGGAGCTGGAAACCCTGCCCTTGACCGCGAACGGCAAGGTCGACCGCCGTACGCTTCCACCTCCCTTCGCCCAGGAGGCATTGGCCGGCGAGGAACACGTCGAGCCGCGTACCGAGGTGGAGCGAGCGATCGCGGCTCTGTGGCGCGAGATGCTCAAGGTCGAGAGGGTTTCCGTGCGTGACAACTTCTTCGCCCTGGGAGGCCACTCGCTGTTATCGGCACAGATGGTGGCGCAGTTGTGTAAGCGCACCGGCCATCGTCTGAGCTTGCGATCGGTGGTCTTCGAGACGCTGGAACAGCTCGCGGCCCACTGCGGACCAGCGGCTCAACCCACCGGCCCGACCTGACGCCGCGGGTTCGCGGAAGCGGCGGGGAACAGCCCCTCGGCCCAGGCGACCAGCAAATCACCCAGTCGACGCTGCTGTGCTATTTCCGTATATGTGTGGTTGCAGGCGGGCAGGAATTCCGTCCGAATTCGTTCGCCGAGACGATAACGTCTAAAAGCGGCCTTGAACTGTCCCGCGTGATTGTAAAGTTCGTCCATGCCGCCCGAGTAGACGATGAAGATGTGGGCCCCGCGATCGACGATGCGTCGCAAGTCGGCCGCGAAGGCGCTTCGCTCGGGGAAAGGGCGACCGTACATGGGCCGCGGCGGGGCGCCATCGGACTCGGCATCGCTGGCAAGGGCAGGCCGTGGCTGTCGCCGCAGCACGCCTCCCATCCGGGCGGCCAGGGTCTGCCACGACGCCGGGCTACTCGCCCGTCGCACGAGCCGGCGCAGGTGGAAGCCGATGGTGCGATAGGCATAGGGGTCGAGCAAGGCAATGGCCGCGATACGCGGGTCAGCCAGCGCGGCCCGGACGCTGTTGTCGGCGCCCGAGCACAGCCCGCACAGCACGAACCGGCTTGCCTTGGTCGTCTGCTCCAGATGATCCATGGCGTCGCGAATGTCTTGGACCGCCGCCTGCTCGAATGTCGTCGCACTCCGCGCACGGCTGTCCCCCAAACCCGAAAGGTCGAAGCGCAGCGCCGGGAAGCCGGCCAGGGCAACCCGACGGGCCAGCTTCACGGTCAAGCGGTGCGGTCCCGCCCGATGGACGACGCCGGCGTTGGGAAAGACCCACGTCGGTCGAGCCGGATGGCTCTGGTTCGGCGCACCGGGCGTCTCGATCCCCATCAGGGTCTGTCCTGGCCCAAACTGCGCGATTCGCTCCTTCATCGGATCTCCTGGATTCGCGCGATCATGGCGTCGAGCACGTCCATGGGCACCAGCAAGGTATTCATGGCCTCGTCCGAGTTCCAGGGCGAGTTGCTGATCATCTCCATCCAGCGTGCGGCACCACTCCAGCCAGTCACCGCCTGGCGGAAGCGATCGAGGCCGGCTTTCTGGCTGGTGCTCAGCACGGTCACCTGGCGCGCCTTGGGCGGGCAGAGCGCGGCGAGATCGATGGCCGCGATCGCGCGCTTCAGGTCGGGGCCGAGCGGAAAGCCCAGTGCTTGACAGTCTTCCGCTGGCGAAGGCCGCCAGCCGCGCAGCTCTTGCTGCATGAAGGTGGCGTGCGCTTGCGCGAGTTCTTGCAGGTAGGCCGTCCCATCCACGACCGGATCCCAGAGAATCAGGCTCGCGAGTGCGCGAGGCAGGGACTGGCTGGCCAGCACCGCCAGCGTGGCGCCGTAGCGCAACCCCACCCAAATCACGCGCGAAGCGCCGCTCGACGCCAGCAACTCCTGGTGAGCCTCGAGGATATCCTCGAGCCACGCTGCCTGGCTGCCTTCCTCGACCTCGCCGGCCGAGTCACCGGTTCCGTAGTAGTCGAAGCGCAGGACATGTTGGCCGAGCTTGCTCAATTTTGCGGCCAGCGTCGCGTAGATCCGGTGAGCATAGATGGCGTCCTGGCCGAAAGGGTTGCACAGCAACACAGCACCTGGACGCGGGGACCGGACGGCAGGCGCGTGGTAGGTGCCGAAGAGAAGGCGCTCAGAGCGGCCAAAGAAGAAGGGTCTCATGGCGTGTCTGGAAGGCGCAACAGTCTACCCCATCGCGTTTTCGATGAAATCATCGTCAACGTGACTGCCACTCGATGCAATACGGTGGCAAGATCTGGCGATTCCCGTTGCTATTCTCAACAGACGAGCCCGCGACTTTGGCCGCGGCACCGACAACCAATCGCCCATCTCATGACTGAGGATCTTCTGCGTCTGGCGGCGGACGACGTGCACGTCTGGTCGCTGTCTCTCGATGTGCCGGAGGCTGAACTGCAGCGGCTGGGCCGCGTGATCTCGGCTGACGAGGCGGCGCGCGCCGAGCGCTTCGTCTTCAGCCCCGACTGCCGGCGCTACCTGGCCGCCCACGGACTGCTCCGCCTGGTTCTGGCCGGCTACCTGGGCACCAGTCCGGAGGCCGTCGTGTTTTCTAGCAGCAGCGACGGGAAGCCCCGACTGGCGCCTCCCGAACGCTTGCGTTTCAATCTGTCCCATTCCGGCCTCATCGCGCTTGTGGCCGTGAGCGCGAACCGGGAGGTTGGCGTCGACGTCGAAGAAATCCGCGATGTCGGCGACATGGAGGACCTGGTCAAGACCTGTTTCTCGCCCGTCGAGCAGGCCGCCCTGGCTTCCCTGCCGGCGGCGCAGCGCAGGTGGGCGTTCTTCGCTGGCTGGACACGCAAGGAAGCCTTTCTCAAGGCGCTGGGCGAGGGACTGTCGAGGTCACTCGATTCATTCGACGTGAGCCTGGCACCCGGCGAGCCGGCCAGGCTCATCCGGGTGGAAGGAGCGCCCAGAGCCCCGGAGACGTACGCCGTTCGATCCCTGGAACCGGCCCCTGGCTACCTCGCGGCCCTAGTGGTCGAGAGCCCGCAGGTTACGGTGCACTGGCGGCGTCGGGATGCGCTCCCTGCGCTGTGAGTGCGAGAGACAACGCGCTGCGGGCCGACGCTTTCCTGAGCGGACTTCGTTGTTGGAATGGAGGACAATACATTTTTCCTGACCCGTTCCATGCTCACGGCGCCCCTACTAGGCAGCCTATGAGAGATCGACCCTAACGTGGAGAAATGAATCTATGAAGCGAACCAGAGAGTTGGCAGTGGTGCTCGCGGCGCTCGCTATTGGTTGCTCGTCTGGCGGCGCCGGTTCAGGCGCTTCTTCGGCTGGTGCAGGAGGAAACGCGACGGGAGGCGCTTCCTCGCAGAGTGCGACCGGATCACGAGGGACTCAGCAAGCGGGGGGGCAGACCACGACCGTGGGTAGCTCAAACGTCGGAGGCGCGACCGGGTCCGGTGCTGTGGCAGGACAGGGTGGCGCGACCAGCACGGGCGGCAGCACAACCGGTATGGGTGGCACGAGCAGTGGACCGGCCAGCACGACTGGTGCGGGTGGCACGAGCAGTGGACCGGCCAGCACGACTGGTGCGGGTGGCAGCAGCAGCGGACTCGGCGGCACGACTGGCGCAGGCGGAACGACGAGCCCGAGCGGCGGCACGATTGGCGCAGGCGGAACGTCGACCCTGAACGGCGGCACGACCGGAGCAGGCGGCGCCACCAGACTGAGCGGTGGGACGACCGGAGCAGGCGGAACGTCGACCCTGAACGGCGGCACCGCGGGCAAGAGCACGACCGCCGGCTCTGGCGGAACGTCGAGCTTTGGTGGAACCACCAGCTCAGGTGGAGTTTCGACCACTGCAGGCTCCAGCGCGATTGGCGGCTCCGGTGGCAAGGGAGGCTCCAGCGCGAGCGGTGGCTCCAGCGGCAACGGCACCTGCGGGGCTGCGGCGGGATCAGGTCCTGTCGGAACTCTCACTGACCCTGGCCCTGGCGCGACCGATCCCTCACCGCCCGACCCGCCCGGCATCACGTTCAAGGACACTGACGGCGATCTGGTCAACGCCCACGGCGGCGGCATCATCCGGGTGTGCAATACCTTCTATTTGCACGGCGAATACTTCCTGAGCACCACGACCGACAACGATTTCAACGGCTTCTCGATGTACTCGTCCCCAGATCTGGTGACATGGAAGAAGGAGGGCAACAACGGGATCATCCTGCCCCAGCAATCGGGTGGCCAGCTCGGGCCGAACCGAAAGGGTGAGAGGCCGCATATCATCAAGTGTCCCGCCACCGGGGAATTTGTTCTCTACGCTCATTCCGCCGACACCACCTATCAGGCAGACAAGGAAGTCGTGTACGCGACCTCGCCTACCGTCAACGCCGTATACAGCTTCAAGGGGTCTCTGCTGAGCTCAGGCGGAGCCATTGCCGCCCACAGTGACATGAGCGCCTTTGCCGACGATACGGGTGCCTATGTCGTCACGGAGAGTGGCTGGGTCTATACCCTGGCCAGCGACTGCCACAGTTGGACGTCCGGCAAACAGTACTCAGTCCTCAACGGAACCACGGGCGGCATTGAAGCGCCCACGGTATTCAAGGACAATAGCGGCACCTACTACTTCATCGGCTCCGACAAGACAGGGTGGCGAGCCAACGACGATTTCTATTCCACAGCGAAATCCATGAACGGGCCGTGGACCTACCAGGGATACATCGCGCCTCAGGGGAAGCTGACCTGGATGACCCAGAGTACTTGGGTGCAGCCCATCGTGGGAAGCCAGGGGACCGTTTTCATGTACTGGGGCGATCACTGGTATGGAAACCAAGACACCACCGCTCCAGGCGTGCACAACTATCTGGCGACTTATGTGTTCCAGCCGTTGATCCTCAACAACGGAACAACGTTGCTGCCGACCTACCAGGCCTCCTGGAAGATCGACGTCGGCGCCGGCACCTGGTCGCAGTAGGGTTCCGCGTCGCGTTCCCGACGTCCACCAAGTCGCGACCGATGATATAGATGGCGCATGAGTGCGCCAGACGAGCGACCTCTCGGGTCAGGCTCAGGCCCCATGCCATCCGCGACGCGGATTCTGGTCTGGTGGGGCAGGAGTGGATCGGCAGTCCTGCGGTGGGCGGCGGTGCTCATGGCCCTGGCGGCAGCGGTCTGGTTATCCTACGAAACCTGGCGCCTGCTTTGGCAGGGACCGCCGCTGGGTGCGATCGACCTACGGCAGCGCTACACCGAGACGCGAGCCTTGTTCGCCGGACTGGCCGTGTACCGATTGATCGGCACGGCCTCGTACCCACCCGCATCGATGACCATGCTGTGGCCAATCCTGGGCTGGCCAAGTTTCACCGTCGCACGTTGGCTGTGGGCCCTGCTCACGCTTGTTGCGCTGGTTTGCATGGCGCGGATGGTGGCGCGAGGCAGCGGGGCCACGACGGACGCCGAGCGCCGGCTGGTCATGCTGCTGCCGCCGGCCATGTACGCGACGGGCGCCGCCACGGGGAATGGACAACTGACCGTGCTGGTGGTTGCGTGTCTGATCGCAAGCCTGCCCATCCTGCTGCGCGAGGACCGGGCCATGCCCCTGGCGTTTGCCGTTCTGGGTTTCGTCGGGGCCTTGGTGAAACCATCACTCGCGGCGCCTTTTTTCTGGATGGTGCTCTTCCGCCGCAAGAAGTTTTTCCCGGCGGTTGCGATCGTGGCGATCTACATCGGGCTCACGGGCACAGCGGGGCTGGCGCAGCCCGTGAGCTCCGTCCAGCTATGCCACCAGTTCTTGTCGCGGACCGAAGATGCCTCGATGACAGGTGCCGCGAGCTACGGCCACGCCAACCTGCACTCCTGCCTCGGCGCTGTGGGCCGACCTGCCTGGAATGCTCCGGTCTCTCTCGTGCTCCTGGGATTTCTCGCGGTGTGGTCCTGGCGCCATCGGCGCGCTGATCCCTGGCTGCTGATGAGCGCCGCCGCGTTCACTGCGCGTTTCTGGACCTATCACGGCTGGTACGACGATTTGCTCTTGCTCATTCCCATGATTGCGCTGTTCCGCCTCGCCAAGCAGGGCCAGCCCGACGGGCAGAAGGTCTGGGCCGGATCACTGCTTGCGGCCATGGTGTGCAGCACCATGGCTCCGGGCGGTCTGTATCTGCTGCCTGCACCTTGGAACAGGATCTATGTCGCGGGCCAAATTGTGGTTTGGCTCGCGGCGTGCGCGTTCTTACTGCGGGCGACCAAGCGACCCGTGGAAATGTGCCCGTTGTCAGCGGCGCCGGCGCCGCAGCAGTAGCCCGAAGGCGCCCACCAGGAAGAAGGTGAAGAGCCCGGGTGCGCTGTCCCTCACGGGATTGACGGCGCAGAAGCCGGAACCCATTTCCTTCAGCGTTCCGGTCACCACAGGAGCGTCCGGAGTTGGGGCAACGGCTGCATCAGGGATGGTCACTATCGCCGCATCCGGCACTACCGGCAAGACAGCCTGATCGGGCGTCGCGGCCACATCGACAGAACGCGCATCCACGACAACGATCTGGGCGTCGGCTGCGAGGGCACCCACGTCCTCACTCGCATCCTCCAGGACCCCCATATCGGCCGCTGCGTCCGGCGTGCTGACAGCCGGCGCATCCCGGTTCGGGGCGGCAAGGTCGACCGCCACAACGACGTCTGCAGCCGCGTCCGCGACGACCACGGTGCCAGGACCATCAGCGGCCGGCGCAGCCGTGTCCGGCCCGCTCGCGTCCTCGAATACCAGCGCGCCATCGATTGCTTGCGCGTCGGCGCCAGCGTCTTCGACGCCTCCATCGAGGCCCGTGGCGTGTACTGTCCAAGGCCAGGCGGCGGGCGAGGGGTCCAAGTTGCCGGCGGCGTCCTTCGCACTCACGTACAAGGTGTGCGATCCATCGGCCAGGCCATTGATCGTGTAGTCGGCCGGGCAGGCGGCAAAGTCCGCGGGGTTGGAATCGTCCAGCCCGCACCAGAAGGTGATGCCCGCCTCACCCGCCTCGCCCGACTCGTCGCTGGAGAAAATGAAGTGTGCAGTGGAACTGCTGCTAGGATCGTTGGGACCACTCAATATGAAGGTATCCGGCGGCACCGTGTCCACGGTCCAGGTGTAGGTAGCGGTGGCGCCCACGTTGCCGTTGATGTCCGTGGCCTGCACGTTGAGGGTGTGCGATCCGTCGTTCAGGGCAGGGGTCGTGTATGACGCCGAGCAGGCCGCGTAGCCCGTGCTGTCCAGGTTGCACGAAAAGCTGACCCCGCTCTCGGGGCTGGTGAAAGTGAAGGCTCCTGCGGTCACGTTCGTGGGATTGTGGGGGTAGGTGGCGATCACCGTGGTCGGGCTGGTGCAATACAGGATGGTCGCGGCGCTGTCATCGACGATGCCGACGTGGCCTGCGGTCGCGCCGTTGGACGGGAACTCGGTCAGGCCGATCGAGTCGGTCGTGCCGCCCACGCCAGGATCGGCCGAGACCGCTGCCGGCGTGCCGCCCGACAAGGCAACGTAGCCGCCGCCGCCGCCACCGCCAGGACCTTCGGCCTCGGGGACGCCAGCGAGGTGCTGGTTTCCGCCCTTACCGCCATTGGCCGCCACGGTAATTCCCGACAGCGCGGCCGCGTGAACCACCACCGTGCCGCCGCCACCGCCGCCGCCTGGGCCGTCGCCCGAAGTGGCAGTTCCCGAGTTAGCAGGGCCTCCGTCTGCGCCATTTGCGAGGATGCTGCCCGTACCCTGGACCGTTCCCGCGATCACGAACGCAAGGCCGCCGCCGTTGCCGCCCGGACCGGTGAAGCCGTTGTTTCCATCGCCCGAACCACCGCCGCCGCCCAGGAAGAGCCGCGCCCCTGCGCCGCCGGTGCTGCTCGTGAGCGGATGCCCGCCCAGGCCACCGCGCTCGCGTCGGTAGTTTCCGCCCCAATCGGCGTTTCCCGGCCCATCGGTCGTGGCGTCCTGGTCATTGGCCGAGTAGGTGTAGCCACCGCGACCACCACCGGGAGAATTGGTGAAGTCGTCATTCAAGGCATAGCCGTCGTCCAGTGCCCAGGCCAGCGCGTCGTTGGCCACACTGTGCGCCATCACGCCCTGGCCGTTCCAGATCAGGTCGCTGGCAGCGTCCGTGGCGTCGATCGCCGCAGCGTTCGCTCCACCACCGCCGCCACCGTTATGCCAGTTGCCGCCGCCCCCGCCGTTGGCCGGTGCACCCCGGCCTAATTGGCCCGAGAACAGGCTGTCGTAGTCGGCGGGCGCACCTGCAATGCTCTCACCCTTCTGGCCGCCACAGTTGAGCGTCTGGTCAGTGGTGCTCACACTGCTCGTACAACGGTAGGTCGGTTGATCGGCGGTCCCGGAATTCGCGCCTTGGTGGGTAGCGCCGCCACGGAAGCCCGTGGCGCTGACGTCGATGGTTCCATCGAGCTGCAAGGTCGTCGCGGCTTGCACCGCAACCACGCCACCCACCGTGCCATTCCATGCGGGCGCGGTGATGGAGCCGCCGCTGTTGATGGTCAACGTAGTGTACTGCGGGACGCGAATGACCTGAGTCTTGCCCGTCACGGTGTACGACTTCTGCAGACTGCACGCCAAGGTGATCGTTTTTCCCGAGATGCTCGCCACGCCGGCCAACTCGTAGTTGCCGGCGTTGTTGAGCGCGGTCACGCTGCCGTAGTCAGAGATGCCACCGGTGGCGGTGTCGGCAGCACTGATGGTGGCGCCAGCCATCTGGATGATGAGCAGCAGATCCCCGGCGGCCAGCGGCTGCAACCCGCCATCCGTGCCCTCGGCCGAGGCCAGGTCGGAGATGGCGGCCACGGTCACGCTTGCGGTACCCGCAGTCGCGTCATTCGCCAGCGCGGAATACGAGTTGACGGTCGTTGCCGTGCTTACCGTCCGGGCGCCGTCCTTGCCCACCAGGGCCTGCCTGGTGACCCCAGTGTTCGTTCCCTGGCCCGATGGCGATTTGCAGCCCGCGACCACCAGAAGCAAGCCCTGGGCGAGCGCGAGCGCCCGCAGCGATGCACTTCTTCTACTCATGCGCTTCATGGCGTCACCTCGCTTTTGTCTCGGCTCGTTTTCTCGATGATCTTGAACTGCACTCGCCGGTTCTTCTGCCGGCCCTCGGGCGTGGCGTTGTCCGCAATGGGCTCGTCCATGCCATAGCCGTGTGAGCTGAGACGGCCGCTGTCGACCTGGCCGTAGTTCACCAGCCACTTCCGCACGGCGTCGGCACGCTTCTGGCTGAGCTTGCGGTTGTAGCCCTTGCCACCGCGACTGTCGGTGTGGCCCTGGATTTCGAGCTTGGCGATCTCGGGATGCTCGGCCAGCACCCCTGCCACCTGGCGCAGCAGATCGTCGCTGACCGGCAAGATCACGGCACTGCCGGTCTTGAACTGCACCTGTTCCAGGATCACGATCTCGCCTTCGGTGACCCGCACGGCCTTGGGGCAGCCGTTCTTCTGCGGATCGGTGTCAGGCGGGCCCTTCTCGTTGGGGCAGGCGTCCACGTCGTCGCGGATGCCGTCGCCGTCGGTGTCGGGCGGGCAGCCGTTTTCGTGCGGATCGGTATTGGCCACGCCCTTGACGTCGGGACATGCATCGTCCTTGTCAGGGATGCCGTCGCCATCGCGGTCAGGCGGAGGCGGCGGGCAGCCGTTCTTCTCGGGATCGTCGCTGGCTACGCCCGGCTCGTCGGGGCAGGCGTCAACCTTGTCTGGGATGCCGTCGTGATCGCGATCGGCGGGCTTCTTGGGCTTGGGTGGCGGAGGCGGCGGAGGCGGCGGAGGCGGCGGTGCCGGCTCAGGCGCATAGGCCACCGAGAGCAGGGCACGCAGGGCGGGTGTCCCCACCCCCTTGGTGAATCCCGGGCCCGCGCCGGCCCCCAGCACAAAATCTGCCAGCCGCGCCTTCAGGCCGAGAATTCCTTCCAGGTTAGTGGTGGCTTTGGTGAACTTGTCCTTGCCCGCCATGGACGTCGCTCCATAAATCTCGGGCCCGAGTTGCAGCATTCGGTCAGCCAGCAGAACCCCGAAAGCGCCGCCAAAGTAAAGTTGCGTGCCCATGGTGGTGGTGGGGTCGGCTGCGGTCTTGCTGCGCAGGTCCGCGCCCGCGGTCGCGGCGTAGGCTAGGGACGAGGTTTCACCCGAAAACACCAACACCGGCATGCCGTGCACCTTGCCTTCGCCAGCACCCTTGTCCTTGTTTCCCGTGGGCACGAACAGATGCCCGCCCAAACTGAGGGTGGCGGGCGAACGTGCTTCGCCCAGCAATCGCACGCGCGCGCTCAAGCGCAGATCGCCTGCGGCCGCACCCGACGGCCCGGGAATCCCGTCCACCGTCCCGCCGTTGGTGACCAAGTTCAAGGGCATGTCAGCCGCCACCACCAGCCGGTCCCACAGGCTCAGGCCGGCAGCGACGTGAACGACGAGCTGGTGGTTGACCAAGCCGCCGAGTCGGTTGTTGTTCGCGTCGTACAGAGACAGGGGGCGATAGGCGTAGTCGCCCAGGAGCATCAACCGGGGCAGAAGGTGTCCGCCCGGGTCAGCGCCTTCGACACCGAAGAACCGATCCCCGGGCAGCGACGGCGCAAACCGGTCGAGCGACAGTTGGGCCAGGGCCGAGGGCGCCCATCCGAGCACCACGGCCAGAATCAGACCTGAGAACAATCGTGATGTGAGTTTGTTCATGGTTCCTCAGCGCGGGCGTTAGGTTCGCATGTGACACGCACTGCGACCGCAAGCTGCAGCGTGGCGAAGATTATATCCCAGGAACCGTCGGAAAGGAACACGTCGTCGGCGGGCGAACCGGGCGCCGGAGGCGCGCGGTCGCGCGAACAGCCTCGTGTCACCCATCGAATTCCACGACTAATCCGAGGGATCCCTGACAAGCGTGTCGTGGTACCGTCGCGCCGCTTGACGGAATGTCCGCGATTATCCTGCGATCGTGGTGCGGCACAGGAGTTGCTGCTGAGAGGTGCCTGCAATGACCAAATCATATGGCCTCATAGGCGGAGTGCTCATAGGTGCCCTTTGCGGCTGCTCGTCCGCATCAGTGGACAGCTCGAAGAACGCTCCAGGTTCAGGCGATAACGGATACCCAGCCGGCGGTGGCAGTCAAGGGTTCGGCGCCACATCCTCGGGAGCAGGGGGGGCTGCGGCTGTCGAGCCGGCGGCGGCGGGCGGCAGCACCCTGCCGCCCGAGCAGGAGCAGGCGCTCGACTTTCTGACCCCGCAGCCTGGGAAGCAGTACGTGTACGTGGCCAACCCCACGCGCGACTCGGTGGCGGTCATCGACTCCGTGTCACTCGCCATCACGGAAGTCACGCCTGGTGACACGCCCACCTACGTGGCCACGGTCCCCGGACAGGATGAGGCCCTGGTCATCAACTCGGGGTCGAACACCCTCTCGGTGTTGCGCACCACCGACACGGGGACGACGGTTTCCTCTCCTCTCCCTATCATCAAGGGAGCCAACACCATCGCCATCGCGCCGGGCGGCGCCCACGCCGTGGTCTGGTTCGACGTGACCCAGGCCAACGCCAGCACCCTTTCAGGCAGTTTTCAGGACGTCTCGCTCGTCACCCTGTCGTCCTCCGGCGACAGCGCCTTCACTGTCACCGTCGGGTTCGAGCCCAGCGCCGTGGTCTTTTCCGACGACGGGCTGGCCGCCTTCGTGGTCACGAACGACGGCATCTCTGAACTGCGCTTCGCGAACCTGCAGGGACCCACGATCGCACCGCTCGTGCGCATCCAAAGTTCAGCCATTTCCACCGTGGGCGCCGACGCCAGCGCCGCCAGCCCGGATGCGGGAGTACCTCCTGAGCCCGACGCGGCCAGCGGAGACGGCGGGAGCGAGGGCGAGGTTGGAGCCGTGGCAAGCGACGCGGCTCCGCTGATCTCCGGCGCGCAACCAGCCCCAGCCGATAGCGGGACAGCCATCGCCGGGACGGGGCTTCCCACGGACGTGTCGGTCACCCGCGACGGCCACTGGGCCATCGCTCGGCGCGACGGTACCAACGAGGTCTTGTTGGTGGATCTGGTGGCCAATGCCGTCCAATCGCTGTACCTGTCCAGCCCGGTCACGGACCTGGACATGTCCGATACGACCGACACGGCCGGCGGGGATATTAACGCCTTCGCGGTGCTGCGCAGCGAGAGCAAGCTGGTGCGCATCGCCATTCCCGATGGCTTCACGGGAGCATCCCCGTTCTTCACTTGGCAGCTCACCGGTGAGACGGTGGGCCTGGTCAACATCAGTGCCCACGGCAAATACGCCGTTCTCTTCACCACGGCTGTGCCCATCAAGCGCCTAGTCGTGTTGCCGCTGTCGCCGAGCGGGACCTTGACGCCATCAGGTGTGGATCTGCAGAAGGCGATTCGCGCCCTGGCCATCTCCCCCGACGAGACGACCGTGCTGGTGCTGCACACCAAGGTCGCGGGTGATCCGACGGATCCTGGTCTTAGTTTGGAGGACCAGATCGACCGTTCGTACGGCTACAGCGCGGTCAGACTGGAAGACGGGTTCGCCAAATTGGAGCTCACCAGCGCCAATCCCGACCCGTTCGCCATCACCCCCGATTCCTCGAGCGCGTTCGTGCTCTTGCGCGACGACGCGAACAATGTGCGCATGGCCGAGCAGATGTCCCTCACCAGTTTTCTGGTCAAGGACTTTCAACTGGGCAGCCCGCCCAATGCCATCGGGGCCTTGGCCGGGGCGAACCACAAGGTATTCGTCAACCAAGTGTACAGCGAAGGCCGAATCAGCTTCATCAACTGGGATTGGGACGATGGGACAGTGGAGTCCGTGACCGGCTTCGCGCTCAACGGAAGGATCCGGCAATGAAACGCGCGTACCTTTTACCTCTCCTGCTGGCTTCGCCTCTAGGCTGCCATGACGATGCGGCGACTGGCGACTCATCTTCGCGCGCTGTGCTGCCCATGGTCGCTCTCGACAATAGCGTGGCCTACGTGAACAGTACCTCGGGGTCGACTTTCCTACTCGACCCGGCAAACCTGGCCCTAGGGCCGCGCATGGCGGCCACTGGCAAGTCGCCCATCGTGGCCGCGAAGTGCAATGGCACAAACCAGCTTCTGGTGCTGACCAATGGCGACCAGGGCAGTTCCAGCACCGCAGCCGAGCCAGCCAGACTGGTTCTCATCGATCCTGCGTCGAACGCAGCCCCGGTCACTACCGACCTGCCCGGCCGCTTCGATCAGATCGCCCAATCCGAAGACGGGGTCTTCGCCATCCTGTACTACGGGTCGGCGTCGTCGGGCGCCAGCGGCTCCATGCTCTTCAACCCCAACGATCTGGCGGTGGCGACGCTCGACGGAAGCAAGCCGCTGGCCAGCCGGCCCATCCGCAGCCTGGGCAGCGTACCGAGTGGCGTGGTCTTCTCGCCGCGCGCGACGCTCTTCGGCCAGTTGCGAACCCTGGCGGCGGTGTTGGCGCCGAACTACGTGACGCTTCTCGATCTTGATAATGCCAATCGCACCGAGATCACGGTTCCTCTCGTCGCGGATGGCACGGAAACTGTCACTCCAGTTCAAGTTCTCTTCGACATGGTCGGGACGGCCATCTACGTCCGGGCCGACGGTTCGAACGACATCTTCCAGATCAGTCTCGCCCAGGCCACGCCGGCGGATGCGACCAGCAACGATTTCCGTGTCTCGCTCTCGCTCATCGGGTCGGGCAGCGCGCCCTCGGACATGGAAATGTACGGCACCGGCGATACCATGCGACTCGCGGTCACGACGCCCGCAACTCAGCAGCTGGTGATCCTCGATCCCACGACTGGCAATGCCACTTCCATTCCCACGGCGACGCAAGTCAACCAGATTCTTCTCTTCCAGGGGACCAGCCCCAAGTCGTCACAGGTCCAGGATCGGGCGATGCTCGTCGGGGTCGGTACCGGCGCGACGGCCCTGGTCTTCGCCGACCTGCAGGACATCGAGACGACGCAAGGCCTGGCCCTGGAAAGCTGGTCGATACCGGCTCCAGTTGTCAACGTGACGCCGCTTCCGGGAAACCTCGCCCTCCTCACTTATCAATACGCCTCTGGCGGCGCGACCCTCTCCATCGTGAACCTCGCCGACCGCACCATCGAGCCGATCGGGTCGAGCGGCTCCCTTCAGGACGTGACGGTTGAAGCCACGGCGCAAAGCCGGCTGTGGGGAACGGACGGCGCGAACCGGCTCGAGTACCTTGACATCGTCGACCACGGCCAGGGGCCTCTATTCTCGGCGGAGGTTCTTCTTGACCAATCCATTGCGAGTATTTCGCCGCTGGCCACGAAGAGCGCCGACGGAATACGCTATGTCGTCCTCGAGATGAACGACCCGATGAAACTCGGGTACTTGACGGTGCTCAATGCGGACCAGCCCGATCGCAAAGGGGCGCGCTCGGCCTACGGGTTCCTTATCAGTGATTACTTTGAACGAGGTCAGCCATGACGACGATCCGCCACGGGTTCCTGATTCTTTCGACTGCCGCACTCCTGCCTGCACTCCCCGTAGTCGCCCATGGCGCCCCTGCGCCGGCCGCCGAGGCGGCCATCCTCGAAGCGAGCGTGCCGGAGGCCAGCCCGACGTCGTGGGAGCCACTTCGCTTCGCACTCGCCGCCGAGATCCAGACCGGCTGGATGGTGCAAGACGATGCCCGGCTACTTTGGGGCAGGCGGAGCCCAACCGGGGCGGGACTATCCTTGTCCTACGACGCGCCCCGGGTAGCTCGCAAGACCACCGTAGGCCTGGACCTCTCCTGGCTTGCAACCACGGTCTCGACGACGAACGGCCTGGATCTGCCCCAGAAGACTAGCACACAAGTTTTCGGCCTCGGCGTGTCTCTGCGCTACGACGTGTTTCGCTGGCTCTCCCCCTATGCGCGGGTTGCCGGAGGGATGGGATGGGCGGCGCTGACCATGGGTTCACCTGGCTTCGATCTGCGCGACCGAGAGTTTCTCTACCAGGGCTCGGCAGGCGCTGGCTTGCTTGTCCGCTCACCGGCCGTGCGGCTTTCCCATTCAGGGAAATTGCCCGCACTGGCCTTCGTCGGTCGCGTAGAGGGCGGCTACACCTTGGGCAACGCCACTGACTTCTCTCTCAAGTTGTATTCCGATGGGTCGGGCAAGGATCCAATCCCGGTCGAGGCCGTGTCCGTCGGGGAAGTGGCACGGCGCTTCCCCTATCTGCGCATCTCCCTCGGCGTCGGTTTCTAGCCAGATCTTTCCACCACAGAGCGCACGGGACCGGCGCTGACTGCGGCGCCCGGGCTGGGCGCCAGCGCGGCCAAACAGTTCCTCTACACCACGCCGGCGCAATCCGTGAGTGTCATCGTGCCCAGGCCGTAGACGCTCATCGCGGCGCGCACAACCCGGAGCGGATCTGGTCAGGGACACGCAGATCCCTCTATCCAGGTCGTCGCAGCCAGAAGGATATCGCCTCGCACTGAGTATTGGCCGGTCAGGCGCGACGGCGAGCCAAACAGGCTGGGCAGCGTCACGTCGAACGAGCCACGTTCCGGGTCGAATCGCACTCCCATGTCGCGGAGATCGAGGAACCGGTGGGTTGCCGGGAAGAGGCACTTGTAGGCGCTTTCCTTGGCGCAGAAAAAGAGCCGGTCCCAGGGCACGCCATCGCCCCGCTCCCTGGCCATCCACGCGCACTCGTCCGCCGAGCAGACCACCCCTGCCAGTTCCTCGGGTAGCGAGGTGGCCGGCGCGCTGTCCAGACCGAGGCCTCGGATCGAACGCGAGTTGCTCCCACGCTGGGTCCGGGCGGCGGCGGCAGCGCAGAAGCCTCGGCAATGCGTGATAGAGCCCACGTAACCGAAAGGCCACACGGGATCACGGAAACGGCCCACCGGTATAGCAACGAGCGGCCCGCCCAGGATGGCCAACGCTTCGCGTGCGCAGCGCCGGCCTAACGCGAACTCGAACCGACGCGCAGAAGTTGCGCGTGCCATGGCTTGTAATTCCTCGGGAAATAGGTCCAGACCGTCCTCGATATCGCGGCTGGTTACCAGAACCACGCCGTCAGGAAAGAGCCTTTCCTGGCTTCCCTCGAAGATCGGAGTCGGCAGCGCAACCACCACAGAAGGAGAAGGAAGCAGAATCGGGGCCAGGCCTGCGGAGGCCGCCGGCGGCACAGGATCCGGCTGCCTTTTCTGCACAACCCATGCTCGATCGCGCAAGCTGCGGAGGCGCGTTGTGGCGTCTGGCTTGCAATAGCGATAGGTTGTTCGCGGTTGGGCCACATCGTTTTCTTATGATATGAGGAAAACCCAGCCGGGGCGCGATCTTTGGCGAGTGCACGAGGAGAAGAGTTCCATGAGCGAGGATAGCGATGGTTCGGCAGGTGCGGGGATGAGAAAGACACCAACCGTCACGATCAAATGGCCCGCGGGGCAGGCAGCTGCGGCGAGGCGTATCATCGTGATGTGCGGAGAGGGTGAGGGCGACGTCTTGTTCAAGGACAACCGTCTTTGCCTGCGTCACGTCGAGATCATCTTGCGGCAAGACGAGTTCTTCGTGGTCGCCAAGACCGACAGCGTGCTCGTATCGGTTAACGGCAAGCCGATCCTCGGTGAGACGCCCCTGCGCGAGCAGGACGTGGTCACGGCGGGAGATAGCGAGATTCGCTTCCGCCGCGCCCCCGCGGACGAGCCCGGCCGCGAGGACGCTCTAAGTCCCTTCGTGCGCAAGCCGACTCCAGCCATGGGCATCGCAGTGCCCCCAGATCGCACCATGAGCGTATCCGATTTCGTTGCGCAGAGCCGCGCTATGCGCGTGCTGGCGAACGCGACCGCCAGCCTGTTGGTGCACCACCCGTTCCCGGTGCTCTTCGATCGCATTCTCGACCTGGTTTTCGAAGCGGTGCCGGCTGATTTCGCCGCAATCATGTTGCTCGGCGACGGCCAGGAGCCGGTGCTTAAAGCCGGTCGCGATCGTTTGGGCCGGCCTGTGGAGCAGCGGATCAGCCGGGCTATCGTGCGCAAGGTAATCGAGGGACGGGTAGCGGTGATGGCTGGCGACGCGCTCGAAGACGTGAACCTGCGCCAGCAGCCTGCTCTGGCGGGCGAGCCCATCCGTCGCGTGATCTGCGCTCCGCTCTGGGTGTCGACCCGGCAGGGCGAGCCGGTGCGCGTGCTGGGAGTGCTATACGCCAGCGCCCGGCTCGACCGCGTGCCCTTTCGCGGAGCCGACCTTGAGATCCTGACCGTGCTGGCCAACACGGCGGCTGCCAAGATCGAGACCGCCTGGCTGCTCGAGGCGGGCATGGAGCAGCGACGGCTGCAGGAAGATCTCCGGGTGGCCGCTGAGATCCAGGCGAGCCTTCTGCCGCAGACCCCGGCGCGCGTTCCCGGCTATGATCTGGCGGGCCGGACCCAGTCCAGTCGGGCGGTGGGCGGCGATTTCTACGATCTCGCCTACGACGGCAGTCTGCTGCACCTGGCGTTGGGGGATGTCGCGGGCAAGGGCGTGGGCGCGGCCATGCTCATGGTCGAGTTGCGTTCCACCGTGCGCGCCAACTGGCAGAGCGGGCCGCTGGCCGAGGCCGCGACACGGATCAACGGCGACTTCCATCTCAACATCCCCGCCGACCGGTACGCCACCTTCTTTCTCGCACGGTTGTGCCCGGACAGTGGTCAGCTCACCTACGTGAATGCAGGCCACAACCGGCCGCTGCTGGTGGGTGCCGACGGTCGCTGCGAGACGCTGGGCGAAGGCGGAATGGCGTTCGGTTCTTTTGCCGACTCTGACTACGACGAGGCCCGGGTGTCGATGCAAGCGAACGACACGCTGGTGGTCTTCTCGGATGGCATCAGCGACGCCTGGCCCGAGCCCGGGACCGCAGACCGCGAGTTGGCGCAGATCGTTCGCAGCGTGGGCGGCGGCGCCGACCAGATCCAGCAGGCCATTTTCGAGGCCGCAGATCGGCGCGCCACCGATCTGCCGCGTGACGACCGGACCTTGGTCGTGGTGCGCCGGTTGGCGGCGTAGCTCCGGAGTTCTTCATCGCGGCGTCGCACTGACGGCGATCCTGGCGCGGGCGCGCGGGTGTAGACTGTGTCCCATGGTCGGGACAGGTCTTTCAGCTTCGCCTGGAGGAGTCGGGTTTCGGCGCCGAGTCCGGCTTGGTAGGCCGGGGGGCGTGTTCGTCGTGACCACGTCCTGATCGACAGACGGAAATCGCCAGTACCGGAGGTTGCGAATGCCAGCTGATTTCAGCGAGCGGGAACGAGCCGAAGAGGCGCTGCGGAAGAGCGAGGAAAGATACCGGCGGCTGGTCGAAACCACCGACACTGGCTATGTGATTCTTGCCGGCAACGGGACCGTCCTTGATGCGAATCAAGCCTACGTCCGCCTTTCCGGCCATGACAGACTCGATGAGCTCCTGGGAAGAAGCGTGGTGGAATGGACCGCGGCCGAAGAGAGGGAAAAGAACGCATTAGCCGTCGCGGCGTGCATGAAAGACGGGTTCGTGAGGAATCTGGAAATCACGTACGTCGACCGAACCGGCAGACGGACGCCGGTTGAAATCAACGCCACGACGGTGGAGACAGAGGGCAGAGAAACCATCCTCTCCCTGTGTCGGGACATCAGCGATCGCAAGCGAGCCGAGGAGGCGCTGCGTGAGAGCGAGGCGCGCTATCGCGCCTTGATTGACTCCTCACCGGATGCCATCACTCAGACCGGCCTGAACGGCACGATCTTGATGTGCAACCGGCAAACCGCGTTGCTGCACGGGTATGAAGGTCCGGAAGACCTGATCGGCAGAAGTGCCTTCGAGCTGTTCGCACCGGACGAACTGCAGCATGCCAATTTGGACATGCAGAGAACCCTGAAAGAGGGCGTGGTCAGAAACTGCGAGTATCGCTTCGTGAGGAAGGATGGCTCCCAGTTCGAGGCGGAACTCAGCGCCACAGTAATCAGGGATGCGGAGGGTACCCCCTCCTCTTTCATGGCCCTCACCCGCGACATCGGCGAACGCAAGCGCATGGAGAGGGCACTGCGCGAAAGCGAGGAGCGTTTTAGCCGACTTGCCCAGGCGAGCTTCGAAGGAGTTGCCGTTCACGAACAGGGTCTGATCTTGGACGCGAATCAGGCCATGGCCGATCTGTTTGGCTATGAGTTGTCGGAGTTTATCGGCATGAACCTCCTAAATCTGGCCATGCCTGAATCGCGCGAACTGATCCGCAACAGGCTTCGTGAGGGCGTTTTAGGGCCCTATGAGGCAGCCGGGAGAAGAAAGGATGGCACCGCCTTCGTGGGGGAGATCAACAGCAAACCGATGCCCTACCAGGGCCGCATGGCGCGAGTGACTGCCATCCGCGACATCACCGAACGAAAGCGGGCCGAGGCCGCCATTGCCGCGGAGAAGGAACGCCTCGCGGTCACCCTCCGCAGCATTGGGGACGGCGTCATCACGACTGACACCAGGGGTGCCATCGTCATCATGAACAGGGTGGCGGAGGAACTCACCGGCTGGACGCAGGGCGAGGCCGAGGGCAAGCCGTTGGGAACCGTCTTCACCATTGTCAGCGAGATGACCCGTGAACCCTGCGAGAATCCCGTAGCAGAGGTGCTTGCGACAGGGGCAATCACCGAGCTGGCCAACTACGCGCTCCTCACCTCACGCGATGGCAGCGAGCGGGTCATCGCTGACAGCGGCGCGCCCATCACCGACAGGGATGGCAAGACCATCGGTGTCGTGCTCGTGTTTCGCGATATGACCGAGAAGCAGAAGACCATGGACGCGATCCAACGCGCGGCCAGGCTCGATTCGCTTGGCGTTCTCGCGGGTGGCATAGCCCACGACTTCAACAACCTGCTCACCGGGCTGTTCGGCTACGTCGAACTGGCTCGCTCAGTGTCGAAGGATGCGCGGGCCATCGAATACCTTGAGGCCACGATGGCCACAATGAACCGCGCTCGGGCGTTGACCTTGCAATTGCTGACCTTTGCCAAAGGGGGAGCGCCGGCTCAGAAGATAACTCCCTTGGTGCCGTTCATTCAGGAAGCCGTGCAATTTGCGTTGAGCGGAGCGAACGTCGCGTGCCGCTTCTCCTTGGGCGAGGACGTGTGGCCGTGCAACATCGACAAGAACCAGATTGCCCAGGTGATTGACAACATCGTCATCAATGCACAGCAGGCCATGCCGAACGGCGGGTTCATCGAAATCGCCGCCAGAAATGTTTCTGCTGATGAAGGGGAGTATCCTTCGTTGTCCAAGGGCCAATATGTGAGGGTGTCAATCAAGGATCAGGGCATTGGCATACCCAAGGACGTCATGCCTCGCATCTTCGATCCGTTCTACACCACCAAGACGAAGGGGCACGGCCTGGGACTGGCCACCTGCTACTCGATCATCAGACGCCACGGCGGTTGCATCGATGTCGAGTCCGAGCCGGGCAAGGGGAGCGCGTTTCACGTGTACCTGCCTGCCTCGACGGAAGCGGCTGCCGTGAACGCGGCCACCATCATCAGGCAGAAGGGAAGCGGAACAGTGATTGTGGTGGATGATGAGGAGGTGGTGCGGAACACGGTGCGGAGAATGGTGGAGGCGTTGGGATTCACCGTGGTGTGCAAGGGAGATGGCGGGGAAGCGATTGATTTCTATGTGCGGGAAAGCAAGGCCGGACAGCGGTTTGTCGCGATGATTCTTGACCTCACCATTCGCGGCGGCATGGGTGGCAAGGAAACTGTGGCTGAGATCCGCAAGCTGGACAAGGAACTGCCGGTGTTCGTGGCGAGCGGGTATGCTGACGATCCCGTGATGCGCAATCCGGTTGAATATGGTTTTACTGGAAGCATAGGCAAGCCATTTACCATCGCGGAGCTTTCCGACATGTTGAAAGGGGGCTCGAAGGATTGAAGCGGGCGAGGGGATAGACTGGCAGAGGTCGTCGTTGCGCATGGCCGGGGCCAGGCCTCGCGGGTGGCGTGGCTCGCCGGCGCTATTCGACGGTCACGCTCTTGGCCAGGTTGCGGGGTTGGTCCACGTCGTGCCCGCGCACCACGGCCACCGCATAGGCCAGCATCTGCAGCGGCAACACCGTGAGCAGCGGCTGCAGCAAGGGCGGCGCATCGGGCACCCACAGCACGTCCTGGCAGTGTTTCGTGATCTCGCTGTCGCCCTTGGTCGCGACCGCAATCACGTGACCGTCACGCGCCCGCACTTCAGCCAAGTTGGACAACACCTTGTCGTAGCCGTTGCCCCTGGTCGCAATCATCACCACGGGCAGGCCGTCGTCGATGAGCGCGATGGGCCCATGCTTCATCTCGCCGGCGGCGTAGCCCTCGGCGTGGATGTAGGAAATCTCCTTGAGCTTGAGCGCGCCTTCCAGCGCGATGGGGTAGTTGCTCCCTCGCCCGAGGAACAGGAAGTCGCGCGCGTCCCTGTGCTTGCGTGCCAGCTCTTTCAGGTCGCCGAGCAGCCGCAGGGTTTCGCTCATCTTGAAAGGAATTTGGACGAGCTCGTTGGCGAAGTGGACGGCAGCTATGTCATCCAGCGCCCCATTGCGCCGGCCCAGGTGAATGGCCAGGAGGGTGAGCGCGGTCAGCTGGGAGGTGAAGCACTTGGTCGAGGCGACGCCGATCTCCGGCCCGGCAAGGGTGTAGAGAGCGAGAGCGGACGTGCGCGCAATGGCAGAGTCGACCACGTTGCTGATGGCCAGCGTGCGGGCGCCGCGTGCCTTGGCCTCGTTCATGGCCGCCAGCGTGTCGGCGGTCTCACCGCTTTGCGAGATTCCCACCACCAGATCGGCGGGACCGATCACCGGATCGCGGTAGCGGAATTCGCTGGCCAGATCCACCTCGCAGGGAATGCGGGCCACTTTCTCGACAAGAAATTTACCCACCAGGCCCGCGTGGTACGACGTCCCGCAGGCGATGATCACCATGCGGCGGGGGATCTCGGTGACCTCATCTTCCCACAGGACGGCGTCGCCATTGGCGAGCATCAAACGGCCACGCAGGGTATCGGTGACCGCGCGCGGCTGCTCGTGGATCTCCTTGAGCATGAAGTGCGGATAGCCGGCCTTCTCGGCCTGGCCGGGCGTCCAGGTCACGGTTCTGGGCCGGCGTTGTAGCGGCTGTCCGTCGAGGTTGGTTATGCTGACCCGGTCGCGGGCAAGATGTGCCACGTCGCCGTCCTCGAGAAAGATAACCTCGCGGGTCTTGTCCAGGATGGCCGGTGCGTCGGAAGCGAGGAACATCTCTCCCTCTCCCACCCCTACTACGAGGGGAGAAGCCTTCTTGGCCGCCACCATCTCGTCTGGGTGGCGATCCGACAGAACCGCAATGGCGTAGGAACCTTCCACCTGGCGAAGTGCTTGCCGGACCGCCTCGGCGAAGCACGACGCCCCTTCGATCAAGGCTTGGTCAATCAGGTGCGCGAGAACCTCGGTATCGGTCTGTGAGTTGAAGTGCCTTCCCGCCGCTGTCAGTCGCTCGCGCAGCAGGGCGTGGTTTTCCACGATTCCGTTGTGCACCACCGACACCACGCCCGCCTTGTGGGGATGGGCGTTTTCTTCCGACGGTCGGCCGTGGGTGGCCCAGCGCGTGTGCCCGATTCCCACCAGCCCGCGTGGGCTCTCGACGGCCAGCAATTTTTCCAGCGCTGCGAGCTTGCCGCGGCAGCGCACCAGACGTGCTCCCTGGCCATTGGCCACGGCGATGCCGGCCGAGTCATAACCGCGATACTCCAATCGGCGCAGCCCGTCGACGAGAATGGGGGTGGCTTCACGCTTTCCGACGTAACCAACTATTCCACACATAATGTCCTCGCTATTTGACTATGGAGCCCCCGGCTGCGCCAAACGCGTCGACAACCGGCGCGTCAGCAGACGGTTCGTCCAAATTCTCTTTGTGCACCGTGAGGTAACGTTCGTTACCCAGAGGTGACGCCAGTCCCGAAACGGTCACGCACCCGGGTTGCTTCACCATGGCGTCCCTCCCGCAGGACGAAAATCAATCAGGACGCTTGAAAATCACGGCGGGCGCATGCAATTCGTTCTTGGGCGCTCTGTGATATTGCTGCAGGCGATACTGGATGGTGCGCACGCTCATGCCAAGGATCTCAGCCGCCTTCGTGGTGGAGCCATGGGTTGCCTCCAGAGTGGTCAGAATCGCGTGTCGTTCGATGTCTTCCATCTTGGAGCCGGGGATGCGAGGACCGCCCGCATCGATGCGCGCCAGCCCCACGCTGTGCGGAAGGTCCATGGCTGTCACGACTGGCCCCTTGGCCAGTACCACCGCGTGCGCAATCGCGTTCTCCAACTCGCGCACGTTGCCCGGCCAGTCGTAGCCGACCAGCCTTTCGAGAGTCTCGTCGGAGAAACCCTCCAGGGACTTGCCTTCCCCGTCGGCGTACGTGCGCAGGAAGTGCATCGCAAGCTCTAGGATGTCAGACGGCCGCGCACGCAAGGGCGGCAGATCGAGGTTGACCACATTCAGGCAATAGAAGAGATCTTCGCGGAAGCGGCCCTGGGCCATTTCTTCGCGCAGGTTGTGGTTGCTGGCCGCGATCACGCGTACGTCGAGATGAAGGGTTTCCTTGCCCCCCACGCGTTCGAAGGCGTGCTCTTGCAGGAAGCGCAGGAGCTTCACTTGCAAGGCGGGCGAAAGGGCGGAGATCTCGTCGAGAAACAGGGTTCCACCGGCCGCCTGCTGCAACCGTCCTTCACGGCGGCCCGCATCTGCTGGCAGGGCATCCGCTTCGCAGCCGAATAGCTCACTTTCCAGCACCGCTTCTGCCAAGCCCACGCAGTGGAGCTTGAGGAACGGCTTCCTGGTGCGCGGGCTGTGCTGGTGAATCGCCGTGGCGACGAGCGCCTTGCCAGTCCCGGCCTCGCCCGTGATGAGGACGCTGGCCTTGGACGCTGCCACCTGCGGCAGCAGCTTGAGCAAGTTTTGCATGGCGGGCGAGCTTCCCACCAGATTATTGAAGGCGTGGCGCTCGGCCAGACGAGCCCGAAGCAGCCCGGCTTCGCGGTGAAGCCGCAGTCGGTCCATCTCGCGCCCGACCACGACGAACAGCTCCGTGAGGTCGAGCGGCTTGGTCAGATAGTCGGCCGCGCCCTCCTTGAGCGCCGTCACCGCGGTCTCCACGTCGGAGAAGGCGGTAGTCATGATGACAGGCATCTCATACCCGCCGCCGCGCAGCTTGCGCAGAAACTCAAGGCCGTCCATGCCCGGCATCTTCAGATCGGTGAGCACCATGTCCGGGGCAAAGTCAGGCACTTTTCCCAAGCCCTTGAACGCATCCGCGGCAGTCTCGACCGCGTAACCACCTTCCCGCAAGGCTTCGGCCAGCGCATCCCGGGCATCCACGTCGTCATCCACTACAAGAACTCTCGACTTCATGCGTTCCACAGCTTGCAACACCTGCGCCACTTTCTCCGGTCTGGCGGTTTCGCGCAAACGCGGCGGGTCTGGAGCCATGGGCGCGATGCGTGGTGACCGCGGAGGAACGAGGCTTGCATCCATGGCCCTGCATGACTGGCGGTCTGTGGGATCTAATCTCGACGCAAGGGACGCGAAGCGGCGCAGACTCGGAGCAGGTGACGCGTGCCGAGCCGCACGGGCGCGTGGCGTCTCCACGCGCCGGCGACACCGAGCCGGCCACCAGCAACGCCGGGGCGGCTCTCGTGCTGACCGAAGAGGCCGCAAGACGCTTCGAATACGTCAGCCAGGTTGGCGCTGGCGGCATGGGGGCAGTTCACTGCGTTCGCGACAAGAACCTGCTGCGGGAGGTGGCCATGAAGGTCTTGGCGCCATCGCTGGCCGCCGACCCCAAGTACGTAAGGCGCTTTCTCGCGGAGGCGCAGATCCAGGCGCAGCTCGATCATCCCAACATCGTGCCCGTGCATGACCTGACCCTGGATCACGAAGGAACCAACACCTTCACCATGCGCTTGGTCCGCGGCCGGACCCTGGCTGACTGGATCACGGCCGCACACCTTTCGCCGACGCCGTCGGACACCATGCACGAGATGCTGGGGGCCTTTCTCAAGGTTTGCGACGCGGTCGCCTTTGCTCACAGCCGCGGCGTCCTTCACCTGGATATCAAGCCCGAGAACATAATCATGGAGGACTTCGGGACCGTGTATCTCATGGACTGGGGGTTGTCGCGTTTGAGCGCACGCGAGCCTGAGCGCAGCGACGCGGTGGCTCTTTCACCCGAGGCCGCGGGCGGCGTTGTGACGGGGGTGGTGGGATCCCCGTCGTACATGTCGCCCGAGCAGGCCAAGGGCAGCGAGGGCTTGGTCGACGAGCGAACTGATGTATTCGGCCTGGGCGCGGTCCTCTATGCAATCCTGGCGGGGCGGCCTCTCTACCTGGCCGACTCGCTTGACGAGGTGTTGGAACAGGCGCGCGTGGGTCAGATGCCCTATTTGCCGGACGAGTCCCGGGGCGTTCCGCTGCCCGCACACGTCTGCCAGATCACGCGCAAGGCGCTGGCCATTGATCCAAGGGATCGCTACCAGAGCGTCATCGAGCTCAAGCGCGACGTCGAAGGATTCTTGCAAGGGGGAATTGCGTTCCCCATCGAAACTTTTGCGGCTGGCGAGCGCATCGTGACCGAGGGCGAGATGGGAGACACGGCCTATGTCGTCGTGCGCGGAACCTGCCTTGCGTACACCACAAAGGACGGAGTGCGAAGCGCCGTGTGCCAACTGGTGAGCGGCTCGGTTTTCGGTGAAGAGACGGTCTTCCAGCCTGGCCGGCGCGGTGCAACGGTAGAGGCCGTGACCGATGTGTCGGTACGCCTGGTTACACGCAAGATGTTGGATGAAGGGATGGGCCGGGACTCGTGGTTTGGGGCCTTTGTCGTCGCTCTGGCCAACCGGGTTATGCAGGCGGAGATCCGGCCGGCCATGGTTTCAGGACCGGACAGCCAGCCATCGCCCGCCGAACAGGCGCAGACGGATAGAAAGGGCTTTGCAAACGCCAGTGGACTTCCCGCCGCATCCTGATATCGTTCAGAATAGTCCTTTTCACGTCGTTTCCGTTCTGCCACGGTCTTCCATCTGGTGAGCCAGGGCGTTCCGGCTAGCGAGGCGCATAGGGACAATGGCCCGTTTTCCAGGGCAAGCGCGTGGACCGCGGAACCGTCCACTGACAGAAGAACGAGGAGAGAACGAAATGGCGAAAAGGCTGTACGTGGGCAATCTGGCCTACAGTGTGACCGAAGCGGATCTGCGCGAGGTCTTCACCGAGACGGGTACTGTGGCCGATGTGAAGGTCGTGCTCGACCGCGAAAGCGGACGGCCACGTGGCTTCGCGTTTGTCGAGATGTCGACCGACGAGGAAGCGGGTAAGGCCATGGGGACGTTGAACGGCCGCGAGATCCAGGGCCGCGCGATCAGCGTCAGTGAGGCACGTGAGCGAGGCGCCGGCGGGGGTGGCGGTGGCGGCGGACGCGGCCACGGCCGTGGTGGCTTCGGTGGTGGTGGCGGTCGCGAGCGCTCGGGAGGCCGCTGGTAGCCTGCCAGGATCGTGAATTTCGCCCACCCTCTCGCCGGTGCGGAGACGCGCGGGCAAGACAAGGGTGAGGCCTGCGCCCACGTCTGGCGGACGGGATTTTCTCACTTCTTCTTCCTCGTCTTTCGGATTCGGCGTGGTACTGTGGTTCCGTCCTTTCCACGTCGTCTTCCCTCCCCGCCCGGGGCGGTGACCTTCTGGTCAGTTTCCAGGGCAGTCAAGGCAGCCGAAGCGCTCAGGACTGAACGGAAGGAACACACATGGCACGTGTTACGGTCGAGGACTGCATTCAGGCAGTTGGGAATCACTTCGCGCTGGCTGTGCTGGGCGCCCAGCGGGCACGATCCCTGGCCAAGGGTGCGATTCCGCTGGTTCAGTGCGACAACAACCCCAGCGTCACCGCCTTGCGTGAGATTGCAGCGGGGAAGGTTTCTTTTCACGAGTCGCTGGACGAGGTTCTGCAGGCGCACGTCGATTCCGTCAAGGCTCTCGACGGATCCCGCAAGCGGCGACGGAGCGGCAACCTGGAGCCATCCGCCTCGACGGCCGGGCGGAAACGCTAGCCGCGTGGGGAGCCCGCCGGCTTTGTCCCCTGCGGGGACTTCGGGACGACCCGCCACCCTGCCCACCCCGCGCGCTTCGCGCGCGCCCTCACCGGCGGCGAACCATCGCGGGAGGGGTTGGGAACCCTTTTAGGGTTCCCATGAAAGTAGCCGCATCGGATCGTTGGCCGAAGAATCGTCGCTTTCCACGACGATATTGATGGCGCTTGCCCGAAGGTTGGGCTATGCACAGCCGGTCGGCTCGCTTGACACCGGGCTGTGCGCGGGATTTGACCCGTGCAAAAAAGAACAAGGAGCCGTGATATGGGTAAGAGACTGTACGTTGGGAATTTGTCGTTTTCGATCACCGAGGCTGATCTGCGTGAGGCTTTCAAGGCCGAGGGCCACGAGGTGTCCGAGGTGAAGCTGGTCACGGACAGGGAAACCGGGCGTCCGCGTGGTTTCGCTTTCGTGGAGATGGCCACCGATGCAGGGGCTGCCCACGCCATCGGAAGCCTCAACGGGCGCGACTTGCAGGGCCGCACGATCACTGTCAGCGAGGCGCGCGAGCGCACCGGTGGCGGCGGGCGCGGTGGTGGCGGGCGCTGGTAAACGCCTCCCACGGGATCGCGCCAGCAGACTGATTGACAAGGCTACTCCGCGCTCAGCGCGGGATAGCCTTTCTGCGTTTTGAGCAGCGCAGATTCGCGGAAAGCGCTGACTGGTTCAGGCTGCCGGTTCCGAGGGCCGGCACCGGTCGCCGGATCCGGAAGCGAATCCGGAACCGGATCGGGCTTCGGCCACCGGCTCCCCCTGCGGGGGACTTCGGAACCCGCCACCCCACCCTGGCCAGCCCGCGCGCTTCGCGCGCGCCCTCGCCGCCGTCAGCTCCGCCACCCAACCCGGTACGAATCGACGAGAGGCGGCCTACGCCGCTGCCTGGCGACTGGCCTCGCGCTCGGCGCGCACCTGCTCGATGGCCAACTGGAGTCGAGGCAACACGTCCTCGGCCGTGTAGCGGATCATGTGCTCGCCCGAAATGGCGAGGGAGAAGGCGCGCGCCATCCGCTTGGGGGCTCGCCAGAGAATCCGCCCTAGGAAGCGCCAGTAGGTGCGGCGGTAGCGACCGAGCACGCCCTGGTGAAGCATCGACGAGAGCACGCAGCGCAAAGCATAGTGCCAGGGCAGGCTGAAGTGGGAGTCGCTGTGGGGCCGTAGTTCAAGCACCCGCCTTACCCGTTCGAAGTACGCGGCCGGGGCGTAAAGACTGGCGAGCAGGCGGCGATACGACTCCAGCAGTTCGACCTCGTCCATCTTGGTGCGGAAATTGGCGCGCCCGAAGGTTTCGCCGCTGGATCGTTCCAGCATGCGGCCTTCGCGAATCAGGCGCCGCTCCAACTGAGTGCCGGGCAGCGCGCCCAGAATACCCACCATGGCCTGTGGAATGCAGGAATTTGCGATCCATTCGCGCTGGCGTTCGATGGCGGCGGTGTCGTCAGAATCGAAGCCCACGATGAACCCGGCCGACACATCGAGCCCGCCGCGAACCAGCTTTTCCACGGCCTCGTGCAGGTCGACGGCGAGATTCTGCGCCTTGTGGGTTTCGCGCAGGGCCTCGGTCGACGGGGTCTCGATGCCCACGAACACGGAGTCGAAGCCGGCGCGCACCATCGCGTCCATCAGTTCATCCGAGGCGGCCAGGTTGATGCTGGCCTCGGAGTAGAACTGGAACGGGAAGCGGTGCTGCTCCATCCACTGTCGCAAGACAGTCAACAGGCGCAGGGTTTCCACCTTGTTGCCCACCAGGTTGTCGTCGGAAAGGAACACGGTTCCGCGAAACCCAGTGGCCAGAATGGCATCGAGCTCGTTGCACAACTGGGCCGGCGATTTGGTGCGCGGGTGGCGGCCGAACACCTCGATGATGTCGCAGAACTCGCAGTTGAAGGGACAACCACGACTCCACTGCACGGACAGCGAGTGGTACGCCTTGACGTCGAGCAGATCGTAGCGCGGAGGGGGCAGGGTGCGTAGTTCGGGGCGGCGGGGCGCGGCCATGTGCGCGGGAAGGTCGGCGTCCTTGGCCAGGGCTTCGCACAGGGGCGCCATCAACTCCTCGGCCTCGCCGGACACGACACAATCCGCATACGGCGTGAGCAACTCGGGGCTGGTGGTGGCGACCGGTCCTCCCACCACCACCACCTTTCCCGCGGCCCGCGCCTGCGCCGCAAGCTCCAGCAAGGAGTCGCGCTGGACCAGCATTCCGGACAGGAAAACCGCGTCGGCCCACTGCAGTTCATCGGACGCCAGGGCCCGGACGTTCAGGTCGCAAAGGCGGACCTCCCAGTCCTTAGGCAGTAGCGCAGCCACAGTGAGCAGCCCCAGCGGCGGCAGCAGAGATCGCTTGCCCATCAGCCGCAGAGCATCTTCGTGCCCCCAGTAGGTGCGGGGAAAGGCAGGGTAGAGGCACAGTATTCTCATGGCCCTTTACTACTCGTTTCGCCGTCAGGCCGCTGTCACGACACGGTCACATCTTGACGCGATGGAGTTTTCCGCGCCTGGCCGCTGGGCGCCCATCGCTGACACAAATATGACCGAGCCGTTGCGGGTCGCTGACAAAGGGGTCGGTACGCCACCCCGTTTTTCCGGGGCGGCAATGCCGGCATTCTGACAAAATGGTGGCGTGAAGATTCGGTCACCGACCATCATTTTCCTGCAGCGCGCCCGCATGGTCTTCATGCTGACTGCGCTGATCCCGACGGTGTTGATGACCGTGATCGGGATCGTGCTGTTGGCCACCGGCGGATCGAAGTCAGCGGCCGTGGTGGGCGGGATTTTGGTGCTTGCCTTCTGCGCGACAGCCCTGGCTGGCTACGTGCTTGGGACGATCCTGGTCGCTCGGGGAGCGAGTCTGGCGGCCGTGCAGAACGAGTTTCTCTCCTCGGTGTCGCACGAGTTGCGCACCCCCTTGACCTCGATCCGTCTCTTCATCGATACCCTGCGCGAGGATCGGGTCCACGATCCCGCCGAGAAGCAGCGCTGCCTGACCGTGATCCACCAGGAACTGGCCCGCCTCGACGGTCTGGTGGCCAAGTTGCTGACCCTTTCGCGCATCGAATCCCGCCATGCGGCCTTTGACCGCCGACCCGTCGCCGTGGCCGACATCGTGAACGAGGCGCTGGTCGCTTTTGAAGCCATACGGTTTGGAACCGAGGTCGATCTGAGAGTGAACGTGGAGCCGGGGCTGACGGTCAACGGGGACCAGTCCGCGCTGGCTCAGGCCCTGGCGAATCTGCTGAGCAATGCCTGGAAATACACCCCACCGCAAGGCAAGCGCATCGAGTTGCAGGCCAGCGGCGACGCGACCCAGGTGTCCATCGTGGTCGCTGACAACGGCGTGGGCATCCCCGGCTCTGAGCACAAGGCCATTTTCAAGAAGTTCCAGCGTGGCTCGGCCGCGGTCAACGGGGGCAGTACGGGCACCGGGCTGGGGCTGGCGGTGGTGCGGGCCATCGTGACCGCCCATTCGGGCAAGATCGATGTTCGCTCGGAAGAGAATTGCGGGGCACGGTTTCGCATCTTGCTGCCACGGCAATCTGTGGAGGCGGCATGAGCAGTTCCGGCGACGAAGGCCAGCTGGTGATCATCGTCGAGGACGACGCGGCCATCGCGGAGGGCTTGTCGCTGAACCTGCGCTTGCAAGGCTACCGCACGGAAGCGGTCGGCGACGGCGAGACGGCGCGTACGCGCATCGAAGAGGGCCGGCCGGATCTGGTCTTGCTCGACATCTCGTTGCCCAAGCAAAGTGGCATCTGGGTTCTGCAACGACTGCGCGAAGCCGGCAACCACGTACCGGTGATCGTACTGTCCGCGCGCCAGGACGAGTTCGACAAGGTGGCTGCCCTGCAACTGGGCGCGGACGACTATGTGACCAAGCCATTCGCGCTGGCCGAACTGCTGGCTCGGGTCGCGGCCCTGCTCCGGCGCGTGCGCATGCATTTGCCCCGGCAAGATACGCCGGTCGACTCGCTGGGCAGCGACGGCAAGAAGGCCGAGATTCGTTTCGGCGACGTGGTGATCAACCTCGACACGCGCACGGTGGCGCGCGCGGGCAGCCCGATCAAACTCACGCATCGGGAATTTGAGTTGCTCGTCTTCCTGGCCCGCAGTGGCGGCCGGGTCTTTTCGCGCGAGGAACTGGTGCGCCAGGTCTGGGGTCTGGAACATCCCGGTCAAGCGCGCACGGTGGACAACTTCATCGCCCAGTTGCGCGCCAAGCTGGAGCGAGATCCCGAGCAGCCGAAACACCTGCTGACCATTCGAGGGAGCGGGTACCGTTTCGTTGCTGAGTAAACAAGCTTGCCACCTGTCATCCATCGAGACGTTCCCCTGGCGCCGCTGACCACCTTCGAGTTGGGCGGACCGGCGCGCTTCTTTTGCCAGGCGGCGACCAGCGAGGATGTGGTGTGGGCGCTGCGCTGGGCAGGGGAACGGAACCTACCGGTGTTCGTCCTGGGCGGTGGATCGAATGTGGTGGTGGGCGAGGCAGGCTTTTTCGGGCTGGTGCTGCAATTGGCTGCACGGGGAACGGAATTTCGCAGCCAGGGCGATCATGTTTTGCTGGAAGCGCAGGCCGCTGAGCCATGGGATGACGTCGTCGCCGCTGCGGTGGCGCGCGATCTCGCGGGCATCGAATGTCTGTCGGGGATCCCGGGCAGCGCAGGCGCGACGCCGATTCAGAATGTCGGTGCCTACGGCCAGGAGGTGGCGGATACGCTTTGCTCGTTGCGCGTGCTCGACCGGCGCACCCTGCAGGTGCGCGAGCTGCCAGCCGCCGAGTGCGGCTTCGCGTATCGCAACAGCGTGTTCAAGCGCGATCCGGAGCGGGCCATCGTGCTGTCGGCGAGCTTCGCGCTCCGGCCGGGCGCGGAGCCGATGGTCGCGTACCGGGAACTGGCAAACGCGCTGGCGGGCCGGGCGCGAGCGTCGCTGGCGGAGGTGCGCGAGGCCGTGCTCGATCTGCGGCGCAAGAAGTCCATGGTGTACGACGCCAACGATCCCAACCGGCGCAGCGCCGGGTCGTTTTTCACCAATCCCATCGTTAGCGCGGATCAGGCCGCGGCGGTATCGGCCCAGGCCGTGGCCGAAAGAATAGTGCAGGCACCTGAAGAAGTGCCGCAGTATCCGCTGCCCGACGGCCGCGTGAAGCTGGCTGCTGGCTGGCTGGTGGAACGTGCGGGCGCGCAGCGCGGTCTGCGCATGGGCCCGGTCGGCGTTTCCAGCAGGCACGCCCTGGCCCTGGTCCATCACGGCGGCGGCTCCACGGCCGATCTCATTCGCCTGGCGGTTCACGTGCGCGACACCGTGGCGTTGCGCTTGGGAATCACGCTTGTGCCCGAGCCGGTGTTTCTGGGCGTTTCCTGGCCGGCGTTCAAACCGTAACCCCGACCCGGCGGACGGTGGTAGGATTTGCCGCCATGACCCTCACACGCAGCTTGGTTCTTGGTTCGGCCGTGGCGCTTGCGGCCCTTGTTCTGGCAATCCCGTCGCGGCCCGAGGCAGCGCCGAACGCGCCTGCGGCGGCAGCCGCGGGCAATTGCAAGGCGTACGGCGGCGGCAAGTGCTGCAGCCCGGACGTCACGCTTCACCTGAGCAAGGACGCCGTGTACGCGGCTTGCGGCAAGTCGGACGCCACCTACTTGGGCGAAGTCGGTTCGAAAGACACCTGCAAGTACGTGTTCAAGGTCGCGGGTGAAAGCGAAGACAGCACCTACGTGCAGGTCTACTCGCCCATCGCCAAGGAAGTGCTGGAGAAGCCCACGGATCCCTTCATGAGCTTCAAGAAGGTGGGCAAGGTCTGGGTCACCGACAAGGCGAAGTCGCCCAAGGCCGAGGCGCAGGTTGCAGGCAGCACGGGCCTGTACATGGCGGGCCGCGGATACTTCGTCAGCGTGGCGGCGTCCACCAAGGTCTGCACCAAGGCCCAGGCCATCCAACTTTCCAAGGCGATCAAGTAGCTTTCCAGAAAACCGTGGTCGTGGACGTGGTCGTGGTCGACGGTGATCAGTCCGGCCACGGCCACAACCTTCGGCAGCCATCGCGGGACTAGAGGCCATTCATGGCGCTCCTGGGGCTCGTACTCTTCGTCGCCGGCCTCTGCCTGGTCCCGCTCCAGGAGACGGATCTCTTCTTTCGTCTGGCCAATGGCCAGGAGATCCTGCGCACCGGTCATGTGCCCGGCCGCAATCTATTTTCGTTCACTTTTCCCGACCAGCCCTACCTGGATAGCGCCTGGCTGTTCGACATAGCGACCGCCTGGTTGTATCGCCTGGGCGGTTTTCCCGCCGTGGTCGTGGGCAAGACCGCCATCGTCGTGGCGACCTTCGTGGCCGCCTATCTCTTGCTGCGCCGGCGTGGTTCTGGCCGCGTGATTGCAGCACTGGTGCTCGCGGCTGCCGCTTTCTGTATGAGCGAGCGCCTGGTGGAACGGCCGCATGTGGTGTCCCTGCTGGGCGAGGTCGTAGTGCTATCCCTGCTGCCCGCCTTGCAGGACGGCCGTCGCACGGCCTGGCTGCTCGTGCCTGTCGTCGCTCTGTGGGCCAATCTGCACGCGGGCGCGTTTGTCGGCCCTGTGCTCGTCGCTCTGGCGGGACTGGGCGTGCTGGCCGACGCAGTCATCGCCCGGTCGCCTGGTTCTCGACGGGCTCTGTTCAACCATGCGCTGGCCGCCGCGCTTTGCACTCTGGCCCTGATGGCCACGCCGGTCGGTCCGGGCATCTTCCGCTATCTCATCTTCCACGCCGACATCTTCGCCATCCATCCCGTGGACGAGTTCCGTCCCCTGGCGTGGCATTCGGACGCGCCCTTGGTGATCTACACCGGCGCCTTGGCGCTCGGCCTTGGCCTGTGCGCGGCCCTGCGCGTGCGTCCTCGCGCGCGCGAGATCTTGCCCGTGCTCGGCCTGGCTCTTCTGGCCGGACGCCACGTGCGGTTCGGGGCCGACTTCGCGCTGGTTGCCGCCATCCTGGCCGCGCCGCTCTTGACGGCCGTGGGCATGCGCTGGCGGATCGCGCCGGCCACCCGCACCCAGATCGAGCGAGCCGCAGGAGCACTGCTCGCGCTGCTCGCGTTCGCACCCCGGGTGGCGGATGTCGAGCGACACGGCCGCTTCTTGGACATCGATCTCGACCGCGCCAATCTTCCCCTGGCAGCGCTGGATTTCGTGGACCAGCACGGTCTGCACGAGCGGATGTACAACGACTTCGAGACCGGCGCTTTTCTCATCTGGCAGGGCTACCCGCGCCATCGCGTGTTCGTCGATCCGCGCCTGCCCGCCTACCCGCGCAGCTTCCACCAACTCCTGGGCCGCAGCGAGGTGACCCGCGAGGAATGGACGCGAGCCATGGACCACTTCGGCGTCACCTCGGCGCTGCTGGACTATGCCAGCATCAACCGACGCGTGGCCTGGTGGGATCCTGTGCAGTGGGCGCTGGTTTTTCGCGCGCACGACGCCCGCGTGTTCGTGCGCCGGCTGCCGGCCGCGCGCGATATCATTGCCCGCTACGAGATCCCCGCCAGCTTCACCTTCACCGTCGATGCGGGCAGCGCGACCATGCCGCTGGCTACGCCTCCTGCTGGCTCGCCGGTGCCGCTTTGCGAGTGGCAGCTTCGTTTGGGCGATCTTTTCTTCGATCTCGATCGCGGCCACAACCAGCGCGCGCTCGATGCGTATCGACAGGCCCTGGCAGGCCCGCCGGGCTGTCTTGCGCCCGAGCGGGAGGCAGCCGCCTGCGCCTGGCTCGGCGCGATCGATCGAGCCGCCGGCCGAGCCGAGCAGGCGCTCGCGCTTTTCGATCGCAGTCTGGCCGTCATGCCTGACGACACCGGGGTGCTGACCAACCGCGCTCTCGCGCTGGAGGCACTGGCACGGATCAGCGAAGCCGCGCAGGCCTGGTCGCGTATCGCTGTGCTCGCCGGTGGCTCACCCCTCGGTGACCGCGCCCGCGACCGCGTGCGTTCCCTCACCCGCGACTGACCCGGAAACCCTACCCGCGTCCGGGGGGCGCGCAACTTGCTGGCTGCGCGTCCGACAATCTTTGTCGGGGCCTTCCTTCAGCGAACTATCGGGACGACCGTCGCAACCGGGCAGCGTCAGCCAGATCCTTGGGACGGCCGGCCGCTTCCTTGTTGCGCAAGAACATGTCACGGCCGATGAAATGGATCGCACGTCCATCGATTCCGGCGGGGATGCGTGTGGCCCACGCTTCGTCGAAACTGACGCCCGAGATGGTCGTGAGCACATCGATGCGGCGCGGGGGCAGACCGATCTGGTAGACAAGATTCGGTTTCTCGAAATCCGATGGTACGACGCCCGCAGCCTCGACAGGAGCGCCGAAGGCGACCAGAGCTTTCCATACGGCGGCGGCATTCGCCGGACTTGCCCTGACGAAGACGTCGATATCGCCGCTCGCGCGCGGGGCTCCGTGGAAAGATAGGGCATAGGCGCCCACGACGAGAAATTCGACTCCACCATCGGCAAGAGCGAGCAGCAGGTCGCGGAAGTCCTGGTTGAGACTATCGAGGTTCATCGTCGTCAGGAGGGGCGTCACGAAAAACGCGCGAGGGCAGGTCGGCCCGTGAATATGTGGGCAAGGGACGTCCGGCCAGCCGCCATGATTCGACAGCTAATGGCCACATCATCGCGATCCGTTGTGCAGGCGTCGTTTCGCCGGAAAGGTCATCGTCAGTGTCGGCGGCCAGGGGCAGCACAGCGATGCGCCAACTCGCGCGCGCCCTGCGGCGGGCCTCCGCATCCGACAAGAATGGCAACGACACGACACAACTATAGCGCGAACCGCTCCCCAGCGCCTTGTGCCGAGCAGACCAGTCACAGCGATCTTGACGGCGCTGCTACGGTGCATCGGCCGGGCCTTTCTCAGCAAGCGCATCACACCGCCGCGGGTGGGTCAGATCTCAACAGCCCGTTACCCTTATCGCGCAAGTACTTCGTCACGCCCGATCAGGCACGAGACGGCGTGAAAGTTGTCTGGCTACCGCCGTGCTGCGTTTTCGCAACGCTGGCGTCCAACTTGATCGTCGGCGTGGTGCTGCCGGGCGACGACCTGTGGGCTGTGTAGATGCGATTCGGTGAAGGCAAAATGGCGCTTGAAGCGACTTTGTTCTGAAAGAAACCAGCCCTACCCGAAAGGATGCCCGCGCCGGCGTTGGTACGCCTCCAGGTAGAGCTGTTCATAGGCCTGCGCAGCGCGATCCCACGAAAAATCCTGCTGCATGGCCTGCCGTCGCATGGCCGTGATGTGGGCCGGTCGATCGAAGTAGGTCGAAACCGCCCAGCCCATGGTGTTGGCAATGGCCGAAGGGTAGAGGTCATGGAACATGAACCCAGTGCCCGCGCCGGCGCGCTCGTCGTAGTTCTGCACGGTGTCCACCAGACCGCCCGTGGCGCGCACGACGGGCAGGGTTCCGTAGCGCTGGCTGTACATCTGGCTGAGCCCGCACGGCTCGTAGCGCGAGGGCATGAGGAGAAAGTCGCAGCCCGCCTCGATGCGGTGGGCGAGGCCTTCCTGAAAACCGATGTAGGCGCGGAATTTGTCGCCCCGGCGGGCGCACACCGACGAGAAGAAGTGCTCCGCTTCTCCGTCGCCCGAGCCCAGCAGGACCATCTGCAGATTCCAGCCCAGGACGTGATCGAGCGTGTGCGCTAGCACATCGAAGCCCTTCTGCGGCGTGAGACGTCCGACCACGCCGAAGAGAGGCACATCAGGGCGCTCGGGCAATCCCATTTCCCTTTGCAGGGCCGCCTTGCACACCGCCTTGCCGGCCAGATCGTCCCTGTCGAAACGCGCGGCCAGGTGCGGATCGGTAGCCGCGTTCCACGCCTCACCGTCGATGCCATTGAGCACCCCGCGCAGATCGCGCCCGCGTGCGGCCAGCTCGCCGTCGAGGCCGAAGCCGTAGCCCGAGGTCTGGATCTCGCGCGCATAGGTCGGGCTGACCGTGGAGAGAAGGGTGGAATGCCGGATGGCAGCCTTCATCAGGTTCATGTCACCGAAGTGTTCGAACTCGTTCGAGTTGAAATGGTTCCAGCCCAGGCCGGTGATGAACATCGCGCCGCTCTCCCAGTTCCCCTGGTAGGCGAGATTGTGGATGGTGAACAGGGTGGCGCTGCCGTGCAGGGGCTTGGCCCACTCGACCGTGTTCACGTACGCCGGCACCAGCGCGGTCTGCCAGTCGTTGGCATGAATCACATCGGGAATCCAGCCCAGCACATTGCACAGCTCGAGCGCGCCGCGCGAGAACAGACTGAAACGTTCCAGGTTGTCCTGGTACGCCTGTCCCGGCGGCCCGTACAGGTCGGGCCGATCGAAGAACCGGTTGTACTCGAGGAAATACACCCGGACGTCGGTGCCCGGAAGCCGCCCCATGCGCACGCCCGCCCAGGTCATGCCGTAGTACATGGGAATGGGCACGGCGCCCTCCAACCGCTCCAGTTCGCTCCAGGGGATGCCCTGGTACAGAGGCATCGCCACGCGCACGTCGATGCCCCGGCGTGCCAGCGCCCGCGGCAGAGAGCCTGCCACATCGGCCAGACCGCCGGTCTTGCGGAACGGCGCAACTTCCGAGGCCACGAAGAGAACCTTGAGCGGCACCTTGGCAGACGGCGGAGGCGCAATCGAGAAGTCGCCCGGCGACCGTCGCTGCTCGGGTGTGCGTTCCTGGGCAACCGCAGGCGCTGGCGCCGCGACCAAGTCGTTCACAGCCGGGGGCTTTCCGGCAGACGAGGCCGGCGCCTTGCTGGTCGTGGATCGGCTAGCAGATTCCACCCCGGCTTGCCGGGGGCCGCTTCCGACTCCGGGCTGCGAACGGTGGACTGTCGACGGTCGGCTGCCGCTACGCCTAGGTGGCGTAGATGCGGTAGTCGATGTCCGGGAAGATGTTGTCTTGTGCTTCAATGCTGGCCAGGAAGGGCTCGTCCACCGTGCCCTTATTGAGTTCTTCGTAGAGCCGGGTGAAACGGACGATGTGCTCGTTGAACCTTCGCGTGGCATAGGGCACCGTGGTGCCGGTGGCCATGATGAACGTCCAGTCGCTGGCCTGGGCCAGCATCAACTCGCGGGCCGCCTGTTTGAGCGCCCGCACGGTGAGCGGGTTGGTGGCGCCCCAGTGGCGTCGAGCCAGGTCCACCATGCGCTCGCCGGCGGCGTGGATGTGGCGCCAGGTCCAGGCGTTGCTTTCGTTCACCCATTGCTCGCCATAGCCCTTGAGGCCCCACGACGAGGCGGCCGGGGTGGCCATCTGGTTGGTCGGGTGCCGATCCAGGTACTCGCTGGGCGTGATGGGCTGGATGACACTCTGGTCGAAGTGAAGCTGGCGATAGACGTCCGACAGGAAGATCGGACCCTCGTACCACCAGTGCCCGTACAACTCGGCATCGTAGGGGCTGACGATGATGGGCGGCCGGTCCATGCCCGCGGCCAGACGCTGCGCCTGCTTCTCCATGTTGCCGCGGAAATGCGAGGCGTGCAGCCCCGCCTTGCCGCGCGCGGCGTCCGGGTCGTAGACCCATTTGTCGTGCAGTTTGTCGTGGGTGATGGCGTGGTACTTGAAGCCGGTGTACATCCGGTGCCCTTCCGGGTGGATGTGCGGCCCGATGTAGTCGAGAGGCAGGTCAAAGCCGATATCGCGGTAGAAATCCCGGTAGTGCGGGTCACCAGGATAGCCGTGCTTGGCGCTCCACACCTGCTCCGATGATTCGGTGTCGCGGCCGAAGGCGGCCACGCCGGTGGCGCAGTAGATGGGCGCGTACACACCGTAGGCCGGCCGCCGATCCGCGTACAGGATGGCGTGGCTATCGACGAAGAAGTAGCGGATCGCCACCTCGCGCAGAAGCTCGTCGACGCCCGGCACGTAGCCGCACTCGCCCAGCCACATGCCGGCGCTGCGCCGGCCGAAGTGCTTTTCATAGAGATCCGCGGCCGTGTGCACCTGGGCGCGCAACGCGGCCCAGTTGCGGTCCATGAGCGGGAAGAAGGCGTGGGTGGCGGTCGACGTGATCACCTCGAGCCCGCCCTGATCCTGCAGGCGACGGAAGGCGCCCACCAGGTTGCCCTCGTGGCAGCGCCAGGTGTGGCGCAGGCTGAGGAAGCGATTGTGGTACATCTCGGCCAGGCGGTGGTACTGCGGCTCGGGCTTGGTCCGCTCCAGCTCCTTCTCGGCCAGCAGGATCAGATCGTCCAGGTGGTCGGCGTACCTGACCTTGAGCAGGTCGTCGGTCAGCATGCTGATGAGCGGCGCCGAAAGCGAAACGGTGCAGCGGTAAGGCACGCCGTCGGCCTGCAGACCCTCGAAGATCTGGATGAGCGGAAGGTAGGTTCCACTGATGGCTTCGTACAGCCACTGTTCCTCCATCACCGTCGGGTCTTCGGGGTGACGGACGAAGGGCAGATGGGCGTGCAGGACCAGCGCGAAGTATCCGGTTGGCATGGGGGCTTACTCCTTGACCGGGGGCTTGGAACCAATCGAGTCGGGCGAGGGATAGGATCCGTCACCCGTGACCTTGGCATCCGCCAGCCGTGCTTCGCTGGCCCCCATGAAATGCGCCTCGCTGGCCCCGCCGAGGCGCGCCTCGCTGGCCCCGGCCAGTCGTCGCTCGCTGGCTCCCGCCAGACGGCTTTCGCTGGCCCCGGCCAGTCTGCGCTCGCTCGCTCCGGCTAGCCGCACCTCGCTGGCGCCGCCCAAGCGGCGCTCGCTCGCCCCGCGCATCATCCATTGACTGGCGCCTATGTACATACGCTCGCTGGCCCCGCGCGCCTTCACCTCGCTGGCGCCGAGGTAGAAGATCTCCGACGCGCCACCGAGTCGCGCCTCGCTGGCATAGCGCCAGCGCCGTTCACTGGCGCCGGGCACGCGCAGCTCCGAAGCCCCGGGCGGCAGCACGGGATGGATGTCCCGTACGTGCGTTTCTTTCACTTCATCGGCGATCCACGACTTGTAAATCTCCCAGCGGGCCACCACCGCGCGGCCATAGTGGGCGCCCAGCCCGCGGATCACCACCTGCCAGGGGCCATGCACGACATGGGTGCGGCCGCCCACGCGATACACCCGCGTGGGGCCGACGAAGGCCTGGCGGATCGCCTCGGGTGCCTCCACCGGGTGGGTGAACGGCCCGGCCTCCCACGACGAGATCGTCACCGGGCTCTCCCAAGATGTCTGGCGATGGAACTCGCTGTGGCCGTCGGTGAAGTGTTCCTCCCATTGGATGATCTCGGCGTGGCCTCCCTCGCCGAGCATGATGGACTCTTCCCAGGGTAGAAGCGCCACGTGCCGGCGTGGGGCGGCAGGTGGTCCTGACTCGACGTGGCCTGGGCCGGGCGGCGGCGCTGGCGGCGTGCCACGGCCGTGAAGCCCGCGGCCGGCATGTTCCACCGGGCCCCAGGTCGAGCGCACGCTGAGCCACTCGGGCTCCGAGTAGGGTGCGGCCTCGCGCCGGGGGAAGTCGATGCGGCCCGAACGCGCGATCTTGATGAAGTAGCCTTCGCGCGACTTCAGACCCACATCCACGAAGGCCGACGAGCTGGGCTTGCCGATGTGGAAGAACCAGTGGCGGTCGGCGCGATCGAGCCCGTGGTCGAAATACGAGTGGGCATTGGTTCCGTCGAAGATGCGTCCCGTGCTGTCGTACACGCGCAGGTTCAGCCAGGCGTCCTTCCCGCCCGCGCCCAGGCCGGCCCGCGCCCGTTCCATGGACTGGTCGGTGACCTCCCAGTACACGAACAGCCGATCCGGGTCCACCGCCATGCCAGTCACCCGGTCGTAGCCGTATGCCCAGGGGATGTTGCGTGGCTCATCGGCCTTGCCATGTGAGCCCAGTTCGAACTTGTGTGAGATGGGGGCTGGCTCGGGTACCTCGATCGAAGCGTCGGTGGTCTTGCCAGCAGCCTTACCGCTGGGGGCCTTTTCTTCCGGCTTCTTGGCGCCCTTCTCAGCTCGGGCGGGCTGCAAGAGGCTGCTCAGCTCTTCCCAGATGAGTTCCGCCAGCGCGTTCTTGCTGAGCTTGGAGGTTCCCTTTTGTCCCAGCCGCTTGCTGCATTCAAAGAGCTGGTGCTGGGTAAACCTGGCCAACCCCGCGCAACCAATCTTGAGAAAGGCCGCGGGGTCAGAGATCCCCAGGGCCTGCAATGCACGGGTTATCGGTTTTTCGTTTGATGACTGGCCTGACCCCATGACGCCCCACGTTTGTTGGTTTTGGGAAACGAGCGTCGGTCCCCAGGGGACCGCTGCGGGGCGGAAGCGTAAAGCTGAATCCGGGAGAATTCCAGATAAAGATGAGACGCCCAGCATCAGGTGTGATGCGGGAGAAACGCGAAGCCTGTCGCGGCCAAAATCAGAAGAAAGGCGACCACGATGTTCCAGTGCGGCGCTTCACCAAGCCAGGCAGCCGCGAATCCCGTGAACACCACCAGCGTGATGATTTCCTGGATGATCTTCAACTGATAGGCCGTGAACTGGCCGTGGCCCCAGCGGTTGGCCGGGACTTGCAGGCAGTACTCAAAGAACGCGATGCCCCAGCTCAGCAAGACGACCTTCCACAAGGCTACGCCCTTCCAGCGCAGGTGGCCGTACCGGGCTATGGTCATGAAGATGTTGCTGGCGGTGAGAAGGGCGATGGTGCGCATGGTGCTGTGGTGGACACCTCTTAGCACGGGAGGGCCAGCGCCGCGTGTCGGGGACGTGCTATGGTTTCAACCTCCCAATGCGTATCGGCCCCGTCGAAATCGGCTCGGGCGCCCTGCTCGCGCCCATGGAGGCGGTGACAGACCTGCCTTTTCGCACCATCTGCGAGGAGCATGGCGCGGCCCTGACCTTCACCGAGTTTCTCTCGGCCGAGGCCCTGACCCGCGGGTCGGAACGGGTCCTGCGGCGCATGTGGCCCAGCCTGGGCTGTCGGCGTTTCGTCGTGCAAGTGGTCGGTCGCGAACCTGACGTACTGGCGCGCGCGGCGGCGCTGGCAGCCGAGGCCGGCGCGTCCGTGGTGGACATCAACATGGGCTGTCCCGCGCGCAAGGTCACCTCAGGCCAGTGCGGCTCGGCTCTCATGCGCGAGCCGGCGCTGGCGGCCGCTATCGTCAGCGCCGTGCGCGCGGTCTTGCCCGCGTCCATCCCGGTCACGGTCAAGCAACGGGTCGGCTGGTCGGATTCTTCGATAAACGCGCCTGAATTCGCCTTGCGCATGGTCGAGGCGGGAGCGGCCATGGTCACGGTCCACGGGCGCACGCGCGAGCAGGGGTTCTCCGGTCAGGTTCGCCTGGGCCCGATCGCGGCGGTGCGCGCGGCCTTGCCCAGCGAGATTCCGGTGGTCGGCAACGGTGACGTGAAGACCGTGGACGACTACCGCCGCATGAAGAGTGAAACAGGCTGTGACGCCGTGATGGTCGGCCGCGCCGCCCGTGGCAATCCCTGGCTGTTCCTGGCCATTCACGCCATCGAGACCGGCCTTGCGCTGCCGAGCCCACCCAGCATCGCCGAGCAGCGGGCCGTGTGGCGGCGCCACGCCGATTTGGTCGTGGAATACGCCAGTGACAAGATGGGTCTGCACGAGCTGCGCAAGACCCTGGCCTGGTATTCGCGTGGGCTGTACGGCGGGGCCGATCTGCGGCGTCGGGCCTTTCGCGAGCCACGGCCTGGGGCCGTCATTGATCTTGGCGAGAGCTTTTTTGCCGCCCTTGAGGCGCGTGAACGCGCCCGCGCTGACCTCAGCGAGGTGCTGTTCACTGACGGCCTGGCGGCTCGTTGCATGGCCCGCCACCTTCGCCGCCGGGGCGAGGCAGGAGACAAGACGTGCGCAGGCTGAACCTGTCGACCTGCACCTGGCTTGTGCTGGCGTTCCTGGCGGCTGCGGGCTGCGAGGATCGCTCGTATCGCGACATCGGCGCGCAGATCAACACCCTCACCAAACCCGGCGGGGGTTCAGCGGACGAGGCCATCGCCCAGTTGGCCCGCATGGGCCGCCGCACCCTGCCGCAGATCGAGACCGCGCTGCACACGGCCTCGCCGCGCGGCAAGAGCAACCTCATCAGGGCGCTCGATGCCGTCGGTGATCCCGAGGCGGCGGCCATCGTGCAACACTTCGCAGTCTACGACGCCAGTGACGAGGTGCGGGCCGCCTGCGAGGAACTGCTGCAGCGTTGGGCTGCGGCAGGCGATCGCCGCGCCGGCCCCGCACGCCAGGCTCTCGCGCGTGTGAATGAGAAGCGGGCAAAGGGCGAAGGGCCGGAGTAGGGGTGATGAGCGGGCGACCGCAGGTCGCCCCGGGCGGTCGCCCCTTTGCCCGCCGCTGCTGGCTTATGGAATGCGAATGATTCCGGGCGGAGGCGCCGGCGGTGGTGGCGGCGGTGGCGCTGGCGTTGCCGCAGGGGGCACCGAGGCCGGCGGGGACGCGGGCGGTGGTGGTGGCGGCGGCGGTGCCGGAAGCACAGTCGCTGGCGGCGGTGGCGGTGGCGGCGTTGCCGGCGGAGTACTGGGCGGCACTGCCGCAGGTGGCGCGGGCGGTGGTGGTGGCGGCGGCGGTGCCGGAGGCGCACTGGCCGTGGCCCCGGCCACGGGCGGCGGTGTGGGCGGCAACTCGACCGGGCTGACGCAACCCGAGAGGTCGAAGATCATGAATTCGAGAGCCTTCTCCTGCGCTGAGAGAGCGGTGCGAGTGGCGCAGCAAGTGGGAAACACCGTGCTGCCCGTGGACGGATCTCCTGGGAAACCAGTTGATGCGGCATCGCTGACATGCAATGCCGTGTAGACAAACTTCCCGCACTGAACTGATTCAGCCGCTCCAATCGGAGTGTTGAAAGAGAAGTAATGTGTATATTGCGCCGGCGTACCAGTGAAACCCGCGTCCGGGGGCGAAACACCACCGTCGGGGGGCAGGGCTTCGAAGATCCATCGCTGCGAAGGCGGCTTGATCTGGTCGATGGCAGTGTATTTCACGCTGCTTGACAGCGTCAGGTGTCCGGGAGTTGTAGTTGCACCGACATTCAGAAGCCAGCTAGCGAACGCCACACCCTTGGGGAATGACTGGTCAATGAGGGTATCCCGTGAAACCGCTCCGATTTGCCCGGTCCCAGGGTTTGGTTCACCAGGGTCATTATACCAGGTTGCCACATTACCGAAGACGGAAGGATAGCCCGTGAACCCACGGATCCATGCCCAGTGGAAGTGTTCGGCAAACACGCGGCCACCGGCATTGACATAGGCCTGCATCAGATTGACCGCAACCGGGTTTGGAATGAAGGCCTGACCCGCCGCGGAAGTGGGATCCTCCTCGGCGCCGCCACAGTTGAGCAGAATGACGTCGTACTGGTTCAAGTCAGCCTGTTTGTCCCAAAGGCTCGTCGTCGCATCAGGGAATGTTCCCGTTATCCCCGATATTGTGTTGCACGTGTCTGAGTTCTTCGACTGATTGTACAAGCTGACCGAGCCTGTGCCGCCGGGCAGAGTAAATTCAGATGCATCAACGCCTATCCGACGAAGCAGGCATTGCAGGCGCTCGGTAGCGGTCTTGTCGGGACTCTGGGCATTGCCAGCCGCTATGGCGATCTTAGGTATACTGGTGTACAGCCCATTGTTGTCCCCGTCGTGAATGTTCCTGGGCAGGCGCAACAAGGATACTGGCAGGGTCTCGGTGATGGGATTGTCCCCACACTGGTTGGTGACCATCGACTTGGGAATCGTGATCTGCCGCCGCCACTTTCCAAGTTGCATGACCAGCGGGAAATCAACGCCCCAGGGCACGTTATTGAGGACAAAGTGGCCGTTGGCATCGGTCAGCGCGGAAGCAATAGGCTGGCCGGACACCTGGCCGTCGCAAGTGGAGCATGTCACCGTCCCCGTGGTGATCGGGTCCAGTGTCGCAATCGCGAGGTTCGGGATGGAGACGATCACATTGTATAGCTGGTTGTAGCCTGCAGGGTCGTACACTGTGCCGCTGATGCTGGTGGTGGCCGTGCCGCTGCAGCGGACCCGATTCAGGCACAAGCCGCCGCAAGGCTCGCAGACATTGGCCGTGATCGCACCGCAGGGCGTTCCGTTCGCGCATGTCGCCGGGCAGCCCAGCGTCGCGCCACAGCCGTCGCCCACGTTGCCGCAGTACTGCTGCACACCACTGGCGTTGTTGCAGGAAACCTTCACGCAGTCAGGCCCGCCCACGCACACGTTGTTGCTTCCGCACACCCAGTTCGCACCAGAAGCCGAACAGTCCGTGCCGCAAGGGAGTGAGTTGCCGCAGCCATCGCCCACGGTTCCGCAGTACTGCCCGCCCGAGGCCGGCTTGCAGGTGAGCGACGCGCACACCCCTGGCGGTCCCTTGCAGAGGCCGCCCTGGCAGGTCCATCCGGTCTTGCTGCAGGTGGTTCCGCAATCCACCTTTGATCCGCACCCGTCCCCCACCACGCCGCAATACTGGTCACCATTCGTGGTTGTGCAGGCCAGCGGCACGCAGTTGGCTGCAGGCCCTGCCTTGCAGAGGCCGTCCTGGCAGGTCCAGTTGGCCTTCGCGCAGGTGGTCCCGCAGTGTACAGTTGATCCACATCCGTCCCCAATGTCGTCACAGTATTGATCGCCTGTCGTGGTGGTGCAGGTGTTTGCTACGCAGTCGGGGCCACCTTTGCACAAGCCGCTGTTGCACGTCCACCCGGCCTTGGGACAGGTGGTGCCGCAGTCGAGTGTGCCGCCGCAACCGTCGCCGATGGCTCCACAGTAGTTGTCCCCACTCGACGCCACGCAGGTCAGCGGCGTGCATGATGTGCCGCCGTTGCACACATTGTTCTGACATGTCCACCCGGCCTTGGGACAGGTGGTGCCGCAGTCAAGCGAGCCTCCGCAACCGTCCCCGATTGTCCCGCAGTACTGGTCGCCATTCGATGCCGCGCATGTCACCGGCGTGCACGCGGCGCCTCCCTTGCAAATGCTGTCAGCCCCACATGTCCAGCCCGCGGGACAGTCGTTGCCACATGTCAGAGTGCCGCCGCAACGGTCGCCCACGGTGCCGCAGTAGTGATCGCCGCTGGAAGTCGCGCAGGTGAGCGGGTCACAGAAAGGCTGTGCCCCCTTGCAGATGCTGTCGGTCCCACAGGTCCATCCCGCCGGGCAGTCGTCTCCGCAAACCAGCGAACCGCCGCAACCGTCGCCCACGGTTCCGCAGTAGTGGTCTCCGCTGGAGGTCGCGCAGGTGATCTTGGTGCACACCGGGTCGGGCCCTATACACAGATGGTCCTGGCAGATCCATCCAGGCTGCAGACAATCCGCCGGACAGTTCAACGTGCCTCCGCATCCGTCCCCGACCTGGCCACAGTAGCGTCCCCCGCCTGGCGTGTCGCATGTCGAGGCCAGCGTGCAGACAGGCGGCGTGGCCTTGCAGATGTTGTCGGTTCCGCAAGTCCATCCCGCCGGGCAGTCGTCTCCACACGCGAGCGTCCCGCCACAGCCGTCGCCAACTGTCCCGCAGTAGTGGTCACCGCCCGAAGTCCCGCAGGTCAGTGCCGTGCACACTGTCGGTGGACCCACGCACAGGTTGTTGACACAATCCCATCCCGTGGGACAATCATTCCCGCAATCGAGCGTGTTGCCGCAGCCGTCGCCGATGGTTTCACAATAGTGGTCTCCTGAACTCGTCAGACAAGTCACTGGCGTGCAGTAGGGTGGCGCCCCCTTGCAAATGCTGTCCGTCCCGCATGTCCAGCCGGTCTTTGGGCAGGTGGCTGGACAGTTGAGTTGCCCACCGCAGCCGTCCCCAATGGTTCCACAATAGTCCCCGCCCGCAACGCTGCACCCCGGGAGGCAATTCGTCCCCACGCACACGCTGTTGGCGCACTGCAGACCGGTCGGACAGTCGCCGCAATGCAATGTCTGTCCGCAATTGTTGATGTCGCCACAGTACTGCGTGGCTCCCACGCTGCAAGTGGTCGGACAGACGAGGCCGCCATCCGTGAAAGACGGCTCAGGAATACTCTGGATTGCAGCCTCAGGCCGCGACGGTCCCGCCTCGCTTGCTCCCGATCCCGCCGAACCGTCCGCTAGAACACTCACTTTGTTGTCGACACTGCAGTCTGCGGTCCATGCCAAGCCACAGAGCGCCCCTCCCAGAACGAAAAGCTTCGCGTGACGGCGCACTTGCGCCATCAAACCGCTGACCGATATTTTACGCTTCATTAGATGTTGCCTCTCGTCACTGCTTCCTGGGTCAAGCGTACCCCTCGGCGCTGCGATCGTGCAAGGATGAACGCGCGGTCTCGCGTGCCTGATGCAGGCACCAACATGTTGCGCGAGAACCATCGCGCCACGAAAGTGCTCTGATATGGGAACCCTGAAAGGATTCCCATGCCCTCCCATGAGTGCGCCGCCGGCGAAGCCGCCGGACTCCCCACGCGACTAGGGGATGTAGGGGATATTGGGCGGCGGCTGCGCCGGAGGTGGCGCAGGAGGTGGTGGGGGAGGGGGTGGGGCAGCCGCAGGAGGCGGCGCTGCCGCAGGAGGCACCGATGGGGGCGGGGAGGGGGGTGGTGGCGGGGGCGGTGGCGGGGCCGGGAGGGCGGCCGGCGGCGGTGCTCCTGGTGGCGGTGGGGCTGAGGCGGCCGGCGGCGAGGCCGCGGGAGGCGGCGCTGCTGGCGGCGGCGGCGGTGGCGGTGGTGGCGCGGCAGGCGGCGGCGGCGCGGCAGGCGCCGTGGCCCCGACTGGCGGCGGCGGTGTGGGGGGCGACTCGGCGGGGTTCACGCACCCGGAAAGGTCGAAGAACATGAACTCCATCGCCTTTTCCTGGCTGTTGAGCGGGCGGACCTTGCATTCGCTCGGAAACACGGGTGTACCACCGAGCACCCGCACGGCATCCTGATCCGCGCCGGAACTGGACGAAGAAACGTGTATTCCTGTGTAGACAATGCGGCCACACTTGGCGGTCTGATCAGTCGGGGTGAGCAAGTCGAAGTAGTGGACATGGCTCGATGTACTATCCGTGCTGGAAACCGGGTTGAAGATCCAGCGCGTGGCCGGCGCGCTGGTCACCTTGGCGGTGTACTTCGATTTCAGCGAGTTATTGCTGGAGTTGCTGAGTTGCAGGCTGCCCAGGGTTGTCGTGGCCTGCACGGCCTGCAACCACTGCGCAAACGCCAGTCCCTTGGCAAAGGACTGATCAATGCGTGTCGTCAGGTCAGCAGTCGCAATCGCGGTGCCCAGTGTCCCGTCCCACGTCGCCAGTTCGCCATAGGGTGCCGCGAGTGTGCTCGTCGACCTCAGAAAGCTGGCAAAGTAGTGTTCGAGGAAGACCTTGCCACCGCCGTCGACATACGTCTTCAGGTTCTGGCGGCGGGCCTCGGTCACGTATTGCCCGCTCCCTGCATTGAGGTAGTTGGAGCCGGCACAGTTGACGATGATGATGTCGTAGGTCTGTTCAGTCGTCACCGAGTCGAATAGCGTTGTGGCGACCGGGAAGGTAGCGCCGCCGGTTCCGGCGTACTTGGTGGCCCCGTTGTCCCCGCTCGTATCCGTAGCGGAAAGGAGGCTGTAGAGATTGATGTGCCCGCTTCCTGCCGGATTCGTGAATTCGGCGGTGTCGATGCCGGCGCGGGTCAGCAGACACTCGAGGGCGTCGATCTGACCCGTAGTGATGGCGATCTTGGGCATGCTGGTGTACTGGCCATTGTTGTCCCCGTCGTGGATGTTCCTGGGCAGGCGCAACAATCTGTCGGGCAGCGTTCCCGCGTCCGGTGGGTTGTCGATGATGGGATTGTCGGCACACGGGTGGATGACCATCGTCGCAGGAATGGTCACCTGGCGCCGCCACTTGCCGAGTTGCATGACCAGAGGGAAATCCGTGCCCCACGGCACGTTGTTGAGGACAAAGTGTCCGCTGGAGTCGGTCAACGCCGTGGCAATGGGCTGGCCCGATACCTGGGCGTCGCAAGAGGCGCAACTGGCGCCAGCAGGGATCGTGTCCAGCGCCGCGTTCGGTATCGACACAATGACGTTGTAGAGCGGGTTCAGCCCCGCGGGGTCGTACACCGTGCCGCTGATGCTGGTGGTGGCCCCGCCGTCGCAGCGAACCTGCTTCAGGCACAGGTTGGCGCAACTGTCGCAAACATGGGCCGAGATCCCGCCACAGGGCAAGCCGTTCGAGCATGCCACCGGGCAGCTCACGGTGCCGCCGCAGCCGTCGCCGATGTCGCCGCAGTACTGCTGCACGCCGTTGGCGTCGTTGCAGGTGATCTTCACGCAGTCGGCCCCACCCACGCAGGCGTTCTGGCCGCCGCACACCCAACCGCTGCCCGCAGCCGAGCAGTCCGCGCCGCAATCCAGCGAGTTGCCGCAGCCGTCGCCGATGGTCCCGCAGTACTGGCCGCCCGTCGCTGGTTCGCAGGTCAGCGGTGTGCAGGCCGGCGGCTGGCCCTTGCAGAGGTTGTCCTGGCAGGTCCAGCCGGTCTTGCTGCATGTGGTCCCGCAGTTCAGCGAGTTGCCGCAGCCGTCGCCGATGATCCCGCAATATTGGTCGCCGCTCGCGGTTGCGCAGGTGAGAGAGGTACAGCCAGCGGTCGGTCCTGCCCGGCACAGGCTGTCCTGGCAGGTCCAGCCAGTCTTCGTGCACGCGGTTCCGCAGTCTACCGAATTGCCGCAGCCGTCGCCGATGGTTCCGCAATACTGGTCGCTGTTTGCGGTGGTGCAGGCCTGCGGCACGCAGTTGGCCGTGGGCCCCGCTTTGCACAAGTTGTCCTGGCAGATCCAGCCGGCCTTCGCGCATGTGGTTTGGCAGTTCAGTGAGTTGCCGCAGCCGTCACCGATGGTTCCGCAATACTGATCGCCATACCCCGTGGTGCAGGTCTTCGGCACGCAATTGGCCGTGGGCCCCGCCCTACACAGACCACTGTCGCACACCCAGCCTGTCTTGGGGCAGGTGGCGGCGCAGTCGAGCGTGCCGCCACAGCCGTCACCGATCGCTCCGCAGTAGCTGTCCACGCTCGACGCCGCACAGGTCAGTGGTGTGCAGCTTGATCCGCCCTTGCACATGTTGTTGCTGCACGTCCACCCGGCCCTAGGACAGGTCGTTCCGCAGTCAAGCGCGCCGCCGCAGTTGTCCCCAATGGTCCCGCAATAGTGGTCGCCGTTGGGTGCGTCGCATGTCACCGGCATGCACGCCGCGCCCCCCCTGCAAATGTTGTCAGGTCCACAGGTCCACCCCGCGGGACAGTCGCTGCCACATGCCAGAGTGCCGCCGCAACCGTCCCCCACGGTCCCGCAGTAATGATCCCCGCTCAAGGTCGTGCAGCTCAGGGGGCTACAGACGTCCACGCCCCCCTTGCAGATTTGGTCGGGTCCGCAGGTCCAGCCCAAGGGACAGTCGTCCCCGCACACAAGCGACCCACCGCAATTGTCCCCCACGGTGCCGCAGTAGTGATCACCGCCTGCGGTCGCGCACGTGATCTTCGTGCACACGGAGGGCGGCCCTACGCACAGACTATCCTGACACACCCATCCGGGCTGTGGACAATCCGTCGGACAGTCCAACGTGCCCCCACAGCCGTCCCCGACTTGGCCGCAGTACCGTCCGCCGCCTGCCGTGTCGCAGGTTGCCGGCCCGCAAGCCGGGGGCCCACCGACGCAAACCGAATTCACACAGGTCCATCCAGCGGGACAGCCAGTCCCGCAATCGAGCGTCCCGCCGCACCCGTCCCCAATCGGCCCGCAATAATGGTCCCCGCCGGCAGTCGTGCAGGTCGCCAAGGTACACGCGGGCGGCGTCGCCTTGCACATATGTTCCTCGCACGTCCATCCTGCAGGGCACTCATCCCCGCAGTCGAGCGTGCCGCCACAGCCGTCCCCAATGTTCCCGCAGTAGTGGTCCCCGCTGTCGGTGGCGCACTTTAGTGCACTGCACACCCCCGGAAGGCCCACGCAGAGGTTGTTGACACAATTCCATCCAGTGGGACAGGGATTCCCGCAGTCCAGCGTGTTGCCGCAGCCATCCCCGATGGTCCCACAGTATTGGTCTCCCGAGGCCGCCACGCAAGTATCGGCCTGGCAGACGCTGGAATCGCCTTTGCAGATGTGGTCGGCTCCGCACGTCCACCCGGCCAGTGGGCACGCAGTCCCACAGTCGAGCGTACCACCGCAGCCGTCGCCGATCAACCCGCAATACGACCCGCCCGCAACGTTACAGCCCGCAAGGCATTCGGTCCCCACGCACACATTATTCTTGCACTGCTTGTCGGCGGAACACGCGCCACAGCGCAACGTCTGTCCGCAGACGTCCACAAGATCCCCGCAGTTCTGGGTCGTCCCCGTGCTGCAGACAAGTAACGGACAGATTCCACCATCGGTTGTGGGCGGCTCAGGCAGATTCGGGATTGCTCCGCCTGAACCTGACGGCGACGTGTCGATCGCTCCGGGCCCCGCCGGCGCGTCTCTTTGCGCATTCGGAACATCGTCGACGCTGCAGGCCGCGGCTAATGAAAGGACAGAGATCGCCCAGACATGGACGAGAAGCCTCACCCAACCGCAGCTGAGTCTCGGCGCACGGCTGACCGACACGTCACTCGTCATTGTGCGTGCCCTCCTCCCCGACGGTCCAATCGTGTAGGGATGAAAGTGTTGTCTTTCTTTGCTGATGAGTGCTCCGGCAGGTTGCGTGAAAACGCCCGCGCCGGAAAATCGGACTATGGGACAAACGGATTCTGTGGCGGAGGCGGCGCTGGAGGTGGCGCTGCCGGAGGTGGTGGCGGAGGCGGCGCTGCCGCAGGAGGTGGCGCGGCCGCCGGAGGCACTGATGGCGGCGGAGACGCGGGCGGCGGCGGCGGTGGAGGCGGAGCCGGCAGCGCAGCGGGCGGTGGCGGGGCTCCTGGCGGTGGCGGTGCTGAGCCAGCCGGCGGTGCGGCAGCCGGCGGCGGAGGCGGCGGCGGCGGCGGTGGCGAAGCAGCCGGCGGCACGGCCGCGGGCGGAGGAGGCGGCGGTGGCGGTGCCGAAACCGTCGGAGGAGCGGCCGCAGCCGGCGGCGGCGCGGGTGGTGGAGGTGGCGGCGGTGGGGGCGCAGCAGCAGACGGCGGCGGCGCCGCAGGAGGCGCGGCGCTGGCAGCGGGCGGCGGCGTGGGCGGCAACTCGACCGGGCTGACGCAACCCGAGAGGTCGAAGATCATGAACTCCAGCGCCTTCTCCTGTGGCGAAAGGCCAGTGCGAGTGGCGCAACAAGTGGGAAATACCGTGCTGCCCGTGGACGGATCTCCCGGGAAGCCAGTCGATGCGGCATCGCTGACGTGCAATGCGGTGTAGACAAACTTCCCGCACTGGGCTGTCTCGGCCGCGCCTATCGGCGTGTTGAAAGAAAAGTAATGTGTATATTGCGCTGGCGTACCAGTGAAACCCGCGTCCGGGGGCGAAACACCGCCATCGGTGGGCAAAGCTTCAAAGATCCATCGCTGCGAGGGCGGTCTGATCTGGTCAATGGCAGTGTATTTCACACTGCTTGACAGCGCGAGGTGCCCGGGAGTCGTGGTTGCGCCGACATTGTACAGCCAGCTAGCAAACGCGATGCCCTTTGGGAATGATTGGTCGATGAGAGTGTCCCTTGAAACCGATCCGATTTGCCCGGTCCCAGGGTTTGGTTCACCAGGGTCATTATACCAGGTTGCCACATTACCGAAGACGGAAGGATAGCCCGTGAATCCACGGATCCATGCCCAGTGATAGTGTTCGGCAAACACGCGGCCACCGGCATTGACATAGGCCTGCATCAGATTGACCGCAGTCGGGTTTGGAATAAAGGCCTGACCCGACGTGGAAGTGGGATCCTCCTCGGCGCCGCCACAGTTGAGTAGAATGACGTCGTACTGGTTCAGATCGGCCTGTTTGTCCCAAAGACTCGTCGTCGCATCAGGGAATGTCCCCGTGATCCCCGATATTGTGTTGCACGTGTCCGAGTTCTTCGACTGATTGTACAGCCGGACCGAACCCGAGCCGGTGGGCAGGGTAAACTCAGATGCATCGACGCCTATCCGACGAAGCAGGCACTGCAGGCGCTCGGTAGCGGTGTTGTCAGGACTTCGAGCATAGCCAGCCGCTATGGCGATCTTAGGTATACTGGTGTACAGCCCACTGTTGTCCCCGTCGTAGATGTTCCTGGGCAGGCGCAACAACGATACCGGCTTGGTCTCGGTGATGGGATTGTCCCCACACTGGTTGGTGACCATCGACTTGGGAATCGTGATCTGCCGCCGCCACTTTCCAAGTTGCATGACCAGCGGGATATCAACACCCCAGGGCACGTCGTTGAGGAGAAAGTGCCCATTGGCATCGGTCAGTGCCGTGGCAATGGGCTGGCCTGACACCTGGCCGTCGCAGGTGGAGCAACTCACCGAACCTGTGGTGATCGGGTCCAGCGTCGCAATCGCGAGGTTCGGGATGGAGACGATCACGTTGTATAGCTGGTTGTAGCCCGCCGGATCGTATACTGTGCCGCTGATGCTGGTGGTGGCCGTGCCGCTGCAGCGAACCCGATTCAGGCACAAGCCACCACAAGGCTCACAGACATTGGCTGTGATCGCACCGCAGGGTGTGCTATTCGCGCATGTCGCCGGGCAGCCCAGCGTCGCGCCACAGCCGTCGCCCACGTTGCCGCAGTACTGCTGCACGCCGCTGGCGTTGTTGCAGGTAACTGGCAGGCAGCCAGGCCCGCCCACGCAGGAGTTGTTGCTGCCGCACACCCAGCCGCTGCCAGCGGCCGAGCAGTCCGTGCCGCAATTGACCGAGTTGCCGCAGCCGTCGCCGATGGTTCCGCAGTACTGGCCGCCGGTCGCTGGGTTGCAGGTGAGAGGCGTGCAGCCAGCGGTCGGACCTGCCTTGCACAGACTGCTCTGGCAGGTCCAGCCGGTCTTCGGGCAGGTGGTGCCGCAGTCGAGCGAGTTGCCGCAACCGTCACCGATGACCCCGCAGTACTGGTCACCACTCGCGGTTGTGCAGGTGAGGGGCGTGCACACACCAGGCGGGCCTACACAGAGATTGTTCTGACAGGTCCACCCGGGCTTGGTGCAGGTGGTGCCGCAGTCGAGCGAGTTGCCGCAGCCGTCGCCGATGACCCCGCAGTACTGGTCGCCACTGCTTGCCGTGCAGGTCAGGGGCGTGCAGCCAGCGGTCGGACCTGCCTTGCACAGGTTGTTCTGGCAGGTCCATCCAGGCTTGGCGCAGGTGGTTCCGCAGTGTGCAGTTGATCCGCATCCATCGCCGATGTCGCCACAGTACTGATCCCCGGCTGTGGTGGTGCACGCCTGCGGGACGCAGGCGGCGGTGGGCCCTGCCTGGCACAATCCCTGATTGCACACCCATCCGGTCTTGGGGCAGGTCGCGCTGCAGGAAAGCGTCCCGCCACAGCCATCCCCGATGTTCCCGCAGTAGTTGTCCACACTGGTCGCGGCGCATGTCAACGGGGTGCAGGTTGGACCGCCCTTGCAAAGATTGTCCTGGCAGATCCAGGCGCTGCCCGCGGCCGAGCAATCCGTGCTGCAAGTGAGTGAGTTGCCGCAGCCATCGCCGATGACTCCGCAGTATCGGCCGCCCGAGGCCGGATTGCACGTCACTGGCGTGCAGGTCGGGCCACCCTTGCACAGACTGTTCTGGCAGGTCCAGCCGCTCTTGGCGCAGGTTGTGCCGCAGTCCAGCAAGTTGCCACAGCCATCGCCGATGTCGCCGCAGTACTGGTCGCCGCTCGCAGTTTGACAGGTGAGCGGCGTGCAGCCAGAGGTCGGACCCCCTTTGCACAGGTTGTCCTGGCAGGTCCACCCGGCCTTGGTGCATGCGGTTCCGCAGTGTACCGTTCCGCCGCAACCATCACCGATGTCCCCGCAGTACTGGTCGTTGTTTGCGGTCGTGCAGGCCAGCGGCACGCAGTTGGCGGTGGGACCTGCTTTGCACAAATTGTCCTGGCAGGCCCATCCGGCTTTTGCGCATGTGGTTCCGCATTCCACTGAGTTGCCGCAGCCGTCGCCGATGGTTCCACAGTACTGATCGCCATAGGCCGTGGTGCAGGTTCTGGCTATGCAGTTTGCGGTGGAACCTGCCTTGCAGAGACCGTTCTCGCACACCCAGCCTGCCTTGGGGCAGGTGGTCCCGCAGTCCAGGGTTCCGCCACAGCCGTCCCCGATAGCCCCGCAGTAGGTGTCCCCGCTCGACGCCACGCAAGTCAGCGGCGTGCAGGAGGTCAAGTCGGCCTTGCACATGTTGTCGCTGCACGTCCACCCTGCCTTGGGACAGGTGGTTCCGCAGTCAAGGGTCCCGCCGCATCCGTCCCCGATGGTTCCGCAGTAGTGATCGCCGTTCGGTGCATCGCACGTTGTCGGCACGCACGTTGGGCCGCCTTTGCAGATGTTGTCGGTTCCGCAGGTCCATCCCGCAGTAGGACAGGTCGTTCCACAGTCGAGTGTGCCGCCGCACCCATCCCCCACGGTTCCACAGTAGTGGTCTTCGCCCGAGGTGGTGCAGCTCAGGGGGATACAGACGCCCGGGGGGCCCTTGCAGATGTTGTCGGTTCCGCAGGTCCAGCCGGCCTTGGGACAGATCGTGCCGCAGTCGAGCGACCCACCGCAGTTGTCCCCCACTGTCCCGCAGTAGTTGTCGCCGCTCGCGGTCGCACAGGTGATCTTCGTGCATACGGAAGGAGGCCCTATGCATAGATTGTCCTGACAAATCCATCCGGACTGCAGACAATCCGCCGGGCAGTTCAACGTGCCACCACATCCGTCCCCGACCTGGCCACAGTACCGCCCGCCGCCTGCGGTGTCGCAGGTGGCCGGCTGACAAACCAGGGGCCCGCCGACACAAACGGAATTCACGCAGTTCCATCCAACGGGACAGTCAGCCCCGCAGTCGAGTGTGCCGCCACATCCGTCCCCAATGGGTCCGCAATAGTGATCCCCGCTAGCAGTCGCGCAGGTCGCCAAGGTGCATGCGGGCGGCGTCGCCTTGCACATATGGTCCTCGCAGGTCCATCCTGCAGGGCAGTCGTCCCCGCAGGCCAGGATCCCGCCGCATCCGTCCCCGATGTCGCCGCAGTAGTGGTCCCCACTGTCCGTCGCGCACTTCAGCGCATTGCACACCCCTGCGGGGCCCACGCAGAGGTTGTTGAGACAATTCCATCCAGTGGGACAGGGATTCCCGCAGTCCAGCGTGTTGCCGCAGCCATCGCCGATGGTCCCACAGTATTGGTCTCCCGAGGCTGCCACGCAGGTGTCTGCCTGACAGACGGTGGGGCCGCCTTTGCAGATATGGTCCGTGCCGCACGTCCACCCGGTCAGTGGGCACGCAGTCCCGCAGTCGAGCGTGCCGCCGCAGCCGTCCCCGATCACTCCACAATACGTCCCGCCGGCAACGGTGCATCCCGTGAGACAAACGGTTCCTGCGGCCACGCAAACGTTGTTTTCGCACTGCTGGCCGGTGGGACAGGCGCCACAATGCTGGGGTTGCCCACAACTGTCCCCAATATCCCCGCAGTACTGGGTGGTTCCCGTGCTGCAGGTAAACGCCGGACAAAGACCACCATCCGTGTTGCGCAGCTCAGGCAGCACCAGGATGGGGGGAGTGTCAGACGCTGACGCCGGTCCCCCTTCTGGTGAGCCGATCCCCCCCGGAGCGTCCGTCGACGCGCCCACCCTGTTGTCGACACTGCAACCCGCGGTCCATGCCAGAACGCAGACGGCCCATCCTCGAACGACAAGATTCGCCCGACGGCGTATCCCTGCCGTCAGGCGTCTGACTGATCCGTCACGCCTCATGTGTGTGTCCTCGCAACTTGTTCCTCACTCAAGCGTACTCGCCATCGGTATGGTTTTGCAAGGAATGAATTGTGAGCTACATTGCTCGACATACCGTATTATACATGTGGGTGTTCCGCCGTCGAAGAGGGTCGACCCAGAGGCACAGGTCTCTGGCGAACTTCGGCGCTTCGCCATAGACTCGCTGTCATGTCGACCAGCCGTACGATCTGTCTACTCTTGCTTCTTGGCGCGTCCCTGACAGGCGGTTGCGCGAAGAAGGCCAAGCAGACGGTCGTCGCGAAGCAACCCCTGACGACTTCTGTCACGGAAACCCGAGCCGCCCCGGCGCCGCCACCGCTGCCGCCGCCGCCGCCGCCGCCGCCACCGCCACCGCCGCCGCCGCCACCGCCACCGCCGCCGCCACCGCCACCGCCGCCGCCGCCGCCGCCCAGGGCCCGGTGAGGCCGGCAGGCGTGGACACCCGCGGCTTGCCGTGACCTCGCGCGCCCCCCTATAGTATTCGGCCATGCGAGGACCTCTTCTTTCCGGTCCCCTGGGTAGCGGGGCTACCCTCGACCGCATCGGTCGCTTGCTGCAGGAACGCCAGCCCATCGTCGTGCTAAGCGCGCTCTGGCTTGCCGAGGCGCTGGCTAGCAGCTACCCAGTGCTCGCACTCGTCGAAGAAGACAAGAGGTCGGGGGCCTTGCGTGCGGTGAGGCGGGCCAGCAAGTCGGCACGTCCGTTGCTGGTCGTATCAGCGGCGGAAGACCTGCCGCTGGGACGCGGGGTGGTCGGCGCCATCCTCATCGAGAACCTGATGGACGTGGAAGACCAGGCCGCGGCCGAAGACCTCCTGGTGGGCTTGCTTCCGACGCTGCGACCGGCGGGGGTGGTGGTATCCCTGGATGCCACCCGACACCAGGAAACCGAGGCACGACTGGCTGCCCTGTTTTTGGCGGCGGAGCTGACCGGCATTTCGCAGGTTCGCCCGCGCGAAGGTGCGCTGCTCACCATCGGGTCGGCTCCGCCGTTGACGGTGACGGCCGTGCGCGCGGCACGACGGCTGGCCGTGCCAGGCGAACCGCGTGAATGATCCGCCGTCGCCGCCGGTCCATTTACTCACAGGGATGCGCCGGACACTACTTGCCTTCAGCCTGTCCCTGGCCGTGCACGCCGCCGTGGCGGTCAGCGCGGTGGCGATCGCTGCCTGGCGCGGGTTCACGCTGGTGCCACCGGTTCGCTTGGCCACCATCGCCATAGATGTCAAAGAGCTGCCCCTGGACGGCGGCCGCTCCACTAGATCGAAGTCCGAGGACGAAGGCGCAGCGCGCCCCGTGCGTCGGCCCAGGGCTGCGCGGATGCGGGCGGCGCGCGTGGGTGCGGCGGTCGTCCTCGCGCCGGATGGCGGTACTGCCGACGCCTCTGCCCAGGCCGGTCTGGCCGCGCACGATGCAGGTGAGGAAGCAGACGGCGGCCGTCGGCGGCCCGGTGACTTGCGCAACTACGGACCCGAAGGCTCGCGCCTCACGGCGTTGCTGCGTCTGGATCGCGTGCGCGCTTCGGCCTTCAGGTCGAGCTATGTGGAAGCCATCGACCAACTTCTTGTGCTGCTGCCTGATCGACGGCGGCTGCTCGAAGGCACCGGTCTCGATCTCTATCGCGACTTCGATGCCTTGCTCATCGCCACTCCAGAGCCGCGCAATGACAAGGTCACCTTCCTCGCTGCCCGGCACCACCTGAGGGACGCCAGCCTGCAGGCCGCGCTCGATCGCGGTGCCGCTGCCACTGGCCAGACAATCCAATGGCGCGCGGAGGACGGCCGGCCCGTGGGCGTGCGCAGGCCGCGCGCGGCATCTCGTGGCGAGACTTCCGATCTCAACCTGGATGACCGCATCTTTGTGCTGCCCCAACCATCCCTGGCCGTGATGGCGCCCCCGGCCTACGCTGAACGGCTCCTGGGGCGGCCCGCGCGCAAACCTGCCGGCGACCGCGCGGCCGCCATCGATGCGGGGATCGTTGATGGTGGCCCGGCCGACGCCAGTCCCTTGCCCACCGGCAAGAGTCGCGCGCGCATCACCTGGCGCGAGCTGGTTGCTCGGATCGACGCCGAGGACAGCGCCTTGCCTGATGATGCGGTCTTCATGATCACGGCAGTCAACCTGATTGTCTTGCCGGGGCCGTCGCCGGTCGTCCCCGGAACACGTGGTGTGGTCGACGACGTGCGCGAGATGGGGCCATACGGAGCAACGCCGCAGGTGCTGACCCTGGTGGCCGGCATCGATCCAGCACCCTACTTGGAACTGGTGGCCGAGTTTGAAACCGAGCCGGAAGCGCGGGCGTGGGAGCGCAATTTCTCGTCGTGGAAACGCCAGATCATGCTGAGTCCCGTGCTGCTTCTGACCGGGTTTTCCCCCCTGGTCGATCGGGCCGAGCTATCCCGGGAAGAGAAGACCGTGTCTCTACGCGCGAGCACGACGGCGGAGGAGTTGCAGCGCCTTCTCGCCGTGGTCACCAACCTGGCTCGTGGCGTGGTCGGCCACCCTCACTGACCAGATTGCCGACCGCCTTCCACGATCAATGGTGCCGGGAACGCTTGCCCTTGCCGGGGCGCTGGGAGGCGATGACCAGCGGAAACACTGTACGCAGCACCACATTGGGGCGGCCGTCGGCGATCCGCAGCTTGTACATCTGTTCCTCGGCACAGGAAGCGGCGTCGGGATTGATGGGCCCCTGCGAGACGAAGCCCACCGAGCCGATGGTGCCAGCCGGCTCGACGTAGGCAATCGCTTCCACGCGCTGTGGTCCCAAGGTTCCGCAACTGGAGAAATCGTTGGTCGAGGCCACGCGATTGGCCACGTCGTCGCCATTCCAATTCAGGACGCGCATCTCGCCGGTCGACCGGAAACGCAGGGAATACTCGAAATCAGTTCGGCGGTTGCCTTCGGGTCGCGGGAACACGATGCGCCTGCCAGCGTCGATGAGACAGCGCTCGACAGGATAGTTGCCCAGTTCGTTCTTGATGACGTGAATGTCCGACACCGATCCGCTGGCCTCGACTACGAAGCGGAGAACGACTTGGCCCGATAGGTACCTGCGTGCGTCTCCGGCACGCTCGAAGCAGTCAACCATGGCGGGTACGTGGGGCTCCATCGCCCTGTCCACCGCGCGCTCGTCGAGCACGCCGATGGACATTTGCATGTCCATACCCTGGTCGTCACCGGCGACCCCGGCGCGCGCCGAAGTCTTTTGTCGAGAGCGCGACTTGTCCGCCAAGCGCGGATCTCGGGTTTCTGGCGCGGACGCGCAGCTGAAAACCAACACGCACAGGACACAAGCGACCTTGGGCGTATGACCTTGCATGCTCAGTGAGCCATTATACATTTACTTTGTTGGGAGAACATCGGCGTTTCAGACCAAACCTGTAGTATCAGTTTCACTGGCGTGGCCGAAGGAACAACTAAACGTTAGGGGGCCGATCGAAGAGCAGTGCTCAAACCTTTTGCATTCGGTCCCTATTTTCTTGGCTCTCCGACGTGCCGATTCATGCCAGAATGCACAAAGCTACCCCGCCTACGTGGCGCGAACGCAGGCGCGGACGCCTACCTGTGCCGACGGCAGAGACGACGAGTCAGCGTCTAGTACTGCGGCTCGAACTTGAACTCGTACTGCACATCGCCGCCCTTATCGAGCTTGGGATACTCGAAATCCCGCAATACCCCAACCAGGCAGTCCTCAACTTCCTTGCTGCCCAGCGTACTGCCCGCCACGCGCGGTTTGCCATGTCCCGAGGTGTCTATGGTGATGACAACTTTCACGTTTCCCTTGAACTCCCGGGTGTGCTTCTCGTTGAGCACGTCCTGGTAGCACCGGCGCGCCGAGGAGTCGCGCTCCTGCAAGAGCAGCTGGATCTCCGCCTCCTTGTCCGGCGGGACGCCGCCGGTGTCAATGACCATCTGGGTGTCATCCCGCACGATCCGGGGACGCGGGCCATTGTCCGTGTCCCGCGGGACAGAGGTAGCCGAGGCACAAGCTCCGAGGCCGAGACAGGTTCCAATCGCGAACAGAATGTGGGTCGCCGTCATCTCATAGCCCTCCGCGTCGCAGGGGTTGGGGAGAACAACGACTGCCGTCATAATCCCATCGCAGCGCGGAAGCAATGGTCAGACGCCAAATCTGGTTTATGTTCGTCGATCCGATCGAAATCCAACGGACTTCTCTGCCATCGATCATACGGAGTTGAAGTACCCTTGTGGTGCAGGAGGGAGTCTTCGCGCGCATGAGCAGTCCGGTCCACACCTTCTTCGCCACCGCCTTCGTCGAAAACTTTCCGCTCAAGGAGATGGCGGCCCACTATCCCGAGGCCAAGCGCACACCGCGGGAGTTGTGGTTTTCGCCTGCCTCCGGCGGCACGGTCTTCATCTATCCGTTCGGCGCGCTGGTCTTCTACGACGTCGATCCCGAAGTGCGGGAGATCGAATTGGCTCGCTTGCACCGCATTCGACCAGACCTGACCGCGACTCAGGTGATGGACGAGCAATTCACCGTGCGCGAGGATCCCGGCGCGCGGCCCGACATGGTCAACGGTGTGTTGACACTCGATCGGTTGACCTTCGAGCGTGCCAGCGTGGTGGCGCTCACCGTGGCTCAAAGTGCGGCCATGGACTACTACGAGCGCATCGTCGACCAGATGTTCAGCGGCACGGACAAGCTGGTTGACCGCCTGGAGAAGCTGGGTTCGGTGCCGCTGCGGACCCGGCACCTGCACAAGTTCATCGGTGCCGCCCTGGGCACGCGCAACGAGGTGCTCTCGATCCTGCACCTGCTCGACAAGCCCGAATCCATCTGGGACGACCCTGGCGCGGACCATATCTATGGGGAACTGCGTGCGGAGTTCGACCTGGTCGATCGCTACCAGGCCCTTGAGCTAAAACTGCGCAGCGTGCAGGACGCGCTGGAGCTCATCACCGATGTGGCGCGTGACCGCCGCCTGGTCTTGCTGGAAGCGGCCATCGTGTTGCTCATCGTCTTCGAGATCGTGCTGAGTCTCGTGCAGCACTAGGAGAACGCGGGAGACAAGAACCTTGGAAGGAAGACGGTCAGCTACCGGAGCGACGCCCGACGTAAGGGTTGTGCTCGCGTTCCTCGCCGACGGTGGTTTCGGGGCCGTGGCCGGGAACCACCACGGTTTCGTCGGGTAGCGCAAACAGCTTGTCATGGATGGAGCGCAGAATCTGCTGCGAGGAACCTCCGGGGAAATCGGTGCGGCCGACGCCACCGGCAAACAGAGTGTCGCCCGCGAGCAAGAGAGGCGCACCGTCGGCGGGCTCGATGAACAGGCTCACCGACCCGGGCGTGTGCCCCGGCGTGTGCAGCACGCAAGCCCGAAGTTGACCGAAATTCACCGTCTCGCCTCCGGCAAGAATCTGAGCGGGTTCGGGCGGCTCCTCGGCGAGCAGATCGAAATAGCGCGCTTGGCGCACCAACCCTCGATACAGGTCCAGGTCGCCGCCGTGGATGGACACCGGGGCGCCGGTCGCCGCCGCCACGTCGCGCGTGCCGAGGATGTGATCGAAGTGGCCGTGGGTGTGAACGATCCCGACCGCCTGCGCGTCCAGCTTTGTCAGCAGAGTCAGGATTTTCGCCGCATCGCCGCCCGGATCGACGATCAGCGCCTCACGTGTGACCGGACAGACCACCACCGAGCAGTTGCACCCAACCGGCCCCACGGCAAGGCTCTTGCGTTGCATGAACCAAGGTTGTCACGCACAACTCGAAAGTCTATTCCTCCCTCTACCACTCAGGAGGTGACGCTCCGGACCCTCGCTAAGTTTCGTCGAGCCACGGATCGTCGGCTGTCGTCACGTCCGCGCTCTGAGGCATGGCCCTTCTACGAGCAGCCGGTGGTGGTGCCGCAGTTGATACACTTGTGGCAACTTCCGTTGGGCACCGTGATCGAGCCGCACTCGGGACAGGTGGGCGCATCGCTACGCACCAGAAAGCTGTACATCTCGCCGTGGCCGTTGCCATTCTTGCCGTTATGGCCGTTGTGGCCTTCGGTGGGAGCGGCAGGTGCAGCCTCTGGCCCTCCGGTCGGTTCGGCAGAGGCAGGCGACTCGCTCGCTGGCCGGCTTTCCACCGGGCTCTCGGCGAACTCGTCTCGCACGAACTTCGAACCGAGCCAACGGAACAGGTAGTCCATGATCGACGAGGCGCGGGGCAGCGCTGGATTTCCCGTGAAGCCCGAAGGCTCGAAGCGCGTGCGCGAAAACTTGTCCACGAAGAGCTTGAGGGGCACGCCGTACTGCAGAGCCAGCGAGATGGCCGTGGCGAAGCTGTCCATCAGGCCCGAGATGGTCGAGCCTTCCTTGGCCATGCGCACGAAGATCTCGCCAGGCTCGCCGTTTTCGTAGAGGCCAACGTGGATATAGCCCTCGTGTCCCGCCACCGAGAACTTGTGCGTCACCGATCGCCTTTCATCGGGCAGCTTGCGCCGGATGATGTTGGGCGGCCCCGCGAGTTGTGCCGTCGCCTGCTGTGCGCCCGGATCGGTCTTGCTGGTGGTGACCGGCTGCGTGCGCTTGCAGCCCTCGCGGTACAGGGCGATGGCCTTCAGCCCGGCCTTCCACGCCTCCAGGTATGCCGTTTCGAGTTCCTCCACGGTCGCGTCCGCGGGCTGGTTCACCGTCTTGGAAATGGCCCCCGAAATGAAGGGCTGGGCAGCCGCCATCATGCGGATGTGACCCATGGCGCTGATGGAGCGCGTGCCATTGGCCGCGCGGAAGGCGCAATCGAAGACCGGGAGGTGGTCGCAGTCCAAGCCGGGCGCGCCCTCGATGGTCTCTTCGCGGTCCACGTAGTCGGCGATGGCCTTGCGCTGGCTTTCGTCGTAGCCAAGGTGCTGCAGCGCCTCGTCGACCGTGTTGTTGACGATCTTGATGGTTCCGCCGCCCACCAGCCGCTTGTACTTGATGAGCGCGATGTCGGGCTCGATGCCGGTGGTGTCACAATCCATCATGAAGCCGATGGTGCCGGTGGGCGCCAGCACGCTGGCCTGGGCGTTGCGGAAGCCGTGCTCGGTTCCCAGACGAATCGTGTCGTCCCATGCCTCACAAGCCGCGGCCGTCAGATCCTTTGGCACAAGTGCGGCGTCGATCTTGTCCACGTGGTAGCGATGCTTCTTCATCACCGCCAGGAAGGGCTGCTCGTTCTCGGCGTAGCCAGGGAAGGGGCCGGTCACGTCGCGCGCGATGGTCGCGCTGGTTCGGTAGGCCCAGCCGGTCATCAGCGCCGTGACGGCGCCACACCAGGCGCGCGCGGGCGCCGAGTCGTAGGGCAGGCCGAGCGACATGATGAGCGAGCCGAGATTGGCGTAGCCCAGGCCCAGCGGCCGGAAGCGCAGCGAATTGGCTTCGATCTCCGGCGTCGGGTAGCGCGCGTTGCCTACGATGATCTCCTGCGCCAGGATGGTGATCTCGATCGCACGCTTGAAGTCCTCGGTCGCGAAGGTGCCGTCGGGCCGCAAGTACTTGCGCAGGTTCAGCGATGCGAGGTTGCACGCCGAGTTGTCGAGAAACATGTACTCGGAGCAGGGGTTGGAGGCGTTGATGCGTGCCGTGTTCGGGCAGGTGTGCCAGGCGTTGATGGTGGTGTCGAACTGCAGGCCTGGGTCGCCACACTCCCAGGTCGCTTGCGCGATGGTGCGCCAAAGTTCCCGCGCCTTGTAGGTGGTCACCGTCCGTCCGCCAACCACGGCCCGCGTGGACCATTCGCGGTCCTTTTGCACGGCCTCCATGAAATCGTCGGTCACGCGTACCGAGTTGTTCGAGTTCTGAAAGAAGACAGACTTGTAGGCCTCGCCGTCGAACGAGCCGTCGTAGCCTGCGTCGATGAGCGTCCACGCCTTCTTCTCTTCCTTGGCCTTGCAGCGAATGAACTCCTCGATGTCCGGGTGATCGATGTTGAGAATCACCATTTTGGCCGCTCGCCGCGTCTTGCCGCCTGACTTGATCACTCCGGCGAATGCATCGAAGCCCTTCATGAAACTGACCGGGCCCGATGCCGTGCCGCCGCCGTGGAGGAGCTCTTTCGACGAGCGGATTGGCGACAGATTCGTTCCAGTGCCCGAGCCGTACTTGAACAGCATGCCTTCGGTCTTTGCCAGGCCCAGGATGGACTCCATGGTGTCCTGGACGCTGTTGATGAAGCAGGCCGAGCACTGCGGCTCTGACTCGATGCCCACGTTGAACCAGACTGGAGAGTTGAAGGACATCTTCTGCTCGACCAGCAGGTGCTTGAGATCGGCGCGGTAGTTGTCAGCCGAAGCCTGGTCCGCGAAGTACCCGTCTTGCATACCCCATCGAGTGATGGTGTCGGCCACGCGGTCGATGAGCTGGCGCACGGATCGCTCGCGCCCCGGTGTTCCCAACTGGCCACGGAAATATTTTTGCACCACCACGTTGGTCGCGGTCTGGCTCCAGCCACTTGGCACCTCAACGTCGCGCTGCTCGAACACCACCTTGCCGCCTTCGCCGATGATGCTGGCCGTACGCTGCTCCCAGATGACACCCGCGTAGCCGTTGTCGCCAGCCCGGGTGAAGGATCGTTCGATCCGTATCCCGGGCGCTTGCTTGCGGATCTTGCCGCGACTCACACGGGCATCTTTGGTGAACGCGGGGCCCGGGATTGGCAACTCAAGCCCATTGGTCCGAGGGTTCCGTTGGCGTCGGCTATCTTGCTTGTCCAGCATCAGCACTCCTCCTCCGCGCCGTCGTCTCCGCTTCAGGGCCGCCGAGACGGTTTGGCTGTCTGCGTTATTGCTCCTGCCTTGGTGACCAGAATAATTGCGAAACCACCACCCAGCATAGCTTGCGAAGGCCCCGCTAGCCCTGTGCGGCGGACGGGAAGATTAGTGTCTCCATTCAACGGTCATGTCAACAAAAAACACAAGATATAGTGCTGTACTACAGCTGGCTACACTATATATTGTGTGTTGATAGATTGTGGTTTTCAAAGAGATTAGTCTTTGCATCCGGCCACTTCTGGACTGGCTATGACCTGTGGAGAGAAGATGTATGACCATACGTTACATCACATTCGTCCCTAGCGATCCACCATGACCGCTAGGCCGTAAACTATCGACGGCTATGCTTCTCGTTTAAGATCGCGCTGTGATTTGGCTCGAAGGCGTTTCCTGCTTGCGCGCGGATGGCCCGGCCCTCGACGACGTGACGTTGGGAGTGTCTAGTGGCGAGCTGGTCGTCGTGCAGGGGCTGACCGGTTCTGGCAAGAGTTCTCTGCTGGCCGTAGCGGCCGGAGTTCGAGCGCCGGACTCGGGCGCCGTGTGGATCGCAGAGCGAGACATTGCGGGCCTGCAGGCATCGTCCCTGCCCTACGTTCGCCGCAACATCGGCTACCTGCCGCCCGAGCCCCTGCTCATCCCGGACGAGACCGTGCTGGAGAATATCATGCTGGCCCTTGCCGTCCGTGGCGAGCCGATTGATTCGGCTGAGGCAGACGCGCGTGAAACCTTGGCGATGGTCGCTGACTCGGCCTGGGAAGGACGCATGGCCCGGTCTTTGTCTACCGGCCAGCAGCGTTTGGTCGCGCTCGCGCGTGCCTTGGTGGGGCCCCCGCCACTGATCGTGGTGGACGAGCCGGCGTCGGGCATGGGCGGAGACGACCGTGAAGGCATCGCCCGTGCACTTGTCTGGGCTCGTGACAGGGGGTGCGCTGTTCTGTGCGCTACCTCCGACCCCAGCTTTGCGCAGATTTTGGTGGATGCGGGTGGCAGGCGGGTACACCTGGAAGGTGGCCGTCTGGCCGGCGCGCCGGCCATAGGTCTCGTACCCACGCCGGGTGGCCTGGTCGGAGAAAGCCAGCCGGAAAACGCCGAGTCAGCCCAAGCGATTGACTCATCCGACCGCCGCTCGTCGGGCGAGGAGTCGTCATGACACTCGCCTGGATTGTGCGCCGGGCACGGCGGCAATCGCCCTCTCAGCGCCACGCGCTGTGGGCCGCTGCCGGCTCGTTCTTGTTGCTGGGTCTCGTCGGTGGCGCAACCGTCCTGGGGCTGCGCGTGACGCGAGGTTGGATGGGCATCATGGGCCAGAGCGTGCACGTGATCGCCTTTCTGCGGGACGAGATGGAACCGGACCAAGCTTCTCATCTGGCCGACCTGCTTCGACGTGGGCCTGGCGTGGCTCGCGTCCGCTTGGTCGAGCCGGCCGAAGCTCTCGCACGGCTGCGGGACGCCGCGCGGCCGTCCTCCGCCGGCTCGTGGCTGAACGATCTCGACCCCGGGTATTTTCCGCGTTCGATCGAAGTCGCGCTTGCTGCCTCGCCAGACCTGCCTCAGCGGGCAGCGGAGCTGTCGCGACGTCTCCGCGGGGTGGCAGGGGTGACAGAGGTGGATGCCATGACCGATGGTGTGGCTCGCCTCGCTGCATGGATTCGCTTCGGCCAACGCCTGGGCTGGGCTGTGGTTCTGGCTGCCGGCATCTTGGCCCTCTCGTTTCTGGTAGGCACAGTCGTGCGTGGCAGGGACGCACGCCGGCGCCAGGCGCAGGTTCTGGTGATCCTCGGCGAGACTCCAGCGAACATCCGCCTGCCCGCGAACATCGCGCTTGCCGTGGCGGGGCTTACGGGCGCGCTCGCCGCGCTGCTGGTGTTGCACCTCGCATGGCCTGTGTTGCTGAGGGGGGTCGAGAGTGCGCTCGGTATCATACCGACGCCAGCCGGGCTCTTCCTGGGCTTCTGGGAGTCAGCCGTGGCTCTCTTGGTTGCTCCAGTGCTCGGTTGGGCGCTCGGTTACCTTTCAACCCCTGTGTCCGGCTGGGTCGATGCCTAGTTCCAACAAGAGTGTGATCGTCTACGCGCTCTCGCTCGTGTTAGCCACCGTCGCGTGGGCCGATCCGGTCGACGAGGATGCCAGACTCGCCCAACGTCTTGCCAAGAGGCAGGAGGTGCTGGAAGGACAGAAAGAAGGGGCAGAAGTCCGAGTGCGCGAGCAGGCGCTGCTGGCCTACCGCCTTTCGCGCCGACGCGAGCTAGGCTTCGTGAGCAGCCCGGAGTCACGACTGGACGATGCGGAATCGGCTGATGTGGCCCTGCTTTCACTCGGCAAGGGACTTGCCGAGACTCGCACCCTGACCGATGAACTCGATCATGTGCGTGCCGAACGGGTGGCACTTGAACGGGCGTGCGGCCGGCGGGCGGAAGTGCCTGCAGACACAGGTGAATCCCTCCGCCGTTTTGCGCGCCCGGTGCGTGGCACCATGGTGGGCGTACCTGGCATCCGTCGTGACGCCCCCATGGGGACTGAGTTGCGTCACGACGGAATTGAGTTGCTGGCCAGATTGAACGAACCTGTGAGGGCTGTGGCTGCCGGTGTGATCCGTCGCGTGGAAAACCTGCCCCAGGGTGGCTACGCCGTAGTGACACAGCACCCGGCAAGATGGGTCAGCGTCTTGTCGGGCCTGCGCGGCGTGGTGGTTGCTCCTGGCGAACCTGTGGAACCGGGACAGACCCTCGGTCTGGCGGGTCGCAACCTGGACGGTGCCGCCGTCATCTCACTTGAGTTATGGCGCAACCGCGAGTCAGTCGATCCGCGTGGCGTGGTGCCTGGCCTGCCCAGACGTTGATATGGGAGCGGTGGAACGGCCCTCGGGCCCCCACGCGCCTGGCTAGGCTTTGGCCAGCCGGCCCGCATTGCGCATTTCCTCAATGCCTGCCGCGAACTGGAGTTGCTCGATGTGTTCGGCCAGGGCAGGTGAGGCCCGCAGGTACGCATGCCACGCTGCTGCGGCAAAGGCATCGGGCGGCAGGCCATTTTCCGAGGCCAAGGTCGCAGCCTGTGTGAGAAGCTCATCGAGTCGGCCCGCCAACTGGGTTTGGTTGGCGCCCTCCCGTGCTGCGGGTTTCCCGATGGGTTCCCTGTGTGAATGAGAGGTTCTCATGGCGGCTGTTCCTTTGTTCTTGCTCTTACTGGAAACACCGCTGGGGGCTGGTCAATGTCGCGGCGCTTGCAGCGAACCTGTCCGCGCCACGAGATGCGGATGTCGACGGCGGCCGGCCCTCGCGATAGTGTGTAGACCTGAGCGTCGTGCAGCACTTCAACATGGGAACCCTGAAAGGGTTCCGACACCCTCCCGCGATGGTGCGCCACGCACGGCGCCGGCAACGAGGGCGCGCGCGAAGTGCGCGGGGCGGGCAGGGTGGCGGGCCGTCCCGAAATCCCCGAAAGGGGAGCCGACGCGCTCCCGCGGACTCCAACATGGGAACCCTGGGAGGGGTTGCTTCGCCCTTCGGCCCCCGACCCGCCACCCCCCCCCGCTCGCTTCGCTCGGCCTCGCCAACCCCTCCCGCGATGGTGCGCGGCGAGCAAAGCTCTCCGGCTCCCCACGCGGCTGGACTGTTGCTGACCGCATTCTTGCTGGTGGTTGCGATGCCGGCGTTGGCCGGTCCGCTGGACGATCCTCACGTGGGCAGTCTTGGCTTTTCCGGTCCCACCACCGGCGATTTGACGGCGGTGTACTGGAATCCGGCGGCCCTGGGCATGCTGCAGGGGAATCAGTTCATGTTCGGATCTTCGCTGCGCGCGACCCGCGTCACGGTCGATCGAGCACCGATCGATCCAATGACGGGGCTGCCGGGCGGAACGAGCAGCTTCCCGTCGGCATCCGGCCATGGTCTGGAACAGCCCATCGGCTGGCCGCCCGGGCCCGGAGGCTTTCTCGGGGTGGGCGCGGGCGTGGCGCGGCGATTCGCCCTGGCCATCGCCGCCTACACGCCTTTTTCGCAGAAGCTCAACTTCGGCGTGGCGGCCGGTGGCGAGCAACCCACGCGCTATCATTTGGTGACCGTCGACTCTCGACAGCTCGCGCTGGTAACCGGGCTGGCCATCCAACTGACGGATTCGTTGCAAGTCGGTGTCGCGCCCGGGCTACTCTTCAGCTACGGCCATCTGGTTTTCGACGAGGACACGGCGCTGGGCAACCCATCGGCAAGCTGTGAAACCAGCGGTCCGTGCGGCGTGGAGAACTCCTTGGCGGCGGCACGCTACGACCTGGCGACGCAGGGAACACAGGCGCCATCGTACTTCGTGGTGGGCGGCCTTCACTATCGCCGAGCGGCCTGGGAAGCGGGACTGGCCTACATGAGTGCGCCCCTAGGGAGCGGCGGAATGGTCAATCTGGCCATGGAACGCAGTCAGGTAACGCCTCCACCAATGGCAGGGACAAGTGATCTCTGTTCTGCGCTCGGGCATGATCCGTGTGTGTCCGGCGAGATTAGCTACCACTTGCCTGATATCTTCACCGCTGGGGTGACCTGGCATGCCACCCCGCACCTAGACGCGGTTGGTATCGTCCGCTGGGTTCGCTACGGTTCGTACGATCAGATCAAGATTCGCGTCGTCGGCCCAAGCGGCAACGGTCTTCTGGGCAGCAGTATCCCTGATCAGTTGGTCTTGTATCGCGGTTTCCAGGATAGCTGGGACACGCGGGCGCGCCTTGTCCACGCGCCGGTGCCCTGGTTCCGCTGGAGCGGGACGCTGCGCATGGAAACCTCGGCGGTGCCAACGGACAACGTGAATGCAGCCGCGGTGGACGGGCTGAAGCTCGAGCCCGCGCTGGCGGCGGAGTTCAGGCTCGGACGCCATTTTCGGATCGAAGCAGGCTATGCGCTGACTTGGATGTTTCCCGTGACCGTCGGCACTTCGGTGTTCGATCCCGCGGCCGCCACAGCCTGCGCGCAGGCGGCCGGCGATCTGGCCTTGCCCGCCTGCCAGACCCGCCTCGCGGGCCAGGCGCGTCCGACGGCGGCCGGCAGCTACAAGATGTTGCAGCAGACGCTGGCATTGATGACCACGGTTAGCTTCTAGACCATGTTCGCGAGACTGTTCACCGCCCTTTGTTTCTTTCTCGCGTTCCCTGGCTGCAGCGGGGAGCCGGTGTTCGAGTACGATTCGCGTCCCATCGCTCTGCAGCGCGCGCCCGCGGAACCCGGCGGCCCAGCCTTGGGGGCCACGCTGGCCAGGGTGGAAGTGGGCTCCGGCACCCCGGCGCTGGTCATTGACACGGGCTCACTGCTGTCCAGCCTGCGCCGCGGGGGCTGTCCCTCATCCACTCCAGAACCGGTGGCCTATGATGGGAACATTCAGCTGCTCGGTGCCGGGAACGGCCCGGCGCCTCTGCGAGCTTCATTTCGCGACGTGACCCTCTTCGATATTTGCGCGGGCGCGGTAGGAGACGCCAACACGCAAGTGGCTGGAGTTCTGGGCGGAGATATCTTGCACAACTTCTCGCTGGCATTCGTGCTCCCGCGTGACCCGGCCCAGCCTGCCACCATGACTATCTACAGCAGCCTTCCAGCAAGTGATTCCGATCTGGCGGCGGATGGCTACGCCGTGATGAAGTTCAGCCTGCGCGGCGATACGCCAGCGGCGACCGCCTCGGGAAATGGGCTGCCGGGTCTACCGTCCAGCCGCGTGGTGATGCGGGTGTGCGGCAACCCTCCGGCATTCTCTCCTGACGGGCCGGCGCAAACCTGCGGCGCGGGAGAGGTCGAGGTACAGGCGGCAGGAACGAATCTTCTTCTCGCGCTCAGCACGGGGCACGGCCCGCTGGTGCTGAGCGCGAGTGCATGGCAGCGGCTGGGCGGCGACGTGCCGGCGCCGCTGGGGGCGGGTGAGTCACCGCTCTACTCACCTCTTGTCGCCGATCCCATTCCTGCGCACTGGGTGACCGTGTCGCGCTTGGCGCTGGTAGATGGAGATTCGGGCGACCCATGGCCAGGGGCCTGCGCCGAGTTGGCGCGCGACCGCCGCATCGAATGGACGCTGGCCAACCAGGGGAATGGCGCCTGCTTTCAGCCGTGCGACGTCAGTGGAGGAGTGGCCTTGCCGGCTGCCGCCTACCTGGAGGCCGGCTCCAACCTGCCCGCCGCCGTCATCAGCGACACCAGCGACCTCATCAGCAGCCTCAACGAAGATTTCCCCTCGGGCGCTCAGGTCGACGGCGCGATCGGGACGGAAGCGCTGGCCGGCGTCCATATCGAAATCGACTACGTCACGCAGCCACAAGGCCGGCTGGTGACAGCTTGTGATCCAGGCGCGAACCGACAGACTTGCTGGGCGGCCCCAACCTGTTTGGCCCTGAGCGGCTCTGGGCAGACCCACACCTGTTTCGGCTTGCCGCCGCTCGGGTTCGCCCCGGCTTGCCCGCAGTAGGATTCTGCTAAGGGGAAGGGGCTGCCCTGGAGGCGGCCGTCTTGGCCTCTAGCGTGGACACCGTGTCCTCCAACTGCTGAATGGTGGAGCGCAGGCTGGCGACCTCTTGCTGGGTGGCCAACCCGAAGACCCCGGCTGCCACGCCGCCCGCTCGGTCCATCCCGGACTTGAGCGTGCCGCCCAGACTGAGGGCCTTCATGGCCGCGTTCATCAGGCGGGGGTCGCTGGCCAGCTTGCTTACGCGCGGGTTGCCTGCCAAGCGCAAGGCTTGCCCCACCACGATGTCCTTGATCGACTTGATTACCGGCATGACGGAGTGTCTTGCCACGGTCTGGCGGCTGGGTCAACGCATACGCGGTGAGGGCGCATGTTGTGGGAACCCGGGAAATCCGGGATAACCGACCGGCGCGCGGATGAACATCCTCAACCACCCACTTGGCCAGTTCGTGATCTCGGTCGTCGTGCTGGCCGGGCTCGCGCCTGTCATCGTGTGGTTCTTCCGCGACACCTGGGCGACCTTGGACGCCGCAGCGCTGGCCCATCGCCAGGCGCGCGGGGGACGCCTGGACCCACGCACGCCAGTCACCCTGGTGCTGGCTGTGTTCTGTCTCATCCTCATCAATTACTTCGGCAGCCTGGAGTTCTTCGACGCGCGCGTCGTGCCTGCCTTGAAACGGTACGAGGCCTCTCATCCCGGGACTCTCCAGGTCTGGCTGTACGAGGATCTCTACTGGCGGATCTACTGGGGCCTGTCGCGCTACGCGGTCTACCTGCTGCCTCTGGTGGTTTGGCCGTTGCTGTTCAAGGAGAATCCCCTCGATCTCGGCCTGCGCGTGCGTGGCTTTCTTGAGCACGCGTGGATCTATCTTTTTTGCCTGTCGGTGGTGATTCCGATCCTCGCGCTGGTCGCTCACATGGGTGACTTCGGCACTTACTACCCCATGTATCCCTCGACCAGTCGCTCGTGGCTCGACCTCGCGGTTTGGGAAGCTGTTTACGTGGGCCAATTCTTCACCTTGGAAGTGTTTTTTCGCGGCTTCTGGGTGCGGGGATCGCGTGGCCTGGGAAGCAACGCCATTTTCTTCATGGTCGGTCCCTACGTCATGATCCATTTCCCCAAGCCGTACCTCGAGGCGTGTGGAGCCCTGGTGGCCGGCGTTGTGCTGGGCTCGCTCTCGATGAAGACCCGCAGCATCTGGGCAGGGTTTCTCGTGCACGCGACGGTGGCCGTCCTCATGGATTTTCTGGCCCTCGACCATCGCCACGCGCTGCCCACCCGGCTCACGCCCAACTCGTCGCTCCGGCTAGTCTTCCCCTACACCTCGGCCGTGCTCTTCGGCGTCTGGCTGCTTGCCATCACCGGCCTGGTCTTTGCGCTATGGCGGCGGCATAGACGAAAATCGCGGGCGGCCGCCTAATCGCGTGGGGGGCCGAAGGGCGGAGCGAACCCTTTCAGGGTCCCCAGATCCACGTTCCGCTCTCCCTCCCGTCCCCGGTCCCTAAACCACGTGAGGTTGTGAGAGAGCCGGTTCGTCGAGATCGGAGACGGGAGTGAGAGCGGAACGCTCCTAGCCGCCGTGCGGAAAGCCGTCGAAGGCCTTCCGCACGGCGTGCAGGAGGTGGTCGGGACGGATGCTGCGAGCAAACTGCAAGGCGTCGTTCGGGGTCGGGGTTCTTGGGGTGGGGGGGAGGGATAGGGACGCCGGGCAGGCTGCCTGTAGCCAACTTGGTCTCGGCCTTCGGTCAAAGCGTTGCCGGGCAAGCGCCGTGGCGTCCAGCCGGGGTTGGCCGGATTCGCTTGCCAGAAGATCGATGAGGCTCGCGTGGCTTCCTGTGAGCCGCGCGACTTCCGTCCTGTTGGCAACTTCCAGCACTCGGCCAGCGCCAGCGTCGCGCAGCCTGCGCGCGATCCAGCGAACGCTGCCGTTGCCTTCGACCAACAAGATGGTTTCCACGTTTGATAGCGTACGCGCCACACGATCCGGAAGCAGTCGGACGCGATGCTGAAAACGCTGTACGCAAACACCGCGACGTATTGTCAGCCGCGGTCCTACATGCGCGTCAGCCAACCCCGTGCCAGCGACGGAGAATGGCGGATTGCGATTGCAGCGACTGGGTGGACTCTTGTCGGTTTGTCAGGTAGTAGCTCAGTCGAATGGAAAGGCTGTTCTGGCTCTCTCCGGTCGGCGGAGGCGCGCTAGCCCAATGACCAGACGCCACGGGTTTCGCCACAGCGACTGGGAATCTGCGGCGCACCGACTCGACGAGATCATCTGCGCCCACAGCGGCGAAGACCCATTCGAGGAGGCGCTCAAGCTGCTGGTGGCGAAGCTGGCGCACGAAATGGATGCTTCGAGCCTGGCGTTTCTAGCGCGGCACCGTGATGACGGAGCCGTGGGCGAAATCAATCGGCTACTACGGGCCGCCGGCGAACGATGGCCCGGCATTCTTGCGGCTCGAGCCACCACGCGGCTGAATGAGCCCGAGCTTGCACGCTGTGCTTCCCTGTTGGATGGCATGCCTTTGCTCGCCGACGAGATGGTCGGGCTTGATGCCATTTTCGAGGTCATGGTCGCCAAGGCCGCCAAGGGCGAGAAGGGGCAGTACTTCACGCCCCGGCATGTGATCGCCGAGGTGGTGGCCATGGTCAAGCCCACGGCTGGCGAGAGCGTGGTCGATCCGGCTTGCGGCTCGGGCGGCTTTCTTCGCCATGCGCTTGGGCAGGCCCCTAGGTGCTCGGTATGGGGCTTCGATCAGGATCCTCGCGCGCTGCGGGTTGCCCGCGTGATGTTGGCAGCCAGTGGTCAGGCGACCGCGCGGCTGATGAGGGTCGATAGCCTGAGACGCGCGGAGCGGCGCCTGCGAGCCGGATCGACTGCAGTTCTTGAGGATCTCATGCGCGCGCGGGATCCAAGATTCCAAGGCTTCGACGTCCTGCTGACCAATCCGCCCTTTGCCGGGGACGTGGGGTGCGAGTACGCCGATTCGTATGAACTCGCGCGCGGCCATCGCGCGGAACGCGATGTCTTGTTTCTCGAGCGCTGCGTGGAGCTTCTCAAACCGCAGGGACGCCTGGCTATCGTGCTTCCTCACAACAAGGTTGGCGCCGAGCGATGGGCGTACCTGCGGGCCTGGTTGCTGGAGCAGGTTGCCGTGGTGGCCGTGCTCGGCCTGGGCCGGAACACCTTTCAGCCCCACACCAGCCAGAAGGCCTGCGTGGTCATCGGCTGCAAGCGTCCCCAGCCCACGCACCTTCATCGCGACGAGGAGATCCTCTTCTTCATTAGCGAGCGCGACGGCAAGGATCATCGCGGGCGACTCGCGTACACTCCGGATGGAGACGCGATTGACCATGACCTCGCCCAGGCCACGCCGCTGGTTCGGCGTCGCTTCGAGCTTCTGCAAGGAGGAGCCTGAGCCGTGGGCATTCACGTGCTCCGCCGCGTGGCTGACCTGGGCAATGGGCTCGTGCTGGCGCCGGAGCGATTCGATCCCCGCCGCCGAGTCGAGGTCGTCGCGCGACGCTGCCTGGCCGATGTTGTGGACATCGTCGACGAGAACGTCTCGGCAAGCGGGTGGAAATCGCCGGATGCTGTTCTCATTCTCGACACCACGCACGCCTACCAGGGCTTTGTGGTGTTTCGACACGATCCGGTTCCGCCCGCGAGCATGGGAAGCGCCAAGCGGCGCGTACAGGCGGGCGACGTCATTATCTCGCGCTTGCGGCCCTACCTTCATCAGGTGGCTCTCGTCGATCAGGCGCTTTTTCGGCTGCGTCCAGGCGGAAACACAGTGGTGGTCAGCACCGAGTTCTTCGTGCTGCGCGGCCGTGATGGACGGGATGCTGCGGGATTGGTGCCCTTCTTGCTGTCCGAGCGCGTGCAGGCGGCCCTGGCCGCTGGTCAGGAAGGCGGGCACCATCCGCGCTTCCGCAAGGAACTGCTGCAGTCCTTGCCGGTACCAGAACGCGTGGCCCGCAAGCTTTCCCAGACGGCAAAGCAGATGCGCCGATTGGCTGCGGCGCTAAGAAGATCGCTTCTCGCTTCTCGATGGCTGGTGGCAAGGGTGGAAGCCGAAATGGCGACCCCCGCCTTGGCCAGTGCCAGAAGGTCGGTTGAAGACACCCCCTGCCGCAAAACTTCCCGGTCGTCTATCATTAGCAGGCGATGAGACAGGAAAGATCCCCATGCGCTTCATAGTCAAGGCCGTGGGCTGGGTGCTGATCGCCTTTGGTGCGCTTCCTACCGCGGCAACGATCGGGCTTGCCAGCAGCGGCAACTACGGCAGCGCTATCTTCAGCCTCGTGGTGGCAAGCATTTTCGTCGGCGGTGGTGCACTCCTGTTGCGTTCGGGCGAACGCATGAAGGGAGCGGGGCCCGGATTGGAACCGGCTGGCGCCGTACCCGGCCCATCCATCGAGCAGCGTGTTCTGGCAGCAGCCCGCCATCACCGGGGTCATCTCACGCCCATCAGTGCCGCAGCCGATGGTGACCTGACCGTCGACCAGGCCCGCGAGGAGCTCGAACGGCTGGCCAAAGAGAACGCCTGCTTGATGGACGTGTCAGACGACGGGCTTGTCACTTTTCGCTTCCCGGAGTTCGAGCGCCCCGAAACGAAACAACTCTCGTAGCGGCAGCTCGATTCGGGCCGGGTCGTGCGCCGCGGTGCGCACCCCAGACGCTCCACGCCGGCTTGTTCATTTTCCTGCGACACTGGTACGCTAGCAGGCTGCGGCGTATGCACGGCACGCACGACTACCTGGCAGGGCTTGCGCAAATCCACACCCGCGAGAGCGTGGAGGAGAGGCGAGCGCTATGGCGGCAGGGCCTGGCCAGCTTGGCGGCAGCGGCCTCGGAGCAACAACCCACGCCGCTCGAAGGCCTGGCTACCGAGCCACTCCTGAACAGTGTGCGGTTGGCTGTGTCCAGCGGGCTCCTCGAGGATTTGAGCTTCCTTTCACGACCGGTGGCCATGGCCGCCCTCTTCGAACTGGCGGGCGCGCTGCCGCCCGGGCCGGAAAAGCGCGAGTTGGGCCGGCGGGTGTTGACCGCCCTGCACGAGGGGGATGCCGCCACCTTCGTGACGCTCGCGACCTCGCTCGCTCTGGCGTCTCCGCGCGCGCTCGGGGGCGCACTGGTGCGCGCACGCGTGGCGCTTTCGCTGCGTCTACCCCTAGCGGCGGGAACAGGCGCGGACACCCTTGCCCTGGCGCTCATCTCGCGGCCTGAACTGGAACGCGAATGGCTGACCGGGCATTCACTTGGTGCTTTGCCCTCGCGCCGTCTGGCTGGGCGCCTGCTTGAACGGGCCGCGCGCGAGGCCGCCCGTCGTGCCGAGGAGGGGGACGACAGCGGCGTGCGCGTCTTCGACCGCCCGACGGTTCGCGCGGCGTGGAGCCGTCTCATCGGCGATCGCGAGTCGCTGGTGTGGCGTCACGTGGCCGCCGCGCGCGGCCTGCTGGCCGCAACTGTACCCATGCGCGCAGAGGAGATCGAACGGGACCTCGGGCCCCGTCTGGGTCCCAGCGAATGGCGGCGTGCTGCCACCTCGCTGGCCGCCATGGTTTCGCACGATCCCGACAAGGCCCTGGCGCGCTGTGTGGAGATCCTGACCGGCGAGATCACCGCCAAGGATCCCGGTGTGGCGTCGGTGATGATCTTCGGCCTTTCGCGCGCCGTTGAAGAAGAGCCCGAGGCGTCGGAAGAACTGCTGACCAAGCTCGTCCTGGTAGGTGGCATCGAGGCCATCGAGGCGCTCGTCGACCTGCACGAGGAGCATGCCGGCAACCCCATCGGCTTCCAGGCGGCGTTCAATGCGGTGGAGACTTTTCGCGCGACCGCGCCGACCGATGATGACGGCGCGGTGGCACTGGTGCAGGCACTGATGGACGATTTGGACATGGGTGCGGCCAACCGAACACCCTCGTTGCGCACCACGCTCGCGGCCGCCCTGCTCGCTTTTGCAGAAGGCAGCGATCTCGGTCCAGCGACCGACGCGGCCTTGGCAGCGGCCAACCGGGCCATCGCCATCTTGGAGAATACCGGCGACTCGACCTCGGCCGATCGCCAGGCTCTCTTCCGCGCCCTGCGTGAGCTGGACGCAGGGCTCTTGCAGACGTCCACGCTGTCCGATCTGCTCACGGTTCGCAGCCGCGAGGATCCAGGGCCCGACGGCCCGCTGGCGGATATGCTGTGGTTGCTTGGCAGTTGGCTGCTCGGCCGCGAACAGCAGCCTCTGGTCGACAAGAACATCCCGCATGTGACCCTTCGCTTTCGCCAACTGCGGACTTTGCTCCATCTGGTAGACGCGGAATTCGGCGCCTCCGACGAGCCATCGATTCCCGTGCGCAGTCGCTGTACGCACACCTTCCGCATGCTGTGTGAGCGGGCGCGCGGTGACACGGTCACGCCCCTGCGGCGGTTGACATACGCGATCCTGGCCCGTGCTGCGGACGCGGTCGTGCGCGAGCAGGTGTACGAACTGTCCGACGCCTTCATTGCCGTGTGTTGGTGCGTGCAGAGCGTTTTTGACCTACGCTGTCTCGCCGAGGCGTGCATGGCGCCGGAATTCAGGGAACTTTTTGCGGCCATGGCCGAGGTGGCCATCCTGGTCGGCGAACGCAGCGGGCGCCACGCCGATGAGCACGCTTTGGTGCAGGGTCTGCGGGGGGTTGCGGAGGCCTTGCCACCGGGCAGCTCGGCGCGGGTCGAAGGCCTGCGCCGGGGCCTGCTCGGCATCACGCGTGCGCTCGATGCCTTCACCGAGGCGCAGTGTGTTTCCGACCTGCGTCGGGGCGACGACGGCACCGCGCTCGACCGATTGGCGGGAGCCATCACCTATGCCGCTCGTCTCATCGCCGGCGCCACCCGGCGCACGGGCTTGCGCGAAGGCTTCTTCCCCTCGTCGTCGGCGCGCGGCCTGCGCAAGCTGGACGCCTGGGTTGAACGCGCCTTGCTGGAGAAGGATGAGGGCATGGGCGCGGCCGCTGCGGTCGCTGCCGAGGCGGTACGCCAGGACCTGCCGCCGCTCTTTGCCGACGTGGTCGGCCGCGTCCTCCTGCGCATCGGGCGGCTGCCGCGCGATCTGCCGACGTCGGACGAGATGGCCCGCGTGGCCCGGGTCGGGCGCCAGCTTCCCCTGCCGCCCTGGCTGCCGCCCAGCCGCATCCTCGGTGGATTCTGCGTGCTGCGACCCATCGGAACGGGCGCGGGTGGATCAGTCTTCGTCGCTCGTCGGGCCGAGGCGCGCCACGAAGAATCGGCCGAGACCTTTGCGCTGAAGGTTCCCGCGTACACCGGCGCTGCGGCTCATACCCTGTCGGAGGAGGAGTTCCTCCGCCTTTTCCGCGAGGAAGCGGGCGCGCTTCTCACCTTGCCCGGCCACAAGAACCTGGCCGGGTTTGTCACCTTCGACGCAGGCGCCAAGCCGAAGCCCATCCTGGTGATGGAGTTGGTTCAGGGCCCCACGCTCGAACGTCTGCTCGACAAGCGAGCCATGTCCATGCCTAGGGCGTTGGACATTCTCGATGGGCTGGCCGCGGGTCTCGAGGCGATGCATGGCGCGGGCATTGGCCACCTGGACGTGAAACCGTCCAACGTGATTCTGCGCTATCTGGACGAGATCGGCCCACAGACGCGCAGCCGGCAAACCCCCAACGTCGCGCCAGTGTTGGTGGACTTCGGCTTGGCTGGGCGCAAGGTGCGCCCCGGCTGCGGCAGCCCGTACTACGGCGCCCCCGAGGTTTGGGACACCGCTAGCTTCGGCGATGGCGTAGACCCTCGGGCGACGGATATCTACGCGTTTTCCTGCCTGACCTACGAGATCTTGACCGGAACTACCCTTTTCAGTGGGGACGCATTGCCTGCGATCATCGCCGCGCATCTGACCCACGAAGACGGCCCCGAATCGTTGCGCTGGCTGCGCAGACACAGTCAGGCGGGAGCCCTCGCCGACCTTCTGGCCATGGGGTTGCGCCGCAATCCCTACAAGCGCATCAGGCTGTCGGACATGCGGAGCGCGCTCGGTGAAGTCGGCTGCAGCGGCCTGCGCGCATTGAGCTGGCCGTTGCGGGCGTAGCTCGATCGCGCGCTGACATGGGAACCCTCAAAGGGTTCGCTTCGCCCTTCGGCTCCCCACCGCCACCACCTTCCCGCTCGCTTCCCCCTTCGGGGACTTCGGGATCTGCACCCTCCCCACCACACCGCTCGCTACACTCGGGCCCACTCGCTCGGCCTCGCCAAACCCTCCCTCCCGCCGTTCGTATTTCACCGGCCGCCCTCCGGGCTTGGGCGGCGGGATCAGGTCCTTGATAACTGCGTATTCCTCATCCTTCAGATCCGTGGGGTAGCGGGTTCGCGATGGCATGCGCCGATTTCACCCCGCCATCCACTCCTGTCCACTTTTTGAACACGCTCTGAGAGTCGCTCGTCGATTACACGCGTCCCCGCGCCCGCGCCGCCCGATCGCGCAGGCCGATGAGCCGCTGTCCGGCTGCTTCCAGCGTCTGCCGTAGCCCGAGCCTGGTGACGCGGGCATCTCGTTTGGCTAGACTGAGCCGCAACGCCGGACGGACCGCGGCATCGAAGCTAGTGAAAGGACGCGCTCCCTGCGGTTGACTATTCCAATCTCGAACGTATCTTGCGCGTTCCGTTTCGCTGACGTCTGGAAGTTCATTTGTCCCCTGCGCAGAACCCCATCACGGCTAATTCGACCGGCCGGCCCGCTCCCGTAAACAAGTGGCTTGTCACGGTTTCGGTCACGTTTGGCACGCTGATGGGCACCATCGACGCGTCGATCGTGAATGTGGCGGTGCCGCACCTGCGCGGATCGCTGGGGGCCACGGTCGAGGAGATCACGTGGGTCACCACGGGCTTCGTCATCGCCAACGTGGTGGTCATGCCGCTCACCGCGTTTCTGGGACACCTTTTCGGCCAGAAGCGCGTGTACATGACCGCACTGCTTATCTTCATCCTGTCGTCCGCGCTGTGCGGTCTGGCCGGCAGCCTGGCCACTCTGGTGGCGTTTCGCTTTTTGCAGGGGCTGGGCGCCGGCGCCTTGCAGCCCACCGAGCAGGCCATCTTGCGCCAGACCTTTCCGCCCCAGGAGCAAGGCATGGCCATGGCCGTGTTCGGCATGGCGGTGATCATCGGTCCGGCGGTGGGGCCAACTCTGGGCGGCTACATCGTGGACAACTACAGCTGGCCGTGGATCTTCTTCATCAACGTGCCGGTCGGCGTGCTGGCACTGACCATGGTTTCCAACTTCGTGCACGAACCCGAGGACATCCGCGCCGCCCAGCGGGCTATGGCGGTGAAGCGCCGGGCGAATCTGGATTGGGTCGGCATCGCCCTGCTCAGCATCGGGTTGGCGGCTCTGCAGTACGTGCTCGAGGAAGGAAATCGCGACGACTGGTTCAACTCGCAGGTGATCTCGGGCCTTACCCTGGTGTCGTTCATTGCGCTTGCCAGCTTCGTCGTTCGCGAGATGACCGCGACCGCTCCTGCCGTGGACATCGCGCTGTTCAAGGACAGCGTGTTCACCGCGGGCACGGTGGTGGGCGGGGTGATGTTTGCGCTGCTGATGTCAGTGACTTTCTTGTTGCCGGTGTTCCTGCAAGAGGTGCTCGGCTACACCGCGACGCAGTCGGGGCTGGCGCTCATGCCGCGCGCGCTCATCATGATGGTGGTCACGCCCATCGTGGGCCGCACCTACAACGTCCTGTCGCCGCGCCTGGTGGTCAGCTTCGGCGTGACCTGCGTGGCGGTCAGTACGTGGATGATGAGCCACTATACCCTGGCCACTTCACAGAGCGGGATCATCGGTGCGCTTTTGGTGCAGGGATTGGGGTTCAGTTGTCTGTTCGTGCCCTTGGCCACGGTGGCGTTGAGCAAGGTTCCGCGACACAAGCTGGCCGACGCGGCCGGGTTGAACTCGGTGGCGCGCTTCATCGGCGGTTCGATTGGGCTGGCGATCTTTGCGACTTTGCTCACGCGCCACATGACGACGGTCCAGTCAGTGCTGGGCACCCATGTCGTCGCGGGCTCACCCACGCTGCTGCCGCGCCTCTACGGCGCGCAGCGGATGTTCGCACAGATGGGCATGAACGCATCGGCGGCTCACGACGGCGCCGTGCGTGTGGTGGCCGGGGCGCTGGCGCGACAGTCCGCAGTCATCGCCTTTGAACAGGTCTTCTTGCTCACGGGGCTCTCGTTCCTGTGCGTGTTGCCCCTGGTGTACTTCCTGAAGCGCGCGCCTCATCATGCCCCGTCCGACGCTGCCGGTCCCCCGGTTCATGTGGAGATGTAACATGAAGGAATCCCCGTCGCCCGATCGTGAGAAGAACGGCTCTGCCGTCGAACCCGCCTTGCCCCGCCCGCGCAGCAAGCGGAGGCCCTTCGTCGTCCTCGCGGTGGTGCTCGGCACGGTGCTAGCGGCCGTGGGCGTGTACACCATCGCCACCGCTGGCCAGGAAGACACCGACGACGCGCAGATCACGTCGGACGTCGTTCCGGTGGCCACGCGCGTGGCGGGACAGGTCGTCGCGGTTCGCATCGAGGAAAACCAGATCGTCAAGAAGGGCGACCTGCTGGCCGAGATCGACGACGCCGACTACGCGGCCCGCGTGCGCCAGGCCGAGGCCGAGCTGGCGAGCGCCGAGGCGCAAGCCAAGTCCGCCGACGCGCAGGTGCAGGTGGTGCGGGCCAGCTCGCGCGGCGGGTTCGCCAGTGCGCAAGCCGCAGTCAGCGGTTCGTCAGTCGGGGTGAGTAGCGCCTCGGCCCAGGTGGCGGCGGCCAATGCGGCTGTGGCGCGCGCCGAGGCCGACTTTCACAAGACCCAGATTGATCTCGAGCGCGCCAAGCAGCTGCGCGCAGCGCACGCCATCCCGCAGGATCGCCTGGACGCAGCCCAGATCTCCTACGACGGCAGCCAGGCGGCGCTGGCCCAGGCACGCGCGCAACTGGCCTTTGCCCAGGACGCCCGGCGCAGCGCCGAGACCCGTGTGAAGGAAGCCCAGGGACGCTTGAGCCAGAGCGCGCCGGTGGAGCCGCAGATCGCGGTGGCCGAGGCCAATGCGGCGCTGGCTCACGCGCGCGCGCAAAGCGCGCAGGCCGCTTTGGATCTGGCGCGGCTGCAGCTTTCGTACACCAAGATCGTGGCGTCGGTCGACGGCTGGGCTTCCAAGCTGGTGGCGCACGCGGGGCAACTGGCCGCTGTCGGGCAGCCGGTGGTTTCCATCGTTCCCACTGCGACCTACGTCGTCGCCAATTTCAAGGAGACGCAGGTGGGTCACATGAAACCCGGGCAGCGCGCGGTCATCACCGTGGACGCCTATCCCGGCCGCAAGCTGGCGGGCCGGGTGGAAAGTTTCTCTGGGGGAACTGGCGCCACTTTTTCGCTGATCCCGTCGGACAATGCCACGGGCAATTTCGTCAAACTGGTGCAGCGGATTCCGGTGCGCATCGCCTGGGTCAATCCCCCCAAGGATCTCGATCTGCGGGCCGGGTATTCCGTGGACGTGACCGTGCATCTCAGGTGAGCCATGCGTAGGTTTTCCCCGTTCTTTCTTGGTTGTTGCGCACTTGCGACGCTGTTTTGCGTTGGCGCAACGGCGGGCGAGTCGCGCGTCATCACCGTCGACGACGCGGTGGTGCTGGCCATCGCGCAGAATGCCAGTCTGCAGGCGGCACGGGCGCGTCTGGAAGCGGGGCAGGCCGCGACCAGCAGCACCGCGCGCCGCCTGGCGCCCGCGATTCATCTGGCCGACGAATACCAGCACTACAATGCGGCCTTCGACGCGTCCCTCGGCCCGGGTGCGCCGCCGTTTCTGGTGCGCAAGCAGGACACCAACGTCTTCACCATCGCGGCAGACCAGCCGTTACTCGGCCTTTTGCACCTGTCCGCCGATTACGAGAGCCAGCAGAAGAGCAGCGATGCCGGCGCGGCCCAGGTGCAAAGCGCGGAGCTGTCCGTGCGCCAGGCGGTCGAAACCATGTACCTGCGGGTCTTCGAGGCCCGGGCGCTGGAGGGCACGGCGCTCGCCTCCGAGCGCGAGCTCAACGACCGCCTGGAAGTGGCGCGCGCACAGTTGGCCACGGGCGTGCTCACCGAAGCCGATGTTCTGCGCGTGCAGGTGGCCGCGGCGAACGCGCGCCAGCAAGCGATTCAGGCGCACTCGCAGGAGTTGGTGTCGCGCGCCGGCCTGCTGGCGCTCATGGGCCTGCCGGCCGACGACGCGAACGTGACCTTCGTCGAACCGAAGTCTCTGCTGGAGTCGGGCCAGAAGCGGCCCGAGCCTGCGGCGGCCCAGGACCAGGCGCTGAGCGGCCGGCCGGAGATCCTGCAGACCCGGCTGTCTTTGGAGGCGGGCGAGCACCAGCGACGGGCGCGCCTGTATGCTCTCCTGCCCGAGATCGATCTTGAGGGAGCGTACCTGCGTTCGTATGGCCAGGTTATCGTGCCCACGAATTCCGAGTTCATCGGAATCAACGCCAAGTGGGCCATCTGGGAATGGGGCGCCAGCTACGCCGCCTATCGCGCGAGCCAGGCGCAGGCGCGTGCGGCCGCGTTCGATCTGGAGAACCAGAAACAGCAGATTCGCGCCGAGGTGACCTCGGGGATGGCCCAACTGGACGCCGCGGCCAGCGCCATTTCCGTCGCCGAGCAGGCCATCACCAGCGCGCAGGAAGCCTATCGAGTGACTGACGCGCAACTGCAGGCGGGCACCGCCACCACCACGGATCTGCTCGAAGCGCAGTCGGCCCTGACCCAGGCCCGGCTCAACTATCTGCGCGCGCAGTATGAGCTGGCGATCTCGCGCGTGAATCTGCGGCGGGCACTGGGACAGTAGTGGGCGCTCGGCGCATGCAGTACGAATACACGTCGCTTCCTGCTTGATCTTGCGCGAGGGGGATGCGAAGCAGGATGGCGTGAACACCCAAGCGTCCAGCACCCGCTATGACAGCATGGTCTACCGGCGCAGTGGCAAGAGCGGCATCCGGTTGCCGGCTGTGTCCCTCGGCCTCTGGCACAACTTCGGCGGCGTGGATGTGTTCGAGAACAGCCGCGCCATGGTTCGCCGCGCCTTCGATCTGGGCATCACCCACTTCGATCTGGCCAACAACTACGGACCGCCTCCCGGCAGCGCGGAAGAAACCTTCGGAAATATCTTGCGCAAGGATCTGCGGCCCCATCGCGACGAACTGATCATCTCCAGCAAGGCAGGCTGGGACATGTGGCCCGGGCCTTATGGCAACTGGGGCAGCCGCAAGTATCTGGTGGCCAGCCTCGACCAGAGTCTTGCGCGCATGGGTCTCGAATACGTGGACATCTTCTATCACCACCGCCCGGATCCGGAAACGCCCGTCGAGGAGAGCATGGGCGCCCTCGACTTCATCGTGCGCAGCGGCCGCGCCCTGTACGCCGGCATCTCTTCCTATGGACCCGATGATACGCGCAAGGCCGCGCAGATCCTGCGCGCGCTGGGCACGCCTTGCTTGATCCACCAGCCCAAGTACAGCATGTTCTACCGCTGGATCGAGGATGGCCTACTCGAGGCATTGGCAGCCGAGGGCATGGGTTGCATTGTTTTCTCGCCGCTGGCCCAGGGCCTGCTGAGCGACCGATATCTCGTGGGCGTGCCGGAAGGGTCGCGGGCCTCGAAGGCCCACGGCTTCCTCAAGGTCGGGGACATCACCCCCGACCGGCTCGCCAAGGTGAAGCGACTGGCCGCGCTGGCGCAGGGACGTGGGCAGACTCTGGCCCAGATGGCGATTGCCTGGGTACTCCGCCATCCGGCGGTCACGTCAGCGCTCATTGGCGCAAGCTGCGTCGCTCAAATCGACGATGGCGTGGCAGCGCTTCGCAATCTGGCCTTCTCCACCGACGAGCTGGAAGCGATAGATGGGATCCTGCTCGACTAGTCGTCACCTGCCGGGCACGGCACTCGGATTGCGCCACTAGGACACCAGGCCATGCAACGTCGAAGTGGGCTGCGCGCGGTGGCGGTGTACGAGGCGGCCAAGGGCATCCTCGTGCTGGCGGTGGGCCTGGGTTTGCTGCGGCTCATTCATCACGATGTGCAGCAGATTGCCGAGCACATCGTGAAGCACCTGCATCTCAATCCGGCAGCGCACTTCCCAAGAGTCTTTCTCGCCGTCGCGTCGAAAGTCGATGATGCTCGTCTGTGGGCTTTGGCCGGTGGCGCCGCCGCCTATTCGGGGCTGCGTTTGCTCGAGGCCGTGGGTCTGTGGAGGGCCCGGCGTTGGGCCGAATGGCTGGGTGCGCTCAGCGGGGGGATCTACATCCCGGTGGAGATCTACGAGGCCGCACGCAAGGCCACGGCCACGCGGCTGGTGCTGCTGATCTTCAACGTCGCGATGGTCGCCTATCTGCTCTGGGATCTGTGGCAGCAGCGCAGACTGCGTGGCCCCGGTTGCCAGGCGGTCGCAAAACGAGCGACAGAAAACCGGAACGGACGCTGAACAGCCCCATTCATTTTGCTTGGTCTGTCGACGAAGGTCGGTGATATCGTCACCTGGTTCGCCCAATTTGCGGCGAATTGAGCCCTTGCTCCCATAGAACGTCTCTCTCGGGATTCTTCCGTAGCCGTTGCCGTCGGCCTCCTCCTTCAACCCCCGGTCAATGCCCATGAAAAACCTCAGGCAAATCAACGAAAAGCTCGGGAAGTACAGATGGACCATCTGTGCCCTGCTCTTTTTCGCCACGACGGTAAACTATCTGGACCGCCAGGTTTTGAGCCTGTTGAAACCCGCCTTGGAGGTCGAATTCAACTGGAGCGACACGGACTACGCGAACATCTTGATGGTGTTCCAGTTGGTGTATGCGATTTCCATGTTGTTCGCCGGTCGTATCATCGACTGGCTGGGCACCAAGGCCGGGTATGCCTGGGCGCTGATTGTTTGGTCGGTCGGCGCGGTCCTGCACGCGCTTGCCAAGGGAACCGGCGGGTTCATGGTCGCCCGGGCCGTGCTCGGTTTTGGTGAGTCGGGGAACTTTCCCGCGGCGATCAAGACCACCGCCGAATGGTTCCCCAAGCGCGAACGTGCGCTGGCGACGGGGATCTTCAACTCCGGCGCCAACGTAGGCGCGATCCTGGCGCCCCTCACGGTGCCCTGGCTGGCGAAACACATTGGTTGGCAAGGTGCGTTCGTCATCGTGGGCGGGTTCGGATTTCTGTGGCTGGTCTTCTGGTTCTGGCTCTATGCCGCGCCGGCCAAGCAGAAGCGGCTGGGCAAGGCGGAGTTCGACTACATTCACAGCGACGCGGACGAGCAGGCCGCCGAGGCGAAAGCGGCCGAGGCAAAGGCGGCCGCCTCGGACGGACCCAAGACCCCTTGGTATGTGCAATGGGGCAAGCTGCTGACCTATCGCCAGACCTGGTCCTTTGCCTTCGGCAAGTTCATGACCGATGGCATCTGGTGGTTCTTCCTCTTCTGGCTGCCCGCCTATCTCAAGGCGCAATACGGGATGACGGGAACGCAGATTTCCGCACCCATCGCCGTGCTCTACACCATGACCTGCGTCGGAAGCATAAGCGGCGGCTGGTTCCCGATGTTGTTCATCAACCGAGGCTATGAGCCGTACGCGGGGCGCATGCGGGCGATGATTCTGATCGCTTTGTTCCCGCTCGCGGTGCTGCTGGCCCAGCCCCTGGGCGGCACTAGTTACTGGGTTCCGGTCCTGCTCATCGGCATCGGCGCTTCCGCGCACCAGGCCTGGTCAGCCAACCTGTTCACCACGGTTTCGGACATGTTCCCGAAGAAGGCGGTGGCTTCCGTCACCGGCATTGGCGGGATGTTCGGCGGCTTGGGCGGCATCGTGGTGAGCAAGTCGGCCGGCTGGCTCTTCGATGCCTATCGGCAGGCCGGCATTGCCAAGACCTGGGTGCAGGCCCAGACCGGCAACCTGGGCGCGTACCTCGACCAGATCCGCTCCCTCAACCTGTTGAACAAGCACGGCAGCCCGATCGATCTCAACAAGGTCGAGTTGGGAAGCCTCCCCAAGGAGGTCGTCACCCAATTGCAGGCCATCAACGCCGATGCGTTCGCTAGGCTCAAGCAATTGCAGACGCCGCTGGTGCTATCCGAGGCGAAGATCTCCTATTCGATCATGTTCGGGATTTGCGCCGTCGCCTACATCCTCGCCTGGTCGGTGATGAAGCTGCTGGTTCCGCGGTTCAAGAAGATCGAGAACCTGTGAGCCGAGGGGTTGCGGCTCGGCAGGGAAAGCCCTTTCCATCTAGCGCAAGTCGGTTGGCCCCACGCCGTCCATGTCGTCGAATTTTTGATTCTCGCCGGCCATGCCCCAGATGAAGCGGTAGTTGGAGGAACCGCAGCCACAGTGGATGGACCAGGGGGGCGACAGCACCACCTGCTGGTTGCGCAAGAAAAGGTGCCGAGTCTCCGTGGGCGAGCCCATCAAGTGCACCAGAATGTTCTCACCCAGATCGAAGTAGAAATAGACTTCTGCGCGGCGATCGTGGGTGTGCGGCGGGAACGAATTCCAGACGCTGCCTTCCGCCAGTTCGGTGAAACCCATGACGAGTTGGCAGCTAGCAATGCCGCCCTCGTGGATGTATCTATGAAGCGTCCGCTGGTTCGCGTTCGCCTGGGTGCCCAGCGTCGCCGCCCATGCGTCCTTCTTCTTCATGGTCGACGCGGGATGGACCGCGTGCGCGGGGCAGCTTAGAAAGTAGAACTGCGCCGGTTCCTTCGGGTTCGCGCTCTCGAAGACCAGCGAGCGCGTGCCCATCGGCACATACACGCAATCCAGCCGCCCCAGCGAGAAGGACTTGCCGTCAACGTGGACCAAACCCGGTCCGCCGATGTTGATGGCGCCGAGTTCGCGCCGTTCCAGAAAGAAAGCGCGCCCGGTCTTTTCGTGGTTCGGCAGTTCCATGGGCTCAAGCGGCATGGCCCCGCCCACCACCATGCGGTCAAGCCCGGTGAACACCCCACGCAACTGGCCGGCGCCAAAGAGGTCCGCAATCAAAAACGTGTCCCGCAATTGCTCCGTGTTCATCAACACCACGTCCTGCGGTCTGGGAATCCATTTCACGTCGTCGCTAAACATGATGGCAGCGTAGCTGCTGGCGCCGCACCGGTCAACGGAAGAACCTGACTCTAATCTCGCGATAGCCGCGGAAGGTCGAGCACGTGGCCACGAAGACGAGCAGAAGCGCGGCCGCCGCCGCCGACGGCTCCGACTGGGTGCGCGGCTTGGTGATGGAATGGACCTGTCCTTTCCGAGACGATCCGCTACTTCGCTCCACTTGTTACGGGACGACGGTGAGCGAACTAGCCTTGTCTTTGACGGAGAACTGCGCGATCCTCCGGCGACCATAGCTAGACCACTTTTTCGCGAAGGGTGCATGCAATGCAAACTGGATGGATTGGAAGATCGCAATTGCGGGTTCACTTCACGGCCGCTTTTGTGCTGTTGTGTGCGGCGGGAATCGGTGTTGGCTGCAGTTCAGCGAGTAACAGCCAGACTCCTCGTGACGCGAGTCCGTCCGGTGGCACAACCCAGCCCGCTAGGGGCGGAAGCGGTGGCAGCGGCATGGCGGGTGCCAGCAGCACCCCTTCGACTGGCGGCGCGACGCAAGGCGGGACAGGAGGGGGTGGGGCCAGCGCGACCAGCGCCTCGGCCAGTGGCGGGGCGAGCGCGACGGGTGGTTCTGCCAGTGGCGGCGCCAGCACGACAGGTGGCTCGGCCAGCGGCGGCGCTAGTGTAGGGGGCGGCTCCGCCAGCGGCGGGACGAGTGCAACCGGCGGTTCTGCCAGCGGTGGCGCCAGCGCGACAGGTGGCTCGGCCAGCGGTGGCGCGAGTGTAGCGGGCGGCTCGGCCAGCGGCGGGGCAAGTGCAACCGGTGGCTCGTTCAGCGGCGGCGCCACCAAGACGGGCGGCTCCGCTGGTGGCGGAGCCGGCGCAGGTGGTTCCAGAACCGGAGGTTCATCCACGGGTGGCGCGGGCGGAAGCGCTGGCGCGGCGGGAGGCACCAGTAGCCAAGGTGGAGCCAGCAGCGCTGGCGGAAGCAGCGGCGGATCCACCGGCACGACGGCCTGCGCGCCGCGCGTGCTTTCGCTGAGTTCCAACGCAACCGGCTCGGCCCCCGACACGGCCTACGCGCATGTCGAAGTGGACATGAAGACTGATCTGCCAATCGGCAACTCACCGCGCACCGTCGAGTTCTGGGCTTACATCAAGACCACGGACTGGGTCGGCGAGCACAACGAGCTCTATTACTATGGCAGTGCAGGCACGGCGATGGCATTCGGCCTCGACTTCGGCACCAACCCGGTGACAGGGAGTCCGACCAATCACGCCACCCTGAACCCGTTCACCAACGGTGGTTTTACCTCTGACAGCACGGTTGACCTCGGCATCAACTCGTCAACCGACCAGTGGGTGCATATCGCGATGACCTGGGATCAGACGGTCCTGGTAACCTATGTCAACGGCCTCCCCAAGATCACGATCAGCGCAACTGGCGGCGTGACGGCGCTCGCCACCGCGCAGTCGATCCTGTACATCGGTTGTAACCCGACCAACAAGAATTGCTTCAATGGCGACTTTTCCGAGTTTCGCGTATGGAATGTTGCCCGCAGCGCTGCTGACATCCTAGCCAACTACAACAAGCCGCTGGTGGGTAACGAGGCGGGCCTGGTCGGATACTGGAAGTTCGACGATGCGTCCGGTGCGACCAGTGCGGCCGACTCCGTGACTACCGCCGGGCACACCGCACGCCCTGGCACGTTGACTGCGGACACGGCGGCGCACGATCCGACGTTCATCACGCCGATACCCGCGGTTCCTCTCGTCTGTCAATAGTCGCAGGGTCAAGGCCAGCCGGCATCACGGAATCTCGGCGAGGAGTTCCTCCAACTTCTCCGGGCTGGGCGGCTTGGCCAGGTGTCGCTGGAAGCCGGCCTCGGAGGCGCGCTGCAGATCTTCTGGAAGCGTGTGGCCGCTAAGCGCCACCAGGAAGACATCCTTCGATGATTCGTCTGCCCGCAACGCGCGTGCGATTTCGTATCCGTCCATCCCAGGCAAGCCGAGGTCGCACAGCACGATCTCGGGCCGGAACTCGCGGGCCTGGGCAATGCTTTCCGGGCCGTCATGCGCTACCGCGACCTCGTGGTTACCGAGCATGAGCACCTCGCGCAGGCTGTCGGCCGCGTCGCTATTGTCCTCGATGACCAGCACCCGCCGGGGTCTTCCGCGGGCGGCCTCGCTGCCAACTGGCGGCTCGGCGGCTTCCTCCATCGCCAGCGGAAGCTGGACGGTGAATTCCGCCCCCTGTTCGAGCCCCGCGCTCTGGGCCGCAACCTGCCCCTCGTGCAGATCGACCAGCCCTTTCGCCAGTGCCAGCCCGAGCCCCAGCCCGCCCTTGCTGCGGTCCAAGCTGGCGTCAGCCTGACCGAAGGGCTGGAACAGGCAAGCGACTGTTTCTTGGGCCATACCGACGCCGCTGTCCACGACCTGGATCACGGCTCGCCCCTCTTCTCTTTCGGCGTGGACCGTGACCAGGGTCGCTCCCCCTGGGCCGGTGAACTTGGCCGCGTTCTGTAGAAGGTTGCCGATGACTTGCGCCAGGCGATTCCAGTCGCCGTCGACGAAGATCGGTCTGGGGGCGGGATGGAATTCGAGATGCACCTCGGCCTTGTCGAAGCGCGCGCGCAGACCCTCCATGGTGTGCCGCACGAGCCCGTTGAGCTCCAGCCGCTGGCGCTGAAGCTTGATCTTGTTTCGCGCGATGCGAGTCACGTCGAGCAGGTCGTCGATCAGCCGGCCGAGCTGATCGACCTGTTTCTCGATGGCAGCCTGGGCTCGCTGCGCCTGCTCACCTCCCACGGGCGCGCGGCCCAGGAGGTACAGGCTGTTCTTGATGGAAGCCAGCGAGTTTCGCAGCTCGTGCGAGAGCGCAGCCAGAAACTCGTGCTTGCGCAGATCGGCCTCGGCGAGATGGAGATTGGCCACGCGCAGTGCCTCTTCGCCCTGCTTGCGTTGGTCGACAGCGGCGGCTGCCTCGGCGCTCGCCTTTTCGCCGATTTTCTCCAGCTCGGCGACGCGCGCTTCCAGCTCTCGGATACGCGCGTCCTTCTCATCCGTGCGGGAATTCGGAGGATCAGCCTCCACGGCAACGCCTTCCGGCCGCTCGGACTCAGGAGGGGACGCAGAACCCTGCTCGCTCGTGACGCCGGCTTGGGCACCGGCGGCACGAGCCTTGGCGTTTCGCCGACGGCCTCGAGATGCGGATCCCATGGCTGGCCGCTCAGAAATGAACCTGGGCGTTGGCTTCGAGGGACACGGTACTCAGGAAGGGTGAACTCGACCTGCCGACCTCCGGCTCGTTGAAACTGGTGAACTGGATGCCGTGGTAGAGCAGGCGGCCTCCGACGGACCACCAGGGGTTCAGCCAGAAATCGAGGCCGCCGCCCAGCTGGAACCCACCGCCTGATGCAATTTCCGAGTCATACGCGTCGGCGAGAACGTAGAAGCCCACGCCCCCCTGCAGGAAGGGCTGAATCTGCCCACCCGGAAGCGGGAGGATCAGTTTCGCATCGACGGTAACCTGGCTGAGAACCAGGTAGTCCACCGTATCACCCCATGCGTCGCTCACGTCGTTGTGGAATCCCTGGCCAAGGCCGAATTCCAGCGCGAAGTTCGGGCTTAGCCGGAAGCCAAGCATGAGATTGTAGCCGGCCCCGGAGGTGAGAAAATCCACCGCGGAGTTCGCCTGGTTGATGACGCCGTCGCCGAACGCGCCGATCCCCAGATACAATCCCGAGCGGTCGAGCGCCGGACCATAGGCGGGCGTCCCGTACGTGGGATAAGGCGGTGGGTACTGGTACTGGGCCAGGGCCGAGCCGGGGGCGAGCAGGAGAAGCCCGAGTGTGGCGAAAACCAGGGATACTGGGCGAACACTTCGGATAGTCATGGCGAACCTTGGATGGTCGGGCTCAGTCGCTATTCACGACCAGATCCACCGCCAGGCCTTTGCCCAGGGTCTGGTTGGCAGCGGGCTTCTGCTCGAGTACGACGCCCGGGCTGCGATCGTCGTTGGAACCATAGCGGACCTGTCCCACCGTCAACCCGGCCTGGGTCAGCAGTTCCTTGGCCTTGGACAACCCCTTGCCGACCACAGCCGGCACGGTGACGGTCTCGGCGCCCTTAGACACTTTCAGCTCCAGTCCGGTTCCGGATCGCACTTCAGAGCCCTCGGCCATGCTTTGCGTGATGACCATGCCCACACCGAGGGTGGGATGGGGCTCCTCGACCACGTTGCTGACGGTGAGGCGAGCCTTTTCCAGGCGCAGGCGGGCTTCGCCCACCAGTTGGCCGACCACATTGGGCACCTTGACCAGGGTAGGCGCGCGGGCAACCACCACGTTCACCGGCTCGCCCGTGTGCAGCTTGGACCCAGGCAGCGGGTGCTGGACCAGGATCTGACCTGGCGGCGCCGCCGTGTCCTCCCGATCCTCGGCGACGACCAACATCAACCCGGACTGGTCGAGTGCCGAGCGAGCTGTATCGACGTTGGATCCGACGACCGTGGGAACGTCGACTGAACGGCGGAACAAATCGCCGTGGATCGAGGCATAGGAAACGCCCAGGGCCACCAGCGCCGAAACCACAATAGACACCATTGTTTGGCGGAACATGCCAGCACGTTAGCGTGACTTGCGGTTTCGGACAACCAGGGATTGGCAGGACCATGTTCGGACACGATTGCCACTGCGCCAACTGTGAACAAGATCTGGCGCGCGCCGCCGGTTTCTGGGAGATTTCGTCCGAGGTCACGATGTCTCCCAAGAGAATTCAAGCCAGCTCCCAGCTTGCCAACGTCCGCTACGAAATCCGCGGTCCACTGGCGCGTCGGGCGGCCGAACTGGAGAAGGCGGGACACGAGATCGTCAAGCTGAACATCGGCAATCCCGGCGCCTTCGGGTTTCGTGCGCCCGAAACCATGCGCCTGGCGATGATCGAGAATCTGCGCGACGCCGATCCCTATTGCCACCAGAAGGGAATCTTCTCGGCCCGCGAGGCGGTGGTGATGCAGCAGCAAAGCCGCGGGATCATGGACGCCAACGCCGAGGATGTCTTCATCGGCAACGGGGTGAGTGAACTGATCCTGTTCTCGCTGCGCGCCTTGCTCAACCAGGGGGACGAGGTGTTGGTGCCCAGCCCCGATTATCCCCTGTGGACGGCCGCCACCCATCTGGCCGACGGCGCCGCCGTGCACTACCCGTGCGTGCCCGAGGACAGCTGGCTGCCTGACCTCGACAAACTTGCGCGCCTGGTGACACCGCGCACGCGCGCCCTGGTCATCATCTCGCCCAACAACCCGACCGGCGCGGTCTATCCGCGCGAAGTGCTGGCCAAGATGGTCGATATCGCCGAGTCGCACGACCTGGTGGTGTTCTCAGACGAGATCTACGACCAGATGACCTACGACGGGGCCGAGTACACGCCGGTGGCGACGCTGGCCAGACACACCCTGTGCGGGACTTTCTCCGGCCTGTCCAAGGTGTACCGGGCCTGCGGCTTTCGTGTGGGCTGGCTGACCTTCTCGGGCGAGAAGGACCACGCGCGCGAGTACCTGACGGGCCTGGACACCATCGCGTCGCTGCGGCTGTGCTCCAATGTTGTGGGCCAGTGGGCCGTGCAGACTGCTCTCGGTGGCTACCAGTCGATCTGCGATCTGGTGCGGCCGGGCGGCCGTCTGTTCCAGACGCGCGCGGCGGTTCTCGACGGTTGCCAGCGCAGTAAGTATCTGTCGGTGGTCCCGCCCCGCGGGGCCATGTACGCCTTTGTGCGGGTGGACGCCAGCAAGCTGCCGGGTTTCGACGACCAGAAATTCGCGCTCGACTTGCTGGAACGCAAGCACGTGCTGGTGGCCCCGGGCACCAGCTTCAACGTGCCCTACCGCGATCACTTCCGCATCACGCTTCTCCCCGACGAGGACACCATGGCCCAGGTCTTCGCACGGATGGAGGAACTGCTGGACGACTACGCCGCCCAGGCAGGGACGCACTAGCCGAAGTAGGCTTTTTCCTCGGCGGTGGGCTCCTCGTCCAGCAGATCATGGCGGCCGTGCTTGACCGCCTGGTGGTAGAAGCAGTGGGGATTACCCGTGGCCAGGGTCGGTGATTCGGCGTACATGGTCCAGGTGCAGCCGCCCCGGCAGATGTCGCGAAAGCGGCACACGGCGCAGAACCCGCCCAGTTGCTCAACCCGGAACTCGCGGTTGTAGGCGAAACCTCCTTTGCGGTTCCAGATGTCGCGCAGGCTGGACTGGCGCAGGTTGCCCTCGACAAAGCGGCTTTCGCCCTGGACCTGCGAGGGCAGCGACAGGCAGCCCTTCACGTTGCCATTGCTCTCGATGCCAAGCACGTGGCAGCCGGCGCGGCAACCCAGCCAGAATGGCATTGAAGTGTCGCCGGTGCGCAGGTCGCGTTCAGGCATGCCGAAGTAGCCCACGTGGTCGCTGGCGTAGATCGCGATGCGGCTGTCGCGGGCCCGGCACAGCTCTGCGATCTGCGGGATCAGCCATAGCCGCTCCTCGGGTGGCGCGACCAGGTCGCGATTTTCGGCCATGGTCCCGGTGGCGATGGCGAACTGCAATTGCCAGTGGCGCACGCCGAGGTCGATGAGAAACTGGCGCAACTGGGGAAGCTGGCGGCTGTTGAGACGGTGAATCGTGGTGTTGATGCCGACGGGCAGGCCCGCGGCCAAGGTGTGCCCCACGGCATCGACCACGCGCCGGAACGATCCCTCGGCGCGGAAGCAGTCGTGTTCCTTCTCCAGCCCGTCCAGGCTGAAGGCGACGCCGCGCAAGCCAGCCGCTTTGGCCTGCTGGGCATGGCGGGCGGTCCACACCCAGCCGTTGGAGATCAGGCTGACCTCGGGGATGTGCTGGGCCAGCCGCTTGCCCACCACGTCCCAGTCCGGGTAAAGCGTGGGTTCACCCCCGGTCAGGGTCGCGCGCTGGCATCCCAGGGCGCCCAGCTCGTCGGCCACGCGCAGGCATTCTTCCAGGGTCAGCTCGTCGGCGCGCCGAGGACCTGCCGCCGAGCCGCAGTGTCGGCAGCGCAGATTGCACCCCAGGGTCAGCTCCCACGCGCAGGCGCGCGGGACCATCCCGGCCCGCTTCAATACTTCCAGCACCGATGGCTCCAGTTTCGTTCCGCTGCCAGGGCTCGCGCCTTACTCCGGTGCCTTGGCTGGAGGCACCGGCGTGGGCAACACCGTCGCTGGCGGCGTCACGGTGGGGAGGGCGGGCGGAGAAGGCGGAGGCGGTGGCGGGGGAGTTGGGCCGAAGGAAGTCCCCAGGTACGCCGGTGTTGGTGGCGGCGGGGCAGGAGGCGGTGAGGGAGCGGGCGGCGAGTCAGGGGGAAGCTGAGGCGGGTCGAAGGGCGCCGCCATGTAGGGCGGCGGGGACATGTACGGGGGCATGACCGTCGGCATGTCCTGCGCAGCATCTGGCAAGGGCGCGACCATGTAGGGCGGCGCGATGGTAGGCAGATCGGCCTGGCGCGTGTCGGGCCGCGCGTCCGGGGTGCGAACATCGTCGCGTGCGTCCGCGGTACCCGCCTCCACATCCGTGCCCGCGTCTGGCCGACCCGCATCGGCGCGCGTGTCGGGCACAGTCGCATCCGGCGGTATGAATACCCCGTACGGAACGATCTGGGCAGGCAGGTCCGCTTGGCGCGCATCAGGAGCAGGCATGCTGGCGTCCGGCAGGCGCAAGTCCGGCTGATTGGCCAGGTCCGGATTGTTGGCGACGCTGTCCTTCGCAAGCGTCGCGTCGGCCAGGATGGTGTCGGGCGAGGCCGACCGGGCCGTATCTGCCGCCGCGTCCCGGGCGACCTTGAGTCCAGTATGGTCGCACCCGCTGAGCGCCAGGCCCAGACCTACCGATGCCGGCACAACCAGCTCGCGTGCCGTCCGCTTGAGGAAGCTCTCGATGCGCTGCCGGACCTCGCGTTCCTTCATGGCTCAGGGACATTGTACGACTGTTTAGGAAGACGGGATGGCTTTTTCACAGCGGCTGTGATCAAGCGCACAGGTCCGGGAAATGGCTGGTACCGGGCGTCAGCTCAGTTGAGGCCCCACGAGTGCTGAACGTAGGCGAGGGAGGCTGCACCCTGGATGGTGTAGGTCATAGTGGCTCCGGTCCCCTTCTGAACGAGGAAGGTCGTGCCCGAGGTGCCTCCGCTGGGGGCAAACGCACCTGCCCACCAGCAGCTTCCCATCTTGTTGTTGTAGATCGTGTCGGCCATACCAACGATAAAGGACTTGTTTGCGTCGCCATCGATCCCGGTGGTGAAGTCCTCGATCACGTTGCCCGCCCACTCGCCGACAATGGTGCGGCTGACAGCGTTGCCAAGGCGCCCCAGCAGGTCGGAATTCCACCCTGCCTGGGTCGTCGGGCCGTTGTCCGCGTAATCATGCACCTCCATCATCAGGCCAGGGAAGGAAGCGGCCACATTCGCCACGTTGTCGTCCCATCCGCTGCCAGCCACAATGATCTGTTTGCTAGGCACGTTGGGGAAGTGCGCGATCCAGGCAAGGGCCGTAGCGGTCCACTGCTGCGGCGTATAGCCGTGTGGCTCGTTATGGATGTCGTAATACACCAGCGGATTGCTCACGTAGGCATCAATCACGACTTGCCACATGCTGTACCACGTGGGGATGTCGGCCGGTGTGCCAATGGTCTTGTTTGACGCCCAGTAGCCGATGATCACCTTCATTCCCTTGGCGATTCCGACGTCGATGGCGGCCTTGTATGAATTCCACCAAGAGTCGAGAACGGTCGGCTCGTTGATAGGCATGCGGTAGGAATTGGCCTGCAAGAGATCGGTGAAGGCGGTCAGGACGATGTTGGCCGTGGTGGTGACGCCAGCGTAGGTGTCCGTGTCCGAGGTCATGCCAGAGAGCAGGAGGTGTCCGGTGTTGAAGTTGTCCCGGTTGTCGGCCCAGTTCATGCAGTGGAAGTCCGATGGGTCGCTGCCACCACCGGCCACGCTGCCCCCATTTCCGCCCGTTCCTCCAACTCCCCCGGCCCCACCAGCGCCCACATCGGGCGTGGCGACGTCCTGTGCCGCGTCCGCGCCAGCGTCGGGTCGGCCCGTGCTGGCGGTTCCTCCGGTGCTGGACGCGCCACCCGTGCTGGCAGTCCCACCACGGGCGGTCGTGCCGCCGGCTGTGAGGCTGCCGCTGGTCGGCGTGCCGGCCCCGCTGGTCGTGCCGCCGGCCGTGATGCCGCCCCTGCTGGTCGTGCCGCCGCTGCTGCTGGTCGTTGTGCCGCCGCTGCTGGCCATGCTACCGCTGCTGCTGGTCGTGCCGCCAGTTACGCCCCCGGCGCTCGTGATTCCGCCACTGCTGGCGGTCGTTCCAACGCTCGAACCACCTGTGGCGCTCGTGGCACCGCCGGCTATCGTCTGTCCGCCGCCTGCAATCGTGCTGCTGCTTGCACCACCCCGGCCGCCTGCTGATGCGTCCGGCGAACTCGTGGAAGAACAGCCAGCCAGAAGAGCAATCAGCAGAACCGAACCGAGCGCGCGCAGGTCCAGGCCGTTCCTCAACCAACCGCAGTGCCGCTGAGATTTGAAGTGTCGTTCCATGGTGACTCCTCTCAGATCCAAGCCGGGACTTCAGCCTGCGTCCTCGCGCCGCCTGACCCTTCCAGTAGCAGGGGCGTTCATTTCGGGCTCATTTTGTGGGCTGGCCGACACATGAAAGGCTTTCGCGTCCGCGAGAACCAAGCGACCAAGACACAGCGCAATGCGGCGGCGGCCTAATAGAGTCCAGGACGCCGTCAGAAACCTACGGCGGACCAGCCGGCGCAACGCCCTCCGAATCGCAACCGCACGCTAGCGCGCCCGACGGCGGCGCCACATTCGGAACATGATGAGCCCAAAGATCCCGAAGCTGCCAAGCGCCGCCGGCCGCGAGGGCTCGCCCGCGACAGCGCAGCTACAGCCCGCAGCCGCGCCCGCAGCTTCACCTCCGCTCGTTCCCGCGCTTCCGCCAGTACCAATCGAACCGCCCGAACTGGTGCCACCCGTCGTCGTTCTGCTCCCGGCGGTAGTCAGTCCACCCGTGGCCGCCGTGGCACCGCCGCTGGTGCCAATGCCTCCGCTGCTCGCGACGCCCCCAGTCGTCTGGGTGCCGCCCGCACTGCTGGCACTGCCACTGCTCGTGGCGACCACACCGCCGGAGCCGACTGCGCCGGTAGTGCCGCCCGTGGTCTTGCTCCCGCCTGCACCGGCGCCCCCACCTGTGGAGAGGATCGCGGTACCGCCCGCGCCGGTCGTGCCACCCGCGGCCCTGGTGCCACCGGTGCTCGTCATTGCGCCCGTCCCCGTGGCGCCACCCGCAAGGGTACTGGCCCCGGTGCTGGTCGCGCCGCCACTTGCCGCGCTTCCGCCTGTCCCCGTCGTCCCGCCCGTGGGGGTACTGGCCCCGGTGCTGGTCGCGCCGCCACTCGCCGCGCTTCCGCTGGTCGTCCCACCAGCGCCCGTTGTTCCGCCCGTACCGGTCGTCCCACCCGTGCTGACCGTCCCGTTGTATTCATAGGCGCCAATGTCAGGCGTAGCCGAACGAGTGGCGGGATTGAAGCACGCCGCCACCCCACCAATGCTGGCGACATACGTATAGTTGATTGTGTATGTCCACCAACTGGCGCCCCCCGGGCTGCCCTTTACAATGCACTTCGGATCGAATCCGATGTCAGTCGTGGGCGCGCCCGAGGCCGTGCCCTTGTCCACGATGCTGCCCGTTGCCGAGGCCGTCAAGTGAAAGTCGGGGTTTGTGCCGGCCGGATCGGTGAAAAAAGGCGTGGCGCCATTAGCGTTGACAGCGTAGTTCGTCGTTCCCGCAGGAAGCCCCGCGCCCGCGAAGGCGTTTTGTGTGCCGTTGTAGCCGCTGGCTGCGGCCAGGTTGTTCTGGAATACTGTGCCGCTTTCTGATGTGGCATCCGAGTAGTAGATCTCGCCTGGATTGGTTGGCGCGCCCTGGGCATCAGTGGGCTCAAGTCCATCATGGTAACAGGTATTGTTGACGACATGCGAACCGCTACTGTTGGTGAGCCGGATGCAGGAGCCGCCGTTTCTGAAACCGATGTTGTTCTGGAACAGGGCCCCGGTGCTCCCCTGATCGAGAATGAAACCGCTCCCGTCCGAGTGGTGAGACGAAATGTCGATATTCTCGAACGAGACATTGGACTGGACAATATTGTCCTGGTATGTTCCGCCCGCTGTGTAGAGATTCACCCCACTCGACCACGACGGCAGCAAGTTGCCGTTGTGAGCAACCAGATTTTGTCGAATGATCACTCCTGTGGCCTTGTAGAACGCAATGCCATTGACGCCGTTGCCGTCGGCAATGCCGTTGACGAACTCGATGTGACTGGAAGGATTGTTCCAGCCATTGGAAAAGCCGCTTGACTGCCAGTTGCGCGAGGCGATGCCATCGAAGCGCACGTATTGCACGGTTGCGTTCGGTTCGACGCCACAGCCCACTGCGTTTCCCCCATCCAGGATGGGTAGCTGACCATCAACGGCCTTGAAGGTAATGTAGGCACCGGACGTGCCGCTCGCTCCATTACGGATGTACTGCCCCGAGTAGGTTCCGCCGAGGAGATAGATGGTGTCTCCTGGCTGGAACGACTTGCCGCTCATGTTGTAGTTGAGTTGGCAGGGCGCGGGTTGCGTGCAGGCGGCGTTGCTGCTGCCCGCGGGACCGAAGTAGTAGGTCGCGGCCTGCGCCCAAGGCGCAATGGCCAGGGAAACCAACCAGGGCACGCAAGTAAACAGGGGGTGCTTCATGATTCGTGATTTCTAGAGGACTGGATGGCGAGACAGAAGCGGGCCTGCTCAGCCCGGCGCGCTAAGCGAAGGCTGTCAATCGACAATAGTGCATCAATCAGCGGAGGTTGTCGCGGAGAAACCATGGCTGTCCCGGAGCCTATTCAAGACGAAACAGGCGAGATCTTCCGACCTGCGCGACGAATCGCAGGCCTTCCGCGGCGCGGGCGGCAGTGTAGATCCGGTAGAGGAACGGTGCGGCCCGCTTGCTGCGGGGGGTGAGGTGTACGATCCTGATGCCGCGAAGCCTGCAGTCCTGCACGAACGCAGTCTCCGATGCGAGGGAGATCCGATGGGTCTGGTCGTGCGAATGGTAGAAGGGCAGGTCAAGCCATCCTCCGCTGTAGGATGGGCGAAACGGCGGGATATCGTGAAAGTAGAGGTAGAGGTCGGTCGAATAGACCTGCTGGCCGTCGGTGATTCCCTCGCGAAGCAGTGCCTGTTCGAGAGAGCGGTAGTTTTCCGAGGCTGTGCGCCACGAAACCACGGTGGCGATGTCGTTGGTTGCGCCGGCGCCGAGGAGGAGCGCCAGCACGACGTAGGCGGCAGGTTGTGGCCGCGCTGCGGGAGTCGCGATAGTACGGAGTCGGTCGACCCACAGCGCGCGGCCTGACACCACCAGGAAGGAGAGGGACACTGGCAGAGCGAGGAGCACCGCCCTGCCGCTATCGGCCGTGGCCATGGCAATGCTATACACAATGCAGAAGCAGAGCCAGAGCGCGGCCGGTCGCCTCAGCGGGTTGCTTTTGGGGAAGAAGCAGAAGATGAGCGGCGCGGACAGGGTCGGGAAGAGCGTGACAAAACTGGCGAGAGACGAAGACAGGAAGGCCGACGGATTGGACAAAACGATCGACAGCGGTGTGCCCAGTGAAGGGATCTCCGCCGTGCGGTACCAACTGATGGGGTGCATGTGCTGGTAGAGATTGAAGGCCTGATAGGTCTGGAACGGCGAATGCCCCGACAGGAGATTCACAGCCACCTGGCAGGTGTAGACGAGTGCGCACGACGCCAGCGCGAGCATGACGCCAGCGATGCGTTTGCGGTAGGCCAGTGATGCCGCGGCCAGGAGCAACACACTTGCCAGGACAGCATGGTACCGCCACAGCGATGCCAGTCCCAGGAGCGCACCCGCGAGCGCATACCACCAGGCCCGTGGTGTGGGAGCGAGCAGTGCCGCCAACAGAGCGAAGCTGCCTACTGTGAAAAACACCATTGCGCCAGAATCAGCGCCTGGCGTGTAGAGATACTCAAAGACCTGGGGAAAGAGGAAGACCAGACTGGTGCCAATGAGGGACGGCAAGATTCCCAGGCCGCGGAGCCGCAAGACGCCGAGCAGGGAAAAGGCCAGGAGCCAGGTGAGGACTACATTGATGCCCAGGGCCGACAAGGGTGGATATCCGAGGCGAGCCAGCACGCGCAGGAGCACCGTGTAGCCGACGGGATAGAAACCGTCGTAGAACGTCCCCAGGTCACGGGAATCGAGTCGCTGCGAGAGGTAGTGATTGCCCCAGAAATCGTTCAGTGGGGTGTGAAAATTCGTGAAAATTCCGACCAGGGCAACGGCGGCTGCGAATGGAAGCGCAGCGCAGGCATTCCGTGCAGCAAGCTTCAATCGAGAAGTCTCGGGGCCTTGGCCCGCCATGGCGGGACAGGATACGCCATTTCCCTTGCGTCCTGCTAAGCTTAGAGGATGAGACGAGCTGCTGGCTTTCGCTGTGGGCCCGCAAGCGTGTTGTTTTTCGCGGTGTGGCTGGCCCTCCCCGCGGGCGCCACTGCGTCGCTGGGCGGGGACGAGTCGTCTGTCGAGGCTGACCGCGCGCAGCTGGGGGCCAGCCTCAGAGTTGCTGCGTGCCGCGCGTACCTTTTGCACGAGGTGACGACGCCCGCGGGCGGCACTGTGCGCGAGTATGCGTCGCCGTCGGGCGTGGTATTCGGTGTGGCCTGGCATGGCCCCGGCCTGCCCGACATGAGGCGGTTGCTGGGTTCTTCCTTCACTCGCTATCAGCAGGCTTTGCTCCTACGCCGCGCGCGCCGCCAGCCCTTGCTGATCGACGAACCTGATCTGGTCATCCGTCTGACCGGGCACATGCGCAGCTTCCACGCGCGGGCCTATCTTCCTCAACAGATCCCTGTGGGCGTGGATCCGGCCGAGATCCAGTAGCGCAACTATGCCGGTGCGCGCGTCCGCTCTTGTCCTTTTCCTCGCGTCGCTGGTGGGGCTCGCCTGCTCTGAGAACGACTCGACTCCTCCCTGGCCAGACGACGGCCGACTTCTTCCACCCGGCCTGGGCAGTTCGCCGGGGACAGAGCCCAGCATCGCCAGCTCCGGCGTGAATGTCCTGCCCATCGTGGTCAACGCCGGCCCGGCTTACCAAGCGACCAACCCCAGTTCGTTGTACGTCAACGGTGCGTTCGCCTCGGTGACCGTGTGCGCGCCGGGAACCAGCGACTGCCAGACCATCGATGGCCTGCTGGTCGACACGGGCTCAGTGGGTTTGCGTATCCTGTCGTCGGCGCTGACCGTGTCGCTGGCGGACGCGACCAGCAACGGCATACCTCTTTCGGAGTGCACCCTTTTTCTCACCAACTACACCTACGGGCCGTTGAAATTAGCTGACGTGACCATGGCGGGGGAGACCGCCGCCAACATCGAGATCCAGGTCATTGATGCGACCGCCTCGGTGCCCTCCAGTTGCAGCGGCAGCGGCTTGCCGGCCAACGACACCCTGGCCACCTTGGCCGCCAACGGCATTCTCGGCATCGGGCCTTTCCTGCAAGACTGCGGTGAGAGTTGCGTGAGCGACGCTCCAGCCAGCCCTGCATTTTACTACACCTGCCCGTCAGCGGGCTGCCAAGACGTCGGCATGTCGCTGGCCCAGCAACTACCCAATCCGGTCGCCAGCCTGGCGGGCGACAACAACGGCATCGTCATCGAGCTGCCGGAGGTTCCGGCCGCGGGGGCCGCGACGCTGAGCGGCGCCGTGGTGTTCGGCATCGGCACGCGCGCCAACAATGCCTTCTCCGGTTCGACGGTCCTGCCCCTCGACAGCGCGGGCAATTTTGCGACCGTTTTCCAGAACGTGCCCACCAGCAGTAGCTTCGCCGATACCGGCTCGGACGGCATCTTCTTTGCGGACGCGAGTTCGCTCGGGATAAGCGTTTGCCCTGACATGACATCCTTCTACTGTCCGTCGACCACGCAGAATTACACGGCCGTGCTGGGCAGCACGGGCAGCACGGGCAGCACGGGCACGAGTGTGAAGTTCAGCATCGCCAACGCGGACGATCTGATAACGCAGAACCCGACTTATGCAGCCTACGGCAATCTGGGCGGTCCAGGCGGCGGCAGTTTCGACTGGGGGCTGCCCTTCTTTTACGGCCGGCGGGTTTTCGTCGCCTTGGCAGAGCAGGCGACGCCGGCGGGTCCAGGCCCGTACTTGGGCTTCTGACCCCCGGGTGGTCGTGGACTTCCAGGGGCTGCGCGACTACGCCAAGCCGCGCTGAAAGGGCGCAACGGCTCGCCGATGTCTGGAGCTACAGCAGCACTTCGCGAATGTCGGCCAGCAGTTCGCGCAGGTGACTGGTGAAGCGGGCCGCTTGCGCGCCGTCGTTGGCGCGATGGTCGTAGGACAGCGAGAAGGGCAGAATGAGGCGCGGGCCGATCTGTCCGTCGCGGTACACCGGCCGCAGCGAGGCGCGCGAGAAGCCCAGGATGCCGACCTCGGGCGCGTTGACGATGGGTGAGAATGCGGTGCCGCCGATGCCGCCCAGGCTGGAGATGGTGAAGCTGGCGCCTTGCAGGTCGGCGGGCGTCAGCTTCTGCTCTCTCGCGCGTCGGCTCAGCGTGGTCAACTCGCCGGCCAGCTCCCAGATTCCCTTGCGGTCCACATCGCGCACCACGGGCACCACCAGACCCTCGGGCGTGTCCACCGCGATGCCGAGATGGATGTAGCGCTTCCACACCAGGTTCTCACCGTTGGCGTCCAGCGAAGCGTTGAAGCTGGGATGCTCTTTCAGTGTCGCCGCTGTCGCCTTCATGAAGAAGGCGAGCAGGGTGAGGCGCACGCCCCGCTGCTTGGCCTGCTCGGCCTCGGCCTTGCGAAACGCCTCCAGGTCGGTGATGTCGGCTTCGTCATACTGGGTGACGTGCGGGACCAGTCGCCACGATCGCTGCACGCTGGTCGCAGTGGCGCGACGAATGCGACCCAAAGGCCGCAGCTCGATGGGGCCGAATTTTGCGAAGTCTACTGCCGGCAACTCGCTGGCGCCGGCCGAGGGCGTCCGTGCCATGGCGGCCTTGATGTAATTGCGCAGGTCCTCTTCCACGATGCGGCCGTTGCGGCCGGTGCCCTCAATCTCGGAAAGCGCGACACCCAACTCGCGCGCCAGACGCCGGACTGCCGGCGCGGCATGGTGCTCGGACTTCGCCTCGTCGACCACCAGCGGGATGCTCGCGGTAGGAGATGGCCGCGCGCCGCCGCGGGGGCTGTCGGGCGCGGGGAAATCCTCCATGACCACGCCGGAGGCCAGGGGCACCTGTCCGTGCGCCGCAGGCGCCGCTGCGCTTCGAGCCCTTTGCGATGGCACGGGCGTCTCGGGCTGCCAGGGGCCCACGGGCGTCGGCTTGTTCGAAATGGCCACCGGCCCGGTATCACCAGTTGGAGTCAGCGTTGTCTCGTCGTCGATTGCCAAGGTAGCAAGCCGCGCGCCCGCCGAAACCCTGTCGCCCACCTTGACCAGCACCTGCTCGACCCGGCCGGCATGGGGCGAGGGCACGTCCATGGAAGCCTTGTCGCTCTCCAGGACCGCGACCGGATCGTCGCGCCTGATGGAGGCTCCCGGAACGATCAGAATCTCGACGATGGGAACGTCGTGAAAATCGCCGATATCAGGGACCAGCAGGTCAACCGTCTTGCTCACGTTCCTTCTCCTTGGCTTGGCATCACACGCGGGTCGGATCTGGTTTCTCGGGATCGATGTCGAGCTTGCGCAGGGCCGCGTTGACCTGAGAGGCGGGGATCGCGCCCTCGTCGGCCAGGGCTTTGAGCGCGGCCAGCGCGACAAAGCGTCGGTCGACCTCGAAAAAATGGCGCAATTGGCTGCGCCGATCGCTGCGACCGAAGCCGTCCGTGCCAAGCACGACGTAGCGCCTAGATACAAACGGCCGGATCTGGTCGGCAAACAGGCGCACGTAGTCGGTCGCCGCCACCACCGGGCCCTGGCGATTGGCCAGGCACGTTTCGACGAAGCTCGGCCTGCGCGGCTCCGCCGGGTGCAGCAGCGACCAGCGTTCCGCGGCCAGGCCCTCGCGCCGCAACTCGGTGAAGCTGGGAGCGCTCCACAGGTCGGCGCCGACGCCGAAGTCACCCTCCAGCAAGTCGGCGGCAGCCAACACTTCACGCAAGATGGCGCCCGAGCCGAGAAGTTGCACCCGGGGTTTGTCCGCGCCCATGCGACTGGCGCGTAGCAGATACAAGCCTTTCAAGATTCCGGGCGCCGCGCTCTCGGGCATGGCCGGATGGGCGTAGTTCTCATTCATCATGGTGATGTAATAGAAGACATCCTCCTGCTGTGTGACCATCCGGCGCAGCCCGTCCTGAACGATGACCGCCATCTCGTAGGCGAAAGTCGGATCATAGGCCACGCAGGTCGGGATGGCGGAGGCCAGCAAGTGACTGTGACCGTCCTGGTGCTGCAGGCCCTCGCCCGCCAGGGTGGTGCGGCCGGAGGTGCCGCCCATGAGAAAGCCGCGCATGCGCATGTCCGCGCCGGCCCAAGCGAAGTCGCCGGTGCGCTGGAACCCGAACATGGAATAGAAGCAGTAGAAGGGGACCAGATTGATGCCGTGGTTGGCGTAGGCGGTGCCGGCCGCGATGAACGACGACATGGCTCCGGCCTCGTTGATGCCTTCTTCCAGTATCTGGCCGTCCTTGGCCTCGCGGTAGGACATGAGCTGTTCGGCGTCAACCGGCTCGTAGAGCTGGCCCACTGACGAGTAGATGCCGAGCTGGCGGAACAGACCCTCCATGCCGAAGGTGCGGGCTTCGTCGGGCACGATGGGCACCACGTGGCGGCCGATGACGGGATCGCGGGTCAGGCGCGCCAGCATGCGCACGAAGGCCATGGTGGTGGAATATTCGCGTTCGCCGCTGCCCTGCAGGAGGAAGTCGAAGGCTTCCAGTTGCGGCACCTGCAACGGCGGCGCGGTGGGACGACGTACGGGCAGGGAACCACCCAGGGCTTGGCGCCTCTGCCGCAGGTAGCGGATCTCGGGGCTGTCGTCGGGCGGCCGGTAGAACGGCGCCTTGCCGATGTCTTCATCGCTGATGGGAATGTCGAAGCGATCGCGAAAGGCGCGCAAGGCCTCCTCGCCCATCTTCTTCTGCTGGTGGGTGATGTTCTGGCCCTCGCCCGCCTCGCCCATGCCGTAGCCTTTGACTGTCTTGGCCAGCACCACCGTCGGCTGACCCTGGGTCGACACCGCCGCGGCGTAGGCGGCGAAGACTTTGTGCGGGTCATGGCCGCCGCGGTTGAGCCGCCAGATGTCCTCGTCGGAGAGGCTGGCCACCATGGCGCGTAGCTCGGGATACTTGCCGAAGAACTTCTCGCGCGTGTAGGCGCCGCCCTTGGCCTTGAATGCCTGGTATTCACCGTCGACGCATTCCAGGAAACGCTTACGCAGAAGACCCTGGCGGTCGAGTTGCAACAGCGGATCCCAGTAGGAGCCCCACACGACCTTGAGGACGTTCCAACCGGCGCCGCGGAACAGGGCCTCCAGTTCCTGGATGATGTTGCCGTTGCCTCGCACCGGTCCGTCCAGGCGCTGCAGATTGCAGTTGACCACGAAGATCAGATTGTCGAGCTTCTCGCGCGCGGCCAGCGTGATGGCGCCCAGGGACTCGGCCTCGTCCATCTCGCCGTCGCCGAGGAATGCCCACACCTTGCGGTCCTGCGCATCCTGCAGGCCCCGGTTGTGCAGGTACTTCATCAGGCGGGCCTGGTAGATGGCCAGCATGGACGAGAGCCCCATGCTCACCGTGGAGAACTGCCAGAAATTGGGCATCAGCCAGGGATGCGGATAGGACGAGAGGCCCCGGCCGCCGACCTCCTGGCGGAAGTCGTTGAGTTGGTCTTCGCTCAAGCGGCCTTCGAGATAGGCGCGCGCGTAGATCCCGGGCGCCGAGTGTCCCTGGATGTAGACGAGATCGCCGCCGTGTTGGTCGGTGGGGGCGCGGAAAAAATGGTTGAAGCCAACGTCGTACAGGGTGGCGGCCGAGGCGAAGCTGGCGATGTGGCCGCCCAGTTCCGTGCTGCGCCGGTTGGTATGTACCACCATGGCCAGCGCGTTCCAGCGGATGAGAGAGCGGATGCGGCGTTCGAGGGCTGGATCGCCGGGCGCAGGCACCTGCCGCGAGCGCGGGATGGTGTTGATGTACGCGGTGGTGGCGTCAAACGGCAGATGCGCGCCCGCACGGCGCGCGCGATCGACCAGTTGCTGAAGCAGGAAATGGGCGCGTTCCACGCCGGCGTGCGTGAGGGTGGACTCCAGGGCGTCGATCCATTCCTGCGTCTCCTGCGGATCGTCGTCAGCCGCGTCCTGCCGTGGGTTGTTGTGCGCGTCTCGGTCGTCCGGTTCCCCTTGAGTCATCGGTGCCACTCCCCGTCTTGCCGGCCGACGGCCGGACCTTGCAGACAAGCCTAGCGCGAAAACCGCAAAGGGAAAACCGCGCCGTCGTCGGGCGAGCCAGCGAGATTGGCGGAAGCAGCTTTGCCCCGTGGCTCTGGTAAGGTAACCGGCCAACGTGATACGGGCACGCAACCTATGCAAGACCTACCGGGTGCACCGCCGGCCGCCAGGCCTGCTGGCGGCCCTGCGCTCGGTCGTGCGCCGGCGCACCGAGGAGGTGCAGGCCCTGGTCGACGTGAGCTTCGACATCGCGCCGGGCGAGCGAGTTGGTTTTCTAGGACCCAACGGCGCGGGCAAGACCACGGCGCTCAAGATTCTGTCAGGCCTGCTCTACCCGACCAGCGGCACGGTGACGGTGGGTGGCTTCGTGCCGCAGGAACGTCGCAACGAATTCCTGCACATGATCACGCTGGTCATGGGACAGAAGCAACAGCTCCTCTGGGATCTGCCCCCGGCCGAGACATTCGCCATGAATCGAGCCCTGTTCGACTTGCCCCGGCGCGAGGCGGACGCCACCCAGCAGGAGTTGGTGGATCTGCTCGAGATAGGCGCGCTCATCGGCAAACCGACACGGCAACTCTCGCTGGGCGAGCGCATGAAGTGCGAGTTGGTGGCGGCTCTCTTGCACCGGCCGCGGGTGCTCTTTCTCGACGAGCCCACCATCGGCCTGGATGTGTCCATGCAGGCGCGGGTGCGCGACTTCATCCGCCGCTACAACGAAGCCACCGGCGCGTCCGTGCTGCTCACCAGTCACTACATGGAAGACGTGGCGGCCCTATGTCCGAGGGTCATCGTCATCGACAAGGGCCACCTCATCTACGACGGGGATCTGCGAACCCTGGCCCGCCGCATTCGGCCCGAGAAGCGCATCACCATGCACTTCTCGTCGGTGCCGGCGCCCGGCGAGCTGGATCGCCTGGGCAACTGCGTGGCTCGCTCGGAGTTGCAGGCCACCCTGGCAGTGCCGGCCGCGCAGGTGACCGAGGCGGTGCGGGCCGCGCTGGGACGCTTGCCCATCTCCGATATCTCCGTCGAGGATCCGCCGCTGGAAGAGATCATGCAGGAGTTTCTCGGCGGCCAGCCCGCCAACGGGGGCGCGAGGTCGGCGTGAGTCGGCGTTTCGGCGGGGAAGGGTTGAGGGCCGCGCGGCACGTGCTGCGCGCGTATCCGGCACTTCTGCGCGTGGGCTTTGCCGACATGTTCGCCTACCGCGCCGAACTGGTGGTCTGGCTGCTGACCATGAACATGCCTCTGGTGATGATGGCTCTGTGGACAGCGGTGGCCGCGACCGGGCCGGTGGGTCGCTTCGGCCAGCGCGAGTTCGTGGCCTATTACCTGGGCATGCTGCTGGTGCGCATCCTCACCGGCTCGTGGCTGGTGTGGGAATTGACCATGGAGATCCGGCAGGGCACGCTGGCGCCGCGCCTGCTGCGACCTATCCATCCGCTGTGGGCGCACAGTGCGATGCAACTAGCGGCCGTGCCCATGCGCGCGGTCCTGGTTTCGCCTTTGCTGTTCATTCTCTATTGGGCCGCGGGCGAGCGCCTGCCCCTGCACGAGCCGGAGCGCATGGCCATCGCGCTCACGGCGATCGCCGGGGCCTGGATGCTCCTGTTTCTCATCATGGCCATCATCGGCACCCTGGCAGCGTTCGTCGAAAGTGCGCTCTCGATCTTCGATGTTTGGCTGGGCGCGCAGGCGGTGCTGTCCGGCTATCTGGTGCCTCTGGAACTGCTGCCGCCCTGGGTGGCGCAGGCCGCGCGCTATCTGCCTTTCCGCTACATCCTGGGCTTCCCGGTCGAGACATTGATTGGCCTGGAGAGCACGTCCAGTGCGCTGCACGAGCTGGGCGTGCAGGCGCTGTTCATCGCGGGCTCGCTGGTCGCCGCCCTGGCGCTGTGGCGGGCGGCCTTGAGGCGCTTCGCCGCCTTCGGAGGCTAGTGCATGCGTTTGCTGCGCCACTATGCTCGCCTGCTTGCCGTGCAGATGCGGACGTCGTTGACCTTGGCGGTCCAGTACCGCTTCGATTTTCTTCTCGAGGGCGCGTTGGCCCTGTTCTGGCTGGCCATCACGCTGATTCCCCTGCTGGTGGTCTATTCGCGCCGCGAGTCGGTGGCGGGCTGGAGCTTCCCCGAGGCCTTGGTGGTGGTGGGCTGGTTCTCCGTGCTCAAGGCTGTGCTCGACGGAGGCGTGACCCCAAGCCTCAACTTCGTCGTGGAGGGGGTGCGCAAGGGGACGCTAGACTTCGTCTTGTTGAAGCCGGCCGACGCGCAGTTCTTGGTGTCCACCGCGCGCTTCGAACCATGGCGTATCCTCGACTTTCTCGGCGGCATAGCCGTCCTCGTCTATGCCTTCCATCGTCTGGGCCGCGCGCCTGGCGTCGGCGACTTGATGGTCGGCCTCGCGCTCTTTGGCGTGGCCCTGATCCTTCTCTACTCGCTGTGGATTCTGGTGGTCAGCGTTTCGTTCCGGGTGGTCAAGGTCGACAATCTTTCCTATCTGTTCATTTCCATCTTCGACGCCGGCCGCTGGCCCATCGACGTGTTCAAGGGGGCACTGCGCCTGATCTTCACCGTGGTTTTTCCGCTGGCGCTGATGACCACCTATCCGGCCCAGGCCCTGCTCGGCAAGCTCACTCTGGCGCACGCGCTGCTGGCCTGGACAGGCGGGCTCGCCTTCGCATCGATCGCGCGCTTTGTGTGGAAACGGGCCCTGCACGCGTACACGTCGGCGAGCTCGTAATAATGGGAACCCTGAAAGGGTTCGCTCCGCCCTTCGGCCCCCCACCCGCCGCTTCCTCCCCGCTCGCTTCGCTCGGCCTCGCCAAGCCCTCCCGCGACGGGCGCGCGCGAAGCGCGCGTGGGACAGGGGTGGGGCGTGTAGGCCCTAGCCCCCGAAGGGGGCGCTCTGGCTCCGGCGGGCAAAGCCCGCCTTCGCCAACGCGATCGCTGGAACCCTGAAAGAGTTCCGGCGATCCGATTGCGTTGCCGCGCTACTCAGCTTCCGGCCGTAGCCTCAGAAATCTGAGACGGTACTGCCATTCCGTTCATGGAAAGTACCCGCGGCAGCACTGGCCCACATGCTATTATAAGGAGTTAGCCGTACCGTGAAGGCCGCAAGCCGGTGGCATGACACTTGCTGATGATGGGAGGGGGACAGCCGTGGCCAGTCAATTGCTAGTGCAAGGTGTTTTGCAAGACGCAAGGAGCCGACCATGAAAGAGAAAGACATCCGAGAGCGCATCCACATCTTCCTCAGGGACACAGTCCGTTATGTCGTGGTGCCTGCTTCGATGGGGATCGGGCTCGCGCTGGTGGGGTGCAGCGATAGCTCGCTGAACCTCAGTCCAGATGGCTCGGCAGACTCTTCATCCGTGCAGCCTGGCACCGGTGGTTCCAGCGGAACATTCTCCTCTGGCGTGGTGGCCGTCTATTCGGCACCCATGACGGGCGGAACCACGGGCGTGAGTGTAACGACAGGCGCGGGTGGAGCGACGGCGACGGGCGGAATGACGGCTGTTCCAATGTATATGGCGGCCATGCCGGACGCGGGGACGGGCGGCGTGACAGGGGGGGGCGGAACAACTGGGACCGGTGGTGCCACAGCGACGAGCGGCCCGGTTCCGACAGGAGGGAAGTACGCCACACCGATGCCAGATGCAGGCGGAGGGATGGGCGGCATGGGCGGAGTGATGGGGACGGGCGGAACTACCGCCTACATGGGGAGCTTTCCGGGGACCTATCCGTATGCGGGCGGAGCGACGGGGACGGGCGGAGCAACGGGGACAGGCGGTGCCACAGGGGCTGGCGGCGTGACTACGGGAGCGACGAAGTACGGCACACCCATGCCGGTGGACGCCGGAGGTGCCGGCGGTGCGGTGGCCATGTATATGGCAATGATGCCCGACGGGGGACCCGTCATGAGGTACCAGGCGGTGATGCCGCCGGAAGCGGGTGTTGCTCAGCCGGACTACATGGCCGTGATGCCCGTGGAACCGCCTCGCGACGCGGGCGGCGGGGTGGTGGCGCTGTACGCTGCGCCCGTGCCGACCAAGAACTAGTCGGGTACAATTCCCTCGTGATTGAAGTCCTGCGGCGAGTCGGGTTTTTCCCGCGCGCTTGCGTGTGGGAGCTGACCCTGGCGTGCAACCTGCGTTGCAAGCACTGCGGTTCCATAGCCGGCAGCAAGCGTGGCGACGAGCTGTCGCTCGACGAGTGCCTGCGCGTGGCCGATGAACTGGTGGCGCTCGGGTGCCGGCGCATCACCCTCAGCGGCGGCGAGCCCACGATGTATCCGGGCTGGCACGAGGTGGGCAAGCGGCTGGTCGAGCTGGGCGCGCGGGTCAACCTGATCTCGAACGGCCTCACCTGGTCGGCCAAACACATCGAGCAGGCGCAGAAAGCCGGTCTGTGCGGCGTGGCCTTCAGCATCGACGGCTTCGAGAAGGAGCACGACGAATTCCGGGCCTCCGGCTCGTTCGTGAAGGTGGTTCGCGCCATCGACATCAGCGTGGCGGCCGGCCTGCCGGTGGCGATCAACACCACCATCAACCGACTCAATCAGGGCCAGCTCAAATCGCTGCGGCAGTTCCTGATGGATCACCGGGTGTTCGCCTGGCAACTGCAGTTCGCCACCGCCACCGGGAACATGGGCGAGCACCGGAATCTGGTTTCTCCGCCGGAGGATCTGTTGTGGCTGGTGCCGCAGATCGCGGAGTTGTGTCGGATCAACAGCCCTGAATTCAAGGTCTATCCCAGCGACGACATCGGCTACTTCGGCAAGCCGGAGCCGGATCTGCGCGATGCGGACATGACGCTGCCTTTCTGGCTGGGCTGCCGCGCCGGCTGTCAGGTGATCGGTATCGAGAGCGGGGGAAACGTGAAGGGGTGCCTCTCGTTGCCCTCGTCGATGCACGGCGAAGCCCGTTTCGTCGAGGGCAACGTGCGGCAGAAGAGTTTGCGCGACATCTGGCTCCGCGCGGACGCCTTCGCCTACAACCGGCTCTTCAAGGAGGACCAACTCGGCGGGTTCTGCCACGTCTGCCGCTTTCGCGATGTGTGCCGCGGCGGGTGCTCCTGGGCCACCTACGCTCAGGGCGGAATCGGGAACGAGCACTGTTTCTATTACCAGGCGGTCAAGCACCGGCGCTTCGATCTGCTCGCCGAGGAGCCGACCGACGATGAGATGCGCTACTTCGATGGGCACGCGCCCGGCGTCGCCTCGGCGGCCGGGGGGCAGCCGTGAGCGGCGACGTGCCCGCGGGCGGAGGAGTTCAGACGGTTGCTGCCTCGCCTCCTCCGGCGGTCGACACCATCATCGAGCAGGCTCGCGCCGCCATCAACCAGCATCTGCTGGGCGACGCGCGGGAAAAGATCAAGCAGGGGCTGGCCCTGGCGCCCGACAACCTGACCTTGCTCGACCTTGCTGGCTTCGTGTGCTTCTTCCTCGGCGACTACCTCGCCACCGAGACGTATTGCCGTCGCGCACTCGCGGTCAAGCCCGACCACGCGTATGCCTGCAAGGGGCTCGGCCTGGCGCTGGCGCGACAGGGCCGGGTGGACGAGGGCGTGCAAAGCCTTGAACGCGCCATCGCGCTTGCGCCGGGATGGGTGGATTCGTACTGGGATCTGGCCGTGGCGTTGCTGGAAGCGGGTCGGCCTGATGAGGCGCTGCAGGCGGTTGAGCGCGCCGAGAAGGCCGTGCCCGCCGAGGCCAATCGTCTCCGCGCCCTCGCTCAGACCATTCGCGTCCGGGGCCGTCGCTAGTTGTGGTTTCGCGGCCACAAGCAAGACGAATGTCTGTTGTGTGGCTGCACTGTTTCTGGCACGTAAACTCAGATTGCGTCAAACCGCGCGACTGCGCTGCTTGAGTTGCAATTGTTTCTGTTGAGTAACTTGAAAGTGAATCGCCAGTAAATCTTGTCACTACACCAGGGTAGCACTGTCGAAGTCACTCGAAAAAGTCGAGCAGGCTCTCAGACTGTGTGGACACGCGATGCCGGTTTCGTCTACTTTCCCCGTCACTCGCAACGGCACGGCTGAGATGAAGACACACTCGAATTGGCCAGGCACGACGACCTGTGGACCAGACCGGCGAATGGTCGCGCCGACTGTCACCGGTTCGGTGCCTCACGGTGTGTTCTCGCATGAATGGACGGGATCAGGAGGTAAGATTCGTGGCTGAAATGGCGACAGTGCAGCCGGGCGTGCGTCCGGCCGTGGCCGCTCCTTCCTTGAAGGTGATCTTCGTCTGCGAGAACAGTGCCCGCGCGGGCCGCGTGCCCACTTCGGGCAAGCGATTCCCGCCCGAGACGCCGGACTTCGGCTGGCCGTTCCCGGTGCAAGAAGTGGTGGTGCCTTGCGCGGGCCGGTTGCAACCTGAACACTTGCTCAAGGCCTTTGAAGGCGGCGCGGATGCAGTCGGCGTGGTGTGCTGTGAAGAAGGCAATTGCCACCATCACGAGGGGAACAAGCGTTGCCGTCGGCGGATCGACGCGGTTTCCTCGATGCTGGAAGAGGTCGGGCTCGGTAAAGGCCGCTTGATGTTGTTCCACCTGCCCGGCTCGGCGGTGCAGGACATGGCCCTGGGCGCCGGGGCGTCGGCCCCGGCCAGCCTCGATCCAACGCTTAAACAGAAGGTGGCGGCGATACGCGATCAAGTTGTCGCTGCTGTGGCTTCCCTGGCACCGACCCCGTTGCGCGCAACGGGCCTGTCGGACGATGTCCCGTACGAACTGGAAAATGAAGATGATAGCGATGAGTAAGTTGTCCGAGAAACTGGGCGGCGGGAAATCGGTCGTGACCGCCGCCTGTATTCCTCCGCATGCAACCGATCCAGCCGCGGTGAAGAAGCTAGCGGCGTGTTTCCCGGCGTCGCTCGACGGCGTGATCGTGGGCGACCACGCGGAGCAAGCGCACGGCTCGGCCTTGGCCTGCGCGGCGCTGCTGGCCGCGGAGAAGGTCGAGCCGGTGCTGAGCCTGTGCACGCGCGACCGCAACCGCGTGGCACTGGAATCCGATGTGATGGGCGCCTTTGCTCTCGGCGTGAAGACGTTTTTCTGCATGTCGGGCGCGCACCAGGCGCTGGGCGGATTTCCCCAGGCGGCAGGCGCCTACGACATGGATGCCGTGCAGTTGACCCAGGCCCTGGCCAAGATGGCGAGCACGGGAACCGATTTCAGTGGGAGCAAGCTTCCCGCAGCGCCGGCGTTGACCGTGGCCGCAGCCGCCCACCCGTACCTCCGGCCCATCGAATTGGCCCTGGCGCAGACGAGGAAGAAGATCGCGGCGGGCGCAAAGATCCTACTCACCGACCCGATCTTCGACCTGGCCGGCTTCGAAGAATGGCTCAAGGCTGTGCGGGCTGCGGGCCTGGACAAGCAGGTCGCCATCATTGCCAGCGTGTTGCCGCTGACCAGCGTGGCGCAGGCCGAAGAGCTGCGCACCGGGCGGGGCAGCGCCATCAGCGACGACATCATCAAGCGGCTGCGCAGCGGCGATGCGGCCCAGGCCGGCGTGGCCATCGCGGCCGAGATCGCGGGCAAGGTCAAGTCTATGTCCGGGGTGCGCGGCATCCACATCCACAGCGCGGGCTGTGAACCGCTGGCCGCGTCGGTGATCAAAGAAGCCCGTCTGGCGTAGGGCGCGCGATGTCTGAGAAGTACCATATCAAGCCAGTGCCGACGCCAGGGCGCTTCGGCCACGTCGGCAAGTACGGCAGCGTGGACTGGCGCGAGGATTGCGCCCGCTGCAGCAACTGCGTGAAGCCCCGCTGCGTGTTCGACACTTATCGCAAGGAAGCGGCCTACAACCGCGACCCGCAGACCTCGATCGTTCCGCTCAACGAGTGCCGCGCGTGCTTCTCCTGCGTGCAGGGCTGCACCAAGGGCATCCTGGCCATCTCGATCAACCCCGAGTACCTGGCCATGGGCGACGACTACTGGAAGCCCGACATCATGGCCACCACCTGGAACCAGTCTGACACGGGCCGGGTTCCGGTTTCGGGCGCCGGCTACCGGGGCCGCTTCCATGGTTTCGGCTTCGATTCGATCTGGACCGACATGTCCGAGATCGTTCGCCCCACCCGCGACGGGATCCACGGTCGCGAATACATCAGCACCAGCGTGGACATCGGGCCCAAGCCGATGCGGCTCTCATTTTCTAGTGATGGCAAGCTGTCGGGCGATCCGGCTAATCTGATTGACCTGCCTCTCCCGCTCATCCTGGACGTTCCCGCCTGGCAAGTGGGCGGCCAGGAGTTCGCGCGGGCCCGTCTGACCACGGCGGCGAAGCTGAAGACCCTGGCCGTGGCTCGCGCCACCGAGGTGGCCGGAGCGCCGGCTGCCGAGTTGCCGTTCCTGGTTCCGCTGGTTGGCAGCGAGGGACTCGGCAGTGTGCAGACGCTGCTGCCGCAGGTGCGGATGGTCGAGTTCGTGGATGGAGCAGAGGTGGCGGCCCTGGCTGCCAAGGCCAAGGCGGCCAATCCCAAGCTGGTCGTCGCGGTTCGCCTGCCCCTGCAGGGCGCGGCGGTCGAACGCATCCTGCAACTCAGCCAGGCGGGCGTGAGGGTTTTCCACTTGTGCGGCGACTTGCACGGCTGCGAAGTGGGGGTTGGAAGCCCACGGCACATCAAAGACGTCATGCGCGAGGTCCACGGCCGCCTGGTCAAGGCCGGTGTGCGCGACGAGATCACGCTGATCGTTGCCGGCGGTATCGCCCTGCCCGAGCACATGGCCAAGGCCATCATCTGCGGCGCCGATCTGGTGGCCGTGGACACCGCCCTGCTGGTGTCACTCGGTTGCCGCGTGTGTCGCGGGGTGCAGGGCGCCGATCACCAGGATCATTGTCCGGCCGCCGTCCCGACGCTGGAAACCGGTTACGCGGTCCAGCGCATGGTGAATCTCATGGCAGCTTGGCATTCGCAGCTTCTGGAAGTGTTGGGCGCCATGGGCATCCGCGAAGTGCGACGCCTGCGCGGCGAGGTGGGGCGCGCGATTTTCAAGGAAGACGTTGAACGGGAGGCATTTGGTGACCTTCTCTCTCGCTAACTCCAAAGCCGAGCCCGCGGCAGCTCCGACCCAGTCCGCTCCTGCGGACACTGAGTCGGAGTTCACGGTCAGCCGGGAGGTGCGACCCGCGCCCGACCGCTACCGCAATGCCCTGGGCAAGTACAAGATCAACCGCTCGGCCGACTGCGTCGCCTGCGGCGAGTGCGCCAAGCTGTGCCCGCAGGGCGTGCACGTGAAGCCCGACGGCTACACCTTCACCCTGCGACCGCTCGATCACCTGTGCATCGGTCCGGACTGCGCCAAGACCGACCACTTCTGCGTGGCCAAGTGCAAGCAGAAGGCGCTCACGCTGATGCGCAACCCCAGTGTGGATGCCATGGGCGATCCGCGCTGGACCGCGGATCTGATTCTGTCCACCTGGCACATGGCCGCCACTGGCCACGTGCCCACCTCCGGGCTCGAGTACCGGCACGGCGCTTCGGGCGGCGGCTTCGATCGCATGGACTTCAACTTCCCCGCCGCGCCGACCAAGGTCGACCCTGCCAAGGTCGACACCACGCTGGCGCTCAACCGCCGCAACGACGGCCGGCCGCAGGTCAACATCGATATTCCGGTCTATGGCGGCGGCATGTCGTTCGGCTCGGTCAGCATCCACACCATCGTGGCCAAGGCCCGCTCGGCCACGGCGTGGAACAGCTTCACCTGCACCGGCGAGGGCGGCTATCCCGACCGGCTCAAGCCCTACGACGAACACGTCATCACCCAGGTGGCGACTGGCCTGTTCGGCGTGCGCGAGGACACCATCCAGCGGGTGCGCATCGTCGAATTCAAGTACGCCCAGGGCGCCAAGCCCGGTCTGGGCGGCCACCTCCTGGGCGACAAGAACACGCCCGCGGTGGCGCGCATGCGCGAGGCCATCGCCGGCAACGCGCTGTTCTCGCCCTTCCCGTTCCACAGCGTGTACAGCGTGGAAGACCACAAGAAGCACCTCGACTGGATCAAAGAGGTCAACTCGCGCGCCCTGGTTTCGGTCAAGGTGTCCACCCCCACCGACGTGGACATGGTGGCGGTGGGCAGCTACTACGCCGGCGCGCACATCATTCACCTGGACGGCAGCTATGGCGGCACCGGTGCAGCGCCCGACATCGCCAAGAAGAACATCGCGATGCCCATCGAGTACGCCATCGCGAAGGTGCACAAGTTCCTGGTCGCTGAAGGCATCCGCGACTCGGTCACCTTGATCGTCAGCGGCGGCTTGCGTACCGCCGACGACGTGATGAAAGCCGTCGCGCTAGGTGCGGATGGCGTGGTCATCGGTACCGCCGACATGGTGGCCTTGGGCTGTGTGCGCTGCGCCTGCTGCGAGAGCGGCCGCGGCTGCCCGCGCGGCATCGCGAGCACGGACCCCGAACTGATGATGCTGATGAGCTTGGAGTGGGCTACGCAGCGGCTGATCAATCTCATGCACGCCTGGCGCGAGCGCATGGTCGACATCATGGTGCGCCTGGGAGTTTCCAGCGTGAAGGATCTGCGCGGCCGTAGTGATCTGTTGACCTACGCCCGGGAGGAGGCTGCGCTATGAGCGACCAAGCGGATCTCCTACTGGCCACGCGCAGCCAGGTTTATCGCGACGAGGAGCCGGTCGAAGGCGAGCGCGCCGAAGAGGGAGGCTGCGGCGTCACCGGGTTCGCCTGCAACATCCCGGTGCGCGGCAAGTTCATCTACGAGCCGTCCATCCAGATGCAGAACCGTGGCAACGGCAAGGGCGGCGGCATCGCGGCCACTGGCCTGGTGCCGGAGCAGATCGGCGTGTCGCGCGAGGTGCTGGATTCGCACTACCTCGTCCAACTCGCGCTGCTCGATGCGACGGTGCACCCCGAGCTGGAGAAGCAGTTCATCCTGCCCAACTTCGACGTGGCGCTGTCCACGCGACAGGATCACATCGACGATCACCGCGACATCCCAGGCCTCACGGTGCGGCCGCCCGACGTGCACCGCTACGTGGTGCGGGTCAAGCCGGCGGTATTGAAGGCGTTCGCCGAATCCACTGGGCTGCAGGCGCTCTCCCCGCGCGAACTGGAAGACGAGTTCGTGTGGCGCAATTCCTATCGCCTCAACGACACGTTCTACGCCTCGCTCGGCGACAAGCGCGCCTTCGTGTTGTCGCATGGCCGCGATCAGCTTGTCTTCAAGATCGTGGGCTACGCCGAGCAGAACGTCGAATACTACAAGCTGCAAGATTTCCGCGCTCACGTCTGGATTGCCCACCAGCGCTACCCCACAAAAGGCCGCGTGTGGCACCCGGGTGGCGCGCACCCGTTCGTGGGGCTGAACGAGGCGCTGGTGCACAACGGCGACTTCGCCAACTACCATTCGGTGTGCGAGTACCTGCGCCAGCGCAACATCAAGCAGCAGTTCCTCACCGACACCGAGGTGTCAGTGCAGCTCTTCGATCTGTGGGACCGCGTTTACAAGTACCCGCTGGAATACATCATCGAGGCGCTGGCCCCGACCGCCGAGCTGGATTTCGACCAGCTCTCGCCGGAGAAGCAGCAGATCTACCGCCAGATCCAGGCGACCCACATCCACGCCTCGCCTGACGGTCCCTGGTTCTTCATCATCGCACGCAACCACCCCGACCAGAAGCGCATGCAGCTGCTCGGCATCACCGACACGGCGATGTTGCGGCCGCAGGTGTTCGCCCTGGCCGACAGCGGCGACGTGCAAATCGGCCTCATCTGCTCGGAGAAGCAGGCCATCGACGCCACCCTGCGCAGCCTGGCGCGCGAGGATCCGCGTTTCTGTCCGGTCGCCGACAAGTACTGGAACGCGCGCGGCGGCAGCAGCAGCGACGGCGGCACGTTCGTCTTCACCATCAACGACGAGAACGGCAAGAAGAAACTGAGCTGCGCCGACAAGTTCGGCCGTCAGGTCAAGCTGGACGTGGGCAACGTGCGCTGCGACCAGGTCAAGCGCGAAACACCCAGCGAGATCGCGGCAGCGGGCACGCGCAAGGCGGTGCTGGAAGCACTCAAGCAGGGTCGCGCCCAGGATCTTTTCACCCACGTGGTGCAGAACTTGCCTGGCTGGCCGGCCAGCGGGCTGCGCGACTTCTGCGATCGCATCGTCGAGTCCTGCGACAACGGCCGCAGCAAGGCCACGGCCATCGAGGCTTTGACCCTGCTCTACGACCGGCGCTTCGACACCGGCGACAAGCGGCGCAGCACCGTGCTGCCTGTGCTGGAAGAGACGCTCATGCGCCTGTTCGATGCCAGCCCGCTTTTGGGTCAGCCCGGCGAAGGCAGTTTCCGGCGCCTAAACTGGGACAGTCGCGCAACCATCGTGGCCCCGCAGGCCGGCGAGGAAGTCCTGCTCATCGACGCCGAGAAATTCCCGCCCGAGGGCGATGACTGCGATGCCGTGTATCTGCGCCGCGCCTTCCAGGCCGGCTGGCGTCGCTTCATCGTGTACCGCCTGCGCGGCCAGCGCTTCACCGGCGTGGGACTGGGCCCTGGCACCGAGGGCGTGCGCATCGACACCTACGGCTCTAGCGGTGACTACCTGGCCTCCGGCATGGACGGCGAGGAGATCCGCGTGCACGGCAACGCCCAGGATCAAGTCGGCCAGATCGCCAAGCGGGGCAAGCTGGTGATCTTCGGCGACGTGGGCCAGACCTTCATGTACGGCGGCAAAGGCGGCGAAGTGTACGTGATGGGCAACGGCGCCGGCCGGCCTCTCATTAATGCCGTGGGACGACCGCGTGTGGTGATCAACGGCACCTGTCTCGATTTCTTGGCCGAGTCGTTCATGGCCGGCGATCCACTCAACGGCGGCGGCTTCGTCATCGTCAACGGCGTGGAATTCGACCGCCGTGGCAAGCTGGTTCCGCTGGCGGCACCCTACCCGGGCAGCAATCTTTTCTCGCTGGCCTCGGGCGGCGCCATCTACATCCGCGACCCGCACAAGAAGGTCGTGGAACAACAGCTCAACGGCGGTGTGTTCGGCCCGGTCACCGACGCCGACTGGCGAGTGATGCGGCCCTATCTGCAGGAGAATGAGCGCCTGTTTGGCATATCCATCGACGAGCTTCTGACCGTGGACGGCAAGTTGCTGTCGCCCGCTGAGGTCTATCGCAAGGTCAGCGCGGTGTCGCTCGCGGTGCTGGCGTCTGCCACGGAGAAGAAGAAATGAACGCGCCTGCTGTCACGGCTCTTCCAAGCGGCGGCTTCTTCGCGGAAGTTTCCAAGGAGAGCCAAGGAAATCTGTCGGCCTGCCTGCAGTGCAAGAAGTGCACGTCGGGCTGCCCGGTCGCTGCCTGGGCGGACATCAAGCCGCACGCGCTGGTGCGGCTGGCCCAGCTTGGTCTGAAAGATGAGTTGCTCGGCAGTCGCATGATCTGGGAGTGCACCTCGTGCCAGACCTGCGTCACCCGTTGCCCGCAGCAGGTGGACATCGCGTCGCTCAACGATGCGCTTCGCCGCATGAGCCGGCGCGTGAGCCAGGTGCACGGCAAGACCACCGTGCCGGCCTTCAACGACATCTTCCTGCGCACGGTAAAGAAACGCGGCCGCATGTTCGAGGCCGGGCTCATGGCCTCGTTCAAGCTGCGCACCATGCAGCTCTTCTCCGACATGGGCAAGCTGCCCATGATGTTGTGGAAGGGCAAGATGCCGCTGTGGTCGGGCAAGGTGAAGGGGCGCAAAGAGCGTGAAGAACTCTTCCGCCGCGTGCGTGACATGGACGGAGGTCGCTCGTGAGTTATGCTTTCTTCCCGGGTTGTTCCATGGAAGGGACCGCCCACGACTATCAGTCTTCCACCCTGGCCATCAGCCAGACCCTGGGCCTGCAGATGCCGGAAGTTCCGGGCTGGACCTGCTGCGGCTCCACCGCGGCCCACCAGTCGGATCCGCTGCTGGCCCTGGCCTTGCCAGCCAAGAACCTGCTCGCGGCCGCGGGCACGACCGTCGCTGTGGGCTGTGCCGCCTGTTACAACCGGCTGAAGACCGCCAACCATCACATTACCCGCGACAGCGAAGCGCGAAGACAGGTGGGGGCTGTCCTGGGCGCGGACTACGACGGCCAGACCCAGGTGCTGCACCTGCTCGAGATCCTGGCGCGCGACGTGGGCATGACCAAGATAGCGGCTCAAGTGAAGCATCCGTTGCGCGGCCTCAAGGTGGTG
>Ga0181533_1000042_pt1 | contig 144817 bp, 139 predicted proteins | sample PEATcosm2014_Bin_45_FD_119772 | JGI IMG/M metagenome (GOLD analysis project Ga0181533, IMG submission 119772) | Peatland microbial communities from MTU Mesocosm Facility, Houghton, MI, USA - PEATcosm2014_Bin11_60_metaG | ecosystem: Environmental > Terrestrial > Soil > Wetlands > Peat | place... | reverse complement strand
TCCGTGTACGTCAGTCCCTTGCCGGTAATGCGATAGGCACCTTTACGCTCGGCGATAGATGTGTTGCCTAAGTGGCACAACGAGCCGAACCAGTTCTCCATCCGGTACTGCTGCAGGTCTGTCGGTTCGGCCAGATACTTATGAGCTTTCTGTATAAGATTCCCGCTAGCGGACTTAGGCTTCTTTTGAGGTCTCAATATGGCTCCCTGCTACAATACTTTAGGACGTTATACGCCTGAGTATTTATAGAAATCTGGCGCCGTTTGTCAAGCGCCCAAACTGAAAAAATCCTAAAAGATGCAATTCATCCCCCACCTTGCAGACAAGCCATGCCGGAAGGGGACTTCTTGCACTAACGTGTTAAAGATTTATTTATGAATTTGCGACAGAAAATAGCCCTCGCTCAACCGCGGAATACTTTGCGCATAATTGTGTCCGACCACTATATCCAACTGTCTTAAATGCCATGCAATAATATTCCGCGGAATAGAGAATAATTGCTCGAGTTGAGCTAGAATTCTCCGATAGTCAGTTATGTTGCAAGGTTGGGAATCCAAATATATCCTTCCAGCTCTGCCTATCCCGAGCTGCGTCTGAATAGCGATTACCGTAACCGTAAGTATTCTCCTTGGCATAAGCAAAAATGCAGCAAACTTATTAGCTTGGATTTCCATGTAGATTTCAGACTTGGGGCGATCTTTATTCCACTCAAAAATGCTCTGGATTGTATCATCTATAATATCCTGGCTGCTATTTTGCCAGCGGGTATCATTATTGTGGTTCATTATCCAATGCCCTGTTACATGAGCAAGTGCGAATAGATACGTACGGGCGTTCTTTGAGAGAGTGTCGTTTATTTCGATCAAGTTCTTGGAGCAGTGATATCTGCAGATTATGGTCGGACTGCAAAAGGACTTGGAGCCTGACTCTTTTACTTTGAGGTCATAATGCTGGTATAAATAGTCTAATGCTTCAGTTAGAAGTGCGTGGCTGTCTAAACTGCATGAATCAAATTTACATGCATTAAGCAGGTTGATAGCGATATCTTCAGGCGGCAAAGAATGCTGCTTGCCATGGGATAGGAGTTCGTCTTTTGGTAAATAATCTCTATCTTTTGTTTCTACATCCCCTCTTTTTATGCCATTCCTTGAAGCTTTTATCATAAGCCATCCTTTTGCGCTTGCACGGACAGTTTATCCCCGGCTACTTTACCGGAGTGGAGCCCGCCGGTTACCCTGCTTTTACCAGATTGAGAATTTTCTCAAACTTTTCCTTCCGCTCGGCTGAGAGGTCCTCGAATTTCACGGCAATCTTCACATGCTCAGCGTCTATAAAGGCCTCAGCGGCCTGTATCCTGACAACAAAACCCTTCAATCCCTCAATCTTGAGTGACTCATTCAGGCTTATATCCAGCTTCACTTCCCCAAAGATCCCAGGCAGAGGATTCGCACGGCTAAAAGTATTGAAAATACCTCCTAAACTTACATCTATAATGTTCCCCTGGGCAACATTCTCACCAAATCTCAGTCTGGTCGATCCTTGTACTTCGATCCGTTCGGTTTCCCTTCTATCGGCTCTCGAAATGAGCGACATTACTTTCTGTGCAAGCCCATCGGCGGTAAAGGGCTTAATTACATACGAGTCGACACCCTGCTCCATAGCTCTGACTACACTCGATTTGTCATCGCGAGAAGTCACCATTATAAAAGGCGTCTTTTTAAGCGATGGTTGTTCCCTCATCCAGCATAAGAGCTCCTCCCCATTCAACAGAGGCATTTCCCAGTCGCAGAGGACCAGATCATATTTTCCACTTTCCAACTTTAGCTGGGCCTCTTTCCCGTTGCATGCCTCGTCTATGAAAACTTTAGGGAATGTTTTTTCCATCCCGAACTTAAGAAATTTCCGCATGGATTGTACATCATCAACAATAAGAGCCCTCAGTTCCTGCATATCACCCTCATTATATCTCTCTCTTCCTTCAATTCCGTCTCTGTATTTGGAAACTGTATGAGCGAAAATAACATTAGATTGCCTCCTATAGATTCCATTCCCTTACATCCTGAACTCTAAGCTTAGGCAGCCTTGAGCCCTTTCTGATTAATGCCCAAGGCTGCCTCTTGTATAATTAATAAGTAAAATTATTCCACAGTCATTCCTAAACTCACACTAATTCGGCAGTTCGATCGGACCTTCAGGCGGTACTGTCTGAACAGGACCAGGTGCGGCCATTGCTGAAGGGGATTGCTGTGCCGTCCCTGGTACTTGATTCCCCTTGGCAGACATGCATTGAGTGTAGGCTATATCGTACAGGCGCTGGAACTCGTAGTTGGAACGCGCCGAACTGTTAGTGCCTGCGGCGGAACCTCCCAATATGCCAGCTGCGGCGCCAATCCCCGACCCCTGCCCTGCGTTTCCGAACGCGCTCCCTAACACGGCGCCTGTAGCGGTTCCCAATATTGCTCCGAATATCCCTTTGGCAACGGCTTTGCGATTCGCGCTGTCGATGGCTTCCTGACCACCCATCTGTTTAAATGCGAAGTCCTCACATTCTTTCTGCTCTTGCGTGAACAGATCAAGCGGCTTCCCAGGGGATGGCATTACTGTGACGGTTGGTCCCACGGGCCCAGTCGCACATCCCGCGACAAGAGACAACAGAACCGTTGTGGTAACAATGAGATTCAAACATCCAAAAAACTTTCTGTTCTTCATGTCCTTAACTCCTCCCTTGCAATGTAAAGCATTTTTAGATTGTTAATAAAATTCCACTCGCCTTAACGTTACTGCGGAGGCGGAGGCGGCATCATCTGCGACTGTACCGGTGGAGGAGGAGGAGGAGGTGGTGGTGCCGCAGTTGTTTGAGCGGGGATCTGGCGCCAGCCCGTAGGGCACATGTTTACATATGGTGAGTATCCGCGAGGGTTGTCACACCAATATAAAAACTGCTGGGTCTGCGGCTGAATTACCAGTACAGGTTGTTGACCAATAGGTCGGACAGGCACGACCGCCGCCTCGAATGCGACCGCTGGCACTACAACCGGATAAGGGTATATTGGTCTATCATAAAAATACCACATGTCTCCTACCGCCCACCAATAACCCTCCTGACCGTGAAATCTGGCATGATGCCAGGCTCCGCCATTCCAGACTTCACGCTCATGTGGCGAAAAATGTTTAAAATCGTGTCCGCGGAAATCATGCCTTTCTTCCTGGCGTCCGGCAACACCTCTCGCAGTCGCAGCCTTTGCCGGCGCAGCAACATTCGCTTTTGGAGCAACCTTAGCCTGTGTTTTTCCAGTAGTAACTTGCTTGTTGTCAGTAGCATAAGCAGTCGACAAACAAAGACTGACTACCAGAAAAAACAGCCCAAGAACAGCAACCCTTTTAAGGTTTGTCATGCTAATCCCCCTGTTAAGTTTTTTTAAAAAATCATCTGTTGGTTCATCAATACACGTTTATAAGCATTTGCGGATGGTTGTCAAGCAAACGATCATAGTTTTTATTCAGCAGCATGGAAATAAAATACAATCCTCCCTTCTGGTCTTAAGTTCATTCGGTGCGTGCCTGGCTCAGCGTTAAAGCTTGAGTTTTCCAACCCTTGGAAAAGCTACTGAATTTAAGATCATCAATCCCATGTTCAACAATGGTTGTCACACTGTTGCGGAGGGAGGAGACTATCTCCTCCTGGGATGCTTTGTCGAGTATTATAAAATCAGAGAATAATTGCTGAATCTCCGGCTTTGAAGCATTTATCATATTCAAAAGCTCAGCTGCAGACCTTAACGAATGGACTATAACAAAGGGGTCGCAATATTCACCCCCGTGAGATTGTGCCATTGCAAGAACGCTGCGAAAGATATTCTTGCTCTGGGCATCAAGGAAACTGGAGGAATCTCCTTGCATGCCGATTTTAGTTGTCATCGTTTCTCCTTAAAACAATATAAATAACTTCTTTTTATAATATTACCGGCAAAGCCGAGTCAGACCGCATAAAAACATGGTGCTCCAAAAAAACATGATACGTTCCCCTTACTTAAGATATAAGCCACAACTGGGAGGGATGTTTCCTATACTAGTCCCTCCCAGTTGCTGTGTTACTGCATTCCCAAAAATGACCTAGCCAGAAAAGCTGACATTTGATCCCGTGTGACATTTTCGAAAGGACAGTAGTCGCCGTTCCCGCAGCCAACGGTGATTTTAAGCTCATCCAGCTTCTGGATATACTTGTAGAACTGGTCAGCGCTTGCATTAGGGACGTCGCTGAAATAAGGGTTCACCATAGTTGCGCAGTTTAGCACCAATGAGTATCCACTCCCTGTACAGGTAAAGTTCTCGGGAGCAAGGCCTGATTTGATTTGATTTGCTCTAACGAGGAAGGCGGCCATCTGGTCCCTGGTGACACTCTCGGAAGGACAGTAATCATTGTTTCCGCAACCGGTGGTTATCCCAAGCTCCTTCATCTTCTGGATATATTTGAAGAAATTGTTTGTTGCAGGAACGTCGCTGAAATAAGGCGTTTCTGTTGAACAGCTTGCGCCTCCATTACAGGTGAAGTTCTCTCCATACAGTGCCCTTATAATGAAAGCTGCCATCTGGTCCCTGGTTACGGATTCGGAAGGACAGTAGTCGCCGTTACCGCAGCCGACGGTTATCCCTGCATTGTAAATGGCCTCGATGTATCCATAGTAGCTGTCCGTAGATGGAACGTCAGAAAAATTCGGCAAAACAGGCTGCCCGCCACGCATGCAGCGGACAGAATTCGCGCTTGTCTTAGAGTAAAATGGGCTGATGCCGTTATAGTAGAAATCTACAGCCCAAGCCTTGTTTCCAATCTCGGAGTCTGTTGTGGATGACCAATCAATTCCGCCCCCGTCCGGAAAAAAGGTAGTGTCTATCGAAGGGGCGGACTCGTTATAGTCAAATATCGACGCCAGGTCTTTTGCGTTTGGCAGCCGCCAGTCAGCATGCCCGGCAAGACTCAGCCCATTACAGTAAGTTAGAGCATTGGCCCATGTCATCGTACTGCTCGGTCCCGTCTGTTGCCACATAAGACCGGTCACGTTGTCAGTCACAGTGCCATTGTTGTTGTCAGTGAATTCGTCTTCTCCTGTCGGGGCGCCTCGTACGCACCGGGCATCCATCGTCTGTGTCTGAGAGGTGATCCCGTCGTAGCCCCCTCCGAAGGCTATATACCACGCGCTTGCTGAGTCCCAAGCCGCTACGATTGATGTCCAGTAGGAAGCCGCCGTAAGTGGGCCCTGAAAATATGTTGTGTTAGTCATTATTGCGGTCTCGCTAGAAAGACTGGCATTAACAATGCTTAGAAGTTCCGTGGTTGACGGCAGCCGCCAATCGGAATGTCCGGCGAGGTTTAGACTTCCACAATACGCAACTGCGGTGCTCCATGTCATGGCCGTACCAGGATCCTGTTTCTGCCACATGAGTCCTGTTACTTTGTCGGTTACTGTTCCATCTCCATTGTCAGTGTAAACCATGGGGTTGATGATATGCTCACCGTCCTGCCCCGTACCAACACAGCTGATCACATTCCCCGACGCGTCGTAACATGTTGTTTCTCCAGTATCCGGCATAGTGAAGGCATAAGACAGTGTCCCACAACAAAAGAGCAAAAATACCCCGGTTAAAAGCATTGCCGACATTTTTTGATGTTTCATTCAATCCCCCTTATATTTATTGTCTAAAATAGTTTTGATATCCGGTTGACAGTGCTGACAACGTTTTTTTAACTATTCCCGTGTTTGCCGGTTGCGGAACCTCTCTCCTTCTACGCAGTTTTTAAGCTGCCCAGGCTGTGCTGCTTCGACACACGCCTTTGCCTCGGTTAGCCTTTGAATCCTCTGGTTAATTGTCTGCAACATTTTCTGTTTCCTCTCCTGGAAGTTTTCAGCCCGTTCTGTGGCATTACCTCTGTATTGCTGAGTAGACGGTTGTGTTGGGGACTGCTGGTTCCCACTATTGGCAAAACTCATGGTCGCCCCAAGTATTAATACGAGGGAGAAACCCGCCATTGACCGTACGACGAATTTGTTACTTTTAACCATTAATTCACTCTCCTTGTTTTATATGAGATATTTATCCCTCTGAACAGCACAAAGACGACTGTTCCCGGAGCAAATAATAACGGGATGCTTACTTCACGGAATATGTCCATAAAATAATAATACTCGGGGGTAATGGATATGCGACGGAGAAATGGGCTTTAAACTATCTTTTTTTAGTAGTTGCGCGGATCATCGAAGGGGATTTCCATCTGGCATGTTTTGCAGCATCCGTTTTCAAGGTCATTGAGACATAAAGGACACTTTTTGGAATCAGCGTAGTAGCTATCAAGACGTCCGAGCAATTCATGGGCGCTCTCTTTTAGCTCATACTCTGTTTGTTCTATTCGTATTGCCGATATTTTGTCGATCAGGAACTGCCTCACTGCCTTGATTTGACGTATCGCCCGTATTGCTACACTGCCTGAGCCGTCATACTCCATATCCTGCAGGACTTTTACCAACTCATTGTTCGCAGTAGTTGAAATCAGCAGTTCCGCATCAGAAATGCTCGCAAGGTCCGTGTTTGTGATGACATAATCGGCCATGCTCTGGAGGTCCTCTGAAAACCACGCAACAATCGATGGTCCCGACAATTTGAAGTCACTGCTGGACAGATATGCCAGAAACAAATTAATCCAATGCCTTATGGCAATTGAGAAAGATTGATCTTCGTCAATATAGGGTGCGAAAGCCTGTTTGTGGTCTACGTAATCTCCATATCCGTTAGTCGAGGCGGTAGCAGCTTGAAGGATCTCCCGCCAACGGTCTTTAGTGAACACGTCCAGACGAAGCCCCGTGTCAGATGCCATTTCCTTAAGTATGCCAATATCGTCGGCGTCGAGTTCCGTCATTAACCTCTATCTCCTGCCTTATGCAAACAAATTTGTAAAATTCATCACTCCTTACTAAATAATACCGCATCAGTGAGTATTATTATTAAGGATACTATATTTTTTGATGGAGGTGCTCAATTGACTCGTAATAAATATGCCGCTAATGTTTGTGTTATAACTCTATCGCTTGCGTTCTTCCTTGCGTTCCCTTTTTTAGCCGACCAGATACTGCTGAAGCAGCTTGGCCTTGAACTGGGTGTGAGATCGGCGTTCGCCGGAGGGCTTTATGATAATATGGTTGACCCGCAAGCGGTAACTCCTCCAAGTAACGCAGCTACGGACAACTCGGCGCCATCGGGGATAGTCAAATATGCATGGTCAAAATTGGCAGGCAGGGAGGATATGGTATTCCTAAATATGCCGAGTAACCAAGGTAGTAACAAAGTTATGCTGCCGGATGCACCTTCTGGAGTTATTCTGGCAAAATACGACCCGATGAGTAACATGGGGCAGCTTGCCTTGATGCACATGGCACAAGTTGGGCCGAACATTAAGGCTGAAATTATTCAGCTGACCCCCCAAAATTTCCACCATTTTATGGGGTCGCATTTTAAAAATTTTGCGTGGCTTGATTTCAATAGTTCTGTCGCGGGGTGCGATAGTAGCAAGTATTTAAGCAGCAATGTCAGCCCACAGGTCGACAACACTCAGATTATGCAGCAATTCTCGGCATACGATAGCGGCATGTCCTCATCAGTGCCAACGTTTGGCAGTTTCAGCTCAGCGCAGCAAGCGGCAATCAACCAATCAAATCTTTACTGGCATCAAAGGTTGCATGACCCTAGTGACCCTTGTTTCACGCCTGTTTCTTTTAAGCAATTTGATGATGGCAAAGCGGACGGGAATTGGATAAACTTGTCAGAGGTTGGGTTTTTTAACCTTGTGGCACTGGCACAGCAAGTCCACAAATGTGCGATATCGATATCTGCCGTCGCCGGTATCCAATCGCAGGTTCATCAAACGACGAGTTCTTCGGCTATGGGTTTAAGAAAGCATGTTACTACCACTGTGAATTATCTTGTCGTGCCTCAGTACTATGTCGGAAGCCGTTCATATAATGGAACTTATTATGACTTTCAAGCAAACCCGACCTGGGTACCCTCAAATGATGTATCTTTCATAAGCGTGCAGGGGCAGGGACAGAATGTTACTACGGGGTTTGATACCACTGGATATCAACTGCCATATTACCAACAACAGACGCAGTCCGGATGGTCTGGGCTGTTTTGTTTCCTGGCGATTATAGTGGTGTTCGCACTGTCGGGAATAGGATTAGGGGAGCTGCTAGGCGCTGATGTTTTGAATTTAGTTCAGGGAATAGGACTTGATCTTGCAGGTGGAGTAGGTGGTGGCATAGGTCTTGGGGCTGCGCTGATTACCACCGGAGGCAACCCTGCGACTCCAACAGCGGATATAACTCCGTTTGTCGATAGCTCATACTCTTTAACACAGCAGGCATTAGCCAAAATGTCCACTCCCGACCAGGTACAAATCCAGGGGCAGACTGACCAACTGTGGCTGAGTCCGAACATGGGCAGTACGCCAGGAGGGTTCCAAACTGTGGTAACCGCTCTGGATCTAAGGAAGCCCCTATCGTGCGGGGGGCCATCAGGTGATTGTGTGGCCCCGATTGTGTCTCAGATAGGAATGGGCGACTCCCAGTTTGAAAAGGTCATAAATTCCATGTTCAGGCAGCCGACGAAAATTTTGGAAAATAACGCTTACCCGTATTCGGCTGAGTAGTAGAGGCGTAGGTTAAAGCACAGGGCAGACGCAAAAAGCTGCCCTGTGCTTTAACCTATTCGAACTTTATATCGGTTATTCCTGAAAATTTATAATGTCCGTCATGATTGATAATAGCATGCGCACTTGAGATATTCTGCCCTTTGATGGCTCTAACGATTAACTCTGCCATAAGCTTACCGTCTCCGTTTGCCATCTGCTCAAAACCAGTCTCGTCAGCGAGCTTCCATTGGGGTCTGATATATACGCCAGTTTTCACTAGCTTCCCATTCAACATCGTCCGACTCCCCACTTCAACATCACTGTACCACATTTTCTGGGTGACTACTGTGATTGCAGCGTCATTGGGCTTGTCAGTGAACACAACAGGCATGATCTTCGCGAGATATGACTTAATATACTCGTCGCGCTGCCAGTCACCTTTTAGTCTGCCAACTCCAGGTCCGTCTACAAAGTGATAAGGCTCAACATACACCCTTACAGCATCAGGCGTGTTTGATTCTGTATACGCCGGACTCTCCAGCCGATAAGTCGCGCACCCGACTACCATTGTAACCACCACCAATAGCATCAGTATTCTCATTATCCCTTTCATTTTGTGCTACCTCCTTTGATCTTCATATTTATTTATCGGGATTTGGTGAGGTTTGTCAAGAGGGAGAAAATGGGTTAACGCAAAATAAATGTCCGCTTTATATCATTCTTTTTTTGTGAACTCCCCTGCGGCAAAGACCACAGGGGGTTAGGAAATCTTAAAACATCATCTTCTTTTAAAACCAGAACTTCTTTAATTTTGTGGCAGCTTAGCCCTATATGTCAAGCCTCCCCGCAAAATAAAATCAACAGCGCATCTGATTTTAGGGGCCGCTCCTCTAAAGATAGAATCCACCTTTACTGAAGAAGGAGAGCAGTCCAACACTACCGCGAAGTATGCAGCCCATGTATCGAGCGATAACTCTCTCGCTTCATACTCATTTATTCCAAGCCGCCGCCTCAAATATGCTGCTCCTGCCGTAGCTATATATTCCTCTTCGTAATATGGAAGCCCATCTTCAAGATAGAGGGGCAACTCGTTGCGATTCAAAAACGGGCCTGTCGAGTGTATTGCCTCATGAAACAGAGTGTCGATGAATTCCCCTGGCGCTTCTATGTATTCCTTAGTCGGGTCAAGAAGAATAAGATGCCTTTTCCCATCGCTTATATGACATCCGTATTGTCCATACGGTTCCATAAGAGCCCCAGGTTGCGTAACGCGGATATCGATACCAGTTGAAACTGCCCAGTCAAGGACTGGTTGAGAACGAGCATCTCTATCAAGAAACGAAGCAAAGTCTATAGGCGAGGAATAGGTAGGGGTCAAGACCACATCGATAGCTAACTGGCATGCTCTTCGTCGATCCCCCCGTTTACGCGCCAACTCCATCTGTCTTGCCAAAATTACCATACGCGCTTGACAGTAGTGTTTGTATTGCCGATCCCAAAAGAAACCCCATCCCCTTCGCACTCTCTGCCCAATAGTTTGTAATAGCATTTCAACCTCCTGCAACTAAAACTCATTATTGCCGATTTTTTGTTAATTATATCGACCTATTTGCTTTTAAATTCTTGCTCAGATGCCTCAAATAATTATTTAGAATCGGCAAGTTCAGAGCAACCAAACCGCCTTCTCATTAAACCGTGGCATTAATCTCATGAAAGGCATCTTTCGCCAGCATGCTGATCTATATTATCCTCCAATTCTTCGAATAATACGGAGTTTATTGTCGAGTAATCGCAAAAGAATACATGCGTTGCTCCAGCATGAGGTCGACTGACAGCCCACGATCTTGCCTGACAAAAACTTGGGAATAAGTGGTAGTTGCTGTCTATCCCCCCTCGCTTATTGATATAAAACCCTACAACCTGACCCTCTTCTTTGGCGCTTTGCAGTAAGTAGGGATGGGCGGCATGGAATTCTCTTATTCTTTCTTTGCCTATTCGTAATGCTCTCTCAGATGCACGCTGATTAATCCATTGTGTTAGACCTAATAATATCTGCCACATATAATCCTCCTATTAATTTCAGTTCAGTTTCGTCTCTTATTTTATGGTTGTTTTAAAGTTTCTTCAATCTTCGCCTGATCAAGAAACTTCGAAAATTCGCCTATGCCATTAGATACGCTCGGATCCGTAAATAGTCCTCGTGCAGCAACTTCGGAGAGGGTCCGAAACCCGGATGAAAAAGACTCCGAGCCTTCATATTTTATTGCTTGTTGTGCCTCATTCTTGCAGGATTTCGTCAGTAACCTTTCAAAGAGCTTAGCCACATCCCTGTTCATAACAGTCCTTTGTGCCTGCGTGACGTTAGCTATCGACTTCACCGCTGGATGCAAGGCAACTACAGCAAAATACCATTTCATTAGAGAGTTCTTGTCAGCAGTGGTTGTAGAATTGACAAAACACTTGGACATCTCATCAGAATACGGACCGGCTAACGCTGGCGTAGAGAACAGCGTGACCATAGAAAGTACAACGCTGACGATGGACAGATTGAAGTAGTATCCCGCCAACATACCACTTAGAATGACACGTAATGAGTAGTCCTGACGGATCATACTTGTATCCTGTGAGATAAAAAATAAAACTTTCTTGAGAGTTCCCTGTCTGTTCACTGTATACTCCTTTTCTTTCGTTATTTTTCGATCTTGCCTGTTCACTATTTGCTCCAAATCTTTGGCATTAAGAGTTCGATCTTATAGCTTCTCAAACATTCGCAACCGCTGGCTTGACAGGCGTAAGCATATCCACAGGGATGTAGAACTTCAGATACCTATCACCATCCTTTCCCCTCACTGTCGCCCGACGTCCTATGCGCTGAACTATGCCAGCGATAGTTCTCCCCTGGTAGCTGAAAGTCACCGGGCTGCCGGGTACTATATTATGCTCAAGGCGTGCGATCTTCTTGGAAGTCATTAAACAATGCTTTGTTTCGGTATGCCCGAACATATCTTTTACAATCCTTTTAAATCTTGGCGCCTGACAGTTAGAGTCACCGAATACAATGTATTCGATAAGGTGTGTCGCTTCATGCTCCAGGATACGCATCATAGCCTCAAGCCGGTTTGAACAAATGAGTCCGTTCACTATCATCTCTCCGCGGGATTCGGTGAAATTGTCGAAAAGCATCGAAATTGCTATCCCTATCTGAAACGTGCCACGATCCCTGTCATGGCGAATATCCCCGGCTGTACTAGTCATACGTTTTGAAAATCGGAAAAATATCTTCCCCTTGTAGTGCTGTGTAAAATATCGCTGAAAGAAGAAAATATCATACAAGGTAACCAATCGTCTCAGGTCATCAAGTTCAATTCTGGAAAAATTTGGGTCCCGCATGACGTTGGAGTGCGCCAGAAGGGCAGGGATCATCTTGCCTGTATTGGCAGTTATTTCTGTTTGAGATCGCGGCTTGTATAGTATCGCCTTATCGTCGTTCCCCGTCATAAATATCCCCCCTTGAGATTAACCTTGAAACCGGCTAGCCTCTACGCTCACTTGCACCGTCCCGCTGCTGACTATCGGGCATTATGTGTTTCAACCCCTTTAGTTATGCCCTTGTTTTCCTGTTTTAATAAATTAGCGATACTGTCCAATTCCTTCTGCTTTATTGATATAGGGCTGATTCCTGTGTGTATTGCTCCAGGCGGTAGGCTTGATGTGCCTGGCTCTGCGATTAGCAATCCTATAGGCATCACCACCAGCAATAAAAAAGCGGTATAGCAGGTCGCATATCGTCTAATAGGAGATGACCAACAGAACCTGCCCGTCTTAAAGCTTAGTATGAAGGATAACATCCGGGAACGCAGGCGCCACTTGTATTCGACGAAAAAATGAAGACCACACAACCCTGCAGATACCAAAACAGCTAGGACGCCGATTAATAACACCATAGGTAATGCTTTCGCCAATACCCATGGAAGAATGCCGGTATAAAACAAGGTAATTATCTCGCCTTTCTTGCTGTCGGTTATAATTGACTGCGGTAGTACGCAAACAGTGACGGTGACTGCCATAAGATTCATTGCAAGAATCCATATCGCTTTCAAAACGCCTGGAATGGCTCTTACGATGAAAGAACCTGCGTCAAATAGGGCGCCAAAAAGCAGAGTGCTCAACCGTGGGTCATCTTCTGTCTCGTCAGTATAAAATCCCTCATTTTTGTTATCCACACTTTCCTCCTGCAGATGATTGTATAAGAACTGCGGTCCCTTATGTGGAGCCACAGATCTCCGGTTTATGCGATTACTCCTTTGCGCCTTCCGTGGCTTCCCTTCTTGGGATCGGCATCCTTGCCGTTCCCATCCCTGTCCCCTCTTTTTTAACGATACCCCTATTACAAAACTGCCGATTAAATTATCCGGAGATAACAGAACCCCCAAACGCATTCCACGTATGCAAAAGACCAAAAGGCAATGTTGCTGAGCAGCATGTTCAAAACAAACAAAGCACGCACTTTTACTTTCCGCCTCTTTAAAACAAACAGCAGCAATCCAGTCAAAATGCTCATAATGCCCGAAAGCGTGAAGTACGGAAACGGACTCAAAACAGGCCATAGAGCCGATTGCGACAACGGTGTGTGTACGTGAGACGCTTGTAAGCAATACATTGCCAGCATAGCACCGATTACGACTATGTGGAGTTTAGTAACAGTCCCCACAAAGTCATCCCGTATCCCCTTAACAAACTTATCAAGCATATTTGCTCCTTCTGCACAGTTACCGCCACCACTCGCAATGACAGGATGAACCTTCCACAATGTGGTAGGAGAGACTTTAGTAATTACAGCATTTATAACCCTGAAACAACGATAGGTAAAAAAAGTGGCGGCGAGTACGCTCCCTCAGGATAGTGCAAGCCGCCGAGTCAATGGGAGAAAGAAAAGACGAACTACTCTATTTCAACAGCATGCCCATGCCCCTTTGTCCTCTCGTATTCCGCCTGGCAGGTCACGCAACGTATAGCAAGGGGCATCTTTTCGAGACGCTCTTCAGGGATCTCATCTTTGCAAACGTCACATTTCCCGTATTTCCCGGCATTGAGACGTTTGCTGGCCTCGTTTAGATGAAGAAGCTGCCTGCGCAGACCGCATGTAGTATTTTCGCGCAGGACATCGATATTCATATCCTGCGCTATGTCAGCCTCGTCTCCTACGTCAGATAGCTTCCCGATCCTGTCCACTGCCGATTTTAAATCGCCCGTCAGCTTCGCTGTGACTTCCTTCGTTGTTTTAGCGATTAAACTGCGCAGCCTTTGCTCCCTCGTCTTAGTTTTTTTTGCAGTGGTTACTTTTTTTACGGCGGTTACCTTTTTCCTCATAAAGCCTCCTGGTCTTTTTTATATAAGTTAGTTATGATGAATGGCCTATATAGAAATAATACCGGGAGGAGTTCAATACAGACCGGTCCCAGCGCATATTTTTTTGCCCGCCATAATACACGATGAATTAGTCTCGAAGGAGTCTTCTTTTTTCTCGATAGCCGCCTCTGTCAAAATCGATACAGCCCTCTGGAACGATGCGGCAGTAAGAAAGCTTTCTGAATGCAACGGTATTTGGGTCAGACCATAAAGCACAGCGTTCGCGGTCGGCGGCTGTTTCCTTTTCCCGCGGAGACGCTCGCCTTCTTTCAGGAACAAGGCCTTCAACACGACCTCGCCCGGGACGAACTGCGAATCCCCGGAATCGGCAACCTGGACAAAGGCCGTCATCTGGCGGACCATGACTTCAAAGTGCTTATCATGTATCGCAACCCCCTGCCCTCTATAAACTTTTTGCACTTCGTCGATTATATACCGCCACGCGGCTTCATACCCGATGACCTTCAAGATGTCGTGCGGGTTGATCGGCCCGTTCATGATAGGGTCCCCAGCTTTGATTTCATCTTCATCCGCCACAATGGCCGCAATCCCATTAGGCAATAAGTACTCCCTTTTTTCGCCATCGCCCTGTACCACCACTTTTATCGCCTTATCGGCTTGAACGCATTGGACCACCCCATCTATCTCGCTAATAATGGCGGACATTTTAAGCTTGCTCGCCTCCAGCAGGCTCTCAACTCTCGGCAAGCCGCCGGCAATATCCAGAGACCGACTCGCCTCCTTCGGGACTTTGGCCAGTACGGTTCCCGGACAGACCGTGGCATTGTCCTTTATATAAAACTGGGCATTGAGCGGTAAAGCATAATCGAAAGAGGCGCTGCCGGAAATGATAGTGATGCACGGTATCGTAGATTGGGGGACCGCAACGATTTTCTTATAGATAATCCCTGTCTCATACGAGTCCCCATTTTCATCCGTAATGGGCTGGGCAAAGAATTCCTCGCAGGTGACGTCCAGTACTATATTCTTATACTTGACCGTCCCGCTGTGTCCGGACACTATCGGGGAAGCAAATGGGTCCCAAGAGGTCAGAGGTTCCCCGGTCCCCACTATCTGCCCATCCTCAACGAGCAGTTTGTCTCCGTAGTGAACAGAGAGCTTGTCCTTTACCTGGTCATTGCCAGGATCGGCTATCAAAATGTCCCCTTTCTTGTTAACGGCCACTTTTTCGCCTATATCGTTTAAGGCGTACTTTATGTTGTCAAACACTACTTTGCCATTGGTCTTGGCATTCAGGACACTCTCCGCAACGGAAGTCCCGGCAGCGGCGCCTCCGTGGTGGTGCGAGCGCAACGTCAGCTGAGTGCCGGGCTCCCCGATCGAATGTCCGGCAATGACCCCGACAGCGTCTCCGATTTCGGATTTGGTCCTTCCCCCTATGTTTTCGCCATAGCACTTGGCGCAGACGCCCTTCGCGGACTTGCATGTCAGCACCGATCTCACCTTTACGCTACTCACTCCGGCAGCCACTATCTGCTTGGCAACTTTTTTGTCGACGAAGTCCCCATAGGATGCGAGCACCGTGCGCTCCAGTGGATGCAGCACATTATCGGCCAGATACCGCCCCGTTATCCTGTCCTCCAGATCGATGGTCGTGTTTGTCCCATCCCGTAAGGCCTCGGTATAGATGCCCTCCTGAGTCCCGCAATCCGCATCCGAGACAATAACGTCACGGGCGGCGCAGACCAGCCTACGCGTAAAGGCCCCAGCCTTCGGGGTCTTGAGCGGTCCATCCACCCTGGCTTTCCTCCCGCCATGCGCCGCAAGCAGGTATTCGTGATAAGACAGCCCTTCCCTTAAGGAGGCAATGATCGGTATCTCCACTATCTCGCCGGTAGTCTTGGACATCAGCCCGCGCATGCCTGCAGCCTGGCGTATCTGGTTGGCGTCTCCCCGGGCGCCGGAATCGGCCATTATATAAAGGCTGTTAAAGCCCTTCCAGCTCTTAAGCTCGGCAAACCTGTCGTCCTGCGAAGCGCCGCATTGCGCAAGCTCCTTCATAACCTCTTTGGATATCTCTTCAGTGGCCCTGGTCCATAGCTCGATCGTCTTTTTGTACATTTCAGGGTCAGTTTTCTTTTGCTTCCTTTTCTTCGGGGCCGTCCCGGTGCTTCCTTCCTCTTCATCGGCATTGTCTTTGCTCCGCCCCATTACCCCTTTGTCCTGGGCCTCTTTCAGCTGGCTCAACTCCTTCTGGGCATGCGCGATAATTTCCGGCTTGCGCGAGGGCACATGCATATCATCGAGACATATCGAGAACCCTGCCAGTGTCGCATACTTGTAGCCCATCGCTTTGAGGGCGTCGACAAACTTGACTGTGGCCGCAGTCCCGCTGCTTTCGTAAACAGTTTCTACGAGATTCCCCAGATCTTTTTTCTTCATCGGCTTGTTGATTACGGAAAAAGGCACTTCTTTAGGTAGAATATTGTAGAGTATCGCCCGACCCACTGTGGAATCGCATAATCTCCCGTCGATTCTTATTGCGACTCTCGCCTGTTCACTGACAACGCCGGCGTGATATGCCATTTCAGCGTCTTCCGTGTCGGAGAAGACGGACCCTTCCCCTTTTGCGCCGGGTCTCGGTCTCGTCAGATGATAAATCCCCAGGACCATGTCCTGAGAGGGGGAAACGCAGCTCTTCCCCGTCGCCGGGTGAAACAGGTTGTTGACGCTCAGCATCAGTGTCCTCGCTTCCACCTGTGCGCCCCATGACAACGGCAGGTGCACCGACATCTGATCGCCGTCAAAGTCAGCGTTGAATCCGGAACACGACAGGGGATGCAGGCGGATAGCATTGCCGTCAAGCAGGACCACATCAAAGGCCTGCATGCTTAACTTGTGGAGAGTAGGCGCCCGATTCAGAATTACCGGATGCTCGGCAATGACGTAGTCAAGGGCGTCCAGCACTTCTGGCTTGCCTTCGGCGAAAAGCTTTTTGGCCTGTCTAAGGTTCGCGGCAAACCCCTTTGAAGTAAGATATCCGAAAATGAACGGCTTGAACAACTCAAGCGCAATCTTCTGCGGGAGGCCAAGCTGATGGAGTTTCAACTCCGGTCCAACGGTTATCTGGGCCCTGCCGGAATAATCCACCCGCTTGCCGAGCAGGTTAAACCTGAAACGCCCTTCCTTAGTCTTGATTTTGTCGGAGAGGCTCTTGAGCGCCCTTTTCTGTGTCCTTGACTTGGCGAACCCCCTGCCATTGTCGAGCAGATTGTCCACTGCAAGCTGTAAAAGCCTCTTGCCGTTTTGTATGATAATGCTCGGCGCCTTAAGATGTATCATTTTCCTGAGGCTTTGGTTTTTCCGGATCACTTTGAGGTATAAATCATTGAGATCATCCGCCGCCGCGGTCCCGTTGTCCATAAACAACACCGTCCTTAAGTCAGGAGGGAGTACTGGGATCATGTCCATCACCATCGCTTCCGGCTTCTCCCCCGATTTCAAGAACTTGTCCACCAACTGAAGCCGCATTCTGGCCCTTGCCGATTCCTGCGCCCACTCTTTAAGCTTCCCATGAAGCTCTTTGAGGTTTAATCCTTTCAGTGCAGTCCTTATGGCTTCCGCACCTGTTTCGGCGCGGAAAGCCACTCTTGCTTTGACCATATCCATGTACTCGTACTGTGTAACGATTTTCTGCTTGAACAGCTTTTGAAGCCTTTTAAGCTCTGGGATTGCCTGCGGCATCCCTCCTGCATCGCCGGCGTCATCGAAAGGGTCTATCTCATCAGAATCATCCGCCATACGCCTGCCTTGTTTCTTCTTCGCCTTAATCTCGGCGCCTATTTGGGCTGCCCGCTCTTCAGCATCGTGTATGATGTAGGAATCGTACCGGATCACATTCTCTACCTGTCTGGCTTTAAGCCCGAGCATCCGCGCTATGATGCTTTTAGTGCCCCTGTAATACCAGACGTGCACTACCGGCGCGACAAGACTTATATGCCCAAGCCTGTGACGTCTTTCAATCGGGTCGATAAGCGGAGCGCCACAGTCGGAGCAGACAGCTATGCCTTTCTGGGAACCCTTGTTCCCGCCGCAATAACAGTCACCCTTGTTGATCGGGCCAAAGATTCTTTCACAGAAAAGGCCTTTCTCGATTGGCTGGCGCGTCTTGACGTTGAAAGTCTCGGGGGCCGATACTTCGCCATAGGAGATGAGCATCAGCCTGTTGGTCTTCATAAGGCTGACCTTGACGGTATCGAATGAATGGTTTAAGTCCATTAGATCGGATTCCTAATGCACTTGGTTGAATGCGTTTACAAACCTTTCCACATATTTGCCTTCATTCGCAGGCATAGCGAGTCCGGCTTTAATAATCTCTTCGTTCAGCATCTTGCCGTTCGGCAACCAGATATACGCCGCCAGATACCCTTGTATTGCCGGATCATTCTGCTGGCTGTCAAATTCGAGCTTGACCTTGGACCCCCTCGGCGCGATTTTCGCAAGAAAATCCTTAAGCCGCTTTGCGGTCCCATTAAGCAGCCTTTCTTCCCGATAAACAGAAGTCCCGTCCACTATGATCCCTATCATCCTGACAGGAAATATTTTATTGCCGGACATTACGGCCGCAATGTCTCCTGCAGGAAATGCGACCAGGGTGGCGTCCTCCGCTAAAGAAATCGCGGGGACGGCTAATAGTAGCAAAACTGCGAGTATAAACATTTTGTGTTTGACCATGTTATCACCTCAACCTCAGTAGTTAAGTGGTGAGGGGCGGAAACCTGTCCCCCGAAGTTATTCCACCCTATTCCTTACTCCCAATGCGAGAAGTCGCCCGCCTATAAGCGTGGGAGTTTGTCCTGCTCTTTTCTGTATTCGCTGATGCAGCATAGGCAGCACGTGGGAATTTTCTCTCACCCGCTAACAACTCTGCTATGCTCACATAGAAAGAGCCTGCAAAAAGCCCCAAGCTCAGGCAAACAAGAATGTACACTGTCATGAATATGGCACGTGATTCAGCGGCCTCGGATATATTAGAGGTGCGGTACGAAAGATCGGTTATAATGGACCATATCTTCCACCCCCCTGCAAAAGCAGAAAACCTTTCATAAAGAGCGACTACAAAAAACGCTGACAGACCTAAACCTATGGCCACGGCCCTTATTATTCTCATTTAATTGCCCATCCTTTGTTTAATTGTTTGTTTGGTCTTGACAGAGTTGCCCATATCCCAAGGCACAGGTCTCTCTGCAGTTAGATCCCGCTGGAACTATATTGCCCTTTATCGCTCCCATGATCTCCTGCAGATCCAAAGCTGAAATAAACATAATCTCAATAAAAGCGCCATTGCTTTCGGTTATCTTCATTTCGAGCGGCTTTTCGGTAAAGACAGAGCCGAACAAATACGTTCTTACCTCCGAGCCCTCTATGCTAACCGGTGTGCAAGGGTCCTGACAGTCGTGCCGTATCCAATAACGATGCGGATACCCGGGATAAGTCTCGACCTCTTCCCCCCGTGTAAGCAATACACATTTGGTCCCACGAATGATCCCTTTTACCATTGTCCTCTCCTTTGTGCGTTCTCAGGGAGAGCAAGTCGTCTCCCGTATGCTATATCCCGATGTGTCTGCTAAGCCCAGAGCGGCCGACTTGTGCCCAGACACTTCCAATGTCTTTCCCAAACTAAATTGGGGGTGTCCTATTCATCCCATTTATAGGAAATGAAAGGGGGTTGTCAAACATAATGATTACCTGAGCACTATTGGCATAACCCCTAAGTCCCCAGTATGGAAATCAAACACTTTGCCAAAGCGAAAGCCCTCTTTGACAAAGTCATTCCACAGGGTCAAATACAGCTGAGCCGGCAGCGGATTCTTGGGCATTTTAGCCTGCCCATCCGTTAGGTCGTGAAAAATCTTTTTAAGTCTGGCCGCATTGGGGCAAACAATAAGTGTGGCATTCTTAAAAGACACTATTTTAGTGAAAAGCTGGCTCCTTCCCATACTGCCGGCATCGACTTCAAGGTCTACGACAAGGGCAGCCCCTTTATGCGGCACTATCCTTGCCCTGCAGTCCGGGAAGAAATATCCTTTGCCCCTTCCGTTTCTACCGTGGAGTTTCTTTACATAATGCTCCGTGTGAAGATACTCTATCTTGTACAAATCGTTGCGGGACTCGTCCATGATCTTTCTTATTGTTGAGGCAACCATTATGTCGTGAAACGTCTCCGGAGGGTTTGGGAGCGATTGCCTAATATTCTCCGGATCATAATTAAACCTGAGCACAACTTCTCTCGCTCCCATAGCCTGCAGGACCACTATGTGGCTGTCACTGCCTAAGTTCCTGCGCAGGTTATCAACTTGCTTCATCTGTATATATCCAGCACTCTCCAGCTTACGAAGTCTTTTTAACGTATAGCGCGTTATGCCGCTTGGTTTTTTGCCGTTTCCATCATTAACCTTTTCCTCGGGCTGCGGGAAAAATTTACTGCTGATCGACGCCACATTGCCTGGCCCCCACGCCAGGTACTCTAGCACCATATAGTCCCTCTCCGAAAGTTGCCTGATCCTGCAGGCATCAGGCTGCACCATTTCCGGCTTTTGCTTCTTTGGAGCGCGTTGAGTTGAAGGTGCGCCCTTAGCGGGAACTACTTTTGCCTCTGGTTTCTGAGTTGCCGTTCCCACGGGTTATATCATTGTGGGAGTATTGTTCCCATCATTGCTGCCCTCTTTGCTTATCTCTTCTACAATCTTTGCCATGCGTCCCAATCTCTCTGCCTGGGGGGTTTCCCTGTCCTCCCGCTGAAGAGCATCGGTAACGCGGCTGTCTTTGGCCACCTTGTCCATAATTGGCATGAAAGCCTTTGAATCAGCGGCCCTTTCCTGTAGGAGGTCGGTTATACTGACCGGAACAAGCTGGTCTTTTGTAGTCACCTTATAATAATTAACGGGTTTGCTGATATGAGACCGCTCCCCTGCAAGGCGGGCTTTGTGGTATTCCAAATACCCTTTAAACCCAATTATGCGGATGTCCTTGTAATACGGTATTTGTTTTACAAAAAATGGACGTTTCGAACCAGATAAAATAAGGGCCTTGTCCTCATCCATATACTGGATGTCGTCCGCTGTGAGCAAAGCTGCCTTCGCCGCCTGTTCCTGGTAGGAATGAATGAAACTGAAGAACGATTTGGTCCTTCTATTGGTCTTGTAGGTTATTTCCCCGAGCATCTTGGAGATGTCCTGGCATGTTTTAGGATGACACCCCGGCAAAACTATCTTCGTCCTCAGTGCCGACTCAAAAGCCGTATCACTACTGCCGGATTTAACCCTTTTCATGTAGGTGGCTAAATCATCCAGCGCCTGGGCTATGATCACGAGACCGCCTTCACCAGACCTTATGGTAGTAGCGAAATTATGCACTTGCGGTATGTTGAGCTGCGCAAATTCGTCAAGATAGTACCATGTCGGCTTTTTCTTGAAGCCCTTGCACTTCTCAGGGTTTGCAAAATGAAGGTGCCTGCGCATAATTAGTCTGATCAAAAGGCTGGCCATAAACCCCATTTCATCCCTGTGCAGTTCTGCCTTTATAATAAAAAGACACGGCTTTTTGAATAACATGTCGAAGTCGAAATCGTTTCTGTATAACGACTTTCTTAATGTTGGGCTGTCCAGAAACTGGAGCTTCCTGTATAGTCCCTGCATGCTGTTGTTCCGCTCCTGCCCGCTGGCCTGCACAAAAAACGCGTATTCGGCGATAATATTCATGTCCCCGGTACTCGCAATAAACCTGTTAAGCTCGTCCGGCGGCATTTTAACCGCATCCAGCACCATCGGCAGGTTTCTGCACTCCGGACGCATTTTAAGTACAGCCATGAGTATGCACCGAAGCAACCGCTCTTCACGTCCCTTATAATGGTCGGTATCAGCGCTCCCCTCTCCTACTTTTGCAGCGTAAGTCTTAAAAAACATGTCGATAATCTCCAGGATAGCGTCGAATGTTTCCTGTTTCTCAAAGTCGTTGTCTATCATTAAGAGAGGATTAATGCTTAGATTCCCTGCGGGGCCTTCGCTAAACGGGTCGAAATAAATAACAGGCTTTCCTTCAGCCTGCCAGAAAGACCCTACGATATCCGCCATGTTCTCATCAGGCTTAATGTCTACCACAATGTCTGAGCAGTCCCCCTTCGCGTCAGCTATTATATTGGGTATCAACTCCGACGCTGTTTTGCCGGCGCCGGGAGGCGCTACTACGAGGATACCCTCGCACCTTAGTTTCTTTACAAGTCCCACTCTCCTGCCGCGCCATCTGCCGAACTGAAAATGGTTTCCAAGTTTCAGGTTAAGGTCCATGTTCCCGCTCCCGACATACACAAGCCCGACGAACATGGAGCCGAGAACCGAAATGGTAAGCATGAAGCCGAGGGTAAAAGGCGTAATGAAAGAAGCCACGACCCCAAGAAAGACCGCCGCGACAACAATGCGGGGCATGTCTCTAAAATAAACCGATGATTTACTGGGAATAGCAAAATTCTTGATAATCTCGCGTTTGGTGGCCAGTCTTCCAGTGGTCCCCGGTTCCTTCCCTGTTACCACCTTCCCGCGCCTGATGAAGAAAAACATGACGATTAAAGCAACCGATGCGAACGTTCCTACCACAGAAACAGCTATTGCCTCGATTGTGGAAAGATGTAATCCGGCATATGTGTTCAAAAAATGTGCGATGGTACCAAAAATGCTGCTGTCCAGCCTGCGATGTAAAGTGTCAGAATAACGTTGTAAGGCATCAAACATGCGAAACCTCCTTTATATCTGAGTCTTTGGAATAACTGGCGTGTTTGAAAGAAGCCAGACCTACATTGCCGGTATCAATGCCGGACGTCAGGTGTTCGGCGAATTCCCTGTCTGCCAGGGACGAATCTGTGTCTTTAAGTCGCCCACTGTCCATCTCCTGCATATCTATTGCAGCAGGCTTGGTGAAGAGCATTCCCAGCCGGGTCTCCTTTTTGTTGCAGCCGACCTCCTTTAAACGGCCGACATAACGGTCGTAAGCCTGGTCATAAGAATACCGTCTTCCGCACTGATGGCACGTGAAGAAAGTATGGATCGAGCCTAAAGATAAATACGACATCATGTCGCCACAATTAGGACACAGTTTTTCATCTTTTCTCAGAGCTACATATCTGAAGATTGTGCTGGTTTTCGTTTCAGCCGGACCGTTGGACTTCATCCCCCTCCGGATCCTGTCCAGAATTGTTGACAGTCCAGACACGGGCGCTGACCGTAGCAAGCCTACAATAAATCCATTAACCATAATTCCCTCCTTATTTTGTCCCATACCCTTACAGCAGGATCAGGATTCTCGTCGCTTGTTGAAAAACCCACTATCTGCTTCTGCAATCCTGATGGACAATAGTCCTCTTGGAAACGCATTCCTCATGATGGCAATCCAGCAGTAGCGACGCCAGCCTTCTTCCGTTCCTTCCGGACATGTGTATGAATTGTGCTGAGACTGTTACAGCATCGTCGGTTAGGCCGATCCGCACGATTTTTGCCAGGCTGCTTATGGCATCTCCGTCGGCTGACTTGAAACATATTGCTAACAGATCGCCGTTGTTGTATTCCCAGGTAGCGGGGAAAGATATACCCTGCATACTGATGTTTACGCGCACCAACTGCTTTTTTGAGCGGCGCAAATGGCTCCATATACTGTCGTTATCTGCCCCGGAAGCCCGGACGCAGGCAAAGGACACATCTGTAATGAGCCTGTATGCCGCTCGCTGATTCAGTAAGAGGGACTGGTCCATATAACAATAATACCGGCAGCTTCCAGTTATCCGCGTGCCAATTTAAGAAATTTTTTGGAGCAGGTAATCCTGTGGGACTAAGTTATCATTTGGACAGAAGCGATTTTTGAAAATGCAGCATCCTGCGTATATAGCTATATTCGTGCCTGAGAGCCTTTTTTTTCAGTTCGGCAAGGAACCCTTTGAAATTGGCACCCTCCGGACAGTTGGGGCAAGGATAGGTCTGGATTGCCATCAGAGCAAGATACTCAATCTTGTCGAAAGCTGGGAGTGCAAGCAATTGTTCAGCCTGCGCAACGAACTCTCCTATAAATGCATTGAGGGCCGCTACCTGCTGTTGTTTCGTTGCTTCCTTCTGCTGTTTTTGCTGTTCCTTGGCCACTTTTTTGGTCTCAGCTGCAATTTCCTTCACCAACACTGTAAGGGGTTTTGATGCCGGAGCCTGCTCTAAAGCGACTGCCCCATCGGCGGCAACTGGAATTGCAACGCCGACACCTTCGTCAACACCTTGTTTTTCCGTTGAAAATCGCGCCTTAAGGTCTTTTACCGGCACTCCTATTTCGACAGCAAGCTGCTTAAGGAAATCCATCAGGTAGATCGTATCGTGGATAATATCTACTATGACGGCTGCTTTCGCGAGGGCCTTCTCCCTGAGCGCATTGTCCCCGATCCCATGGTGACTGCTCCTTATATTGACCACAGTCCCCTGGGCTATCCAGGCCCACCCGGACATGGCTTTCCTTAAAAGCTTGTCAAACGCGTCCTTGCCGTTGGACTGCATATACGTTATGGCGGATTGCGCCTTACCGGGCAATGTGATCTTGCTGACATAAAAGCCCTTGGCATGCAGCTTTATTATTGATTCCTTCGTGCTTTCAAAAGACGCGGATTTGCAAAGCACCACGTCTTTCGCTCCAGCCTCCTGAAGCCACGCTATCTGGTCATCGGAGATTATCTCGTCCGGGAAGGAGACAACGTTGGTGAAGTTCTGGACCGACAGGTAACAGGCATCGAGCGCGCTGCCCGTAACGATGGCAGTTTCTGTGTTTTTAACTCCCTCAAAGGCAGTGTCCTTGCCGAAAATGCGAGTCTGGACTGCCCCTGCATTCATATAAGTTTCCCCCTGCCCCCCATTTTGGAACAAAAGCACAAAATCCACTATTTTACCTTTCTCCTTAACCGGTATCATCACGGTGCCGCGAAGGTCCACGTCTCCGATAATACGGCTCTCGGAAAGCACTTCGACAGGGATCCGCCGTTTTGAGAAGTAATTTTTCAAATAGTCGTTCCCTGGGTGCAAACAAAAGTCCAGCGCCTCGTATTCAGACATGTTGAACCCGTTTTTCTTTACCAAATCTCTCGCATTAGACGCATAGTCCGTGCCGCTGACAAGGCACTTCCTGCCTACTACTTTCACAAACTGCGAATACACTTCAATATGCTGTGCGTTCTGAGGCTTTTCGGCAATGGGCTTTGCCTCGGACTTGGGAGGCTCCTCAGGTTTGGACTGCAGTGCGGGTGGTGTTTCGGGCTGCGGCATGGGACTACCCTGCGTTTCAGAAAGCTCGACGAGACGCTTGATCACGGCTTTATTGTCAAGGTTCTCTCTCTGCTTTATGTGGTCCCAGTATGAAATTGAGTAGCCGCAAGCCGAGCATTTCCCTTTGCCGACAGCGCTTTGTTCAGCTATGAAGTTGCTTTTCTTGCACCTGGGACAACGGCATACGAATTTGCCATTCGTCTGCTCGGGCTTGAGGTCGGCAAATACAATAGCAGGGGAAAGCGCTTTGTATATCTCTTCCTTAGGAATTCTTTGGGATATCGCAGGCATAGAGATAGCCGCTACCCGACGCGTAGTTTGTCTTTGCCCAAGCGGCCAACGACAAAATCGCGCACAAATGGGGCTACACGTCCGCTGGCTGATTCGATTGTCCAGTAAAGCTTTGTATCTACATCGGGATTGCACATGGAAAGCAAAATGTCAGCAACATAATTCTGCAGGCAATGGTCATCGGTGTTCCCCAGCAGGCTCGTCATATACCGCACGGCATTCTCCCTGGTCTCCGCTCCCATCCTCCCGATGGCGCTTTTTGCCCTGACCCGGGCCGACTTGCGGACTTCTTTATAACCCTTGTCGGTCATTATCTCCAGGCAGGATATCAAGCACGACATGGGATCTTCTTCGGTTTGAATACTTATGCCTTGCAGAACTTCATAGTGCTTGCCTGACTCTTTAAGAACGACGGACCCTTCCATAGTCGCCTCCATATTATTTGTGCTGTCTCGTTTATAAAGCCGCGAAAGCCCCTTCCTTGAATAGTGACATGAAAATATCAACGACTTCCGGATCAAACTGGGCGCCTCTGCCATCGGATATAAGCTGCGCAGCATCGACCTGGCTCCAAGCTTCTTTATAAGGCCTTTCATGGGTAAGAGCATCGAAAACATCGGCGCAAGCCGTGATTCTGGCCGCCACCGGTATCTCACTGCCCTTTAACCCGTAAGGATACCCTTTACCGTTGAACTGCTCATGATGGTACAAAACAATCTGGTGCGCCTTTTCAAAAAGAGTGTTCTTGTTCGGAGTCGCCGCCACGGCTGCAGCGCCTTCGAGCGTATGGGTCTTGATAATATTGAATTCTTCTGCAGTCAGCTTGCCGGGTTTCAGAAGTATTTCGTCCTTAATAGCGTGCTTGCCTATGTCGTGGATTTTCGCGGCGTCCCGGATTGTAGAAAGTATGTCCTTGTGCAACCCGGACATTCTCTGCGCTATTGCATACGCTATTTCACCCACCCGGTCTATATGCACAGCCATGCGCCCGTCCCTGCGTTCAGTAAGCATACTGACTGCTATATACGCATCGAATACCACAGTGCGGTTTTCATCATTAAGCAGCCTGATGGAGCGTTTAAGGTCGTTCGACGCAGAATACCTGGCAACCAACTTGTCCACCCTGATTATGAGGTCGTCTGCGGAAAACGGTTTGACTATGACGTCATCGGCGCCCGCCAGGCGCGCAGCCCGTATCTGAGAGCTGTCAACACTGCCGGTGATCACTAGAACGGGAAAATCATACTTCAACTTGTCACAAGATATCTCGGACAGCACAGTAAGCCCGTCCTTATGCGGCATCGCCAGATCCAGTATTAACAGGTCCGGGAGTCCTTGCACGCTTATCAAATCCAATATCTCCTGCCCGTTTGTCGCCAAACAGCAGGTGTAGCCGTTGCCCCTGTTGGCAATGGCCCAGTGTACCGCCTGCAGCGTCCCCGCATCATCATCGGCTATGTATATAGTCGCTTTCAAAAACAGCCTCCAGTTACCTTATTTTTGAGTTATGCGCCAAATCCGTCCATGTGACGGCAGAACTGATTGCCCGTACACACTATTGCAATATAATCGCGGACTATATCAGTCCCTGTCTTTCCAGATTCTCGGTAGACATTTTCATAGAGCACAGCGTATCGGTGTTTCTATCCAGTTCGTCGTAAATCTGTTTCATGTCGCCTTTCCATAATAGTGCGCGAGTCATATCATTATTGGTATATATTTCTGCCGCCATGATCCGCCCTCCTTTTTTAGCTGGGAGCAGTTTTTGGCAGATGACCCCTTTCAGCGCGGACGACAGTCTCCTGAAGGTCAGGTCATTGTCGGAGGGAAGCATCGTGTTGATCCTCTTCAGTGTCCCCACAACAGATGATGCGTGTATCGATAAAAACACCCTGAACCCGATCTCGGCCATGGTGAGCGCCGCGTCCATGGTTTCGGAGCTCCTAACCTCCCCGATTATAGCTATGTCAATTTTGCGCCGAAGCATGTCCCTCATGCCATCGGCAAAAGAAGGCGTGTGTTTGCCTACTTCCATGGAGACTATGAGACTCTGCTTGGTAGGATGGATGTATTCGATCGGATCTTCCAGTATGTCGATTTTAAGGGTCCGACGCGTGTTGATGTCATCAACTATGGCGGCAAGGGTGGAGGTCTTGCCCGTGCTGGGTAGGCCTGAAATGATTACCACTCCGGCATCTTCATCCTCTACCCACCCCCTTAAAACAGACGGGACCCTCAGTTCCTCCATTGTCCTGGGGACTAGCGGAGCCAGCCTGCAACTCAAGCAGGTGCCCTTCAGCGAATCGTAGAATTGGAGCCGGGCCCTGTATGAATGTTCCTCGATAGGTTCCCAGGCTACATCGCAAGAATGCCGGTTGGTGAACCTCTCGATGTCTTTACCGACTGTATAATTTTCCTTCATCGCATTGGTGTCGTCTTCAGTGACAATCTTTTCCCCAAACTCTTTGAGTCCTCCGTCTACCCGGAGCATAATGGGCCGGCCAGGTATCAACTCGACATCGGAGGCGTTCTGTTTGAACGCATAATCAAGGATTTCAGGAAGCTGTATTGTGTCTGCTACCAAAAGCATATCTCGAACCCCCTTGCTGTTTAGAATCTTGCTTCGCCTGCTCTTTCAACCCAACCAGCTGTTCGCTGATCTTGTCAAAACTCTCGCCTTTTTCGACTTCCATAATTGCAAGGGATGCGCTCATCAGGGGGAACCTCCTCACCTTCCCTTCACGGTCCATGGAAATGATATGCCCCTGCTTCCTATGGTCTTCCCTGTAGAATTCGACAATGCTTTTGTCAAAATCAGAAACTATCTGAAGCAATGTCGATTCGGCGCTCTCTTTTTGAAGGAAGAAGATGAAGTCATCTCCTCCTATATGCCCCACAAACCCGCCTTTGCAATGCCGGGTCAGCAATAGCGCCGTGAATTTTATGGCATCATCGCCTTTTGCCACTCCGTATTTATCGTTGTAAGCTTTAAAATCGTTGATATCCAAATACCCAATATCAAAAGGCTCACCGGCGGCAGCCTTTGACTGGAATTCCTTTTTTATGGCCAGATTGCCCGGCAGTCCGGTAAGGGGGCTGGTCATCAGCGCAGTGTAAAGCCTTTGCTCGTTTGTGAAAGAGATAATTCTCTTAAGCGGCACCATGCCCAAATATACTCCGCCCATCATGAGCGCCGCGGAGGATTCGCTTTGTATTGCGTGCTCCATCTCGCTTAGCTGGACGGGATCGTTTTCGGACGTATCGATATATTCGATTTCCTTGAAAAAACTTTCTTTTATCGGCACTGCGCATACGCTGCTGTTGCGACAGTCCGTAATCAGCGGCAACAAGTCTTTAAAATACAGGCCTTTCAAGTGCCTGCCATCAAGCACCGGGATTACATTCAGGTCGAAGGTATGAAATATCCTGAATGCTTCACTTAACCGTACCGGAGGCTTTACCGGAGTGATTTTAATTGTCCCCTCTTTTAAAGTATCTAATTGCATTATTTTGAATGTCCTTATGTTTATGTTATTTGGTCTTAAGTTTTCCCTAATGCCTGCGCAGTCTACAGTCTAATGCCTGCGAACCAGGTCAGTGCGAAGGAGCAGGTGCATTGCCGGCGCCTGTTCCATTGTTGCCGATACCTGCCGGATTGTTCCCGAACCCAGGTGCGCCACCGTTCCCCCAGCCTGGAGTGCCGCTGTTTCCCCCCTGGGTATTCCCTTTGATTGCGTTTTCGACAAGCGAGTCCGTAAAAGAGATAACCTGATGCTCGAGGCGCAAGGCATACTGGACGGCAGCGGTGGCTATCTGCCCCCCCTGCGGGCCTAGTTTGTTTAGAAATAATGGCGCGATTACCGCAAGCACCACTATTAAAATTATAAACCTGAACATCCGTTTGCCTCCTTCAAAGACAAGGGTTTAGTGCCGGGATTGCGACTCACTGCAAAACCCAGGGTCGTCCCGCCGACGCCTGTTTTCGTTCTGAAGATTGAGACTCGACCTTAACTCTTGAGTTTGCTGAGACTTGCCCTGTACGCTTTCTATGATGTCAAGGAACCCATTCAGACGATCTATATAGGGCAATGTACGGAATTGCAGCGGCAGCTCATTGCACTTCTCTGAAACTTCGGGATGGTCGTGTATAATGCGGAATATTTCATTTTCGGCATCCTCGCATGATAAAGGTCTCTGGGTTGATGATCCCTGTTCTACAGTATCGGGCTGTCTTGCGGCATCCTGTCTCGTCGCCGTTTCCATCAGATTGTGCGCCCTAAAAGGCCCTCATAGTGCATATCATCGAACCTGACAGCCTTCGCTTTTTCCTTCTGGTTCGCGATTATAAAGCCCGATATATCGTCTCTTGCAGCTTCAGACATTGCCGTAAATTCGGCGCCTGTCCTGTGTATCCCGGCAGGACCACTCCCTACCCAGACTACGCGGCCGTATGCGGTTACTGCGCACCAATACCCATCGAGCTTCGGGAAGATCACGGTTATCTCCAGGTCCTCATTTATAACATGGGGGGTGAGGCCCGCAAATCCTATGCCTTTTTCACTAAGGCTTACCTCTATAATGGAGCCCCGGCGCATTGCCTCAATAAACCGGCCCCCCGGAGGTATAAACAACTCGGGCTCCGGCATACTGTTATTCGCCCCTTCGCCCTCAGGGACACCTTCTTTGACGAACAAATAAGCATTAACGCGACAGGATTCTCTTTGATTTTCCATAATCTCCTTCCTATAATTACAAATGATTTAGCGCCGATTCGGCATTAAAAATGTTATCTATATCGTCTGATGCATTAACGAACGCAACAAGAACCTCCGGCATAAAATGCTCAGGACGGCCTCTCTCGTCGCCTCTGACAATGGACTCTATCGCATCCTCGTGACTGTAAGCTCCACGATACGACTGCACGCTCCTCAAAGCGTCATAACAGTCGCATATTTTCGTAATGGCCCCCGCTACAGGTATTTGACTGCTGCTTAATGCGTTCGGGTATCCTGAGCCATCCCAGTTTTCGTGATGGCACAGTGCAATACTGGCAGCCATTTGACCGAAAGCTGACCTGTCTCCCGATAGTATCCTGGATCCAACCAGAGGATGCTCCTTCATGATGGCATACTCTTCAACAGTCAATTTCCCGTTTTTCTTCAGAATCACTTCCGGGACCATCATCACGCCAATATCATGGAATACTGCCGCCCGGGCAATGTGCCTTGAGAAATCAGGAGGCAAGTCCATCCCCGCCGCCACTCTGCCAGCCAAGCGCCCGACCCGGACGGTATGGCTGCGCAAATCGATATCCCTGTGCTCAGCTATCGCTGCGATGCGCAGGAGCTGGTCAAAATTGAAAATACCCTCCCCTGCCTGCTCGCCATAAATATTGTTGGCATGTTCAAGGTCACTCTTGCTGGTCAGGAAGGCCAGCCACTCCGCCAAATCGCTCATGGACCCCTCGACTATGCCTATTATGTCCTCTGACAGGTCAGGCTTCCCTTTCCTGAGCATCCTGAGCAGCTCCAGTGACGCCCATACAGGATTGCCGACTTTGTCCCTGATGCATTGCACATGGGCTACGTTCGCTGTGATGCAGGTCTCGTTGCATCGTGACATACACTGCGAAGGCATCCTGGAACTGTTAATTTCTTTATCTTTATCCATCATTTTCCTTGTCCATATAAATAATAATACCTAGCGTTCTATGTTTATTGTCTTTTCCGGGAACAAAGATTTTGCGACAGGATATATTTTCTCGGAAAGGTAATTATATTGGTTGTCCGTCAGCGTGTGTTCCGGATATCTGTCTCTATTGATAGTTATTGAACCATTATGCGCAACGATCGAGCTTGCCGTGAAAAAATGGAATGGGAACCCATCCGCAAACGCTGAATGCAGATAAGCGGCAAGCTGTTTCAGTTTCTGGGCCACATCAGGTGTAGCTCCCCGTACCACGACATTATATTCCGGTTCCTGCCATGGCAGCTTTGCGAAAGTATCAAAAGGGATCACTGACATTTCTCTTCCAACCCTCTGGCGCAAGGACTCAGCCGCAACATCTCTCCCTATTTCCTTTGCGTCCCTAATAGTAACAAGTGCGCACGCCGCCGAGAGGATATTGGAGTAATCTCCTCTCGTTACAAAATCCGCGTCTCTCAGTGTTGTCGTCCCCACTATCCTTTTGTATTTAGGGAATATAGACTTGAAAAATGAAATCTGTCCGTCTTTCGGCGGATCACCCCTCCACGAACTCGTTTTCCTGGCCAGAATCTTGTCGCCGTAATCGAACAGGTATACATTGCATATGGCAAGGGCAAATTCGTAACTTACGGGAGAAGCCGAGAGTTTGGCGAACCACTTGTTGTCCTTATCGCTTTGACAGAGGTACACATTAAACCTGGCGCCGTCGGAATCGTCCGAGTCCTTTATGATGGCAAGAGTTATCCCTATCCTGGTGGTGACATAAGAGTTGCCGTCAAATGGCGCCCAGGCGAAATCGTTCGTATCGAACAGGTTGATCTTGGAAAGGGCCCCAGAACTCGATGCCTCTGGCCCCATAACTTCAATTGCTTGCATGCCACTGATAGATCTCGGGTCAATCCTTATTGTACGCTCCCGATCTTCCTCCGGGGGGAGGGGATCATCCTTATCCTTATCCTTCGTTTTAGGTTTTTGGGGGTTGCTCTGAGCCCCCTCACCCTTAGTCCGCGCCTTCCTCTTTAGCAGGGTCCGGGACAGAACTTCAGCAGACGTGTTCATGTCGTAAAAACTGAGCAAGTCCTTGAGCGTCATAAGCCCGCTATTTTCTGAGTTGTCCACAAAATCAAGGAGAATACACTCTTTCTTTCCAGGCGATATCCTCAGCCCCCTCCCGATCATTTGGGTGTAAAGCCCAATACTCTTCGTCGGCCGCGCCATTACTACACAGTCGGTCGGCGGGTGGTCAAACCCCTCGGTAGCGATCATGCAGTTGACCAGCACCTGATGCTGTCCGGAACAAAACCCGTTCAATATCTTCTTTTGTTCGTCCTTGGCAAGCTTGCCGTGGAGGCCTACGGCATCAAAGCCATTCTGCCTGAACAGCCGGGCAAGCATCTCAACGTGGTTGACGTCGACCGCAAAACAAACGGCAGTCCTATCGGAAGCTTTCCTTTTGAATGTGTCCACAACCACTTCATTGAAGTCACCCTTCTGGACCGCTTCTGATAACTGTCTCAGGTCATAATCCTCCCCGCTGCGTCTTACTTTGGAGAGGTCAAGGGATGTCTCTATCGAAAACCCCTCTACCGGCGAAAGGTACCCCTCCATGATCAGACGGAATATCGAAATCGAGTACGTAATCTCTTCATATATGTCCCGCAGGGATTCTTTCTTGTTCATCCTGACCGGTGTCGCGGTTACGCCCAGATGCCTGTAGTCGGGATTCCCGGCATGGACTGCAGCGTAAATTTTCTTATAAGTGCTGGAATAAGCATGGTGACATTCATCAGTCACCACATAGTCGATTTTGGGGAGGTTGTCAAGCTGGTTTACGAGTGTCTGTACGGAAGCTATAATGATCCGGGATGAAAAGTCGTACTTGCCGGCCATTACCTTGCTCGTGTTTATCTCCGGCCATACGTAATGCAGCTTCTCATCGGCCTGGGTAAGCAGCGAATCCCTATGCGCCAGAATTAGGCACGTCGCGCCCGTCCCTTCCAGCGCGTCCCTTATGATTGAGGAAAAGATAATCGTCTTTCCGCCGCCTGTCGGAATTGCCACAAGCAGGGACTTTTTGCCAATGTTCCAGGATTTGTCGACTGCCTCCAGCACCTCAGTCTGATATGGGTATAACTGAATAGCTTTCACCACACCTCCGCGGGATCAAGATTGGCAGCGGCAACGCCATGAGGGAACTGGGCCGCAAACGCCTTGATTGTAGCAATCTCGGCAGTATAGTCACTTATGCCGGGAGTGTCCTGCTTAATCTGGACTTTCATGGCTTCGTATATATCTTTATCAGGCGGGTCAGTCGTAGCGGCCGCAAGGTAAAGAGGCGTCGCCAGGAAGCGCACAACTCCTTTGCCAGACCCTCCGTTTCTCAACTTCCTTATATGGACAAAGGCCTCCGAATAAAACCCCATGGAATTCCGCAGCCCTTCTATGGCATGAGCGTCTGCTTCGCCTAACCCGAGGTAGTTTATGGCTTTCAATACGCTCTGGAGCGGCTGCTTGAAAAAGACCTGATTGTCTATCTGGGTCAGACAGACTTCGCCCACACGCCCCATGTCCACTAAAACGGAGACATTCTGCGTCATGACCCCAATGCCTGTCCCGAAATGTCTGTAGGTCCTGAGCGCATTTTCCAAAAAAGCTGCGACATCGCCCTGCGAGTTGGCCGGAACTATCCTGTGCAGTTCATCAAGTATTACTCTCTTGCGCCCGGGTCTTTTTTTGACTATCTCTCCTATCATCAATATGATTGAAAGAAGCATATCGTTCATGAGCTCCGGGGACTGCGCAAGCCCGCTTATGTCGAAGATAACAAGGTTGTTGTTTAAATTAAAGGTGGAGTGCCTAAAGAAGTTGGCGTACTTGCCATCGCCAACGTAAAAAGAAAGCCTCTCGGCAAGCTTCTCCCCCGTAGTGCCGAAGTTCTGTTTGAGAAAGTTGCAAAAGTTTTCAAGTTCGGGCTTTCTCTTATATTCCGCTATTTTTGTAAAGGTGTACACAATGCATTTGTCTATGGTCGTGATCTCGGGATCTGAAAGAGGGTTCCCCCTATGGGACATTAACGATACAAGCCAGTTTGAAAGCATAAGGATTTTTTCTTTATCAGGGAGCTTTGTGTCTTCATCGACATCGCAACCAAAAGGGTTGTATGATACGGGCTTGTTCAGATCAAAAGAGATATACTCCCCTTTATACGCAGTACACGCTTTGTTGTAAGTGCCCAAAGGGTCTATGATGAATAGCATCTCTTTTTCGTAGAGGGCGACAGGCATCATTTTATTGATGAAGGACCCTTTGCCGGACCCCGTATCTCCGGTCAGCATGAAGTGCGGCGCCGGAGCGTCAAAAAAATCCAGGTATACCGGCTCACAGGTCCTCGATAGTCCCATAACTCCCGAATGCTCCGTGCCGAGCCACGACCCTGTCGACGGGATCATATGCGAGAAAAAGTGGGACGGCAGCTTGTAAGTCCGGTATAAATGGTTTTTGTTGTCGAGCGGAGCATAGTGGAACGGCAGGCTGATTTTGAAGAGGCTCTGTCCCAATATGTTGTCCGTAAGCATCGGCATTTCCAGATCCGCTATCTTAGCCTTGATCTTGCCGGCGCATTCGTTGGCCTGTTTGTAAGTCTCAGCTATATTGGTAATAACACAGGAAAAATGGAACATCTTCTTCCCCGCAATCATGTCCTTCTCAATAGTATCTACATCCCTCGCGATATTGGAATTGGCGTTGTCTTCCCTCCCGACAGGGTTCAGTATCCCCATGGCCGCGAAGTTGCCTTTCCATTTGAGGCTGTTCTTTTCCTTGTCCTGGGCAGGCACAAACCCCGATATGCATATATGAAGGTCGCCAGGGATGGTCATCAGGTTGTACATAATGCCCGGCTTTGTGAAGGCCGGCACCATGGTAGCCGCGCTTGTCCTGTAGTAATGGGAGTCGGAAAATACGTATTTGTCATCTGTAAAAGGGAAAACCCTGAGAAGCTGGCGGCCCAGGTCTATATCCGGGATATACCTTGGCGCAGACAATCCTTCCCTGAACATGCCTTTATGCATGAACTGGTGGAAATAGTTTATAAGGTCCTGAGCTTCGCGCCTTCTAAGCGGGAACCCGTGATTCTTGAACATCTGCTCGAACTGCTGTATCCTCGCGGTAAAAGTGGCCGCCTGTTCCTTGATGGGCATGGAACTCGACTCAAGGCTCTCCTTTTCGATTTTGCTGATTATCTTTTCCCCAATAGTGACTTTGCGCGGGGCGTTGAATACAAATAAGTGGAACCGCATTGTCCGAGGATATACATTCCTCTTGCCCCACAGCCCGATACGAGAACTGTCGTGCAGGAAGCCCACCTGTTCTGCATAGATGATATCGAGATAATTGTTCTCGTCTGTAATCGGCGGAGGCGGTGGGAGGTAGGCGCTGACATTGCGATCGGAATCGACGATAAATTGGAAGGCGTAGCCCTCAGGCAACTGGTTGATGGCGTCCTCCATCAAATTGGCGATCTCCAGTTTTTGCCCTGCCAGGCAATTGGCGTCATGCACAAATGTGGAATACTCGTACATTGCGCCTATATACCTGTCCGTGCTGTCTTTATCCCCTAATATGAACAGCCCAGACTCATCGTCAAATCCCCTGTAAGGCAATGCGTCACTAAAAGAAGGCAAGGTGCTGAAATTGCTCAAGACTTCGTCAATAGTGTCAAACCTTACGCCTTTCAGGTCGTCAGCGACAGTGCTTGTCATATGGTTATTTCTCCCTTCCGGCGCCGGTCCCCATTCCTTTTCTCGTCCGCCATCCCAGTGACCGACATAAACGCTTTGCGCCTGTCGCTCCTCCTTTTCTCTACGTTCTGGCCCAAAACTACGTCCTCCTGGACCACCGAATCCATTGTATTTATATACTCAGCTTGGTCGAAATATTGGGGCATCTCATGGGTTCTCCCTTCCCTGATCAGATTGCGGATGACTTCGTTGGGGAAAAGCGCCTCGACTGCCGCCATACGTCCGCCGCCTGGCTTTTTTACCAGCGTCTGGGCGACTACCAGATTGAGCACCGAAGCAATCTGCTGCTGTACGAGCTGCCGCTCCTGGGCCGGGAACAATCCATAAAGCCTGTCGACGGTCTTAACTACGGAGACAGTGTGAAGCGTCGCGAATACCAGATGCCCTGTTTCGGAAGCGTCGACCGCCAATCTCGCAGTCTCTTCATCCCTTATCTCGCCGACGAGTATCACGTCAGGGTCCTGCCTCAAGGCGTATTTGAGGGCGGTCGATATCTCCATCGTGTCACTCCCTATCTCGCGCTGGTTAACCAGGGAGGTGTCGGTCCCCTCAAAAAGATACTCAACGGGGTTTTCGATTGTGATAAGATGAACGCTTTTTTTCTTCAGCACATACCGTATCATTGCGGCGATCGTGGTCGACTTGCCGCTTCCTGTGGGCCCTGTAAGCAGCACAATGCCGTTTTTCATGTCCGCCACTTTCTTGAAGCTGGCGGGGAGTCCCAGCGTATCGATATCCGGGACGTTTGCCGGGAGTATCCTGAGTGCGATAGAAAGCTTCTTGCTGTTGGAGAAAAAGAAGTTTCCCCTCCAGCGCCTGTCGCCGAATGTAAAGGAGAAGTCGCCGTCGGTGCCTTTGTACCCGGCCAAGATGCACCGGTCGAGGAACCTGTTCATGTCCCCGATGTCGAGGACCCCGGCTTTTTTTACCCTTATGAGATCTCCATCGATGCGCAAAAAAGGCTCGGACAGCTCTGTTAAATGTATATCACTGGCGTCGCGCTTTACCCCTTCCAGAAGAAGTTTGTCAATATGGTTACAGCTATCTTGAGTCAACGAGATACCCCTCCTTGCGTAATTCCGCCTTGACGTTTTTAACGTAGCGGACTTTTCTCCATAGCGTATGGCTATGGTAATTGCCTATAGCGTCCCAAGTACTGCCATGCTGCGCTATCTCGGAGTACAGTATGTAGGCGGCGAGCATTGCGGATATGTACGGGTTCAAGAGGTCAGTCTTTTTATATCCGTACCGCCTGCCCCAGCTTATATAGTTGACCTGCCATGGACCGATATCGATGTTGTCCGTCTTTAGATGCTCCAGGTAGTAAACGGCCTCATAATAGTTGCGTGGGTGTATCGAATAGAACTTGCCGTCCCCCAAATTCACGCATAAGGCCCATGGGTTCCCGCCTGACTCTACCTTTTTGATTGATTTCATTATACTTTTCACCGGTTGGGACAGCCCGAACTTGTCGGAAGCGAGCTGCTGGGCCTCTTCTATCATCTCGTAGATGTTCTTTTGAGGCTGGACCTGCGCAACAGGGGCTTGCGCAGGTGAGTCGGATGGCTCGTAAGCTGGGGATGAGGCGCCCGTCGTTACTTCCTCCCCAGTATTATTATAGTAGGCTGTTTGATCTTCGGCATAAACGGGGGCTGCGAAAACCAAAACTGCCAAAAGGATGAGATGAAAGATGCTCATGTAAAAATAATACCCGGGAGAATGGTTTGTGTGCGTATCTGATCAAAGATTTTTTTAGGGGATTATAAACCCGCTAATTTTTATATATAAAGGATGGAGGAATAAAAATGCACATGCTGGATATTTTGGAAGCAAAGTTGCGGAAGTTGAGTTCTGCGGACGTACTGCCGGATGTTATAGCGGGGGTCGGTGTAATTGCAGCCTACGTGGAGGGATGGAAGTTTGCTGCGGTGTTGTCGGGCGGACAGTACGCAGAATTTTGCCCCTCCGTCGCTTTGGCAGTGTTCGTAGCGGCTTATGTTATTGCGTTCAGTAAATATTTCTCCGTCGATAAGAATTTTTACCTTAAACCTACTGCTCACAAGCTGTTAATGTATCGAGTCTTGCCGGTCGTCCAGGCTTTTACGGCGGGAATAATCCTTCATATATATAAATTGGACACGGTTGCAAATGCGTGGGGCGATGAAATTATGTTGAAAATGTGGACCGTCGTATTAGGGGCGATAATAATTTCAACGTGGCTTATCAGGTACTTAGCTCCAGCCTTTGGCAGAGCGCTGATGCCGATTTTTGTTTTCGTTGCTGGGACGATCGCGTCATCCGCCATGCTGCGATCCGTGGGGATGGAAAATTTCATAAATAACAATAAATATATTGCGGGATCAGCGAATCATATATTTGCAATGTTCGGGTCTACTTTCCCGCTTGGGGCAGTACCGATGCTGCTCTTATATGCCGCAAAAGCAGCTATTATTGCAGGCTTGTTGTACGTTTTTGCGCGGACTTACATGGTGTACAGCAGATGGAGTGGACATACGATAGGGAGCGCTTTGAACGGATTTATAGCCTCTATTATTGTCGTCCTTCCGTTTTTTTCAGGCGGGAGGAACGCTTTATTCGGGAATAATGTTGTCCCAAGCGTCATGGAGGGGATGACGTTCGCGCCGGCTACTCCATATTCATATTTGGTGTGGTCATGGATGCTTGCTAATTTTGTGACGATGATCCCGATGTTAAACAGGTTTAGAAAAATGCGCCCACGGAAACAGTATACAATGAAAAGGCAGGTGCAGAACAGTGCTCCTGCCCAAATTCAGCCGAGTCAGAGGTCTCAACAGCAGGAGGTACCGGTGCCACTACCGGTCGCAAGTCAGGTTACGGAAGAAAAACCTGAAGCAAGAGTGCCACAACAAGCGGGTAATGAAATGTTACCCCTTGAACAAAAGAGTGATGACGCGATAAATAATGTGCCTGTACCACGAGTCGTTGAGAGTCCTAGTAGTGAACCCTCATCTCCTGTTATTGAAGATAAGGAAAATCCAGTTGCCAAAATAGGCGAGGCTCCGCTAAATAAAAACAGAAGGGGTAACAAAATGGCACCCCCTTCTGATGAAAATAAGGATCTGTTACTTAGTAGCCTTCATGGTCAGAGAGACGCGCTTGATAAACTATGGAGAGGAGCAATTTATCCAGTGTTGAGCGGACAAAAAAAATTCAGCAATGCCATTTTATTGGGTCCGACTGGTGTAGGCAAAACAGAAACAGCTAAGAAGATTGCCGATATATTTTATGCTGGACGACTGCTGCGTTTCGACATGAACCAGTTTGGCACAGAGTTCGAAGCAACACGTTTGTTCGGGGCCGCCCCTGGCTACATAGGGTCGGATCGAGGGGGGAAGCTTCCCACTGGACTAAAACATAAGTCTCCGTGCGTAATCCTTTTCGATGAAGTGGAAAAAGCTCATCCCACAATACTGCAAACACTACTGCAGTTTTGCGGTGAAGGATATGCAGAAGACTCGAAGGACCAGAGATTTGAGGCTAACTCTTCAATTATAATCATGACTTCAAATATCTGGCCGGATAGAGCAAACGAGCTCTGGCAGATGTCCCAAGACAGGCTCAAAATCGCATTAAAGGGGTACATATCGAACAGGTTTGCTCAGACAGGGCCTGTTCAGCTATTCAGTCCAGAGTTTTTAGGTCGGGTCAATGCCGTAGTGCCGTTCAAGCCTTTTTCAAAAGAAATCGCAGCCCAAATCATCGCCGGCATGTTAGAAGCAGCCGCCAAACAGTATAACGTATCTATAGCAGAAGACAGCGATATGGCTATCGTGGATGCTATAGAGATAAATGAAGGGTTTCGCGGACTCCAAAATGCATTTGACGAATGGGTGACAAGTTTCCTCTCGAACATTAAGGTTATCCCTGTAGACTCGTTCCTTGGGATTGTCAAAAAAGGCGGGAAGGTCTATATCACTCTTGAAACTTTATCTGGCGAAGTGGTCGCACAAGAAATCAAAAAAATGCAAAAAGGTTACGCAATAGATGTGCAGAAGTTGACCGACTGGGAGAATTCCCCTCTTAAATCCGTGCTCGGTCAGGATGCCCAGATTGCAGAGATTGTTGATCACTTAAAAATCGCTGCATCAGGATTCGTGTCATCTCCACAACGCCCAATGGGAATATTCCTACTGGCCGGTCCAACTGGGGTCGGGAAAACCGAAACAGCCAAAGCATTAGCAAACTGGCTTTTTGATGGGAGACTGATCAAAAAGGATATGGGCGAGTACCAGTCCCCTTATGACGGGGCACGTTTATTCGGCGACAGGGGGAAAATGGGCGACCTGACTAAGGAGGTTCAGGAATCTGGGAACTGTGTTGTGGTTTTAGATGAGGTTGAAAAAGCGAACTCTAAAGTTCTTGATACATTACTTGCTCCCTTTGACGATGGACTTATGAACGATGCAGCGGTTAACCTGAAAGTCTCATTCAAGAACACAGTTATTATCATGACCACCAACCTAGCGCCCGAGAGCAATGAGGATCCAAGTGCGCTTGCAACATTACCATCGGACGAAAGGAGAGATTTATTCGCATATCACTTCAAGCCAGAACTCTTGGGTAGGGTAGACAAAGTCCTTATTTATAATGAACTTCCAGGAGAAGTGGTTGCATTAATCATTAGGAAAAGAATAGAGAAAATCGTAAAAAGAAAAAAAGAAGATGAGGGGATTGCAATAACGATAGAGGAAGATGTGTATGAGCGGCTTACACAAAATATACAGTCGTCAACTTATGGCATAAGAGGGGCGGACGAAGTAATATCTGCAACTCTCGGACGTGCCGTCTCTGAGATTTATGAAGCTGAAGCAATTCATATCTCTTTGCAAGATACTAAAATTGTTGCGACTCCAACATCGTCCCAAATTGTAGTTGTATAAGCATGACTTTGTTAAATAGGCAAGCACAAGATTTATTGTGCTTGCCTATTTTTATGCCGTGGCTGCGGTGACGAACTACCACAGTGCAGTCGTCCATGCAATCATAAACTTCTAAGCCACTCGTGCGGTGGTCAACGCAGACTACTGAGATTTGATATGAATTAGTTCCTTCTAAACCACCCGTGCGGTGGTCAACACTGTGTATCGCAGATGGGGAGGGCATCATATACTTCTAAACCACCCGTGCGGTGGTCAACGGCCGCAATTAGAGAGTATATCGCGGTAAAAACTTCTAAACCACCCGTGCGGTGGTCAACTGCCTCCTGTGCCTGTGTAGTCGTGGGATCGACTTCTAAACCACCCGTGCGGTGGTCAACCAATGGACGAAGGAGAAAAGACCTTTTGGAAACTTCTAAACCACCCGTGCGGTGGTCAACAACTGCACACTCGTTAAGTGCGCTGCGCCAATCTTCTAAACCACCCGTGCGGTGGTCAACCTCAGGGAGCAGGCAGGACTACCGGCGCTTAACTTCTAAACCACCCGTGCGGTGGTCAACGCGCTGGTACTGCCGAAGGGCCTGTTACGTGCCTTCTAAACCACCCGTGCGGTGGTCAACATTTATCGGCGCTTTCCGGCGCAGCAGTGGGACTTCTAAACCACCCGTGCGGTGGTCAACATCTGTTTTGTAGCCATGGCTTGAAGAGCAAGCTTCTAAACCACCCGTGCGGTGGTCAACATTCAGCCTCTCATGCCAATATGAATTTGAAACTTCTAAACCACCCGTGCGGTGGTCAACATATGTTGAGTTGCCCGGTCAGCGACGACAACCTTCTAAACCACCCGTGCGGTGGTCAACGAATGGGTAATGACCGTTGAACAGAAGGTTAGCTTCTAAACCACCCGTGCGGTGGTCAACCAGCAGGGACGGACGTAACAGCCTATTCACCGCTTCTAAACCACCCGTGCGGTGGTCAACTAATGATCGAGCGCATAAGCCGTTTTTTCTTCCTTCTAAACCACCCGTGCGGTGGTCAACGAAAAGTGCTTTCCCCGCCGGGGTTAGCTTGTCTTCTAAACCACCCGTGCGGTGGTCAACAAAATTTGGCAGTGTGTCGTATGTGGGATCATCTTCTAAACCACCCGTGCGGTGGTCAACGCAGCGCAAATTAAAACCCACTTGTTCACGCACTTCTAAACCACCCGTGCGGTGGTCAACGGAAGCTAGGGAGAAGAAAAGAGAACTCGAAACTTCTAAACCACCCGTGCGGTGGTCAACGGCGGCTGTGGACATATTCACGCGAACAGATACTTCTAAACCACCCGTGCGGTGGTCAACTTTGGGAGCCGAAAAAGGGGGATGTATTGCAACTTCTAAACCACCCGTGCGGTGGTCAACCTAAAGCTTCCAAAAACTTGCCGTCGGGGGTACTTCTAAACCACCCGTGCGGTGGTCAACCTAAAACTACTCAAAGAGGCCCGTGTTTTCCGCTTCTAAACCACCCGTGCGGTGGTCAACGGGTAATGTTCTTTGAAAACGATAAGCGGGTACTTCTAAACCACCCGTGCGGTGGTCAACAGAGACGGGAACTGGTTAAACCGGCAGATCATCTTCTAAACCACCCGTGCGGTGGTCAACAACCCATGCTGACAAATAGGCAACTCCCATAACTTCTAAACCACCCGTGCGGTGGTCAACCTGTGCTCGAAGGACGGCACCGTTTTAATTCACTTCTAAACCACCCGTGCGGTGGTCAACATTTTTTAAGGCCAAACAATTCGATCTGCGCGCTTCTAAACCACCCGTGCGGTGGTCAACGCTTGCTTTTACCGTTGTCGCGGCTTTTGCCTCTTCTAAACCACCCGTGCGGTGGTCAACTATACTCTATGTATCGCAACTAATTGAGAAAGAACGGTAAATGTCAGCTTTGCTAATTTTACCCCAAAAGCACAAAACAGGTTAAAGTATTCTTTTTTTGCATAAAATAGAGGGCTTGATTCTGGTTATTCCAAATACAGGTGATGCTAAAGCATCCTCTTGTTTATCGACTAAATACTTATCTATTGTAACAGCCATGTACCGCTTGGAAAATTCCTCGTCGTCTGCTTGTAACCCCACTTTCGCGGAAATCTCAATAGCTATATCCTGTAACATTTCATCTGTAACCATGAGCGTTTTATATGATTGCGAAATTGGCAAAAAGGTTCTCGGTGTTGGCCGTGATACTTCAGTATCCCCTTTCTCTTTCCATCCATCTTCTACTAGGTCATAGTACAAAACCACCTGATCTTGGCCTGCGCGAAATTTCGTATAATGATACTGTGAAAACTTAAAACGATCCTCGTCAATAAATGGTGAAAATTTGCTTTGGAAGTATTCCTCTATCCTCTTACCTTCCCATTGCGGCAGATCATCTTGTTTTACTAGGACATGTCCATTGTGCGGGGTAGCAACAACTCTAGGAGCTATTTCCCTGCACTCGTGATTTGTAAAAGGAGGATACCCAATTTCTCCTCCAAGTTCAAACCCAGGCCGAGTAAAAACGTATTTACGGTCTTTCTGCATTTCTGCACAATTGCGGTTCATCACTACAATATTATATCGATCTTCTCCAAGAACTTTTCTGCGGTGCCTGTTAATCCTCCCTATAAGTTGGATAAGCGAGCGAGTGCTCGATGGCTCTAGTATTCCCCAATCGAAATCATGATCGCGCCCGACTTCTTCTACAGGAGATGCAACGACGATTACCATCGCATCTTCCACCCGCATTTCTGTTGCAAGAGACATGGCCTGTTTGCAGAAGAAAGATGCTAGGAATGGGTCAGGTTCACTAGGCTTGTGCCCTCTTTTTAACGCCTCATCCAGTTTTTTCTCAACCCACGCTCGGACTGCAAGGGGAAGGTTCGCATGATACATCAGCACTTTTATCGCAACATCCTGTTGCAGTGAGGCTATTTCGGCTAATTCCAGTCCAACATGCACGACATCTTGTACGTGAGCGAAACGCACAAGCCCGGCAGATACCCGGCACCCGTTACTTTCTATAAAATTTTGTTGGTGAAGTTCCTTGGCGGCTTTTAATATATCACCAACGTCCTCAATGTCGAGAATTTTCCCGCGGTGGATCTGATTCCTTTCGGCGGACTTAGCTATGATGCCAGCAGTTTTATGACACCATGATTCATATTGAGGATTAAAATCTTCCATAGTTGAGACTGCTGTGGTAACCTGCAGTTTATCAGAAATAAACATTGCATCAACCGACTTTTGTGCCCCACTAAGTCCTGCGAATGCCTTCCAGCCAGCGAGATATGCTTCCATCATGGGATCAATGATTTCCGGCATTGCAGTTGCAGTTGAAAGTATGAGCCTTCGTCCAAAGAGGCCTACCACATAGCATAACCGTCCAATTGTGCACAGGTCTTCAAGGTCATATCCATCAACCTCATCAATAAGAATGTCCGAAGACGCTATGCGTAATTGCGGCAAAACATGCTTAGCCCGGCGCCAATCTGCCGCTGAAGCAAGATAGTCTGTAGTGCAAACAAGAACGGGTGCCCCAAGCAATTTCTTTTTATCCGTGGTTTCAGTGTCAGCCGCAAAAACTGGTGGGATTTCAAAACTTACTTGTGACAAAATATCAATTTTTACATCGTCATCGTCACCGTCATGGAGAGCCTTTACCTCGCGAGAACCAATCAGACAAGCCATATTTACATTAGAAAAGCCGCATTCTTTTTTATAAGCGTCTGCGGTCTGAAGCGTCAATGTCCGTAATCCAAGAAGCGTTGTGAGTCGCATTGGCCCATCTCCAGACATCAAACTAGCAATTCGTGCGCCCATACGTGTTTTCCCGCTTCCAGTTTGTGCACCCAGGACCACAAACTTCCCGCGGGCTACTGAATCAGGTAACGCCATAACGTCAGAAACAACACGCGCTGCGACGTTTTGCCACTGGTAATGCTCACCGTGCGAAACCCGTTCGAGTTCTACCCGGTCCTCCGCCCATACTCCAGGAAGATGCTGCGAACATCGAGGTAATTCACGTAGGGCAATTTTGGCACGTTCTTCAACCATTGTTGTATGCCAAGATAGCGAATGCCGGGCTTCTCCAGCTTTCGCAGGCCTGGACTTCGCATATAACGGCACGACAGGCTCATTGTAGAAATCTGGGATAGCAGCAGACGCAGAGTGGTCTCCTACCATAAGGGACAAACGAAGCCACGCAAACATACCGTATGCAAGACCTGGGGGCAAGCTGACATCTTTATTAAATTCTCTGCTGATTTTTTCAGAAATAAGCGGGTCAGTTAAAAGGTCGTACTTCGCATGGAGACTTTTTTTGTAATCGCCTTCAGTGCATGGCACGTTCAAGTATTCTTCTGCCGTCAGATCACCATTCTCAAGTTTTGGAGAACGATGGTGCGTTGTAATCAGCCAACCTACTAACTCGGCAATGGTTTCAGGTGTTTGGTCATAAGGGAAATCAGGCTTTGTATCAGAGTATAACGTGTTGATTTGCCTGAATGCTTCGATAACACTGGAACTGCCTTCCATGCGCTGATAAAGCAGGGCGGACAACAGTTCGTGCCGAATGGGATCAGGATCATGTTTGCCATGATCAAGTTTCCCCTGGTTCCAAATGCTCGACTTGCCGATATCGTGCCAGAGACTGGCTACCGACACAATCTGCCTCATCAATGGCATAGCCTCCCAAGGAAGTCTTATTTTGAGCATTGCATGACCCCTGGAACTTGTAGATATCGAACAAGAACCGTCCTTGCCAAACTTAATACGACGGCCTACTATAAAGCTCAGAGCAAGTCTTCCATCACGGATAACATGACAAGCTACTGCCGTCGCTTTTGTTGCATTTCTGAGCAATCCCGTCCTTACCGCTTCCAATCCATCCTCAGTAATCGATGCGGACCATGCAAAGTCACCAATGCGTTGTGCATAGAGATCGAGTACTCTGCGGGTTTCTTCTATTGACTCTCCAGAACAGCGTGAGATAAAAACAACTTTACGCATTAGCTATCAATCCTTTGACTTCCTCAAAAAGGATGTCCAAAATTTTCATATGATGAATTGCTTCAATTACCGCTGCTCGGCAGCTGTCTTTAGGTTGGTCAGTAATAGATGTAAAGAAGGCGATAGGTAAGCATAGCCCGTCCTTTATAAGGTCGGCAACGTCAAACACAAGCCCTCCTCTCCGTGTTTTCCCGTGGAGCACCGCAAAGGCAAAGGATATTCCAAGTCCATGTAGGGCTATAGCGGCACAACCGTATGCCAGATAGTTGGCATGGTCAAGAAAGCTGTTCGCTAGGTCGCTGCTATCTCTTTTGCCCTCCTGCCTGCTAAAATCATTGAGTTTGGGTCCAGCTGCTTTGGCAGCTGCAGCATACATTTTTTTTGCAAATCTACCTTCTGCTAAACAAAGAGCCTGTGCAGATTCGGACTTCTCTATATCGATAAGAAATTGCCCTTTCGGTTTCTCCATACTGTAACTGTCTAGCCCCAGTTGATTCGCAGCACTCGATTTCTCCCACAGCCTCTCGGTGAGATCAATTCGGCGTCTAAGCAAGTTCTTCGCGGTCTCAAGCCTTCGTTTCTCGTCGAAGAACATCTTTGCCCATGCCTGCATATATTGGGTTGGCCGGTATTCGTCTTGGGATGTAAGAGCGAGGAACGTCTCTTCTGAAGCCGAAACGAACGGCGAGCCTCCCCCGCCTGTAAATGCCACGATGCACCTGTTGTCAGCAAGTATCCTAGCCGCGTCTCTCGTGATACTGGTCCCCTCGCCCATAAGAAGCATACTTGTATTTGCGGCGGGTAGGTTGTACTCCTTATACAGAGCCCCCTCTGCCTGTAAGAGCACAACGCGACCGCCATCAACTTCGACCCTGGCGTGTTCGATCTGAAAAATAAAGCCGCGTTTTGAAAGTGGTATTGAAGGCAATCTTTCCATCAGAACACCGGGACCGGCTGTACACAGCTAGAATTTGAGAGGCCAAAAGACCCAGAAAGAAGGCTATCACTGTTTTTGACTTTATCGGCAATATTTTTTTCTACAGGGAATCGTCCTGTATATATATAAGCAATATGCCCTGATGTGCTCTTACTTACATGCTTAAAGTGAGGGTAAATTGATGGCTGTCGTAGACGGGCTACAATTTCATCTTCAGTTAGCCCTCCTTCAGCCAGTGCTGAAACTTTTTTGTTAAAAGGGCTCTGGTTCAAGCCCTTTTTCAGTATTCGGCGAACTTGCGCCGGGGTTGCCTTATCCGCATTGCGAACTCTACAAAACTGTTCATACTCGGATACGCGGAACCAGGGTACCACCCTAACAGGAGATACAGAACAATGGGCCGCTAAAACACGTTCAACAGGAGTACACGTAATATGTCTCTTAAGTGCTTCTTCATCAGATGTAAAGATGCGAAGAGTCTGCCCGAAATTCGCAGGGCTTTTCTTCGCCTCTGCATGTTTAAGACCAGGGAAAGCCACTGCGTACCGATGCCCGTGTGCTGCTTCGTGAAGCCTACTAAGAAGCAGAGAAAGAATAAAAAGATTGATTGTGAGATCATCTCTATCAGCTGGTGGTAAGGTTATTTCACAATATGACTTAATCATCGATTACCCCTCAGCCTCAAAAAGACTGACAGTTCTGCCAGCCTTGCTTTTTGCCTCTATTTCCAATGCGGCAGCGGCTTCTTCTTTTTGCTGATCTTTCGTATTGCTCTTCCTCTCGTCTTTTGTACCCATAACAACGCCACGAACAATGCACCCCATAACGAATATGCTCTCAGGCAAGGAGAGAGTCGATGCGCCACTTTTAAATTTAGGGAGTAACGAATGGATACTATCCTTGTGCCCGTCGGATCTCATAGCCAGTCTATACCGCACTGTCCCTCCTTTAGGGTCAACTGCAATAACATCATCAATACCTAATTCATTAGCGTGCCAGGCATCATACGAACGAAGCGCATTGCCAATCTTCTCGGCGGTAATTCCCACGCTGTCAGCCCTTTGCGAAAAAGTTGGGATACGAAAGAACTGTTTGCCAAGTTTGGATTTCCCTCTCATAACGTCTAAAGGATTAAACACCTGCGAAGGCCAGACTTCAGCGCCGGAGAATAAAGTAAAAAGCCCTGTGCAATGGATAGTCAAAACTCCAGGATGGCCTCCTCTGAATGCGGAGTCGATGTCCGACGCAAGCTCATTGATGTAGTCATTTTTGTCCTGATAAGGCTGTTTTATGTCGTTTGCTTCTATCACCGCATTGCGTTTTACTGGATGCAATGGCCATTCATGCGCATCCCCAATGGTGATTGATTTTGAGTTGCCCCATGTGATATTTACTTTAATGCTGCTTGCAACGTCACGATTGCGCCATCCCCAGGAGGCGTTTAGTAAATTAAACGCATAAAACTTCGAAATAAGCGAAAGTGGCGAGGCGTCTTTTTTGTCGTCAATCTGGTTTTTAATCGCCTTCTCTATATCGGCGAAGAATGCAGGGTCACTGGACATATCAGCCCTTGCCTGTATCGGTAATATTCGGGCAGTGAAGTCTATTTTGAGGATACTGCCTTCTGAGGGAATTTTTGCCTTCTCGACTAAGGTAAGATTCCCGGAATCGGTCGCATCACGACCCCTTACTCTCTGTGCCCGCTCAGTATCATATGCGGCTGTTGTCCTCATGCCATGCTCTCTTACATAGATTGGATATTCTGTGCCTGCATCATCAACAGATACCATGCTGCCATCCGAAATTTCTACAGATCTGCGAAAGCTGAATACTTCAGGGAGATCGAGTTGTTGCTTGTGATCCTTAGGGGGATTACCTTTCTTTGCCGATCTAGTTGTCGTGTCTTCCATAATTGCTTACTCCTCCTGTTTTGCTGTGGTAAATAATATAAGATTATTATCATGAGTGATCTCCCAGAGAGCTTTCTGCCAAGCATCAAGCCCCCTGATGGACTGAAACTGTACTGCTCCGACAAGAGGGTCTGCAAAAGCGTGTGCGTAGCCGCCCCGAGAACCGGGCCTCGCAGTTGGCTCTTCCATTAAGTGGAAACCTCGTAAGCATGGGGTAATCCAGCCTTCGCTCCCCTGATCCTTTGTTCTAACCGCTACTACATCAATAAGGTACCCCAGTGGGTCAGTGCACCCATCAGGGAAATCGTAAGGGAGCATGGCAAATCCCGAAGGGCACTTATGGATCGCTGAAGCCATGTCTGCTTCTATGCCAACACTGGCCCTCTGAATCACGCCGCCGGAAAAACGCATTGTAGCTACGGTATTAAGAATATCGTCTTTTTTGATTGTTTTGATATCCCCGTCAACGCCAAAGATTATTGACACCCTCATATCAGCCCTGGGAATATCCAGTTGGGTCCCACTATTTTTACCTCCCTCTTTGGAGTCGCGGTCAGCGCTCCTTAACATGTTGTAGGCAATAGGCCCATATGTATGCCTAGCACGATCCTGATACCAATGGAAAACTGCAAGAACGCCTGTGGACTGCCTTAGCTGATGCTTCAGGCAAAAAGCATGAGCAAACCCAATAAACGTAAATGGCGTAGGGTGCCCATATACTATTGAAGCGTTCTTCGCACCCGCTCCTGATACATTAATGGTAATCCTAATTGCTTGCATGCAGCACCTCCCTCACAATCTCGCGCCAATAATTTTTCATCTGGTCAGGGATCGCTGATGTATCACCGGTTAGCCAAATGACAATAGCATCTACCAATTTGCCGAGATGCGTTCGGTATGTGGCATGATTATTCTCAAAATCATTAATCCTTAACCCATATTCCCCTATGATCCTGGCGAAGTATTTAGCAAATTCCCGCACTAGCTTGTCTTGTTGGTCCCTCTCAATTGACAAAGCCCCACCGGATGAAATAAGTTTCTGCCGTAATTTGTTCCAATACTTTGTTTTTTTTCGAAACGAGCCGTCAAAGAAAGGGCTCTGGGCGGATAAGGACATATGAGCGCTTTCCCTAACCCATGCTGATGGATTGTTAATGATCAACCACCTGGTAACTGAGAAAACGTTGCGAGACGGCGGAAGCGCATGAAAAATAACAGTCTGCTCGCCTCCTTTTAAAACGTTTGTCAGGTTTCGGAGGTTAGTACCGGCATTTGCAAAAATTCGAGAAGATCGGATAGTCCCTAGAGTCGCGCTATCTTTCTTTTTATCATTCCAGTCTTTAATACGAGAGCTTATCTCGCCAATTAATTGAGCACATGGAAGTGGAGTTATTGAAATATACTGACCTTCAGCGCTTTCTGCCTGCGGGTTTGGCATTAACACTTGCGGCAAACCAAAATGCAATGGAACAGTCGCGGACGAACGACAAACAGCCTTTGCCGCTGATCTCTCCGCTTTTTCTATCTCATGAGAAACTAAACTGTGGATATCTTTTGGGACTGAGATACCTACAGGCAAAACATAGTGCCCGCAATGCTTCGCAATGTGAAGCATCCTTTTTACAACTGGAATATCACTTGCGCCACCTACAACGCAGTCCATGCTGTCCTCTCTACGCAATAGGTGGGCGCCAACAAGTGAACAGGACGGCTGACGCTCCGGTAGTGTCGGTCCGACATTCCCTGCTTCAGGATGTGTCAGTTTCAATGAATGGCTTGATAGCCCTGCGTAGCAAAGCGTCATCTTTTCTTCGGACATTTCTTGCAATATAAGATCCGAATTAATCATCCCTGGATAGAACCTGTCTATTAGCGACTTAACACCCCTTTGTATATGTTCGATAGTTTCTATTTTTTTCTTAGGATTGATTTCTTTTAGCTCGGATATGAAATGGTCCCGATGTCTTTCTACCCCCCCATTACAAATTAAATTGAGCAAATTAGTAGATACCTTAATTTCTGTGTCATTAGTCATCTTTTTCGTCTTTGCCTCCTTGAGTTTCAGATGTCCTTAAATAGCTCTAAAATTACATCTCCTGTCTCTTTATGAGAAAATCGGTAGCCTTTGTCAAGCCCGACTGCACAAATATTAAAAATATTTCTCAGTTTCACTATTCCCTTCCTTATTGATTAGTACCCCTCCATTAGTCACTTTCCCCCTTTACTAGATTCCAGTCTACATAACCTCTGACGCAGTCGCTCAATATCAGCCTCTATGCGCTCGCTCTATCTGCCTTGAGAGCCATTGCAACTGGAGACCAATACCGAGCCCCTGCATCGGTACATCAACACGACAGCCATGCTGCTGTATAAGAGGCACCAACCTCTCCCTATACCGCTCTCCAGCAAGAATTGTTACGTAATCCCCTGGACTAAGTCGCTGGCGAAGCACAGACCAGACTCTGTTTGCCCACTCGTCCCGCTCTTTACGTGATTTCTTGCCCAGTGCCTCTTCGTACGGACCAATAACATCTGTTGGCTCAACCAATCCATGCTTGGCAGACAGTATGAACCAGGAATCGCAACGTTGTTCGACAAACGCCCGCGATTTGACGAACAACCCAGAATTGTACAAATTCTTCGCCTCGTCGGCACTCGTCCTCTTCTTCCGGGAACATGCTACCAGTCCAATGTGAACCATCTCCCCCTCAACATGCATCTAAAAATGTATTTCCGATATCATTACCGCCCCACATTATAATAATACCGCTTGATCGCATAAAAGCCATTGATATTCTTGACTTCTAGGCAGACAGGAAGACAGGAAGACAGGAAGACAGGCAGAAGTGCAAGGCGTTGAAAAATATAGATAGGGAGATTAGAGGACTATGAAACGTGTGAGAATCTACTTCAGCAGTTTTTGCACCTGAGCAGGCAGTTATGCTCTTTTGTCGGGTTTGAAGCAGGATGGCTTTTTGTTCGCGAACTTGTACCAGTCGGTCTTTTTGTCCTCTTCGGTCACTTCGTGCGCGCCTTGATGCTTCAAAAAAGCATCAATACCTTCTATTGTTGGGGTTGCTTTAGCGAATTCAGCTACGTCAGATGCTCCCGGACCACTTCTGATTCTTTGGAAGAGGATCGTATCTCCTATGCCCCGATAAATCAGAACGCACTCTGGTCCCAAGTGAAACTCCCCACCGCCAGGCGAGGCAGCACCTTCCCGGCTAAGCCACTCAAGATTCCGGAGCCTTTCCATGCCTTTGCGGATATCTTTAATATATGCACCTTGCTTCTTGCAATCCTTATCAAATCTGGCTGTAGTTTGAATTTTAAACACTCCCTTATTTCTCCAGGGAATCAAGCAAATTATTTGTCGCATCCTCGGTATCAGGGTCTTTCCCCTGCAAAGCCAACTTCAGCCTATGCGCTCTTCTGATATCTGCAGATAAATCGACCACTTTCCCCTCTGATCGTTTCCTCAGCGCCGAACTTATTGCCTCTCTTAAAGCGGGATCCGTTTCTTCCATGAAGTCCTCCGTTGATTTTTCATCCATTGTTGTTCTCTCTGCTTCTCAATTATACCCACGGTATGAACAAACTTCAAATGATTTTAAACCCCACAACCTGTTAAAATAGATCAAGCAGTATTTTGGCATGAGAGTTTGTGGTTATATAGAATCCTCACGTTTATCCCGCCGCCAGCGAGGTTAAGTCTATATTTTTTGCGCTCCACTAAAAATATTTTTACATTCGAGTTTGACAAACCCTTCCAGCTTTTTATAAATGAATATGGAGGAACGAAAAATGAAACCAATGATAATGATAAAGTATGAAGAGGGACAGCATGAAAACGTACGTAACTGATACTTCCATCTTAATGGATCATCCAAACCTTTATGACCGCATGAGCAATTGCGTCGTGGTTGTGCCTGTTACCGTTATTGGCCAGCTTGACGGACTTAAAAACAGTACCGACCAAACCCGAGCCAATGCAGCTCGTGCCGCTTCCAGCGTCCTCGATCGTCTTGGCGCTATGGGGGACATAAGAAGTGGGGTAACTATAGGGAACAATGTTACCGTTAGGACAACCGTTGATTACGACAAGATCGATGACGGTACTGGTAACCTGTCTGACGACAAGATCATCGGGGTGGCACTCAGGATAAAAAAAGAGGGCGAGGACGATGTAATACTCAAAACAACAGACAAAAACATGCGGAATGTCGCAAGGGCTTACGGGATACTGTCGGAAGGCTTGAGCAATGAGATGAGCAACATAAGATATGATACAGCCTCTGTTGACAGAACAAGCGGATATGACAGTGCAGCCACGCCTTATAGCAATGACTCTGACATATTAAAAACGATCGCAAGAAAGTTCGGCGATACTGGAGTAGCGGCTGATGCCATGATGGCGATAGGGATGATAATAATTTTCCTATTGGGATGGCTGATTGCTTCCAGCATGTTTTATATCGCTGATGGCACTCATACACATCACATTGCAATGTTTCAAGACAGGTTCGCTACAGGGCTGCGCAATAACGGGCATACCGGAGCTTGTTGCGCTATAGCTTTTGCAGCATTTATGGTGTCATATATAATCGCATACAGTAGGCACTTTATCGAGAGTGATGGCTTATACGGCATCCCTTCCGGCAACAGGTTGTTTACGTATCGAGCCATTGCTCTTGTGCAGGCGTTTACTGCAGGAATAATCCTTAATGCATATAGACTCCTGCCAACAACCATGGATTTCAACCTGGACGTATATGCTCATAGTGATGCAATTATGTTTAAAATGTGGCTTATTGTACTGGGTACAATCACGATTTCAACATGGCTTATCAGGTTTATACGCCCGGCATTTGCAATAGCATTTATGCCCATAGCAGTGTTTTTATTCGGGACGATTGCCTCGTCTGTGGTACTAAAAAACAGCGGCGCACAATATTTGATTGATAATCATCAGATTATTGAAACATCCGCAACACACATACTTACTCTTCTTTACAACCCTCTGCCATTAGGAGTTGTACCTATTTTGCTATCGTATGCTGTAGCTGCCGCCCTCTTTGCGGGGCTGTTTTATGGTATAGCGCGCCCTTACAAAGTCTATAGCAAATGGGGCGGACATCAGTTGGGTGGGGCTCTAAATGGTTTTATAGCAGCAAGCCTTGTTATGGCGCCATATTTTGGGGATCATAAAAGCGCTCTTTGCGGAGGCAGCACTATACTGAGTGTTGTGGATGGAATAGCATTTACCTCTCCCACCCTGTATTCATACCTGGTGTGGTCTTGGATGATCGGCAATTCTCTAACATTCGTGTCGATTGCAAACAAGTTTAAAACCATATACCGAAAGAGACGGGCTGCTGTCCGCCAGAACCAGCGCACAGACACTCTACAGCATTACCCGCAGGCCTCTTATAACCTACAGGCACGACCGGTGATTGAAGAGAAACCTGCGAACGTTGTAGCCCCTCCGTCTGAAGAAAACAGAGAGCGGTTCCTCAACAGCCTCTATGGCCAGCAGGATGCACTTAAAAGACTGTGGGACGGGACTCTTTACCCTGTATTGAGGGGGCAAAAGATTTTCGGGAATGCTATCCTTTTGGGACCCACAGGGCTTGGCAAGACGGAAACAGCCAAGAAAATAGCAGACATCTTTTATGGCGGCAGGCTCCTGCGTTTCGATATGAACCAGTATGGGACAGAGTGGGAAGCAACAAGGATGTTTGGGTCTGCACCCGGGTATGTCGGATCGGACCAGGGAGGGAAGCTCCCAACCGGACTGAAAGATATGTCTCCCTGCGTGATCCTTCTTGATGAAATAGAAAAGGCTCACCCTTCTATACTTCAAACGTTGCTGCAACTCTGCGGAGAAGGTTATGCTGAGGATTCGCGGGGGCAAAGGCATGAAGCTAACCAATCGATTATTCTCATGACATCAAACATATGGCCCGGCAGAGCTAACGAACTCTGGACAATGGCGCCAGACAGGCTTAAGAAAGCGTTGCAGGGATACATATCGCCTCGATCTGCGCAAACAGGCCCTGTGCAACTGTTCAGCCCAGAGTTTCTTGGCAGAGTCAACACGGTATCTGCTTATAAACCCTTCTCGAAGGAAATGGCATCAATTATTATATCTGACATGATGAAACAAATAGCTTCCCAATACGGCATAACAGTGCTAGATGGAAGTAGTTCGGCGATTGTGGACGCATTAGAGATATCCGGAGGATTCAGAGGGTTGCAGGATGCCTTTGACGATTATGTAAGAAGCCTGATTTCAAGCGTTGGAGTCGTACCCCAAAATTCAACTCTCGAAATCACTAAAAAGTCCGGCAAAGTTTATATTAATTTAAAAACAAACGATGGGACGATGATTGCTCAAACAGTCAAAGACATTCAAAAGGGGTACGCTTTGGACACAAAGAAGTTGCTCGCCTGGGAGATTTCACCCCTGAAAGCGATCTTTGGCCAGGATGCACAGATTGCTGAGATCGTTAGTCATCTCAAAATTGCGGCATCAGGATTCGTGGCGTCCCCAAATAGGCCAATGGGGATATTCCTATTGGCTGGACCGACAGGCGTGGGCAAAACTGAAACTGCCCGGGCGTTGGCGACATGGTTGTTTGATGGTCGGCTAATAAGGAAGGATATGGGGGAATATCAAAGCCCATACGATGGAGCCCGGTTGTTCGGCGACAGGAATAAAATGGGCGACTTAACAAGAGAGGTGCAGGAAGTCGGCAATTGTGTCGTTCTTTTAGATGAAATAGAAAAGGCTAACCCACAGGTCCTCAACACACTGCTCGCTCCTTTTGATGAAGGGGTTATGACTGACGCGGCGGTCAATGTTAGCGTCAGCTTCAAAAACACGATCATTATCATGACTACCAATCTTGAACCTGACAGCAGCGATGATCCAAATACTCTCGCGGAACTCTCAGATGACAAAAGGAGAGACCTCTTTGCGTATCACTTCAAGAAAGAATTCTTGGGAAGGGTAAACAAAGTGCTGCTTTACAACGAGCTTTCTAAGGACGCTATTGCCGTAATTACAAAAAGAAGAGTTGAGCAGATTGTTGCCAGAAAAAAAGAAGACGACGGGGTATTAATCAGGGTAGACAATGATGTGTATACTTACCTCTCAGAAATGATCCAATCGTCGGATTACGGGGTGAGAGGAGCCGATGTAGCGATTGCAAACTTTCTAGGGTCAGCCGTCGCAGAGACGATTGCAGCTGATGAGATACATATCTTATTGCGCAATAACCAGGTTGTTGCGGAGAAGGTGTGCTAGTCCTGATTCCCAATCAACATCGACACTCTGAGCCTCGCATAGACGGACTCCATCAAACTCTCCCGTCTCTACCATCGTGTGCTAAACAAGAAAACGGTTCCCTCGCATAAAAACCGGGGGGAACCGTTCACAGATAATCACTCTATTTTTGAGTTGTTAATTTTCTATCTGGCTGCGCTTTGCATCCTTGATGCTCCTCCACCCCTGCCATTTGCAACGTTCTGTGCTTCCATCGCAAGCCCAGTCCCTTTAAGTCCGGAAACCGAATGAGTTTTCTTCCCCATAGAGATATATGTCATTTTGCCCTCTGCCGGCATTTCCCTTCCTTTTCCGTCAACCCCTTTCGGTGCCCCAAGCTCCACTTCGCCGCCTCTGGTTGTAATTGAGGCGTTATAAGCATCGCCATTTCTAAACCCTGAAACCATGTCCTTACAAGCCTGCGCATCTCCGGGCGACGATGGGGTAAATGCAGTTTCTCCTGGAGTATAATTGGTTTGTCCACGTCCCCCACCGGTGTGAGAACCCTTCCCATCGCCAAATTCCACGCCGTACCTTGCACCATTAGAAATATCCTTGCCAACGCCGCTAGCTTTTTGCTGTTCGATTGATGAGGTGTTCGGGTCGGCAGAAAACGACCAAGAACCCTTATTGTCTGGGGTAGCAAGGGCTTTTGTTTGATCCCCCTTTGTGTCTGTAAGTGTAACAGGTTGGGATACTCCTGGTTTAGCGTTCTGTACTTTACTATTTAGAGCAGATGCGTCGGATGTCTTAGAATTGGGAACAATACTTGTAGCTTCGCCTGTTTTTATAGCATCAACGCTGAATGCCTGCCCACCATTCAAAGATGGATCCTGCACTTGGTATGTTGCGCCTGTGGTCCCCTCAGCAGTTTTAACCGCATCACTTGCGCCAACCATCCCGTTTCCGGTCAGCATACCTGTTTCTACGTTGGCCTTAAGCGGTAAAGGCTCTTTTGGGGAGCCGTCATTCGTGCTGCTGGGAATACCTTGTAGGTGGTTGTCAAGTTCCTGTAACGACGCACTGTTACTGGCAAGCCGCCCCTGCTCCGCCTTCACATCTGGCTCGTGTCCGGCGGATATGAGACTCCCACCACCAGATTGGGAAGGACTGCCAGAATTCCCTGCTGCCTGCTTCCCCTTTGCGCCTGATCCTGATCCCGCTGACGGGATGCCCCCGGCGCCGCCAGGGTTGGGAGTGCTCAGGTTTTTCAGCACCCCTGGGCTGTTTAAGGACTGAAGGGAAGAAACGTCACGGGCGCCTCCTGCGAGGCTCTTGTCCGCCTTTGCGGTAGCTTCTTTTTCCGCAAGCGCAGCTTTGCTGGCGGACCCACTTGCCCCCTTGGAACCACCTACGACTTTACCGAGAACCCCGGCTGCCATCAAAGCACCCGAGACAACAGCCGCTGAGGCGCCCGATAAGCCCTGAAAATGATTCGGGCGTTGGCCAAACATCAAAAAGCTGGCCAGTGCCGGCACCATCATGACTATCGCAATCTTAGCAAGATCTGTTAGCGCGGAACTTAAACTGAATAGGCTGGCGTTCAATAGTCCTGTTTGCCCCATTCTCCAACTAAACCCGTCCACAGCTTGGATTATGATTGGAATGAGACAAAGCCACGCGTACCCTTCTATATACGTAATTAATATTCCCCATTGTCCAGGGAACATCGCTCTGGCAAGTACAATAGGATAAATAGCAAAATACATGGTCGCGATTATCCCAAGGAAATATGGAATCGTGTTGGCGTATATGTATGCTACAGTCTGAGAGAACAGCCCAACAATATTAATCACCACAGCAAGTAGTCCTTTTAAGAAGACTCCTGCGATGTCGCCGACTAGTCCGGAGTCTGCCGGGATTGGCGGTTTGCTCGCCATGTCTACGTCCCGCGGTTCAACATTGGCGTTTGCCGCAGCATCATTAACAGCTTTCTGTTGCGAAGACAGTAGAGCAGACTGCTTAGCGGTGCAGTCTGCACTGGCAGGCTGTTTTAATAGAGTAGCGCTATACACACCTGTCCTGGATTGCGGTGCAGTTACAGGATTATTATACAACCCCATATCTATGCAATTTGCAAAATAATTACGGACTGTTGGTTCGTTCATCCCTTGGTTGTTCACTACTTGTTTTCTCGCATTTTCTACATTCAGCTTGTATTGTTCGGTGACGGCCGGCGTCTTGCTCGTGTCTACCCCTGAATGTTTTGTTGTTGCAGTCGCGAGTGCCGACCCCGCATACCCCATAACCTCGTCAACAACTGTCATGGAGTACGCAAGTCCGACAGGCACACCACTTATAGTATTTGGTGATGAATTGCCATTAAGGGCAGTATTGGTTATTGTTGAGGTTGTAGAAGTCCCTGAACTAAAGCCAAAAACTACCCAGATGACTATAATGCTAAAAAAATGCTGTATAGCTTTTTTTTGGAAATCTGATGCATTTACCGTCTCTTTAAATAAAATTACAAACGACAACACCATAATTATTGGATACAGAACCATGATGTTGCTCGCGAATGATTGCATGACGCCAAGCCCTGCGGCAGCTCCAGCTGTCATTGCGGCAATAGGATTTGTCATCTAGCTCCTCCCAATTCCTGAAAAGATTATAAAGTAGGATGCTGAGTTAAAAACCACCTGGATCCGGGTTTGTTTTATAATGATTTACCATGCTGCTCAGCGTAGTCAGTTGTTGTGATGGGGTTTGATTATTTATTGACGTAGCATTGTTAAAGTCTTGCTGCGATTGCGAACTTGCCATGTCTGTTCTGAGCTTGGTATCTTCAGTCAACACCTGCTTCTCGAAATTATCAAGGCTTGCACTCTGCCCGTGCGCGAGTATTAACGAATCCTTATAGTTTGCCCACTCCATCCCTTTTGCGGAAGCAAGACTAGGCAACGTGTTTGGATCGATGCCTTTATGCATATTGATCTGTTGATTCGCGTACTTGACGAGGTATGTCGCCTGGTTGTTCCAATAATCTATTTCGAGTATCGTAAGAATGCTGACGAGTTTCGGTTTAAATACGGATTGATACGCTGGGGGCATCGCCGCGATTTTTTGGATGATGGCGCTGGACGGGCATATAATCCCAGCACTGCCTGTCGAGCCTCCAGTTGAAGAAGCGGCGCCTACGCAAATACCTGAGCCTTGTACATCCGTGTCAGTAATGGCCCGCGATTGAGCTGTCGACACAATAGTATTGACAGCGGTGGTATAGTAATTTTGCAGGGAAGTATACGTATTGGTTATGTTGTTTGCCGTTGGCGCCTTCGGCTGTGATCCATTAGGGCAGAGGTTTATATCCCCAAACCAGTTTGTAACAAGCTGTTCGCTAGTGCCGCTTGGCCAGTTAGAAACATTCTGCAACGCCTCGTGCATTAGAGAATGACAATTGGTGTCCCCCCACAGCGCCGCCCATGCAGTCGCATGATTGGAGCATGCTATCTGGTCGCCGTTGTTCTTTTGCATACACGCGGCCACGGCCGCGCTTTGAATGCCGGCAACATCCTTCCTCTCCAGAAATTTCTGCGTCTCCTGAAAAACACGGCATCGATTGGACAGTATCTCCAAATATTTTATAGCCATTGATCCGATGTTGCTGACAATAGAGTATTCTGTCGGCATGGCATACGCAACAACTCCCATGGCCATGGCTTCTTCGATCACTGCGGGATTCTGGAGTATAGAAGTTATCATTTGTACTATTGCGGCGTATTGCGAAGTCATCCCCAAGTCTCCGCAGCTGCTGAGTCCGATGCTACCCATTGCTGTAGGAGTATAATTTTCACCATAACTGGTGGGCTGAGATGGCACTCCAAGACGGCTTGGAAGGTCTGCCGGAGGGTTCGGAGCAACATAATAGGGATTATTAGAATTGTCGCCCGCATAACATAAGACTGATGCCGATAATATCATTGAAATAAGCACTGTACCAAACAACTTCTTAATCATTCTTACCCTCCAAATAGGCTTGCCAGTGTTTCTGAAGTCTGTTCGCCATCGATATGCTTGACAATGGCCCCCTTGTCGTCCAAGAAGACTATAGTCGGCACCGACTCAATCTTATAGTTTTTGGCAACAGATCCGTCGGTGTCCCCGGCAGATGGGACATTCACCCCATGACGCTCAAGATACCCGGCAGCGCCTGCGTCCGTCGAGCTAACGCCCACCGCCACAAGCTTCCCCGATCCCTGCACTTTAGCAAGCATCGGCGTCATTTTTGCGCAATGCGGGCAATCCTCGCGGAAGAAATATATGGCTTTAACAAAACTTACCTTCTGTGTGTCCGTAATCTGCCCGTTCTGTCCGCTGCCCCCCCTTATCATTGCGCCTATCTCCTGCGCTCTGTCATGCCTCTTTGTAAACCAATCCCTATACTCCTGAACATTTTCGGGCGTTGGGTCCTGAAACATCTTGGAAACCACTGGCGGAGTGTCTTTAGGCATCCACTCGTAAGCCTGCTGCTCTACCTTTTTCTCTTTCTCAGGAGCGCTGTCGCCTCCGGCTTTGCACCAGCCGTCAAAGTAATTCACGCCGCAGCCTAAGTCCAACGCGTGACAAAGCGCGGACGTTGCCAGGACGATGCATAATGCCAGACAAAGAGAGGTGACTCTCATAATGCTCCTTACATTCCGAATGCGCAGCATGTAACAACAAACTCCCAGTATATCGTTATTACACGATCCGCACATCCAGGCCGGTTGGCACCGGACTCCATAGTCATTGTCGGGGTTCCAATCGGATAGCACATTCCAGGGTTGGGGCCTCCTATCTCGTACTTATCAAGCAACGGCGATGGCTTCGCTACAAGAAAGGTATCACTTGCCAGATCCTGGGCCCTGAGCGCCGTCAACAGGCTGCTTGTTACACTTGACGGATGGCTGCACCAGCCCTGCCTCGGATACAGATTCCCCCACGGCAGGGACTGACTGACGGGATTAAGTGCCCCAGTTGCTCCGGTAGGATCAACCCCTGCCCTCCATGAAGGGACCGCCTCTGACGCGAAGAGCACCGTGCCCACCGGAAGACCTCCTTGTCCGCTGTCCCCTCCCGTGGCCATGCACATTGCAAAGGGTACATTTCCACCCAGTATTTCGAGAATCTCGGCTACTGAGAACTGATATACGTGCGATTCCTTGTATTTCGTGTTTGCGGTATTGGCGCCTTCCCCTGTGACCATGCTACCCGGCAATCCGGCAGTAGGGATAGGAGTAAAGATCGTTGTCCCAGCTTGTCCTGTCGTCTCAATTGCGTATCTCGGCACCCAGTACATTACGAGATTGGCCCACGGCTGACCTTTATGGAAGCATTGACCTATCGGAATGGGAGTCGCGCAAGCGGTCGCAAACGGTTTGATCTGTGCTATGATTTGCTGCAGCAGTCCAGGGTAACAGGTCTGTATGGTCCCCATTGACCCGAAAAGAGCGGCAGCGCCAACCACAGCCGCTGCTCCCCCGACAGTTGCGGCTGTATCGGCAGCGAATGCTGAGCTGACAAGAAACAGTATTGTGATAGAGACAATTATGGCGCGTTTGAAAAATAGCATATGAGCCCTCCTATATAAATAATACTCGGGCTAAAGGTAAGTGACGGTTTGAAAGTGTCCGAATACAAAAGTACGTTGCCCGTTCCCCAACTTCCTGCCGCATTCCATACCTTTTTGGCTATGGCCTTCTAGCTGGCCAGTCTCCATCCTGAACGGCAACCTGGAGCTTGGTATCCCCGTCTTCTCACCGTCCGATTAGGGACGGCTGAATCATCCAGAGTGTTCGGTTCCCCGGCTGGTTCGCGCAACAACGTACTTCAAATCGAGCCACTACAAGGCTTAATTAACTTTGAGAAAAGACTGAGCTATAACGTAATAAGCATATTTGTCGTTTTTGAACTCTTTTTTCGCTATCTTGCTTATGGCCTCAGCATGAATATTGTTCTGTTGCTCAACTCTCAAGTACACGTCGTCGCCTATATAGGCAATCTCCACATCCCCGATCTCCAGCGTCCTGAGCTTCTTCCCGGAAGCAACGAGAGCATTGACTATGGACTGCTTGTCTTTGTCGAGAGGAGCAGTCGCAGGGGCCGCTTTTGCTGCTACCGGCGGCATATCAACCTTGGACTGAGACTCCAGCCTCCTGATATGCATATCCATATGCGCTATGGTATTGTCTTTCCCTGCAACCGTGGATTTGTACGCTTCAAACTCTGAGTTAAGCTGCCTGTAAAGGCTGTCCGCATCATTCCCCTGCTGTTTGGCAAGGAGCAGTTCCCCTTCTTTGGACCTCAATTGAGCGGATTTAGCTTCGGCTTCCGCTATCTTTTCCTGCAGCTTCCTGTCTAAAGCAGCAAGCTTCTTATTGAGATCCTCAACCTTGCCCTGACCCCCGGTCTCTTTTAAGGCAACTAACTCCTGAGTTTTCTGAGTGAGGTCTTCTCTTGCCTTGTCCCCATCTTCTAACGCCTTCTTTAATTGACCGGAAATGTCCGAGGTCAATAACGTGAGCCTTTTAACCTCTGCCTCTTTCTTCTTACAGTCCACTTGTGCTGAACCCAAATCCCGTTTCAGTGTCTCCATCGCGGCATTCTTAGCTTCCACATCCTTACGGAGTTGTTGCGCATCCCTCAATTCCACGGCGGTTGTTGCATTTTCAGTCTGCTTGTCCTGGAGGGCTTTTTCTGTAACTGCCAGTTTCCTTTTGAGTGCTTCGACTTCGGATTGAGCAGATGACAAGTCTCTTACGTTACCTTTTAAGACGTCAGCCTCTTTTCTTTTATCGGCAAGGTCTCTCCGGGCACTGTCCAAATCGTTCTCTGCTTTCTTTAACTTCCCGGACAGATCGCTGGACAGCAAAGACAGCCTCTTAATCTCATCCGCCTTTTTAGCGGCAAAGGACACAGCGGACTCTACCTTCTTTCTGAGCTGCTGCACTTCACCGTTTTCAGCAAGTCTCCGTCTGGCTTTGTCTTTTTCAGACGGGTCGCATACGATGGATTCCTCAGTTACAAGGCATCCGTCTATCTCACTTCCTATTCTGACCGGTTTTATCTCGCCCTTATTGTTGACGATCAATACGTTATCGTCAATTTTGGCCTGGACTGTCCACGTGACCTTCTCTGCTTTTTCGTTCTCCTGGGGAGGCGTTACTGATGCCTTCTGGTTGGGCTTCGTAGCGGATAAGGGTTTATGGAGCGGAGCGGTCTGCTGGGCCGGCTTTGGTTCAACAGTGGATGCTTCATCGGCTATTGCAATGCCACACAACATGGTAGATAGGCACCCCGCCATGGCGGCGTGAAGTAGTGCTTTTCTCAGGTTGCGCATCTTAGAGTTTCCTTTTATCAAACGCATAGATGGAAGCCTTTCTGCTCCTGCTTTCGTCCGCCAAATGCTCCTTGAACGATATCAATGTAGCGTTGACGCGGTCGAAGCCTATTTCTTTGTCGATCATGGTGACGGCCATAAAGACAGTCATAGGGGATGACGATCCATTTTCGCCATAAGTGAGCGCTTTCCCGTCAAACTCGGCGGCTATCCCTTTCAGTATGGGTTCTGCGGTTTCTACCGGCAGGAACAGGACGAAATCGTAAGTGCCAACATGCCCTATAAAATTGTCCCCGCATTGCCCGCTAAGCAAGGAAGCTGTGAGATTCAGGATCTTATCGCGTTTTTCGACGCCATGCTCTTTCTCGTATTCTTTAAGCCCGTTTAGCCCCATGTGCCCAACGTAAAAGGCGCGTATGTCCGCCACCCTCTTCCCAAACGCCATGCGCACAGCATAATCGCACGGCAAGCCGCTGATTGGGTTGATCGTCTGGATATTGCCTCTGGCGATTTTCAGATACTCCTCAGGAAGGACGATGGGAGGCTTAAGCTTACTGGACGCAATCTGGTCGATCAGGAGCGTAACCAACGTGACGGACGTTGACTGGTTCTTGGTTAAATTGTACGAATAGCACAGGTCCAGTGCGGTGTCCAGATCTTCCTCTTTCGTGATTTCGTAAATAGTGCCGAGCCACCCCATCACATCGGCCTCTTGTATCTTCAGGTCAATAGTTTTTGAGGAGAGGGGGTCGAATCTGATAAAAGTATTGTCGATCAAAGTATCTCACTCCTTTTGACGATGGCCTGCCCCATCGCAGTCGTTATTTCTGCCCTCTCGTCTGTCGATATAGTCTTGCTTTCGTGAAGCCATGAAATATATTCCTCAAAGGTCTGGGACTTGCTGCCTTCAGGCTTATCCTTATAAAGCTGCCTCTTTACATCATTTAGTTTGCCTTCCGAAATTTTCTGTTTTACGATATCGTCAGGGATAAAGGTTTCATACACCGGGATGATGCGCCCGCCGTTTACAGTAAGGTGTAAATGATGCGAGACTATCGCAAGCAAGCTGGTCGCTATCTTATGCCTGCTGTCTTTCATTATCGATAACGCGAGGGACAACGCCTCTTCTGTGTTTCTGGCGTGCATGGTAGAGAAGACGAGATGACCACGACCGGCCGTGTCAAACATATCATATATCTCTTCTTCCGATTTCACCTCTGATATCATGGCTACCGAGGGGTTATTCCTCAGCAGATGGTCTTTAACCGTCTGCGACAGGGACCGCCCATTCTGCGGGAAGATGTGCCTGCCAAGCTCGTATTGGCTCACGTCCGCCTTTGATTTCAGGATGCGGTATTCTATCGGGTTCTCATATGTCAGGATGGTGCCGCTTATTTTGTCGGCCAACATCCTTATCTCGCTGGATATGGCTGTGGTCTTCCCGCTACCGGTAGGGCCCACATGTAATATCAGCCCGCCACCGCTGAGCATGCCTATGCGCCGTTCTTTGCCGTCTTTGCCCGTCTCCACGGTTTCTCTTACCAGGTTATTAAATATCCTTTTATAAGAGTTCGGATACTTATGACTTTCAAACTCAGGGATATCGAAATCCAGGCACCGTATGCATTGCCTTAATCCCGACATGTCTTTGGAATAATTGAATCTGAATACCCCGATCCCAAATGCGGCCACGGAAAAATCAATAGACGACATACTGGTGCCCAAATGAGATTCTTTTCCAAAAGCGAGGGCGACGGATTTAATGTCCTGCGCAGTGGGCTTAAAGACCGAGTTCCCCCCGAATTTCATCTCCAGAGGGACAAGCCCTTTCAATTTCCCGACCTTGATCACTTGGCCTTCTTTTATTACAATATCCGTTATCTTGCTGCCATACTCCGTGATTTCTTTAATCAGCTGTATGAACCAGCCATTATTGCAGCCGAGCTTTGCGTTCAGCTCCTGTATGGCCTTTTCAGGGTCTTTTTCCTTAAATCCGAAGTTGAGTTCGTCATTATTAGTCGGTTCCAATTAAGCCTCCTGCCACTTGGTCAGATTTTATATATACCTTCTTTACCAATAATACCTTCCTTAAGCCTTTCAAAAAAAACAGACATCTTCGTGCGCCCGAGCCCCTGGTCAAGTATTGTGGTTCTTATGTCGGCAGGGTTCAGAGATTCGACTCCTTTATTAATAAAGTCCTGAGGCGGCACAAAAAAATCATAGACTACCGTTCTTTCCTTGTACCCGGTGTAACGGCATTCTTCGCAGCCGCCTTCGCTTTTCTTATACCCCTGTTCATGGAAGATCAGCAGCTTTTCCTTCTCGATATCAGACAGGGTGGTCAGGTAGTGTATCTCTTCCTCTGTAAAGCTTATCTCCTGGGGTTCTTTGCACTTCGGACACAACTTCTGTAAGAGACACTGGTTGACCGACAACAGGATGAGCCGCGCCGAGGTGTTCTTGGATACCCCGAACATCTCGTTGAGCGCGCTATATACCTCAAAAGAGCGGTTGATATGCAGCGTGGTAAAGATAAGCTGCCCCGCGTTGGCCTGCTCTATCATTGCCTGAGTGAGTCCTTTGGACTGCCTCCACTCCCCTATAAAGATAATGTCGTAGTCCCCTCTTTTGAAAGCTTTAATAAAATCTTCATAGCCCATTACGAGATCGTCCTTTTCAGGCTCATATAATTGGTGCTGGACAATGTTTTTCATATTCATGATTTTCTCGATAGGGTCCTCAATTGTCCCTATCCTCATCGTTTGAGGGAACGCAGGCAGGACATTCCAGATGCTGGTGGACTTGCCCGAACCGACTACCCCGGAAAAAACAACAAGTCCGTTTCTCCTGTGCATTATCCCTTCTAATAAAGGGATGTCCTCCTCGAGAAAGCCCAAGGACCTAAGATTGGACCTTAAATTGTCGGATATGTTCGTCGACTTGTTGGTAATAATCCTGGCAGTGGTGTCCAGATGCTTTAGGGTGTAGCCGTCAGGGACGAACTGCAGTCTAAGGCTTACCCCGAGGCTATCGTACACAAGCTTCGCCGCCTGCGCGGTTTTCGTCTCCTCAGGCCTGAACGATCCTCTTGTGTATTCATTGGCTTCTATCATTATCTGGTGGGTCAGGTCCACCCCTTGGTCAGAGTTCATAACTAACAGTGGGTCCTCGACCAGCATCCCATCGATACGAAAAAATACCCTGTAGTGATCGGGGGAAGGCTGAATATGTATATCCGAGGCCCTGGCAAGAACGGCCTTTTGGACGATTTCCTTGAAAGTATGGCTTTGAGTGATTGTTGTATGGGCATGCGATTTGACGGAAACCTTTGTCCGCAGCCGTTCGTATTCGTCATACTGCAGCAGCAGTTGAATGTCCGTTGTGTCTTTAGGAAAGTACTCGGGACTCACCTTGATATTGCTGTTGCCATCCGTGCGCAGATAAACTTCGCCGTCAATAATGAGTATGTCTTCCTGCTTATACTCTACTCTTACATTGTCACGCCCCAATTCAGCGACGATCTTTTTCAACAGTTTAAAGGTATCCTGGTAGCTGAGCAGATCAAGCACATGCAGGGTATTGATTAGGTGGTCGTCGCCCAGAGCCTCTTTTTTCATCGCTGCATTTGCGTACTGTTCCGCACCGATCAGTCCGATCACTTCTTCCCGGAACCGGCTATAAAACCTTCCGTTGCGACTCTGCGTCGGCTTCCGAGTGTGAGATATCTCTTCAACCACTTTCTCTACTACTTCCAGAGACAGGTACCCGAGGTCCACTGCGATTTGTCCAAACAGTCTAGGCGTTCCTGACTCTCGCAAGCGGACCTGCTCTGCCAGGCAATTGCACCTCTGTTCGTTCGTAAGTATCCCTTTGCCGACAAACACATCGCCGATCACAAGTTTAGTAGGCGTAGCTACTGCAGTTGTCATATGTCTCCTTCACTATAATGTATAAACTATGTCAGCGTAAGCACAGGGGTCGGGTTGCGCGCCGATTACCTGTATAGCTCCGCTTTTATAAATGTTCAGATTGTAGTTATACCCGGCTAAACCGCTGGTCCCATATAAATTGCCGAGTAAATATACTCCGTATTGACCCGGGGTCGCGCATGAAAAGGTGCTTGAAGAAGCAGACCCGAGTACCGTGTTCAGGCTTCCCGTGTTGCCACCTCCACCCACAAACAAGAACTGCCAGGTAAACGCTTCATTAATAGAGGAGCAATTGTTTGCTATTCCCATCCAGTACACATCCCTGCACACACCCACGAGGGACTGCTCTATCATCGCCGCATTGTCTCTCTCTATGCTTGTGCCGACTGCCGCGGTCATGCTCGCAGCGTTGCTGTTAAAATATACGGACGCCTCCGGGGCAGGACTATCAGCGATGACTGCTGTATTGTAATTGCCCGGTGCGAATACTCCGGAGACGTACAGTGACATAGCTACTATCACAGAGGCGAGCGCAGTGATAACAAGCGACATCATCTTAGAAAGTTAGGCACAGGCAAACTTCCGGTGAAGGTGCCTGTGCCTCTCTCCTTTGAATAGGCGAATCGTAAGATCCGTCACGCATATGCATTGTTCCGACTATAAAGCGCACGAGTAGCCGCTAAACGTGACGACAACGGTAGTTGCGGTACCAGGGGTGGCTGTCACGCTCTGGCCAGCTTGGGGATACGCATTGTTGATTTTGTTAATTAGTACGCTTTGAGCGTCCGCGGAAGGAGTGGCCGCGTCGACAATCGTAACTATCATTGACGTGCCCGGCGAAACGCATTGATACGTCCAGTTCTTTATGTCGGTAGAGGTAGATCCTACGTAACTGCTGACCTCTCCAGAGGTAGTCGTAGTAGCAGCCGTAACTATCGCTCCCGCTGTGGCAGCGGCAGGATAGGTGCCGTTTCTGTCATTCCTGCACAGGTCCAGTTGGGCCTTGACAGTCGCGAACCTGTCGGCGGTCGTCTGCGCCCAGTTAGTCGATGAAACCTTGGAGTACCCCGCCCAGACTACACCGCTGACAACTGCCACGAGAGCCATTACAATAGCAAACTCCGCGAGCGAAAACCCTTTCTGATTCCTTAGCACCCTCAAAAACCTGCTGTTTAATATTTTCGCCATTTAATCCTCCTTAACCCCGTAGGGGTGTGTCTGTAGTTAATAATACCGTCAATATTCGAAGTGGCTGATGTTTTAATCATTTCGTAATAAGAGACGTTGAAGCCGACATGGACAGCTGAACAGCATAGAGCACCAGCAGGATAGGCATTGCGGCAAATCCTTTAAGCACGTTATTGAAAATAGCCGCCGTCTTGCTTACTGCACGGTCTACATCCATTAGTCGCTTTTCGACAATGGTCGCAATAGTCTCTTTTTCAGTGCCGTACTTCACTGACGTCTTCAGCAGCGCTATCTCCACAGGGAACAGGTAATAGGACAAAGCCTTTGTCACCCCTCCCATGTTTTGCTCGTTCCGCTTAAGGTCATCTATCCTCTTAACAAGACGGACATCTCCCGCCTGTCTGAGAAAACGTATCACGTCCACAGATGACATGCCCAGCGTCATTATGGTTTTAGTGATGAGCAGGTAATTGGCGGCTTGCACGAATCTGTAAACCTTGTTCCATATTGGAATGTAGTCGGGAAACTTTATAAGGGCGAAGTACAGCGCCGCCATGGGAGTTACTAAAATGAAGGCATAGTAGTTCCTTATAAATGCCAGAGTCGAAAGATCCAACTTCGGGATGACCTGTACATTGTGGTAAATGTTGTTGATGGAAATAAAAGATATTCCCCCTACAAGCATATATATAATGAGGGGTTCCATCAATGCTGAGCGTATCTTGCTTTCAGCCTTTTGTATTATCTCTTTCATCGGTATGTAAGTCTTGAAGATATCAGTCGGGGGAATGCTCCCCCCTTCCGCGCTCTTTAAAATATCCACGATATCGTTAGGAAGTATCCCCCTGAACGCCACGTTATGAGGCTTACCCTTCAGGAGTATTGCTATCGCACTTTCTATATACTTGTTCTTCCCCAGTTCGGCGAGAGTGCTTTTCAGGATATCCACGACTGATGCCCCTGATCCGAGGGTAGAGAATTCAGCATTGTATATGGCTTCCACAGCAGTCTCCTTCTGCTTGGCGGAAAGCAGCTCGCTCAAATAAAAAATGAGGTCGTCCCAAAAGCGTCTCATAGATTGTCTCCTTTGTCAGTTCGCATATACTACGGGCCACCTGCAGAAGTCAGGGTAAGCCAAAGTCCCTGTACAGAGGGGGCTCACCACGAGGCTTGCGTAAGGCGCTCTCGGAGTATAGACGGCAGTTGTCATAGCAGTCGTGTAAGTTCCCTGCGGGTTCGGCGGTGGATTGCTGCCCGAAGGTCCTGCAGGAACACATGTGGAAACATCGCCGGTGCACCCATTGGCAATTATGATCAGCCGGAGAGGGTTGCCAAACGCGTCTACCACATAACTTAGGTTAGAGCTCAACAAATTGGTAGTCACCAAAAGCCATACATCGGCAAAAGTGGTGGCCTGTCCGGCGCTGGCCCACTGAGTGCCGGATACGATAGCAGCGCAGGTCGTAGAGTTATTGCACAATACAAGGGTCCCGGCCGGTGTAGTGGCAAGCGATTGCCATATCCAAGGCACGAATGCAGTATCAGAGCTGCTAAGCCCGTTCGGAGCGACATTCTCGAACTCGGCCACCATCTCGTTGCTGGTATATGACTTCAGTGCAGCGCTAAGGTTCACCAGGGAGTCGCGGCTCTTTTTCTGCCTGTCAAAGCCAAGATCCGTAAAATCGAGCCTGTAGGCGAAGTTCGCAATGTTGGTCTGGGCATTGATCATGTCATAATGCGAAATTGTGCTGCCTACGTTGCTAATAATTTCGTTATACTGGATAAAAACCGCTGTTGGGAAGTCCAGGAAATTAAGAAAGTCTGCGTTGGTGCTGTTAGTATGCGGCGGCGCAAAAATGTCAACAGTATTAGCAGCCGCGTTGCTTCCGGGCGTTGCGGCGTTTGCCGCCCCGGACATGAGCGTCTGATACTGAATGCCTGTGATGTTCAACCCGGTACAGTTAAACGTTACCGTAGTCCCTGTTTCCGCAACAAAGGGGCAGTAATTGCCGATATTGCTGATTATAGAATTGACCGCCGTGCTAAAGTTGGCTGTGTCAATGCGGTAAGTCAGTACATTGGTCTGTATATTGTAAATAGGAAACGGCGAAGTGTTCTGACATAAAGGATGCCTCCAACCCCAACCATCGTTGGCATAGGCAGTAGTAATAGCGGTACATACGGTTTGTGATGCGTCCATGAGAGTCTTGGCATTACTTTTGATGGAATTCGCCAGCATTGATATTTTGTATTGCTGAGTACTTACTTGTGCCTGGGCAGCGTACCCGTTCATCATCTTGATTGACGCACTCAGAATAAGAGAGATTATCGTCAGTGCGAGAGCCAATTCTATTAGTGAGAACCCTTTGTCTCCCCCTGCTCTGCCTAGTTTGAGCATGCGATGACCTTCTTGCCCTCGCTATGGGGCGATTCGTCGCAGATAGTCGCGTCGAGTTTCCCCTTCCCGTCGGCGATAGTCAAGGCGTCTACTGATACCGGACACCCCGTGACAGAGCCATAAATGGCTATGACTTTGGCCGCTTCCCCCTCATACGTAACGGATGCGCATGGGGACTTCCTCCCTGCAACGTTAAAACCGGCGACCAGCATACGTTCCAGGCAGTCACTAAAATCCCCGCTTCCCGAATTGTTTCTTATGTCCTCCCTGCCCACAGACACGGTCTCGGTATCGGTTTTGTCCCATACCCCCTTGGACTTTGCCTTTGTCCCGTCATCGGGATACTGATACTCTTTCTGTACGGTAAGAATATAAGTCACCATATTCGGGGCTTCCGATTTCTGCGTGGACATGGCCGAAATCCTCATGTATTCATTTTTCCGCACATCCGATATGACTCCCGTGATCCTTTCCAAAAGGCGGCGGCTACCCACTGCACGCAATCTGGATTTCTCGACATTGCTGAGGTCAGGCTCTACATGCTGCACAACCGCTTCCGCTGGGGGATGGGGTCTGTGCAGGATAAATTTGTAAACTGATACGAGGGCTATAACCGCCACGACGCAAACAGCCGCAAGCTGCACCCTCTTGTCGGAAAATAACGGAGGGGTGAGCTTCGGGACCTCAGCCTCTTTGTACTCCGTGACTTTCCCCATTTCGAAGAAATCGTCCCATTCGAGAACAGCTTTTGTCTCACTGTCAAAAACCATATGCTTGATCGCTATCTCATCATTGATCTTCCTTATAAAAAGGTAGCTCCATGGGGCATCTTCGAGCTTATATACCAGCCTGCTGGGGACAGTCTCCAGGGACAGCATGTGCCGGATGAACTTGAGCCACCCCTGGTTCTCGTCAGAATCGATTGCGAGATGAACAGTTTCGGCGCCGACCTTGAGCGCTACAGAATTCCTCTCCCTGCTTTCAAGTATCCTCAATTGAACACTACCATCCTTTTGTTTGTCATGATCATAGCGCGGTTTATCCCCTCAACGTATTCGTTACCTATCTTGTCTCCGACCTGCAGGATCCCAAGGTTGGTTATAGCAGTGCACGTGCCGGCGGTAACGCATGTTATGCCGGATATATAGATGGTAACAGGCTTTTCCTCAACCGGAGGGGCTGTTATGGTTTGCACACGCGGAAGAGAGGCCATGGCGGGATCCACTCGTATTTCTTTAGAGAGGTCAGGGAGTTTCCCGGATATGTCCCCTGGGACCTTGCCCACCAATGATAAGTGCTTTGTATAAAAGTCCTTGAATACGTCGCGAGCTCCATTGTCGGCAGATGCCTTTGCACTTGCTGGCGCCAAAGTCCTCTGAATGGCAGCCGTGGTTTTAGCCGCAATAGGCTGGGGCTGCACAGAGGCTATTAATGGAGCCGCGGGGCTTGGAACAACTGCCGCCTGCACAGTGGGAGTACCGATAGTCCTCACCGCATACTGGTTGTTCGAAACCATAGGCTTCTTGTGCCCTAGTGTTCCTCCCAAGGAAAATACCACCAGGAAACTAACAACAAGAAATAAAACCAGGGCGAGAGGCAAAATAAATTTATTCCGAGGCTTCTTCTTGGCGACTTCGGCTGCTCCGTCCGTAACAGCGTGGCCTCCGATGCCGTTGCTGTTTCCATTGCCGTTGCCGCCAATTTCAGCTACTATGTCAGTGCTACTCTTTTTGCCGAAGAGATTCTTTATCCCCATAATCCGTCCTCCCTATTCCTTACTGACGGTTATAATAATCGCCAGCTCTGTGCTGTCATTGTTAGTTGCCTGCGACCCGAACAGCGCGCCAAAGAAAGGAATCCGCGAGAGCCATGGAACCCCGCCATCAGAAAACGACTTCGTCTTGGTCTTGAACCCCGTAACGACTTTGGTATATCCGTAAGGTATGCTCAGCGGCACAGCTGTGTTCGTCGATGACGTGTCCGGGGCGGTCGAGTTGCCTGACTGCGACATGGACACCAGCTCCGAAAGCTGCGCGTAGAGTCCGCCGTCAAGTTCGTTGTCTCTCAACGCGGGCAGTATTTTGCACATCAATCCGACGGTTACATAGCTTGGCGTGGTAGAGGTCTGCGAGGTCTGCGTCGTAAGCGCCGTGGTCGTGGTGACGAAATACGGGATGTTTTCCACAACGTTGAAAAAGACAGGTATCCCCGATATCACAGGATATTCCCAGCTTTTTTCCACTTTCGCCTTCCCATAGTGGCCAAGCACTCCCACCAGGGCATCGACCGGGTTGCTGCCATGCGTGGTGTTGTACGCAAAGGTCATTGCGGAAGCGGGCGCGAAACTGCCCTGTATAGCAAGGTTTTTTATGACTGCGTTCCAGTTGACTCCCGCAGAGAAGTCGTCGTTCTTTGTTACTGAAACTATCGATACAGTGACCTTGACTTTCAAGTCATCCATCGCCGTGTCCTTGGCTATAATCCTCCGCACCCTCGCAATATAGCTGGGGGCATCCATTACGACAAGATACCCTCCCTTTGCCACCTGGATGACACCGTCCTTGCTTAGAAACGGTTTGATAAAACTGGTTATGTCATCGTAGTTGCCGGAAATGCCCACTGTGTCTGTGCCCACGGACCCCATCGAGCCTCCTCCTGACCCGCCACTGGAAGATGTTGCTCCTCCAACGGAAGAAGACCCAGACGCTCCGGATGCTCCCGCTGCCGGTGCAGGCGTTGCCGATGAGGATGAAGATGATGAGCCTCCCCCGCCAGTTCCCAAGCTGTATGTCCAGAATATGCTCTTGTCTACAATATAGGTCTCATATTTGCTGATCAGCCAGAGGTTGTCCTTCTTTTCGCAAAATACGTCAGCTCCCTTACACAAAAGTGAAATTGCATCATCAAGGGAGTCGCCCGAATAGGAAAAGCTCACATGGATGTCGTATATCTGTGTCGCCGATTGCGATTGACCTCCACCTGCAAGAGACGGAGTCTGAGACTGAGGCATCCCGCTTGGAGTTGCCACCTGTCCGGAGGCTGATGATACAGCAGGGGTCGAAGCGATCGAATAATTAAGCGGGCGTAACGCGGCCAGTGCCCTCAGCACATCGCCGAACTTGGAACCTTTCAGGTTCAATATGATGCCAGGGGCAGACTTCGGCTGATCTGCCTGTTCACCTGCCGGGATATCCGGGACCAAAGCCACAGAAGTCCCATTCTGAACATCTGCCGGGATTTCTCCGAAACATGGCAAGGAAACGGCCATGCTGAGAGCGCACAACAAAATAATGAGGAATATGCTTCTGGATAGCTTGCCCATATCAAAAACTCCTTAAACTGTAGCGAATTTTATTTGTGATGCCTGGAATAATAATACCGGGGCAATCCCTTTTAAATGATCCTGCGCTGCTCAAGAGCCTCCATGCTTCTTTTCTTTGACACCAGATCATCGTCCCTCGAATCTTCCTGAGCTGCCTTGATCAGCATTATTTTCCCCTCATCCAGCAACTGCTTGACCTTATCGTTCGCCGTAATTATGTCGCATGCCAGAATGCGCCCCCCGCTTCTTTTCGGTACGAGAGAGTTGTTCATTATGCCGGAGAGATTCCAGCAGAGTCTCTGGTAAGCGCTTTCCGGCTCAGAGACGTACCAGCTCACAATCTTCTTTATTGTGTGAACGGCAGAAACGGCATGTATAGAAGCAAATACTTTAAGCCCGTTCTCAGCTAATCCAAAGACGGCATCCATTGTCGGCCTGTCCCGGATTTCCCCGACCAGCACTGCGGTGGTGTCTTCCCTGTGCACATCCTTGAGACCCGCTGTGTAGTCCGGGCAATGGGTCCCCACCTCTCTTGCATCTATGTGCGCGAGGTTGTCTTCATGAATATATTCGATAGGATCTTCAAGAATGACTATCTTCTCGTCAACAGTGTCGTTCAAATGCGCTATTATGGCCGCCAGGGTGGTCGTCTTCCCCATATTCGCGAGTCCGCTTATTAATATGATCCCGCCAGGCCTTATCCAGCTTTTGATCAGGTTCGGGACTCCCAACTGTTCAAGGGTTTTGGGGATCAGCGGTATTAGCCGGCAGCTCAGGCAGACACCCTCTATCGTTTCGTAAAAATGTATCCTCGCCCTGGTCGACGGCGCTCCATCCTTGGATTTGAAGGCTATGGAGGTGTCATATGAATGCCTCTTTTTAAAAGTTCTCTTTCCTTTTCCTTCCAGAATATCTGCTACCAGATCATCCGTGTCCCCTTCAGTGACCTGATACCCGTTTTCTTCCCTGCATAACTTACCGTCGATGCGGAAAGCTATGGGCTTCCTTGGCGATATGTGAATATCTGAAGCGCCTCTCCCTACACCATCCTCTATTATCTTAGGTAGTTCCAACTGGGACTCTCCTATCGTAGACATACGTTGACCTCCCCTCTGTTTTGGATTTCTCTTTTGCCTGTTTTTTAATGGGCGCCAGCCCATTAATCACATGGTCATATTCGCATTTATTTTTTACAGAACAGACCGCGATAGACATAGTCATGAGCGGGAACTCTACAAGGTTCCTCTGCCTGTCCGTCGATACAATATAGCCGCGGTTCCGGTCTGATTCCTTGTAAAATGATCTAACTCCAGTATCGAAGGATTTCGTTATCTTGCCGAGAAGAGATTCAGCATCCTTTTCCGCCAAGAACAGAACAAAGTCGTCTCCCCCAATGTGGCCTGCGAAATGTCCAGCACAGGCCTTGCCCAGCAACGCCCCAGTGTACTGCAACACTTGGTCTCCAGCGCCCGGGCCGTATTTATCGTTGTAAGCCTTAAAATTGTCCAGGTCGCAATAGCACGCTACAAAAGGCCCTGCATTGCTTCTAAGGCGGAACTCCTTGTCGATACTGTACCGCCCAGGCATTTTCGTCAGAGGATTGACCATAATGGCCTCCTTGATTTCATGCTCGTGCACGTACGAAACAAGTTTCTTCACAGAGATCATCCCCATATATACCTTGCCACTGGACACAGCAACAGAGGTCTCGCACTCCATGGCGTTCTTCAGGGATGCTATGAATTCATCATGATCTTTAAGACCAGCATCGAAGGTGCAAAGCTCCTTTACTAAATTGTCGGGCACCCGCTCTTTGCAGTTCTTGCCGTTGGAACAACCCAGCAATAGAGGCAGACAGTCCTTGAAGTAGATAGAAAACAGACTTTTCTCTTTTTTAACCGGTAGAACATCGATATCAGGATGCCTAAGAAACTCCTCTAGCGCGTCCGAGGCTGTTAAAGGGAGGCTCAAGGGGTCTACTTTGACGATATCTTGGTAAATGTCTCTTGACATATATCTATCTGTTACCTCCAGGAGACATGAATCCTATTTGCTGGTTCGACATTGGCTGTTGTGGCACCGTGTTTGCACTCTGGGTAGTAGCATTGCCCGACTTCTGGGCAAACATGGATGGAGACACAGGGTATTTATCAGGCATCCTCATATATAGGCTGTAGGATTTGCCCTCTTTATCTGAAATGACCACATTATTATGCTCAATGTTCTGCACTTTGAAAGCACCGGCAGTCTGTCCGGTCCTCGCCCTTACCTGCTCGCCGGTTGGGAACGCCAACGACGCCTCATAGACATCCCCGATCTTTTGGACTGATGTCAGTGTCGGCATTGGTTGGATATCTGCTACGACAGACGCATTATTGACAGGCGCGTGCTGGTTTGTTCTGGACGCTGTGGACGGACCACCCCTCATTGCGCCATTCCCTGGTTGCTCAGCTTTAAGCTGGTATTCTCTTTTCTGAGCCTCTTTCATAAAGGGGATCATCTCCTCCTCGACTTGCTGCTTCTTGACCTCAAGCTTGGATTTAAGGGCTTTGGACTGGGCGGCAGATTCCTGAGCCTCGGTCTCATACTGTTGAGTTTTTGCCGAAGCGTCACCCAGAATATCCCGTGCCGGCACATATAACACTCTGCTTTGCACCACCGGAACTGGAACAGGTGAAGGCAATGGTCTATTGACGGCTGCCGGTATATTGGGGGCAGGAAATCTCGGAGCCAACTGTGCTGTCGGAGCCATCTGCGCTGCTGTGAGAGGAGGCTGGGCAGCAGTCGCCGCCATAGGCGCAAGAGGCGCAGGAATAGGCATATGCTTCGGAATCATGTTCTTAGGCGGCACATAAGATGTGGGCGGTTCATACAGATACCGATACCAGCCAACCCCGACAACAACGGCAAGAATAACAGCATATGACAAAAGCTTAAGATAAGACGGTTTTTTGGCGGCGCTTTTCGCGGCATCAGGCGCGGGTTGCGCCGCCTGATCTGATTGCGTGCCCTCTGTCTCTTGAGCCTGTGCTGAGCTTTTTGGGGAGGTTACATTGAAAAGCGTAGCGAAAAATTTGGCCATCGTTGTTTTCTCAGGTGGCCGGGCATCCGCAAGTTCGGCAACGGATTCACCCGTCTCCTCTGCCAGATCAACTGTCTCGCTAATTGACGGCTTCTTGAAGAAATTTAGTCCCATATAAGTTACACAAAAAGGCAATCCCAATCATCAGGATGTTGCCTTACTCCTTTTTAGGATATGATTGATCTCATATAATAATACTCAGACCTTTACGAATCGGCTTAGCCGTCGGACCCGCTGGGGTCGCTGGGAGGTGGGGGGGGGGCCGGGCAGCCGTTTGTGCCGGCAACGGCACTTGTGTTTGAGATAGTTGTTGTGGTCCAATGGTTAGTGATATCGACGCACGTGGCCGATCCACCAGCGCCGACACCCCTCGCCCCAAAAAATGTTGCGCACGATAAGGAAATACTGCAATCAGAACCATATGATACGACTAGTCCATCACAGGACGTAGGATTCCCAAGGTCGTCTGTGCAACTTGCAGAACAGGCCGAGGTTTGATTTACGGGGCAACCAGGGCAATAATAAGTGTTATTAGCCTTAGTGATCGGAGCCTGCATGCCTGGTTGCCCCGTAGGCGTGCCATAGACATAATGGTCGGAAGGCAGAAAATTGACAGGGTCGTTTGTGAAGTCGTAAAAAGAGCTTGTCCAGAACGGGTCAATTATAATGTTGCCCAGATTCCCGCTCGGCAATGGTATCGTCTTGTCGAAAGTTGGCGCTGAGAAAGGATTCATCATCGTCCCTTTCGATGTGGCCGTATATTGTTTGTTGCCTGAAGGGTCGACAATATAGCGGTCCGCCTGGTATACAACTGTATATCCCGTAAAACCTTTGTTTTCGTAAGTTTGATTAGTCCAAAGCAGGGTGTAAGTAGTAGTGGTATCTCCTGTGATCGGATCCGTAGTTGTTACTGGCAGCTCGCATTGATTTGTGTAGTCGGTTCTGGCGGTAGAGTTGACAGAAACCCGGGCGATGCAATCCCCACTGCAGGGTGAGGTATCACAGGTCGTCCCTGTAGGTTTATTGTTTATATAACAGTCATATTGAGCCTGAAGGCTCCTGCTATAATCGACTATCGCATAAACAGCCCCATAATTCGTCATCTCCGGCACCACAACATTTTTGACAAGCAGCTCAAGTCCCTGATCGGGATCTACGCCGGTGCCGGGAGGGGGCGGGTCATAAGCGCCTGGAGGCACTACTGGAACTTGCATGGATTTAATAGTAATGGTAAGACTCTGGTCAAGAACATACTCGTCTAATATTCCTGCTTTAGGCTGTGCCCACCCTGCAGGAAGAGTGCTGTCGGAGGAAAGAGAATAGTACTGAAACCATAACACTCGGGGAGCAACTGTAATAACCCGCATGCCCATGTTGCGTACGTTACCGTCAGGGTAGACAAGCAGAGGCAAATACACTTGCTTGGGGGTATTACTGTCGCCGGCATCCGTGAAATTATAAAACCAGTCAACACGGGCATAAGCATACCCGTTAAGCTTCATATACCCTGACACCTCTGTAACATAGTCTGAAACGTCTAACGTAGCAAAAGCATTAAGCGCGCCTGAAGCAGAAGGGAATATGGTGTCGGAAACGCCGTTGTTCCCCAAATAATACTGAGTTGTCAATAGGGATGAGGTATTGGCCGCGCTGTCTTTCCATGTTGCTGTATCTGCGCCAGAGACAGTTTCAACGATAAACAGTATTTTTTGAATATGCCTCGCCGAGGGCGAATCTGAAGCCAAGGCGCTCCCTGTAACTGCCAGTGAGACCAAAAGAAGACACATTAGTGCCGCTATCCTATTGTTTTGCAATTTATCCTCCCTCTGATGCAGGATTACTATCGCCGCAGGGTGAAGTCCACCGACAGCTAATGAAGCTGGCACACTCGTACCAAGGTGGTACGAGTGTGCCAGCTTCATTAGCTGTCGGTTTTTCGGCGTTTCGATTCATGCTTAATTGACAGTGGTACATGGCTGCATGCGACAAGGCTGTGAATGCCAGTCCACGAATAAAAACTGCCCCCCCTCATTCCACAAACAATCGTGATGTGCGCACCAGGTCGATGAACCCAGAAGCAGATAACGGTTTGGAGATGTAAAAGCCTTGGACTTCATCACATTGAAGGTTGCGCAAAAAATCCATATGCTCCAGCTTTTCGGCGCCCTCAGCCACTACCTGGATTCCGAAATTGTGAGCGAGGTCGATTATCGATTTGCAAATGCTCGCGTCCCCCTTCTCGACCGTAATGTTCTGAACGAAGGAGCGGTCTATTTTCAGTTTTTTAACAGGGAACTTCTTTAAATAATTGAGGGACGAGTACCCTGTCCCAAAGTCGTCAATGGCTAAGACGACCCCCATATCTGCAATCTCGTGCATTGTTTTGATAGCGAGGATCGGGTCATCTATAGCAACCGCCTCCGTTATCTCAACACATAGCATATGGGCTGGGATATTGTGTCTTTTCAACGAATCCACTATGGTGCTTACCAGGGACTTGTCTCTAAATTGCCGGACGGAGACATTGACCGCCACAGGCATATTTATTTTCTCTTTATCGATCCACTGCCGTATTTGCGCGCATGCCTCATCGATGACCCAGGCTCCGATTTCTATGATGGCACCAGATTCTTCAGCAAGAGGAATGAATTTAAGGGGTGGTATCATCCCTCTGTTTGGCATGTCCCAACGGATGAGTGCCTCCGCCCCGATTATTTTGCCGTTAATATTCACCTGAGGCTGATAATGCAGAAGAAATTCCCTGGCCTTCAGGGCATCATGGAGCCTGTGCTCCAACTCCAAAGACTCCCCGGCGGTCTTGTCCATCTCCACCGAATACATCCTGACCTCGTTCCTCCCTGCCTTCTTTGCATTATGAAGCGCAATATCAGCGGTTTTTAAAAGAGATTGGAAATCATCACCGTCTGCGGGGAATACCGATATCCCGATAGAGCATGTCACCTTTATCGTAGTGTCTCCTACAGCTATGGGGTCTGACACGCATTTGATGAGCCTTTGCGCCAAAGTGAGAAGACCTTTCTTCCCCCCCTGCCCCGGCGCCGCGATAACGACAAATACGTCGCTCCCCTGCCGGGCAACCATGTCTGCGCCCCGCAATATCTTTTTGAACCTGATAGAGATTGTCTTAAGTATCTGATCCCCTATTACACGACCCAGCGTCGTGTTGATTGTGCCAAAACGCACTAAATCAAGGAAGAAAACCCCCAAGTATTCTTCGGACTTCCTGGCCCTAATTATCTCCAGCTGCAAGGCTTCAAAAAGGAGGTCCATGTGGGGCAGCCCTGTAATAGTGTCTTCCTTCATGCCAGGCGCGCCTGTTACACGTGGGACAGGAGTGGCTGGTTTGAAATGGATAAGCCCGTAGCCATCATCAGAGTGGTTTCTCACAATCCGGAAACGTCCATTGGACTTAGCGTGAGTAAAGTCAGTATCAGAACGGGATGAAGGTTCCTCGTTGCCGCGCAGGATGCATCCACTTCTGGAGAGCGTACAAATGTCACCCCCACAGGAGATCCCATTGGTAATGCATGGAAGCCCCAAAACAACCGATGCTTTGTTTGATATCACTCTACCGTCAGGCGTGATAGCAATGAGCGGGTCGGATATCAGGTTTAAGAAGGCTTCTTCCTTTTCAGTATCGTATTGGTTCATATATTGTATTTGCCATCCCTTTTAATTGGCGTTTGCAAACTCAGAATATTGGGAAAATGCCTTCTTGATATCTTCTTCCGTGTCGTTGATCCATTCCGTTGTATCCTTGACCCCAAGCAACGTGAGAAACTCCGTCTCCCGTTCCGATGCCGGATATCCCAATCCAAGGCCCAGCCGGGAGCAGATGGAGTTGGCCAACCTGAGCACCAACAGGTTCTTTCTGGTGTCCGCGTCCCGATGCTCCATTACATTCTCGCAGTGGTGCAGGGCGATCAGAGTCGCTATGTTTTCCGGCAGACGCCACTGTTTCACAGCATGGACACCCACCTCGATATGTGACACGCTGAAAAACTTCAGTTCAGCCGACACAAAGTCCTCGCCTTGGTTGACCTGCTCTACCACCTGTTTGTACTCCTCCTGCGCGTTCCGGTTGAGGATGGACTTCCCGATGTCATGCAGCAGCGCGGGGATTAAAATATCAGAAGGGTTGGGCATGTCCAGGTTCCGTTTTATAATCGGAGCCGCAACTCCCACCGACAGACTATGCTCCCAAAGCAACGCATCAATCTGGCACTTTGGAAACCGTAAGCTCTGAAATGACGCCATTATGACGCTCGACCTCACAGTTTCAAACCCTACTCTCATGATGGCATCATCCACTTCGCTTATCTCGCATCCCCGGGAAAAACTGGCTGAATTCGCCACTTTCAATAATCTGGCCGTGACCCCCTGATCCATGGTGATGATCCTCTCCAGGTCGTTTGAGGAGAGGTTGCTGTTCCCCAGCGCATAAATAATCTGCCAGGCGATTGCCTGTATGGAAGGGATATCCAGCGAGGCTATTACAGACCCTTCCTTGTTAATCGTTGCTATAGCCGTTGTCATAATTCACATCCTCCTTTAATTGCCGTTACCCGCAGACTATGCTGCTCTTTTATTTGCCTTCCTAATGCTGTTGATGCTGTGGACTTCGGCAATATGCCCATTCTTAATATTACTAACGCCAAGGGGTTCCTCTACCTTATAGCCGATTCTAAGGCCTCCCCAATGTTTACCGGATACATATATCGGGGCCGATACGTCTTTCATCTGCACAAACTGACCGCCGCCCATTTCGCGGCGATAGACGCGCAGAAGGACTTCCTTCTCGTTCTGAGCGGCAGCGTATCCAACCCGGTCCTTGAAGAACCTTTTATTCCTGCAATTGGCCGTGTTCCACGCTATGTCCTCGGCGCTAGCCGCCCTGCGCTGAGCCTTGGAATACACGGCATTATGCACAGGCAGAAAGGCATTCCTGTCGACAGCAACGCAAAAAACCGCCCTGCTGTTAAATTTGAGAACAGCCTCCTGTATCTCAGGCAAAACTTTTTCCAGAAAGGACATGGACTTCGTATTGTACTGCTGCGGGTTTGTCCCCTTGATTTCGACATAAGTTTCATCAAAAAGGTCGCCGATGCCTAAGCCGTTGCTGTCTACCGTTTTTTGCATGATAGCTGAAATCGCAGCAGCTGTCGCGATAGCTTTATCGACAAACACATTATCCGGATTCCCGGAGGTCTTGATACTCATGGTCGCATCCATCAGCTGCTCGGCAGTCTCTACCATCTTGTCCACGTCGGACATAACCTCATCAGCCAGTTTTTGGACTTCGGCAGTCGCAACTGATGTGCGCGATACATTTTCGGATATCTCCTCAGCCGTCGCGGACTGCTCCTCAACCGCTGCAGCAATCTGTGTAATCTGGTCCTTCACATGCTCAACAGAACTGACAATACGGGTAAGGGCATTGCCGGCTTGCTGGACAAGAGAGGTCCCCTGATCTACTTTCTCGCGCGTAGACAGCATTGCTTTCTCAGCCTGCGTCGTACTATTCCGCATGGCGGTAATTTTCTTCATGATCTCGTCAGTAGCTGAAGATGTCTTCTCAGCCAACTTTCTGACTTCGTCTGCAACCACGGCAAAGCCCCTGCCAGCGTTCCCTGCCCTCGCGGCCTCGATAGCCGCATTCAGCGCAAGCAGATTGGTCTGGTCCGCGATTTCATCGATTACAGTCAGTATCCCGCCGATCTGCTCCGCTTCCGTATTAACTTCCTTGATCACAGCTGCCAGATCGGACGTTGATTGCTGGATCTGGGCTATCTGCGCAATGGCGTGATCTGTAGTTACTTGACCTTCTTTAGCGACAAACAATGCATCGCCGCTTACCTCTGCGGCGCTCGCCGTGTTCTTAGCTATGTCAGCTATGGTCTGGCTCATCTCTTCCGCCGCAACTGCAATTTGTTGGGACTGCTCGGTTTGATCAGAGGTTTTCGCCACTGTCGATTCGGCACTTTTTTTCAGCAGGTCAGAGATGGTGACAACCTTGTCTGTCGAGACCACCATGTGATCAACCATATTGCTGAACGCACCGGCAACATGATTGAACGATTCAGCCATAGTGCCTATTTCATCGTTACATTCTATGGTGAGTTTTGCGGTCAAGTCGCCCGCTACGATAGTCTCCACCCCTTTTTTAATAATAGCGATAGGCTTGAGTGCCAGCCCAATAAGTCCCGCGAGTAATCCGGCTATACACATCGCAGCTATAACTGCGGCGGCAATCGCTATTTTTTTGAGTTGACTGATACGGGCCAAAGAGTCGGACATTGGCAGGCTTATGCTGATGGTGCCTAAGACAGTGCCTTCGGGCACCTGATGACAGGTAAGGCAGTTCTTCCCCATCACTTTAGAACCGGCGATATAAGGATACACCCCCACTAAACGGTCTCCAACCATCTCAACATGAGGACTCCCGGTAGACAATACGCTTCTCTCGGTGTCGTTTTGGGCATGCCCGTTTGTATCGTTACTGGGGTAATCCCTATTAAGGGTTTCAGACCGAAGAACCCTGATATCTGCACTGCTGCTCATTTGGTCGAGGAAGTCCTTTTTAGAGTCTTGGATGTTCCCGTGGACCATCATAGTGGTAAGAGAATTTAAAACGGTGTCCTTATAGCCCGACATGGTTTTGATCTCGGCTTCCTGAATGAGCGTGTCGCGGCTTTTGCTTATTATGAACAGCGCAATCGCAAGCACTGCTACTCCCACCATAAGTGCAGCCGGAACCGTTATTTTCCATTTTAATGATAAGTCCTTAATTGCCACTTTTTACCGACCTCCTTGTTGCCGTAAGCAACCGAGTTGCTTTTTTTGATTTGCCCATCCCTGTCGCGATTTAACGCGACAGCCATTCATCCTGATGAGATGGTCTTTCTTGCTTTACGGGTTACAGATCACGGCATTGGAGCAATCCAGTCTCATTATTACTTCCGCATGCTCATAGTCGGTAAATTCGAATCCAAATTTCCTATACAACCTAATGGCCATTTTGTTAGATCTCTCTACTGACAGCCATAGCGTCGAGACTCCCAGGCATTGGGCCTCAAGCATAATAATACCGAGCAGATCCGATCCTACGCCTACTCCTCGATGATTTTGATGCACAAAAAGCATTATCTCGCTGGAATCTCCCATTGGAGTATCGGCAACGATGACTGCATGCCCGACAACGTCTTCGCCATCCCACGCTAAAATATTGATTGCGGAATTGAAAAGATTGTCGGCCCATCTATACGCCACGCTTGGTTTCTTTGGCGGCAGTCCCTGATAGGCCATTTTAGGCAGGAATTCACAATACATATCCAGCAGAGCCGCAAATCCGGCGTCCGCACAGGACGTGCGTGTAGAATAATATTTTTGGAAATGAATCATTGACACAGTCACCATCCACGCTTGATTTTTTGCCCGTCGAAGTTGCATGTCTTGCACGATGCCTGTATCGACTGAAAACTTTAAGGCTACTACACCCTTGTGAGCGACTTCTCCTCCGATAAAGTGCCTGTTAGCTCGAGCATATTGTCAGGTTCCTGTGTGGTCTGATCTATCATGTCCCATATTGCTGACTCTGCAACTACAGGCGGAACCGGTTCGCACCCATCAACCATACGGGTGACAGCCACCTGAGCACACTCAGCACATCCACCGTCGCCCTTCGCAAGATTTTCTCTTATTTCTCCGGGTGGCAGTAAGTTCTGCCCGGTATCATAGTCCCACACAGTATTGGGGATGCCACAGCGCAACATGCCCTGATCATGTCGGCACACACACTGAACTGGTTTGTCCCCATTTCTTGTATTCTGACCCATACATCCCCCTCTCGCATTTTTAATATTGTTTGTACGATGCAGCGACAATCACCTGCCCGTCAGATACAAAATACCGACAACGTCCATGCCAAACGTAACATTTTGTGCTTGGGTAATACTTATACGCTTCAATCTGAAACATGAGGCTGCCCTATTGTATACGTATATATAAATATTACCGGGGCAATACGTTACAGGACATCAAATGTCGTGGCATGAACTGCACAGATTGCTGCCCTGGTCAGACATCACCAGATATTTCTCTTCCTTGGAATAAGGATTATGGCAGGACCCGCATCCTAACTTCCCATTATATAAGGGGATTTGGCTGCTAATCGCTTCGATCGGTCTGATATGAGCGCTTTGCCTCAACATACGAACTGTCTCTATATCGACGCCTATGGGATGGTCCGACTTGTCGAACCGGCCAAAATCCCTCGATGTCCCTGATCCTATGTTTGCTGTAATCGCTGTTGCGACGGACCCATCATGACAGGACATGCATCTGCGGGACGTACTGTCGAGCGCTTGCTGGAAACCTGCGGACGTGTGGTCATCCGACCCAATATGTGCCCAACTGAGCGCTGATACGTGAGAGCCTCCCCTCGTATCTCCTTTATGACAGGCCCTACAGAAGCTCTGTCCGATAGCCGTAGTGCGGAGATGGTAGTCGTTCCCACCAGAATCCGGATTGTGGGTAACATGGCAGGTTACACAAGTAATCTGCCCCCTCTCCGAAAGAGGCATCTCTGCCGGGATAGTCACGCTTCCCGGCGGCACATCAAAAGGGTGCATCGGGGTCTTGCCGGAAATAACTCCAGAATGGCAATGCCGGCATGCTGCGATAATATCGTCAGTTGGCCTCTTCGCCATTTGGCTATTGTCGTCCAGCACATGACAGAGCTTGCACTGGTTGAGTTTGAAGGCATGGAAAGCGTCCGATGCCGCATAAATGCTGCTATATGCCCCTGCCATGAATAGCAGCAGGAAAATGATACAAATTGAAAGTCTGTAAAACCGCATTGATCCCCCTATTAAGTTATGACTATGAATTTTGCTATTCGAATGCTGATTTCCAGACTTTATAATAGACTTTGTCGCCGGCAACCCGGCTCTCGATTATGGCGCCATTAAAATTCTCGTCAGCAATGCCTTTCTTCGAAGCTGCCATGGCGATCACAACTTCGGGGCCGATGTATGCGAGCGTCACGCTCCCATACTCTGCCACAGTGGATGTTTGCCCTTTGTCCCTTAAAAGCGCAACTGCGGAATCAATAAACGAAAGTTCACTTTTAGTTACTGATTTCTGTAACGCAGCTTTGACTGGCGGTGTGCTTAGAACATTTACGGGATGGATTGTCGGGTTTGATGCTATGCTGGCAGTTCTGACTGGTTCTATCGGATGTACATTTGCAGGATTCTTAACCGTGGGTTTCCCATCGAAGCGCCGGACGCTGCTGTGAGATCTGTGCAGCGACCTGACTATTGAGATTAACTCGCGGTTTTCCCTTTCGAGTTTAGCTAATCTGCTGTCGAACGACTTGAACCTCATGGTGAAGTTATCAAGTTTTTTACTGACAAGCGCTTCAGTCTCCGTCACCAAAGCGGTGACGTAGAGCTTGATATTCGCCTCCCAAACTCCTATAGCGAGCAGGAAGACAAAAAAAACAATGGCGCCTCCTATGAAACGGCGCACAAAACTCCTAGTAGCGGCAACACGCTGGGAGTATTCTGCCGGGAGTATGTCCGAGGATACAGTTGGGTTATGAATTTTGCCTTCGACCATCACCCCTCCTGTGACCCGTGACATCTGGAACACGTTTGGGCGACATCGGTCCTGATCTCATATTTATTAACAGATCTGTGCGGGTCATGACATTGAGTACAGCCGGACTTATTTAGATGTGAATGGATTGCCGGGCTATAAGACTCCTGCATTTCATGGCACTTATAGCAAGTCTCCGCTATGTTGTTGGCGAGAAGCTTAAAGGTGTGATTCCCGGTCGCAACATGGCAAACATCGCATTGCTTAACGGCAACAGGCCCATGAACGAATTTGCCTTCAGTAATATCACTATGACACTTTTCGGTTACACACGATTCATCGGCGTAACCTGCGGAGGTAAAAACTGCCAGTAACAAGAAAAATAGTGCGGCTTTTTTAATCATACATTTCTCTCCTCTGTTTGTTTATTAGAAAAATAAAGTTACTCTGATTGAAGGAATCTCAACTGCACAGGAAGGTGATGCTTATGTCTAGCCAGTATTATCCAATGGCAAAGCAGCCATGCCAGAGTGGCGCGACTGCTTTAGTTCGGTCTTATATGTTTTAGCGGCGTTATTGCCTACTCTTTGTATCAAACTCTCCACATATAAATATTACCTTTGAGTTTCATAAATCTTGCGGTCTACGTAAAATTTGTTTGACAAAGGCTTTCAAAAATTTATAAATGTAGTGATGACGCAAAAGATGCAGTGAGTTTCTCATTAAATGCTGCGAAAATTGTTTTAGAAAGAAATGATTCTTAGAAGAAGTTAAAGTCACTGCCGTTGGGGACACCTCGATGCCCGTTTTAGTGGGCTGCATAAGGTAACTTTATGATAAAATGAGATACTCGCGAGTTTGCAAGGAGCGTGCTGTGAACGAAAAAATAAAATTGCTTTTCAAGAAACCTTTTATCTCTGTTGTGGTTTTTTTTCTTCTTTACCTTTCCATAGGACTTTCTGTCTACAAGGACTACGGCATATCGTTGGACGAGCCTATCCAGCGCTACCACGGCATAGTTTCGACGAGCTATATTGCTTCGGTCTTCCTTCCGAGTTTTCATCCGCCGGATTTTGTGGGTCTGCCGCAACTGGCCAATTACAATGAGAAAGAATACGGGGTCATCTTTGATGTGCCGATGTACGCTGCGGAGGTCCTTCTGGGCTATAACACAGGGGACCCTGCGAGGTTGTTCTATCTCCGGCATTTGTGCACCTTTCTCCTTTTTTATGCCAGTGTCTTCTTTTTCTTCTTGATCGTCAGAGATCGGTTTAACAGCTGGACCATGGGGCTTGCTGGCGCACTCTTCCTAATCCTGAGCCCACGTATTTTCGCAGAATCGTTCTACAACATAAAAGATATCGTGTTTCTCTCATTCTTTATTATTGCCATTTATTTTTTCATCCGGTTTTTAAACAACAAAACAATCGCAAATTCATTTCTGTTCGCCTTGGCATCTGCATTTGCGGTCGATCAGCGGATGCCAGGCGTGATCATTCCGCTCCTTGCCATCATGATGAGCGTTGTTGATGCCATTAAAGAGGATGCTTCATTTAAAGGCAAAATCAAAAGCCTGTTCCCTTTATTAATGTATCTAATTCTTTCTGCAATCTTTGTAGTGCTTTTCTGGCCATACTTGTGGGAGAATCCCGTCAAGAATTTTATCAACGCCTTTGTCTACATGAGCAGATATCCATGGCTTAACCCAGTTCTTTATATGGGCAAATTTATCAAAGCGACTGAGTTGCCCTGGCATTATATTCCAGTTTGGCTTCTGATAACCACACCCGTGATTTACATCGTCTTCTTTCTGATAGGCTTTATTCGAGTCGCTATACAGGTTATGAAAAACGGACACAAGCTTTATTCAGATGCCAAGGAAAGGCAGGATTTCCTGTTCCTTCTGCTATTCCTCGTGCCACTTGCGAGTGTAATCATCCTGAGATCAGTGCTCTATGACGGCTGGAGGCAGATGTACTTCATCTATGCTCCCTTTTTGCTAATCGCATTAGAAGGACTATCACAAACGTTAAGTTCTATGGGAAAAATTCGCGCCGGATTCCGTTCCAGGATCGCCATTTCAATTGTGCTTGGCTCCATCTTACTGAGCGTTGTTACCATCTCGTACCAGACAATCCTCAACCACCCTTATCAGGAAGTGTATTTCAACTTCTTGGCGGGAAACAATATCGGGCAGAATTTCGAGCGTGATTATTGGGGACTGTCTTACCGGCAGGGTTTGGAATATATCGTTAAAAATGACAAACGTCCTATTATCAAAGTGTCAGCGAATTCTAACGAAGCTATGCTTAATAATGAGCTCTTACTGGAGGAGCAGGATGCCAGAAGGCTGATGGCTGTTTCTCCTCAACAAGCGGACTACTTCTTGACCGGATTCCGATGGGATCTAGAACAGTACGAAAATGCTAATGAAATTTTCAAGATAACCGCTTACAATATGAAAATTATGTCGATATTTGGTAGAACTGGGAAATGAGACCTGGGTGTAAGGACTCCAGCGACAAGACAAGGATGTCATACTTTAGTCTCTATTGAACAAAGTCTTATGGAAAACAACTTGCATCCGGAATATGCATATCATGCTAAAACAGCTGTCGGTCATTGTTTATGGCGAACGCTTATGGCCCAAACGTCCAGAAGGCATTACCGCCGCTTTTGGTTAATGCCGACAACGTGATAGAGCCAGTCGCCATGCCGCAGGTTGAGGCTGGATATGTGCAACTGCTGGCAGTGCTGCCGTTGCACCAACTGCTGCCGCCGCCACCGCCACCGCCGCCCATATCTTGACAGTTGTTATCGTCACCCCCGGCCCCACCGCCATAATAACCGCCGCCGCCCGCCCCACCGCCGCCGCCAGCGCCTTGATCCCCAGGTTGTCCGTTCCAGTGCGCATAGCCGCTGGACTGCGTAGCCCCCACTCCACTAGGTGCATACTCACAGTCACCAGAATCATTATCCCCGGCTCCGCTGGAACCGTTTGGTTCGCCGCCGGCCCCCCCATTAAAGTAGGCATATATGTTAGCACCGTCGGCCCCTCCCCCACCTGCCACGGCCACGATGTTTGTTGTGGCTGTGCCACCTATTCGAATATCAGACATGTCGCCGGAATATCCGGCCCCCCCAGCCGCTCCGCCATTCCATCCGGATTGCCCCCCAACATAAAAATAAATCGTGTTCCCGGGCACAACAGTTAACGTGCCGGTTACCATGCCTCCTACATTGCCATCACCGCCAGCGTAAAAGGCTCCGGCAGATCCGCAGACAGTGAAAGAAATTTTGGTTACCCCAGCTGGCACAACGCAGCTCTGCTGAGCGCCGGTGTAGTGATAGACCGTCCCTTGTACGCAGTTGGTGCCCTGCGCGAAGGCCGGCGTCAGTAGGAGCAGTAAGAAGGCAAGCAGCTTTGTATTGATTTTCGTAAGCACCTTAACTATTCAGAATCCTTCAGTACAATATCAAAATCCGAATCCTCAGAGGAAGCGGACACCTTTGTACTTACATGCGGATTGTGAGTGTCTTTAGCCTGATGGGATTTTAATGCCGCGATGTCAGCAGCCATTGAGGATATCTGGGTCTTCATGATATCTCTATCTTGTGCAATCTGGTCAAATCTTTCAGTTACAAGGCTTTGCCATGTCTTTAGCGCTTGTACGGAAGCCACAAACCGTTCTCCGTAAGACAAGAGTGTGACGGTACAAATAGCAGTCGCCAAAGCAAAAGCGATCAAGACGATCGACACGGCTTTACGAAAATCACGTTGCATTTTAACCCTGTTAACCTTAAGGGGCTGCTCGTGCTCCTGATTGTTTGCGGCAAGAGTTGTCGCCCCGCCGTTTATTACCTTTAATTTTCTGTTGAACATTGTTATATCTCCCTCTTTTTGTGCCTGGCAGCTTTTAAGATTTTGACGGATAACGCATAGTAGGCATAAGCTCCGCTGTCGTCATGCCGGACTATTGCTTTCCCCCACTGTCTGTCTGCTATCTCTTTCTTCGCAATAGGAATGCGTACCAGTACCTTATCACCTACGAGAACCATCTTTACATGCCCGAACTTTTTAGATTTTTTGTCCTTCGCCTTGGCCTCCATAATTGAGGCTATGGATTGACTGTCGGTACAGGATGTTTGTCCGCCTTCCGGTTCGGAGTGGATTACAGTGGCGGGTTCTTCCCTGCATGATGTCACTGCCTCATCCTTTATTATCTTAGCAAGTTGAATTTTCAGAGAAGCATTCTCTCCCGTCACCTTTTCTACCTGCTTCTCGGCATCCGCCACGCTATCCCCAAACGCTTTTGCTTGAGACTCGAGTGCTTTGACGTTGCCCTCTGCGTCCTCGCATCTACTGAAAGCGCCAGCCCCTACTGCGAGTTGCTTTTTCTTCTCTTCGTCGGAATTGTTGCAAACAGGTCCGTGTGCCATAACCACGCAGCCATCAATTACGTCCCCAACGGAAAGGGAGAAGACGCTGCCGCCTATCTTGTATATCAGCTTATCGTTGGCGGTGCCCAAATACTGATACTGCTGCATATCGGCAGCAAACGCCGGCATGCATACGAGACAAAGAAGCAGAACTCCAAGACATAAACCACTTTTCCTTTTCATAGCGCCTCCCATAACATCAAATCCCTAATCCCTGCTTTAACCCATATATCCTGATACTCAGAATCATCGAATCACTTTTCCCCTGGAGTTCCTTGACCACCAAGCTGCCCCGCATTGCAGTCTGAATCTGCTTTAAGAGCCACATCTGTTCTGTGATGTCTCCGCTATACGTCAGCGTGTAGTCTCTGAAGATCCCGAACTTGTCTATCTTCATCTTATCCATGCGGGAGTTGAATTCGGTGGGATCGTCCTTCCTACTTTTGTCGTCCGCGCTTTCCTCCTTGATTTCAACCTTATTGAGGGGGAACGACGCGCACAGACTCGCCAGCCGAGAGGCACTGTCGTCTACTCCCTCCAGCGGGCACGCAGGCAATGAAACCAACAACGACATTAGACTCTGGTCAGCGACCGGAATCTCAACGGAAGTTGCCTTTACCTTCTTGACTGTACCATATGCCATGTATAGACACAGCAGGGATACCAACAAAGCGAAAATAGTGTAACACGCGGCGAAATCCTCGCTACGGCTGAACTTTGACCAGTAGGCTACTGCCCTTCCTCGCAATTTCTGCAATTTTCACACCGCCTTTTGCTGCGTATTTCCTTAATGTTACCTCTCCATCTCCCACCTGCGGAGTGTCGACTTCAAGATTTATCACCATCGGCCCCCCGGCAATCGGGTACTTGTACGTGTATCCAGTTATCGAAAACACATCCGCTCCGAGCCCCGAAAGCGTGTGCTCTATATCGGGACTGTTAAGCTGTAAAAGGGATCCAACCTTCGACCTCATCTGGTTGCCGAGTTCCACATAGAATGCCCTGTTCTGCTCCTGCGCATTAGCTATCCTGGCATCCTGCAACAGCAGGGCAACTCCGGACAACAGCCACACCAGAAAACAGGCCACTGCAACGCTGCTGGCGATTACCACTGTCTTGATGACCTTTCTAGCTTTCGCGTTACTTTTGTCCGTCTTCCAGTGCGCCCGCAACATCCTCTCCATATCAGTGTCGCTAATCATGGACACTTCCTGGTAGACATCCTTTACCCCGTCAAGATCTTTAGCCGCTACCAGATTAGAGATGAAGGTGGTCCTATCCACATAGCAGCATACGTAATCCCCCCCGTCGAACGGGAAAATATACAAACACCCTTTCTCTCTAGGGAGGATATCTCTGGCGTGAACGGCGTATCCCGTGGCCGGAGCCCCCGATAACTCGACCACTGTGGCGAACCCGGGCGAATCCAGGTAATGCCCATTGCGAACCAGCCGTCCTTTATAACTATAAGCAACTTCCATATTATCTCCTCCCGGTTGTCATCAGCCCGCTCATCTTGTCACGCATAGGTCCGATAAAGGACCACGCGGCTAATGCAACGACAAGGCCCCCGACCAGGTAGGCGCTCATCTCCGCAAAAGGAACGACCTTGTCCCGTCGGCTTCCGAAATCGGCCTTCAATAACATTGCTATCTGCCCCAGGAGCGCGTCAAACTCTCCCGTCTGCCGGATATTGTCTAGCATGTCGATGACATAAAAGGGCAGTTTGCCCTCAAACGCACCCACTATCGCCGTCTTGAGCGATCCCCCTTCTCTCATTGAGACAATGGCCTGACTCATGCGATCGTCTATGTAGATGTTGGACTCGGCAGCAGCCTTGCTCATGGCCTCGATGGTGCCGATACCACGTTTGCGCATCATGGCAACGACGCTAAAGAACTGGTACAAAAACAAATCTAACATCATATCTCCTGCAAATGGAAGCAGGCACACCAGCCGCCAAAACGTGGCCCTTGATTGATAATAAACAATAATCCCGGACACAATGGCAAACAAGCCAGCTGCTGCTGAATACGGCAAAAACTGACGAAGAAATGCCGGGATGGTCATTGCAGTCGACTTGGTATCTTCGAAGGCGGGCGTAATGTAGTAGAGGACAAACAGCATCACCAGAAAAGCCAGTCCCAGAGTGATCACTGGACGGAGGAGCGCCTTATAAGCATCAGCCTTGAATCTGGCCGCCTCCTCCTGCTGATCAGCAATTTGCTTCATCACCTCTGGCAGCACGCCGAGTCTCTGCCCGACGTCGAGGAGCACACGCTCGTGCCCGCTCAGACTATAACCTGCCCCAAAGGAGACCCCTACCGATGATCCGTCATGAAGAGCATCCAGCATAGTCTTCGCCTGCTCATGACCCTCCTTGTGCAGCCCCGACAATACGCGGCGGAGGCCAATGCCGGAAGAGAGCAGCAACGAGACCTTGCGAAATGTTTCTACCTTGCTTGTGTTCCGCATAGTTCCGGTGCTCCAACCTTGTTAATGTATTTTCCAGCTTCCTGTCTAAAGCCGTGGAAATCATTGTCATATAATGCATCTACCATTGCCTGATTGATCACCAGTATCTCGGCCATTACCTTGCGCCCGTGGTAGCCCTTGCCTCCGCACACTCCGCAATCAGACCGCACTTCATCCACGCACTGAGAGCATGGATTCTTGACCAGACGCTGCGAAACGACAGCGACGACCGTCGCCAACTCTTGGTACCCTATGCCGAATTTGTCATGCAGCCGAGTGAACACACTGAAGATGTCACCGGCGTGTATCGTTGACAGAACAACATGCCCAGTAATTGAGGCCGCCGTTGCAAGCCGCGCAGTCTCTTCATCACGGATTTCTCCGGCGATTATCACATCAGGGTCATTCCTCAGAAAGGCCCTAAGCGCGCCGGCGAAAGTAATTCCGGCTTTTTCGTTGACCTGCACCTGTGTCGCAAACGGCAGCTCCACTTCAATAGGATCCTCGATGGCCCTAATGCTGAGGTTCCTTTTGTTGAGCAATCCGGCGAACGCATAGAGAGATGTAGTCTTACCGCTTCCCGTTGGGCCGACGAAAAGAATCATACCCTGTGCCAAACAGGACAGACTATTAAGCGTTAACACCTGCTCGGGTGTAAACCCTAGCTGCTCGGGACGGGACAGAACGGTGCCCTTCTTGTGAAGGCGTAGAACGAATGCGGGTCCGTTTGGCGTTGGCACCTGCGAGACCCTTATGCTTATCTTCGTAATCGATGATATTGCATAAGCGTCCTCAAACGGAGCGTCGTGAAACCTCGTGTCGTCCGAGGGCTCATCGTAGGCCAATACGCCTATCACATTAGACAGCGGTCCGTGGTGGCGCGTGTCGTATGTCCTTAACTGCGTAAGATCGCCATCGACGCGGAATTGGACGCTGCACTCTTTTTCGCCGGGCGTTATATGTATATCGGAGGCCTTCATGCTGACTGCGGTCCTGATCAACGTATCCAGAAGGTCAACAGGAAAACGCTTCTCTTCGGTACCTGCATGCATCTGCTCGTAGATAGTTTTATGCTGGCTCATGAAGAGTACCTCGACAGCCTGTATGACAGCCGAAGGCGTCGACATCACAACTTTGCGCGTGCCGAATTTCAGGTAGAATTTCCTGGCGTCAAGAGGATCTACCACGGCTATCCGCTCTCCAGTAAGAGGGATTATCAGGTGTTCCTTGCACAATCTGATATTCAGCGCCGCATCTGCCGTGGCCAGCGCCTTATGGTCTATTTCCTCCTCCGGGATGGTCTCGTAAAAATTCTCAACCTCGAATTGCTCGGCGATGGCATGAGAAACATCCGATTCCGAGACCAGCCCCTTCTCGACCAAGACCTCTCCGAGGCGGGAACGCGAGGACCTCTGGATTTCGAGCGCTTTTTCGAGATTTTCATCGGTGATCAGTTTTTTATCCAAGAGAAGCTGCCCGAGCATCTTACGCTTGCCCGAAGACAGTGCCTCTTTGACATCTAACTCATCGGCCATGCCATTTCCGACTATAATCTCTCCGAGCTTACGGTGCTTATCTGGCTGCTCCCGAAGGGCCTCTTTTAACGCTTCTTCCGTCAGCTTGCCACTCGCAACGAGAATATCGCCGATTTTTTTCTTGCCATCAGTGTTCATCTGAGGGGTAGTCCATCCGTGGATGTATTGCTGATCGCAGTCTGCGCCACCTGATTTGCCTTCTGCTGCTGTTGTGGCGGCATTAACTCCCGCACAGGGATACTCAACCTTATGGTTTGCTTTACCCCATTGGATATAAGCATTACGTAGTCCATCGCTATTTTGGTTACAGTCGAGCCGTTGAACTCGTCTCCCTCATGTACCATTTCAGTGAGAGGGTTCATAAGCCCAACTGACAATACAGCCGACTTGTCGCCGACGTTGACAGCTAAAAGTCGCGGTTTCTGTATAGGCACCGCCGATGAGTCCGGTTCGTAGGTGTTTGGAGCCGAAAACGGAAGCGGCGCACCCACCCCCTGTCCGCTTCTCGCGTTATGAGGATGGGCTGCAGGCAGAGGGGCGGAGAGTAAATCTGTATCGCCGCCCTCTTCCCTCCTGGACTTAGCGATTTCCGACTTGATCTTCTGCAGGTCCCTATCTTTTTCTGCCATGGCAATTTCGATTTTTTTCGCATTCATATGTTGCACTATCTGTTCAGTTACCGCCCGGATATCCTTGGCGTTGCCAGAGGCCAGCTGATCGACCAGGCGCTGCATGCCATTTGATTGCTGCGATGATATATTTTCAGCAGAGGTCTCCGCCTGCTTTTTGTCCTGGCTGTCCAAATCTCCGGAGGCTTGAGCAAGGGCCGCCTGAGTGGGAATTAGAGGAGCGCCGGAAAATGACTGCGAGGCTGCCTGGGCTTTCTGAAGCGATGCTGCCATATTGCTTACGCCCCTGCCCTGCAGCGCGTAATAATACATCCCCAAGAGCAGAACGCCTACTAGAAACCCAGTTATAACAATCTTTTTTACGTTCATGACTTCTTGCCCCCCGCGAAGATATCCCCTTCCTCAGATTCAAAGGATGACTCTCTGTACACACTGTAAAACCGGAAGTCAACAGGGACGCCCTTTTCCTTCATCTTCTGAGAAATGAACTGACCAAATGGCAACCGGGGCACATAAACAGTGTCTATCGCCATACCGTTGGGTCCGGTCTCCTTAACTCTGATAATGGTGTATCCGACCACGTCTGCAGTCGAGTTCGGAGAGACCACAGGCACTGCTTGTGCGTATATCTCGCCGGGCTTGACCGACTTCAACGCAGCCGATAGATCCTGTCCGAGCGCGGAATAAGGGGCGATAGTGCTTTGCATGGCAGCCCCAGCAGTCTTTGAGGCCTTCTCTAACCCATCTGCCATGGATAGCTTGAGCGTTTCCATTGCTTTCTCGCGGTTGGCTTTCATTGCAGTTTGCAAATAGTATCCGGAAAAAACATTGGCGACTGTTATGGGTTCGACAACATAGCGATAATACCCCTCCGCACCGAATTTCCCCTTCAGATTCGAGAGGACTCCCTTATAGCCATGATTGTCTCTCTCGAAACTCTCTATCGCATCGGATTTTTTAATGCTGATCTGCTCCTCTGCAAGGATTTCTTTCTCGACTGCAGATACGACAAGTCCGTACATCGCATCTTTAACTGTCCTGATTCTGGGCTGTCCCGTCACATCTTTTATTAAAGCGTCCGCGGCCATGATGCTCCTGGCATCCTGAAAGCACAAATGGGTCGAATGCTGACCGATCTTTATGACTGTGATATCGAGGGCTGCAAAATAACCACCCCCCAGCAACAGAGTACAGATACAGATAAGGACCAACACCCCTTTCCTCGAAATCTTATCGCCGAACATTTGCCTGAGATTAAACATAAATACTGTACCCCCCTTGATTGTTGTTATATAATATTACTTCCGCCTTACTGAAATGCCTGCGCGCCCCCACTAATACAAAACGCCCCGTTGGTGGCATCTAGGTCACAAACTACGAAATCAATCCCGCTCGCTGTCGAAGTCATTGCCGGCGCAGTACCACCAGGCCATTTTGTGGCTACCCAAGACACCGTGCTGGCGGTGCCTGCATTTTGAATCTCCCTCAGCTGAAGCTTCGCGGTAGTGCCGGCTGCGGGCAGGGTCCAGGATATCGTGCAGTTGACTCCGCTTGTAAGCGTGAGCTTCTGCACTGGCCCGTTTGCCGCGCTGATAGTCACAGTTCCGCCAGCACAGGTATTAGCGTACTCGACAGGTCTTAAGGCCGAGCTCAGCCACATACTTACGCTGTTAATAAACACGTCCTGGGCTGAGACATAGCCCGCTGCCGCGGAGTCCGAGGTCGACGCACTATTGACCGTCACAAGGTGCCCGCTGCCGCTGGTGTTGATGATCGACCAGGGCACGCTCACAGACAAATTGCCGCCCATAACGAGCGTCCCGTTGACGGTGGTGCTTATTCCTGTTCTCCCTATTGTAAGGGCATTGGCGTTGGTGGTACCGATAGTGATTGCGGCAGCTCCGCCTGTGTCAATCCCAAGAGCAGTGGCGCCAGACGTGGTGAGTGAAGGAGTCGTCACGGACGTGGTAAATGTTCCCGTTACGCCTCCGATCTGGCCCATCCCGGTGATGTTGGGAGTCCCGCTCCCTGAAATCGCCCCCGAGACAGTAAATGCCGGCATGGTAAGCCCTGTCCCTGCCGATACCGTGCCTTGGATCGTCGCACCATTTATCGTAGGGCTTGTCAAGGTTTTGTTTGTAAGAGTCTGAGTTGCAGCTACTCCGACAAACGAATCACTAGAGCCAAAGTCAGGAATGGTGTAAGTCCTGGCCGAAGCTGGATTGCTGAACGCCAAGGTTACCAGATTCGCAGTGGGAACTTCCATCGAAGTCGTCCCGAAACGGACTAGATTGTTCGCAGATACCTCGATCATATTTATATCTGCACTATTTGCAGCATTCCTTTCAGCTATCCATGACGCGTTGGGCATGCGTATCTGCCCCGATGCTGCAGGATTCGATCCCATAGCCAAATAGCCGGCGCCTGTTATGTTCTGAATGTTGATCAAGTCTCGCGAAGCGTCCACAATCGTAGTCCCGTTCATCTGAAGAACGGTGGAGGCACCCGCAATGTTTACGGTATTCGTTGATGTCACCAAATATGTGGAATTAATGTTGGCAATGTTCTGTAAGTTCCGACTTGCATCTATTACCGTGGTCCCGTTTATTTGAAAGACGGTACTTGGTCCGTTTACGTTTACGTAGTTCGGTCCGGTCGTCAGATAGGTGGACGAAATGGTGCCGATATTCATGAGGTTCCCGGAGGCATCTATCCTCTCGGCACCTCCTGTGTATACTGTGTTTGCATACAGGTTTCTGGCACTGTCGATTACCTGCGATCCGTTCATCTGGAGTGAGGAAGGTATATTCACCGTGCCATTAATAGTCGTAGTTATCCCGGCACTGCCTATTGTAATAGAGTTAGCATTGGACGTTCCCATAGTTATTTGTGCTGCACCGCCAGTATCAATGCTGAACGCTGTCGCGCCCGCAGTCGTGAGCGAAGGAGTGGAGACGGAACCAGAAAAAGATGCTGTGGTACCCGACATCCCTCCGGTAAGAGTAAGTCCAGCGTATGTCGGTGAGGAGGAAGGACTGGCATTTTGCGCTAATGATAATGTTATCCCGCCAGAGCCGTTGTCTGTTACCGTTATCTGATTCGTGGTTCCACTGACCCACGAAGACAGATTTACCGCGGTAACATTCCTTGACGCATCCGTAGCGATGAGCCTCGACGCTGTTACGCCTGCAAGATTAAGGGTCCCGCTAATTGTCGTCGCTACTCCATTCCTTCCAATCGAGATCGCATTGGTCTGGGAGCCGCCTATTGAGATCCCGGCCGCGTCGCCTGTGTCTATCCCAAGCGCAGTCGCTCCGGACGTTGTTATTGACGGTGTCGTTACTGAAGTCGACAATACAGCAGTGGTGCCGGACAATTGTCCCGTCAACGTCATGCCTGCCAGTGTTATCGAGGAAGTGGTTGCGATGCTTTGCGGCAACGACAATACCACTCCACCAGTGCCATTGTCAGTCACAGTCACCTGATTAGCCGTGCCCGTGACCCATGAAGACAAGGTCGTGGAGACAACATTCTTCGTCACGTTTGTAGCCATCAGCATTGATGCCGTGGCACCAGGCAGATTAAGAGAGCCGTTCACCGTCACGTTATTCAATAAGGAAGTTCCGGATGGCTGAACATAGAAACTCGGATTTGCATAATCGTAAAAAATTGGCGCGGTTACCGAAGTGCTAAACGAAGGATTTGGGACCACATTAATGGTAAGTGGGGATGTCCCGGTAAATGAGATATTGGTTCCGGCAGTCAGACTCGGCGCTGCGCTGCCCCAGTACGCCGGCGCACCTGGACCGGCGCTTAATAGCGCCTGTCCAGCAACCCCCGGAACTAGCACCCCAAGCGGCGCGGTTCCGTTACCGTACAGGATACCATACTGAGACAAAGTGGCAGCGCCGGTACCTCCGTACTGTACGGCAACGACATTGCCGTTCCATGTGCTGCCCGCACGGAATGTTTGCGTGGCTCCAAGCAGAGCGAAGGTGTCGTCTGCGCTGATCGAAGGGACAGTTATAGTATGGTTGCTTCCCGAAGGCTGCGACATTGCCAGAGTCAATGTGTGTGCCCAGCCGCTCTCAGTTACTGCAAGATTGCCGTTCATCCCTATCACCCCGTTGGCACTACTGAGCGACAAGGGGCTGCCGTTCGCTGAAGCTACGGTAACGGCGCCCGTCCCCGTATAAAGCGAGGAATTAAAGACAGGAGCGGAAACTCCACTTAATCCATTTACTGTAACGTTCCCAGCAATGACTGCATTGCCCGACTGGTCAAGAGTAGCAATAGAAGCGCCGGAATTGTTCTGGAATGTCAACACTCCCGCAATGTTCCTGATCCATTGAGTAAGGTTCGACACGGTATCCATTAGCCCAACAGCGGGACTTGCCTTGGAGATATCCAGATCGCCGGTCATGGACTTACTTCCATTTAAGGGCAACAGCGCATTGACTTGAGCAGCCGTGCCGGGAGGTCCGACCGTAGACTGTACATTATTAGCTGTGCTGTCTACCACCACCTCCGGCAGGAAGGTAGTCAAAGCCTGATTATACTTCGCCGGCATTACCGTCGCTACCTGAAAAGAATTGCCGTTGTTGTTTATCGTATACGGGTTGCCGAACCCGTTTACAGGTGTCCATGCCGCCGAAACATATCCGGCGGACTGCAGGGCCGCAATGCTTGCGGGCCATGACCCTGTAGCGTTATAAAAATTACTCGCCTGCACCTGGATCTGGTGCATTTCGACTGCTGTCCGCTCGATCGCGTGCTGGTCAATCATCATGGATACATGAGGGACAGCGGCCCTGGATATAATGGCCATGGCCGCAAGCGCCGCAATAACTTCAATCAGCGTAAATCCTTTGTCCCTCAATTTCAAGTTCAATTTCACGCGCCCCCGTTAATGCGTACTATAAAGATTTGAATTCTCATAAAGGACATCTGAAGCAAGCCCATAATCGATCGGGGCAGAGACTGTTACATTCCCGTGACCGTCCGAGGTCGTAAATGGGGCGTTCGGCACAACACCGTTTGGGATAGCCGTAGACACAGTGGACAGGTTGCCGGTAGCCTCAAGGGCGTAGCCACCGCCGTACACGTTGACCCCAACCGTGTGTCCATACATGGGCTGAAGCACAGAAACACTGGCCGCCGTAGCCCCGTTCTGTTGTATCTGGTAAACCCCGGCAGCCTGCGCCATCTGGGCCATCTCCTCTGTCGTCCTCTGAGCCTTCGCACCCTCAAGCCACATGGAAATCATCGGCATTGCGGCCGCCGTTATGACCGCATATATAGCTACGACAATGAGTACTTCAAGGAGAGAGAAGCCGGCCCGAGAACCCAAGTGGCTACATATTGGAGAACGTGGAAGCAACAGGCCCCCCTGCCGTACATGTTCCTGAACAGGCGCCGCCCGTGCAAAGTGTGGTCGCTCCGGTCATCACAACAACCGATGTACCATATGTACCGTTAATCTGGGCCGCGAGGTCGTTACAGCTGTTTGCGCTGTCGGTGCCGCCGATAGTTATAGCAAAGCTGGCCCCCGCGTTAGCTGAAGCTATGGCGTTAGTCCCCTGCCATGGGGACGTCCCGTCAGTCGAATTGGCCAAACCCCGGTCGACAAGATCGCCCGCAGTAGCATTCAACGTTGTCGGAATGGCCGAGTAGTTGGTAGACGAAGTGTTCTGCTTCCACTGTACTGCTGCCCGCTGAAGGTTCTGCACCTGCATTGATGCTGCAGATGCCTTTGTCCCTCCAAGATACTTCATAGCAGCCATCCCAATGCCAGCGAACATTGTCGCAATGGCTATTACGACCAGTATTTCAATCAACGTGAAGCCGTCCTCTTTTCTTATTTGCCTATTCATGTCTTCCTCTCCTGCTATAGAAATGATGCCCGTTACACAGGCATAGTGCTACCACGTTACCTCAACCATCAGGGCAAATTCGGTCTTCTGCTTTTGCGTCTGGGTGGCTTTGAACAGGTTGCCGATTACGGGGATACTGCTAAGAAACGGCACCCCGTCGTTCGTTTTACTGTCACTATCCTGCATCATGCCGGAGAGAAGTATCTTCTCCCCGTTTTTTACCGTGACTACGGTTTGGGTCTGTTTCTGACTGAAGGACGGTGTCTGCACGGTCATACCGCCCGCAGATATTTGTGATATCTGCAAGTCAGAAGTAAGGTCCGGACTTAAATATATGATGGCCTCACGGTCATTTATAACATGAGGTATTACTGAAAAGTTCAACCCCGTCTGCAGAGGCGTAGTCTGTAAAGACGTGGTTGATGTTGCTGTGGATGTCGTAGATGTGTAGGCGGAAGACACTATAAAAATAGTCTGCCCGACCGTCAGAGAGCCGACCGATCCGTTCGCCACTGATATGTTCGGCTTGCTTACGACCTTTACGTCCCCGTAATGTTGCAAAGCCTGGACGTACACGGCCTGACTGTTTTTATTGAACGTGAAGGCGGCGTTGAACACGGATGTTGTCTGGAAGAGGGCCGTAGTGGCCAAAGAACTGTTAAGCGCAGTGCCTCTTCCAGCAACCTGGTTTATCACCGTGGTCCAGTCAACCCCAGCTTGGAAATCGTTGTTAAGCGTAACTTCAGTAATCACCCCGTCGATGTGCACCATCCGGGTCGAAAACTTGTTCAGGTCGTCAATGAGTTCCCCTATCATCTTTACGATGTTGTAGCGGTCCCTGACTATCACCAGTCCGCTTTCGGGGAATACGAAAAACTTGCCTTCGGGTGACAATAGCGCCTTTATCCCGTCGGCAGCGCTGCCAATGCCCCTGACCTTTGCGCTGGCGGTGGAAGTGGATAGCGATGTGCTTGCCATGCCCGTGCCCGTCACACCAGTGCCGGTACCGCCATTGGGGGCTATCCCTCCTGAAGCGACGCTGCTGGTCCCACCCGAAGATGCGCCGTTGCTCGACAACGACGAATTTACAGTTATGTCCTGCTCCAACGCCGGCGACGACAACTGGAAGTGGGCCTCGACATCCCTGAAAATAGCTATTGTGTTACCCTCGCGCCTCCATGAATACCCCGCCTGGGAGACCATCGATGTCAACGCGGCATCCATCGGCATTGACTTGGAATACATACTTACGGGGATGCGGGGATCTGCTCCGTCCTTTAGAACTGGAGAAAATGGCAGTCCCGAGAAAAAGATGCTTAGAGCAACCGTAAGCGGCTGGTGTGATATATTCACATCGATAGAAGGCTGCCTTACTATCCTGTATCTCCCGTCTGGCTGGACAACGAAGGTAAGCCCCTGCCTAGTCAGTACCTGCGTCAGAGCCTCGTCCTCAGATAGATTCTTGGCTTTAAGGCTTGTATGAACGCTCAGATCGATGCCAGGATCAGTATCAAACTGCCCGCAAAGCGTTGGAATAATAATGTTTATGGACTCGTTGTTAATCTCGACGTTAACAGTTGCCTGAGCGACCGAGGCCGAAAAAACAACAAACAGCAGCATGTTAAGGATAATCTTTTTCATTGTTGTTTGGCCTTTATGTCTAATTTGATCATTATTCGTAATCTCCCTTTATGCAGAAATGTGATTTAATGGTTCTTATTAATATTACTTCGAGCATCGCTATGTTTCTATTTAAGTCCAAATTCGCATTGGAAGATGTCCTCCCCTTGTAACAAATAACTCTACCAGTAGATTATTGCAAGTCCGTTACCGCCAACTCCTCCGGTGCCCCCTACAGCAGCAGTCCCACCACCTCCGCCAATCCCACCATAGCCCCCGATAGCGCCAGCCACGGCCCCGCCACCCCCAGCGCCTAACCCTCCAAGCCCGCCTGCCGCCATTGGATTATACCCGCCGCCGCCTCCAAGCCCGCCATTGATTCCGAGGAAATTGTAGGGGTCACCCGCTGATATTGCCTGTGGGAAACCCCCGTTTCCATAAATATCCGATGCATACCACCATTCAGAATTCTGTATGCCAAGAGGCTGCTGGTTGCTAATCCCGCTCACCGCTCCGCCTCCTGGGCTGATGGAGAATGCATATCCGCCATACTGCCCGCAAGTCCCGGTATTTGCTAGTCCAGTGCCGAAGCCGCCGCCGCCATAGGCCCCGGACCCGCCGTTTGCGAATGGCCCGCCAGCCCCGCCTCCCCCTCCGGTACTGGAGACGAATCCAGCGCCTCCACAGGTGTTGATGTCTCCATTAGATCCGCACCCGCCAGCGGGACCGTTGCAACCTTGTTGGCCGGGACCTCCGGTGACGGTAACGCCAGCAAGTGCCACAGTTGTGCTAGAAAAACTATTACCAGCAGTTACTGTTATGGTCACGGCGTTGCCACTTAGCCCTGTGAATGTCTTCTCAGAATACCCTCCGCCCCCAGCTCCATTGGCATTGACGCACGCTGTCCCACCAGGCCCAATTACAACCACCTTGACCTTTGAGACGCCCAGTGGGATAGTCCATGCATATGCACCAGGAGTAACAAACATCAGCCGGTTCTGGTAGCCCGATGACGATGTGCACGCTCCAGTAGCGCAAGTTAGTGCCGGCCCCGGCGACTGGTTTGTGCAGTATAGAGTTCCTGCTCCCAATCCGTTTGCGTAGCAGGAAATACCTATTGCAGATGAACTCGCCGATGGCACACCGGGAATGTAAACGCTACTTGCGGCGTAGACAGTATTGGAAAAAGCAAAAAAAATCGCACCCAATAAAAAGATGCGGAAGATTGGATTTTTATGAGTAAACATTATTATGGCGCCTCCTGTTTGAGTGAATTTTCCATCAATAAAGCCCTGTAGCGGTTACAGTTAGGAGGTTCCCAGTCCCCCATGGCTCTTCAGCATTTATGGTAGCCGTATAAGGAACGGATAGCCCATTCACATCAGGGTTCCTCGCAACATTTGCAGCCGCATTGTCTATCAGCATCTCCCTCCCCCACGCCGTAGTCACGGCATCTTCACTTAGCCCTAGCGCGGATTTCAGCCCTATATCCGTAGCGTATGTTGAAGGCAAACCCTTACACCCCGAATTTCCTACCCCTGACGTGCTGTCCCAGTTAGGACTGCTTGCACAGGTAGCATCAGTATTCGCGAAGCGGTCCACATATATGTTTTTCTCAGTATCAAGCATGTACAGCGAAGTGAAATAGTTTTGATACGAGTCGCGGACAACCCCCATTTTTGCCATAGTCGCCTGTACGTTGTTTACTTCATACTGCCACCCTGAAATCAGGACCCCCTTGTCATCCCCAGACAAAGTAAGAATCCCTGTGTCAGTAGCGAAAGTAGATTCCAAAACACTGTCCCAGCCCGGGGAGACAATTGCTATAGTATGGTAGCTCACGTTGGCGTTGCTGTCATTTAGCTGGCTTGAGACGAAAATGTGCAGCTCCTGATGCATCGCATCCTTGTCGATAGCAGAAGATGCTATGTTTGCCATAGCTGCTATGGCCTGGAGCGCGTCAAAGTTGGCCGCATCACTACCTGACCCTGGTGTCAGTGTGTACTCCTTCCCATTAAACCTAAATTTAAACTCCGTAGCGGCTGAGGTGTCTATCTCCCAAGCGTTAGTGGTATAAATACTCCCTATTGCCGAGCTTAGACTGTCCAGTATTTGCTGAGTCTGCATCTCCTTCTGCCAGCGGATGAGCCTTGAAGCAGGGCCCAACGACATGGCAACAAGGGCGATAACAACGGTAAGGACTATCATCAGCTCGACAAGAGTAAAGCCGTCGGCAGTATTCATCAATGTGTTTCCATGCCGCCGCATATGCCTATACCTCAAGAGAATCAGGATCGTAAGAATAGTTCTTCGCCTCATCAAGGCGGATAGCGTGTTGCGATATTAAATCAACAAGGGTTTTGTTCAATAGGACACACCCCTCAGCAGCCGAGGACATCATCATGTTTGGTATCTGCTGGAGCTTGTCCTCTTTTTCGCGGATACAGTTGGCGATAGCCCGTGTCACAACGCAAACCTCATATGCTATGTGTATGTTCCCATCGTTGCCCCTTATAAGCCTCTGGACAATAACAGCTCTTAGTACCGACGACAGAGATGATTTGATGTTGCCCTTTGAATCATCCGAGAACATGTCTGAGATCCGCTTAATCGTCTGGACAGTGCTGTCGGTATGCAGAGTTGACAGCACCAGATGCCCGGTCTTGGCCGCTTGGAGCGCTGTATCCGTTGTGTCCCTGTCCCTCATTTCTCCCACCATGATGATGTTCGGATGTTGACGCATCGCCCCCCGTAAGTGCGCTAAGAACCCCTCATCATTCGTAATCTCCCGCTGACATACGAAAGCCTTCTTCTCATGAATCAGGTATTCAATCGGGTCTTCGATCGTCACAATCTTTTTTGGGTAGTTCTCATTTACGTGTTCTATCAACGATGCCATCGTAGTGGACTTTCCGCTGCCGGTAGCCCCGCATACGAGGATAAGCCCCTGTTTTAGTCCCATCAATTTGTAGAGGCTCGAAGGTAAATGAAGCTCATCAAGGGTCTTGATCCTCTTGGGCAGCAGCCTGAGGCTCAGATCCAACCCCTGCCAGCGCGAAGCAAGATTCGCTCTCAGCCTTCTGCCATTAATCATAATGCTGAAGTCTTTCCTGTCGATAGCTGCCTGTATCCCTTTCGCCAATACCATGTTAAGAAAAGCTTCTATATCACTGTCCTGCACAACGCGATCCGTAGCCTTTACCAGATCATTTTTTACACACACGGCCGGACTTGAACTGGATGCGAAAAAATAATCGCTCACGCTTTCGTCGTCGAGATAGTCAACTACAATTTGGTGAAGATCAACCCCGCCGACACTTTCATCCTTACCACCTGCTGACCCCAGCGCTATGCCAGCGCGTGCCTCTCCAGCCATGTCTATCGAGTGGGTATCATCTAAGCCAGCCCACCAAGGCACTCCTAATTCTCGCCTATTGCTGTTATCCAATTGGTAGCCCCCCATGGTGTAGTAAAACCGACTTGTGCAATAAAGAGACTAGACTTCTGGACAGTCGAGGAAGTGTTATCAAACAGCAGGTGTCCTCCCCACGCGTCCTTGCAGTCCGTATCGCCAAGCCCAAGCGGTGCTTCAAGCACAGTGGCCAGTGAAGGCGAGTTGGCGGCGGCGCAATCTATTCCACCCCACCCGCCGCATTCCGGACTCGTAAAATAATTCCTGTCCACCTCTCCAAAGTTCTGGATTGCCTGAGACTTGAAATAGTTCTCAAGCGCCTTAGCAAGAGCAACCGCATTGGACTGCGTCTGCTGGAATAAAGACATTTCTACCTGGCATCCGTCGATGAGCTGGACCATATCGGACGACACCAAGATTAACGCCCCCGTATCAGGATCAAGAGTGGTAGTGTTTGCCGACCCTGAGCCTGGGATGATTACAGCATACCTGTGCGCCTGGACCTGTCCATTACAGTTAAACCGTTTGGTCTGTAATAGCTTCATCCCCCATTGGGCGCTAATGGCCGGCGGAGTTGGCATGCCCGAGTTCGAGTCGATAGCGACAACATTGCCCTGGTACCAAGTCATAACCTTCTGTGCCTGCGCCTGCAGTACGGACTGCTTCTGCGTTAGTGAGGCAGCGCCGGACTGCAGCAGCGTATCAGTCGCCATGAGGGAGAAATAGGCGCAGACGGCGCACAGTATTGACATGATCCATATCGTCATGTGTTGCTAGTTCCCCCACGCAGAGTCTACCAGGAAATATACATCTGGAGTAGGGTTAGTAGAGTCAGAGACGCATACCCCATTGCCCTGCGATTTCGCCAAGGCCCACGCGACATCCTGAGGAACTGCTGCCACTTTAATGGTATAGGCAATCCCATTTGTGTTGTTCGGCACGATAGCGCCAAGCGTACAGCTCCCTGTTCCCGGGTTTGAAGTGCTTACTGCTGCGTACGAATACACCACTCCCACGTTATTTGCATCCTGGATGTCCTCATCGGGAGAAGATCCTGAAGTCATATCAGGTTGGGCCATATAAGGACCCTGCCAATATGCCTGGGTGCCTGCAGGAACCGCAGTCTTGTCCCATAGCGCCTGTAGATATTGAGGGTATGACCCTGTATCCCCTTTATACCGTGTTAACGCTGCGCTAATGTCGCCAGCCATTTTCGTGATAGCCGCGACGTTCTTCTTAGCTATGGCTCCGGGAGCAATTTTCAGATACAAGGCAGCCAACGCAATTATTATGACCAGCACAATTAAAACTTCTACAAGAGTGAAGCCTCCTTCGCTCCTTACGCCTTTTCGTGATGCAAGCAGGTATTTCATGTCTCCCTCCAAAATGAGTTTTTTACATAGCTCCAGCCATGTCGAACATCGGTAATATGGTTGCCGCATACAGCCCTACAATAGAGAGCGCTGCAACGCACATTAAGGTCACGTTCATAGCTAGAGTGAGCCTATTGACACGTTGATCCAGCCTCTCGGTCTCCATGACGGACAGCCGTTTGAATTCAACCTCAAGACGATTCTTGAGTTCCCCCACTTCCACATACATCAAATAATCATCCGATAGCCCCCCCTTGCCCAATGCCTCAGGGATAGACGTCCCGGACTCCACCTCGGCGGCGGCTATGGTAAGCACGCCTTTCAAGGGTCCGACCAGAGAGCGACCAACCATCGTAAAAACCCTGTTGACGTTCAATCCAGCCTCGATAAATATTGCCAAGAGCAGAAACGCCGTCGCACTCTCCTGCCCGGTCATTATCTGTTTGACAAGTGGAATTTTAAAGAAAAGAGCAAAATTCCTTTTTACCAGCTCAAACAGAGCCCAGCCAGCCAGCCCGAGACATGCAAAGAAGATCACAAGGTTGCCGTGTGCCGCGTTTGAAATCTCAAATAGTGTTTTTGTCACCTCCGGTATCTTGCGAGGGTCCACACCCTTAAAAACCTTCTGGAAGTATGGGATCAAAAAGAGAAGCACACCGATAAATATACAAACAAGCCCGCCAAGGACTCCCAACGGATATGCCACTGCCTTTTTAACTTTCGCATACAAAAGACCTCTTAATTCGTAAACCCCTTTTATCTCCCCGATGATTACATCTATACGCCCTAATTTGTCGCATGACTGAATAACCTCAATAAAATTCTCCGGCAATATACCGTCAAAAGCGCTTGACACCTTCCCTGTCTCATAAACTCGCCCGCGCATTTCTTCCATTATTTCGGCTTTGCCCTTCTTGCCAAAAATTTTCACAAGCCTGCGCATGGCGAAGTCGACTGAGAAACCGTCTTTTAACGCCTGCTCCAGAACCCCGAGGACTATAATTATTTCGCTGTTCTCAAGATATGCCATTAAAACATCTCCTCCAGTTCAGCTACAGTTGTCAGTCCGTTCAGCACTTTCTGCTTCATGTCCTGCTTCATGTCCGAATACTTCTCTGCCGCCAGTGTCCTCGCCTTAAGGATGTTCCCCCCCAAGGCCAGCGCGAGAATCTCGTTCTCCCCAAGCATGTTACAAGGGAAGTACTCCGACACCATTATGCGACCCTTATACCCTGTATGGTTACAAACCTCGCAGCCCTTTGCAATGTAGACTTCCCCATACTTAGGGTCGTCATGCAACTCCTTGCATTTACATAATACCCGGGCCAAGCGTTGAGAGACCGTCCCGATGACTGCAGCCTCGATCATTGAGTTCTGTACCCCAAGTCCCTGCAGTCGAGGAATTGCGCCAACAGCATCGTTGGCATGCAGAGTCGTAAAAACCAGATGCCCAGTGTTTGCCATATCAAAAGCAATCTTGGCGCTCTCTTCGTCCCTCATCTCGCCGCAGAATATGATGTCCGGGTCATGCCTCAATATGGACCTCAACGACGCCGCAAAACTCATCCCATGAGCATCGTCGACCTGTATCTGTTTCCAAAGATAATTGCGATATTCGACCGGATCCTCAACGGACATGAAGTTTTTTTCAATAGTGTCGATTGTCGAGACAGTCGAGTAGATAGTTGTGCTCTTGCCGCTGCCGGTTGGTCCGGTAATTATTATCATGCCGTGCGGCTTCTTTTTGGCCTTGTGTAAGAAGTCCAGGACATGAGGGGCGATGCCAAGATCCTCAAGAGGAAGGATGCTTGTCCTCCTGTCCAGGACTCTGATGACTACAGACGGCTTGGGGTTATCCTTTGTCTGGTTGGGCATAATCGAAACCCGGAAATCAGTCGCCAGATAATTACTGTCCTTAAGAAATTTGCCTTCTATTCGTCCGTCCAGTGGCTTATAAGGGTTCGTAATGTCCACGCTTGCGTTGAGCTTCGTCTGGTTGACAAGCCGGTCGTATTGGGACGCTGTCAACGCCGCGACGAGGAAGAGTCTGCCGTTTTTCCTTAGCTTAATTCTTCCCCCGTCAAGAGAACATTCAATATGAATGTCGCTGCACCTCTCAACAACAGCTTTTTTTAGCAGCAGGCGGAGCCCATCTCCATGGCCCTGGGTGTTGACGTCGGCTGCGTCATCAAGACGCCTGACTATCTCAGATGCCGATATTATATATCTGCTCTCCAGGTACCTCTGGAAGCTCTCCGACGAAATGACCGCAAATTTTATGTTCCTGTTATTGAAATACCTGCTTACCGCATGTTTTGTGTCCCGGTTGAACGGGTCCGTCACTCCTATCTCAACAGTCTCGCCGTCATCGGATATAGGCACTATTTTATGGGTATGGATAAACTCCTTGTCGACTTTCAGGTTGTCCTGTATGCTGTCTATGTCGATTATCGAAAAGTGTCTCAGGTTCGCCTGTTCCGCAATGCACTTTGCGAGTATTTCCGGAGCCACAAGAGATCTCTCAAGAAGTATGTCCCCGAGTTTTTTGTGGGCAACAGCCTGTTCCTTACGGGCCAGGTCTATATGATTCTCAGGCAGAAAACGCTTTAATATCTCCACCAGCAGCATATTGTCGCCAGCATCAGATGCCACAGTTTCCGGTTTTTTTAATATAGCGTTCAATGCCTTGCCTCCGAGTTTAGATAATAGCACCTGACGGTGACTGCAATACCGCTGTTGGTAAGCGTGTATTTTGTATAGGCAACCGGCATGTACTGCCTCAGTTTGTCCAGGAAGTGTATTACGTCGGCTATAGAGCCGTAATGGCTTATGGTCATGTTCATCGTGATGTAATTGCTTATGTCATCAGTCCCGTCAGATATGTCCGTCACATCATATTTCTTTTTCTGCGCAAGATACCTGATGGCGAGGAATGAGTCGTCCCTTGAGCTTATGTCGAAGGCGATCTCCGGCAACGTCCTTAGCCGTGCGAGTCTCTCCTTCGCACTGGAGAGTTCCGCATGCTCCCTGTTTAATTGCGCTCCAAGCAGTCTGAGTTTCTTATATTCGGGCCAAGAGAGACTACTTACGAGAAAAAAGGTCCCTAAAATTGCCACCATAAGAAACACCGGGACTGTCTGAAGCAATTTGCTTTTCGAAAGAGATATCAATTACTCCCCCTTTTATTTTTACCTGCGCGCTTCGTCCCGCGGACTCTTTGATTACGAAGGCACTGCCGGCATCACTCACCGTAACATCCCCACGGAGTGTGCTGTTCTGAGCAGTAACGCTTACGGTCGAGTATTTCTTCCCCTCAAGCCATGCCATCTCCTTAAGGACCATGTCGAGAGGGATGTTGATGTAATCAATGTACAAAGGCAGCTTCTTCATCGTCTCCCTCTTTATCTCAGACTGAACACCGGATTTTGCAGCCTTCACCGTGTTTATGTTGCCCGCTACAGCCCTCTCCGCGAAAACGATCACCGCATAAATCACCAGTGCCATAACCACCATGGCAGCACTGGCTACTTTTTGGACAAACAGTCTCTTCTTGGCTTCCTGCACGCTGTCTTTTAAGACAGGCGCCTGGTTCATCATCTCGACGAGCTTGGCAAACGGCAGGTTTATACCGTAAACCTCGTAGGGCACCTTTTTCCCTTCCCACCACTCGTTTATCTGATAATTTATTTCCTCTTGAGCGTTAACGTCTTTGCTGGTTAGCGCTTTTTTGACCATGCCGTTAACATACCCCAGCAACAGCAGCATTCCATTGGCGAATTGAACCCCGACCAGCACTCCGGGCCGCAGGTTCAGGACTCCCAGCAGACTCTTAGATTTTGCGAATGATGTGGTCTTCTCGCAGTAATACAATCCGTCATGCTTGTTGTAATACCTGTAGGGGGAAGCGGTCTCAGCGGTTTCCTTTATGGCAGACGTATCAGTGAAAACTGTAGCTGTGTCTTGGGGGGACGGCTGCTCAATAAAGACCCCTTTGTCATCAACAAAACGCACCTCGCGGGAAAAATTTATATGGATCAAAATTTGCTCCCGTTCTGTGCTATAGCGCCATGCGCAGAAGATCTGTTCCTCGCGACTTTGCTGACTCTCAGGGCGATAACAAGCTCCGAACTGCTTGTGGTTTTGTTTTGGGATTTAAAAAGGTTCCCTATTATAGGGATACTGCTAATCAAGGGGATGGCTGTCGTATCAGTTTCTTTTTTGTTCTGCTTGATCCCGCCTATTACAATCGTCTGCCCATCCTTGATCGTGACGCTCTGAAGCGTCTGCTGAATGCTCGAAACAGGGTTTACAAATGTGTTGCCGCCGACGTTAAACGCGGTCCAGCTTTGTATTGTCGCCAGTATCGGGGCTATCTGGACATCTATATAGTCATCGTCCATTATCTGACATTTCACTGCCAGCATTATGCCGTCCTGAGCTGTGGATATGTTATAGCTGGTGGTGGCAGTGCCGGATACGCCTGCAATAGTCTGCTGTATGCTTTGGATATAAGGGTTTGTCGTCCCGTCAAAAATCGCGGTCGGCTGGAGGTTCCTAGTGTATATCAGAGGCTTCGACAACACTTTTATGTCACCCTGGGTTTGAAGGGCTTTCAATACCGCGGACATATCCGTAGCAGTTCGGGTGATTGTCAGGGAAGGCGCAGCAATATTGGTTAAAGCCGTTGCTATTTGGGTAGTGTCGCTTCCTTTTGACAGAGTGACTCCCCCTAGATTCTTGGCAAGTAACGTCCAGTCTATTCCGTAATCATTTTGGCTGTTCGTTGTTACCTGGGTGATCGTGGCCTCAACTTCAAGCACCTGCCCCACTGTTTCATCGAGGTTCTTCATATACCCATCTATAAGGTGTATGTTGCGTGGCGAGTCGCTCACAAGCAGGGAGTACGACAGCCAATCAAGGACATAATGACCGTCTGCTGACAACAGCCCCCTAACATTGTCCTCGAACACTCTTTTGCCGTCGGTCTTGTCAGCACCCTTTCTGAGCATCACGGACGCCTTAAGATTTTCGTTGCCGCCAGAATTCCCGCCGCCACTGCTTGGCCCTGAGCCTGACGACCCACCGGAATTCGAGTTGCCGACCATGTCGCCCCCCAGTTCGGAGGTCATCGTAGGGACCGCAACCGCGGCTTCGGGGATCATAAACCTTTTAGTCACCAATCTGTTTATTGTTATTGTGTTGCCATCGACCTCATAACCATAATTCACGTAATTGGTGATTGCGTCCATAGCTGTATCCATTGACACATCCTTAAGATCGACTACTACGGGAGAGTTCGGGTCAACCTGCGGGCCAAAAACGATTGAGTACCCGGTGGCTGCGGTCAAATCGAAAACCACGTCCCCCAGCCTCTTGCCATAAGCAGCCAGAGAGACAGTCCGCCCTTTGCTCGGCAAATTGGTTTCCGCCTGATTCTTCATCGTCGTGAGTGTAAGCACTTGAGGGTTGGCCTCAGACTTAATCGCCGGACGGCTCTGGCTCGTCGCGTACTTCACCATAATGTCCATTTCATCATCGAAAGCATTGGCGGCTACAGGAGGTGACGCAAGGATAAGCACCAGAACAGTTAATGTCACATAGTTTTTCATTTAGTCTCCCACTCTCCGCCCGTCGGCACTAACCGAGACTGCGGAGGAACAATAATTACTGTCTCTTCATGCGCAGGATAAAAAATCCCGCCCCTGATGGCGCCAGGGACTACTATTTTTTGTGTAATAGCCTTGTCCCATACATATTTATATGGTTCAGAATATGGCGAGGCCCCTTTTGTGCTTTCTGCGAGCACCCTCATTTCGCGCTTGCCTTCTTCAATCCCTTTAGCATAATCGTTGCCGTTGCCGGTAAGTGAAGCGCAACCGGAGAGCAGCAGCACAGCCAATATAAATATCAGTCCTTTCCTCACTTTGCCTTAGCCTCCCATCGTTGGAACATATAGCCGTCAGCAGTTATCCAGGCATTGCCTTCGGAAACTTCCTTGCCGCTGACCTCCCCACCATGAACATAATTCACAATCAGGCTGGTCCCTGTATTCCTGAACGAATATACGTGCTCCCCGATCCTGACAGGTTCGTTCCAATGTAAAGAATAAAATTTCTCCGGTTTGCGTGGCACGAAAAAAGCGGGGGTGTCTTCAATAGGCATAGCCATCCCCTGCCCCATTTTCAGATTGTGGCGGTAAATTACAACCACAACTTCGTGGCCTCCGGACGGGCATTCCAGGTCCGCGTCCACCGGTATGCCGTATTTGTTTCTTAGAGACTGCATCTGCGCCTCGTCAGTGGTGTCGGTGTACGTTTCGGCAAGCTCGGCCCTTTCATACCGCGACCTGCGTACAATCTCCTCGCCATGCACGACTGTTGCCGTATGCATAACCAATAAGACCCCGGCAAACAGCATCAAAACGATCTTAGGCAATTTTGGACCCCTCAGCACAAAAATTAAGCCCCGAAAAAAATCTCGGGACCGCTCCCAACGGCAAATTCAGAAACTTGGCCTGGTTGTTCAGTGCCCTGGGCAAGACCACAGGCCAGAAACCACTATCATATGTCGCGCCCATCGCATATATAATATTATCCGCGTTTATCAGAAACGCATCTCCGCCTTTAAACTTTGCATAAGAAAAATCCACTTTACCGATAAGGCTGTTGATATCACCCCGGATTGGCGTATATAAAAAATGTTTCTCTCTCCCTATAGACTCGGCAACCGTGCGCGCAGAGAGGAATTCGGCAGGTCCGGCAATCTCTTCCTTGAGCAAGATCACTCTGGAGAGGGCTCTGTTATATATTTTTTTCATTTGGGAGCGTGCGTAGCTCGGGAGGAAAAAAGTTTTAATTATGGAGCCTGAATATGTCAGGCGGATTTTCGTCCTTACCGCAAGAGCGAGATAATCGAGGTTCGCTGAATGGATTATCTGGTAGCTATCAATTAGCTTGCTGTCCGGCTCGGCAGCCACAAAAGCGTAATTTATGACAAAGCCGAGGAATCCGTCCGGCAGTATCGATATCCCGTCTTCCTCCCTCCAGTATGGGGACATTTCAAGCACGGTCAGTTACCCCTGCTTCCGAGAATGCTGCCCGCTGGAGAATGCTCTTGAGACGTAGAGCCAGATGCATAGTTAGGTTCGGTCCTGTCTTCCGCTGGCGGTGTCTGATTGTTCTTAGGGATATAAACATCATCCGGCATGATCACATCGACTCCGGACGTCGAAGGCGTCCAGAACGTCTCCGGCTGTATGGTCGCCCAAACAAAATGTTCGCCAATCAACCTGCCCATTGGTGAGAGTGTCGAAGGGACGAATATCCGAATTTTCTTTGACGGTAAAGTCATCGCGTTGCCGGGGGTGGCATAGCCCATTTGCCGGATGGCGAGATTAGGCGCCTCTAAAGCCGCAGTGATGTCCCGATCTGACGACTCGAACCCCACCAGTTTGGCGTTGGATGCCACTTTTGTCGACGCGCATCCCGCACATCCCAATACAGCTATTGCGGCCAACATCACAACAAAACTTCTTATTTGACCCATGAGCTCAACTCCCTATTACCGGCATGATCCGGCGTGCTGTCATCAATATGCACCGATTTGGTGAATACCACTACAATCCTGTCCTGGGGTGCAACGTCCACATAGGACAATATCTTACTGGCTCGGTCGGCAACCCTTTTCGCATATGCCTGTGCTGCATTGTTAACCCCTTGCCCGGCGCCATATTGCAATGCGTTCCCTGTCACCAGCGACGTCCCAGTGCTAGTCGACGCTGAATATGCCGTAGTGACGTTGTTTTGAGCTATCCCCGCGCCGAAGCCCCCTATCGCACTGCCGAGTATCAACTGAGCTATGTACTTGCCGTCATTTTCCTCAACACTGCCTTTCAGCCCCTGGCGCTGGTCCGCAAGATCTACCACATACCCATCCACTTCAGCTGTTATATATTTGCCGCCGATATAGCAGTTCAATTCCTTAGGCTCTATCATAAGACGCCCTGAACTGATGTTCGCCGTGCCCACCGCAAGTACTGTACAGTCCTTTATTCCAACGCTCGTGCTGTTAGGACCACGCGTCATTGTCTTTAAGTCAATTGTCACAGGGTAAGGCAACCCCTCAACGGCAAGGACTCCGTTAAACAATGATCCCATTGCTCTCGCCCCACCAAGAAGGTTTTTGTCCTGGGCGCAGTCCCCGGTTCCAGGGCACGACTTCTGCGATTGAGCGGACTGCAGAGCTGACGTTGTCGTAGGTGACTGTGGTTGAGATAAACTGAAGACAGACCGTTGATCCACTGACACCCGCTGCATCGGGCTATATTCCGGCTTGGTTGGCATGGATGTGCCAACTGCACCGGCGCCTATGCCTTGACTGATGGCGCCCATAGGTCCGGAAGGGATAGAAGCCCCTCGATTATTTGTATTGTTAGGGCCAAACGGTGGTGTTTGCAATGCTGTAGATGCTCCACCGGGAGGAGAAGGCGGGGACTGTACATTGATAGGAGCAGACGTTGTTGCTCCTTGCTGCTGAGCCACCTGAGCCGCTAGCGCAGACTTCTCAGCTTCAAGTTGCTTGATTTTCTCTCCCGCGTCCTTGTTGACCTCTTGAACAGCTGCAGTGGCGCTCTGCATCTGCGAAGACTTCTTTATTATCGCTGACGATTTGGGTCCTACACGGGCGTAAAGGACCATCGCGACTATAGAAAATACCGTAAACGTCGCAAAGATTCTAGGTAGAGAACCAAACAAGGTCCTGTTAAGCCAAGTCTGCTTTTTTTCCTGTACAATACCTTCCTGATTTTCCGGAGCAGGATCGTGTTTTTCGGTCTCAGCCATCAGTGACCTCCAGAAGGCAATGCTACGAGGTAAACCTTCATCTTATGCCCGCCAGCCTGAGCTTCCTCTGCGTTTTTCGGGGTTGGCGACATATATCCGTTTTCGTCTGAAAAAGCTACGGCAATAACGGATGGAGCCACAAAGTCAGACTCCTTTAACTGCAACGGCAACACCGAAAGGTTTTTCAAATCCACAACATACCCCGTGTAGTACGGGCTCTGATAAACTTTTGACAGAGTGGCCTCCAATATCCCATTCCTACTAAACCTTTTGAGTAGCTGCTTTCTATCGTCAACGGCAAACCCGCTTACCGATTCCCTTCTTGCCATTGCAACAATCAGGGATACCGGGTCAACATCTTTAGCGGCTCTCTGTATTTCAACAGAACGCTCGGCTGTGGCTTTGGAAGAATCGCGCACCTCAATCACAAAGTCTGGCTCGCCCTTGGCAAGCTTCACATCCAGCGCGTATATTGGGCCTTGTGAAGTAGAAACGAATAGCTGCAAGTCGGAGATATCATCAGATACAATCTTGATGAATACGGACTTGTCTTTTATCTGAACATCAGCCCCTTCAGCGCCCTTGATCACCTCAAGCACCTGCTGGGGAAAGTTGATCTCCACGGCTTTGCCAGCCACGCCGTTGACGACTATGCTACCACCGTCCCAGTCTGCGATACGCCGGCCCGAGGCAAAGACTATAGAAGGCAATAATAAAATGAGGACGATATACCATTTCATAGTGCAGTTCATGATTTTTGCAGCGCCCCCCTTCTAACGTCGATAATCTGTAACCCATATGCGTTCATGTCAGAGACATCGATTTTCTCAATAGTAACTTCATAAAAATAGGCCTCAGTTGGCTTGGCCTCGCCGTGACTTATAACATCACGCATGCCTATGAACTTGACTTCGTAGGTCTTGGCGTCCAGTTTTTTTACAGCCGTCTTATCGCTTTCTATTGAGAAGATTGTGCTTATCGAGCCAGATTTATATGCGTCTGAGACAATTTTTTGGTCTTCCGTAAATTTTGACTTAAAAAGCGGGGAAAGATACCGTAACGACCTCTTGCTCACCTCGTCAGTTGTGTCATTACTGATGTTTGATATGTTTAGCACAAACCTCTCTGCCATATCACGCACTACGTCTCCCATTATGTCATCCATCCCCTCAGCCGGAGCATAAAACCCGGCTTTCAAAGCGCCAGGCACAACGTACATCCTCTTTGGACTCTGCGCGACCTTAGTGAGCGCAACCGCCATGATAATGACGGCAATCAGCAATCCCATAGAGGTAAGCTTCCAGACCACTCCCTCTCTGGCATATTCGGCAATCAGCATCCACGCGGTTTTGTTTTCTTTTGCCACTCTTGATCCCCTTTTAAGGTGAATAAAGCCGCTTGCCAGGCGGCATTAAATGGTTTTTCTTCATTTTGTTATTCCAGACTCCCCACTTGTGCGCTATATGGCGGGTATAGCCTGTCGGTCGTAGATCATTGATCTTCTTTAGCATGGCAGCCATTCCGCCTCCTACGATGAAAGGGCAACCGTAGCCAACTAAAAAAGACCTTACGCCAGCGCAGCTTAAACAGACAATAAGCATCATAACGAAAACAGACGACACAGCCAAATCATCGGCCGGCAAACCAAAAAAAAGCAGAGGCAGGTTTAGCGCCTTAGGAACTCGATGTCTCAATACTTAATTCTCCTTCTCGGATAAATTGATGTTGCTAGCTATTAGTAGGTTGAACAGTAATGCCGCTAAGTGACGGAAACAGCCATGATATTACCATCATAAGGATGTGTGGAGCCAACCCCACCACAACAAAAACCAATAGGTGCGAAAGGTTCTTGCCTCCAAGCATGTACTCAGTAATCCCGATGATACCAGCGACTACTGTAAACAAAGCCCCCCATATCCCAGTGATTGCGCCGGCTGCTGCCTGGTATATGGCAGTTGCAGATGAGGCATCCGCATACGCATTGTCACCATACAACAGGACCGTCACTGCTGTTGCCAATGCCAATACAATCTGAGCAGCCATCATTATGTTCGTGCTTTTGTTTAACCACGGAAGCAGCTTACCCTGAAGTGCCCGTGCCTTTTCCGCCCTTGTCTCCGTCATTGAACCCCTCCTTTGTTTGTCATGCTACTTTTCGTTAATAATATTGTCCAGAAAGTAGTCCCCATCAATTTTGAATGGATGCCCACCTCCCCTTACCTTTTGTTCTCTCGGATAGAGATACAAACCGAGGTCCTCCTTTATCAGTCGTATATCCGTTATGAGCTTGTTATAGTCACAACTTTTCAAAGGTTTAGCTTCCTGAGATTTGCCGGCGTAAACCATAGCCTGTTCGAGCGCAAAATATGCCCGCTGTAGATACACGAGGGCCTCAGCTTCGCTATATTCTTTAGCCTGGGGCAAAGCGTCAGGAGAACCTGCAAATGCCGTAGTCGACAACAAGAGCAGTCCGGCAACAAGCAATAGTATTCTTGTTTTCATGATTTACCTGCCACACGCCATACGCTTTTCAGGTGCGCACGCGTTGATTTTGCCTGCACTATAAGAGTTAAGCTTATTAGCTTCGATTGCTCCGCCACTCAAAATAGCTCCTTCGATAAACAAGCTGTCATTTACGTCTAACCCCGATACCTCTTTAACAAGAGGGGCACGGACTATGACATCGTGATCCGTGACCTCAATCCTATCTGTTACATTATTGTCACGGTAGGGGAGATCAGTGTTAGCTCTCTGCCTGCCGTCAGTTTTCCTCGTAAGTGTCTCACGCGTAGTAATCGTAAATTTAATACAGTCCGCTTCAACGTCTTTGTAAACGCTTTTAATGATTCCGCGTATATTCGCCTTGTTCTCTCCCCCGTGGTTATTTGGGAGGGCAAAAAAGTTTTTTATGATGACTCTCTTCGCGCTGGAGATAGGACCCATAACCCAAACCTTCTGCTCTTTTGTCAGCTTTGCTAACTCCCTGTTAAGAGCTTCCCCAAACCCGCAGATCTCGTGGTCAACGCTATGCTTCTGTCCATTGCATACAGTAGTAGTTTGTATAACAAACCTCGTGTAGTTGCCTTCAACATAAGCGGGACACTTAACTGCGCCGATAAGAGTTGCCATATTGTAGCCTTTAAGATCCATAATTCAGTGCCGCCTCCTTCTTTAGTTGCATCTCTTTGATTCCTGCCCTATCAAACATCCTGAACCAGACACCCCCGAACAAGAAGCCTTTGATAGTGGCGAACAACCTCTCACTTAAAATAATACCCGGGACTAAACGATAATCTGCTTGCAGTTTCTTCTCATGCGTGTTTTTCTTATGCGGCAACTCCTGCAAGCTGAAGTTGCTTGTGAAGATTTTCTTTAGAAGCTTTTTTGCCCTGCAAAGACAGCGGACGCACCTGTTTTTTTACAGCAGTTACTGCCGCCCTTTTAGTCGCCGACATCGGAACAGCCCTGACCGATACTGCCGCGATTTGAGGTTTTACGGACTGCGCAACAGAACGCCTAGTCTTCTTCATCCCCTTCCAGAGAGTCAACTTCAATTTGGCACCGTACATACGGAAATATTCATCCGCTTCTTTCTCGTCCTGGGCACAAACCACTACATCGCTGATTGATCCGTTTTTTATCGATCCAAGATAAACGCACAACCCTGTGCCGTTTAACGCATTCTTCAGCTCACCCGATATCGCACTCCGAAGAGTGTTTAGTCTGGCGCAATTGTATTTGCCTTGGATGGCATCAATGCCGTTTTCAGTATTTAAGGACTCGAGTACTTTATACAGGGAAAGCGGGACCCTATGCAGGAAACTTTCAAGACATACATGTATTTTAAGGTGGTCCTCATAGATATGTTCTTCGTTCTTATTGTTATGCCTTTCTATCTCCATATCCGGGAGGAATCGCTCGGCATTAAGAAACTCGAAATCCTCATCTTCGTCAACGCAGGAATCAAAAGTGAACTTGTCAATTACTGCATTCTCAGAAATTTCGTCTTCTGAATATGTCGCGCCTTCTGTCACTCCGAAAATAACCTCTTTTTTCGCCGAGGAATTAACTGCTTTTTGGAAAAACCACTGAGCTACAGTTGATTGTGACTGCCCCTTATACCTGTTCATGTATTTGAGCGCACTACGCGCATAAATATAGCCCATCCCCATGATTTCGTCTTCTTCGAAGCCGTTTATCCCAAAGCGTTGGATAGCCAGCTTCAATAACAACCCCTTATTAGCTGCCAGAAAGACCAATACCCCTTCGTCTCCCTCACCTGAAGCCTTTAGATAATGCCGTATGTGGTCTTTGCCCTGTTTTCTCTCTGCATTCCTGCCCATTTTCATTCCTCCAAGCTTTTAAGATTGGTCGATAAGGGATATATCCCATCAGTAAAAGCAAGCGCTGCCTTGATCGTTGGGGCGCCCGTTCCTCCGTCATCATTAAAAATGAGACTCCAATTATTTGTCTTCTGCATGATATCCTTGTTTAAAGAGAACACACTGTCCTTTATAACCTTTTCAAATTGCCTCCAATACTTAATTGTTTTCTTAGTTACAATCCCCTCAGAGACAGCCACCGCAATCGATGACAGGAAAACGAAGGCTGGCCTTAGAAGAGATTTTTTGGCGTCCTCCAGGTTTGTTACATTACTGTCAATTTGGGCGACCTCAACGTCTTTGTCCTTAAGCGCCTGCTTACTTAAATCTGATTCGGGCTGCTTGGACAAGGCAGACCGTTCCTGCTTGGCAACCTCAAGGAGTTCCCTTGCGCTCGCGATGTCCGCATCGCACATGGCAACGAGATCAGCCTTTTGCAGATAGAACTCGTGCGCCTTCATATCCTTCAATATAGCCTCCAGAGAGTTGTCAATCTCCCTCGCTACACCTAATTTCGCATGTCTGCAGTGCTCAGAACAATGCTCGGTGCGGACACGTAACTTGTCTTTCAATGTTTCGACTATGTCCTGCGCATCCTTGTATTTATGGGTGATTTCGACAAAATCATTCTTAAGTGAAGAGTAATGGGACTTCATATCATTCATCTGTAAGGCATACCCGCCATTTTCTACAATGCCGGCAATAACTGGAGACCGCTTGGTAAGTAATGGCAATATATAGGACTTGAATTGTTCCTGGACGGCATCGGTCATATCAATGGTGCGTATTAATTCGTATATATCCTCTAATTTCTTTTTATTCTCATCGCTTATATCGTTTGCGTTCACTGAGGACATGAACTCATGGTCTGGAAAATCGGGGATGACTAATTTACTATAGTCTTCTGCGTTGGCGCCGTCTCCAGGCGTGTTAAAAGAAGACCGCTGTGCCTCATCGACACACTCAAAGACGCTGGAGGCAGATAATTGTGGTTCGCTAGCATTGCCCAAATCTGGCACGTTCGTACCAGCTTGGGACGACTGTGCCAGATTGCCATTACCTTTTCCCCCCGCATTGCAGCCTACCCACCGTTCAATTGTGGTGTGAGACACTCCTAAATTCTTGGCTATTTCCCGTGTCGTCAACCGCCCTTCATCGTGCATTGCCAGACACTTCTTTTTATTCTCATCCCTTTCTTTATTCTTCTGGTCAGCCTTTTCTTTTAAAACAGGCTTCAAATGCTTATAGATAGTGTTACGCGAAGCAACCCGGTTCTCAATGAGTTTATCAATCGACATATTGTTAGTGTAAAGCCGGACAATTATGGGTCCGAGCTCATCATCTTGTATCTCTGCACCATTACCGACAGCGGACTTGACTGCTTCGACAAGAAGGAAATCCTTAACCTCCTGGGTATCAAGCTTGCTTTGTTCTATTGGATGATTCATGACGATAGCGGAAATAGTTGTTAGAGCTAGCGATTTCCTGGCGTTCATCCGATGGAGTCCGTCAGTAATGGCATAACCTACGGGCGCGGAATTATCGATAGCATTAACAATTGGATATAACTTTACGGGGGGGAATATCTTAGAATCATCCGTTTCCAGACTATAAATTTCTGCATACGTGGCGACCCTGACTTCGTTAACTCTTGAACGTGGATAAGTGCCATCCACGAGGAGAATCTCGCTTATTAGAACCTGCAATACCGCATTAATGCCTTCACTCAATGATGTTTTCACTATTACCTCCGACTTTATAAGAGACTAAAGTAACTATTACTTGCCATGACTAACACTTAGACTATTAAAGAAATCCTACAATGCTGTCGCAATCAGTCTTACAGCAGCTCGTGTTTTTATTATACGTATCTGAAATCATTTGTCAAGAATATTTTTTCAAAAAATATATTATTTTGAAGCAGAATTATTGTTTTAAAAAATAGGTTGCAACTGGGCCAATTATAGCCTACCAGTTAATTCGTTACTGACAGCTTAACTGACTGTTATATTGGTATATTAATAGCTAAGTCGGGCAAGAATAAAGGGAGTCTAAGGCGCTGAATGTTAGCCTATATGGCGGCGTTTTTATCGTATTTTAACCAATTTATTGCGGTTTCCCTGTCAATTTATTTCCTTTAAATGTGACAGTTATCACCGAAAAAGGGCAGTTTTTAGGCGGGAAAGGTGTCTTTGAGGCGGTAAAATGCGTTGCTTATCGTCATTTTTTCAAGCAATATTGACAGAATATGGACAGAATGGGGCAATTTTTACTGGTGATGTCATTTACTGACCCCTTCACTGGAACCAAATAATGTTGCTGTCGGTTCTTGCTGCCCTCAATGTTGCACTAGGAAAAAATCGCCGTACCAGGCAAGCTAGTGGAGATGCGGAGATTTTGAGGTTCCCTTCTATCTGCCCCAAGTGTCCACAGACTAAAGTTCTATCCCAGTACCCCCGATAACTATTTAGAGCATAAAAGGTATCGATCAGTCTGGCGACGTAACGTAGATACAGAAAAAACAGCTGCCTGTCGATTTAAACGCTGCAAGTGAAGGTATCATCGTAAATGTTCAACACCTTCTGCTGATATGGAACGCTTATTGCCTGTAGTCATGCTATGCTTTGTTCCGGTAATATTTAATTAGTTCATTCGCGCCATTGGAGGGAATTTGTCGATGACTAAAGCCAAATCAGAGGCATTATCAAACATGATACACGATGAGTCCGGCCCGCTTGTGCTGCTGAAGACTTTTTTTGACTACGCCGCGGAATCGGATCAGCTGGATGAAAAGGTAGAGTCGTTTCTGCGTGAAAAAGCACCCATATGCAATGATGCTGTTGACCATCTGGATAACTTTGTCTCTACATTAAAAAAGGAACCTGTGGTTGCGACTATGTCAGAGGCATTATTGGCGCAAATAGACAAGGCCTACGATGATATTGTTGTAATGAGAACATTCATCAACAATATCCCGGTTTCCGGTCAGTGGGACGAGGAGGTGCGGTCGTTTCTTCTTAAGTATGCTCCAGCCAGCGTTGAGTCTGTCGACCGTCTCAGTGGACTTATGTCTGCTTTAAGGGATTGGAACTCCAAATGAGTGAGAGCCCGCACATTATAATCTTTGACGATCATATCGAACTGGCAGAGATGTTATCGACTTCCTTGCAACGTAAGGGTTATTGTGCCCGTGTGGTCCGAGAGACAAATGAAATAATCGACCACTTAAAAACTAACCCTGATGTTGCGCCACTGCTGTTGATTGACGCATATATAGGAGAAAGGCTGGGGGCAAGGATAGCAGTAGATATCAAAAAGGTTTTCCCGGATATACAGATAGTCGTAATGTCAGGCTACTGCAGTGCCCAGATAGAGGGTCTTGATGTCCTGCTCGGAAACGGGGTTGTCAGGGCCTTTATTACTAAGCCGTTCCCAGTTAACGCTTTGCTCAGCTATTTAGCCGCCTGACTTTTTTGCCTTCCTCTGCCCGTAATTAGGGATCGGGATTGTTCCAGCAACCCTGTGTATAAAAAGAATGTCTTTTTTCTTGGGATACGTAGTACCAAAAGGGAAAAAGGTCTCAATCTGTACGTGTTTCCGGCCCTCATCCGTTATCCTTCCGATAAGGATTTCGGCTTTGTCCCGAAAAGCGACTATCCCAAAATCCACTTTCGCACGTTCGTAGTCCTGTGAAAGCACCATTACTTCGGAAGGCAGAACACGCCAGGACAACTCTTGCCCGTCAACTCTACAGGCATATGCATACCCGCCTACTTCGCCTGGAACCCGTAATTGCCCGATCGCTTTCTCAAGGATAGGGTACCCTGCTTCAGTCAGGCATATCCTTAGATCACGCCAATTGAATATCGGGATGTCGTATAATTTGTATTTTCCGGCCTCGTTGCATATGTCTTCCAGCTCCAACCCGAATTCGGACAACCTGTCCAGGAAAGAAAGCTTCCTGAAACGTTTGACATCCATATTTAAAGCACCAGAAAGAGCGTCTATTATATCTCTCTCCCTTGCGACTGAAAACCCACTCAGAACAGCCGCTAGCCACGGCTGCTTCACCTTCCCTGCCGTCATCCGCTGGATATCCGTCTGGGTCAGATTCTGTTCCGCCATCACTTTTTTGAGTTCCGATAAAAAATAGCTCATTTTTTTCTGCCTTTGGTCGAGATTACATAGCGGATTGTTTCCACTACCTTCTTGCTGTCTAAGAAGGTCTTTGCGATAAAATCAACGACTCCTAGTTTGAACGCATCGGCTACGGCATGAGGTGAATCAGTGGCAGAAACCAGTATGATGGGCACGTCATTGTCTACTTCTTTGATCTCGACGATCAAGTCCAGGCCACTGCCATCAGGCGGAATTTTGATGTCCAGTAAAATCACGGCTGCGTCCTTCTTCTTAACAGCGGCACGCGCCGTAGCGAAGTTTAAGCAGTGCACCAGTTCATAGTCCTCCCCCAATGCTATCAGGATATTTTCCGCAAAATACCTATCATCGTCAATTAACAGTACTTTTTCTTTGTTTCCCATAGAAGTTTTCGGTGCTCCTTACCACCGGCTCAGCGTCAATAAACGGACATTATACTCATGACTATTGAATATCGCAACCCCATAACCCTATGCCGGCGCCTGTGAATTGCGCGGCAAATAGATATTAAATGTGGTCCCTTTCCCCACTTCACTATCAACAGTCAGGTATCCGTTATGTTCCTTTACCATCCTCATTACCATAGACAGCCCTAACCCAGAACCGCTCTTCCCTTTGCCGTTAGTCTTAGTCGTGTAAAAAGGATCAAATATCTTTTCCCTGTGCTCTGGGTCAATCCCCATCCCTTGATCACTAACAGCTATGTGGATAAACTTCCCTGCTGCTTTATGCGGGTGCCCACCGTCGGAGCAGCCTTCATATAATGATGTACTGATGACAACCTCTCCTCCTTCGGGCATGGCATCGCAAGCATTAAGTATAAGGTTTATAAGCACTTGGCGCAAGCTCCCTTTATCAGCATACGCGTACTGGACGCTTAAGCGGGTTTCAATCCGCACAGCCCTCATTGACGCATGAATTACCTCTATAACTTCCTGCAACAACTGGCTAATATTAAAATTAACCCGCTCAGCATGCTGGACCTGTTGACCAAATTGTAAAACTTTGCGAAGCAAACCGCTCGAATGTGTTACGTGCGCGCGCATTCGGGTCGATTTCTCTACAATGGATAGCGGAATTCCCGAAATGGATTCAACCTCATCCAGAAACATCATAAATACAAGAAGTTCATTGTTGAGGTCATGCGCAATCCCAGCACAAAGAACTGATATTGCCTCTATGTTTTTAGCTTGGCGAACTTCGGCTTCCATGGCTTTTCTTTGTGAGATGTCACGTATCGCTATAGAAACATGCCACTTTTTGTTAAAGAAAACAGTCGATATGGATATTTCCACCGGGATTTCACTGCCGTCCTTACAACGGACAGAGAGTTCATTAACTTTTCCGTCCATGCCGCCTTCACCGGTTTTCAGGAAACGAGAAACCGTTTTTTCGTGTGCAGCGCGGCACTTGTCGGGAATAAGCATGAGCATGGACTTATGCATTATTTCGACCGTGCCATACCCCAGCATTTTCTCAATGATATCATTGCACCAGACAATCATCCCCCTATTATCCGCTATGATTTTAGCCTCAGTTGTGGCCTCCGTAACCAGGCGGAAGAACTGCGTACTTTGTATTATCTTTTCTGTAAGCTTGTTAACCTCTGAAGTTTGCGCGACTATATTTAGTCCTTTATTGGGATCCGAGCTGTCACTGACTACGGAGTTGCACCTTAAGGTTACCAACTCCCCACCTTTCTTCTTGCATTGCAACATAAATCGGCTCACCCCGTCGGCATGAGAGTCAGGGGTCCCTGATACGAAAATATCCGAAAACGGCGTAGATAGCAACTCATCTTCCGTATACCCGAGCAACTGGGCCATCGTAGAGTTAACCTGCAGCACATTCCCGCTGTCATTTATCCGGCATGTTCCAAGTGATTTCAAAGCCCCTCCATAATGCAAAACATTCAAATATTGATACTACCGGCGGAATACACCTTATACATTAATAATACTCACCACCCAGACAAACTGGTGCAGACAGTTTATAAAATTCAACTATTCCTAATTTTGTGAAGACTCCCAGTGCCAATATCCCAGAGAATTCGAAGATCGTTTTAAAAATCTTTTCAGTAAATTGCAATTTTCTCCCAATGCATGCCGCTCGAACCGTATGCGTGAGTATTATTCTATTTACAAGTCCATTATGGAGGCATGCTATTTACATGGGTCGAGTTTCTCGTTTTTATGCACCAAGAAATCGAACTCAAATACACCGGAGATGATTATTAACCAATAAATGAGACGATAGAGTTCGTTTTACATCTGGCGCTAATCCCGATTACATAACCGCAAAAAAATGCAACTGCCTGTAATATAGGTGCATTATTGCCATTTTCATAATCGAACTCAAATACACCAATTCAGATTATTGCGCTTCCAGGGTAAGTAGCTATTCGTCTCCAAGATAATCGAACTGAAATACACCAATCCCGTAAGTGCTCAAAATATAACGATATTTTAAATCGAATCCAAATACACCGCCGCTATCCAGACATCGCGTCGGAAGGGCCAAAGAATCCACCCCTGGAATAATCGAACTCAAATACACCAATTCTGCAAGTACCAGAAATACAACGGCATTTTAAATCGAATCCAAATACACCATAGCTATCCAGGCATTGCGCCCGAGGAGAAAAGATCCACCCTGGAATAATCGAACTCAAATACACCAATTCTGCAAGTACCAGAAATACAACGGTATTTTAAATCGAATCCAAATACACCGTAGCTATCCAGGCATTGAATCGGAGGAGAAAAGGTTCACTCGGAATAATCGTACTCAAATACACCTGAGCCATTATCATATTGAATATATTAGGAATTTAGCATGACAATTAGAGTCTCATCAGTAGTTTTAGAGAGGCTGCAAAACAGTGGTCATCTGTTTGAGCCAGTTTTAGGAGCAACGGTTTGCTGGAATCTTACTATAGGTTACTTGGAAGGAGCTTCTGTGGTTTACGGAGTTATCGCGACTCGGCCCGTTTGCCGGGGAGACAACATGCGGTTTGAAAAGTATCGACAGGAAGGCATTCTAGTGGTCTCCCATCCATCCCAAAACAGTTATTCTGTGTTAGCCAGTGCTATCCCGCAGATGTTTATAAAAAAACTGGCAGGTCGACTCTACTGTTGTCTTGTTGCCTGCGCCAAGTTTCAAATGATGGGATGTCTAATGATTCTTTAATTTTCTCTCTTATCGCCCCTTCAATGGCCTCTGTTTTGGCGCTATTGGAGTTAAGGTTCTTTAAATAAGGCATTCCTGCCTCAGCCTCGCGTTTCAGTTCAGTGAGATCACCTGGTGAAAGTGCTTTATATGCCTTGTCAATCGCATTCTCAATCGCGAGCTCATACTCCATACGCATTTTCTCTCTGGAGGTAAATATATCTTTTAATTTTTCTGACTTCTCCTGTTCCCTTATCCTGTCAATATACTGTTTGATCTGCTCATGGTTGGAATTTTCAATGGTAGTTCTAATATAGCCGGGAGATATCTGCTCCTTTTCTTTTTTCTTGTAGTCGCAGTAGACCAGAACATCCATGATTTTAGCAGTATACTTGGTAGAGAGTTCTTCTGCCGCATTAGGGGTAATCCCCCTAGCAACCAGCTCGTTGTACGCCGCTGCTTCATCGGTTTTAAACCTTGTAAAGACCCAAGCTATTTGGTCAGTTCCATTTACTTTTTCGTAGAAGTAGTCTTTTAAAAAAGCTAGGGACTTAAGTTCCTCATGAATAGGATCAATAGCTCTCCGGATATAACTCAACTTGGTTTGCTCGAATTCTCCTAATGGAATCCTTCTGGCGACTTCGATCACCTCTTTGGAAACTAACTCCTTGCCGTCTCCGGTTATGTGGGAATTCAAAAACCTGAAAGCATCGATGATCCTGAATAAGCGTTTCCCCTTTGGGGTTCTGAGCCGTTTCATCAGTGTATAATTAAGCGGCTTGCTTAATTCTTTACTTACAATATTCTGCATATAATATTTAGAGAAAATTACCTGGCACATACCGTTCGTAGCATCCTCAGAATTAAACTTCCTCCGCCCTTTCTTTAACTTTTGACCGAGGATGAGAAAATGTTGAATATAGCTCAGCTCTTCCTCTTGCCCAAGTTGCGGCTTCCCTTGCTTGTCAGTACGCCGTGTGGCGTTTGATCGTACCACTAAATATCTGTACCTGCGTATAGCTCTTATTGCGCGTAATATCTCGTCTTGACTCGGGTGCCTGCCGGCCTTCCTGATTAGATCCGTAATGAAAAAATATATTGTATCATCCATAAATCCGGTTTGTTCAAAAAGCAGTTCCACGAGGGCATAAAAATAATCCAGGTCATTCCCTTCTGGGATACCCTGTACCTCCTCATCCCTTGATCCAATAAGTTTTACAGTGCCATCGGTACCCATAGGGAATTCTTTCTCATACAGAAAAATTCGCTTGCCGTTTTCATCTCTCATTACGCCCCTCTTCCCTGGAAAGTAGGCAAACGGCGTGAGGGCAATATTCATTTCATCCCGCAGGACCTTGTCCTCTTCTTTCCTGTTCATCTCATCGAAAAGCATCAACTCTCTGGGATCCATTGCAAGCGTCCTCCTTTACTTTTTGCTTCTTTATATATCTTTTTAAAAGATAAAAAATATATAAGAATAATATATAAGCAATGTAACACCTAAAATACAATAAGTTACGATGCTTTTGTGCTTTTGAGTTCGATAATCTGGTGTTCTTGCCTCCAGTGATCGTGCTTTTAGATTCGATGATCACGTGTATACCAGTTCGATGGTGTATTCCAATTCATAAATCGTGCTTCTGAGTTCGATAATCATTTCCACTGCCCATGATATACTCTGACTGCATCTTCCCTCAATTTTCCGGCTTCAGGCTTTCCTGAGTTTTATTCAAAAGAACCGACTTGCCTTTTCTTACCCAACTCAGACAAGTCATTAATTTAGTTTCAGCATCGTCCAGTTCAGCCACCGCCCTCCCCTTGTCAATAGGCAGGGTTAAAAGATCGCAGCTGGCAAAAGATGTAGCAAGTTTCCCTATCAGCGATAGGTCTCGCCTGAAAAGCTTGACGGGGTCAGCGGTGCGGGTGTTTCCCGCATTTGATGACTTGGTATCCCGGATATTTCTAACGGACATTCCATTATTGATTATGTCTGTCAGTAGTGCGACTGCCTGCTCAAATGGGTGCGTTTCTGCAATTGCTATGAAGTGTTCTCGAGTCAACGGTTTCCCATTGGCGCGTTTCATTGTCACGAGTCCCTTTATGTCTCCATACTGATGAGCAAAGTCCGCGATACCGATCGCCCTGGAGATGTACGATGAGGAACTCTTTTCTACCACAACAGCAAGGTCCTCCTGAGTGGCGTACTCCCCGGAATCGTACAGCCGCTTAATGTGCAAAGATTCCTCAACAGGATGAAGGTCTTTACGTTTCAGATTCTCAATAAGCTGCAATTCTGCAACGTGCTCAACCTTATCGCAAATAATAGAATCAATTGTTGGAAGTCCCGCCAAAATGGAAGCGCGCCACCTACATTCTCCGAACACGAGCCGATAACGTCCGCCGTCCGTCCTCACCAGTCTAATCGGTTGTTGAAGCTTGTGCGTTTTTATGCTGTTACCGAGATCTGACAGGAATTCTTCATCGAAAACCTGCCGTGGCTGATTAGGGTCCCTATCTATTAAAGTTACGTCCACCGGGACTACCCTGATTTCTTCTGAAGGTTGTATTTTATCAATTGGATGCTCGGTGGCAATGTTCCCGAACTTGTTATGAATGTCCTCAAATCGTGAGAGCATGGCTTCTCTGTTCTTATTTTTCCCCGCCATCGTACACCTCCGCACTTGGTATTGGCATGAGTGTCTTATGCAATTCAATGCGCTCTAATACCTCCTCGCAGAAGTTTACGAAGTCCTCTGTGACTGCATGCCCAGGCGCATATAAAAAGATCGTGGTTTTGTCGCGCTGAGCCTCACGTATTATTTGCGCGTCGCGAATACGCGTACGGAAGAGAGCGTCTCCAAAGAAGTTAGTTGCGAATTCTTCGGCCTCTTTGGTAAGTGTCCTGGCACCCTGATAACGGTTGATAACGGCGCCCAGAAGCTTAAGTTTGGGCGATAACCGGACATACCGGTCGAGGGTATCTTTGAACAAGGCAAGGCTGCTTTCCCCAAACACGCTGCATTCCAGGGGCTCTATGACAAAGTCCGACGATTGGAGCGCGTTAAACGTGAGATAATTCAGAGCAGGCGGGCAGTCAATGACGATGAAATCGTAAGATGAGAGAAGATGATTGTCTTCTAGATAATGCAGCAATCTCTTCTCTCCGCCCGGCATTCCGGGCAAAACATTTGCCAGAGCATCGTTCATAGGGGTGCTTGGCATTACATCCAAGCGGTCAGTGCGTGAAGGACGAATAAGATCTTCAGATGGCCGGTTCTCGATAAAGGCGTGGTAGAGACATTTGTCGTGGGGTTTTTGAAGTAAAACCAAGCTTGAGTTCCCTTGGGGTTCTGTGTCTATAAGGAGCGTTTTATAGCGAGTCATTGCGAGGAAATTACTGAGTTCAATAGCTATTGTTGTCTTCCCTACGCCGCCTTTTTGCATCGCAACGGATATCACGTTTGCCATTTACGATCCCTCCTTTTTCCCGCTGTGGTTAAGCCCGGAAAGCTTCCTGGCTTTTTTAAATTCGGCAAACGCACGGAACCGCTTTATATCGTCATCTGTCCACATACGATCCCCCTTTCCATCTTTTTTAACATCAGCAATTTGCCCAGGGCCCTCCCCTATCCATGCAAAAACAGCTGACTTTGACCGTCCGATTAACTGTAAAGCTGCCTTTGTCTTGTAAATTCCTGTTGCGCCGACAATTTTAAACGGTTTAATATCGTCCATCTTCAATCCTCGCTCTAGTATATCTGATATACCTGAACTAAAGAGTAGCAGAAAATAAAAGCGCTTGTCAATGGGTTAGGAAGGGAAAGTTGGTGGAGGTTTGACACTATGGGGCACTTATGCAACGACCTGATTCGTATTAATAATGAGATGGTTTTGCGACGTCGCAAATTGTGGCTATCATTGAGATCGGCGCATCCATGCAGAAGGACGTTCATGTTGGCGACGCCGGAACGCAGAGCTTCAACTTACGGGCTGTGTTGCTGATGGTAAGTGGCAACGCATCGGTGGACTGGAAAAGTCGCCCCATAGGCGGCAGGCAAGATCAAATTTGCGACGTCGCAAATTTGATCTATCAATCGATCCATAGCTTAGTTGCTGGTAAAGACTAATCTCATAACACCACAAACACACCATAAGAACACCACAGAGTAAGCCCGAGCAGGCATCCAAACACGCCAAGGCAATATGCGGTAAGCAAGGCGCATTTGCGACGTCGCAAATCGGGCTGGGCAAAGCTGTTGCTTGAAAGTGTGGGCATCGGATAGATGATTCGGCAAAACAATGGTCCGAGATTTCATCAAGGAGGCGTTGTCTTTAGTAATGAAGTCACATTTGCGACGTCGCAAATTGTGGCAGATGCTTGCAAGCAGCGTTCAAAATATTATGATGTGAGACCATCTTTATAATGCGCGACGCTGGCGTTTTGGTAGGGAGGGGAGGGCGCTGAAAGGCGGAGTTTCGGACGGTAATCGTCTCGGCTAATTGCCATGCAGCCTCCCCCTCAAAGGAGACAGAGTAACTACTGCCGATATATGCAATTGCGACAATCTTGGCAAAATTTGCGACGTCGCAAATTTGATTTTATTGAGATTCGGTCAGTCCTAGATGTGGACTACTGCAAATCCACCAAGGGCAAATCACTGAGACTCTTGAGCTGAAATACCTGAAGGAATTTTTCGGTCGTTTTGTATGCGATGGGCGCACCGGCGGTTTTTGCGGAGCCAATCGGCTCTATCAGTCCGTAGTTTCTTAAAGTTTCAAGTGTTGATTCGCTATCTACTCCCCGCAATTCGTCTATTGCCGATTTGAAGACCGGCTGGTTGTAGGCAATATACGTCAACACGTGAAGCGCCGGCTCCGATAGCCGGGTCTTCTTTATCCCCGTGACAGCCTTGATTAGCTCCCCATATTCAGGCCTGGTCATCAATATTAATTTCCCGTTTACTTCGTGTATATCAAGCGGCGAGTGTTTCTCAACAATCTCACGTAATCTAAGCATGCCTTCATCAAAGAGTTCAGATGGCATACTAAGCCTGTTCTTCAGATCACGTATGCTCAAAGGCTCCGGTGCGGCAAACAAGATCGCATATAGGAGTAGGGCGGTGTCCTGGACCTTGTCTGTCATCCAGCACTTGTCCTTTCGTACTGACGAAGCTTATGGGGCCCGAACTTGCTCACGGCGACCAGCTCAAGGAACTTTTCCTCGGCGCTTTGCTCGGGCAGGAGATTATCCATAGCTTGCCGTCTCAACGAGGCTTCCTCTATGGAATCCAGCGCCTTTACCATCATATCAAGCAGTTCCCTGTCGCCTGGCGTGAGCCGTTGAATTATATCTGCGTATGGGTAAGCTGAAGTGCTTCTGAGCATGAGTTTCCCCTCCCTTTTATGCCTCTGTAGGCGGTGAGGCTCGGCAGGCCAGGCTATCTCGTAGCTTTGCGCGGATGCGGTTGCACGGTCAAACTTCTTTGTTACAAGCAGAAACCCCTTGTCCTGGAGCTTTACAAGGGCATTTTTAACGCTGGCACGTGCCAAGCCGGTTATGTTGGTGAGGTCGGTGTATGACAAGGTGCAGTGGTTTACCCCCGCTGCGATGGTGCGGGAGAAGATCTGGAGAAAGAGTATCTTTTCAGCCGGGGTAGGCAGCGCCGGCAGCACCCAATCCGTAAGATCGATGAACTTACGGTGAAAGTCGATAAGGTCTATGTCTGAGGTTGCGGTCATTGTTTTCATGTATTGAAGGCCATATGGGACCTTAGTCGATCGCCACCATATGACTATGCCCCCATGAAATGCTCTATCCCATGCTCTGAGAGCTCTACGCCGAAGTCCTGCTGCAATTCCACTATTATTTTGCGCCGCCGTTCAAGCGGGATATGTGCCCTGATCAGACCTTTTGATACGGCCCGTAAAAGCTCGGCGCGTTCGTCCACCGATGCGCTGAATCCTTTTCCCGGCATGTCCCGGAATATACCGTTTACGTAACTTTTTTTATCGTCCATCATTCCTCCTTGACGACACTGAATTTCCACGATTATGCACCACCACATGGCGCCCACCGATATTCTGACAGACCTATGCTAAATTATGATATATTATAACAGTATAGGTGTCAAGGGGTTTTTAAGCCCTTTAAGCCCTGTATGAAAGAAAATTAGCATTTCCTTGACAAAATGCAAGAAAATATGTCATAAAAAGCAGGGACTTTAGCCTTCCCGTAAAAAATCGGTTCAAATTTGAGCCTTAAAATTGGGAGGTTCCGCAGAAATGGTAAGTATATCAGAGACATTGGACGACTATAAGGCGAATATGATGGGATCTCTGGGCTACGCCACCTGCAACATCTATATGAGGGCCGTAAAAAGGCTTCTCAAGCACAGCGGCAACAAAGAGGCTGGGGCACTATCGATAAAAGACTTTGCCAATTATAAGATGGGACTGGCGAAAGCAAAGCGGTCAAGCTCATATATTGCCGGCGAAATCTCTGCGTTCTGTAACTACTTGAATTTCCTTAAAAAGACGTACAGCCTTCGTCCTGTCCATCCCGAGGACCTGAAGGACCTCCGCCCGAGGGTAAGGCCCGGGGACCCAACGCCCTTGGAACCGTGGCAGTACCAGTCCCTTCTGGAGAATGCCGAAACGATCGAAGACAGGAGTCTCATCGAGATGCTGTATAACACCGGTCTCAGGATTGATGAGCTGCTGTCCCTTACTAAGGATAGCTTGTTTGAGAGGGAAGATATGCAAAGAGGGGAGGGCGACAAAAGAATAACATGGCTTAAGGTCATCGGGAAGGGCAACAAGGAAAGGTCGCTGCCACTTAATGGCAGAGCTAAAGAGGTCGTGGACAGGTTGATGACATTCCTGGATCTAAAGCATCCCAAGGGCTACTCAAGATTGTTCCCCCAAAGCTATACTTCCGCCTGGAGGCAGGTTAAGGCTCTAGGCAAGAAGGCCGGCATTGATGTTCATCCTCATTCCTTCAGGCACACATTTGCCACAGAATTACTCAAGAAGGGCGAAAACATCGTTACTATTGCCAGGATCATGGGGCATGAATCGCTGGATACAACAAAAAAATACACTAAGATAGTCGATACAGCTTTGGTGGATGCGGTTAGAAGATTAGATTGACGCTGATTTGCGACGTCGCAAATTCGACATATCTGTCGTGACAGCCAGCTCAAGGACCTCCACAAGAGCACTTTGCCACGGAGTATGTCTTATAAACCAGTATGCAGAAGGGACGCCTGAGCAGCTTGAGCGGACACTCTTCGCCGAAGTGCCAATTTACGCTTTCCGTATCACCATCACGAATAGTGTATGCCTCCTGCCTTCCTACAATTCTATTTGCGACGTCGCAAATTTCTTGTCTTCGGCGTGCGTTGCTGCCATCATGAGTAGGCTCCGGGTAAGCACTTGTATGTCTACGGAGTATGTCTTATAAATCAGCAGGCGAAAAGGGCGGGAATTGGTTGTCGTGTCCCTATGGATCAACTGCGAGCAGCGGAATAAGCATTGCAAAACGGAAGGGCAAGTTGGGGATGCATGAACTGAAACGCAATCTGGGCATGTTTATCTTTGATCTTTACTATTCTGCGGACAACGCCTTTTACTCTTTCCAAAGACTCTCCTTTTGAAGTGCTGACTCCAATCGCTACGGTAGCATTGAGATTGGGCAGCCCTGGGGTCTCGGTATTGAACTCTCCCAAGAGACCGTTTACCGATATATCTATGGCATTGCCGCTAAGTAAATCGTTTTCGTATATATTAACGGCACCCTGAATACGGAACCTCTCAGACACTCTCCGGTTCAAATTGCCGACAAATGGCTCGATCGTCGTAAAGAGCACCTTCTTTGACCATGGTTTTATTAGATAAGCGGACGTCCCCGCCTCTTTCGCCTTTTCAATGCTATCCTCATCCCCTACGGAAGATATCATAACAAATGGGATGTCTTTGAATCTAGAGGATTGTTTTAGCCAATTCAGCAGTTCGTAACCTGATAAGTGGGGCATCTTCCAGTCACTTAAGACAAGGCGACAGTCTTCATCCAGTTTCAAAATGGCGTCTTCCCCATCTTCAGCTTCCACCACCGTAAGATACGGGAATTGCCTCTCTACCGCAAACTTAAGCATTGCCCTTAGTTCTGCCTGATCATCCACGACTAACGCTTTATATGGTGCCATGAAATTCCCCAATAATACAACAGATGTCTGTTAACAATATTCCCAAAACAGCAACGTTCTCCATTGTTATTATAGCATAATTACACCCCAAAACGGTGCAATGAGCCGATCGGTACCATATGAATGAGGTCCCCAGTCGTATCGAGGATGTTTTTGCTATAACATATTGAATATACAATGTTTATTGCCGAGTCTCATTGGACAGAGCCTGCCCGGGCTTACTCCTTTTGCTGAGAGAGTGCAATTCCGGGCGCCGAGCCCAAATATGCGATTAAATTGGGCATCCCTTCGCGCCTCCAAGTCTTTCGCAAATATAGTTTTTATGCGCCCTCCCGCGATCCCCATAGTATCGCGGATGTGTTTGACATAACACTTTGGAATATTGACGTTATTTATTGTTGCTTCGCCGACCATAGCAACAGCTAGTAGCATTGCGGATAACCTTTGACCGCAAGCCTACTTTGTTGAGAAAGCCCTGACACCATCAGAGTTGCTGTATGTATTTATTTATTTTAAGGCAAATGACACAGCGTACCATTAGCGCCGGTATTATTATGTAGTGAAGCATAGGGAGTACATTGGATTGGGATGCCAATTTTTCGGGTCATTCGTTTGACAAATTGGCTTAGAACTTTATAAACACTTAAATAATTCAGTAGGAGGATGGCAAATGGAGGATGTAATCACGGCAGCAGGTAAGGATGTAAAAGGGAAGGGCGTGGATGTAAAAATGGTCAGGATGGCAAGACCCAAGAAGGTTTATGAGAGTAGGGGGAGCAACAGCGTAGATTACTTCATCACCGACGCCAAAGACGGGCATGTGACCAATGCCGGCACATTGGCTATCAGCCAATACGACGAATTCGTTCAAGGGCTTAACGTGTTCGCCAGCGGGTGGGAGCGTGTCAGATTCGATCTCAACCCTTTTATAGTAAAAACCGATTTCGTCTTTGACAGCGATATCCGGGCAACCCAACGCTTCAAGTTGGGGTTCTTTGTTGCGATCCCTCTGGTTTTGGCAGCGATAGTGTTTGCGGGGTTGAATATAAGCTCCTCGTTTCACAGAAACATAAGCGGGGTTGAGGACAGCCTTTCAAAAACACGTAAATACTTCGATGCCGCCTTTCAAGGTGTCAACACGCGCACTACAAGCAATGAGGCCTCGATCCAGAATTTATTGAGCCGGCAGGAACGTTTGGAGCACGTCATATACAACACAACAAGATTCCCCAAAGGGGATCGGAACGTTGTGACACTATCGAAAACAGCAAAGTTACCATGGCATGTTGCGAGTAAACCCAAAGATGCCATAGACGAATTGCTTCAGGGAAAGTAGTACTCACAAGGTCAGCCAGTCCCTATGGGGACTGTAAAATTGAGTTGAAAGGGGTAGAGACATGATTAAACGTTTGAGTGTTTTATTACTGGTGACAGGGATGCTTTTGACGCATCCAGTGTATGTGAAGGCAGAAGTCGATGGAACAGAGACGGGTAGGGCGCTAAGAGTTGAGCTGATAAAAAAATCGTTGTTAAGAGAGGAACCTTCTTCGGAGGGCAAAGTCGCAGGAACTTTGTACCATGGAGCGTTTGATGTTCTTGAAGCAAAGTCAGTCCATTCCAGCACGTGGTATAAGATTGATACCGCACGGCTTGGAACCGTTTGGACAGCAGCAAGCAATACACGTATCGTCACAGGGAAGGCGGAGCACGCTGGCCCAAATACCACAAAAGCTCAACGGTCCGAAGTCCAGAAGCTGGAAGATCTCGCATCGGATATCGAGGGGACCATCGCGCAACTTAAAAAAGATTCCCAGAAGATACTGATCGGGATCGAGAGTGTCTCAAAACAGAAATGCGGGGCTGAGGCTAAAAAGGCAATTGTCGAAATATCATATGAAAGCAGTTCCGCAAAGGATCAGAGCATGGACGCCTTATCAGGCGAGATAAACATGTTGAGCGATCAGGTGTCAAAACTTATTCAGGGGTACAAAAAGAAAGTCGAGACGGCCAAACTGCTGGACGACAAGCTTTCAAAAGTAATCCAGAACAGGAAGGTCCTGGCCGAGATTCAAACTATGGTTGGAGATGTTAACGGCGTAAACATGGACGTTGCCGTGGCTGGCGCTCCGGACGGTATGGACCTACTTAATAAAAGGATTGACGATGCCCTTTCCCTCGATGGCGGCAAGAAACGGGCTCAAGCAGAACCTGTAGCCAAAGCAGCTGTTGTCCCGGAAAGCGCCCCTGTAGTACATGCGCCACCCGCAACAACTTCCAGAGTCAGCACGGTCCCTCAATGGGTGCTCGACACTGTAAAGGTCAAGGGGCATGAAATGAACTCGGCCAACTATGGTCAGGTAACCGTTGTCAAAGAAGGCACAGTGACCATCATGGTTGTAAAGAAAGAAGGCGAAGAGAAGTTCAAGGGGATTTACGGGAAACTGATTAAGGAGGCGTATGAGAGCGAGGGCTCCTTTTACTTTGTGCTGAATATGCCCGGGGAACAAGGGTAGTTACAACGGACCTGCGCCTTGAGCTCAGGAACTCGCACATAGGGAGAACTTATATTTATGAGAGAAACATTCTTGTCGGACAATGTCAGCAATGTGATATCAACGTCAAAGAGAAAGCTTTTTATAGCAGCGCTGGCATTCGTAATAGCCATAACCATAGTCTGTGCCGGGCTAATGGGTAAGAGCATCGCCTTGGTTTCGTTGGGCGCTATTGCAGCTCTGATCAGCTCACATGTAGCTGCCTCAAAGAAGAGAGATGTCACCTCTTATCTACGAGGGCACGAGGGCGAGATGCTGCTCAGGGACCATTTGCACAGCATTCTTGACGATGAGTATATGGCGTTTTTCGGCGTTCCCATCGCTGGCGCAGGGGACATCGATTGTGTCGTGGTCGGGCCTGCGGGCCTTTTTTGCATAGAGGCAAAGCATCACAACGGGACAATCCTGTACAACGAATCAGGGTGGAAACAGATCAAAGTAGGAAGGGGAGGGACGGCATATACCGGCAATCTAAAAAATCCTTCCGGGCAGGTGTGCAAAGCGGTTATAACAATAAAAGATTACCTTATCAGGAAAGATGTAAAAACCTGGGTCAACGGAGCAATCGTTTTTACCAATCCAGCAGCGGTCCTTTCTGTGGAAAAAGACTTAAGGTCCGTGAGCGCTACGCTGCTCTCCGAGGTCAGTACGCTGTTTAAGGATACTCACAAGTTGGGGAAAGGAAAGGCGGCATTGATTGAAAGATATTTATCTGAAATCGCAAGCCCAGATACGGCGCCAGGTCGGTCAGGAATAGTGACAGGCCAAAATAACCAATGGAGTACGGGAAAGACAGCAACGGTTCGAGGAATAAGGGAGAAGCGGGTCTGCCAGATGTAGTGGATTACTTGGGGTCACCACAGGAAACGGAATATATAGCACGTTTGAGTTATCAGTTTGGGGTGACTTCAATGAGTTATGTTGGCTGACTGACCTTAAAATCAGTTCTCTGTGGTGACCCAAGTAAAAGGAATAATATAAGAGGCGCTCTAACGCTGTGATCATGCCACTGGCGCTAAGAACGCCTCTTATAAAGGATACTACAAACCTAACAATGGCAGGACGTTTTCGGCAATTGGTACTATTCCCCCTACTCCATCTGCAATCGTGCCTATAATACTTCCGCCAGGTGGCTGAGCCGACCTCACTTCCCACCAAGCGGTCCAGCTAGAGAGATCTTTAGGCGGTTGATTTACAGATGTTGCGGAAACTTCTCCACCGCATCCAGGCGCGTTGTCCCCGCCCTTAGGCATGGCACCCAGGAAAGTATTGTCGTATACAGACTTGAAAGCTATCTTTCCCGGCGCTCCGTAGGCTACTCCGCTGATTAAAACCCACTGCGATTCACGATCCAAAGTACTATTATAAGCCGGCACGCATTGTCCCTGGATAGTGCCATTAGGATGCTTACTCATGACCCTTCCGGTGGCCCAATTTTGTAATGCATAGATATGCTTGCTCTCATCCACTTTGATAAGTACCCAGGTCTCTTCTGTGCTTCGCTTATCATTGCTTGCATGCATTTCCCCGTTGTCCCCATGTGCTTGCAAATAGTGTCCATTTGAATTTACGACAGCCACTATCCCGACGTTTTGGCCCGCAAAGGAAACAGACGAAAGCAACGGGGTTGATAAAAAAACAGCTACCAAAAGCCCTACAAAAAACATCTTTTTCATAATAAATCCTCCCTTTGATAGAATGATTAGCGGAATGCAGCTGAAGTTTATCACAAGCAGCTCGCGAAATGTAAATAATCATACGCTAAGACACTTCAAACCGCTCTAACTTTCGGAAATTACATTGTTCTTCCTTTTCTTGTCGCAGGACATGTCAGATTAGGGTATGCTCCAACTTGATGTCAGCCGTTGCTCAAATTACGTCAGGTTAGAGTCGATTTCGACGATATCTGACGCTATCAACGCGACATCTCAAGCTTTAACCTGACAGATTCCGTTACCACTAACGTGCTTTATAATCCGAATTCTGTTGTGACCCCCTATTAGACCTTGTGGTATCCGTAATGTTGGTCAACCCAATCTTTTTGTCCTTGTACTTAATCGGGAGGCTTAAAGAATAGGGGGATGAGTATCTGGTTAGGTCGTCGGGTGTGGCATATGGCAGTATCCTGCCTGGGTTAAGTGACGAGCCATGAAGCGGATTATTTATGATAGTGGCATCCGACAGGTTTCTTTTGATGCCTACAACGGCTGGCTGTGTCGACGCAGTGACTTCCAGAGTCATATCACCCTGATTAACCAGCATAATAGAGCACTCCATGACCTCAAAGTAGCATGCGACTAGGCGTGCCACTTTGTGAAGCCTTAACCCGAAAGGAGCGCTGTCGGTCATAAGGTCCCCGACTTCATATATTAGTGTCTCAATATTTTTTATAAGAATATCCCTTGATTTGCATCCTCGCCGGCTCGATACAGGTGTTTTACGCTGCTCCCCCCGATAAAAAAATTCCCGTTAACGGTAGCTATGGGTTAACATCATCGTCGTCCGGGGGCTTAGCATACCATCTCAGGGCCTCGTCGCAAATATCTCTCATTGCGCGGATTTCATCATCGTTAAGGAGTCTTATACCTTTCTTGGTGAACGTTGTAACAGGTTTTCCGTTAATCATTACATTGTCAAGGTACTCCCGCACATCCACTTGGACTTTTTTCTCAACTCCAAGGATACGAGCCCTGTATCCCTTTTTTTTAATACCGTCAGGGAACTCTTTGAGCAGATCCTCCTCTTTGTCATATTCTTTCTTTTTTTTTGCCGTTGTCGTTTCTGCCATACAGTCCTCCTTTTAATAATAAGTGCTTATAATAATAATACCGACGGAATTAGTTGCAGCCAGAAAAAACTTAGCAAGCAACGCTAAGGGGAAAATCGATAAGGTCTTGGGGTGATGCTATGGCGGCAAGGATAATTTTTACGGATTAAACAAGCACATCAACGCTAAAAGTGGTTTTATTTTGGGCAACACTACCTCTTGTGTCTTCGCACTTTTTGCGGTAAGTTTGACCGTAAGAAGGCAAGGGTTGTCTTCATATGGGGAGAAAAAGGAAGCTAAAAACGAATTTTCTGCGCTACATAACTTGGCCAATTTTTTAAAATAACCCCATAAAGTGTCCTAATTTCGTAGCCCATAAATCTGGCAAGTTGCACGGTGTGTCGCAAAAGTCTTTGTTTGTTTGACGCATTCTGGATAGCAAACTGCTTCTGCTTTTATGTGACCCCATAAATTGTCCTTTTTTTGTACCCCATTAAATGACCGTTTGGCCAAGTTATGGGGCCACGGACAAAAAAGTTCTTATGGGGTGGAGACACGGTCCAGCCACCTCTCAGTCACGTGCCTATTTTTTAAGCAGCACCGTAGAAGCTAATAAAATCGTGAACATCGAGGCCAAGATTGGGTGGTTTTCCACAGGTTGTTAATCCAATTTTTGACCTCCGTGCATTAGTTGTAAATGTAAGTATCATCTGGCCAAAGAATAAAAAAAATTCCTCCACCAGTCCACCCGCCTGCGGCGTGGTCGGCCATCTTGCCGATAGTCCCAGTGTCTACGATCGAGGCCCGCGGCTTTTTTAAAAAATAAAAAAAGGATTTTTTTTAAAAGATTAGGGGGGGAGTGCTGACGGATAGTTCTTGGGACTATCGGCATCCTGATGTGAGCAAGTGTATGAAAAGAAAAGGGAAAACTCTAATTTTGTTATTGACAGAACCAGAACATTAGACTAAAATTAGGGTGAACGAACGTTCGTTCACCAATAAACAAAAAGGGGGGTTACCATTATGGAAACTACAATTGGCATCCCGGAGCAGACTTTCGTTGCCGAACAGCAGACCCTTCCCATGGGGCGAGGCAAGAGAGTTGTGTCTGTCCCTTTGTTCCGGGCCTCGAGGCCTACTTCGGACTCTACAATCGCAAGCGCGGTCTGGCCGTACCGCGATTATATGGTCGCCAAGGGATTGTCCTCTCATACGGTCGATGGATACCTGCAAGATGTAATCCTGTTCAAACAGTTTTTTGGAGACAGGATTATAGGGGAGGTAAGTCGAGAAAACATTTATTCGTTCATCTCACATCTCAGGCATGCCTTGAAGGAGAGTCCCAAAAGCGTCCAGCGCAGGACGTCCGCGTTAAAAAACTTCTTTCATTACCTCTATGGACAGGGTGCGATCAGCTCAAACCCGGCCGAAACCGTTCCGTGCGGCAAAGTAATGCCTCCATTGCCTGTAATCCTTTCGGAAATCGAAACCCGCGCCCTCCTGGAGACAGCGCGAAAAAGCGCTTATGACTTTCTCCTTGTATCCTTGCTCGTAGAAGTCGGGCTTAAAACCAATGAGATACTTGCCGTTAAAACTACGGATTTTGACTTAAGCAATCAGTTTCGCCCGGAGATCCGGATCCACTGCAGCAACCCGATGCGGTCCCGCGGCGTTGTTATATCTCAGGAGTGCGCAAACGCCTATACAATGCACATCTCCTCACATAACGCAGAAGGGGTGATATTCAGCATAAGCGAGCGCGATCTGCACCGGCGCCTCAAAGAGCTGGCGGGTAGGGCGGGCATAAAAAAAGATATTGGCTGCCAGATACTTCGGGATACATCGGCTGTCCGGAGACTGCAAGCCGGTGATGAAATAGGCAGAGTAATGAAAAGGCTTGGAATTGCCCTCTCGAAAGACATAATGACGAAATACTTGAAGCTCGCTGAGAAAGCTATATAGGGGGGAGGGCATACTAAAGTTATGCCTCCGCCAGTGCTTGCATATGGCCCGAAGTTCATGTGAACTACCCGCGACTGAGATGAGACTTTCAGTCGGGGCTTCCATGTTTCAACGACAGGACTTACCGCGCAAGGCTGATGCGGCAGAGGCCCTTGTCTCCACAGGCGTTTGTCCCGTGCGTGCTGATAGGACCAGTTCGGGATATACCATCCCTACTGTGTTAGTACTCGGCTCAGCATAAGCTGACACTTCACCAAAAGC
>Ga0181533_1000040_pt1 | contig 147345 bp, 101 predicted proteins | sample PEATcosm2014_Bin_45_FD_119772 | JGI IMG/M metagenome (GOLD analysis project Ga0181533, IMG submission 119772) | Peatland microbial communities from MTU Mesocosm Facility, Houghton, MI, USA - PEATcosm2014_Bin11_60_metaG | ecosystem: Environmental > Terrestrial > Soil > Wetlands > Peat | place... | reverse complement strand
ATGGACTGGGCCAGCGATCCTTTGAGGTGAATTGAAAATTGAGGATTGAAAAATGGTCATTGGTCATTGAAGAATGGCTGCGAATGACGCCCAACGAACTCTCGAACCGGCTCTGGTGGAGGAGTGCGACCAACTGTGTCGCATACTCTGAAAGTCGGTGGTCAATGACCAATGCTCAATACTCAATTCTCAATGAACCCCTTCCAGCAATTCGGTTGGAGAGGAGGTCTGAGGCGCCGCCTCGTTAGCCTTTCAGCCGGGCATATTGTTGGAAGTCCTCCTGCGTCATCTCGGGCCAGACTCTCAGCCCGCGGGCGTACGCCAATGCCCGCGCGCCGCTGGCCGAGTCAAAGGAACCAAACATCGTGCATTCCTCCGCCACCGCCCAACCCACGTGCAGGGTGTCCGCGGAATCCACCGCCAGGCGTTCGCGCAGCTCGCTGGCAAGCGCCAGGGCCGAGTCAATCGCTTCGGCCCAGCCGGTCACCACACTGTCCCACTCCGACAGATACTGACTGAGCCGTTCTTCCCCAGCCCTCCTGACTTCCTGCCCCAGTCCGCACAGGTGCTTGCGTGCTTCGTACACCGCCAGGGGGGACACAGACACAGGCAGCTCCCGGCGCGCCAGCCAACGGAGCGCCCGTTCACTCCGCGAAAAAGCCTCCGGGTCCTCCGACCGAACGCACAGCCGCAGGATGAAATTCGCGTCCGGGTAAAAGCTCACATCTCCCTTGAACGACGAATGACCAACAAATGATCCGGAACGGCAGGCGACTCTTTGAGCCCCTTAAGGCAGGCCGCGTAGTCGCACCGACGCCGCCGGCGTTCATCGGCCCGGCGCAGCGGTACGACCTCGGCTGTAGCTCCATTGACCGCCCAGGCCAGGACTGTGCCTGGCGGCGCCTTCAACGCCTTGCGCACCCCGGCTGGCACGGTCGTTTGTCCCTGCTCACTGACTGTGCTGGTAAGCATGACCTAAAGATTCTTTATCTCAGCCCGATCGTCAAGCCCCAAAGCGCGTGAAGTCCCTCCATACTCTTTTCCTCCGGAATACGCATGTATAGCCGAAGGAAGGAATTCCTTCTGCGACCCTATGCAAACGAAACTCTTTTCTCTGAAACTCGGGCGTCGGGCCTGGCCTGGTGCGGCTTTCTGTTGCGAGGGCGCCTATGCCCTTTTGCTGGCGGCGGCGATTTGGAAACTGGTTGGTTCTGGCCTGACCTTCACGCGTGTCGGGGCCCAAGACAAGGAACTGGACGCGGCGGCATCGCAATTGGATTGCTTCTCCCGGCCGGGCGTCGCCGCCGCGGTCCTGCGCGAAGAGGGCGAACGCCTGCTCTTCGCCTACACGCATCAGCGGGACGCTCAGAGCCATTCGGAGGAGGGCAGCCCGAGCCAGCCGGGAGCTCCGAAGGTGAATCCTGAGCTGGCGCAGAGGGTTTCACCTCGGCAATCTGGCCTGCCTCCCGCAGTGTCGCCCATGGAGGGCCTGCGCGAAGAAGTCCAATCCTTGGAGCTGGACTTGAACCGAAAGCAGCTCGTGACCAGTGGTTCAGACAGCAAAGCGAGGCTGTGGGACCTGGAACCCAGGCCCCCGAGGGAACTGGTGTCGTTTGGACGGGCGCTCAACTCTTATTGGTCCTTCGCGGTGTCCCCAGATGGACAGCGGATAGCCGCGGGCACCTGGGAGGGCCTCATCTTTGCCGTGAGGGTGGATTTCAGAGGATGGGGAAAGTGGGGTTGGGTGAGGGGGTGGGGTGAGGCGGGGAGGCATGTATCACTCGGGAATCAACATTGTAGCCCGGCGGACCTTAAGCTGCCCTCATGAGCGACGTCACGCGCATCCTCGACCGCGTGCAGCGGGGCGAAGCCAAGGCTGCTGAGGAATTGCTCCCGCTCGTTTACGACGAACTCCGCAGATTGGCGGCGGCAAGAAGGGCCCACGAAGGCTTCACTCAAACGCTCCAGCCGGCAGCCGTCGCGCAGCAAGGCGTGCTTAACTGGCCGAGCTGGACCGTGAGCAAGAATGGGGAGGTCATGGCCGGTATCGGCAACAGCAATAGCTGCGTTGAAGGCTGGATACAATAGCAACTCGATGAGAGGAGAGTGAAGGACGGCTCGATGGCGTTTACCGGGATGATGGATTGATCCGCTACTCAACACGGCGGTTGATGGGGCTGCGGCTCGGCTACAAACCGCAGCCTCCGAGTTGGCAGATGGCCCTGGAGGAGATCACGGCCCTGCCGCAATTAGCTTCGGTGAACAGGAATTCACGCCATCGGTGCAGGCCCTGGTTTTCATAAACCACTCAGGCCACGATGTGGGGGCCAAGGCAGGCCAAGCCCGGGCTTGACACTGAGCCTCCTCTGGGGTCGAATGCCGGCGCAATCGAGCTGCTCGAACGCAACAACTCGGGTTGGAATGTCTTGGAGAAGCCTCCTTTGGCTTTTGCGAATGCAGCGAGACCATGAACATGGGCGTAATCGCTGGCCGGGACCTGGCCGCCGGCGGCAGGCGCTCCAGTTGACCGCGGCCCTGGCCGTCACGCTGGCCGGCGTCGCCTCCGCTCAGACCTACCACGGGCGGAGGCAGTTGGAGCAGCGGTGTGGTCTTCAAGATCAACACGGACGGCTCGGGCTACACTGTGCTCAAGAATCTCTTGGGCAACGGCGGCTGCAGCCCGGAGTCGGGGTTGGCCCTGGCGGACGGCGTGCTGTATGGGGCGACAGCGATCGGCGGCGCCGGGGGCTGTGGTTTCGTCTTCAAAGTCGGCAGCGATGGAATGGGCTACACAGTGCTCGCCAACCTCTATTCGCTGGTGGGCAGGGTGGGTGTGCGCGGCAGCCTGGTCCTGGGAGGCGGCGCGCTCTTTGCCCCTGCTTACTCGTACGGCGGGGATTGCAATGACTCCGTTTTCATGGTGAACACGGACGGAACCGGTTTCGCCGTCCTGAAACGGTTCACTGGCGGGGACGTCCTCCCCCAGGGGGGCATGGTCCTGGCGGCGGGGACGCCGGGGACGCTATACGGGACGACGGAGTATGGCGGCAGTTTGGGTTATGGCGCGGTCTTCAAGGTAAACACGGACACGACGGACTTTGCGGTGCTCAAGAGCTTCTCCGGCAGCGACGGGGCGGGGCCTGCGGGAGGCCTGGTCTTGGCAGGCAATACGCTCTATGGGACGGCGTCCGGAGGGGGCGTTGGGTGGAATGGCTACTTCGAATCCGGGCAGGGCGTGGTCTTCCAAATCCAGCCGGATGGTACGGGCTTTGCGGTACTCAAGAACTTCCTTGGCAGCGACGGGGCGGGTCCCATTGGTGAATTGGTCTCGACCGGCACCGTCCTTTACGGGACGACAAGCTCGGGCGGCAGCTCCAATTGCGGCGTCGTCTTCGTTTTGGACTGGGGGCCGCCCACTCCGCCGACCATTATTCAGGCCCCGCAGAATTGCACGGCCGCACCGTTCACCACGGCCTTGTTCTCCACCGTCGCCGCTGGCTCTGAGCCCCTCTTCTACCAGTGGTTCTTCAACGCCACAAACCCTGTGGCCGCCAGCCAGGGCTCGACCCTCCAGCTAACCAATGTGCAATTGTCCCAAGCCGGCGATTATGCCGTGGTGGTGAGCAACGCCTTTGGAGAGGCAACCAGCCCGCCCGCTCTTCTCACGGTCATTCCGCTGCCGCCAACTACAACCTGTACACGAACACTACCGCGGGCGTGGTTGGCCCTCTGGCCGACAATGGCGGACTGACGCTCACCATGGCCCTGCTCCCGGCCAGCCCGGCCATCGGCGCCGCCGACAGCGCCTCCGCGCCGCCCACTGATCAGCGCGGCTATCCCCGGCCACCCGGCTCAGCCGACATCGGGGCTTATGAATTCGGTTACCCGCCAAGCCTCGAAGTCACCCAGCCGCTGGGAGGCGGGGTGGACATTTCTCTAAGCGGTCGGGCCGGCCAGTCGTGCCGATTGCTCGCCACCCCCGACCTTGTGAACTGGACCGCCATCGCCACAAACACTTTCGGCCCGAGCGGCGTCTTTCTTTTCCATGACCCAGCCGGGGCCGGCCAGACGCAGAGGTTTTACCGGGCCGTGATGCCTTGAACCAAGATTCACTAGGGTGCGGCACTAACCCGACACCGCCAGAAATGGGCTTCTGCTCCGGCGGGCCCCACTGATGGTGCTCGTGGAGGCTCCAGACGATGCGGTGCCGGTCGTTTGATCGGCAGCACTAGCCGAGCCTCCGGCGTGGATGATATGCCATATGTAGTTCAGCATTCACGGGACCGACCCAATCATGAGAAGGCCTAATTCATTGGTTATTGCTCCGCCATCAGTTTTGTCACCTTCTCGGTCAAATCGGACCGCAGATCCTGGTCCACTACCTTGCCGTCACGCCCCACCAACCACAGGGTTGGAACGGCATGAATCCCGTATTTCGCGGCGATAGTGTTGTTCCAGATTTTGCCGCCGAAGTATTGGGGCCACGGCAGGCCTTTTTCTTTCACGAACGACTCCAGCGCGGTGCGATCCGTATCCAGGCTGATGGCGACGACCTCGAGGCCCCGGGCGTGGAATTTACCATAAACCTCTTGCAGCTCGGGAATACCCACAACACACGGTCCGCACCAGGTGGCCCAGAAGTCCAGGAGCACCACCTTGCCTTTCAGCTTGGCCAGGTCTACTTCCCGACCGTCGAGCGCGGTGAATTGGATCTCAGGTTTACGGCCCACGGTGTTCTTGCCGTAAAAGGACGTGGCGTCCGGATACGGGGTCTTTTCGTCAATGCCTTGGCGTTCGGTTTGCAGTCGACGAAATGTTCCCTGCAACTCCGGGTCATCCTGTTCCGGCCAGATTCCATCGCTGACGCGGGTCGAGATGGAATCGATCCTCCGGATGCGGTCAACAAGGCGATAGTCTTGGGCCGTAACCGCCCAACCGAGGTTGGGAAGGAATGATCTGGGAATGGCCGCGGTGATTTCACGAACGGTTCCGTGATAGGTTACAGCACGGCCTGAAAACCGCGGGAGGTTGAACACGACAAGCTCGAACGTCGCAGGGAACATCTTGCCCTGGAAGTTGGTGGTGCTGAGCACCTGATACCTTGCGCAGAGTCGATTATCGTATCGCCGCAGGTTGCGCATGGCTTCATTGACCTTTTGCGGCGAAACAAACGCGCTGAGGTTGGGGACATTCGTAACGTCCCGCAACACCGTCTGGGTGGAGACGACCATGTCGACGGTAGAAGGCAGGTCTGGTGAGCCGGGGATGAACTTCACTTTGGAAATCCTGATGGCGTGAGCCCCGGGGTCGTAAGGACTCACGTTCCATAATTGGGTGAAATCACTGCTATTGGTTGAGCGGAAAAAGGGAGCGGCGGCGAACCCAAGCCACGCCAATCGAATGGTCGTGTCCAATCCTGCGGGGTAAGAGGAACCATAGATCTCGGCCGCGCAAATATTATGCTCCGGTTGCCTCGGATCTGGCTTCGGATCCACCAGGACCATGCCGCACTTGGATCCGTCGAAGCCAGCCACCTCATAATAATTGGTTTGGAAATCCACCCGTGCGCTCCACTTATCCCCATCCACGGAGATGCGGAAAGGCACTTTCCGAGCGGGGACGGAGCCAATAGCAGAGATGACAATGTCACCGGCGACGCTACCGCGCATCCGGGTCCCCGTGTCATTAGATCCCCAGTCTGCCGGCACGGCACGGGTCGGGTCCGCCCGACGGGTGAAAGTGAGGCCCGCTATCAGAATCACCAGGGTCGCAGAAAGGACCGTGAAGGAGCGTCGGGTGGGGCGGAACGCGGCAATCAGCCCGATGCTCCGCTTGAGTTTCGTAGTCATCATTCATTCAGACAGGACCGTAACAGAATAGTCACGAGTGATGATCCGCAAAGACCCGCAATTCTGCTGTTTTATTTGGATTGGTGAGGTAGCTCCCGGACTCGGCCGAGGCCTTCAACCAGCATGACCGAGTCCTGCGGCGCTACGAGAACCGTTCCACCATCATGACCAGCAACCGCCCCATTCAAGACTGGGGCAAACTCCTGGGCGACGTGCCCGCCGCCAGCGCCATCCTGGACCGTTTCCTCCACCACGCCCAGACCATCGCGATCACCGGCCGCAGCTACCGCCTCAAAGATCAAAGCGCCGTCAAAGAGGAAAAACCACACACCAAAGCCGCGGAGGAACCCTCCCATGACTGAACCCGTTGGAAACGCGGAAAAGCTCTCGGCCCGGCGTCTGGATGCAATGGCCCCGGTGGGGGGGCGACGATGTCGTCCGCCCGCCTTCAGCCGCTTGGAACCTCAAGGCCCCATGCTCGGCGCCTTAAAACCATGGTCGTCGGAGATCCGTGGCGCGCCTATTTGCGCGGGCGGGGCGAGTCCGTTACGCGTGGCGACCGGCGGGAACGCGAACTGGAGGTTCGGAGTCCGTTCCCGCCGCTCGCCCGCCCGCACAAATGGACGGCGCGACTACGTCAGGAGAGTTCGGGAAACACCTCGCGCCCCACGGGTCTCCGTGCGTCAGCAGAACCTCGGAGAAAATAAGGGAGCAGAAAATCCCGTTGAATCGCCCATAGGTTCACGAAAGCCACCCGCCCGGTCGGCGGTCAACAAAACATTACATTCTCGTTGACCCCTTTACACGGGATCGCGGCAGACGAGAGAAGAGCCGGTCAGTTTTCCTCGATTTCATCAGAGTTGCGGCTGTGCGTTCCGCAGGACCAGGGCCAGTTCCTGGATATAGAACTCATCGCCGCGGCACCACGGCAGATCGATGTAGCGCCGGAGTTGGTCGGCCGGCTCACCCAGGATGAGCGCCCGCGCAGTAAAGACCTCGAGGGGTGTGGTAGGCAACTGCATGGGGGCCTCGTTGCGCATGAGTTGTTCCACGTTCCAGGCCAGCCACCAGCCCGGGCGGTGGTAATCGACGTACACGGACATGAGGTGCTGTTGGATGGCGCGCGCCTGGCTGGCGATCAGGGCCGCCACGTCGGGCGTGAGCCGTCGCCAGCGTGCCATTACCATCCGGCCGTTGGGCACCGGCAGAATCACCCCGCCACGAGTGTAGGCGAGTTCGTAAACCAGCCGGTCCCGCATGGCCTTGCGAGTGATTGGCAGTGCCTCGGCCGAGGCCGCGTCATCGCCCGCCGCCTTGGCCAGGCGGCAATAGGCGATCAGACCTGCCAGTCTCGAGTTCCCGCAGTCATCCGAGGTCTTCGGCGGAGGAGCATGCAGCCGCTCTCGCAGGCCTCTCCAGTTCTTTTCCAGGTAATGCTCGCCGCGCGGGGTACGGGTCCAAAGCCAGAGCGGATACAGCCGCGCGAGATCGTCGCGGACCGCGTCTTCAACGATGCGCATATGCTGCCGGGGAATATCGTAAGAGGCGCGGGATTCCCCGGCATTGGCCTCATAGGTACTCCTTAACCCCGTCGCAACGAGTTCCTCCATGCGGGCGTCGGCGGAGGATCGAAGCGGGTCATCCAGAAACGGCCGCGCCAGCAGCAGCGTGTAAAGCGTCTCGCTGGGATCGTTGAACACGCGGTAGGATTCCTCCGGCGCCTTGCCGGCGGGCAGCACCAATGGAGCCCAGTGCTGACCGATCAACTCACGCACCACAGCACGGAGCTTTGCCAGGGTTTCACTCGGAGAGGCCGGCACGGGCGCCGCCGGGTCCCAGACCGGTGTCCAAATGAATTTGTCCAGCACGGCATCGGGAATGGCCGCCACCGTTTTCTGGGCCTCCGCCTGCATGGGTGCCGCGATCGTCCCGTGCACTTTTCCGGGCAGGGCCTCGAGCAGGTTTCTCAACCTGGGTGTCGCCAGCGTGTCCCAATCCCAGGGCAGGTCCTGCACCTGTTTCCACTCACTGTCGGTCATAGCCAGAGGGGGTGCGGGGGTCTTTTGGGGCTCGTCCGCCCCGGGCGCCATGCGATACGCGATTAGTGCGCAGCCGGAATTGATCTCGTGGGTGGGCAGGTAATAGAAGCTGTCGCCCGCGATCGTCACCGCCGTGTCGAGCGTGGAACCGCCCCCATACACCGCCGTGCCGCGGATCAACCATTCGTTACCCGGAGCTAATCTGTCGGCTCGCCAGGCCGCCATCCGGATCGCGAGCGCCTGGCCCTGGGCCGGTTCGTGGATGTTCAATGCCAGCGGCTGCGGATAACCTTTCAGGGTGTCGAGGTCCAGCGCGTTTACGTTGTCCTGGTGCGTATTCAGCAGCAATCTGCCGGCCAGACTCAACTGGCACTGCTCATCGTGGACCAACAGCAGGCTGTCGTGCCACCCGTAGGTGCGGGTCTGGTCCATTACAGGAGTGATCTGGCCAGTAGCCGGATCGAGATACCCCACATTAAGAAACGGTGAGTAATGCTCGTAACGGCTGCGCAAGAGGACCTGGTACTTGACGATTACCCGTCCATCCGCCGTGACCACTGGAGGCGCGCCGGGACCGTTCATGCTCTCCGAGGCCACGATCGGCGGCGCGCATCGCTGCCGGCCAGTGGCTGCGTCCAGGACGAAGAAGGTTTGAAAGGCCGGTTCAGACTCCAGGCGGCGCCGCAGATAATCCAACTGGGCCGTGTAGGTCTCCGGCTTCTCCATTTGCCGGAAATTCTCCGCGCGCAACCGGTCGTTTTGCTCCTTATTGTGCCGCCAACTGGCAAAGTCGCCAAACACCGCATGCGCCATTTCCAGCAGCAGGTTTTGAAACTGGTCGTAACCCATCACCGGCTGGGTGGTTACCATCACCGAACCGTCGGGGGCGATGACCGGGTGGTAACCGCGCATGGAAGCCCCCGGCAACTTCTCGCTGCGCCAGAGTTCGCGCCCGTCCGCGCACCTGAACGCATGCACCCGCATCGCCTCGCTGCCGATATAGACCTGACCGGTCTTCGGATCGATTGCGGGGCTGTTCAGCAGGGGTGCGCCGGTGTCCGCCTCCCAACGGAGCTTTCCTGTGTCGCTCGCCAAGGCATACAGGCGCCCATCCCTGCTGCCGATAAAGACCGTATGGGTGTGGATCGCCGGCGCGTTCCAAATCGCCGACCCGGTGCGAAAGGTCCAAACCAGCTTGCCGTAGCCCGCGCTGACGGCATACACCAGGCCATCGGCGGCACCGAAGAAGACCTTGCCTTCCCCTGCCGCGGCCGCGTGAAGGATCGGCCCGCCCGCCTGAAAGGTCCAAGCGTCCTTTCCCGTTCTGGCGTCCATCCCATGCAGCACACCCGCGAGCGTGCCCAGATAGACCCTGCCGTCGGCGATGATCGGCTGCACGCCGCTCTGGAGGCCCTCCTCGGCAAAGAGCCGGTACCATTGGCGCGCGAATGGTGGACGAAGATCGCCGGCTGAGCCGCCGGAACGCGTCACGTCGTGGCCAAGCATCGGCCAGTCATCGGCGGAGGCGGGCAGTGCCAGGAGGAGCAATAAAAGGCGGATCAAGTTGGTGTTCACGGACGGCTATCCACGCTATCCGTCCCGAGGGCGTAGTCCAAGCCCAATCTGACTTGGCGGATTGGAGGGGGTTCCATTGCGTAAGTGCCTGCAAATCAATGGCGGCATCTTCTCCCCTATCCTGGACACGCTCCTGGCCCACGGCGACTACTACCTGCATCTGGCGGACTTGAAATCCTACCTGGAGGCCGATCAGCGGCTCGTGCGCAACGCCCGGGTGAGGAAAATCAATGGGGGTGGACGCAGTGCGCTTGACCTGCCACCGCTGGACTTGGGCCGGATGTTAAAGCCCTTGGGTTGTCGCGGGGACTGGTACGAAGGAATGCTGGAGGGTCGGGCGTGACGCACGGCCTCGACACGAGCTTTCTGGTGGCGACAGAAGCAGCGTGCCACGCCGATCATACGCCCGTGCGGATGCTGGCGACTTCGCTTCGCCAAAAGGGGGATCACTTTGCCCTCGCTCCGCAAGCGCCGGCGGAATTCGTTCATATCGTCACTGATCCGAAACGATTCACAGCGGCCCAGACGTAGCACCTCGGCGCCCCGGGGGCTTGCCGCAGGCGCGGTCGTGGGGGCCGTCGAAACGGTGTCGGTAAAAGATAATTGCGCGTTTTTGGGTCCTGTTCGCAGAGAGAATGGACGTTATCATTGACCGACACCGTTTAGAGAGCATTCTTAGGTGGAGTTACTACAGCGCTTGAGGGGGGGGTAAAGGCGGCATGAAAGCTCGTCTGCCACTGTAATTCTCCCCCCTGAATCACTCGGCTACTTTTGCTCGGCGGGGGGGGTGCTTGCTATCATCTCCTTGGCCTCTTTCACCAGCGCTTGGGCGATGATCCAATCTCCCCGCCCCATCCACAGGTCGGCACTGGCCAGCTTCGGCATTTGCAAATCGATGATTTTTGCCCCTTTGGACAGAGCATCGCGGGCTTCATCCGGCCGTTTCAATTGGCAGTCAGCCATCGTCAGCACCGCCCAAGCGCCCGCGCAAAGAACCGGAATGACGGAGTTGGATAGAACCCGGTGCTCCCATTCGACGGCGCTGGCAAAGTGACCTTGGCGATATTCGGCCAACCCTTTGGTAAATGGGAAAAAGGGGTGGGAGGGATCATTCGTTGTTGCCTTGATCGCCGTCTCCGCCAGTTGTCCGACGGCCCCCAAATCCACCCCGGAACCTGGAAGGATGAGGCAGATTTTGGCCATCCTTTCGGCGATGAGCCCGTCCTTGGTGCTCCCGAAAACCGCCAGAGCTCGCGCGCAATGACGACGGTAGCCTTCGAGGTCGCCGCTCTGAACCAGCAGCGGCGCCAGGTAGTGGTAATAGACGTAGTTCGTTGGTTCCATCTCGACCAGCATGGAACAGTCGGCCGCGGCCTCCTTCCACCGGCCAGCGCGAGCGCGGACATTGGCCAAAGCAAAGAGGTAGCCGCTCCACTTCGCCGGGTCGTTGGGCCAGGCTTTGCGGTTAAGCTCCAACGCCTCGACACACTTCGCTTCTTCCTCCGCAATTTTGTTTTTTGCCTCGAGCGCCTCCGCCTCTTGCTTGAGCTTGACTGTGTTGCGCGCCTGGGCGATCGGTTCGGACAACTCCGGGTTCAGCAGAGCCAGGTTTTCCACCTCCGCAAGAGAGGCAGCGGTATTCTCCGCGATTTGGCTCTCGATAAACTCCAGCAGCGTTATTTTGGAAAAGGGCGAGAGGGTCCGCGCGGCCGGAGCGGCCAAGAACCACCGCCCCCAAACCACCCAATCGTCAGTGTCTGGCTGGCGGTTGAGTTCTTGCCGAATCTGGTTGATGGTCTCCGCGCGGTTCAACTGGGTTGGCTCCAACAGTCCCTGTTTGTTGAGCGCCTGACCGGAAATGGCTTCCGCAAGCCGCGGCAACCAGTCGGGGTGATTGGTCGACGATGGAGAAATCTCCCACACCCGGGCGGTATCGTCGTACGATGCCGTAACGACCCGCTTGCCATCCGCGCTGAATTGCGCCGACACCACTTGGGCGCGGTGTTTCAGCGGCTCGGTCAACGGCTGGCCGCTCCGCGCATCCCACACTCGCGCGGTCTTGTCCCACGAAGCGGTGACGATTCGGTTCCCATCCGCGCTGAATTGCGCTGACACCACCCGGTCGCTGTGTTTCAGCGGCTCGGTCAGCGGCTGGCCGCTCCGCGCATCCCACACCCGCGCGGTATTGTCCTCCGAGGCCGTAACGATCCGCTTCCCATCCGGACTGAATTGGGCTGAGATTACACCACCGTTGTGTTTCAGCGGCTCGGTCAGCGGTTGACCGCTCACCGCATCCCACACCCGCGCGGTCCCGTCATACGAAGCCGTGACGATCCACTTCCCATCCGCGCTAAATTGCGCTGAGTTCACCTGCGGGTGTCCGTGTTTCATCGGCTCGGTCAGTGGCTGACCGCTCACCGCATCCCACACCCGCGCAGTGCTGTCCCACGAAGCCGTGACAATCCGCTTGCCGTCCGGACTGAATTGCGCGGAGGCCACCCGGCCGCTGTGTTTCAGCGGCTCGGTTAGCGGCTGGCCACTCCGCGCGTCCCACACCCGAGCGGTGCTATTGTCGGACGCCGTGACGATCCGCTTCCCATCCGGGCTGAATTGCGCTGAACTCACGCCGTCTTGGTACATACTGCCGCCGGGTTTCAGGGGCTCCGTCAGCCGCCGCCCGCTCTGTGCATCCCATGCCTGCGCGGCATTCCCCGCCGTGGTGACGATTCGCTTGCCATCGCCGCTGAATTGCGCTGAACTCACGAGAACGTCGTGCTTCATCGCCTCGGTCAGCGACTGGCCGCTCTGCGCATCCCACACGAGCGCGACATTCCCCGCCGCTGTGACGATCCGCTGCCCATCCGGACTGAATCGCGCTGAATATACCTGGGCGCCGTGTTTCAGCGGCTTGGTCAACGACTGGCCGCTCTGCGCACCCCACACCCGCGCGCCATCAGGGGAAGCCGTGACGATCCGCTTCCCATCCGGACTGAATTGCAACGACACCACCTGGGCGCTATGCTTCATCGGTTCGGTCAGTGGCTGGCCGCTCTGCGCATCCCACACCTGCGCGCCCTCGGAGGATACCGTGGCGATCCGCTTCCCATCCGGACTGAATTGCGCGGACTCCACCAAGCCTATGGGTTTCATCGGCTCGGTCAATGGTTTGCCGCTCTGCGCATCCCACACCCGTGCGGTATTGTCCAACGAGGAAGTCGTGACGATCCGATTCCCGTCCGGACTGAACTGCAATGACTTCGCATGACCGATGTGAAACATCGGCTCGGTCAACGGGTGGCCACTCCGCGCATCCCACACCCGCGCGGTCCCGCCATACGAAGTCGTGACGATCCGCTTCCCATCCGGACTGAACTGCGCTGAAAACAACACCGGATAGAGGCTGTGTTTCATCGGCTCGGTCAGCGGTTGGCCGCTCTGCGCATCCCACACCCGCGCAGTTTCGTCATACGATGCGGTAACGATCCGCTTCCCATCCGGACTGAACTGCGCTGACCTCACTCGGCCAGCGCCTTTCAAGGTCTCGCTCAGCGGCTGGCCACTCTCCGCATCCCACACCCGCGCAGAATTGTCCCCGGAAGCCGTTACGATCCGTTTCCCGTCCGAGCTGAATTGCGCAGAACTCACCTGGCCGATGGATGATTTCACAGGCTCGTTCAACAACTGGCCGCTCTGCGCGTCCCAGACCCGTACGCCGTCCCCCGAACCCGTGACGATCCGCTTCCCATCCGGACTGAATTGCACCGACTGCACGGGATTCCAGCGTTTCAAAGGCCCAGTCAGCGGCTGGCCGCTCTGCGCATCCCACACCTGCGCACCGTCCGACGAAGCCGTCACGATCCGCTTCCCATCCGGACTGAATTGCGCTGAAGCCACCTGGACGTTTTGTTTCAAGACGGTCATGGGAACCCACCAGCACTGAGAGGCCAGTAGGGTCGCCAGCCGGGTCGAAGCCGCCGTATTGGTTGGATTGAGGGATAAACTCCTTGCCAGATAGGCGAGGGCATCATTCCGCTGATCCTCCGCAATCAGGCGAACTGCCAGCGAAAAATCCGAGGCGGACATGTTCATCCTGGTCTCTGTTGCCGCGACCACGGCCGTCTTCTCATTCAACTGGGCGCGACTGGCTTCGCTCTTGGCCACAAACGATTGGAAGACGGCCCAGATTGCCAGCCCAGCCACCAGCAGAATCACCCCCATGGCCACAGCCGTGGCCCGCATCACCCCTTTCCGGTGAGCCGCCCGGAGCTTTTCCGCAATTTCAGCTTCGCGCCGGGAAAGTTCCAGCCGCCGCTCCGGCAAGGACCGCAGACGTTGGGCCAGTTCCTGCGCCGCCGCTAATCGTTCCTGCGGATTGCCCGCCAGGCACTTCGCCAAATCTTCCTTCAAGAGCGGACTTTCGATGTCCCGGCCCCAGTCCATCGTCGGCGGTCGCGTCAAATCCCCTGAAAGCAACTGATACAAAACCACCCCCAGCGAATAAATGTCCGAGCGGGTGGAGGCGGACTTGCCGGCATGAAGTTCCGGCGCCATGTACATGGGCGTCCCCGTGTCCGAACTCCCGGACATGGTCCGGGTGAAACCCATCTGCGTGACACCAGACAAAACGTCCTTGGAGACTACCTGCCCTATGCCGAAGTCCGTCAGTTTGACTTGGAGAGTTCCCGGGTAGGAGCCACAGACGATGATGTTGGACGGCTTGACGTCGCGATGAATGATCCCCGCCTCGTGCGCCGCCTGCAACGCATCGGCCACCTGCGCGACGATCTCCAGCCGCGCCTCCAGCGGCACCTTGTCCAGCCCTCCCTGTTTTTGCGACCATCTGCCTAAATCCTCCCCGTCCGCGTAGTCCATCATGATGTAAAACGGCGGCTCGTCAAAAAAGACATCCTGGATGGCGACGATGTTCGGGTGGTTCCCGCGCTCCTTGAGCAGCCGGAACAGCGTCACTTCCCGCTTGAGCGACCGCACCCGGTCAGCACGGAAACAGAACTTGAACACCCGCCGCTCCTTCAACTTCTCATGCCGCCCCAGCCAGACTTCGCCAAACCCGCCCGCGCCCAGCTCCTGCTCCAGCACCCAGCCGGTATTCGGGACCACTTGCCCAACGGCGGGACGCCAACCAAGCACCGGCTCAGTGTCCGCCGAAACATGGCGCTGCGCCTTCTCCGAATCCGGCGGTCGGGACAGGACCGCCGCACCTACTTCGCCCACCTCGCAAATCTCCATCGGCTCCTCCACGCCTTTGACCAGGTACGGTCCGTGGTTCAGCCAGGAAAGCGCCCCCACATTGGTGATTTCCCCGCCCTTGAGCAACTGCCGCGCGTTGTCAAACACAAATCGCGTCAGCAATACCTGGTTCCCCTGCGCCAGCGACATCACCCGCGCGCTAGCGTCCACCTGGATGCCGTACAAATCCACCGGCTTGGGCGAGTGCTCCTTTTCCTCAATGAAGACCTCGCCCGCGTGAATTCCAATGCGCAGCGCGATGGGCTGCCCCGCTTCCAGCGCCAGCCGGCGCATCGCCGCCTGTACCAACAGCGCAAACTTCACCCCGTCCGATGGTTTGACAAACACGATGAAAAAAGAATCTCCCGCCGTATCAATCTCCTTCCCATCGGGAAAGCCCTCCAGCAACCGGCGGATGATGGCATGATGTTGCCAGATGAGGGCCACGGCCTGCTGGTCGCCCAAGTCCTGTTTGAGCTGGGTCGAGCCGACCATGTCCGTGAACAACAGGACCAGAATGCCCGACCGTTGCCGCCGCCGGAACTCCTCCATGCTGGCCCTGTGCTCATTGGATAGGGAAAAGGGCACGTCCAATTCGTAACAAAAACCGGCATGGGCGCAAGGCCATTTTAACCCGACTTAGCGGATTGGAGGGGTCCCATTGCGTAAGTGCCTGCAAATCAATGGCGGCATCTTCCAGGTCTTCACTACAGGACTGGTTTGGCCTGGCGGTTTTGGATTCATAATCTTGGGTAGAGGCAGAGGGGGCAACGTCCGATTATGCATACTTCCGCAGCGTTGGGAATAGGCTGGGTCTTCACTACAAGCGGTTTTGCCCCCTTTGGGAGAATCCCTACCTTGGAAATCAACAACTTGCGAAACGAAAAAAGTTAGGCCGCGGGTCGAATCCGCCAAGTCGGGTTAGGCGATTTCTCGGCGTCGTCTGGGCCGCTCGAACGCCTCATACGGGAGTTCCGCCTGGGGCGGCGGGCTCCCTCAAAGTCGATGACCGCGTAGCCCTGCACCACCTATCAGTTCGGTTTATGACCGTCCCTTTTCGCGCACAGTGGGTGCCTGCTAAAGGCGCTCAATAAACCGCGCCTCGTCGCCCGGGCGCGGGAAGATGAGTCGCTGCTTTCCGTTAACTTTCGCCAGACCCACCGGCGTGCCCGGGAAAAGCGCCAGCAACTCGTCGTCGCTAATCTCCTGCACGTGAGACATGGCTCGTGCCGGCTGGGTAGCGGCCAGCCTGGGGCCCGCTATAGAGGTTGGCGAGTGGAGCGCGGTCATTCTGTTGACGGCCAGCGCCGCCAACCCGGCGAAGGCAGCCACCGCGAGCGTCCGCGTGAGGTGTCGCACGTGGCGCTTCCGGCGCAGGACACGATGGCCGGCATTCAAGACAGCGGCGCGGCGCGCGGCGTCGTCGTGGCCTTCCAACAGGTCATGGAGCAGTTGGTGGTGTTCAGGGCTCATGGGCGAGTCTCCTCTGCACGAGCGAACGCAGCTTGGCACGGGCCCGCTCCAGCCGACTGGAAATGGCTTTGGCGGTCGTGCCCAGCCGGCCGGCAATGTGTTCGCAACTTAAGTGTTCGAAGTAGAAAGATTCAATGAGGCGCCGATCCTCTGCCTCCAGGCTCTGCAGGGCAGCGTGGAGGCATTCATCGAGCAGCGTGTCGGCATCGCAAGGGGCGGCCTCCTCGGGCATTTCCCCGAGGCTCACCTCGCCGGTGCGGCCGGCGGCGCGGCGGAGCGCCCGGGCGACCTGCTGGCGGGTGACGAGTGCCAGCCAGTTCCAAAGGTGCTCCTCACTCTGGAGCGGTTTCATTTTGCGGGCGGCCACGAGCCAAACCGTTTGCGTCACGTCGCACGCCAGCGAGGCGTCGCCGCGCGCCAGAAGGATGGCTAGGCGCAGGACGCGGTCACTGTAGGCATCGTAGAGCTGATTAAAGGCATCTTCGTCGCCGCGCGCCACGGCTTGGCTCAGGCGGCGCGCATCGGTCGCGGCGAGGGCAGCGGGCACGGGCGAGGGGCGGACAGACGCGGCGGGCGTCATGGCTATAGGCTCGGGCAGGGGGACGGCGCACGTCGAGGCCATTGCGACGACAAGTTGCATAGATAGGCCATGAAGGCAAGCCTTGGCGCGGGCCGCGCTGGGGGCGTCACTTCTTCGCCGACGTTTCCCCGGCGTCGCCCGGGTCCTGTTTGCGCTGGCGGTTGGATTTCTCCTTGAGCGCCTGCAGCACATCCTTCATGAAGTGCAATTCCTCGGATTATTCTCAGGCGCAGCGTTCACGCTTTGGCCGGTAGCGGCGCTCTACGGTGAAGGTGAAGGGGTCGGAATTCTGAATCCCGTTCTGGCGGCACGCGGCCCAAGTGCCGCACCCAGCCACCACCATCCTGTACGCCGAGCGCGCCAGCGCCGCCGATCTGGCGCCCAACTTCTGGATCACTGGAGGCGACGCTACGGACCTGGCCTCCTGCCGGCACAATCGGTGGGCCAATTTCCCAAGAATCAGGCAATTCCAAGAAATATACAGTATGTCTATTGACTCCATAGAGGTTTGCGATATTATCGTCCCATCTCTAACGCTAGGAACAACAATGAACAATAGAACGAACCAACTGAAAAGGCTGGTGCTTGCGGGAACCATCGCGGCAACGCAATTGGCAGGTCAGGTCGTTTGGGCCGACGACTCGAAGACCGAGGAGGTGGTACGGCAGCTCCAGAAACGGGTTGAGGAACTGGAGGAGAAGGTCAAGACCCTGGAGGCCCAGAGGGCGCCTGCCGGGGGGACCAACGCAACGCCAGCCACGCCACGAATCGAGCAGTTGCAGCAGAAGGTGGAGGACATGCAGCGGCGCCAGGGGGAGGAGGCCCGGGCCGCCGAGGAGCGGGCGAGGACGCTGCCCAAACTGTCGATCGGGCAGGACGGTTTTGCGATGCGCTCGCCCAATGGGGACTACAAGCTCCAGCTTGAAGGGGTGTTGCAGGTGGACTCGCGGACGTTTTTCGGCAACTCCCAGGTCGTGGGGGACGACGCGTTTCTGATCCGTCGGGCGCGGCCGATTCTGCAGGGGACGGTGGCGCGGGACTTCGACTTTCTGTTCGTGCCGGACTTCGCCGGGAGCACGCCGCAGATTTTCGACGCTTATCTAAATTACAAGTACAGCCCGGCCCTGCAGCTCCAGGCCGGGAAGTTCAAGTCGCCGGTCGGGCTCGAGCAGTTGGTGCTGGACCGGGACCTGATTTTCGACGAGCGCGCCTTGCCGACGGACCTGGCGCCGAACCGGGACGTGGGTTTCGAGCTGCACGGCGAGCTTTTCAGCGGCCGGCTGAACTACGGGGTCGGGATTTTCAACGGGGTGGGTGACGCGCGCATATCGAGCAATACGTCGTTTGAAAACGACAAATCGTTCGCCGGCCGCATATTTGTCGAGCCGTTCAAGCCGGAGGCCGGCTCGCCCTTGCGGAACCTGGGCGTTGGGGTGAGCGGCAGTTTCGACAGGCAGCAGGCGACGAACACCTCGGCCCTGCCGGCGACGACCGGCGGTAGCCTGGCGGGCTTGGCCACCGTGGGCCAGCAGCAGTTCTTTGCCTATAATCCCTCGGGTGGAGCGGTGGTGGCGGCCAATGGCGATCATTGGCGGCTTTCGCCCCAGGGCTATTATTACTACGGGCCGCTGGGTCTGCTCTGGGAATACGTGGTTTCCGATCAAGGGGTGAGCCGCACGGCGGCCAAGCCGTTGAGTTCGGCGAGCCTGGAGAACACGGCCTGGCAGGTCAGCGGGGGCTGGATCCTGACGGGCGAACGGGCTGCTTACGCCGGTGGAGTCCTGCCTCGGCGAGCATTCAATCCGGCGGCGGGCGGCTGGGGCGCCTGGCAAGTGGTGGCTCGGTATTCGGAACTGGACGTGGACCACAACGCGTTTCCGTTGTTTGCCAATCCTGCCAGCTCAGCGAGCTCGGCCCACGGGTGGGAGGTCGGGCTCAACTGGTATCTGAACCTGAACCTCAAGCTGGGGACCAGTTTCGCCCACACCACTTTCGAGGGGGGCGGCGCCGGCGCCACCGCGCCCGGGATCGTGACCCGGAAGGACGAGAACGTCCTGTTCACCCGCATCCAACTGGCCTTTTGACCGGGCCTGGATAGCGAAAGGGGATTCAGAAGATGAATGCTAACGAGATCACGGTCCACGACTCCAAGGCGGTCCAAATCGAGCGCACCGAAAAGACACGCTGGGAACGGCGAGGCATGAAATTCGGAGTCGATTTTCCCATCAACCGAGGGCAGTCTGTGATCGGTCAAGCCATGCATGCGCTGATCATCGAAGATGAACCGAAGACGGCCGCTTACCTCCGGCAGGGGCTTTCGGAGAACGGGTTCGTCGTCCAAGTGTGCAAGGATGGGGAGGACGGTCTTCATCAGGCGCTGACAACCGACAATGACCTGATCGTCCTCGACGTGATGCTCCCGAAGCGGGACGGTTGGTCCGTGCTCAGCGCCTTGCGCAAGGCCGGCAACCAGACGCCCGTCCTGTTCCTGACGGCGCGCGACCAAGTTCAGGATCGAGTGAGAGGGTTGGAAATCGGGGCAGATGATTACCTGGTCAAGCCTTTCGATTTCAGCGAGCTTTTGGCGCGCGTGCGCACGATCCTCAGACGCGGGCCGGCTCGACAACCCGAGGTGCTGCAGGTGGCCGGGCTGCGTCTTGACCTGCCGCGGCGGAGGGCTACGCGCGGCGGGGTGCGGCTTGACTTAACCGCCAAGGAGTTCGCCTTGCTGGAGTTGTTGGCGCGCCACCAGGGTGAGCCCGTCTCCCGCACCATCATTGCAGAGCAGGTCTGGGACGTGAACTTCGACAGCGATTTCAACGTGTTGGAGGTCGCGATCCGGCGTTTGCGCTCCAAGGTGGATGATCCGTTCCCGAAAAAACTCATTCACACGCTGCGCGGAGTGGGCTATGTCCTGGAAGAGCGATCAGAATGAGGCGATGCCTCGGCGAGGCCAAGTCGGCCACTGGTCCATTGCGCGCCGGTTGACGTTGCTGTACGCGGGTTGGAGCATGGTGATGCTCGTGCTGGCGGCGGCGTATTTGTATTGGTCATTGGTTGGAGACGTGTCGCGGGACGACAACGCCTTTCTGGCCAACAGGATTCAGGAATGCCGCCGTTTGTTGCGCGACGGCCCCCAGGACGCACCCTTGTTGGCACACGAAATCCAGACCGAAGCAGGCGCGAGCCAGTTTATCAGGTACTTCGTGCGGCTTTTGGACGAGCGCGGCCAAATCGCGCTTGAGACTCCCGGCATGTCCGCTCTCCTGCCGGCGAGCTCGTTTCCGATGCCGATCGATACTCATCAAACTCCAACTCGAGGAAGGGTCTGGAAAACGGCGGCGGGTGTGCCTTACTCCTTGATGGCGGCTCGGGCTCAGATGACTGACGGCGCCGGGCCGAAAACGCTTCAAGTCGCCCTGGACGTCACCTCCGATGAGGCGCTGCTCGCAGGGTATCGTTGGAAGCTGCTTTTGGTTGTGCTTTCGGGAGTTGTTTTTTCCTGTGCGGCGGGAGTGCTCGTCGCCGGAAAGGGGCTGCGTCCTCTGCAGGAAATCACCCAAGCTACCGAGCGCATCACGGCGAGCCAGTTGCACGACCGGATAGTGACCGACGGCTGGCCGGACGAATTGGCCTCCCTGGCCCGGAGCTTCGATCGGATGTTGGATCGGCTTGAGGACTCGTTTCGACGCTTGTCCCAGTTCTCCGCCGATCTTGCCCACGAATTGCGCACGCCTATCAACAACCTCCGCGGGGAAGCGGGCGTAGCTCTTTCCAAGGCGCGCACGGCGGAGGAATACCGCCGGACATTGGAATCGAGCCTGGAGGAGCTGGCTCGCCTGACACGCCTGATCGATAACATGCTCTTCCTGGCCCGCGCGGACGGGGCCGGGGTCAACCCCCTTGCACGTTCCTCATTTGATGCCCGAAAGGAGATCGAAGCCGTCTGTGAATTTTACCAGGCGCTGGCGGAAGACCGGGGTGTGGCGGTCTCTTGCGAGGGCGCCGGCGTGGCCGGCGCCGACCCTATGCTGTTCCGCCAAGCGGTGAGCAATTTGTTGTCGAATGCGCTGAATTACACCCCCCACGGAGGCCGCGTGGTCTTTCAACTCCGGGAGCGAGAGGACCATGGTCTCGAGGTGTGCATCCGCGACACCGGCTGCGGTATTGCACCGGAGCATCTGCCCCGCATCTTCGACCGGCTCTACCGCGTGGACTCGTCCCGTTCCCAACACCCCAACGGCGCCGGACTTGGGTTGGCCATTGTGAAGTCAATCATGACCCTTCATCAAGGCGCCGTTGAGGCGCAGAGCACGCTTGGGCAGGGCACAACCATAACGCTGAGCTTTCCTCCGCGGAGGGCAGAGCCGCCGCAAAGCTGACAGGAATGTCAGCTTTGCGTCAGCTTGGCGTAAGGTCCGGGCGGCTATTCTCAACCGATGCGGTATCCATGGTCTAAATCGGGTTGGGCGATTATGCGGCGGTGGTGGTTAATAGTCTGTGCCGGGTTATTGCCCGGGTGCGCTCACTACAAGCCGGAGCCGTTGGGGGCGACAGACACGGCCAGCAAGCTCCAGGCCCGCGCGCTTTCGGACGAAGGTCTGCGGGAATTCCTCGAAGCCAACAGGCCCCAGTTGGCGAAGGAGTGGCCGCGCAAGTCCTGGGACATGGGTGGGCTGGTCCTGGCTGCCTTTTACTACCATCCGAGCTTGGACGTCGCGCGCGCGGACTGGGAGCTCGCCCGGGCGGGGATCAAGACCGCCGGTGGGCGGCCCAACCCCAGCGTGAGCGTCAGTGGCGGCTATGACTACGGCATCGCCAACAGCTTCAGTCCCTGGATGCCCACGCTCAGCTTCGATGTCCCCATTGAAACCGCGGGCAAACGACGCCGGCGGATCGAGCAGGCGCAACACCTCTCGGACGCGGCCCGGTTCAACATCGCCACTGCCGCCTGGGAAGTGCGCAGCGGCGTCCGCAACGCCCTGGTGGAATTCGTCGCCGCCCGGCAACGAGTGGACCTACTGCAGGAACAAATCAATCTGCAGAGGCAAATCGTCGAGAGGCTGAAGGTCCAACTGGGGGCCGGCGCCATCGGCACCGCCGAGCTTACAACCGCCGACGTGGCCCTGGCCAAAGCCATCGCCGAGCTTTCCAGCGCAAGACTCCAAGCCGCCGCCTCGCCGGTTCATCTGGCCAATGCCCTCGGGGTGGCAGCCTCGGCGCTGGACGGCGTGGCCGTGAGCTTTGACCTATCAACGGCCCGGCTCCCGGCGGACCTGACGTCCGCCGAGGTCCGCGACAAGGCCCTGCACAGCCGGACGGACATCCTGGCTGCACTCGCGGACTACGCCGCCACGCAGTCAGCCCTCCAACTGGAAATCGCCAAGCAGTACCCGGACGTGCATCTCAGCCCGGCGTATCTTTGGAACCAGGGCAACGAGGGCGACCAGGAATGGCAACTGGGCCTTACCGTGGAACTGCCGTTGCTCAATCGCAACCAAGGCCCGATAGCTGATGCCGAAGCGCGCCGCAAGGCCAGTGCCGCACGATTTGTTGCCCTCCAAGCCAAAGCGATTGGCGAGATCGACAGCGCCGTGGCCGTCTATGCGGCCAGCCGGGACAGTGCGGCGGCCGCCCAATCATGCGTTGCGGCCAAGCGCGCACAACGCGAGGTCATCGCGGCCCAGGCCAAAGCGGGGGCAGTCGACAGGCTCCAACTGCTGGCGGCCGAACTCGAGTTCACCACCGTCGCGCTGGCGGAACTCGATGCGCGAGTGCAGGCGCAGCAGGCCCTGGGAGCGTTGGAAGACGCCGTCCAGCGCCCCTTTGACATGCCCAAAGCGATCTACGAAGGCAACCCGAACCACACCTTCCAGCCATGAAACTCAAGGCAATCCTCTCCATCGTTGCAGTCCTGCTCATAGCCGGCTTGATCTATGGCTGCCTGCAAATGCGCAAGGGCCGCGGCAAGGAGGCCACGGGCGAAAAGCCCGTGGAATCGAAATCGAGCGTGGAACCCGGCGCTAACGGGGAGGCGGTCGTGAGCCTGGATGAGAAGACGCAAAAGCTCATCGGCCTGGAGACCAGTCTCCTGTTGGCGACGAACCTGGCTCCCGAGGTCAAGTGTTACGGGCGCGTCCTTGATTCGTCCTCGCTTATAGGGCTTCTGAGCAATGCGGCCGCGGGACGAGCCGCCCTGGAGGCGTCGCGGAAGGATTACGAGCGGGTGAAAACTCTCTTTGACCGGGGCGAGAACGCCTCCGCACGGTCGCTGGAGGCAGCCGAGGCGGCAATGAAACGCGACCAGATTGCGCTTCGGGCGGCGCAAGCCCAGATCACCGCCGCCTGGGGCAGGGCAATCGCCGATCAACCCGATCTGGCCGCCTTTGTCCAGTCCTTGACTGCCCTGCAACTGGTGCTGATCCGACTCGACCTTCCCGCGGGGGAGGCGAGGGCGGTGATGCCGGTTGGCGGGCGGTTGGCCTTGCCAGGGACCGGCCAAGCCATTCCCGCACAGTTTCTCGGCCCGGCGCCAACGACGGACCCTCAAATCCAAGGTCAAGGCTTCGTTCTGGTTTTCACCAACACGTCCGCCCGGCTGGCGCCCGGGCTGGCGATTACGGGTTTTTTGCAATGGACGAGCGAACCCCTTGCGGGCGTCGTTGTGCCGGAGGCGGCGGTCGTGCGAACGGCCGAAAGGATTTGGGTCTATCTTCAGAGCGGACCCACACATTTCACCCGTCGGGAGATCAACGAAGAACATCCGGTTGAAGCCGGCTGGTTCGTGACGAGCGGAGTGCGGCCCAAGGATCGAGTCGTCACAACCGGGGCGCAAACCCTCTTGTCCGAAGAGCGGAAGACCGAGATCAAGGCGACAGACTGAACCCTAAACCACCGGATTGTCTCTCAATGCTCAATCGCATCGTCCAATTCTCCCTGCGGCATTGCGGCGTGGTGGTTGCGCTGGGAATCATCGTGGTCGCATACGGGCTCTATGTGGCCTCCACGACACGCCTGGACGTTTTTCCGGAGTTCGCCCCGCCACAAGTGGTCGTTCAAACCGAGGCCCCCGGGTTGTCCTCTCAGGAGGTGGAGCAACTGGTCACCCTCCCCATTGAAACCGAGCTCAATGGCACTCCCAGCCTCAAGACCATTCGCTCTCAGTCCATCCAGGGCCTCTCAGTCGTAACATTGATCTTCCATGAGGGCACGGACATTTATCGGGCCCGGCAGACCGTTACCGAGCGGCTGGGCGAAGTGGCAAGCCGCTTGCCCCAAAGCGCAGGGCCGCCGCGCATGGGCGCGCTGACCTCCTCGACCAGCCTTTTTCTGGTGATCGGATTGACCTCGACGAACCGCACACCGATGGAATTGCGGACCTTCGTGGATTGGACCTTCCGACCCTATGTCCTGAGCGTGCCCGGCGTGGCCAAACTGGACGTTTTCGGCGGGGAAATCCGCCAACTTCAGGTGCAGGTGAAGCCGGATCGCCTCCAGGCTTATGGGCTTTCCCTGGACCAAGTGCTCGCCGCTGCCCGCGAGGCCACTGGCGTGCGGGGCGGCGGCTATGTGGAGAATCAGAACCAGCGAGTTGTGATTCGCACGGTGGGTCAGGCCCTCACGCCACAACTGCTCGGCGAGGCGGTGCTGATTCCGCACGAGGGCTTGAGCGTGCGGCTCAAGGACGTGGCGGACGTTGGCGACGCACCGGCCCCAAGACTGGGCGACGCGCACGTCAAGGGTCGATCCGGCGTGGTCCTCCTGGCCTATGCTCAATACCGGGCCAACACGATGGTTGTCACCCGTGCGCTCGAAGCGGCCCTGGAGCAGATGCGACCGGCCCTGGCCGCCGAGCACATCGACCTGGATGCAAGCGTGTTCCGCCCTGCCAGCTTCATTGAGACCTCGCTCCGGAACGTGAACGGCTCGCTCTTGATTGGCGGCGCCCTCGTGGCGGTCGTCTTGTTCTTCTTTCTGCTGGACCTGCGGACCGCGTTCATTTCCTTCGTTTCCATCCCGCTGTCTCTATTGTCCGCCGTCCTCGTGTTCAACTGGGCCGGGATGTCCATCAACACGATTACGCTCGGCGGTTTCGCCATCGCCATCGGGGTGGTCGTGGACGACGCCGTTATTGACGTCGAGAACATCCTGCGCCGACTGCGGGAAAACTCGGTTTCACCGTCGCCGCGCCCGCTGTTTCGGGCGGTGCTCGATGCCTCGCTCGAGGTGCGAAGCGCGGTGGTCTATGCCACGTTCATTGTCGCGATGGTCTTCGTGCCGATCCTGACGATGAGCGGAGTCCAGGGGAAGCTGTTTGCTCCGCTGGGTATCTCTTTCATCCTGGCGACGCTGGCCTCACTGGCCGTGGCGCTGACGGTGACGCCGGCTTTGTGTTACTTGATGTTGGCAAAGGCCTTGCCGCGCGAGGAACCGAGTCACGTGCGATGGCTGAAGGAACAGCACCGTCGTTGGCTTCGACTGGTGAGCCCCTGGCCGCGCAGCCTCATCGGGTTGGCGTTGGTTCTCTGTCTGGCCGCAGCAGCGGCACTCCCGTTCTTTGGCGGCGAGTTTCTGCCCGAATTCCGCGAAGGCCACTATATCGTCCACATGCTGGCCGTGCCCGGAACATCCCTGTCCGAATCTGTGCGCTTGGGCAAGCTGATTACGGCGGAACTCTTGAAGAACCCGCACATCCGGTCCGTGTCCCAGGAGGCGGGACGGGCGGAGAATGGGGAGGACCCGTATGGGCCTCATTACAGTGAATTGCACGTGGACCTGCGACCTCTCCACGGGGAGGAGGCGGAGGCGGTGGAAGCGGAAATCCGGGGTCTCCTGGCCAGGTTTCCGGGTGCGTCCTTCAAGGTCATGTCGTTCCTGGCCGAACGCATGGAAGAAACCCTCTCAGGCGCCACCGCCCAGTTTGTCGTCAACCTGTTCGGCAACAACCTCGATCTGCTGGACCAAAAGGCCCGGCAAGTCCTCCAGGCCCTTGCCGGCGTCCCCGGCGCTGTGGATGTCAACATCGAAGCGCAGCCGGGTTTGCCAGAGGTGACCCTCAGCTTGAGGCGGGAGCGCCTCCTCCAGTATGGATTCCAGCCGGTGGAGGTCCTGGACGCCGTTCAAACCGCGTTTCAGGGGGCCATCGTGTCCCAGGTTTACGACGGGAATCGGGTGTTCGATGTGGCGGTCATCCTCGAACCTGCCAGTCGGCAGAAGCCTGAAACCATCGGCGCCCTTCAAGTCCGCAACGCAGGCGGGACGGCCATCCCGTTGCGTGAGTTGGCGCACATCGGCCCGAGCACCGGCCGGTACAGCGTGCTCCACGAAAGTGCCCAGCGCTTACAGCAGGTTACCTGCAACATCGAAGGCCGTGATGCGGCCTCGTTTGTACAGGAGGTCAAGCAGAAGATCGGGTCCCAGGTGCCAATGTCCCCGGGTGTTTACACGGTCTATGCCGGTTCGGCCCAGGAGGAATCAGCCGCGAAACGTGAGTTGTTGGTGCATTCGCTGCTGGCCGCGGCGGGCATTGTGCTTCTGCTGGCCTTGCTATTCGGCTCTGGGCGCAACCTGCTGCTGATCCTGGCGAACCTGCCTTTTGCCCTGGTGGGGGGCGTGTTGGCGGTTCTTGCCACCGGCGGACTGTTGTCAGTCGGCTCGCTGGTTGGGTTTGTCACGTTGTTTGGCATTACCATGCGCAACTCCATCATGATGGTTTCCCATTTCCAACACCTGGCGCAAAACGAAGGGATGGCTTGGGGATTGGAGGCGGCCATCCGGGGCGCCTCGGAACGGCTCCTGCCGATCCTCATGACCGCCCTGGTGACCGCCCTGGGCCTTTTGCCGCTGGCCGTGGGTTCCGGCGAAGCTGGCCGGGAGATCGAAGGCCCGATGGCGATAGTAATCCTCGGCGGCCTGGTGACCTCTACCGCTTTGAACCTGCTGGTCCTGCCGACTTTAGCCCTCCGCTACGGGCGGTTTCCCCTGGGCGGCCAGCGGCCTTCTACGCCATCCAGTGCTTGACCTCATGAATTGCGCTGCCGCGCGCCTTCTTCCAGCGTCTTGAGGTTGGCCTGTAAGCTGTAGCCCTTTCAATCGCCGACACTCCAGTCCAGATACGGCTTTGAGATTTTGGCTGCAATATCAGTCGGTTTTTCCGCATCCTGCCTCGGAGCTGAAGGGGCAAAATCAACATCAACCTTGATGTATGGACAATCACGATAAACGTACGTCCGATGCGTCACGGTCGAAAGTCCGCCTTCAGTGGAAAAAACCTTGGAAAGCTCTGCGCGTGTCATTCCGGGCCGGATCGACTTGCATTGCTTGAGAACGTTCGCGATGTCGAGCCCAAGCTTCGTCCGGGTTTCAGTAACTGCGCTCTCGTACACGCCTCCAAGTGCCCCAACTCCAAGTCCCGGGTCCGTCTGGCCAACGACCGGCGCGTAGCGACCGCCAGCTTCCCGATGAAGGAAAAGAAGATATGTCCTTCGGGGAGCCGACGGTTTCTCGGAAACGGCAAAATAGACAAAAGTCGGGCCGTTTGGAACTCTCACACCGCCGGGGCCCGGATGGTAGTGGTGAAGGACAAAATCCTTTAGCGTCTTATCGCCCTTAAGGACAGCAGAAACAGCAAATCTGGTTTCGATGCCGATAACCCGCTGGCCGTCGAAGCCTGGGAGGTCGATGTGCTCGCCGGTGTCGTTGGTGGCTGTGGCGGTGGCAAGGACTACCAGGTCAGACTTGTCGAGAAGCTCCTGATACGACCAGGGTTGAACCGCCCGTGCCCCAACGATGCCGGTCGAGACGACAAGGAACGCAATGGCAGGAACGAATAGGCGAAGAAACTTCATATTACTCATTGGACGGACCCGGCCGCAGAATGCTCCCATGATGTCGCCAGCGAGTTCCTGGTGTTTCACGGCGGGGTTTTTACCACGGATGACAGGAGGCCACGGATTCTTCTGAGCTCCGCAGGCCCAGTCCCTCCCGCACCCCCCAGTCCTGCCTGCAATGGGGCACAGTCCAGACCGGGCGGCGCCTCCGTTCCATTGCGATAGCCCGCGCGCCGCGCCACATGGAGCCGCGGGGGCAGTTGGATCAGCCCCGGGGCCTCCAGCCGACGAAGCAACTCCCGACAGGCAATCTGACGAAAGCGCCCATCGGTTTGGCGCCAGTTCCAAATCTCGCAGAGGCGGTTGGAAACATGGCTGCGGCCCTAAGGGCCCGGGGCGAGCGCCGTGTCGGGTTGAGCCAACCTTGCGCGGGGATTCGAGTCTTCATTGCACCGCATAGTATGCTGAGGGTGCCGGGTCACTTTATCGTGAACGAGGAAGGGGCCGAGTCCGTTTCGTCTCCGGACGGGTCAAAGCCCTCGTAGTATAGGTTTCCTGCGCTCGCGGAAGAGAACGTGAGGATCAGGTAGCTGACGTTGCCGGCTCGATCCGGTGGGGCAGTCGCGGTCGCGACCAGCAGGCCTCCCACCGGGCTGTAGCGAGTGAACGTGTAGGTGGCCGAGCCGATTACCCCCGGGTATGTCACGCTGGCCGTTCCGTCGGCGAACTGCAGAGTGGCATCGGATGCAGCGACGTGAAGGGTCTTGCCAGCCAGCGAGTCGGGGGCGGTGTCGGGCGCTTGCGAAAAGGTCAAAGCGGCTGTGCTCACGCTGCCTTCCCAGTTGGTTCCGGCGTAGGTCGCGTGGCCGGCGGGGCTGAACGTGAGCGTCCCAACAACGAACGCGGTGTCGGCTTTGTCCGGCGGAGCTGTGTTCATTAACGAGATCTGCGCCGTAGTGGGGCTGAGTTTCGTGTAGGTATAATTGCCGACCACGTTATGATCAACGTCGGTGCCGGGGAGCATGGTCTCGCTGTAAGTGCCCTGGCCGAAGGCCATGGTCGCGGTAGAATAACTGGAGGTAAACCGCACGCTCATGCCCGAGATGGAGTCGGGGGCCAGGTCGCCCGCGGGGCCGGCCAAGGAGCATTTGACGTTGTTGGTCAAGGAGGCATTTCCAGCGGCGTTCGTCGCGTAGGCCTGAATCGTGTTCACCCCGGCGCTGAGCGTCACCTCGGCCGTCCAGTTGGTCCACTCGTTGCTCGTGCTCGCGAGGCCCCACTCCCCCCCGTTGAGCCGGTAAAAGACCCCGCCTACAGCCACAATGTCGCCGGCCTTGCCGCTCACATCGAGCGCCGCCACGCTCTCCTTCGCGTTGGCCTTGGGCGCCAAGATGATCAGCACCGGGCGGGCCACCTCCTCGAAATTGGCGGTGAATACCAGGTTGGACGCCATCTGGAAAGTCAACCGGGCACTGTAGCTATTGGTGCTACCCGCCCACCGGGTGAAGGCGAAGCCCTGGGCCGGCACGGCTGTCAGGGTGTAGCTCTTGCCGATTTGCAGCAGCTTGCCCGCATCGTTGGGCGTCACCGTCCCCTGGCCGTTGGTATGCACCGTCAGCGGCGCGGAGACCACATAGGTGAAGTTCACCGTGTTGGTCAGAGAGTAGCTGCCGCCGGCGCTTAGCGCGTAGGCCCGCAGGGTGTTGAGGCCCGGGACCAGCGCCACGCTCGCGGTCCAGTTCGCCCAATGGTTGGTCGTGCTGGCCGGGGCCCATGCGCTGGTGTTGATCTGGTAATAGACCGAGGCCACACCCTCCTTGTCGCTGGCCTTGCCGGTGGCGGTGACCATGGCGTCGCTCACCGAGTGATTAACACCGGGGAAGGTGATGACCACTGTGGGCCGCGTGGCGGCCAAGCCAGCGCCGGTTGCACCCAGCAGGCTGATGGCCGTGAACAGTGACAGGGGGACAAAAGGGCGTTGTGTGTTTTTCATAAGCTAGCCATGTCGTAACTATTCAGGTCTAATCACGGCAACTTAAGCGGGGCTTTCGTTCGCCGTCGAGCCTGTAATTCAGTTTTTTCGCGCTTCTTTTCTTATGCCTCCTGGACTCCAAGACCCACTGATGGCAGATTGCGGGCCTATGCCCCAGTTTCGTCCTTGGGTTCCCGCGGAGATGTTTTATCATGCCCTACGGAATGAAACAGGCAGCAAAGACATCCCCGGGGCCCAAGGCGCGCTACATCATGATTGGGGGTTTCCTGGGCGCCGGCAAGACCACGGTCCTGGGCAGGCTGGCCAAACACCTGGCAGGCCAGGGCCTGCGCGTGGGCCTCATCACCAACGACCAGGGGCGAAACCTCGTTGATACGGCCATGCTCCGGGCACAGGGATTCGCGACCGAGGAAATTTCCGGCGGCTGCTTCTGCTGCCGGTTCAACTCATTGGTGGATGCAGTCGCCAGGCTGACCGAGCAAAGCCGCCCGGACGTTTTCATCGCGGAGCCGGTGGGCAGTTGCACGGATTTGGCGGCCACGGTGGCCTATCCGCTGCGGCGGCTGTATGGCGCCAAATTCACCGTCGCCCCGGTCAGCGTTCTTGTGGACGGGATTCGGGGCCTGCGCGTCTTCGGCCTGGAGAAGGGCGGGAGCTTCTCGGAGAAGGTCCTCAGCATCTACCTCAAACAGATCGAGGAAGCCGACCTGGCTGTCATCAACAAGTGCGACCTGCTGGATGAGCGGCGGCTGGAATCGTTGAGGCAGGCCATCGCCGCCAGGTTTCCCGGAAAGGAGATTGTCGCCGTCTCCGCCCGCTATGGCACGAACCTGGATGGGTGGTTTGCCCGCATCACCAGCGAGGAGCAGGTTTCGCGGACCGCCATGGAGATCGATTACGAGGTCTATGCCCAGGGCGAGGCCATGCTCGGCTGGCTCAATTGCACCGTGCAACTTGCGGCCAAGGGGGCCTTCGACGGGGACAAGTTCCTCAGCGACTTGGCCCGAGAAGTGCAGAAGCGCCTGCGAGAGGCGGAGGTGGCCCATTTGAAGATGACCCTCTGCCCCGATTCAGGCCTTGGCCGGATTGGCGTGGTGAGCCTCGTGCGGAATGATTTCGTGCCGGAGCTGGCGCTGACGCTGGAGGAGCCTGTGGAAGAGGGGCAGTTGATTGTCAACCTGAGGGCCGAAGCCGCCCCCGAGGTCCTGGGAACCGCAGTCCAGGAGGCGCTGGCCGCGACGGCCCGGAAGTTCTCCACTTTGCAGGCCACTCTAGACCACCTGGAGCACTTCCGTCCCGGGAAGCCGACCCCGACTCACCGGTTCAAGACGGTCAACCCAGGTACTTCTTCAAGCACCGCAACACCTCGGTCGTGTTGACGGGCTTGGCCAGGAAAGGCAAGCCCCCAATCCTGCCCCCGCGTCCCGAGACCTCTTCTTTGGTGGCGGCGGCGGTGAGAAACACGATCGGCACGCCCTCCAACTCCGGGCTGGCCGCAAAACGACTGGCCAGCTCGCCGCCGTCAATGCCCGGCATGACCACGTCCAGCAGGATCAAGTCCGGGTGAAATTCCTCCGCCGCGGCCAGGGCCAGACGGGAGTCGTTCTCCATGCGCACCTCGTACTGGTCGGTCTGTTCGAGGTTGAGCTTGAGCATGCGTGTAATATCGGCCTGGTCGTCCACGACCAGTATGCGTTTCTTTTGGCTCTTCATAGTTTATGCCTGGTTGTGTTGGGTTTTCAGGACCAGCGTTACCACCGCTCCCCCGGGCGGGGCATTGTGGATGGCAATTGCCCCTCCATGCAAATCGACAATGTTCTTGACGACCGAGAGGCCCAGCCCGGTGCCGACCCCGACGGCCTTGGTCGTGAAGAACGGGTCGAAGATTCTCGGCAAATGCTCTTCGGGTACGCCCTTGCCAGTATCCCGCACCTCGGCGATGACGACCAGTTCGCCGGGCTGGAGGTGGGCGAAGGCCGGCCCGCTCATCTTGAGGTCCTGCCCGAACCGACCGTGGCGCGTGGCAACGGTCAGGACGCCACCCTGGGACATGGCCTGGAGGGCGTTGAGGAAGAGGTTGATGAAGACCTGTTCCATTTTCCTGCGATCCAGGAGCACAGGCGGCAGATTAGGGCTTAACTCGCAGGACACATGGATCTTCGAGGCAACGGTTTCGCTCTTGACCAGGCGCAGGGATCGCTCCACCAGGCTGCTCAAATCCTCTTCCACGGGTTCGAAAGCCGTGGCCGCGGACAATTCCAGCAGGTCGCGCACGATTGCATTGGCCCGGGTGACGGCGTCCCGCATATCGCTCAGGACCAGAGTTATGTTGTCGTTGGCGCGGGGGAGGCCGCTGGCAAGATAGTCCACCCCCATCAGAATGGTCTGCAAGGGGTTCTTTACCTCGTGGGCCACCCCGGCCGCCAGCGTCCCGACCAATTCCAGTTTCGCGGCCTGGATTAACTGCGCTTGGGTCGCCTGCAAATTCTTGTTGGCAAGCTGTAACTGCTCCAAGGCCGTTTTCAAGGCGGCCTCGTTTTGGAACAGTTCCGCACAAACCCGTTCCAATTGCTCTGCCGCCTGCTTGCGCCCCGTGATGTCGGTGGAAATGCCGCAGAGAGCATAGGGAACACCGGCGGCATCCAGCAAGGGGAACTTGACCGAGAGATAGGTGTGGGGCTCGCCATCGTGCGAGAGGGTCTCCTCGAATTCCAAAGGAGCCAGCGCCGCCCGGACCTTCTTGTCATGGTTGCAGAGCACGCTGGCCGTCTCGCGGGGGAACAAGTCATGCGGCGTCTTGCCGAGGACCTCCTCGGCGCTCAGGTGGAATAGCTGCTGGAATCGGCGGTTGGTCAGGATATAACGGCCCTGAGCATCCTTGAGATGGATGATGGCGGGCGAGTTGTCCAGGATGGCTTGCATTTGCGCTGCCCTGAGGCGGTGCTGCTCCTCGACCGCTTTGCGCTCGGTGATGTCGGAGATCAAGCCGTCGCAGGCGATCATCCGGCCCAGGTCATCCTCGCGGATGACGGGCGTGTTCCTGATCCAACGGATGGCGCCGCTCTTGTGGATAATGCGGTGCTCCAGCGGAGGAGGGGCTTCCCCCTTGAGGATCCGGTCTGCCTGGGCAGCCACGGCCAGGCGGTCCTCGCTGTGCGCTATGCGATGCCACAGGGACGGGTCGGCCTGCAGCTCGCCGGCGGTGTAGCCGGTGACCGCCTCGCAGCCCGGACCATGAACCGTCCACGCCGGCCGCCCTTGCTCAAGGGTCACTGCATAAAAAACGTCAGTTGCCGAATCCTGCGCCCGCTCATTCATGAGGTTTCCCCTATATTGAATCCTGCCTTGGTTCGGCCTTCAGGACTACCGTCACCCGCACACCGCCCTCCGGGGCGTTCCTGACGCCGATGGCTCCGCCGTGGAGGTCCACAATGTTTTTAACCACCGACAGGCCAAGACCGGTGCCGACCCCGACAGGCTTGGTCGTAAAGAACGGGTCGAAGATTCTCTGCAAGTGCTCCTCTGGTATCCCGCTGCCGGTGTCCTGCACCTCGACGACGACCACCGGGTCGCCGCGGTGGAATCGAGGGCGGGCAGACTCGATCACGTCGAGGTCTCCGCTGAAGGAATCGAGGCGGCTGCTAATCGCGAGGGCGCCGCCCTGGGACATCGCCTGGAGCGCATTGAGAAAGAGATTGATAAACACCTGCTCCATCTTGCCGCGGTCGATCCTGACGGGCGGCAAGTCGGCGCCCAACTTGCGCACGACACTGGCCTGCGAGGCGACGAGTTCGTTCTGGAGCAGCGAGAGCGAGCGCTCGAGCAGCAGATTGAGGTCCTCCTTCTTCAACTCGAAACCTCGTTGCGCGGAGAGTTGGAGCAACTCCTGGATGATCCCATGGGCTCGAGTGACCGCGTCATGCATATCGTTCAGCACCAGCCTCGTGTTCTTGTTCGACGCGGCGGGACTGCCGGAGAGATAGTCAAGACCCATGAGAATGGTCTGCAAGGGGTTTTTCACCTCGTGGGCCACCCCGGCCGCCAGCGTTCCGACCGATTCCAGTTTCGCCGCCTGGATCAACTGCAACTGCGCCGTCTTGAGCTCTTCATGGGCTGCCGTAAGTTCCTGGAGAGTCCGCTTGAGTTCTGTCTGGCGCTGGCTCAGCGCGGCGTAGGCCTCCTGCAATTGTTCTTCCCCCCGCTTTCGGCTGGTCATATCCACAAGAGACCCCGCCATGCGGATCGGCTTGCCAGCCGCGCCGCGCAGTGCGACACCGCGCGCCAGAATCCAGCGAAACGTGCCATCCTTATGGCGGAGGCGGTGCTCCACCTCGAAATTCGGCGTCGCCCCCGAGCGGCAGGCTTGAAGCCGCGCCAGGACCCGTTGCCGGTCCTCGGGGTGAAGCAGCCGTTCCCAGGCGGAGAAGTGGTTCTCCACCTCGTCCTCCTGGTAGCCAAGCATGTCCTTCGAGCGAGGCGAAAAATAGACTTCGTCCGTGGCCAGGTTCCAATCCCAGATCCCGTCGTTGCTGCCCTGGATGACCAGGGCCAGCCGTTCCTGGCTTTGGCAAAGGGCCAACTCGGCCTGCTTGCGCTCCGTGATGTCCGAGACCAGGCCATCGTACATCACCAGCCGCCCCCGCTCATCCTTGCGCGGGACGGCAGTGTTCCTGATCCAGCGAATAGTGCCGTCCTTGCGCACGATGCGGTGCTCCAGCGGCGGCGGCGATTCCCCGCGCAGAATCCGTTCGGCCCGCTCGGTCACCGCGGGACGATCCTCCTCGTGAACCATCCGGAACCAGAGATACGGGTCGGCCTCCAACTCGCCCGCCGTAAAACCCGTGACGGCTTCGCAGCCCGGCCCGTGCGAGGTCGCCGCAGCCCTGCCCTGGTCAACGGTGACGGAAAAGACGTAATCGGTCACGGAGGCGAGCAGCCGCCGGTATCTTTGCTCGCTCTCCCTGACGGCTCGCTCGACCTGGTCGCTGCACTGGGCAAAAGGAGTGACGTTCATTGGGCTCTTGGTATGACATCATAGAACCACGCCTCGGGACCAGCCCGGCCCCGAAAACCGCTGAAAACAGCGCCAGGATGTCAAGGGCCAGTAAACCTTAGCATAAAAAACGGTGACTGCAAATGCCGGCAAAGGGGCCGGGTTCAAATCGGCTGCGCTTGTGGCGGTTCGACCTGTTTCGGGAAGGCAAGGTGGTACCCCCACCCTGAATTGAACAGGGATCTCACGTTTAGGAAACGCGAGCTCTATCCATTTGAGCTATGGGGGCGCCCGCCAGACTATACAGACGGGGCGGGAGCAATTGCAAGCGCGCCAGGCCTTTAGGGCGGCTTACGGCCAATCGCCTTGGAGCGGCACGGTGGTGTTCCTCATGAGCCAAATGTGGTTGAGAACCAATCTCTGCTGAAAGTCGTCCGCATACATGCCCCAAGCGGCCTGCAATTGGCCCAGGTTGTTCAAGCAGAAAGCGCCCTGGCCCCGCTGCTTGGCCCGATTGAGCACGGGCAACAGGAGGGCCGCCAAAATGCAAAGAATGGCGATGACGACCAGCAGTTCGATGAGCGTGAATGCCGGGCCGCCGGTGGACCTCTTGGCAGGCCCCAAGGTCTCGGCCAAGTCCGTTTTCCGTGCCACCTCTCTCATAAACCCTTGCGCATTAAATGCCCCGCCAGACCGAAGGTCAAGCGGAACCAAGGGCCCGACAACGAAACCGGGAGACAAAAGCTGGAATTGTGCTAGCCTGCCGGAATGAACCGGACGCAAAACCAATTCTCCCCCGCCCGCCGAGCGTCAACCAAGGAACCGGGCGCCGACAAGCAACTCCCCGCCGGCTTTACCCTCATCGAATTGCTGGTCGTTATCGCCATCATCGCCATCCTGGCGGCGCTGTTGTTGCCCGCGCTCGCCAAGGCCAAGGAAAAGGGGAAGGCCATCTCGTGCGTCAACAACCTGCATCAGATTGCAACTGCCGCCCAGTTGTATTGCGATGAGTACGCGGGGAGGTACTGCCTGACCTTCCAGGTAACAGGCGACAATTCCTCGACACTTGCCGGCGGCCGGAGGGCTTGGTTTGATTTCCTGCTGCCCTACCAAAGGACTACGAACCTCCTGCTTTGTCCTGTCCAAAGCGCGTTCTTCAAGGGATTCATCCAGGAGTACCCCACAGGCCCTGCCGATCTGGGCGTCTCGAACTACGGCATGAACTTCCGCATTGGCGGCTGCGATTATACCCCCTGGCCTTACTCGAAGTGGCCTGGCGTGCGCGGGTCCGTTCTCAAACCTGCCGGCGTCGCCTACATAACCGACTCCGGCAGCAGGCCGCTCAACACCACCAATGCGCTCAAGTGTGTGACCCAAGCCACCCCGGAAAAACCCGGCTGCTGGATACTCCATGACCCGGGCGACGATGCCCCCAACACCGGCGGCGTCTCGGGCGACGACCCCAACTGGGGCGGCCCGCTCCCGCGCCACAACGGGCGCAGCGCCATCGTCTTTATGGACGGGCACATCACGAGTTGGAAACCCTCGATGTGGTATTGGAGCCTCTCGCCCTGGCTGCAACCCGCCGCCGGGGGCTCGTAAAGGGGGCCTAAGGTTTAGGATTACTCGTGGACCATGGGTTGCCCACCGGCACGTAACCCAGGTTCCATATAACCGTCTTGATGTCCTGCAGCCGCAATTTCCCCGCGTGTCCGTCGGCGTAGCTCATGTCGATGGCGCCCGGCACTTTTTGTCCTTGAATGGCTCGCGCGCCGCGCGTCAGAGGGTGCCGCGCCAGGCAGAGGCGGCCCAATGCCGTATTATAGTCTCCATTAAACAGGTCCGTCGCAGGCGTATCTGTGATGTCGGGCCACGTGTCCGGCCAATTGGCATCCATGAAAACCGGTGTCAGCGCCGGCTGGGTAATCGAGGTGTCTTTGGGAAAGTACTTTCCCGGCTCGGCCACCCACTGGCTGGCCCCGTCGTAAGTATAAAGCCACCCATTGATGGCAAAGCTCCCCAAGTCCAACAACGGGTTGGCGTCGCCGTTCCAAAACCACGGCGCGGCTGCATTCCCTTGCGTTTGCGAGACCGGTAATTTGCCCCGGTCGGCGGCCATTGGACAAAGCCGAACGGCGGCCACCGAGGCGTGGTAGAGAACCAACGTCTTCATCCAGAGCGTGGTGACATCGCCATAAGCCACGGCCTTGCCATAATCCTGCTGATACATGAAATAGGACGTCGTCATCTGCCTCAAGTTGCTGACACACTGGATCTGCTTCCCCTTCTGCTTGGCGGAAGACAGGGCCGGCAGCAACAGGGCCGCCAGAATCGCGATGATGGCGATGACCACCAGCAGTTCTATCAAGGTAAACGCCCGCCTGCTGCCAGGATGGCGAGTCCCGCCGGCAAGAGGGCGGCTCTCCGTTCTCCGTCCGAGCAGGGCAGGCCGAGGTTCGAAGGCTTTTTTCATGGTCCCGAGCCCCAGCTTACGAGAGTGCCCGCCATCTGTCACGCCATTTCTGCGGGCGAACGACAAGGCTCGCAGCGCCGTTGGGAACGCGCTCCGCAACCCGCTGCCGGAGACGACGTGAGGGGTCTCTGATTGGCTATCTGGAAATGTAGCGCTCGGCCCACTGGAGGAACACGGGCCAGTTCGGACCAGTGGTGTGCCCGCCGCGATGCTGGCGGAAGGCCAGTTCACCCTCCATGAGGCCAGTCTCGATTGGCGGGAATTCCGCCGTGCCCAGGTCCTTCTTGCCCAGCAGCCGATAGACCGGCCCGGCAGCCACCGCCGCCATGAAACTGCCCTTTTGGTCCACCCACTTGCCTTCCGCCCCCGGGCCCTCCGACGCGCCATAACTGATGAAGGTTGGCCGCGGGGCGCATAGAGCGATGAGTTCGTGGGCATCCACTGGCAGGTCATTCCAGCTCAGCGGACCGCCGTATTTAAGGAAGTTGCCTGCCATCCAGTGGTATTCGCCCGACCCGGTGAGATTCTCCACCACCTCCCCGAAGTTGCGGCGATGCAGCTTGGCGCCGCCCTCGCCGGAGGAACCGATAAACCCGATGGCGAAACGCGGGTCATAAGCCATGGCAACCAGCGCGGCCTTTCCATAGCGAGACAGGCCCTCGATGCCCACTCGCCTGGCGTCCACCGCCTGGTCGGTCTCGAAGTAATCCAACGCGCGGCTTGCTCCCCAGGCCCACGCGCGCAGGGCGCCCCAGTCATCCGCCTTGCGGGGTTGGCCCTTGTTGCACAGGCCGATGATGCCTTTGGTGAAGCCGGCGCCCGTGTCGGCCTGAATGCTGTTGGGCGTAAGGATCGCATAGCCCCACCCCTTGGCCAGGACCTGTTGTTGCCAGGTCGGACCCCCGCCGCCAAACCCGCTGAAGCCTCTGGGGCCCAAAGCACCGGTTCCACCCGCGCGGTTAGTGCCGCCACCCCCCCCTCCAAAACCCCCGCCGGCAAGACGGTTGGTCCCGCCCGGAGCATTGGCGCCGCCAAACATCCCCGGTCTCCCGCCGAAATTGAAGCCGAACTCCAACATCACCGGCACCGGGCCAACCGCCGCGGCCGGGGTGGTCAAGGCCAACTGGATGTCCACGCTAACCGACGGGCACGATGAATTGTCAATGTGGCCCGCCAGTTGTTTGGAGATGACTGGCACGTCGCCGTTGGTTTCCCTGGTTGTGCCGGTCACTTCCCACCTCACAGCCGGGACCTCCTTGGGAACCCGGCCGTAAACCTCACGGTCGAACTCCTCGACAATTTCCGGCCGCCGCTGCTCCCACCACATCCGGGCCGTTGTGACTTTCTGCCCGTTTTTCAATAGCAGCGGGTCCGGCAGGTCCGGGTAGGGACTGGCCTTGGATTCATCGTAATTGACGGCATTGGGCGCGTTCGTGTGGTTCGGATCGGCTCCCTTCCGGAGCGAAGTGATGTGCAGCAGGTCCATCATCCTTTGATGATCCTGCTGGGCGGTCAATGCCAATGGGGCAGGCGCAGGATTGGCAGGGGCGGCATCGGCTGGGCCCGCCGGGCAGGACGAGCCAAGGCCGATGGCGGCGCTCAAGGCAGTGAGACGAACTTGCGTGCAGTTGAACATACTTGAGGATGCACGCCATGATTGCGACAGGAAAGACAATTCGATAAGGTAAGCACGTATGGTCACGAGACAACACATCTTCAGCCATTTGGGTATCCGCCAGTTTCGCAGATTGCGGGAGGTTGAGGTCGAGGTTCGGCCTCTGACGGTCCTGATTGGGGCAAATGGAGCCGGCAAGACCTCGTTTCTGGACGTCTGGGCACTGTTGGCCGAATCGGCGGCAGGACGTCTGCAGGAGTACCTCGCCGCCCGGGGTGGCGTGGCCGAGATTCTGACCCGCGACAAACAGGACGTGGCCGCCGACGGGCCAAAGCCGCTCCGGCTTGACCTGGCCATGACCGTCCCCAAGTTTGAGCCTCTGGTTTACCACGTGACCCTGACGCCGGCCGGCAGTGCGTACTTGATCAGCGAAGAGGAACTGTCACAGGCCAAGGCTGGGAAAGATGCCTTCAAGCACATCACCAGCAGGGGACACAACATTCGCTACTTCGACAGCAGCGCCAAGGCGCTCCTGAGACCGACCTGGGAGCACTCCCCGATGGAAACCTCATTGTCGCAGGTTCCGAAGATGTTCAAGGAGCCAGAGTTGTTTCGCAAGGAACTTGCCTCTTCCACGTATTACGGCCCCCTCAACGTGTTACCCCAAGCTCCAGTGCGTCTTCCGCAACCCCTGCGCCCCGCCGACCTCCCTGGTCGAAGCGGCGAGGACCTGGTTTCCTGTCTTTTCTCCATGCGCGAGGGTGACCGCGAGCGCTTCGAGATGGTGGAGGACGCGCTGCGAGCCGCTTTTCCTGACTTTGAGCGCCTCGACTTCCCACCGGTCGCGGCGGGGGTTCTCTCCATGACGTGGAAGGACAAATGCTTCTGCCGCCCGATGTACATGAGCCAACTCTCGGAAGGCACGCTCCGTTACCTCTGGCTGACGACACTCTTGTCCGCCAGCAAGCTGCCGGCGGTAACCCTCATCGACGAGCCGGAGGTTAGCCTGCATCCGGAGCTATTGTCCCACCTGGCCGAGTTGATGCGCGAAGTCTCGCGTCGAACCCAGTTGGTTGTCGCAACGCACTCCGACCGCCTGATTCGGTTCCTTGAGCCACGGGAGGTTCTCATTTGTGATCTGGAGGCCGGCGAAGCACGCCTGCAATGGGCAGACCAACTGGATCTGGATCGCTGGCTGAAAGAATACACGCTCGACCAAGTCTGGCAGATGGGCCAAATGGGGGGGCGTGCCCAATGAGGATCGAGGTTTTGGTTGAAGGCAAAACCGAGTCGGCGTTCAAGCCCGTCCTCCTGAATTTCCTCCGCAGCAGGCTGCCGGGGGCGATGCCAAGGCTTCACTTCATGCCCTACGATGGCCGCATCCCCAAGGAGGGCAAGTTGCGCCGCGTGGTGGAAAACCTGCTGAGCGGGCGCGAGCCCGCCGACGCCGTAATCGCCCTCACCGACGTCTATACCGGCACAGGAGATTTTGCGGACGCGAACGACGCGAAGAACAAGATGCAACAGTGGGTTGGCAATGCCGCGGAGTTTTATCCCCACGTTGCATTGCATGATTTCGAGGCGTGGCTGCTGCCCTATTGGTCCGACATCGTGAAACTCGCTGGACACAGCCTGAACCGCCCTGGAGCCTGCCCCGAGAGGATCAACCACAACCGCCCGCCCGCCCGCCGTTTGATGGAGCTGTTTCAAGCTGGTCGCACGCGCAAGAGCTACAACAAACCCCGCGACGCTCTGCGCATTCTGAGGGACAAGGACTTGGCCGTCGCTGCCAACGCTTGCCCAGAGTTGAAGCTCTTTATAAACAGGATCATCCTTCTGGCTGGCGGCCGGCCCCTGCTGTAGGGTGGGCGAAGAGCGTGGTTCTGGCGCTCAGGGGCGGGATTGTAGCCGGCCACCAAAAGGGCATTCTCGCCACCTGATATTTCTGCCCTGTTGGGCAGGATTGCATTTTAGTCCGGATCGTCTATTTTCTTCTACTCATGAAAGGCATCATTTTGGCGGGCGGCGCAGGGTCTCGCTTGTTTCCACTGACCTTGGTGGCAAGTAAACAGCTTCAGCCGGTTTATGACAAACCGATGGTCTATTACCCGTTGACGACGTTGGTTGCAGGGGGCATCCGGGAGATTTGCCTCATCTCGACCCCTGTGGACCTGCCCCGCTTCCGGCAACTGCTTGGCAATGGCAGCGCCTGGGGCCTGGACATTCAGTATTTCGAGCAAGCCAGGCCCGAAGGCATCGCCCAGGCCTTCCTGATTGCCGAATCATTCGTCGGCCAGGACCCCGTAACGCTGATCCTGGGCGACAACATCTTTTACGGCGGCGACGCCGTCCCGAGGGCCTTTGCCGAGTTCAAGAGCGGGGCCACCATCTTCGGCTACCATGTGAAGGACCCGGAACGCTATGGCATCGTCCAGTTCGACTCCCTTGGCCGGGCAATCTCCATCGAAGAGAAACCAAAACGGCCCAAGAGCAGCTTCGCGGTCCCCGGTTTGTATATCTATGACAACAACGTCATGGAGATTGTGAGGAACCTGAAGCCCTCGGCGCGGGGCGAGCTGGAGATCACCGACGTCAATCGCGAATACTTGCGGCGCGGACAATTGCGTGTGCACCGGTTGAGCCGGGGCTTTGCCTGGCTGGACGCCGGCACCAGCAGCAGCCTCCATGAAGCCGCCTCCTACGTCCAGGTCATCGAGAAGCGGGCCGGCCTCAAAATCGGATGTCCCGAAGAGGCCGCCTTTCACCGGGGTTTCCTGACCCTGGCCGGACTGGAGGCGCTTGCCGCCAAAATGCCTAATTGCGAATACCGCGATTATTTGGCCGAAATAGTCGGCGAGGCCCGGTCGCCGGCCTGATGGACTTGCCATGCAACCAGTCATTGATTACCTCAAACGGAACCAGGCGCGCTTCATCGACGAGCTCTGCGATTACATTCGCTTCCCCAGCGTCTCTGCCCAGGCCCAGCACCGCCAGGACCTCCGGGCCTGTGCCCAGTGGTTGGCCGGGCATTGCCGGCAAATCGGGCTCCAGGCTCGAGTCTGTCCGACCGCGGGCCACCCTATCGTCGTCGCCAAAACCCCGTCCGCGGCCTCCAATTCTGCCTGCCGTCCCCGCTTTGTCGTCTATGGCCATTACGACGTGCAGCCGCCCGAGCCGTTCGAGCTCTGGAAATCTCCTCCATTCGAGCCGCGCATCCAAGGCCGCTCGCTGTTCGGCCGGGGCGCCTGCGACAACAAAGGCCAAAACCTGGCGCACCTCAAGGCCGTCGAGGCCTATCTCAAGACCGGGACCGAATTGCCCTGCGATCTGACCTTTGTCATTGAAGGCGAAGAGGAGGTCGGCAGCGGCAGCCTGGCGGCCTTTTTGCAGGAACATCAGGCCGAGTTGGCCTGCAAGGCCGTCGTCATCTCCGATACCGGCATGCCTTCGCCCAAGCACCCCGCCCTCACTTACGCCCTGCGCGGCATAGCCGCCTTCGAGCTTCTCCTCCACGGCCCCGCCCGCGACCTGCACTCCGGCATCTTCGGCGGCACGGTCGATAACCCGGCCATGGTCCTCTGCCAGTTGCTGGCCAAACTCCGCCATGAAAACGGACGCATCGCCATCCCGGGTTTTTATGACGACGTCCAACCCCTCTCGGCTTATGAACGCAAGGAAATGGCCCGCTTGCCTTTCAACGAGCGCGGCTACCGCAAACTCCTTGGCGTGCCCAGGCTCTTCGGCGAGCGCGGCTATACGCCCATCGAACAACGGTCCGCCCGCCCCACCTTCGAAATCAACGGCCTGACCAGCGGCTACCAGGGCGAAGGCAGCAAGACCATCATCCCCGCCTGGGCCCGCGCCAAGATCACCGCCCGCCTCGTCCCCAACCAGGACCCGGTCCGCATTGCCCGCCTCCTCCAGCGGCGCCTCAAGAAACTCTGCCCGCCGACCGTCAAGCTCGAAGTCCAGGTCACCCGCGGCTCTGAGCCTTACCTGGTGTCGCCCACCGGCCCGCAGGCCCAGGCCGCCTTGCGCGCGCTCAAGGCCGCTTTCGGTTTTGAACCGGTCCTCCTCCGCGAAGGCGGCTCGATCCCCATCGTCAACGATTTCAAGAAATGCCTGCGCGCCGACTCGCTCATGCTCGGCCTGGCATTGCCCGACGACAACGCCCATTCTCCCAACGAAAAATTCAACCTCGACTGCTTCGCCAAAGGCCAGGCGATGAGCGCCTACCTGTGGCAGGAGTTGGGGGCGGCGCAGAAATAATTGCGGTCCGGGCAGTGGGAACTTCAACGGTTTGTCACGCTGGGCCTAAACCGTTGAAACGGCTAGCGGGGCGGGAACTCGAATGTGACCTTGCCCAGGCCGTCCATGACCAGAAAGGCCGAGAAGGGCCGGCCAGTTTTTGAGATGAACCTTGGGAGCAAGTCAGTCCGCTTCCGGGAGAGCAGCAGTGCGGCTTGGGCGCGGTCCAGGGGTTGCTGGAGAATGACCTTGTTGATCTTGAATTTGCAGGAATGCCGGCCGGCTTGCGATCGTTCGCAGAGATAAGCCTCCTTGCCGTCGAAAACCCGCCCGCCGCACGTTGGACAGTTGCCGAGCGGTTCCTGGCGGCTGAAATCCAATTTGGCCGCGGGGGCCTTTGGCTCGCCGGAGGGGCGGGCGGCGGTCTTCGGTTTGTCGGCCCGGGGCTGGAATTCGAAGGCCACGCTGCCCTCTTTGAGCACGAGAAAGGCCTTGAAAGGGCGGCCCTTTCTCGAAATGAACTTGTCGAGCAAATCGGTCTTGCCGGTTTCCAGGAGCTTCTGCATCTGGGGCCGCTCGACGGGTTGGCGCAGAATGAGCTTGCCGGTGCGGAAGGCACACGAGCGGTCGGGGCCTGCGGCGCCCTCGCAGAGGTACTGGGTCGGCATCTCGAACACGCCCCGCCCGCACTTGGGGCACTTGCCGACCGGTTCCTGGCCCGTGAAATCGACGGGGGCGGCGCTCCCGTTGCCTTTGGCCTTGTCCGGGCCGAAGTCAAATTCCGGTTTGAACTCCGGCGTGAGCTTGATGACGGCGTCAAAGGGCCTGCCCAGCTTGCTGCGAAAGCCCGCCAGCGGGCCAACCTGGCCTTTGGCGATGAGTTCCTCGACCTCCGGGATCTCGAGCTGCCTGCCGGCCACAATCTTCCAGAGGCCGAAATCGCATTTTTGGCACTGGAACTTCTTGTAGTTTTCGTGAATCTCGCCGCCGCACTTGGGGCAGCGGACCTGGAGGGTGCCGAAGTCTCCCGGCACGGTATCGCTCTCATGGCGGCGGGCCTTCTCGACGATGTCCCGCGTCATCCCGGCGATTTCGGTCATGAACTCGGCGCGCGCCATCTGGCCGCGCGCCATTCGGCGGAGCTTGAACTCCCAGTCCCCGGTGAGTTCCGGGGAGGAAAGCTCGGGAATGCCCAGGCCCCGCAGCAGGGCCATGAGCGAGAAGGCCTTGGCGGTTGGCTCAAGCTCGCGGGCGTGACGCACGACGTATTTTTCGTAAATCAGGCCCTCGATGATTTGCGCGCGCGTGGCCGGAGTGCCCAGGCCCTTGTCCTGCATCGCCTCGCGCAGTTCCTCGTCCTCGACCAGTTTGCCGGCGCCTTCCATGGCGCTAAGCAGCGTGGCCTCGGTGAACCGCGCCGGCGGCTTGGTTTGGGCGGCAATCACCTGGACGTTTGTCGTGGCGACGGTCTCGTTCGGCAGCACCGCCGTTAGCCTCGGCGTGTCGTCGGTCTGGGCCTCTTTTCCATAAACCGCAAGCCAGCCTGGGTTGACCAGCACTTTGCCCAAGCTCTTGAAGGGCTCCCCCTGGACGCGCGTGATGCGCACGGTCTCCAGGAACTCGGCTGCCGGGTAGAACACCGCCAGGAAGCGCCTGGTGACCATGTCGTAGAGCTTGGCCTCGGCCTCGCCCAGGTTCCCGGGCGGCTGGGTTGTGGGGATGATTGCAAAGTGGTCCGAGATTTTGGCGTTGTTGAAAATCCGCTTGTTGGGCCTCACCCAGCGGCTCTTGAGGACCTGGCCCGCAAAGCCGCCGTATTGCGTCTGGCCCAGCATGCCGAGGGTCTCGTTCACCGTGTCGAGGTAATCTTCCGGCAGGGCGCGCGAATCGGTGCGCGGATAGGTCAGGACCTTGTGCTTCTCATAAAGGGCCTGGGCCAGACCGAGGGTCGCCTTGGCGGAGAAACCGAAGCGTCCGTTGGCCTCGCGCTGCAAGCTGGTCAGGTCGTAAAGCAAGGGCGAGAGCTGGGTGGTCGGCTTGCTCTCTTCGGTGACGGTTCCGGGTTTGCCCAGGCACTTTTGGCGGATGGCCTCAGCCTGTTTGGCATCCCACAGGCGCTCGGGCTTGAGGTCCGGCTCCCCGTCTTTCCTGGCGAATTTCTCGTCGAACCACCGGCCGCCGTACTCGCCGGCCTGGGCCGCAAACGTGCCGTGGACCTCCCAGTAATCGCGCGAGACGAACTTTTTGATCCGCTCCTCGCGCTCGACCAGGATGGCCAAGGTGGGGGTCTGCACCCGCCCAACCGTGGTGAGATGGAAACCGCCGGTCTTGGAGTTGAAGGCCGTCATGGCCCGCGTGCCGTTGATGCCGACCAGCCAATCGGATTCCGAGCGGCAGACTGCCGCGTCGGCCAGGGGGCGCATCGAGGCGTCGTCGCGCAGGTGGTCGAACCCCTCGCGAATCGCCGCCGGCGTCATGGACTGGAGCCAGAGCCGCCGGATTGGCTTGGCGCTCTTGGCGAATTGGACGATATAGCGGAAAATCAACTCCCCCTCCCGCCCGGCGTCGCAGGCGTTGACCAGCGAGTCCACGTCCGGACGTTTAATGAGCTTGAGCAGCAGCTTGAGCCTCGATTCATTCCTCTCGATGGGCTGCAAGTCAAAATGCGGGGGGATCACGGGCAGATGCGCAAACGTCCACTTGCCGCGCTTGACTTCGTATTGCTCCGGCACGCACAACTCGAGCAGGTGGCCGACGGCTGAGGAAAGGACATAGGGCTGGCTTTCGTAGAAATCGCCGCCCCGCTTGAAACCGCCCAGGGCCTTGGCAATGTCACCGGCGACCGAGGGCTTCTCCGCAATGATCAACGCTTTACCCATGCTTCTCCAAACAAACTGCCGGAAAATGGCCCAACAGGCGGCGGATGTCAAAGGGAATGAGGGAAGGCGCGGAATCGGACCTTCCTCGGGTGTAACGTCCGGATACTCCTGAACCGCCGTCTCAGAACCGCATAGGGCCAGGCCCGGGTCCTCGGGCGGGGGCGTTGCGGCCCAGGAGGGCGCGGAGGTTGTCCTGCTCGATCTCCTCCATCTGTCTGCGCTTTTCGGCAAAGTGTTCGTAGCGCTTCATCTCGCTCTCCGTCCAGGCGTTGGCCTCGATGTAGCTGCCGCAATAGGGGACCAACAAATCAATCCAGCAGGCAAGCTTCTCGAGTTCCTCGGGGGAGACCTTGACCTGTTTATGCCCCTTTTCCAGGAGCGTAAGCAGTTGGCTGCGCACAGCCCCGGCCGAGCATGGCGGCAACGGTTCGGGCGGGGATTGGGCGCCAATCCAATTGACCACCCGGCCCCGGCACTGGCCCAGAAAGGCCCCCGATGAGTCCGCCCCCCGCTCCCGCGTGGATTGGGTGAGGATGAGGTAGGCGTCGCTCCACTTTCGTTTGGCGCTCGGGTCCACCGTCACCTCACCGAGGAGGCTGAAGGCGAGTTCGTCCCGGGTGGCCGGGGTGGAGAGGCGCCGCGAGGGAGCTTCCCCAAGGAGCGGCCGCGAAACAGTGCCGTCCGCCAGCGCCCGGATGGGGGCGCGGTCGCGGTGGCATCGGATGCAATGGCGGTCCAGGATAGGCTGAATCTCCTTGGGGAAACTGAAGCCGCGCGGCGGGCCATAAAAGGGCTCGAGGTCCTGCGGGCCGGCCCTCATGGCCAGGCTGAAACCGTGGCCCTCGGTGGGCGGGGCGGTGTTTTTGTGCTCATGGCAGCCGACACAGGCGAAGTATTCGCCGGGCTGAAGGGTGGTCCAACTGCGCATGGTCTGGAGGGCGTAACCGTGCTGGTCCAACGCCTGGAAATAGACCGGCACGCGGGCCGGCACAGTGAAAAGAGCCGAGCCGTCCTCATAGACCGTGGCTTGGCCAAGCACGGTCTTGACGTCCCAGGCGCCGTTGCCAATAGCGACAGGGGTACACACCAGCGCGCTGCCGCCCGGACCGCCGTTGCCGTTGTTGCCGACGCCCGCCGCCCGGAACTCAAGGGCCACTACGCGCAGCTTCTTGGCCGTCCCGCGCGGGATGCCGGCCAGCCCGGGTCCGGCATAGATGTCCTGCATATAGAAAGTGCCGCTGCCCGAGGTGTAATCAACGTGGTTGGCCCAGACGTGGGCCCGCGGGCGAGGGGCCAGGGGCACCGGCTGCGCACAGGCCAGGCGCGGGTCCCAAGCCAGCAACTCGCGCCGGCCCGCCATGTCCATCCAATAGACGCCGAACGCCGCATCGCCCTTGCGGCCCGGCGGTTTGTCCCACCCCAGCGGCGCATAAGCCACCAGGCATTCCTCCCGGCTCAGGGGATAGGGGTACTGCCAGAGCTCCCCTACCTGCCCATAGCCATCGATGCGCTCGGCCGGGGTCTGGCGAACCGGGGCGACCAGTTGGACGCCGTTGTTCTCCTGCCGGCCCCGGGCGGGGTCGATCACCGCCAGTTTGCCGGCCTGGGTGGTATGATGGCCGCACAGGACGGCCAGGACCTGCTGCGAACCAGGGATGCCCCGGGCATGGGCGATCGTGGTCGGGAACCAGCTATTGTTCCCGTAAAAGGCGGTTTGCCCGGTGCCGTCGGCATACATCTGAAAAAGGGGCTGCGCGAATATCTGGCCCCGGTCATTGTAATCCCATCGGGTGTAAATCACCCGGCCGTCGTCCATGACCTGGGGATAAAGAGTGTGGACCTGGTCGAAGCCGAGGCGGCGCAGGAACCGCCCCTTCGGGTCGCAGGTGTAGAGATTGCTGACCTCCGTCCACCAGCAATCCACCGTCTGCACGCAGCGGGTGGAGGCAAATATGATGTCGTCGTTCGGCAAATACGCCGGCTCGTAATCCGCAAAGCCCAGGCCCGAGGTAATCTGCGAGACCTGGTTGGACGCCACGTCCAATTCGTAGAGATGATAGTCATCCCCGTTGAGCGACTTCTTCCACGCGAACATTACCCGCCGGCCGTCCCAGGACACCGCCGGGTCGCGGATTGCCCCCCGGGCATCGGACACCAACGTCCGCACCTTGAGTCCGTCCAAGTCCAGCGCGCACAACTCGGTCCCGGGGAGAAAATGGCGTTCGTTTTGGGCGTCCGACTGGCCCTCCGTGTAAGCGAAAAAGGAGGGACGGACGGTCCGGTGCTTGACAAAGACAATCCGCGGAGTTTTGGCCAGGGCCGTTTGCAGGCGGCGCCGGCGCCGCTGCTCGCACGCCCTTCCATAGAGCTCGAGCCAGCGCCGGTCGCTTCCGGCGGCCTTATCCCGCAACAGTCCATTCAACTCTTGCCGCAATGACTGGCCCGAGTCACCCAACTCGGCGGCGGCCTTCTTGATCATTTGCCCTTCCAGGCTCGAGCCGCTGGCTGAGTCGAACCATCTTGGAAAACCGGCGCTCCCGTCCTGCATCGCCCAATCCCACTCTATTGGGAAGTCATCCTTGACCCGGAACCAAACGCCCTCCGCCGCCCGCGCCCGTTCCGGGGCCGGAAGCGAGGCTGCATCCAGCGCCGCCCGCGACGCAATCATGGTCTGGGCCCAGGTCGCCTGCTTGACGTAGGGTTCGCCCGCGCAGGGGCAAGCCGCCACCGCGAGCGCAACTGCAATCTCCAGATGCATGACTGCTGCTTGTAGCAGAGGTTCGCCTTGCGCGGAAGGGCAATCGGCAGGGCCAGGGGCGGATCATGTCGCGCCGGCGTTTTGAGTGCGCGCTTCAGCGTTAGGCATTGACACCAGGGGCGCTGGGTGGTCCGATTCGGCGTGATCGCCGCCCGGAGCATTATGAATTGGAGCAGCCCGTCTGGATTGCGCGCCCAGACCGCCGCCGGCCTCCTTGCCGGCCTCCTCAGCCTGTCTTCAGCCGCGTGCGCCGCAGAGGGGCCCCCTGCCCCGTCCGGAGACCTCTCACCCGCCGTCCTGGCCGTTTCCCCGGATGGGCAATCCCTTTACGTTGCCTGCGCTACGGCCAGGCAGGTGTTGGTCTTTAACACTTTGCGGCAGGCGGTCACGCGTCGTTTCACGGTCCCAGGCTCGCCTTCGGGGCTGGTCCTCTCGCCTGATGGCAAGGGGTTGTTCGTGACCTGTGCCGCCCCGGCAAGCGTGGTTTGCCTCCTCGAACTGCCCGGCGGCAAAGTGCTCAAGACGCTCGCCGCCGGCTACACCGCGCTGAGTCCGGTGCTGAGTTCGGACGGCCAGACGCTCTTCGTCTGCAACCGGTTCAACGACGCGGTTTCGGTGTTCGACCTCAGGCAGGACAAGGAGGTGGCGCGAATCGGCGTGGCCCGCGAGCCCTTCTCGGCGGCGCTCACGCGCGATGGCCGGTTTTTGCTCGTGGCCAATCATCTGCCCCAGGGGCGCAATGACGTCAGCTACGTCGCCGCCACGGTGAGCGTCATCGATGCCGCCCGGCGCAAGGTGGTCAAGGAGGTCCGCTTGCCCAATGGAAGCATCAACCTGCGAGACCTCCGCGTCTCGCCGGACGGCAAGTACGCCTGCCTGGCCCAAACGGTAGGCCGGTTCCAGGTCCCGGTCACGCAGCTCTCCAGGGGCTGGGTCAACACCAGCATGCTCACGCTCATTGACGTGGCCAAAATGGAAGTGCTCAACAGCGTTGTCTTGGACGACGTGGACCGCGGGGCCGCCAACCCCTGGGGGGCAGCCTGGTCGGCAGACGGCCGGCTGCTCTGTGTCACCCACGCCGGCACCCATGAACTGAGCGTCATCGATTTTCCGGCCCTGTTGAAAAAGCTCGAGGCGCTCCCCCCCGCCCCGCCCGCAGGCATAGCGGCCGGCGACGCCGCTTCACGTTGTGCCGCCGATGTGCCCAACGACCTCTCATTCCTCTACGGCCTGCGCCGCCGAATCAAGCTCAACGGCAACGGTCCGCGCGGACTCGTCCTGGCCGGCTCTCGAGCCTGGGTCGCCAGTTACTTCTCCGACAGCCTGGACGTGGTGGACCTTTCCGCGCCAGTGCCGGTCGCCCAGGAGGCGCCGCTGAATCCCGGCCACGCGATGACCAACCTCCGCCGGGGCGAAATGTATTTCAACGACGCGACGCTCTGTTTCCAGGGGTGGCAAAGCTGTGCTAGTTGTCACGACGACGATGGGCGCGTCGACGCCCTCCACTGGGACCTTATGAACGACGGCATCGGCAATCCCAAGGACACCAAGAGCCTGGTCTGGGCCCACCGAACCCCACCCTCCATGAGCCTGGGCGTCCGGGCCAACGCCAGCATCGCCGTGCGAAACGGCATCCAAAACTCCTTGGCCAGCGTCCAGCCGGAGGAAGTGCCCCGTGCTATGGACGAGTGGCTCAAATCCCTCGACCCTGCCCCCAGCCCGCACCTGGTCAACGGCCTTCCTTCCCAGGCCGCCCGGCGCGGCGAGACCCTCTTCAAAAGTCCGGAAGTCGGGTGCGCCAACTGCCACGAACCCCCCCTCTTCACCGATTTGCGCTCCTACGATGTCGGAACGCAAAATCCCTTCGACAAAGAAGCCCGGGATTTCGACACCCCCACCCTCCGCGAACTCTGGCGCACCGCTCCCTACCTCCATGACGGCTCTGCCCCCACCATGCGGGACGTCGTCATTACCCGCAATCCAAAGGACCAGCACGGCAACACCTCGCGTCTGACCCCGGGGCAGGTGGACGACTTGGTCGCGTATTTGCTGTCCCTTTGACCCGCCGGCGGTAATACCTTGAAAAGTAATGAATGGCCGCGGGACGCTACGCGTGCTCGCCGCCAATTCCCCCGCTGCCCGAACCTTAGCCGCCACGCTTCGTTCCTTCGACACTCGACCCTCGACGATCGAAAGCCCGGGGCTTGGTGCCGACACTCTTAGGCCAGCTCGACTTGTTTCGGGAAGCGGGGGCAGAGCTGCGAGCTTTCCACTGGGTTGGGGGCGCCGCGGGCCAGGAATCTCATGGCGCCAGAAGACGCGCATAGCCAAACCTCTTGGGCCCCGGCGTCGAAGTAGAGGGCGATCTTTTCGCCGATCTCGGCGTCCGTGTTGCCTGGGGCGAGGACTTCGACGCATATCTCCGGGGCCTGGGGAAAACAGGCGCGGGCGCCCAGGCCCCGCATGCACTCCGGAGAGGCCCAGGCTACGTCGGCGGCCTTTACGCCATCGGCGGTCGAGACTGGGCACTCGGTGACGACGCGTCCGCGGGGCAGGAGGGTCTGCAGCAGAAGCGCCACTCGTGCCTGGTAGCTGCCGTGCGAGGGAGCGGGAGGGGGGCTCATGAGGATATGGCCGTGGCGGTCGGTTTCGATGCGGCCTTCGAACCTGGCCAATTCAGCATCGGCCAGCAACTCGGCCCAGCGGCGCAGGTTGAGGTCAGTTTGCGCTTGGTGCGCCGGCAATTCAATGGTCAGCGTTGCCATGGGCGCAATGTAGAACTCCGGTGTGAGGAGCGCAACCTCCGAAGGCGGGCTTGAAGCGCACGGGGCTTGGGACAAAAGCATCGCGCCAGCCAAGGCTCTCAACCCGGCGCCCTCTCACGGTTTCCAAATCATGTCGGCCACCGTTCGGCCGGCCGGGATGAAGGGCAGCACGTGTTCGGTGTAGGGGACGATAATGTCCAGCACGTAAGGCTGGTCGGCATCCAGCATCCGCCGCATCGCTGCGCGGAGGTCCTTCCGGTACATTACGCGCTCGGCCTGGACGTTGAAACTCCTGCACATGGCGACGTAGTCGGGGTAGATCTCCTTGCGATTTTCGGGATCGCCCAGATAGGTGTTGCCACGGTTTCCGGCGTAGAACCGGTCTTCCCACTGCATCACCATGCCCAGGTGCTGGTTGTTGAGGATCATGGCCTTGGCGGCGATCTTCTCGATGTGCGCCGTGGCCAATTCCTGCACGTTCATCAGGAACGAGCCGTCGCCATCGATATCTACGACCTGTCGGTTCGGAAAGGCGACTTTGGCCCCCAGGGCGGCCGGGTAGCCGTAGCCCATGGCGCCCAGGCCGGCGCTCGTCAGGAACTGGCGCGGATATTTGAACCTGTAGTACTGAGCGCTCCACATCTGGTGCTGGCCCACGCCCGTGGTGATAATCGCCTCGCCCTTGCTCAGTTCGTAGAGCATCTCGATCGCCATTTGCGGGAGGATGACCTCCTTTTCCCTGCCCTTGAGATGGTCGCGCATATGTTGGGATTCAACCACCTCCTCGGTCACCACGTAACCAAAGGGGGCCTTGGCCCTCCAGGCGGCCAACTGTTTGTGCCACGCGCCGAACCTCCTGCCAATGGGCCGTTTCCTGACCATCTTCACCAGCCGGCCAAGGGCGTCCTTCACGTCCCCGACCACGGCCAGGTTGACCACCCTGTTCTTGTTGAGCTCAGAGGCATCGATATCCAGATGCACGATCGTCGCGCCATTGCCGAACTGGTCCGCCTTGCCGGTCACCCGGTCGTCGAAACGCACCCCGAAGGCCAGGACCAAATCGGCGCCGTGCGCCGTTTTTTTGAGCGGGTCGGCCGGGTTTTTGCGGGGCTCATATTCGCCGTTGACGGCCCAATTGGCGTATGCAGCGCCGTGCATGCCCAGCCAGCGCAAGGACAGGGGATGGTCCTCCGGAAAGACGCCGCAGCCCATGAGGGTGGTCGTTACCGGGACCTGGGTGGCCAGGGCGAACTGGCGCAGTTCCTGGCTCGCATTGCCGGTGATGACGCCGCCGCCCACGTACAACACCGGCCGCTCGGATTTTTCGAGCAAACCGACGATTTGATTGAGCTCGAGGTCGCTCGCCCGTTTGCCCGGGTCATACCCCCGAATGCGGCTTTCCCTGGGGAACACCGGCCGGGTGCGCGCCTGCTGGACGTCCTTGGGCAGATCGATGAGCACCGGGCCTGGCCGGCCGGTCTCGGCGATATGGAACGCCTCTTTGGTGATGCGCGGGATGTCGTTGACATCGGTGATCAGGTAGCTGTGCTTCACGACGGGCAGCGTCATGCCGTAGATGTCGGTTTCCTGAAAGGCGCTCTTGCCGATCATGGCACGGACGACCTGGCCGGTGATCGCGACCAGCGGGACGGAGTCCATGTAGGCATCCGCAATTCCAGTGACCAGGTTCGTGGCGCCGGGACCGCTGGTCGCCATGCAGACCCCGGCCCGCCCCGTGGCGCGCGCGTAGCCCCCGGCGGCAAAGGCGCCCCCCTGCTCGTGGCGCGGCAGGACCGTGCGTATCCTGGAACGGGTCAGCGCCTGGTGGATTTCCATGCTGGCACCCCCGGGGTAGGCGAAGATGGTGTCCACCCCCTGGCGTTCCAGGCAGGCGACGAGGATTTCGCTGCCGGACATCGTGGGGCCCGGTTCCACGCTTTTGCCGGCAGCCTTCTTGGCCGTGTCTGTTCTCTTGCTCATAATCATCTGGCGGTTGTGACTGGCAGCCGCAGGCGCGCAAAAAAACCCACGGCCGTTTGCCAGCCGTGGGTTCTTGTCGAAACTCAATTCACTTTCGACAGGCCCCCGCGGCTGCATCGCCTACGACGACCAGCAACCGAACGACTTGTCGAATACTCGCTAACATCGCACTGAACTTAGTGAACCCCCCGCGTCAAGTCAAGCAGGGAACTCCCTTCACGGAACTCCCCTCCATTCCCCCTTTCAGCAGAGACAGAGTGCCCCCCCTGCGGGGAGTCGGTCCTGCGTTTCCACTGGAAAGGCATAACCCTTGCCGTAGGTGGTGACGCAAGCAATCGCCATGCCGGCAGGCTCAGGCCCGACAAGCCTGCCCGGAACGGAGCCTGAATGCCGGTGCGGGTCCGGCCAGGCGCGGCGGTATGCGATGCCCCGCTTTCGCGGCTGATTGCCGGCGCTGGCAGATTTTTCGCCGAGCGGCTTCCGCATGATGGGCGAGATTCACGCCGCCCCTGCCTCTCCCACCCCATCCCCTCCGCCGCCGGGGAACGTGGCCAATTTGTCGGACAACCCCCAACGCGGGTGGGGAGAACCCGTTCCACCGCCGCAGGTTTGGCTCGAAGCACGGACCATCCCCACGCGGGTGGGGAGAACACGGCTATTGGCTACTGGCCATTCGCCTGTCAGCGGACCATCCCAACGCGGGTGGGGACAACGCGCCCAGGGCTGGAATCCCCAGGACCGTGACCGGACCATCCCCACGCGGGTGGGGAGAACACAATGTTACTCTCCCGCAAGCAGTGTGACACCGGACCATCCCCACGCGGGTGGGGAGAACCCATACGACCTGGCCGTCCTCCCGCAAACCGACGGACCATCCCCACGCGGGTGGGGAGAACATGGGCAAGTTGTGGGATTTGAAGGTCCAATCCGGACCATCCCCACGCGGGTGGGGAGAACATGCGGAAGAGGCCGGGGAAGGCGCTGGCGGTCGGACCATCCCCACGCGGGTGGGGAGAACATCGGTCAGGCTCTTGGCGGCGGCTCCGGAGCCGGACCATCCCCACGCGGGTGGGGAGAACGGCGCGCAGGTATACTATACGCTCGATGGCACCGGACCATCCCCACGCGGGTGGGGAGAACAGCTCGCCGACGAGTTGCCCGCCCAGGTATTGCGGACCATCCCCACGCGGGTGGGGAGAACCCCTCCGGCCCCTCCTCCCCGACTCCCTCGCCCGGACCATCCCCACGCGGGTGGGGAGAACTACTCACCGGCAAACGAGTTCACCACGTATTTCGGACCATCCCCACGCGGGTGGGGAGAACACGTCAAGTTGTGCGCACGTCTCATCAATGCGCGGACCATCCCCACGCGGGTGGGGAGAACGGTCCGGGTTGACCGTCAGCCGCACAACTACACGGACCATCCCCACGCGGGTGGGGAGAACTATGCCGCGCACATGAGCAAATCATCTCTGGTCGGACCATCCCCACGCGGGTGGGGAGAACCCCACGGTCCGGGGTTGCCGTCACCCCGAGCACGGACCATCCCCACGCGGGTGGGGAGAACGATAGCAAAGAGGCCAGGGAATAACCTGCCGGCGGACCATCCCCACGCGGGTGGGGAGAACTTGAGCAGGGCTGTCTTTTGGGCCTTGATGGACGGACCATCCCCACGCGGGTGGGGAGAACCCACTCGGTCAATTGGATTCGTATGCGGACGACGGACCATCCCCACGCGGGTGGGGAGAACGGCGTCTGGATTCGCTACAAGAAGTGCAACAGCGGACCATCCCCACGCGGGTGGGGAGAACGATGTCCGCCCCTTTACGGTCGTGCGAATCCACGGACCATCCCCACGCGGGTGGGGAGAACGCCCGATTCAAGCTGGCCACGTTCGTTTATGACGGACCATCCCCACGCGGGTGGGGAGAACGTCTTGAGCCGGTCCTTTACGGCTTCGAGAATCGGACCATCCCCACGCGGGTGGGGAGAACGATGTCGCCGAGCAGCCATTCGGGGGCGACGGCGGACCATCCCCACGCGGGTGGGGAGAACAGCAGCCGGCAGGTCTGGCCGTAAGCGATGACCGGACCATCCCCACGCGGGTGGGGAGAACCTGGCGTGGTGGTGGTGCGCTAGGAACTTCTGCGGACCATCCCCACGCGGGTGGGGAGAACCAGTGGCCGGAGTTGTGGACAGGGTCAGGCTGCGGACCATCCCCACGCGGGTGGGGAGAACGACATTCTTCCCGGACACTGCCAGCCAGAGGGCGGACCATCCCCACGCGGGTGGGGAGAACCACCAGCCTGCCGTCGAGAGTTTTGTCCAGTTCGGACCATCCCCACGCGGGTGGGGAGAACAATTCCATCTGGGTCTTGCCGTCCGAGATCTTCGGACCATCCCCACGCGGGTGGGGAGAACTTCTCCGCCGCCGCATTCTGCGTGCTTGGCATCGGACCATCCCCACGCGGGTGGGGAGAACCCAGTAATGCCAGCACAGAGCACCATCGCCGCCGGACCATCCCCACGCGGGTGGGGAGAACACCCGGTAATGCCAGCCGCAGAGATTGAACCGCGGACCATCCCCACGCGGGTGGGGAGAACTCGAGTCGCTCTTGCCATTCCGCGATTGAACGCGGACCATCCCCACGCGGGTGGGGAGAACCCTGAATTACCAACGACTTACGACTGCGCTTTGTCGAGATTCTGGCGGTCTGACAAAGGTATGTCCTGAGGCTCGACCCATTGTTCGGCGACCAGCCACAGTCCCGAAAGCTCCACATCCCTGCGGTGCGTGTCGCCGTGGGTCTCGATCCTGAACCCCTGGCAATTGTTGTCGCTGCAGATAATGAGCATGCCCAACCCCTGGGCGTTCCGCTTGATATAACCGAGGGTTTTCTCACGGGTGCGACGGTTGATGGTGCCGACGAACACGTTCGGGCGAGGCTCCACAAACCAGCGTTTGAGCATCCCGCGGATCGCGTCCGGCGTGTCGTTGGCGACGATGACGGTCATGCGTCCACCTCAAGCCGGCCGTGTTCGAGGTAAATCGGCGTCCAGCGGTCCCGGGCCATCGCCAGGGTTTCAAGTGGTGGGCGTTCAAATAGGGGCATTTGATGATGGATTCAATGATGGGTGAAGCATCACGCGGCGGAAGGTCCGCTACTGGCACGGCGAGGATGTTTGCGGACCCTTCGGGGCGCATGGCGCTGGCCTATCGGGGCGCCGAAGGCCAGGGGTGCATCGTTCAGGAGGTCGCCAGGCTCGCCGGGCGCGGCGTCCTCAATCCGGTCGAACTGTTCCAATGGTGTTTCCGGGACGAGGCCGGCACGTGATAGTAGCGCTCCCCAGCCCTCATCCTGGGTGGCTGTCACTGCGGCCAGCACCGGGCTGGCCGGCAGGCAGCATTTGCGCCCCAGCCAGACGCCCCAGGTCGGATTCCGCAAGGCGGCGGCCGCCTGTTCAATGAGGGCCGCATCACCCTCCAGCAGCGCGCCAAAACGCGCGTCCAGCAGATAGTGCCGATAACTGACGACCGGATTCTTGAGGGTCTTGTTGTCCGCCGAACGCGGCATAAACTGCCATTCCTTGTCAGCATCGTACCCACCGCCGATGGTGTGGAAATCCTCCAAGCGAAGGACCGGGAGCGGCTGCCCCTGTCGAGTCCGTGGCATGGCGATGACCGTACAGTGAAGCCTCGAAAGCCGGGCGATGGTCTGGCATTCGTTCGGCTGCAACTTGTCCACCCCCATTGCGGCGGCCAGCAGTCCCACGATGCCGCTTTTGGTGGGGTAAAGCTCGGTGGTGCGCCGCGTAAAGCGCGAGGCGGAACCCCAGGATTGCATCGGCCCATCCAGCCAGAGGGCCAGGCAGGCTTTATTGGACATAGCTCACAAGACGTTCGATGAACTCCTTGACATTGCTCTCGGGGATGGTCGCCTCGCCATCGCAAGTGATGCCCCAGGTTTCCTTGAGCGACCCGTAGTGCTCGAGCAGGCGCGCCTTCGATTCCGCCACCAGGCCGTTTCGCGGGCGCACGGGGTCCTCGAACGCGTTGACCAGTTGGAGTGGCTGCCCGGCCCGCTTGTAAGTGCCAAGAGCGAACGGCGGCAAGGTGTGGGCGTTCATGGAGTTCTTGCGCGCGCCTGGTACGGCCAGCAGCGTCGCTTGGATGAGCGCCTCGACGACCTGCCGGCGCTCCGTAGCCGTGAGTCTGCCAAGGTGGTCGGCGTCCTCCAGCAGACTCAGGTTGACTGCCGCGTAGCGGTAATAAACCGCGGAGTTGAATTCGAGGGTGCCGATCATGCCGGCGCCGGCCTCCTCCCCTTTGGGTTTGAGGTCATCCACGGCCGAATAGAAATCGAGGTCATTTTCGACGCGATGCGTCGAAAGCGCGTGGCTAAACATCGCCGCGCCTTCCAGCGTGAGCGAAGGCAGGCTGGCGGCCATGCGGCCGAACAAGGCGATGTCCGCGCCATCGAGCAAGCCGGCTTCCTTGCAGAACCGGTCCAATTCCTTCTCGTAGGCCTTGGACCCGGCATCGCCTTTGAGGAGCTGCGCCACTTGCCTGGCGATGCCGTCGATCTCCGCCGGCGCGAGAAAAATCAATGTGCCCACCTGGGGTTCCTCGCCACCCTTGCCAGAGCGGGCGTCCAGCTTGGCCAGCTTGTCGGCGATGTTGACGGCGTGTTGGGCGGCGGTTTCATCCGCCAGGCCATGCTCCTTGAGCGCCTTGGTGAGCGGACCGACGATGAGCTTGGTGCGCTGGCCATGGAAGCGCGCATTCGGGAGGTTGTCCCGGGCGTACGTGCGAATGGCTCGTTTGAGACACTGGCTGCTGAGGCGGGCGCGCGGCACGCCCCCGAAGGTCGCGGTTTTGGGCGCGCCCGTGTCATCGCGATTCAGGCACGAGACAGGGAAGGATTGGAGGATATGCAATTCGATCAGTTTCATCTGTGTGTTATTTGTTGGTCTTGTGGTTTGGGAGGTTCGTTCGATTGACAGGCGCCAGGGCCAGCAAGCCGAAGCCGAATGCTTTGGCAGACCCAAGTCCGCGTGAAAACGTCTCACGAAATCTCTGCTGGTCCGTGACTTGTAGGACACCCCGGAACTCCACGGCGTGATGAACCCCGCGCGCACCCGGCTTGACGAAGTACTTGCGCCCGCGCGGAATGGTGCGCACGGCCTCGAGGTCCAAGGCAAACCCGCCCGTGTCGGCCTTGCGCTTCAGCCAGGCCAGTAGCTCTTCGCGGCGGTGGAGCGGAACGCGCCGGGCGTTCTTATTGCGGTCGATGCGTCCGTCGGGCCCAATAACCTTGGGCTTGTCCGGGTTGATGACCTTCTTTGTCGGATTCGCCAGCAGGCTGAAGCAGAAACGTGAGTGCGCGAAGAAGGTGTCCGGGATGGGCTTTGTCTGGAAGCAGTCCGTCGGGCACCAGTCGGGTTTCCGCGCCGGCGTGGCGGACACCACCAAAAGGCGGTAAGCGCCGTCGATCTCGTCCACGCGGGAAAGGAAATCCCGTGTGGCCCGGCCTCCGCCGAACGCCTCCCAGGTGCGCTGGTGCCAGTCGTAGGCGTCGCGGATGCGCAATTGGCGCACGGCCAGCGCGTAGGGCACGAGGATCTGTGTGAGGTGAATCATGCGGCGGCCTCCTTCCGGTCGGCGGTTTCTTCAGTGTGGCGTGCGGGCCAGAATTCGCCGGCCCAGCGGACCCGGATGTCGTCGGCATACCACTCCCACCTCCATAGGTCCGCGAACAGGCGTTGGTAGTTCACAGCGGCGCCTTTGGTAGCCGCGAGGCGAATCCAGGCGCGCAGGTGTTCACCCAGTTGGGCGGCGGTGTCGCAGGCCAGCAGCCGCCGAAAGCGCCGTTCCGCGCTCTCCGGCGGTTTGCCCTCGCTGCCGTCCTTGAGGGCGATCTGCCGGCAAGTCGTTCCGAAGTTGCCGGCGCTGCTTTCCTCCGGGTGGGTCGCATAGAGCGCGGCCACGATGCCGTAAACCGGCCGCTCAATGTCGCCCCCTAGCTCGGCGATGACCGGCCACGCATCCATTTGAGTGCCCGCGCTGAGGCCGCGGCGAAGGGCGGCCATCTTGCCCCGGTCGTCCTTGGCACGCCGCAACGCGCCGACGAAATGTTCGGCGCAGCTCTGAGGTGTTGATGTGCTCATAATCAGCGATTCAGTTAGGTTGTGACGGTCTTGCCTGACCCTCGGGTCTGGTCTTTGGTTTGCGAGGGGAAAGGTACTGGCGGCCTTTGACGAAGGCCTCGATCTGACGCGGCGTCTGGCGGGAACAGGCGAACTCGTAGGCCATCTCGGCGGCAGCGCGCACAGCCTTGCCCCACGTCGTAGTGGACAAATCGGCGGCCAAGGCGGGTGTCTGGGTGAGACCGAGCAGCGCGGGAACTTGTTGCTCCACCGCCGTCCAGAAATGCCGGTGGGCCTTTTCGTAAGGAGGCGGGTCAAATTTGAGGACGCCAGCGAAGGCCTTGACGCCCCGTCCCAGCGCGGCGGCCCAATCATCGGCATGGTCAACGCCCGCCTCGTAAACCTGGCGACCCGTGTCCTGGAACATGTTGGCCGGAAGGTCGTACGCCGCCTCAACAACGTCCTCGATTTTTCCGTTGCCAGCGGTGACCAATGCCCCCGACCAAATGCGGCGCTCGCCCGCCGGCAGGTGGTGGTTGCTCAACGCGAGGGGTCCGGAAAGCGGGCTTCTGTCGGCCTGCCGTTTCACTGTGATGGCGGAAAGCTGCCGCCAAATGCCTCTTTCCAGCGAGGCGGAGAGCAACCCCGGTCCGTCCTTCCTTGATATGATCGTGGCTGCCGCCTCACGGAATGTGTTGAACGTCGGATACTCAAATCCGTTTCCGAGCACTATCGAAGTCCCCTTTTCATCCAGGTAAACCAGGCGGCTCACGGGAACCAGCCGCCCCAAATAAGTGCTGGTCGTGTTACGAATGGCCTCCTTGTCTGTGGGTTTGATAACCATCATTTCCCAGATGGGCTTTCCCCACCCATCCGGGCCGTAGCAATCCCCGGCGGCTTCTTTATCCAGCAGGTTCGCGTGGACGGTGTCAAGAACGGTGTCACCGCAGATGTACGTCTGAAGCATACAGGACGCTGCGCAGGGCGCGTGACAACCGGTGCATTTGCGAACAGACCGTCCGTCCCACTGAACCGCCCCGATGATGCCGCACGGTGAAAAACACTGGAAGGCCAGTAGCGCCAATGCCAGTTGACTCGGAGTGCGGGCGCGCTCGGTCCCCCCGGCATTATCGAACACAGTGGCGTTGTGGCCTGTGGCCAGGGTGATGTCCAGCTTCGTGGCGTCATTGCCTTCGCCCAACCCGCCGGGTTTGAGGTTGGGCACTTGGAGGAATCGTGCGCCGTCGCCGAAAAGTTCAAATCCGTCCTTCCACCTGCGAAGGTAGGCGCGAGCGCGGCCTGGAACCTCGTCCCGGCACGTTTCCAATGTCGCGTGGTCCCGCGGGCCGTCCAGGGCCGCCTGTGTAAGGCAGAGCAGCAAGCGCATGAGCGCAATCCGCTCGTGAGGTTTGGCGGCCAGGTCGTGGATGTCGGCCGCCTGCGCGAACAACTCGTCCAGGCTCACAAGCCTCCGCCCACCGTCGCGGCCGGTTATCGGAATCCAGGGGTCAACTATCAAATTCATCGTCGTCTGGGATTTGAGGTTTTGGTTTGTTCGAATCGGCGTGCAGGCCCACCGCGGCGTCGTACGCCAAAGGCGATGCCTTGCTGGCTTCCGGGAAAGTGCAACTGCCATCCACCTGCACGACGGCCCAGGCAGGCTGGCCCGGCACGTGAAGCGACAGCCAGGCCGGAGCCTCTTGCAACGGCACTTCATGGGCGGGTGCGCGCACGAGGTTCCGGTGCAAGGCGCGGGCGGTCGCGTGCGTCCACCTGCCAGCCGGCACCGCCACGGTTGTTCCGTCCAGTCCGGTCAAACGCCCGCCCATAGCATCGCAGGATCGCAACAGGACCACGGGGCGGGTGGGCGCCCCGGCGCGGCGGGTCAGCACTTCTTCGCGGTCAGTCTGGCTTGGCCGTCCCAGAACCCGCGCGGCCGCCTGCGCTTCATCCTCCAGTTGCCGCTTCTCCTTCTCCAGTTCCTCGCGAAGTTGCTGCCAGCCATCCGGTTCGCGGCCTGCCTCGCGTTCCGCGTACGTCTCCTCCAGCACTTCACGAATCTGGGCGGGAAGGCTCAAGGAACCGCGCAGGGCGAAAACTTCGGCCGTTCGCAGCAGCACATACGGCGCATAGACACGAGCGGACTTGCCCAGCGCCGATTTGAGTTGGCGTGCGGAATCGTTCCCGCCGAAGTGCGGTACGTTGATCCAAAAGTCGGGTTTGGCCGCCCGCCGTCGGGCCCGCGAGTGTCGCCACAGCCGTCCCATGCGTTGGAGCAGCATGTCGGTGGGCGCAAGGTCGGAGACGATGAAATCAAGGTCGATGTCCACGCTTTGTTCAACCACCTGCGTGGCGACCAGGATGCACCCGGCCCCATCTTCAAGGCCGTCCTTGCCCAGTCGCCCCAGCCACACCTCCTCAAGTTGTTCCCGCCGGAAAAAGGGAAACCGGCTGTGCAGCAGCCCCAGATCAATCGTTCCGGCGCGGGCGGCGTTGGCGAAGGCCCTGTAACTGGCTTGGGCTTCGCCAACCGTGTTGCGCAAATACAAAACGCGTTGGCCCGCCTCCGCCCGCTTGAGGCATTGCCCGATGATCTCCGGTTCCGAGAACGCTCGAGCCGACACCTGCACCTGCTTCTGATCGGCCCACGAGACCGGGACGGACCGGCTCGCCTGGCCGGCGGCGCTTATGGTGATAAGCGGATACGGGTCAGAGGCTGGATTTAACTCGCTCGCCGAAACTGTTTCCGAGCCGCCGGCCTTTGCGAGAATTTGTCTCCGCCGGGACCGCGTGAGCGTGGCCGACAGGACGATGACTGAGCAGCGGAGGGCCAGAAGCTCGCGAACGAGTTCGCCAATCAGCGCCCCCGTGTAAACATCGTAGGAATGTACCTCATCGAGGATGACCACTTTGCCGGCCAGTCCAAAGCGCCGCACGAAGAAATGCTTGACCGCTACCACGGCCTGAAGTGCCTGATCAACGGTCCCGACCCCGTAGCGGGCCAGCAAGGCGTGCCGCGAGGATGCGAACCATGAGCGGGCGTCTGCTGCCTGCGTGGCGCTGTCTGCATCGCCGGGCATTGCAGGACGAATCTCGACGGCTTGCTTTTCATCCAGCCACGAAGCGGCGTGTGCCAGCCGGAGGTTGGCGGGATCGGCCAGCGTCTTTGTGAGAAACCGGCTCACGCGCCGATGTATCCGACTGCTGGTGATCTGCGTGGGCAATCCGAAGTAAAGGCCCCGGTTGTGGCTATTCGTGGCCAACCTGTGCGCTGCGGCGAGTGCGGCCTCGGTCTTGCCGCAGCCCATCGGGCCTTCGACGATGAACAAGCCCGGTTGCACAGCGCAGGCCAGCAGGGCGCTCTGGAGCGCGTTCGGTCCTGATGGAATTCCAAACATCTCACCGAAGGGTGTCTCAGGCCGCATTTTGCCCCCGCACCAGTTGATGTCGGAAAGGCTCTTCCCAGCACGCTGGCGCGCCTCATTCAGCGGTACGCCCTGTCCGCACGGGAAAAAGTTCTCGTTCGAGCCGATCCAGTCTGCGACAGCTACTAGTCCGGCCAGCAGCCAAAGATCGGAGCAGTCTCCCATTGGACTTTGCGCGGGCAGCGGGCCGAAGATGGCCTCGAGTTCGGCGATGGTTCGTTGGCGGGCCGCCTCCTCCAACTTGGCCCTGGCCACCGGCGGCAGCCTGATGCCCGCTATCCGTCGTCCGTGAATGCGCCCGTGATGCGCCCCCGCCGCTACTGCCCACAGCTCGCTTTTCCGAAGCTTGAGCGCGTCTTGGAGGCAGAACTGGCTGACCAAGGAGTGGTCGGCCTCCGCGCCTTGCCAAAACTCGTTGCGGGCTGCCTCGGCAAGTCCCGACCCGACCAACCACGCCGGGCATTTGCAAAGGAATCCCGCGGAGATTTTCCCCACGTCATGCAGCGCCGCCAGCGTGATCCCGCCAGGCGGCAAGAGCGCGCCAACTGCCGGCGGCAGCGCCTCGCGCAGTGCCTCCGCGACGCACCCCACGTTGATGCCGTGGTCGCGGACACTGATGCCCGGCTGGCCATCTTGCGTCGTCTTCGCCCAGAAATAAGCGTTTCCCCAGCTCATAACCTCGCGCCGGCGCCCTCGCAAGGCCGCCAGCGCCTGCACCATGATCTTCCTCAAAAGCGACCGGATTTCGGCTGACTCACGGCGGCATACCCCAATTGCGACATGCTGGCAAACAATTTCGACGACTCCCCTGAGCCGAGCGCGCGGCTTGCCGCCCCCGAATGGACGCCGGCGCAGGAAGCCGAAACCCTCACCCTCTCTTGGCAGCGACTGGGAATGCCCCCGACCACGGGGCGTTTCTTCCATTGAGCATCAGCATACTTCATAATTCATAATTCATACGCCGCGGGAACCGCAAAAAGAGCCAACACACCCAATACAGCCAATGGAGCATTTGCCCCCGCGCGCTAAATGTGCGAAAACAGGCCCGTATGGATGCAAGCTCAGATCGAGCCAGCATGAGCGCCAGAAATCCAGAGCCGCGAGAGGCCCGTGGACTTCGTGTCGCCATCTCGCGAACCAAAAGCGCCGGGTCAGGGGACCCAGCCTACACGACACGCCCCGTGCCTAATGACTCGCCCCTCGCCCCACGCCGAGGGTCGCCGCCGTCGCGCCGCGAAGGCGGAAGTCTCGAGTGTCGAAAGGCGGCCCCTGTTCCCTCGAACCTCGACCCTCGAGCCTCCTCTCTCTCAGGCAATCAAACCAAATCAAACCAGATCAAACCCAATCAAACCAAATCAAACCGGTTTTATCCCCTCGCCGCCCAGCCCACCCACTACCCCATGACCTGCCCACGACAGCACTCTTCGTTTTCTCTGCTTGCTTGGTGTGCCTCTCAACCTCAGGATCGGCGCCAAAATACCCCGCCGATCTCCGCTAATATGGCCTAAGATGGCCTATTCTCCGCTATTCACCGCTAAGGAAATTGGCACCCTTCCAACTCCCGACATCCCCCGATCCCCTCCCCACAACCAATTGCCATCAGCGCGTGGAGAAAACAACCTGGCGCATCCACTTTAGCCTTTAGCCTTTAGCCCCTAGCCCTTAGTCTTTCACAACACATGCCCGTTCCGAAGATTCCGACATGCGCGCCGCCGGCGCAAGACAAGGCCCCTCTGGACGTCGGCTACATCTGGGTGATTTCCTTCGTGGCCGCCCTGGGCGGATTGCTCTTCGGGTGGGATTGGGTGGTGATTGGCGGGGCCAAGCCGTTTTTCGAACCCTATTTCGATTTGCCGGCCATCGCCCGCCACTGGGACCATCATTGGCTGGCGCGGATGCTGGGCCTGACGAGCGAGGCGACCGTGAGCGGATGGGCCAACAGTTGCGCCCTGCTCGGCTGCCTGGCCGGCTCGCTCCTTGCGGGCGGGCTCAGCGACAGGTTCGGCCGGAAGAAGCTGCTTGTCTTCTCGGCCTTTGTTTTCGCGGCCTCTTCGCTGCTGACCGGCTGGGCGGCCAGCTTCAATCAATTCATCCTGTGGCGCATCCTTGGAGGCGTTGCCATCGGCATGGCCTCGAACCTGTCGCCGCTCTACATCGCCGAGATTGCCCCGGCCCGGATGCGCGGGCGCCTGGTGACCCTGAACCAGTTGACGATCGTCTTTGGCATTCTGGCGGCGCAACTGCTCAATATGCTCATCGCGCAAAAGGTGCCCGAAGGGGCGTCCGCCCCCGCTATTGCCGCCTCCTGGAACGGCCAATTCGGGTGGCGGTGGATGTTCACCCTGGTGGCGGCGCCTTCCCTGCTTTTCTTCTGCTCGGCGCTGTTCGTGCCCGAAAGCCCTCGCTGGCTGATCAAGAACGGGCAGGACGATTCCGGCCGGCGTGTCCTGGCCCGCATCGGCGGCGACGCTTACGCCGCACTGGAAACCGCCGGCATCAAAGCGACCCTTGCCGCCGAGGAAATCGCCCGCGTGCGCTTTGCCGACCTGCTCGAGCCTCGAATGGTCCGCATCCTCTTGATCGGCTGCGGCCTGGCCGTGCTCCAACAGTGGAGCGGCATCAACGTCCTGTTCAATTACGCCGAGAACATTTTCAAACAGGCCGGCTTCGGCGTGAGCACCATCCTGCTGTTCATCGTGATTACCGGGGTCGTCAATACGGTCTTTACCTTCATCGCCCTGGCGACGGTGGACCGCTGGGGCCGCCGCAGCCTCATGTTGTCCGGTTGCGCCGGCATTGCCGCCTCGCACCTGTTCATCGGGCTGGCCTATCTGCTCAAGTTAAAGGGGTTGGCGGTGCTGCTCTTTTCGCTGGCGGCCATTGGCTGCTACGGCATGTCCCTGGCCCCGGTGACCTGGGTCTTGATCTCCGAAATCTTCCCCAACCGCATTCGCGGCGCCGCCATCTCGGTCGCCGTTTCTGCCTTGTGGATAGCCTGTTTCATCCTGACTTACACCTTCCCGCTTCTCGAACACGCCATCGGCGCCGGCAAGACATTCTGGCTCTATTCGGCCATCTGCCTGGCAGGTTTCATGTTCGTTTATCTCTATGTCCCCGAAACCAAGGGCAAGTCCCTCGAACAGATCGAAAGCGAAACGTCCCCGCGCCGCTGAATTGCCCCGCTCCCGGCGCCGATGCTTGGGGAGGTTTCCCGTTCTGCGGCTCGTGCTCCGTCAACGCCTTCAGGACTTTGGCGCTGTCGCGGGCGATCAGCGGGCTGGCCCCTTTGCCTTTGCCTTTGACGAATGCCGGCACGTCCTCCTCGGCCTCACCTCTTGTTGAAATACCACTGCAGGGCCGCCTGTTCACCATAGAGCTTCTGGCGGTCGAAAAAGCTGACAACGTCTGACGGCGGCATGTCTTGCCATAGGCTTTGCCCGCCGAGGAGCCAAGGGCCTTGGGCCGGGATGCAAAGCTGTTTGATGGCCGCTTTCTGTTGCGTGAGTTGGTCCGTGTAATCCTGGACCGTCTGGCCTGAGCTGCCGTAGGGGCTGGCCGGGTCCATCGCTCCGAGCGCGTTGAGTTGGATAGCCAAGCCCACGAGATTGTTGATGACGAACCGTCCCCCGGGGCCGTTGGCGTCCAGTTGCTGCCCGAGGTTGACGGCCATCTGGAGGACGTTCTGCGCCGAGGCGCTATCGCCGGCCTGCCGATAGGAGTTGGCCAGGTCGACCATGTTCAAGCTCAGTTGCTTGAGCGGGGCCAGCTGCGGCAGGGGCAGACTCATCCCGGCAATCATCTTGGCTTCCGCCTCCGAGCAGCCCGCCGAGCGGTAGGCCTCTTCGGCACTCTGGATGAAATCGAGGGCATAGTCCTCGAACCCCGCCTTTCCAGCCGCGGCCGTCAACTCCTGCACCCCTCGCTCCGTGCGGCCGGCCTTGAGGTCGTCGAAGGCCGAGAGGTAATTGGGAAGGGCATTGTCCGGGGCGGTTTGCTTGAGCTGGTCCAGCCATTGGCCGCGTTCCTCCGGGGAATCGCTGTTGAATACCGCGGTGAACTGCACCCGTGGATCGCTGCCAAACCTCTCCTTGGCCTCCCTTAGGCACGCCCGGTCTCCGCTCACTCGAAAGGCGGCCAAGAGACTCTCCGCGCTGCGATGGTTGGCGGTGAGAAACGCGCTGATTTGCTCGGGCGTCAACCGGACTCCGTCGCCGTTGAGCAATCGTTCGAGCAGGTTTGTCCGCCCTGTGCTCTCGCCCGGCGGTTCCAGGGGCGCGAGACTGCCGGCCATCTGCCGCGCCGGCATTTCGCCTGCCGCCTGGTCGGCGGGTGCGGTGGCCGGGTCAGATGTGGGCGCCGCCGGCTCGGTGCGCGGGCGGAGCAGGACCGCCGCTGCCACTGCCGTTCCAGCTAAAACCCACAGCACTCGGTATTTGACTCTCATACCTCAAATGGACATGGCTGCGAGGAAATCGTTTTGCCGCCCGCCACATTTGGTCTTGCGGGATGGGGAAATATCTGGCTGGCTTGGGGGCGTAGGGACGAGTAGTCGGATTTGGACCGAGCCGAGTTCGTCCTGGAATGAACCATGAAACATCTGAGCACCGGAACCGATGAGCGGTTCCCCAACCGGAGATCCAATATGCGCAAAGAAGGGCCAGAACTCACACGTCGAGGATTTTTAAAGACGGCGCTCCAGGCCGGCGCCATCCTGGCAGCCCCGCAAATCGTTCGGGGCGCCGTTCTGGGCAAGGACGGCGGGACGGCCCCCACCGAGCGGATCATGCTGGGGGGCATCGGCATCGGCAATCGCGGTTCCTACGACCTGGGCTGTTTTCTACAACAGCCGGACGTGCGGTTTGCCGCGGTTTGCGAAGTGCGGGCGGAGCGGCGGGCATCTGTCAAGCGCCGGGTCGACGCGAAGTACGGCAACCAGGATTGCGCGACCTACCGCGACATGCGCGAGCTGCTGGCGCGCGACGACATCGATGCGGTGCTCATTGCCACGGGCCCGAATTGGCACGCCACCGCTTCGATCCTGGCCGCCAACGCCGGCAAAGACGTCTATTGCGAGAAGCCATGCACCAAGAACATTGTTCAAAGCCTTGCCCTGGCCGAGACCTTTCGCCGGACCGGGTGCGTCTTCCAGGCAGGCACCCAGCGCCGGAGCCTGCCCAATTTCGCCTTTGCCATTGATTTGGCCCGGCGTGGCAAACTGGGCAAGCTCCAGACTCTCTACGCCCACCCTGACGGTCTGGGCACCGCCGTCAGCGGCTGGGCCCCCGCCGAGCCGGAGCCGGAAAAAGAGAAGCTCGACTGGGACCTCTACCTGGGTCCGGCGGCCTGGCGCCCGTTCAACAAGAAGTGGCTGGATGGCTTCAACTTTGAAAAAGGCGGCGGGCTGGTCGGCGGCGGCTGCCTCGAATGGGGCTCCCACTGCGTGGACCTCTGCCAATGGGCCAATGATGCCGACAGCACGGCCCCGGTCGAATACGAACCGACAAACAACCAACTCCACGCCCGCTATGCCAACGGAGTCAAGCTGATCATGCGCGACGACGGCTGGCTGCCCCTGGGCTCCTGCCCGGTCCGTTTCGAGGGAGACACCGGTTGGGTGGAGACCGGCGATGACGGCGAGGTCGTCTCTAGCTCACCGGCCCTCCTCGCCGGAATGGGCGCCAAAGTCTCCGGCTACCCGGCCGACTTCCATGTGCGCAATTTTCTCGATTGCGTGAAATCCCGAGGCCAGACGCGGGCCAACGCCGACGCGGCCTGCCATGCGCATATCGCCTGTCATGCCGCCAATGTCGCGCTGTTTCTGCACCGCAAACTCCAATACGACCCCAAAAAGAACGAGTTCATCGGCGACGAGGAGGCCAACCGCTTCCGCTCCGAGGCCTTGCGCGAGCCGTGGAGAATCTGAAGCCGCCGGCCAATGTCATCTTCAACATCTTTTCTCCATGAAAGCACTTATTAAAAACTCGAAGGTCGAAGGTCAAAGGTCTGGGTCTGAAACACGGGCCTGGACAGAACACCCCGAGACAGGCAGCTTGGCTGCTCTGCGGAGCGGGCGGTGGCGGGTGGCTGGTTATTTGCGGGCTGCGGGCTGCGGCCTCGTAGCGGGCGCCTGCCTCCTGGCGGGCCTGCGGGCGCCTGCGGCGGAGTCTCTTGCAGAAAGGGAACAGAAACTCATTGGCGTGCTTGAATCCCAGGCGCCACCGGGCGAAAAGGCGCTGGCGTGCAAAGCTCTGGCGGCCTGCGGCGCCAGCAAGGCCGTCCCGGCGCTGGCTCCGCTGCTTTCCGACCCGGACCTTGCTTCCTGGGCGCGCATCGCCCTGGAGGCCATTCCCGGTCCAGTGGCCGAGGATGCCCTGTCGCAAGCCCTGGCCAAAGTGCAAGGCCGGCTGCTGATCGGGGTCATCAACTCGCTTGGTGTCCGGCGCGACCCGGCGCCCGTGCCCGGGCTTGCGGCCAAGCTGGGCGATGCCGATGCCGAGGTGGCGTCGGCTGCGGCTGTGGCCCTGGGCTGCATCGGCGGGGAGCCAGCCGCCCAGGCCCTCGAGCAGGCCCTGGCCCAGGCGCCTGACCCGGTTGGTCCGGCCGTTGCGGAGGGGTGCATTCGCTGTGCCGAGAAGTTTCTCGCCGAAGGCAAAACCGCCAAAGCCGCCAAGCTCTATGACAAAGTTCGCGAGGGGAAGGTTCCCAAGCAGAAGATGCTCGAGGCCACGCGCGGGGCGATCCTGGCCCGAAAGACCGCCGGCCTTCCATTGCTGCTCGAACAACTGCGATCGCCGGACAAGGCGCGGTTCAATATCGGCTTGCGCACGGCACGCGAACTGGCGGGAGCCGTGGTGACCCGGGCGCTGGCCAGGGAGATGTGGCAGGCGCGCCCGGAGCGCCAGGGGTATCTGCTCCTGGCCCAGGCAGACCGCGGGGAGTCCGAGGCCTTGGCCACGGTCCTGGCCGCCGCCAGGCGCGGCGACAAGAGCCTCCGCCTGGTGGCCATCGGCGTCCTGGACCGCTATGGCAACCCTGACAGCACCTCGACGCTGCTCGAGGCCGCCGCGGGTAACGATGCAGAAATCACCGCCGCCGCCCTGGCCGCCCTGGCGAGAATGCCCGGCAATGCGCTCGATTCAACCCTGCTGGCGCGCCTGCCGCACAGCAAGGGGACAATGCGCCAAGTGCTCGTCGAACTGGCGGCCCGGCGGCAGGTCAAGGGGGCCTTGCCCGAGATCGCGCGGTCCGCGGAGGATTCGGATGCGGGAATCCGCACAGCCGCGGTACGCGCCATGGGCGCCATGGGCGAGGAGAACGCCGTGACGGACCTCGTCCGGTTGCTGGGCAAGAGCGAAGGCCAGAAAGAACGAGCGGACATCGAGGCTGCGCTCCTGGCCATCAGCAGCCGCAAGGGAGCAAGCTGCGTCGAGCCTCTCCTGCCCCTGGAGCGAAGCAGCGAGGGCGCGCTACGAGTGGCCGGCCTGCACGCCCTGGCCTCCGCCGGCGGTCCCCAGGCCCTGGGGGCCATCACCACCGCTCTCCAGGACAATGACCCAGCCGTCCAGGATGAGGCCGCACGGACTTTGTCCACCTGGCCCAACACCTGGCCCGAAGACGAGCACGTGGCCGAACCGTTGCTGGCCCTGGCCCGTTCCAGCAAGAACCCCACACACCAGGTCCTGGCCTTGCGCGGCTACCTCCAGTTCCTGCAAGGCGACAAAAAGCTCAACCATGAGGAGAAGATAGCCAGGCTCAAAGAGTCGCTCCCGCTCATGACCCGGCCCGAAGAAAAACGCCAGGCCATCGCCGTCATTCATAGCATCTCCGGCGTCCAAGCCCTCGAGATTCTCACCAACTTCGCCCAGGACCCTGCCGTCGCAGAGGACGCTTTCTCCGCCCTGGTCGAAGCCGCCTCGAAGGACACCGCCGGCCTCGCCAAAGCCGAGCGCGAAAAGGCTCTCAACGCCGCCCTGGCCCAGTCGAAAGACGAGGCGACCAGGAAGAAGGCGCAGAAGGCGTTGGATGGGCTGAAATGAACGGTGGAGCGTGAGGCGTCGATTGCCCGGCAAGATTGGGCCATGATCACGCTCGTCAACACCGGCGGCGTTGCCGCTACGAACTGTATTCTGGTTGCCGACGAGACGGGTGCGCAGGCGGTCCTGTTCGACGCGCCGGATCACACAACCGGACCCCTTCTCGCCGAAGCGGCCAAGCGGGGCTGGGAGATAGCCGGGTTATGGCTGACGCACGGTCATTTCGACCATTTCGCCGACCATGCCGTGGTTCGGCAGCGCTTTCCCAAGGCGCAGGTTCTCATCCACAAGCTTGATGCCTTCAAGATCGAACATCCGGAGTTGCAGACGCGGCTCTTTGGACTGCCGTTCACTATTCCGCCGTGCCGGCCCGACCTCCTCTTGACCGGCGGCCAGCGGCTTGCGCTCGGCTCGCTCGAAGTGGTCGTCATCCACACCCCAGGCCACTCGCCGGGCCACGTGGTCTATCACTTCCCCAAGGAAAACCTCCTCATCGGCGGCGACCTCATCATCGGCGGTTCGATTGGCAGGACCGATCTGCCGGACTCGGACCCGGTCGAAATGCAGGCCTCGCTCCGGAAGGTGATGGCGCTGCCCGGCCAGACGCGGCTGCTGGGCGGCCACGGGCCGCCCACAACCCTGGGCGAAGAACGCCGCACAAACCCCTTCCTGCGGGAAGCCGGCCTTGGTTAGGAGTGTCCAGGGGCGAGTGTCGAGGGAACGAAGCGCCGCCCCGGCGCGACGGCGGCGACACTCGTCCCTCGCCCCTCGGCCCCGTGTTGGTCTAGCCCCTGCCCAGCGTTTCCAACCGGCTGCGGATTCTCTCCCAATGCGTCCCGTGCCAGAACACCTTGTCGCACCGATTACAGACGAAGAACTGGTCCAGCCAAACGTAAGTGCGAGGCGGGATGCGCTCCTGAAGGGACTCTTTGGCCACGCGCCGCAATTCTCCGCCGCAGCTCATGCAGCGCGGGTCCCGCACCGCCAGTGCGAACTCGCGAAACACCAGCAGCAATTGTTCGGCAATCGTCAGGCTCGGCGGCATCCATAGGGCGGGAATGACCCCGTCGCGCAGTACCCGGCGTTCCATCAACATGCTGTCGGTGGTCAGGATGACTGCGGAATGCTTCACCCCCTGGCGGAGCAACTCGTCGTCATCGATCCCCTCCTCCCACAGCGCGTCATATCCCGCCGCCCGCAGCCACCGCGCCAACCCGCCCAGCCCGGCATCGCAGAAGAATCGGATGGCGGGCGGCGCCGATCTGACGCGCTGAAAGCGAGGCCGTGCTGAGAGCTGCCCATAGACCTGCGTGAGGGCGTTGGCCAAAGGAATCCCTTCGCGCAAGCTCACCCGTTGCGCCTTCCCGACCAGCCACTCGACGCCCTGTTCGAGCCGGCGCGCCCCCGCCGCCTGCAGCAGGGCGCGAAACCGGGCCTGGTATGCTTTACGGATTCGGCTCATGTGCGACCCGGCGAATGTAGCCGGCAAGACCCCAAAGGCCAAGGCCTGCGCTGCGGCGGGGCCTCAACGCAAAACCTTGAGGTCGCCGCGGGGATTCAACGAAACTTCGAGGGCGCCGGGCGGCAGGCCGGCCAGGCTGGTTTGGCCTCCCGGCCAGCGGACCCAAATCTGTCTGGGCTCCTCGGGCCGGGCCAGGACCTGGGTGGAACTGTCCTGGGACCAATAACCGGAGCCGGCATGGATTTCGCGGGCCGGCCCGAAACGGCCGCCGAACTCGAGGCGGATTACTCCACCCACGCCTTGGGGATTGCCGGGGGGACCCTGGAGGCGCACACGCAAGCCAGGCCGGCCGCGGACGTTGTGGAAAAGCCGGGTTTCAGCGGCGTTCTGCGTGACTACCAGGTCCACGCGGCCATCCCCATCGAAATCGCCGACCGCCGCGCCGCGTTGTTCGCCATAGACCATGACGCCGCTCTCGGAGCCGGGAACGGCACGGAACCCGCCGCGCCCGTTGCCCTGCAACCACAACCCGCGCCCGGCATCGCAGCGCGGGATTTTCGCCTGGGTCGCAAAGAAGTTCTGGCTCAGGAAGACGTCCTCGTTGCCATCGCCGTCATAATCGGCTACGCAGGCTGCGAAGGCCGGGGCGAACTGCGCCTCGGGCGGCAGTGGGACTGCGAGGAAATAGTTGGTGCGGTTGAGGAACAGCGTCGAGCAGAGGGTGGTGACGGCCAGTCGGCGGGCGTTGGCCAGGGCCGGGCCGGCAATGTCGGCGACGGTGGCGCGCCCGTAAGCCGCGTAGGTCTGGAAACGCCCGCGCAAGAAGGGGAGGGCGGCTGCCAGCGCGTCGAGGTCGCGCTCAGGCAGCTCGAGGCGCGTGGCCGGGTCACGGGTAGCTTCCAGCAGGGTCAGGGCGCCGCTGCCGTCAAAGTCACCCGCATAGAGCAGAAAAGGAAACTCCGGGCTGGCGTGCTGGACGGTGTTGAGTCCCCAGTTAGTGGCGAGGATGTCCAGGTTGCCATCGCCGTCGAAATCGCCAACCGTCACCCCGTTCCACCAGCCCAGGAAGCCTGCCAGACCCAGTTCGGCGGTGACCTCCCGCAACCGGCCGCGGTCGTTGTGAAACACCCGAACAGGCCCCCATTCGCAGGCCAGAATCAGTTCCGGCCAGCCGTCCCCATCCAAGTCGCTCCAAACGGCTCCGCTGACCAGCCCGACCCCTGCCAGGCGCGCGGTGTTCTCGGCATCCAACTCCCAGGCGCCCCCGCGCCGGCGCCACAGTTGAGATTGCGCGGGTTCCGGGTAGCGGCCGGGCACGCAGCGCCCGCCTGCGAACAGGCCGAGTTGGCCAGTTCCTTCGTAGTCGGCCATAGCCAACGGCCCCACGCTCGAGGCGCCGGCGGGGATGACATCCGCCGCCGCTGCCTTCCCAGGCGCGAACTCCTGGACGGCCGCCCCTGCCGCCTGCCCGTCCTCGTAATTGGCCGCGCCGGCGAGCAGGCCGCGGGTTCCGTCGGAATGGGTCAACCCCAAGATGGTGGTTTGGTCGCGAGTGGCCACGCCGTTCCAGGGGGCTCCTTCGAGGCGCTGGAAATGGCCCCGGCCATCGTTGCGGAAAACGGCCAGCCGGCCTCCCTTGCCGCTGGCCACGGCCAGGTCGTCCCATCCGTCGCCATCCACATCGAACCAGGCTACTCCTGGGCCGAGTTGGCTCAAACGCCGCGGCAGCAGCGGCTGACGCTCAAAATCGTCGAAGGGGTCCTCATGATGGGCATGCCGCAGCCGGTCGCTGACGTCCTCGAACACCGGGGGCGGGGCTGGTGCGGCGCTGGGGCCGAGCCGGTTTTGCGCCGTGGGTTCCGGCCCGGCATCGGCCGGCTCGAAGACCTCGTAGAGGCAGTTGGGCAGGGCGGGGGCAACCGTGCTGCGCCGGCCGTTGCGCCAGACGACCTCGATGCGGAGCCGGTTGGTGAGACTGCCGGCCGCGAAGACGCGCAAGGCTTCGTCGCAGGACAAATACCTGCCCCCGCACATCATTTCCTGGCTTTGGGCGACGGGTCCGCCGGTGACAGTGATGCGGGCGCCGATGCCGGCGGTGTTAGGAGGCCGGCCTTTGAGCCGCACCGCCACGCGCGGCGCGGCCGAATCGTTGCGGTAAACCCCGAGCGCGCCGTTGAGGTTGTTGACGACGAGGTCCAGGTCCCCGTCGTTGTCCAGGTCGGCCAGGGCCATGCCGTGCGCGACTCCGACCTGGTCGAAGCCCCAAGCGGCGCTGCACTCCGAGAAAGTCAGGTCGCCTCGATTGCGGAAGGCCAGTTTGGCCTGCCGGAGGGGCGGCAGCATGAGCAGTTTCTGAGGGACTTTTGAGGGGGGATAGGGTCCGTTGGCGGCGATGCGCGCCTGGGCATCGCTATCCTGCGTGTCGAACATGTGGCCGGTGCTGGCCAGCACGTCCTCGAAGCCATCGAGGTCCACATCCAGGAAAATGATCGACCAATTCCATTCGCAGTTGTCCAGCCCGGCATACGCGGCGATCTCGGCATAAGTGCCGTCGCCACGATTCCACTGCAGCGCCGTCCGATCCACTTGCGGCCGGTCTGCAAATTCGCCGGGGCGGATCGTGTAGGGTTGCATGGCGGCGATCTGCATCAGGCGGCGCCCATGGTCGCGGCTCATCATGTCCGAGACCAGGATGTCGTCCCGGCCGTCGCGGTCGACATCGGCAAAATCCACGGCCATCGAGAAGGTCGGCGTGTGCCGGATGGCGAGATGCGGGATGGCCCGGAAATGGCCTTGACCGTCGTTGATCCAGATGCGGTCGGGGGAGTGGAAGTCGTTGCAGACGTAAAGATCGGGAACCCCGTCGCCATTCAGGTCGCGAAATGCGGCGGTCAACCCCCAATCGTGAGGGGCCTCCTTGGGCGGGCGCCCCTCTTCGTCCAGGAACGTCCCGCCGGTCCAGGAGAGCGGGGTGAAATGTCCGTGGCCGTCGTTTCGGTAGAGCAGGTGCGGCTCGCCATGTTCGAGCACGCGCCCTTGAGGGGTGAGTTCGAGGCGGCCCCGGTCTTGGGGCCGGATCATGCGGCGCCCGTTCATATTGAGCAGCGAGAACCCGGTGGTGCGTATCGTGGTGGTTCGATAATTGGCGACATACAGATCGAGGGGGCCCTTGCCGTCAATGTCCGCCAGCGCGCAAGTCATGGCCCCGTATTCATGCGCCAGCCCCGAATCTTTGGCCTCGGTGAAATGTCCGTGACCGTCATTCAGGAAAAGCCGCGTGCCGGTCCCGATGCCGTTAATCAGGAGGTCGAGGGTGCCGTTTCCGTCCACGTCGGCAAAGGTGGCGCCGGTGGAGTAATTGCCGGGGAAATCGAGGCCCGCAGCGGCGGTGATATTGGTGAACCGCCACCCGCCAAGGTTCTTGTAGAGGGCGACATGCCCTTCCAGGGAGCAAACAAAGATGTCGCACAGACCGTCCCCATCGACATCGCCCAGGGCCACCCCCGAGCCATTGAGGCGGATTTGGTTTTGTGCGGCGTTCTGGTCGCTCAAAGTGTTGGTGAAGTCAATGCCGGTCTGCCGAGGGTCCATCAGGGTGAAGCCGGCATGGCCCGTCGCCGGGACCTTGAGGGGGATACAGCGATAGCTGGGCCCCTCCTGCCAGGTCTGGGCACCGGCGACGGCGTGGAGCAGGAGGCCGGCGATCCCGGGCAAAAGACGCAGCAGCCAACCGCGCCGGACCTGAAGCGGCGCGCGATCCAATGAAACCCCCGCCGCCAGCCTTCTTTGAGGGGCTCCTGGCCCGGATGCCTCATAAGGTTTCGCCAACGAAGGTGTAGCGCAGGCTTCCAGCCTGCTGTATCGCGGATTTCCAATCCGCAGGTGCTCCCGCGCACGCACAGCCTGCCGACTGGAAATCGGCGATACAGCAGGTTTGGAAATCTGGACGCCGCTCCGGCGGCCCAACACCGCTTTCCGGCGGGGACTGAGAAACATCCGGGCTGGGGATTGCGAGGCCCTGGCCTCGAGTCGATTCGGCTTCAACAGGACAGATGATAACCGCCTCCCGGCGGGGCAGCAAGCGTGCAGGATGCGGAAAGGTCCGGAATCGGAGTTTCCGGGACAGGCCCCAGAATTGCACCATAGCGGGAACGGGAAAGTTGGAAATGGTTGATGGAGAGAGGATTGCGAAAGGCGCGGTGGAAAAGGTGAGGCGGGAATGGTGCAGAAACGGTGCAGAAAGGCAGCGCGACAAGGCCGCGATGGAAGCGCGGGGCGGGTGGGTCTGCGTCCACGGTCCACGGTCCGCAGCGTGGGGGAAGAGACGCCAGCGACCGGACGGGGATCGGCGGAGGCGTTGGAGTGGGCAATCATAACGCGGCGACCGTCAGAAGAATTAAAAAAGATACCTTGATTTGGTTTGATTAGGTCGGATTGACTTTGATTGGGACTGACCGATGGGGGGCGTCGATTGGTCCGCGGCAGGGTTTCGGCCAGGCGTTCCGGGCTGCAGGCCCTTTTGGGATTTCGATTTTCCAATACGAGTGCTCATAGTTTTCCAGCGGCAGCGGCCACCAATACCCGGCGGCCGGCGCGGGGCCTGGCGAGGCGGGCGGAACGGTGTCGTTTCATTTGGGCGACTATACAGCAACGCTACACATTATGTCAATGGAAAAAATGCGGTCGGGGTAATCCCTCAGTCCTGGCGAAGGCTGGGCAGGCGGCAGGGCGTTGGGGCCAGGAAGCGAGACGTAGCGGCGTCTCGGCAGAGCGCTGCTGGAGACAGTTTCCGGGTATGGCGACACTCTGCCGAGACGCCGCTACCAAAGGGTGGCTTAGCGGCTTTCACTAGTGCCTTACGGGTTGGGGCTGGGGGGTCCGGACCGCCGGATGAAAGTGGTTGGACATGGTGCCGGGGTGAGCGTTTCGCCACATAAGGTCAACGGTTTTGGGTCTGCACGAGGATTACCCGGGAGCCGGTCTTGCGCCGGGTCACTTTTCCTTCTCGCGTTGGACCGCTATAGCGGAGAAATGCGGATCGATCTCTTTCACTTTGGCAACCAGGGCGTCATGCGTCGGGGCGTCGGCGTCCTTCATCGCCGCCAGCAGACGGCGTATCGCATCCGGAGAGACATCGAAAAGGCCACGGTCGGGCCATTCCGCCGATTTACAAGCGTCTGAGACTTTTTGGGAGCGCCCCGGATCGGCTTCCACCGCCGAGTCCCGCATTGCCCGCCGGATGGCGATCGTATCGTGGACAGTGAAGATCGCTTTGGGCAGTTCCGGAGCGAGCTTCTGCATGGAGTTGGCGAGGAGGCTTCGGGCGTTAATGGCTCTGGTCCGATCCCCGATACTTGCGTCGGGCGCGGGTGCGAGCGCGGACAGCGCCTCTCGGAACGCGGGCAACAGTTGGACCGCGTTTTGGCCTGCACCGGCGTAATAGCGGGCGATGGCCGGGGCGGCCTTGGGAAACTTCATCAGACCTTCCACGATCTCGGACGTGGTCGCTTCGCCTGAAATCACCCTGGATTCGAACGTATTCGATTGCTTCTCCTGCTCCAACTCCGCGACCAGCGCCGGATTCGATTTGAGCAATTCCGGGCCCAAGCCGTCCAGCATCTTTCCGGCTTCCAGCCGCAACTTCTCCTCCGTGGAATGGGCAGCGACGTCGGCCAGGGCGGACGCAGCTTCGTTCAAATACGGACCCAGGCGGGCGACGTTCAACGTGGGTTCCCCGGATGCGTCGTCGGAGCTTGGAGCGCGCGCCGCGCCATACAATAACGTCATCCCTCCCCTCCGCGCTATTTCCCCGTCGCCAGACTTCAACAGTTCAATAGCCACCGAAAGCACGCCGGCATCGGCCTGGTCTCCGAGGGCGCTCACCAGCGAGAGGGCGCCAATGTAGCGCACGCCGCGGTCCGTGTCTTGCAAGAGCGGTCGGAAGGCGTTGTTGAGGGCCTCGGAATCTTCGTTGCCGATGGCCCACAGCCAGCCTCCAGCCTCCAGGCTCTTGCGGATGCCAGGAAACTGGTTTAACGCATTGGAAACGATGTGACGGACGGACGGGTTCTCTCTTACCATCCGCGCGAATTCGGGCAGGATTTCGAGCGAGGGGTGAATTTGCCCCAAGGCGTATAGTATCATGTTGTCCGTGTAAATAGGCCAGGACCTCGCCGGCCCCGATTCACGCAAATTTGATGTGTAACTGGTCTGGTAAATGGCTTCGCCCAGACCGCCGTCGCGCAATACCCCAAGGAGGAGCGGCGCCGCCTCTTTGGCGTCCGGGCCGAGCATGCGAATACCGTCGATGGCGCGCAGGCACACCATCGAATCCGCATCTTTTAGCGCGGCCTCGAGTATCGGGAGGGCCGCTTTCTTCTTGTCACCCAATCCGGCGATGGCCTCCTGCATGACGGAATTCGGATACACGGTTGTCTCATTCGGATCGTGCAAGGCCGCCTTGACCTTGTCCAGCGCCGCTGCCGAGGCGTCATTGGCGCCCGCGTCCCCGGGGGGATTGGCCGGGGTGACCGGCCCCGACAGCGCACTATTCGTGTCCGGAGCGCCGGGGGACGTGGTCAGATTGGCCGCGAGAGGTTGGGCGAGCGGTGATCCCTGGGAAGCGGCCTTGAAAATTGCGAAGGCGGCGGCGAGAAGCACCAACCCGGCCAGCCCCGCAGCGAGGCTGGCGCCCTTGGCGGAGGTCACAAGCGCCAGGAGCCCGCCGCTCGAAGCTGCGCCAGCTCCTGCGGCGGCTTTTGCCATTGCCAACCTGGCCCAGGATGCGGCCACCTCGCTCGGCGCGGCCTGCGCGCCATGGGCGGCAAGGGCGGCTGCCAGGGCCAGCGCCGATGCCACGACGCCCCGCCTGGCAAAGATCTCCCGCAACCGCTCGATGGCGCGCGAAAGGCGCTTCCTGGCTGTCTCTTCGCTGACCCCCAGCGCCTCGGCTACGTCTTTATAGGTTTTGTTGCCAAAGAAACGAATCATCACCAGTTCACGGTCGGCGGCGGAGAGTCCCTCAAGGGCGTCGTTAAGGTGCGGCATGATGCGTTCCCAGGTGGAATCGGCTTCGTTGGGTTGAAGAGTCGGGTGCATGACAAGGGTTTCCTGTTCGCGGCGCTCGCGATTGGCGTTCTTGCGCGCCTGGTTCAACACGGCAAAGCGCGTCGCGCGAAAGAGCCAGCCGTAGAGCGTGGCCTGCCGTGGAATACGGTCCGCCTTTTGGGCCAGGGCGATGAATACGACTTGCGCCGCCTCTTCCGCGGCGTGGGGATTGCCAGTCTGCCGCAGGGCGGCATGATAGACCATCCCGGCGTACCGTTGCACCAGCGCGCGGAAGGCCTCTTCGGAGTTGTTGACCGCGTAGTTCTTGAGGAGTTGCCAGTCGTTCATAGTTGCATTCTTTCCATATATGAACAGCAGCCCCGTGGAGAATGTGACAGGTCTTCCGCAAAGTCCCAGTCAAAACCAAGGCGGCAGAAATGTGCGGTGGCGGTCCCGTCTTTCATCGCGAACGCCAGCGCATGAACAATCGCCGGCATAGCCTCGAGCAATGACCGGACGGTCTCAATGCAGGCTTTATCCATGGCGGCACTTACGGTCTCAGAATGAGCGTGGCTCCATCCTTGAGCCGGGCGGTCCAGCGGCTGTGCCCGAGTGGGCCTCCGACCCCTTTGCGCGCCGCCTCGGCCCATGGCAGCGAGGCTGCGCGCAGTGCCTCACGGGCCCGGTCCGGATCCCCTCTCAACGAGGTGACCGGAGTTCGCCGCCGTTGAGGCTATCGCCGCGCAGAGTCAGGCGGCGCTTTTCTAGTTTCCCGCGCCGGCCGAGACGATGTTTCCTGCGCCACTGGCGACGATATTCCCCGCGCCCGAGGCAACGATGTTGCCGCCCGCGGTGCGCGCAGTCGCGGCTGATGCCGGCGAGGAGATCAAGCCGCTGCCGTCCTGGCTGATCAAGCCGCTGCCGTCCTGGCTAATGAGACCACTGCTATCCACGCCGATGATGCCACTTCCATCCTGGCTGATGAGGCTCCCACCGTCGTTGGAAACAACGCTGCCACCGTCGTTGGAAATCACGCCGCCGCCCGAGGTCAGCACGTGTCCGCCGCCTGGCACGGCGAGCACTCCGCCGCCGAGCACGGCCGGACCGGAATTGCCCGGACCGCGAAGACTTCCGGCGCCGGAGGCGACCACGATCTGGCCGCCGCCCGCCACAAGTGTTTTGACTGTATTCGTACTGGACGCGGAACCCGTGACGTTGTCAATCAATCCTTCGCCGTCGGCCGCAATGATATTGCACTGCGGCCCGTTGAAAATGTCCCCGCCGTGCTTGCCGACGACCAGCGCGAGCTCTGCGAGCGCGGTTTGCGCATCAACGTTGGCCAGCACTGGCAGATTCAAGAGCGGTATCGCACTGGCGCGCCCCACGAGGATCCGGGTGCCGTTGCCGGGACCGGCGAGGTCAGACGCAAATGTCATGTCCACGTCTCCAAACAGGTCGGACGGGCCGGAAACCAAGGCATAATTTCCGTTGTTGTCGTGGCCGAGAGGAACGACCGCGATTTCGCCAAGAACGACGAACTGGGCGCCGTCCACGGTGGTGATGGTGCTGTCTGGAACATCGGTGTTGGTGCTGACGACTTGAATTGAGGTCGGGTTCGGTTTGAATGCCCCGGCATAGGGGAACGTCGCGATGACGGAATCTTCGCTGATGAAAGACGGGGCGGCGCCGGTGGCCTGGAGCGTGACCGTCAAGCCCGCGGCCCAGTGGCTTGCGAAGCTAAAAGTCACATCAAGGGAGGTCGCGTTGGAGGACACCACACTCTCGATGCTTTGATCGGGACTGTCGAAGCCGACAATTTCGGCGCCGGCGGGGGCTTGCATCTGAATCTCTGCGCTCCCTGACAGATTAATGTCGCCATAGTTGAACAGGGCCAACTGGAGCGGGAAGGTATCGCCCTGGCGCACCACCTGCGGCACAACTTTGAGGACGCCGACCTTGGGGACGTTCATGCCGTCATAAACGATGGTGCCGCCGCTGGCAGGGGTTGCATCATCGCGCATGAGGGCCAGGGCCCTGGCGGGGGCATTGGTGCCGGCCCAAATCTGGGGCGTTGAGGCGGCTATCCGCGAGCTGTTTGTGTTCACCGCGCCTGGCAGGAGAATGACTTCTGCCAACGCGTATCCGCCGCTCCCCGCTTTAGCGGACGGGCCGCTCCCCGGATTGAGGTTGCCGAGATTGAATGTTAGGTCGCCCGAACCCAGTCTGAGCGGTTCATCAATCGACCGACCGGGGCCCGGTTTTATCAGCTTGCCGCTGGACGTGAAAGAGGCGCGATAAAAGGCGGTGTTATCGGGCATGGAAAAGCGCAGGTGGACGTTGTTTGCAGTGTTGCTGCCGAGGTTCTGGTAATGGAAGAAGTAGCGCTGCACGCCGGGAATATTGGTCGGCGGATTGCTATTCTCGACAATGAGGCTGGCGTTGATGTTATTCTTGTAAAGGGCGTCCAATTGGGCCGCGGTGGCGTCGGCGTCGGCGCTGACCCCGGGCGAAGGCACCGCCTCAAACGGGTGGTCGGGAGTGAATAACTGAAGGTAGCCATTGACCTGCATGGGAATTACCTGCGGCGTGCCTCCCGGCACCGTCACACCGACCACGTTCGTCCCGATCCTGACGGGGGTTTGGTTGCCGTTGCCGGCGCCGATAAACGACGCCCCTGCAACCAACGATTCGGGCAGCGGGGTCGTCGCCGGCACGGTCGGCGGCACGCTCATGGCATAAGAGATCGACAGCCACGCATTCGGTTCCAGGTGCAACCCATGAACGGTGATCGTGCCGCCCGGGTCGAGCGTCACGAAGTAATTCGCTTTGCTTTGGGCCAGGCTCGCGTCAGCCTTGGCAAAGTTTGTAAGGGTGACCGCCGCATTCAACTCCTGTTGAGAGGAGCCGCTGGTGACGATATTTGGCCCGGAGAGCAACGTTGGATTTACCGTGGCGGCGCCCTGCGGCAGAGAATCCTGGATGAAAACGTCGTCGGCGGCGGTGTGGCCGCCATTGAAGGCGACCAGCTCCACGAAGAAGTTGTCGCCCAGGCCAAGGTTCCGCGACGACACACCCTTGAACAACTGGAGGTTCGGCGCATTGAGCACCGCTCCCTGGATGGGTGTGAAGATGCCGCCGCTTTCGTTCTTCGATTCCACAATGTTGCCGGACGGGTCCGTAAAATAAGCGAGGTAATCGAAATTTTTGATTTCCTGATCGGGCACGTCGAGAGGGACCACATACTGCGCCTGCACGGTGAAACGCACCCGGGCGCCCGCGCCTTTGGCCAGATTACCCACGTAAAACACCGCCTGGTCTGCGAAGTCGGAAGGCGCTACGATCTGTGGATTGGCGCCGAGGAATTCTTGCACTGCCGGCGGGAGGGAATTCGATGGATACAAGCCAACCAGGCGGAGCGGATTGTTGACGGCCACAGATTTATTTCCGACCTTGACCTTAAACGGCGGACTGGCAATCGCGGCGCCTTTGGCGTTGAGGAAAGCGGTGCCGATTTTGGTCGCGGAATTATAAGGCACGAAGCTGGTGAATTCGGGCGCCGGGTCCGAGATCACGACATTCGTGGCGGTATAAGCGCCCAGATTCGTCACGTTGATTGTGTAATTGATAAGTCCGCCGGGCGCGACATTCGTGACGTCCGGCGTAATGGTCAATTGGAGCAGCCCGAGCACGGTTGTTCCCACGTTGGGCGCGCCGCTGGAGTAGCCGGTGGCCTGGACCGGCGGCTCGTCAACCGTGCTATAGACCCGGTAGTTGTTCGGGAGCCCGATCATCTGTTGCAAGCGGACCGAGGGGCCAAGATGCACGGTAAGGGTCACCGTCTGCGAAAAGCCCGGCGCGAGATCGGAAACGTTCCAGGCGACCTTTGCGTCGCCAGCGCCGGGACTGCTCTGCGAAATGTAGCTGCCATACTGGTTGAAGGTGAGACTGTTGGACGGGAATTGGAGGATTAGGTTGCTGGCCGCGTCGATGTAGGTCGGCACGGGCGTTTCCACGATCAGCTCGCGCGCGGGGGCGTTGCCGATGTTAGTCCAAGCAAAGGTGTAGGCCAGGTTGTCGCCAATGTGGGCTATCTGCAATGCGCCGCTGGGGTCGGAGGTGGAAGTCAAGCGGACATTGATTGTAAGTTCGCCTTGCTCGAGCGAGTAGGGGCCGAGGATAGGGGTCGAAATGCTGGGCGCGAATCCCGGCGCCGTGCTTACGGCGCGAAACCAAACCGCCGTGCCGGCCGGGTAAAACGTGGTGCCATTGGTTCCGGAAGTGTAATTGCCCCCATTGAGCTGGAGGCGTCCGCCGTTGCCGTCGGGCAAAGGGGTCCAGCTCCCCTCATTAGTCGGCGTCGTCGAGTATTGTATGCTGACAACCAGGCCGCTCACGGTGGATGACTGCGTGGCGCTGAACTGGATCGGCCCGCCCGGGGCGATCGTGCCGGTGATCTGCACGGAAGTTGGCGGCAGCATGGGGACTGTGGTGTTTTTGAAGACGAGGAACTGATGATGCACGCTGTTGCCGGCGGCATAAATATTCTGGCCGGTGCCAAGGAGCACATCGATCTTGGCGTCATTATTAAAGGTGATGAAGGTGTCGTTGGTCGATTTGTAACCGAGCGCCAGCGAGACGTAAGCCGGCCCGTCGGCTGGAAAATCCTCCTGGCTCGCCACGGCGAGGCTGTCTCCCGTGCCCGAGAATTCCGTGACCATAAACCCGGGATCAACGTTGTCCAGATATTTGTAGTCAACGGTAACAATATCGACCCGGCCGTCGCCGTTGAGATCGGCTGCATCGAGCGCGACGATTCCGTTGGTGACCGGGAAGGCCTTGCCGTCCTGGAAGGAGCCGTCGGGATTACCCAGGTTCACGCTTAAATAATAATTATATGCGAACGTGGGAGGGCCGCTATGAGTGAAACAGGCGGAGATCAGGTCCGATCTTCCATCCCCGTCCACGTCCGCGACCGCGACCCCCACGGTGTTTAGAGACGAGTTGGTCATACTATACAAGGTTTGGTTCCCCCAAAAGACTTCGCTGCCCAGCGTGCCGTCGCCGTTATTCAAGAGCACCCCGACGGTGCCGCCCGCCGCGGTGATGTTGGTGCCGATGCCGCCCTGACTGCTATTTGGGGAATCTAACACAACGTCCAGCAACCCGTCGCCATTTACGTCGGCCAACACCGGACGAGAATAGGAACCCCAGGTGGGAAATACCCTGGGCGTTCCGAAATTGCCCTTTCCGTCGTTCGGAATCCACACGACGCCTATGGTTCCAGTCAAGGGGCTGTAACGGTCGGTGACCAGGATGTCCCGGCTGCCGGGCCCGGTCAGATCTCCGACGGCCAGCAGGTTTGCGTTGACTCCCGTGGCGGTCAGATCGATGACCCGGGTCAGGGAAAAGTCGGCGCCGCTCCAATTGTAAATCACCACGGTGTTGCTCGCCGCGATAATCAATTGAGATTGTCCGGAGCCGGTCAAATCCGCCGCCGCGATGCCAGAATAAGTGCTGCCGGGGATGTTGAGAGCAATAGTTGACGGCGCGCTTCTGAACCCGTTTGCGCCATCGCCAAAATGGACTTCTACGGATCCTCCAATTAAGTTGCCATGCGTATCGGTTTGGAGGCCAATAACCGCCACGTCGGGGAAGCCGTCCCCATCGAAATCGCCCATCACCATATTAACGGCGGGGGTTGCGGTGCTGTACGCCTGGGGCGGGGCAAAGGTGGGCGGATCAGCGGCGGAGACGGTTTGTGAAACAAAAGCGGCGGCGCAAAGCGCGACCGCTACGGTCCGCCGGGGGGATTTTAACATAAGGATTGTGGAGGATTGGTTATCGGTTGGTTGTCAGAAGATCCCCCATGTTTGGCGTATGGTTGATTTCGTTCACCGGCCATTGTAAGCCTGTTTGCACACCCACGTCAATTTTTAAAAAGCGAGTTTTCAATTCAGTCATCTTTCTGTGCCTGAGTTTTTCATTAGTCTTCGAGGCCGTAGTCAACGTTTAGCTGCGGTGTCAGCAAGATTGGAGATTCCCGGCCGGCGAACCAGAACTGACGGTGGATCCGCGATACAGCAGACTGGAAGTCTGCGCTCCGGTGGCACTGGCGAGATGCGCCCCGGGCCGCGTGCATCAATGGTCCTGTCTTGCTGTGGATCGGGAGCAGGCCTCGTCGGCGCAACCGGAGTGAAACCGCCGAGGGAGGCGGCCGCAGACCATAGCAGGGTTCGTTTTTTGTGCGTTGTACCGGAGGGACATCCGAGAATAGCCCAACGCTTGAGCGTTGGCGCTCTTGGAGGCGCGCCATCGCACCCGGGCGGCAATGCTCTTGATCGCCGGCGAAGAGTTAGGATTTCTCAACGAGTCCGGCGGACCTCGCCCTGGAGATTTACAACCACTTCCCTGGCCTTGGGGGGCAGGTCCGCCGTCACCGAGCGTCCGCCCGGCCAACGCACCCAAATCTGCGTGGGGTCGCTCGGCACGCCCATAACTTGAACCGTGCTATCCTGCGACCAGTAACCGGAGCCGCCGTGGATTTCCCGGGCCGGCCCGAAGCGGGGGCCGAATTTGAGGCGCACGACCGCCCCGATGCCGTGCGGGTTGCCTTGAGGGCCCTCCAACCGCACGCGCAGGCCGGGTTTGCCTCGGACGTTGCGAAAGAGCCGGGTCTGGGCGCCATTCTGGGTTACGACCAGGTCCGTTCGCCCGTCCTGGTCGAAATCACAGACCGCCGCGCCGGCTTGCTGGCCATAGACTTTCACGCCGCTTTCCTGTCCAGGCACGGCTCGGAATCCGCCCTGGCCGTCGCCTTGCAGCCACAAGCCCCGTCCGGCGTCGTAGCGGGAGGTGTCGCTGGCCACCGCCAAGAAGTTCTGGCCCAGGAAAATGTCCTCGTTCCCATCCCCATCATAGTCGGCCACACAAACCGCGAAACACGGGGCGAGTTGTGCCTCGAGCGGCAGCACACGGGCCTCGAAGTGGTCCCCCCGATTCAGGAACACTGTGGTTTCCAGCCAGTCTGCTTCGCAGTAGCGGATGGAGGCGCGGCGGTCCCCGATTACATCGTCGATGCCAGCCTCGGCCCAGGCTTGGTGGGTGGGAAACCGTCCAACCAGGAAGGGTATGGCCTGGGTGACGCTATCCAGCGTCTGGCTCGGCACGTATCTGTCCATATCCGGCTCGAAATGACTCTCGAGCAATTGGACGGTTCCATCCTGGGTGAAATCCCCGTAATAGATGCGCAAGGGCTTCTTCCGATACCGCTCGTATTTGGTATTGCGCCCCCAATTGGTGGCGATGATGTCCTGGCGGCCGTCGCCATCCAGGTCGCCTGTGGTAACGCCATTCCACCAGCCGGTGAACCGCCCCAGTCCCAGTTCGCGCGTAACCTCGCGCAACTGCCCTCGGTCGTTGTGAAACACCCGGATCGGCCCCCACTCGCAGGCCAGGACCAAATCGGGCCATCCGTCCCCGTCCAGGTCGCTCCAGACGGCGCCGCTGACCAGCCCAACCTCCCGCAGCCGCGCAGTGTTGGCCTCGTCCAAGACCAGCTTGCCCCCGCGTCCATGGTAAAGCCGCGAACTGGCCGGGGCCGGGTACTGCCCGCCTCTGACCCGCCCCCCGGCAAACAAGTCCAGTTCGCCGTCTCCGTCATAATCGGCCACCGCCAGCGGCCCGACACTTGAATCCCACGCCTCCGCAAGCTCGACCGCCCGGTCCGGCCCTATTTGATAGACGCTGACGGCTGCGCCGCCGGGCCGGCCATCCTCGTAATTCGCGCTGCCCACCAACACCGCGCCCCTCCCCCAGCCCACAATTGAGGTTTGGTCCCGCCCCGCAACTCCCGTCCAGGGAGGCTGGGCCCTCTCCTTAAATCCGCCTTTGCCATCGTTCCGGTAGCAGGCCAACCGGCCTCCTTTGCCACTGCCGATGATTAAATCTTCCCTACCGTCCCCATCCACGTCCCACCAGCAAACTCCCGGCCCCAAGCGGCTCAGTCGTTTGGGCAACGAGGGCTGGCGCTGGAAGTCATCAAAGGGCTCATCCTGATGGACATGGCCCAAGCGTTCGCTGACATCCTCAAACACGGGCGGCGCGGGCTGGGGCGGTGGGGTGGCGGCAGGCGCGTCTGCGCCGGCCTCAGCGATTTCGTAGAGGCAATTGGGCCGGGCCTCGGCAACCAGGCTGCGTTTGCCGCTGCGCCAGGCGACCTCAATCCGCAACCGGTTGGTCAGGCTTCCGGCGGCAAAAACGCGCATCGTGTCGTCACAGGAGAGATAGCGCCCGCCGCACGCCATCTCCTTGCTTTGGGCCACCGGCCCGCCGGTCACCCGAATTCGCGCCCCTATCCCCCGCGTGTTCGGAGGCAGACCGCGCAGACGCACTGCAATTCGCGGCGCCGAGGTGTTGTTTCGATACAATCCGGCCGCCTCATTGAGATTGTTGACGATGACATCCAGGTCCCCGTCATTATCGAGGTCAGCCAGGCATGTGCCTTGGGAAATGGCGGCATCGTTGAAACCCCATTGTTGCCCGACTTCCTCGAAGCGCAGGTCGCCGCGGTTATGGAAGGCCAGGTTCGGGGTGGCCAACGGCGGGAAGAGCTTGCGCAACGCAAGGTCCTCGACCGACCGGACCCTCTTTGAGGCCATGGCTTGGCGGATGCGGTTCTGGGCGTCCAGGTTCATGTTATCGCGCACGAAACCGTTGGGGATCAAGACGTCTTCGTAACCATCCAGGTCCACGTCCAGGAAGATTGGCGCCCAGGACCACTCGGAGGCTTCCAGGCCGGCGTATTGGGCTATCTCGGCGTAAGTGCCGTCGCCGCGGTTCAGAAACAGCGTGTTGCGCGGATACTGGATGCGCTCGGTGATGGAGTCCATCATGGAGGTCTGGGCATACATCGAGTTGCGCTGGGTCAGGCGCCGCCGATGGTCGCGGCTGAGCATGTCGACCACCATAAAATCATCGTAGCCGTCGCGGTTCAGATCGGCGACATCGATTCCCATCGAGGAGAAGCTCGTCTCGCGCAGGGCAAGGGGCGGGGCCGCGCGGAAGCGGCCATGGCCGTCGTTGAGCCAAAAACGGTCAGGGGACACGAAGTCGTTGCAGACGTAAAGGTCGGGGCAGCCATCCCCGTTGAAATCGTGAAACACGACGGACAACCCCCAGTCGAACGGGGGTGCTGTCAGCGGCTTGCCCTCCTCGTCCAGAAAGGCGCCGCCGGTCCACGAGACGGCCTCGAAATTGCCCTGCCCGTTGTTTCGCAGGAACACGTCCGGCTCTCCCAGTTCTTCCCGGCCCACGCGGCCTCGGCCTCGGCCGTCCAATTCGGTCTTGAAGCGAAAGCGATTGGTCCATTCCGGGTCCGTGGGTGGCCGGCCGTTGATGAGCGCGACCTCGGCCTGGTTGTTGACCATCTTCATGCTGAACCGCGTGCCCGGAGCGTCCAGGATGGTCGAAGCCCGGTAGTTGGCGATGTAAAGGTCCAGCCGTCCGGTTCCGGCGGTGTCCGCCAGGGCCAGAGAAGTGCCGCCGCGGCCGGGATTGAGCACCTTGGAGCTGTGCCTGAAGTGTCCCCGTCCGTCATTGATGAAGATATGGGTCCCCTGGCCGATGGAATTGACCAGCAAGTCCAGATGCCCGTCGCCGTTGATATCCGCAAACACAGCTCCCGTGGCATCGAGGTTCGTGCAGGTGATTCCGGCGCGTTCCGTGATGTCCTCGAATTTCCAGTTGCCCAGGTTGCGGTAGAGCCGGCTGCCTCCGCCCAAGCCGCAAAAGAACAGGTCGCACCATCCGTCCCCGTCCACGTCCCCGGCGGCTACGCCCGAGCCGTTGGGCAGGATTGTGTTGGTCAGGGACCGCGATTCGGGAAGAGAGTTGGTGAACCGGATGCCGGTTTCTTCCGGCAGGAGACGGGTGAACCCAGTCCGGCCACCGGGAGGAACCGTCAGGGGCGCGAACCGATAGCCGGGCCCCTCCTGCCAGGTCTGGGCATTGGCGGCCGCATGAAGCAAGAGGCCGCTGATGCAAAGCAGACGCCAGGAAACCGGGCACTGCCGGGCGAGCATCCTGCGTTCGCATCTCATTTGTCTTTCAATCGTCCGGCGATTATGCCCGCGAGCGAGCCGCAGATCAAACGATCTCCCCACGGACAAATCCCGGCGCAGGCGGTCTCTTGGGAACCGCGGAGAGCGCAAGCCGGCCGGGCCGGAAACCCTCATCTGGCGTAGCCAGAACCAACGGCAGGAAATGGAAATCGCGGAATAACGCGGAAAAAGTTCCACGTCGCCCCGGCTTTCCGCGTATGCCGCGCTGCAATAGCCGAGATTGCCCGCAGAGTGCGAAGATTCTTCAACCACGATTTTCGGATGGCACGGATAGAAGAAATCCGTGTTGATCCGTGGCATCCGTGGTTCATCTTTTTCCTCGGTTGCGGCTTTGCCGCTCTAAGTATTCAGCGGTTCAAGAATTGCATCCATTTTGGATTCAATTCTACGAAGACGAAGCGAAATCCGAAATCCGATATGCGAACGGGCGGCGGCCAAGGTGTGGAGCGCGGGCTGGCCGGGGTGACTTCTGCTTGACGCCCTGCCGCGTTCCTTGCATCATTGGGCTAAATCAGCCTAACCATGACCGCCACGAAAGAGCGACCGCTCTTGACCGCGCGGCGTCGATGGCCCCGTTGCCAGCCGCTATATGAGACCAAAGAATAATATCCATGACAGTCCGCCCGCGCCGGCGCTCTGCGGCGCGCCGGCCCTTTGCACCGCGGCGCAGCGGACCCCCGCTCAGGAGACGGCCTTAACCCGCCACGGCCCACGGCGGTTTCGGAGGCCGCTCCAATGGGTGGGGCTTTGCCTTGTGCTGGTCTGCGCGGCCACGGGCCTTTGGGCTCAATCGGCCCCGGTTTACGGCTTGTTCCTGGGCCGGGAGTTGCTGCAAATAGGGACCTTTACGGAGCCCAACCCCAGCCGGGCGGCTTACTGGGAATGCTGGGCGCGGGGGTTTGCGCCGGGCCAGCTTTCCGGAGGGCAGGCGGTGACCCCGGGAAACCAGTCCTATGCGGCGCCAGCCGACAGCCAAGGCGCGTATCTCTCTGAGGATTTTCCCGCGGCGGCGGCGCGGGACGCGGAGTTTCCGCCCGGGGCCTATTCCTTGAGCGTTACGGGCGCCAACGCGTTTAGCGCCACAATCAGCCTTACCGAGTCCCCCGCGGCTTACCCGGCAGCCCCCAGCTTTCCGCCGACCTTGATGCTGGAGGGCATTCCGGCAGGGCGGGATGTGCCGCTGTCCTGGCAACCAGGGGCCGACGCCAGAGAAGGGGATGCGGTGATGGTGGCCCTGGAAGACGCCAACGGCGGTTTCCTCTTCAATACGCCTTGGCCTGGACAGCCCGGCGCCCTCTCCGGCTTGGCAACCAGCGCCACGCTTCCAGGCAGCGCCCTAACCCCTGGCAACGTCCTCGAGCTGAAGCTGATCGTGTTCCGGATTGCCTCGAGCCAGACCTTGCCCGGCGGCGGCGGGCTGGCGATGGCCGGCTCGGCCACGGCGGTTTCGGAGATCGTTACCGTCTCCAGTGCGCCCGAGGGCAATGACGTGGCCATCTACGAGTTGCTGGAGGGGCGTGACTTTAGCCAGTTGAGCCAAGCAGTGCCTGTCCCCGATACCAATGGCCCGTATGCCTTCGAGGCCTCCGCCTGGGCCTCGGCCGCAAACCGGCTGACCAATGCGGCCGTGGCGCCGCCCGGGCTGAGCCCCATGCCGCTTGGACCCGTTGGCAGCAGCGGTCTGCTGTGGCGAACCAATATCGCCTTTGGCCAGGAGGCAGACCTTTCGGCAGCCTTTCCGGCTGGGGTTTATAGCTGGGCGTTTGACGGGACGGCCGACGGCCACCAGACGGCCAGTGCCACGCTGGCTGCCGGGGCATGGCCACAGCCTCTGACCGTAGCCAACTGGTCCGCCTGCCAGACCAATTCCTTTACCAATGATTTCGTGGTCCAGTGGAGCGCGCCGGCCAATGCCTCGACCAACGACTACGTGGAATTCGTAGTCCTCGACGCTGCCCAGGATGAGGTTTTCCGTACGCCCAATTACGGCGCCGGGGAGTCGCCGCTGCCAGGCACCTCCACGCAGGTCGTCATCCCGGCGAACACGCTCTACGATGGTTTGGATTATGAGGCGCAGCTCCGCTACGTCCAAGTCGCCAGCACGGACACCCAATCCCTGCCGGGAGCCACCGGCTTCGTCGGTCGGTATGCCGAAACCCGATTCCCGCTCGGCACCCAGGTCGGGCCGCCTCTGGAAATCCTCACGACCAATCTCCCGGACGCCGCCGTGGGCGAATCGTATGCCGCGCAGCTAGAGGCCAGTGGCGGGCGTCCGCCTTTGACCTGGTCCTTGATCGCCGGGTCGCTTCCTCAGGCGCTGGCCACCGACAGCTCCGGGGTGATCCAGGGCTACCCTTACACCAACGGTGACTTTTCGCTGACGGTCCAGGCGACCGATAGCCTTGGCCAGACAGCCCAGCAACCTCTGTTGTTGTCTGTGACCGGAGTTCTGCCGCAGCTCAGCTTCGCCGCCACCAACCTGCCGGTGGTCCAAGACGGGCTTTATTATCTTGTTCAACTGACCGCCAGCGGGGGCTTGGGGCCCCTGAGCTGGTCGATTGTCTCGGGGCAGTTGCCCCTCGGGCTCGAGTTGGATGCCACGACGGGTCTGATCGGCGGCCTTGCCCAGGAGGCCGGGTCATTCTCCATCCAGGTGGCGCTACGGGACGCCTCCGGCCAGACCCAGATCCAGAGCCTCGTGCTGGACGTTCCGTCGGTGACCAACAACCCGGTCCTTCGGTTCACGGAATTCAGCCTGCTCCCTGGGCCGGCCCTGCTCCTGGGGCTCAACTCGCAGGCGGGCGAACTGTGCACCGTCGAGCAGAGCCCGGACCTGGGCCATTGGACGGCGTTGGTGACGACGAACATGCCCGAGGGCGGGGAACTGGAACTGCCGATGCCCCAAGGCACGGCCGCCTTTTACCGCGCCTACCGGGGCGCGCCTCAGCCGGTTTCCAACCCGCTGAACGTGTCCGTGACCCTGGACACCAATACCACGGCCAGCGCACTGCTGACGGGGTCCGGGCTCTCGCTCAGCCTGACCAACGCGGCGGGGCAGGCCTGGGAGCTGGATGTGCCCACCAATGCGGTCCAGGACGACACCACGATCCAGATGACCGCGTTGCAGGCGGTCGCGGGCCTGCCCTTCCAGGGCGGGCTGATCGGAGGCGTGAGCTTTGCGCCGGAGGGCCTGAGCCTGCTGAACCCGGCCACGCTCACGATGCGCTTGCCGGCGGCCGTGCCCGCGGACGCCGCCGCTTTCGGCTTCTCGGGGGCCGGCCTGAACCTGCAGCTCTACCCGGCCCAGGCGACCAACAACACGATGGTCTTCACGATCCTGCACTTCAGCGGCGTCGGGGCGGCGCACGCCACGCCGGGCGAGACGAGCAAGCTCAGCGCCACGGGCGCCTGCAACTCCTCGAACCAGTTCAAGCAGCTACTGGCCGGCCTGGTCGGCTGGGGGATCCTCAGCACGCCGGAGGATCAGTTGTGGACCTTGTTCAAGGCCTGGTTCGATGGGGCCATCTGGCCCGCTTTGCAGGCCGCCCAGGAGGACGATCGTTTGTTGCTCCAGGCACAGAATCAGTTTGGCGAGTGGGATGCCTTCTCGCAGAAGTATCTGCCCCTGAGCACCGGTTACTACTCCACCGTCCATGACTTGCACGAGAAGGGGCGCAGCGCCCTGGCGCGGGCGTTTGCCAACGCGGTGAACGCCTCCGAATACCGCGCTCTCTCGCAGCTTCGGCCCTGGCAGGCCTACCGGATGATGCTGGTCGCCAACCGGGCGCGCGCCCTGGGGCTGAATGTGGAGCTTCCAGGCACCTTCGATGAGGCGCTGATGACCCAGCGATTCCTGAGGGACTTCGTGTTCTGGCTGGAGCTGCCGCTCTCCAAGGTCCAGGTCCATTCCAGCGGCGGGGGCTATTTCGGGGAGAGTGTTCGGACAGATCCTAACCATTACGCCGTCTTCTGGCCCGAAGGGGATGAGACCCAGCCGCTGGAGGGTGCTTCTTCCGCCCCTCTCTCTTACCTGACTTGGCGGGAGGCTTCAGAGCCGCCCGAGAACAGACCCGTGCCGGGAGAGGGCTTGCTCAGCGGCATCTACCTGACGCTCACGCCCAACTATCCTCCGCCCTCCGGCGACCCGTGCTCCACCGACCCCGCCTGGAACGATCCCCTCCAACCGAACATCGATTGCTCGTTCTACGCCGTCGATCCCATCCAGAACATGGAGGTGTGGAGCAAGAGCAAGAAGGCTTGGGTGGAGGTGCCCGCCTTGGGCGGCAACTGGTGGACCGTGTTCCAGAGTAAACATGCCCTCGAAGGGAACGGTTTCCGGGGGAACGACGCCAGCGGCGCCGCGCGGATCGGCGTTGATTTCGCTACGCCGCTATGGGAGTATTTTGGGGGAGCAGGCTTTCTTTTTGCGCGCGCCGTCTTCAGCCAGCCCCTCACTGATTCCGAGGGCACGATAGAGGAGTCTACGGCCATCAGCCTTTGGTACATGCCCATTATCGCCACCCGGCCGGGCTCTTCACTCGCGCACGCCTGGCCTGCCATTCGGCCAGGCGCTGCCGATGTCCATGGAGGACGCGCGCGGCGGCCTTGGCGGCCACGCCCGGATTGTTCAGCTTTTGTTCGGCCTCGATGATTTCGGGGACCTATGCCATGCGCTGCGCCGTGGCGGACCCTGCAAAACTTCGAGCGCGTCGCGGAAGAGTCGTGAGCTGACGCTGCTGGAGTGTCGAGTGGCAGCCGCCGGCACCTGCCCCGAATGCGGCCGGCCCATTGCGGAAGGGCAAATCCCCCATCGACTCGCAGCCCGCCGTAGCTTTAGCGAAGGCGGAAGCCGGGCGGAGTTCGTCAGACCGGCGCATCAGGCCGTAGCAGGGCTTGCGGATTTGCCACGATGCTCGAAAGGGCCGAAACACCGGAAGCCGTTGGTCTAAACCGGTCGCGCCTCCACTCCACTCGACCAGTAGTTTTCTGCTTGCGATGCTTCGCAAAGTGAGCACCATAAGATTGAAAACAAGGAACAACAATGAGATTGCGCGGGATTGTTGGCGGGGCCGGGACTTCGGGCAAGTCTAAGCTCGGGTTCCTGGGCGCGGCTTTTACTCTTATCGAGCTGTTGGTGGTCATCGCTGTCATCGCGATTCTGGCGGCGCTGCTCTTGCCGGTGCTGTCGCGGGCCAAAGAGAAGGCCCGGAGCGTGCAATGCCTCTGCAACCTGCGCCAGATCACGCTCGGGTTCAAATCGGCTGTGGATGAGGACTCGGGCGTGTTGAACCGGCCCAATGGCCCCCAGGGATTGCGCGGCCTTGACCCCGCCGGATGGCCGTTCGAGGGCACATCCGTGGGAAACTGGCGCCTGAAGTGCTGGGGCCGGGCCAACCAGTGCTCGCTCTGCCCCGACGCCCCGGTGCAGCCACCCAACCCGAATCCCCCGTTTGTTTTGTCCCACTACTGCTCCGGCGGCACCCTGGACTCGGCCTGGCAGTTTTCCAAAATCGATTGGATCGGAGACTGGGCGTGGCTGTTTTCGCCTGGTGAAGAGCCTCAAATCGGCCCCACCAATCGAGTCGGCAGCTACGCCATCAATGACTGGGTGAACGCTATGGGACCGTGGGGGTCGGTTGACGGCAAGCCCTGGCCCGAGATGCCCTGGGTCTTCATCAAGGAAGACCAGATCGCGCACCCAACCCAGACGCCAGCCTTTTCGGATGCCGTGGTCCCCTGCTGGGTCTTCGCGACGGAACAGGGTTTGCCTGCGCAGAACCTGCAGACGGGCCAGCCCTGGCCCGGTGACGTAGCCGCCTACAATGGGTATGACATGAGCGTATTGACCATCCCGCGCCACGGCTCGCGGCCCAGCCGGGTCGCCACCAGCCAGCAACCTCAAGACCCCCTGCCCGGTGCCATCAACATCTCCTTCTACGATGGCCACGCCGCGCTCGTACGCCTCAAGAAGCTGTGGCAGCAGGAGTGGCACCGGGACTGGAACCCGATGACTAACAGGTTCGGACTGTGATTGGGGGCGGAATTGATCTCAACCCTGAATGGGTTGCACATCCGCCGGTGACCGCACTTCTCCGCAACCTTTTCAGGGCTGCGTCTCTTGTCACACGCCTACCCAGGGGAGTCTCACTCGAGAAGATCCAGCGCAGTCTGGGGATCGAGTGAACCCGGAACGGGCGGCGTCAGCACTCAGGCGAGCCCCCAACCCCAGGGTGTTGAATCTTTGCGCACAAGGTCCTTCCACATTTGAGATTCAGTTCAGTTCACCCGCGCAGCGTCAATAACCGGCGGGGCGGCAAAAAAGCAAATTCCTATGTGCAGCCTTCAACCTTGGACATGCTTGCCGGTGAAAGAAACACAGGAAGCCATTGGTCTAAACCGGCCGCGCCTCCACTCCACTCGACCGGTCAGTTACATGAAAACGGCGTGAATTCTCACCCGCCTTCTTTCACCACGCCGGATTCAGCGATTCCAGCCTCTTTCTCACGGGTTTGATTCTATATAGGCATTCATCCAACCATTTGTGCCGGCGCGGAGGACCATGCCGGCCGCGATAGCAACGCGCTGGTCGGAAGACTTGCTTGACTTTCGCAGCTCCGCCACTGTCTCGAGTGGCAAGGGGCACAACAGGACCAGCGCATTGACAGATTGCCACCGTTGAGCCTCGACATCCGGGAATATCGAGCGCCTGATGTACCGGAAGGCCAGTTGCTCAACCTTGTCCACCAAGGGACGATCTTTACGAGAAAGCTTGGCCATAATGAACGGCAGGCCCCGCTTGCCGATGCTTCGGATGGCCTTCTGCGTCGCGTCGGCAGTCTCTCGTTGCGGGCCATAGGTCCGGCCCCTGATGGTCCGGCCTCTGAAATCGGGCGCTCTGCTGTCCGCCATTGGAATGTACGGCGGCAACTCGTTGAACCAATATGAAAGAGGATGGCGGTTGTAAGCCGGCTCAACCAGCGCCCGGGGGACGAACCAGAGGAGGGCACAGGCCAGCAGAAGGCTGGCTGTGACCAATCCAAGCCTCTTCAATTGAATGCGCATCTGAATACGGATTTGCGACCGAGCGAAGCAGAATTGGAGCGAGAACGCAAGCTTTGCTGGTTGCAGGCGTTGCGGAATATGCCGCCGCAGCGCCGGCAGCCGCGTTCGCGCGGAGGTGGATCGGGTGATTTGGCCGCGAGAGGGACCAAGGGCGATGCCGCCCAGGTGGGGGCCGGTCGCCGCTGCTCCCGCATGAGCGTTGCACGTGGCTTTATGAACAGCGCAATGGGGTCCCGGAATCGTGAATTCCGTCACGGCTAGGATGCTCCGTTCTTCTCGTAAAGTGCCTCCAACTGGGCTCTGAGCAGGAACGAAAAGCGGTTTCACCCGCGAAGCGTCAATAACCGGCGCGGCGGCGAAAAAGCAAATTCCTGCAATAACATGATGCTGTTTTCGGCTTGTTTCCACCTCTCCGATTCCTGATTGTCCCTGCTAATGTTGCGTCTCGTAGCATTTCCTCAACCGGGAGGGTTGATGGAACATGACCGACCGGTGGCGAGGGCGTGTGCCATTTTGAGCATTGCCTGGCTGTGCTGCTGCCCACGGGTCAGCCACGGCCAGGATCGGCTCTGGACGGATGCCAGGATCAACGGGCAAGCCGCCCGGCTTGCCTTCGATACCGGCGCCCAGGAAATCATCCTGTTTCAATCGGGAGCGGAGCGGCTCGGTTTGAGGATGCTCGACGCGCAGACCAACTCGAGTTTCGCGCCTCCGGGCAAGGCGGTCCGGCGCTGGACCACGGCGGAGTGCGAACTGAGGTTGTGGGATGGCGCCATCAAATTGGCCTTGCCGGTCATTGAACTTCCGCGCGGCCTGGACCGGCGAGATCAGGCCGACGGTGTCGTGGGCTGGGCGTCTCTCAGAAACAACCTGTTCCGGATCGATGCGCTGGCCAAGGCGGTCACTCCGCTCTCACAGGTGCCTGAGGAGGCAAAGCAGTGGGCCACGCTGCGCTTGCGAACCGACGCCATGGTTCTGCAGTTGGAGACCCGCGGCCCCCAACATCAGTTCGATTTCATTGGCATCGATACCGGCTCTCCAAAAGGGATTGCGCTGCACCCGCAGAGATGGCGGGATTGGAAGGCCAGCCACCCCAACCAACCCAGTACCATCGGCACCTACTTCATGCCGGGAGCAGGGTTCAAGGCGGGACCGGAGGTATGGGCTGACGAGGTCTCCATAGGCGGCCTGGTCTTGACCCAAGTGCCGGTCAGGGAAGGGAATGTGACCGAAGTGCTCGCCGGGGACAGGCGATGCGAAGGCACCCTGGGTATGGCGGCGCTCAAGCGCCTGGACCTTGTCATCGACGGCAAGAAGGGTGTGGCCTATTTCCGCCTCAAGACAACCCCGGCCCCTCCTTACGAACACAACCGCCTTGGTGCGGACTTTCTCCCGACCGATGCCCATGGCGCGGAATTAACCGCCCTGGTGATTCCAGGCACACCCGCCTACGAGGCCGGCGTTCGCAACGGGGACGTGTTCCTGGGAGTTGGCGGGGCCGAGGTAGCGGAGTGGCGCCAGCACCCCGAACTGCCCTTGAATTCCCTTTGGACTTGCCCGGCGGGAACCCGGTTCCAACTCATCTGGCGGCGCGGGGGAGAGAGCTTCAAAGCCCCGGTCGTGCTGCGGGATATCCTTGGCCCTTGAGGCGCCACGCGGAATCATCATTATTATTGATAAGAAATTGGCTTTTTGCGCGCCCGCACCGATTTCGGCCAAGGCCAGACCGACCTCGATGAAGGCAAACGGGCGATCATCCTGCACAAGGGACTCAAGGCGGCGACGGTCCTGGGAGGCGCCTTCCGTGGGCAAAATGCCGTTGAAGACCAGTCCGGCGCCGATGTGAAAACCGGGCTGAATACAAGTGCCTGAGCAGACGAAGGCGCGCACGGCAACAACCAGGATTCGGATCAGGCGAGCGCCGGTCCCGACGCTGTGGGCGGCGGTCGTGGCGGAAAGGCTGGGGCTCAACGATGAGTGCCAGCAGGTGCGCCAGGGCGTCAGCGGCCCGATTTAGCGCCCTCGCGCGGCCTGGGCAAATTTGCGGCTTGCGCCGAAGGGCACGCCGCATACACTGCTTTGGGATGAAAACGATCCTGCTCATTTTGCTTTTCGGAATCACTGCTTGCGGCGGCCAGCCTTCAATCATTTTCGACAACAGTCCAGAGTGGGGGATGCCGCCGGAAGCAAGCGCGCAGAAAAACGTGGACTCAAAAAGTCGTGGGGCATTCTCAGACCTTTTTGGCGATTCCATAAAGACTGTGCGTGTCCGCTACTTCAGTCGCGCTTCATGGGCCAGCGAGAAGCAGGTGAGAGAGTATATTGCCGGTGCGCTGACCGACAAGCTTGCAGAGTGTTACACGTTTCCGATATGGTCGCAAATCGTTGCTCAGCCGCAGATTGAGTGCCTCATTGATTTCACGGATGATTATCAGAGCAAGGTTTTTTCAGAGCGAAAGGGTTATCGTGAGGGAAGGCTCGTGATTTGGCACACAGAGGCTTGTTTCCGCGACGGCACCGGCAGATGGTGGTTTGTGAACCTCTTCGATTACTTTCACAGTCATCATCCGTCCGGAGATCGCAGATTGTCACACGAAAAAGCACCTAAATGACGTTCAGCGGTTGCCCGCTAACGAACAGGAAGGCTTCGGGGTCAAATCCTGTCATTTGGACAGGTTAGGTTGACGAGGTGGGCCGCTGGTGGTTCTATAAGCTCATGGCTCGGGCGTTGCGCATCGAGCCGCCCGGCGGGCGGTATCATGTCACCGCTCGCGCGAACGAACGTAGGGACATCTTCCGCGAGGCGGCAAACCGGCGGGGCGGCAAAAAAGCCAATTTCTTATCAGTTCTGCATTCAAGATTAGACTTTGGCTCCTTATATGACAACGTGCTTCAAATGCGGCGGGACCGAGATCGTGGTCGGCCAGATAAAGACCAGCCGCGACAGCAGTTGGTTGAGGGATACGTATTTCCTCCCGGCTGATCTTCGGTTGATGACCGCCATTTTTGGAAAGGGCGTCAGACTCTGCAGAGACAGCTACGCCTGCGTTGGTTGCGGCACCGTCTGGTCGGAAACCGAAACTGGCGAGTTGAGAGAATTCATCCGGGAGCACAGCAAGGCATAAGCTGTTTGGCTTTTGGTTTTCCGTGTTGGCGGCGAGGCGGTTTGCGCGCAGCGCTGGAGAGTGGGCCGTAGGGTCCGGCCCCAGCTAAGGCTACCGGCTCCGGGCCCCGTTGGGTCTTCGTTCCCCGCCCGCGGGGCGCGGGAAACGGGCGGTGACTGGCGGGCTTGCGATCAGGGCGCCGCAGCGCCCCAGGGGCCTCACGGGCCGCGGGCCGGAGCCAGACGCATCGCCGCCTGCACCTCCCCTGCAAAGTCCTTTCCGGTTTGGGCGGCTGTGGCCATGCCGCCGGTCGGTCCAAGCCTGGAGCTGCGTTAGCTCTTCAGGCCCGGCTGCCCCGGAGCTTTTCCCAAATCGTGCGAAAGGCGTCGGCGAAGTCCTCCGGCCGCTCGGCCAGCCAGCGGGTGACTTCCCGGGGCGCGAACCAGCCGCCGCGCTCGATTTCCTCCGGGTTCAGTCTGAAGGGCCCTTGGGCCTGGCAGCGATAGACCCAGACGTGTTCCTGGCCGGTCTTGTGCGAGGCGGCCAGTTTGAAGAGGCGCTCGAGCGGCTCGGGGACCTTCCAGCCGAGCTCCTCGCCCAACTCCCGCGCCGCGCAGGCATCATAATCCTCCCCCGCATCCAGATGGCCCGAGGCGGAGGAATCCCACAGGCCGGGCTGGCGGTCCTTGTTGAGGGAGCGTTTTTGGAGGAACACCTCCCCACGCGAGTTGAAGACGAGCACGTGCGCGGCCCGGTGCAGGAGCCCCAGCCGGTGCACCTCGCTGCGCGGCGCGCGGCCTACGACTTCGTCGGCCTCGTTCACCACGTCGAAAATCTCCTGTTCCATTCCGGTCAATCTGCGGAGAGCGACAGCGTGAGTCCAACGAATTGTTCGAGCGTCACCGTCTCGGCGCGAACCTGGGGCGGGAGCGGCTGCGGGTCCAGGCGGGCAAAGGCGCGGTCCACGTTCCCGGCGGGCCAGTCGGCCTGGAGGAGTTTGCGCATCATTTTGCGGCGCTGAGAGAAGCAGCGCTTGACGATTGCGGCGAAGAGATGCGCGCGGTCCGGCGGCAGCAGCGGCTCAGTGCGGCGCGCCAGGCAGACACAGGCGGAGTCGACTTGCGGTTCAGGGAAAAAGCAACTGGCGGGGATTTTGAACCACCCGCGCAGTTGGTAGTTCAATTGCACGAGCAGGGTCAGCACGCCGTAACCCGGGTCGCCGGCTTGCGCCATGAGCCGCCGGGCCACCTCGAGCTGCAGGGTCCCCACCATCCGTTGCGGGCCGAGCTGCGCCTGGGCCAGCTCGACCAGGAGCGGCGAGGCCACCGAATAGGGCAGATTGGCGACCAGTTTCCAATCACGCCAATCGCGCGGCGAGCGCCGCAACCATTTGAGGGCGTCGTCGTGGACCAGGTGGAGGCCGGGCGGGCCGCCATGGTCCGGGTGAAAACGCTCCCGGAGCACGGCCGCCAGCCGGGCGTCTTTTTCGATCGCCAGCACCTGGCCCGCCCGCCCCACCAGGAGCTCTGTCAGCGGTCCGAGACCCGGCCCGATTTCCAACACTTGGTCCGCTTTGGTCAACTCCGCCGCGTCGGCAATGCGCCGGAGTTGATTGGCGTCATGGAGGAAATTCTGGCCGAGCGACTTGGTCGGTTGAATGCCGCTCGAGTCCAGAATTGCCCTCATTTCGCTCAGTTTCATAATGCCTCAACGCTAAGATGCGCCCAGCGCGCCTTCCAGCGCCCGCACGGCCCTCGCAAGGTCCCTTTCAGAGATGGTCAGCGGCGGGGTGAAGGCCAGCACGTTGGCATGTTCGCCTTCCGGCAGCAGGATAAAGCCCCGGTGGAGCATCGTTTTGAGCAGGCCCAGGGCTGCCGTGGTGGCGGGCGAGCCGTCTGCGGCGCGCACCTCCAGGCCGGTCAGCAGGCCGACGCCGCGGGCGGAGAGCTGCAAAGCGGAGGCCCGAGCGTCGAGTTTGCAGAGGAGCGAAAGCAGGAACCGGCCGAGGTCGGCGCTGCGCTGCACGAGGCGCCGCGCCCGGATTTCCTCGAGCTGGGCCAGCGCCATGGCGCAGCCGACCGGATGGCCCAGGAAGGTGCTGGTGTGGATCGCTTCGCCGGTCGAGGGGGGCCAGGCGGCATCCATTACCGGGCTTTTCCCGACACAGGCCGAAAGCGGGAAACCGCCCGTGAGGGCTTTGCCCAGGCAAATCAGGTCCGGCACCGTGGCGGTGTGCTCGCAAGCGAACCACTTTCCCGTGCGCCCGAAGCCGGTGTAAACCTCATCGAGGATCAACAGCGCCGAGTGCTCGTCGCAAAGGCGGCGCAGCAGCGGCAGAAACTGCGGCGGGGGAATGTTGACGCCGCCTCGAGCTTGAATCGGCTCGACCAAGACTGCGCCGATGGGCTGGCCGCGCAGCAAACGCTGGATTGCCTCGCCCACCGCCGGCAGTTCCTCCGGCCTGGCGGGAAAGGGCGCGAAGCGGCCAAACTCGCCGAGTTGGCTGCGGAAATGCGAGCGGAAATGCTCGCGATGAGTCGCGTTGAGGGCGCCGTAGCCAAGCCCGTGGTAGGCCCCGGTGAAGGCAATCACCCCCGCCTTGCCCGTCGCCAGCTTTGCCGTCTTGAGCGCCGCCTCGACCGCCTCGAAGCCGGAGTTGCAGAAGATCGTTTTCCCCCGCCCGGAGCTTCCCGGCTCCTGTGCCTGGCCTAGGGTTTGGGGCTCCTGCCGGCAGTGTCGAGTGTCCGGTGTCGAGCGGCGGACCTGTGCTCGGCCCTGAGCTTGCGGCCCTTTCCAGCGCTCGAATGTCAACCGGCTCAAGGCGCGCGCTAATTCCGCCTTGAGCGCGTGCGGATGCACGTCGCCCATGGCATGCAGCAGCTTTGCCATTTGCCGGGCCCCGGCCCGGACTACTCGCCGATTCCCATGGCCTGCGGCGGCCACGCCGAAGGCGGCCGTGAGGTCCAAATACTCCCTGCCCTCCGCATCCCAGACACGGACGCCCCGCGCCCGTTCCCAAACGATGGGCCAGGAGCCGTCCGGATCGATGAAGGTCACGTTACGCGATTCGTAACGGCGCAGCCACTTGAGAGTTTGAAGGGCGCCCATTTTTAAACGCCCCGCTCTTGCCCGGGCCAGAGGACCTTGTGCAACTGGACCTGGAGGCGCACCGGCAGGGCATCGGCGATGATTCGCTCGGCCAGTTCCGCTCGGGAGAGGGGCGTCTGGCCCGGAGGGACGGGTTTGAGCGATGAATGCCGTTGCTCGGCGGCCAAAGGGTGGACCCACGAAAAGAGCAGCGGGCATAAGCCGGCCAGCCGGCGCTCGAGAACCGCCGCCTTGGCCCATTGGTAGTCCTCGAGCGTGCCGATCACGAACTTGATCTCGTCGGTGCTCTTGAGGCTCGCCAGGTTTTCCCATCGATTCCGCCCGGCCTCGCCGCTGCTGGGGCACTTCAAATCCATGATGCGCCGCACGCGCGGGTCGACGGCGGCGATGTCCAGCGCGCCGCTGGTCTCCAGCAGCACCGTCAAGCCGTCGTCGCACAAGGCCCGCATGAGCGGCAGCGAGTTCTTCTGCAGGAGCGGCTCGCCCCCGGTCAGCTCGACCAGCGGCGGCGGCAGTTTCCCGAACGGTCCCGCCAAACGAAGCACCTCGGCGCGAACTTCGGCCAGCGATCGCTCCCGGCCTTCGGCAAAGGCATACGCCGTGTCGCAGTAGGAGCAGCGAAGGTTGCAGGCCGTGAGCCGGACAAACACGCACGGCAGCCCCGCAAACGTGCTCTCCCCTTGCAGGCTCAAATAGATTTCGTTGACCACCAACGCGTCCGACATCGCCCGGTAATGTAGCGGGTCGGCGGCAAGGAGGGAAGGGGGCACGCGTTCCGCGTGAAGCCCGAGGTCCGAAAGCCGAAGGACGGCCTGGCAGAGCTTGACGAGCTCCGGCGGCAGCCTGCGTTGGGTCACCGGTTTGCCTCCAGCAGGGCCAACTGCTCCTCCGCCCGGCGAGGATAGCGGCGACGGAGGCGCAGCGACTCATCCAGAGCAGGCGAGAGGTAGAGCGATTCCACTGTGGCTTCAGCCCGCCCCAGAAGGGTGGCCTGCGAGGACCGGCCCGCCTCCAGTTCGATCAGGCGCAGCCGCAGGTGCTCAGGCAGTTTGCGCCCGTGGGCTCGCCCGCCAGTCCGCCCGTCGTAGCTGACCAAATACCTAATGTCGCGGCGATTGAGCGATTCGAGGACTTCGACGAATTCATGGTACGGCACGCCTTGGAGGTAACGCGGGTCGCGCTCACCGCAGACACCCTGGTACGGCGGGTCCATGTAGATCACGTCGTCCGGCGTCGCTTGGGCCGCCACATCGAGGTAGGCGAGCGACAGGCACTGGGTCCTGCCCTGCAGCAAGCGGGCGGCGCCCAGAACATGTGCCCGCATCGTTTCCGGCAGCGCCCCCATCCGCCGGTTGTCCGGGCTTTGATTGAACTGGCCATTGGCGTTGTAGCGCACCGCGGCCTTTACGCATCGGGCCAGCAGATAGAGCAGGCAGTCAGGCCGGCCTGTGCGATTGAACTCCTGGCGAACCTCATCGTAGTACCGCCGCCGATTCCCGTGCTGCGCCCGCCAGAGCGTCTCGTATTGGCCCGCGAGCTTCTCCGGCGACTCGATGATGCTCAGCCATAGTTCGATCAGTGGCCGGTTGAGGTCGTTGATGACGTAGCGCTCAGCCAACCCGCGCGCCGCCGCCGCCAGGGTCACGGCCGCCGACCCGGCAAACGGCTCGATTAGGGCGGTCACTCTCGCCGGGACATAGCTGAGAATGGCCGACGCCAGATTGCGCTTGCTGCCTTGATAAGGAATTGGGTGTGGGACTCTCATGACTTTACCACCGGCCAAAGGGCGCAGAGAGAAGCAACTCCCGCTTTCTTCATCGCCCTCTTTGAGTTCTTTGTGCTCTTTGCGGCTAAAGAACTGATTCACCGGCGCGCGGCGCCGCAAAACTGCGCAATCGCATCGCACACCCGGTCGGCGGCGTCCAGGGTCATCTCGCCGTGAATGGGCAGGGAGAGGATTTCTTTGACGATTTGCTCGGTGCGGGGCAGCCTGGGCACATAAGGGAACCGGGCGGTCACGGCCGGCTGCAAGTGGTTGGGCTTGGGGTAATGGATGCCGGTCTCGATGTTCTGTTCCTTGAGGAATTTCTGCAAGTCGTCGCGGCGGTCGCAGCGGACGACATACATGTGATAGACCGCCCTGGCCCACTCGCGCTCCGGGGGCGTCTGCACCAGGCCCTTAAGACGCTCGTTGTAACGGGCGGCGATCTTGCGCCTGTTTTCGTTAAAGGCCTCCAGGTGTTTGAGCATGACGCGCCCGATGGCGGCGTTGATCTCGTTGAACCTCACGTTATAGCCGGCGAATTCGTGGTCATATTTCCCCTGGCGCCCATGGTTGCGGAGCATCCGCAACCGCTCGGCCGCCTGCGTCTGGTTGGTCGTCACGCAGCCGCCGTCACCCAGCACCGTCAGGTTCTTGGAAGGGAAGAAGCTCAAGGCCCCGAAATCGGCCAGGCTCCCGACCGTCTTGCCCTTGTACTGGGCGCCCTGGGCCTGGGCGCAGTCCTCGATGACCCAGAGGTGATGGCGGGCGGCGATGGCCAGCAGGCGGTCCACGTCCACCGGATGTCCGTAGAGATAGACCGGAATGATGCCCACGGTGCGCGGGGTGATGGCCGCCTCGACCTGGTCCAGGTCCATCACGTAGGTGTCGTCGATGTCCACGAAGGCGGGCCGCGCCCCCCGGTGGATGAGCGGTTCCATCGTCGGAAACGCCGTGTGGCTCGGCACGATGATTTCATCGCCCGGCCCAATCCCTTGCAGTTGGTGCAGCAGATAGACGATGAGCGTCCAGGAGGACCCCAGCACGCACTGCCGGACCCCGGTGTGGGCGGCCAACTCCGCCTCGAAGGCCTGGCACTCCTTGCCCAGAATATATTGCCCCGAGCGGAGGGCGCGCAGGGCGGCCTCTTCGACTTCCGGGCTTACGAAACATTTGGATAATGGGATTTTTTGCATCGAATGAGATTCGCCGGTCAACTCAACTCCACAACCTGTCCCCTCCTGGCAGACTCGAGGGCCGCCTCCAGGACGCGCACCGAATCATAGCCGGCCCAGCCGTCGGCCAGAGGGGCCTTGCGGCTCTGGACCGACTCAACAAAGGCCCGCAGTTCGGCCAGCAACGGTTCCTCGGGCGGGCTCTCGACCTGGTGCAGGGCGCCCTCGATAGCTTTGAACTCGTTGCCTTCCTTGGCGTGCCGGTTGGCAAAAGTCCTCACCTTGTATTGCGCCGCGTTGTAATCGCATATCGCGCTCAATTTGTCGCCGATGACCGTCACCTCGCGGAACTTGCCCGGCAGGAAGTAATTCGTCTCGACCGTGCCCCAGGTGACTCCCTGGCCCGAGGCGTATTCGAGCGACAGCAGGGACGCGTCTTCCAGGCCGCGGCCCAGGAAGTCCTGGACCACGGCAAAAACGCGGGCGGGCGTCCTGCCCATCCAATAATTGAACAGGTCCACAAAATGAATCGCGTCGGCGAACAGGACGCCGCTGTCGTTGCGGGGGCGTTTGAAGCCGCTGAAGCTGCTCCGCAACAACCGCACCCGCCCAAACTCCGCGGCCTGCATCGCTTGGCGCAGCCATTGCGAGGCCGGATCAAAGCGGAAGATGTGGCCCACTTGCAGGATGCGCCCGCGCTGCTGCGCCAGCTCGGCCAGTTGCCGCCCCTCCGCCGAGACGAGCGTAACGGGCTTTTCAACGAACACGTCCTTGCCCGCCTCCAGCAATTGGCGGCAGATCGGGAAATGGGTTTGCGCCGGCGTGACGACCACCGCGCAATCCACTGCCCCTGCGAAATCCTCGTAGCGGGTCGTCAATCGCGCTTCCGGCAGGCCCAGCTTGCGCGCCGGCTCCAGGCGTCTCGAGTCCAGTTCGGCCACGTAGAGTTCGACCGCCATCGCCTTGAGATTCCGAAGGTGGTTTACACCCCACCGGCCCAGTCCTAAGAGCAGCACTTTTGTCATCGAGAATTCGGCGCTCCGCAATGGCCGGCCCGGATGGAAGAAACCCGCTTCCGCAGCCGGCATTCTGCAAGGGACGCCAACGGCGCGCATTTTCCAGGCAAGACCCGCCTCCGGCAAGCCAAAAGAATGAGCCGGGAGAACTCGTGAAAGCTTGTGTGATGACTCCTGGCCGAAGCCGCGCCGCAGTCTCCAAACCTTGCACTTGCAATGAATGACAATAGCTGTTTGAATCCCCCCACGAGCACTAAGCGGCGAAACCGAATCGGTTTGGGTTTTGGCCGAACTGCGAAAGCGGTTGCGGCGACGTTTGTTCTTCTCTTGATGCTGGTTCTCGGGAGCTTTGCCGCCAGTCCGGCGCTGCACCCGCGGCGCCAAACCGACAGCAACCACCCCAATCACTCCTGCATTATCTGCACTTTCGCCGCTGGGCAATTGGACGCGGCGGAGACCACACCCGTGGTTGCCGCTGCCTGCCTCCTCCTGCTTTGCGGCGTCCCGGCCTCCGCACCCGCACTCGTTTCGCTTCTCGATTCCTCCTTCTCTCCCAGCCGCGCCCCACCGCGCTTGTAGGTCGTTCTCCCCTCCATTTCCCAGTCCGTCTGCCCTATCGATCGGGGCAGAGAGCCGTTTGAACCCGACAACCCCATTTTGAAGCCAAGACATGACAGTGCCCGGAGCCGCAGCGTGCGGGAATTTGGAACGCGCGGGCCCGAAAAAACAACAGCGCATGAAAAGCGGATTTTCGTTTCCGGCGCCATGCCGCTTTCCACCGGCTCTGACCAGCATGAGGCCAATTTGTAAGTCAGACATTCTCAACCGGACGCTATGCTTGGCTTTGCTATGGGCCGCCGGCTGCGCCGTCGGACCGAACTTCAAGCGGCCTGCCCCGCCTTCGGTAACCAGTTATACCCCCGCCCCTGTGCAGACGACCTCCAGCACTCCAAAGGTCGCCGCGGGGCAAGCGCAGCAGTTTGTTGAAGGGCTGGCAATTCCGGAAAAGTGGTGGGCCCTGTTTGGCTCGAAGCCGCTCAATGACCTGATCGAGCGCTCGTTCACCAACAGTCCCAACCTCGCGGCCGCTCGAGCGGCGTTGACCGCGGCGCACGAAAACATGCTGGCCCAGCGAGGCGCTCTTTATCCCAGTATCGCCGGGTCCTTCTCCGCAAGCCGCCAGAAACAGTCCCAGTTACTCGCTCCCACGCCGAACGCCAACATATTTCAGTATGATCTGTTCACTCCGCAGCTTAGCGTTTCGTATGTGCCGGATGTTTTCGGCCTGACCCGCCGGACGGTCGAGTCCTACACAGCGCAGGAACAAGGGGTGCGATTCCAAATGATCGCGACCTATCTCACCCTGAGCGCAAACGTGGTGGTGGCGGCAATTCAGGAGGCCTCGCTGCGGGATCAGGTCGAAACGACACGCCAACTCATCGGCCTGAGCTCCAACATGCTTCAAATCGTGCGGTTTCAACTGGACGTGGGTTCCGCCAGCGGGTTGGACGTCGCCGCTCAAGAGTCGCAACTCGAGCAAGTCACCGCCACACTCCCGCCGTTGCTCAAGCAATTGGCCCAGCAACGCGACCTCCTGGCCGTTCTGGCGGGCGATTTTCCGAGCCGCCAGCAAGGCGAGACGTTCGATCTCGAAAAACTCCAGTTGCCGCAACGAATCCCGGTCAGTCTGCCGGCAAAGCTCGTGGACCAACGCCCGGACGTTCTTCAAGCCGAAGCAAACCTTCACGCCGCGAGCGCGCAGATCGGAATTGCCATCGCCAACCGCCTTCCAAACATAACCCTCAGCGCGGACACCGGCAGCACGGCACTCGCGCTCGACCAGGTATTCTCCTCCGGCACCGGCTTTTGGGGAATCGGCGCCTCGCTGACACAACCCATTTTTCAGGGCGGCACCCTGCTCCACCTCGAGCGCGCCGCCAAGGCCGCCTACGTCGAGGCGGCTCAACAATACCGCAGCACGGTTCTCACCGCCTGCCAGAACGTTGCAGACGCACTGACCGCACTCGAACAGGACGCCGCCGCCCTCAAGAGCGCCGCCGCCGCCGCCGCCGCCGCAAAGGTCACGCTGGAGCTTTCACAGCAACAATGGCGCGTCGGCTATGGCGCTTACCTCGCTCTCTTGCTCGCCGAACAAACTTATCAACAGGCCCGCATCAACCTCGTCCAGGCCCAGGCCAATCGCCTGTCCGATACCGCCGCCTTATTTCAGGCCCTGGGCGGCGGGTGGTGGAACCGCCCGGACCTGAAACAGAAATGATCATGAACACTTCCGCACCAAGGCCCTTGTTCTACGCCATCGAGGGTGCATTCGCCTCCCTTATTTCCGCCGCGCTTGGCGCCTGCCTGCTCGCGGGCTGTTCACCCCAAACGGGAGGCAACCCCGCCTCGTCCTCCATCACCGCCAGCAACGTCACGCTCACCGCAACCCAGCTTCAGAATATCCACCTCTTTTCCGTTCAGCCTTCCAAGTTCCATAAGACTGTGGACACGACCGGCACGGTTGACTTCGACAACGATCAGGCCACGACTATCCTTGCGCCGATGTCCGGCCCCATAACCCGACTGCTCGTTTCTCTGGGCGACCAGGTTCAAGCGGGCCAGGCCCTGGCGGAGGCCGACTCGCCGGATTTTGCCACTGCCGTCAGCGCCTACCGCAAGGCACTGGCGACCGCGAAGATCACCCGCCAGCTCGCCGAAATGGACCAGCAATTGCTCGAGCGTCACGGCATCACGCTGCGCGAAGCCGAACAGGCCAAAATCGATGCCGCCAACGCGCAGGCTGACAGCGAGGCGGCCCTTCAAGACCTCGTTGCTCTTAAAGTGCCCTCTGAAACCCTCGAAGCCATTCAAAAAGGAAAGCAGATTGCGCGCGTGTTGAATCTGATTCGCTCGCCAATCGCCGGAACCGTGGTCGACCGTCCCGCCACGCCCGGAGAGCTTTTGCAAGCCGGCACAACCCCGTGCTTCACCGTCGCTAACCTCTCCCGAGTCTGGGTGATGGCGCACCTCTTCGGATCGGACCTCGGTTCGGTCCGGCTCGGCGATCCCGCCGAAGTGCTTAGCGGCGCCGTTTCGGAGCGTTTCTCCGGCTCTGTCGGCAACATTTGCGCCCTGATCGACCCTGACACACGCTCCGTGTTGGTTCGAGTTGTGGTCGAGAATCCGGGCGGCCTTCTCAGAAAACAAGACTATGTTCGCGTCTTGATTCATTCCCGGGAGGAAAGCACCGGGCTGCTCGTGCCCGTTTCGGCGATTCTTCGGGACGACGAGAACCTGCCTTTCGTTTATGTGGCGCAACCCGACGGCAGTTTTGCCCGGCGGCGCGTGTCGCTGGGCTATCGCGATGGAGATCGCTATGACATCCCATCCGGTCTTAAAGCCGGCGACCGCATTGTGGTGGAGAGCGGACTCTTCATTCAATTCCTGCAAAATCAATGAGCGATATTTTGCCTCCACCGGAATCCGAGCCCCGAACGGCCTCAGTGATCCATCGGATCGTGGCCTCCTCGTTACGGCAGCGCTTTCTCGTCGTTCTCATCATGCTCGTCGTTGCGTCGGTCGGCGCATGGTCGCTCAACCGTCTGTCGGTGGATGCCTATCCCGATCTGTCACCTCCTCTGGTCGAGATTATCACCCAATGGCCCGGCCACGCGGCCGAGGAGGTGGAACGACTCATCACTGTGCCTGTTGAGGTCGAAATGAACGGCATCCCGGCCATGACCCTGGTTCGTTCCATTTCGCTCTATGGGCTGTCCGACGTCATCCTCACCTTCCGCGACGGCACGGATTACTACTTCGCCCGCGAGCGCGTGTTCAACCGCATTCCCGATCTCAACCTCCCCAACGGCGTCACGCCCTCGGTGTCGCCCATGTTTTCGCCTTCCGGCCTCATCTATCGATACGTGCTCCAAAGCCCTGATCGGTCTCCCATGGAGCTCAAGACCATCGACGATTGGATCATCCAACGGCAATACAAGTCCGTTCCGGGCGTGGCGGATGACTCGGGGTTGGGCGGAGAAACCATGCAGTACCAAGTGCTGCTCGATCCCGTGAAGGTCGCAGCGGTCGGATTGTCGGTGCCGCTGGTCGAGAACGCCCTCACCGCAAACAACGGCAACGCCGGCGGCGGGTTCTATTCGCAAGGCGGCCAGTTCTATTACGTCCGCGGCCTGGGCCGCCTCGAAACGATCGAGGACATCGGCGCCGTAGTGGTCGCCGTCCGCGACGGCATCCCCATCCTGGTCAAGAACGTCGGACGCGTGGTCATTGGCCATGCACCCCGCCTGGGCCAGTTCGGCTACCAGGACCAGGACGACGCCGTCGAAGGCGTCATACTGATGCGCTCCGGAGAACAAACCCAGAAGGTCCTCAAACGGGTCGAAGCGAAAACCAAGGAACTCAACGAGAGAGTCCTGCCCAAGGACGTTAAAATCCTCCCGTTTTACGACCGCAGCGATCTGGTCGCGCTGACGACCGAGACCGTCGAGCGAAACCTCTTGCGCGGCATGCTCCTCGTCGTAGTCGTTCTCGTGTTTTTCTTGTACGACTTCCGCACCGGGCTCATTGTCGCCACTGCGATTCCGCTGGCGTTGCTTTTCGCGTTCATTTGTCTGCACGTCCAGGACGTCTCGGCCAACCTCCTGTCCATCGGCGCCATCGATTTCGGAATCCTGGTGGATGGCGCCGTCGTGATGGTGGAAAACATCTTCCGCCAGGTCGCCGCGCGGCAAGGCGAGTCCGTCAAAATCCCGCAGGTCATTGCCGCCGCCGCCGCCGAGGTGGATCGGCCGATATTCTATGCGGTCGCGGTGATCGGGGCCGGTTTTATTCCCATCTACGCCCTGTCCGGACCCTCCGGTAAATTGTTCAAGCCGATGGCCGACACCATGCTCTTCGCGCTGGTCGGCTCGTTGATGGTCACGCTGACCCTGCTGCCGGTGCTCTGTTCCTGGGTCATGAGGAAGGGCGCGCGTGAGCGGCGCAATCCGGCCTTTGAAGGCATCAAGTCTTTGTACTCCAAAGGACTCGATGTGTGTCTGGCGCATCCCTGGGCCACAACCCTGGCTTCGGCGGTTCTGTTATTTGGCTCCCTGCTCCTCATTCCCCGCATCGGCGCGGAATTCATGCCGCATCTGGACGAAGGCGCCCTCTGGGTCCGCGCGACCATGCCCTACACCATTTCCTTTGACGAATCGCGCAAGATTTCACCCAAGGTGCGCCAGATACTGCGCTCGTTTCCCCAGGTCACAACCGTAGCCTCGGAGCACGGTCGGCCCGACGACGGCACCGACCCCACGGGGTTTTTCAATGTCGAGTTTTACGTCGGCCTCAAGCCCTATTCTCAGTGGACCGGTCCTTACCGCACCAAGCCGGAATTGATTGCCGCCATCAACAAGAAACTCGAAGTCTTTCCCGGAATCATCTTCAACTACACCCAACCGGCGGAAGACGCCGTCGACGAAGCGGAAACGGGACTAAAGAGCGCATTGGCCGTCAAAGTGTTCGGCTCCGACCTCAACATCCTCGAACAAAAAGGCAAAGCCATCAAACACGTGCTGGAGCAGGTCCGCGGCATCCGGGAGGTCACCCTTGTCCAGGAGCTGGGCCAGCCAAGCCTCACCATCAAAATCAACCGGGCCAAAATTGCCCGCTACGGGTTGAACGTCGCCGACATCAACGGCCTCATCCAGACTGCCATCGGCGGCGACGTCGCAACCGAGGTGGTGCAGGGCGAAAAGCAGTTTGACCTCATCGTCCGCCTCGAGCAAGAGTTCCGTGACAACCCCGAGGAAATCAGGAATATCCTCGTCGCGACGCCAAACGGCCAACAGATTCCACTGGCTGAGTTCGCCGATATCGAAGTGGCCAACGGCGCGTCTTTCATTTACCGGGAAGACAACTCCCGATATATCGGAGTTCAGTTCTCCGTCGAAGGACGCGACCTCGCCGGCGCCGTGCAAGACGCCATCGCGCAGGTCAAGTCCAAGGTGCCGCTGCCGGAAGGTTATCGCGCGGAGTGGGGCGGCGAGTACACCGAATACACCACCTCTCGCCGCCAACTCGCCGTGATTCTCCCGCTAACCCTGGCCCTCATTTTCCTCATCCTTTTTGCGCTTTATAGCAACCTGAAATTCCCGATCATCACCGTGTTGGGGGTTTTGCTCTCGGACCCGATCGGTGGAATCATGGGCTTGTGGATGACCCACACGCCTTTTTCTGTTTCGTCCGGCATAGGCTTTCTCGCCTTGTTCGGCGTCTCGGTGCAGACTGCCATCCTCTATATCTCTTACGCCAATCAGTTGCGTCGCGGGGGCGCGAGCATCGAGCAAGCCGCGCGCCAGGGCGCCATTCTGCGGCTGCGCCCCATCATGATGACCGCCCTCGTGGCCGCCCTCGGACTGCTGCCGGCTGCCTTGGCCTTTGGGGTCGGCGCCGATTCGCAGCGGCCCTTTGCGCTGGTCATCGTGAGCGGCTTGTTCTCGCGGCTCCTTATCAGCATCTTCCTCATGCCCGCGCTCTATCTCCTGGTCGCACGTTCCGGAGACCGCCTGGAAGTGTAGCCGCCCGGCACAGCCGCCTCATCACCTTACCCGTGGTTGCAAAACAGAGGCGGCAGGAGCATACTGTCTGAGGCCGTGGCCGCCCGCTCGGCGGGCGGAGACTCATGGCAACCGGAAACCTGATCGAACGTATGAAACCGCTTTGGCCAAGTCCTTCTCTTTCTTTCTCAACGCTGCTCGCCGCGCTGGTTTGTTCCGGGGGCCTTGCTCTGGCCCAGGGAAACGACGCCGCACCCGCAGCTTCGGGGAGCGCGTCGGCCGGACAGGGCGGGCCCACCAACTCGCCGCCGCCCGCAGTGCTCTCACCCGCGGTCGGCGACATTTTAAAACTGGCCGACGCGGGGGTGTCTCAGGACGTGATCCGGACATACGTCGAATGCTCGGCAACCCCGTGTCAGCCCACGGGGGCGGACCTGATCGCGCTGAAGCAGCACAAGGTGGCCGATGACATCGCGACCCTTTTGTTGAAGCGGGCCGCACAAGCGCGGGTTGCGGTCGCTCAAGCCCGAGCCCAAGCGATCCAGCGAGTCATTTCCGCCAGGAACGCGGGTTCCGGCGGTTTGGACCCAGAGGGCTATGATTATTTCCGCCTCAACTATCTCCAGCCGAGAGCCATGGCCTTTGCGTACCAGCAGCTCTCCCCGTATTACTACCCGTCCTACGGTTACCCCTATGGGTATGGTCCGGCCTTCGGGTCTCCCTATTTCCGCAGAGGCATGTATTGAGGCCATACGGGAGGCCAGTTTTCATTTGACATTGGCCCCCAGTTCGAGAGGCTTTGGGACGAGATGGTCGTGGAATAGACCCAACCATCCATCCGAACAGCAGCCATGAAAACGAATTTGAGCCGGCGCAGGTTTCTGAAAAGGTCCGTAGCCGTGGCGACCACGGCAGCGGCATTCAGGTTTGAGGAGAAAGCGTTGCTGGCGAACGAGCAACCCTCTCCCCAGACACCGGCGCTGCCCGTGGCCAGGCCCAAAGATTTTCCGCAATCGAAGATTGGCCCGGTTCCCGTCAGCCGCCTGATTTGCGGAGGCAATCTCATTTCCGGCTTCGCGCACAGTCGGGACCTGATTTATGTGTCGCGCTGGCTTAAAGAGTATTTTACCGACGAGAAGGTTTTCAGGACCTTGGCCCTCTGCGAGGCCGAGGGCATCAACACGGCCATCCTGCGGCTGGACGACAACACGCTGCGTATCCTGCGCGCTTACTGGAAGGAGCGTGGCGGCAAGATCCAGTGGCTTGCCCAAATAGACATTAGGGACAAGGACACGGAAACCGCAGTCAAGCAGGCCGCTGACAACGGAGCTGTCGGCGCCTTCACCCATGGGGGCGCCGGTGACGATTATGTGCAGCAAGGGAAAGTGGGCCTGTTGGGAGAGGCGGTGCGGGCGATCCAGGCGCGCGGCCTGATCGCGGGAATCGCGGGGCACTCGCTCCAAGTGGCCAGGAGCTGTGAGGCAGCGGGGATCAAACCGGATTTTTACATGAAGACGTTTAACAGCAAACGCTACTGGTCGGCGGGACCCATGCCGCGCAATGACAGCGTTTGGGAAGAAACTCCGGAGGAAACAAAAGCCTTCATGGAGAAAGTCAACCGCCCGTGGATCGCCTACAAAGTGCTCGGCGCCGGGGCCATCCACCCCAAGGAAGGCTTTCGCTACGCATTTTACAACGGCGCCGATTTCGTGTGCGCCGGCATGTTCGATTTCCAGGTTCAGGAAGACGCGACCTTCGCGCAGGAAGCAGTCGGGCGAGCCGGGAACCGGCCTCGCCCGTGGTGCGTTTGACCCTTTGGGTCGCTCTTCTCAGCCAGGAACAAACCATCCATACTGGACCCCTGTGCGTATCATCCGTTACCAGGACCCGCAAAGTTCCATCCACTACGCCGCGCAACAGCCCGATGGTTCCGCGCTGCGAATCGTCGGCGACATTTTTGGAGCCTACGAAGTGACCCGGGAACCGGCAGCGATAAGGAAGCTTCTCGCGCCGGTTGCGCCGGTCATGTTTTTTTGCATCGGCCTTAACTACCGGCGCCATGCCCAAGAAGGCAATGCGGCCATCCCACAGTTCCCGGTGCTGTTCATGAAGTCCCCGGCGGCCGTGCAGAACCCCGGTGATCCCATTGTGTTGCCGCGCCACCTGCGCAGTGATGAAGTGGATTACGAATGCGAACTCGCCGTCGTGATTGGCAAGCGCGGCAAGAACGTGCCGAAGGAAAAGGCGTTCGATTACGTGCTCGGCTACACTTGCGCGAATGACGTGAGCGCGCGTGACTGGCAGGGCAAATGGGGCGGCAGCCAGTGGTGCCGCGGCAAGACCTTCGACACCTTTGCCCCGCTGGGCCCATGCCTGGCGCTCAAGGACGAAATCCCCGACCCGGCCGCGTTGAGAATCCGCACGGTGCTGGACGGACGGGTGATGCAGGACTGGCATTGCGACGACCTCATTTTCGACGTGCCCTCGATTGTCGCTTTCCTGAGCGGCAGCACGACCCTGCTGCCGGGCACAGTCATCCTCACGGGCACGCCGCACGGCGTCGGCTTCGCACGCAAGCCCCCGGTTTTTCTCCGACCCGGCGACACCGTCACCATCGAGATCGACCGGATTGGCAAGCTGACCAACCCGGTGTTGGAGGAGTCATGACCGCCAGACCACGACGAGGCAACTGCGGGACAGCGACGAACCTGCCGCCCTGGGGAGGTTTAGGTCAGCGCCTCTTTGCAGTACTGGAGGCACTTGGCAACTTCGGCGACGGCGTTTGAGCCTTCCGGGATCTGGTATTCCAGTTCGATGTCGGCCGGGAACGTCCATTTCTCTTTTCGCATCAACTGGAGGATTTCCTTGATCGGCGTCTGGCCCTGGCCCCACGGCAGGTTGCCGCCCTCGGCGGTCCGGTCCTTCAGATGGAGGCTGACGATGCGGTCGTGGTACTTCTCGAGCACGGGGATTGGAGAGAGTCCCTTGGTGCCGGCGAAATAGTGGCCCACATCGAGGTTGAAGCCGACGTACTGGCCATAGTCCGGGAGCGGGTCCGGCTTGTCCATCGCCGGGTAGTTGGTCGTGTGGTTGTGGAAGCCAACCCAGACCTTGTGCTTGTCGGCGAACGGCGCCAGTTTCCTGGCCATCGCCTCCGAACGCTCGGTGGTGAAGCCCACGCAGCCCAGCGCCTTGGCTACCAGGAAATTGAAGTCGATCTCTTCATCCGACCGGCCAAAGTCCAGCTTGTGGAGGTGGATGTTCACGCCCGCGTCATTGTACATCTTGCGCAACTCCTGACACTTGGCCAATTGCGCCTGGCGCTGGGCGTCGGTCGGCTTTGCCGACTGCTCCGGGGCGCCGCCTCTGCGGCCCCGGCCGCCTCCGCTGCGTATGCCGGCATACGCCGCTATCGGGCCCCCCATCAGTTCCACTTCGCAGAGTCCATCCTGAACCAGGGCCTTGAGCACGTCCTCCGCCGAGTTGATGCCGCCGCGGTAGCTGTAGGTAATACACCCGATGCGCACGCCGTTGAAGACGGAGTTGGGCTTGCCTGGCGCGGCTTGCATGTTCGAGGGCGCTTCACCTCCCAGCACACGCTCGGGCAGGACGGCACAGGCCGCAAAGGCTGCCGCGCTGCCGAGAAACGCGCGCCTGGTTGTCAACTGGCCGGTCAGGATCGTTGGTTTCATGAATATTGGTTTCATTTTGTTTTTTCTCGCCTTGCGCGTTTTGAGCCCGGTGCGGGCGACGGTTGTCTTATCGGAGTTTATTGGAATCATGGTGCTTGTGTCAATCCCCTGGCCGCGCCCGTTCACTGCGGAATCTCACTCCGCTCCCGGAAAAGTGCGTGCAACCCGCCCCGCCTTTTCCCACGATACCCCCCGCAAATTGACAATATGAAATACTTCAGCCTCGTCACCGCCGCCGCTGCGGCGCTGTTCCTCCCCGCTGCGGCTTCGTTCGCCGACGTCAAAATCGTCGTCGACCATAATGAGAACGAACAGGCCACCGCCGCCTTCCATTTCAAAACCGTCCCTGCGCCCTCCAAAACCGACGCCGCCACCAAAGCCGCCTTCAGCCTTGCCGACGGGGAACAAGACCCAAACGCCGGCGGCTTGGAGAAACTCCATGACGGGGCGGTCCCCACCCAGGAGGACGAACCGGACGAGAACTTCTTCTTCAACGCCGGAACCACCGGCGGCCGCATCGTCGTCGACTTGGGCGGCGTCCTCGACCTAAAGCAGGTGAACACCTACTCCTGGCATCCCAATACCCGGGGCCCGCAGGTCTATACCCTCTACGCCAGCGACGGCAAGGCGGACAAATTCGACTCCAAGCCCGCCAAGGCGGTCGACCCCGAGACATCCGGATGGAAGCTCGTGGCCAAGGTTGACACGCGGCCCAAAGACGGCGGCCCCGGTGGACAATACGGCGTCAGCGTCTCCGATTCCAACGGCAGCCTCGGCAAATACCGCTATCTGCTGTTCGCCGTCTCCTCGACCGAGAGCGACGACGACTTCGGCAACACCTTTTACAGCGAAATCGATGCCATCGAGAACGGCGCTGGGTCCGCCGCCGGCGCCGCGCCCCCCGCCGCCGATTCCGGCCCCTTCGTGACCCACTCGCCGGACAGCTATTGTGAGATCACCATCGACACTTCGGGCGCGCCTGACCTCAAGCAGTGGGCCGAGACCAAGCTGGCGCCCGTGCTCGCGGAGTGGTATCCCAAGCTGGTCGCCATGCTCCCCAGCGAGGGCTACACCGCTCCCGCTAAGTTCAGCGTCCGCATCCGCCCCGGCAGCGGTGTCGCCGCCACCGGGGGGACCCGCATCACGGCCAACTCGGGCTGGCTCAAACGCGAACTCAACGGCGAGGCCATCGGCGCACTGGTCCACGAGGAGGTCCACGTCGTTCAGCGGTATGGCGGCGGGCGCCGCGGCAACCCCGATTTCAAGCCCGCCCCCGGCTGGCTGGTCGAGGGCATCCCCGATTATATCCGCTGGTTCCTTTACGAGCCGCAGACCCATGGCGCGGATGCCGCCTATTTCCGGTCTCGCCGCAATCCAACGCTCGACTATAAGGGCTCCTATCGTATTTCGGCGAATTTCTTGAATTACGTGGTCGAGCATTATGGGAAAGACAAACACCTGATCACCGTCGTCAACGCCGCCTGCCGCCAGGGCAACTACACCGACCAACTCTGGAAGGAACTCACCGGCAAGGCCCTCCCCGACCTTGCTGACGAGTGGAAGACCTCGCTTCAGAAGGAGATCGCCGAAAGCCCCGCCAGCCCTTCAACCGCCCCGAGCGCTCCCGCCAACCCCGCCGCCGCGCCGCCGCCCAACACCCTCACCGAGGCCGAAAAGGCCGCCGGCTGGAAACTGCTCTTCAACGGCCGGGACTTCACCGGCTGGCACAACTTTAAGCAAGCGGGCGTGCGCCCCGGCTGGCAGGTCAAAGACGGCCTGCTCATCTGCGCCGATCCCCACAATGCCGGCGACATCGTCACTACCGAGCAATTCGACTGGTTCGAACTCCTGCTCGATTACAACATCTCCGTCGCCGGCAACAGCGGCATCATGTACCATGTCACCGAGGCCGGCGGCACCGTCTGGGCCACCGGCCCCGAGTTCCAACTCGAGGACAACGTGGCTGCGGCCGACCGGATTCGGTGCGGCTGGCTTTACGCCCTCTACCAGCCCCCGGATGACCCCAAGACCGGCAAACCGTTGGATGCAACCAAGCCCGTCGGCGAATGGAACCACGTCCGGTTGCTCATCAGCAAAGACAAATGCGAGCACGACATCAATGGCGTGAAGTATTTCGAGTACGTCCTCGGCAGCGACGATTTCAACAGCCGGGTGGCCAAGAGCAAATTCGCCCGCATGCCGGGCTTTGCGAAGTCTCCCACCGGCTTCATCGCCCTGCAAGGCGACCACGGCTCGATCTCCTTCCGCAACATCAAGGTCCGGCCGGTGGAAGCAAAGTGAAATCCAGACTCGACAATCGGAAGGGACGCTTTCAAACATGGCCGGTGTGAAGCTGATGATGCCGTCTGTGGGCCTGATTCCCGTGTTCGTGGGCTGGGCAGCGTGTGCCGCCGGACCCCGGGTCGTCTGGGTGGAGGGCGAGAACTACAAGACCGCCCCGCAGGGGCTTGAGCGGACGGTGGGTGACAAGGCCTCCGCCTCGGGCGGCAAGGTGCTCTACGGCGAGTGCTTACAGAAAAAAGGCAACGTCGTCACCTCCGAGTTCCAGTTGCCCGCCGATATTCCGGATGCCCGAGTCATTTTCCGCTTCGCGCGGGCCCACTTCCGGAGCACTATGAGGCCGGCCGCCATTGAATTGGCTGTCGATGCGGGGGCCGGGGCGGGGACGGAGGTAAGAAAGGAGATCGCCTTCCCCGATACCAAGGGCTGGGGCTACATACCTCAGGATTACAGGCTCCTTACCGTGTCCCTCGGCGGCCTCAAGCGGGGGAAGCATACCCTCAAGCTCACGTCGCTGGCCGATGACAACGACATCACCGTTGATGGGTTCTTCGTCGCGCCCGAGGAGTTTCAGATCACCGACGAGGAACTCAACCGCTGTTGCCGCATCCAAATCACCTCCGAGGGATACGTCGGGCTGGCTCGCCCCACGACCGCCCTCAGGCAGGACGTCGAGCAAGGCATCAGCTTGGCCGTGCGGTCATTCGCCGGTAAGACGACGCGCGAATTGTCTTGGACCCTGGCGCCCACGGGCTTTGCGGCCTTGGAGAAGGCCGCCAATGAAACCCCCCTTCTTAAGCCGGCCCGTTTTCACGAAATGGATGATGGACCCTATACGCTTGCGATCTCGTGCAAAGACCCGAACGTCAAGATCGAGTTCAAATTGTTTCTCTGCGGGAATCTGCTTTCCAAACTCCCAGACCGTCTGGCAGCCCTTCGCGCCTTCACGGCCGATTTGGAACAGAAGAGGGACGACGCGAAGGCTGCGATCGCCCTGCCGGACTTGCAACATATCGTCCAGTACCTGGAGGTCAACTGCGTCAAGTTCGGCGGCGAAGCCAGAGACGAGAACGCGGTCAAGAGGAACCTGGCCGTGCTCGAGGGCCTGCAGGACCACGACGCTCTGCTCGCAGACATGCGGCGAGCGAGCGATCAGGCCGTGACGATGATGAAAAACCTCCAGGCCGGCAAGGACGCCTGCGAGGGCCTCGGCGGCGACCTGCGCCGGGCGTATCGCTCGGCGGGCGACGGCAACCTCATCCCCTACCGTGTCCTCGTCCCGGACGCCTACGCAAAGGCGGGCAAGGTGCCGCTCATCCTCATGCTCCACGGGGGCGGCGGCGACGAAGACTATTGGGTGAAGATCGAGGGCGGCAAGATGCTCCGCATCCTGAACGAGCGCGGCTACCTGGCCGTCATGCCCTGGTGGAGACCCAGCGGCAGGCCCCCGGGAGACCTCGTCCAACTCCTGCAACTGACTATGAAGCAGTACCCCAAGGCCGACCCCAACCGCCTCTATTGCACGGGCCTCTCGATGGGTGGCTTCGGCACCTACAGCCTGGTAAGCGAGCACCCGGAGCTTTTCGCGGCCGCCTGCTGCGTCTCCGGCACGGGCGACCCCGCCAGGGCCGAGAAGTTCAGAAACGTGCCGCTCCTGATCTTCCAGGGCGGCGGCGACCGGGTCGTGGACCCATCCGGCGCAGAGCGGGTGGCAGCCCGGATGAAGGAACTGGGCATGCTGGTGGACCTGCGTATCAATCCCAAGTACGGCCACGACTACCACGCTGAGGAGTATCTCAACCAGACGCTGAACTTCTTCGATAAGCACACGCGCCTGCCATCAGTGGAAGGGCCGGCAAGTGCGGAGAAACCGTCGCCCAGGTGATCGGCTGTCCTGACGGCGCCGAGGTTTGCCAGGACTGTCTCAGGATTGGTCAAGCCCCTTTCGCTTCGCCACGTAAAACGCATGTTGGCCTATAATCGCCACAAGCCGAACCTCAGAAAGCCATGGCGGGTTCGCCCCTTTGCGGTCGTAAAATGTCGCTCCTCGGGTCGTGCCTGGCAACTTCTCCGGTGACATGTAAACAGTCTTGGCAATGCGCAACGCCGCCTTGAAGAGAGGCGAACGGCAATGCTGCTGATATAGATGGTCCGGTGTCTTGCCGTTCAGGCACGAGAAGGCCCCTTTCTTGCACACAACCTCCAGCGGCGTCTTGCCATGCTCGACCGCCCGGTTACGCACGACTTCTGCAACAGCCGCCATTCCGACCTCCCCTTCCCCACGGGCCTCTCCCATCAATACGGCTGCTACGATGCGTTGGCCGTAGGTGGGCGTTTGAGCCTTCACCCTCGGCGAAACCGCCAAAACTCCAACCGCCATGACGTGCAGCAGGTTCATAGTCCACTCTCATTTGCCCAAACTACAGGCGGACAAAACGGGCAGTCTCACCCTTAGCTGAGCGTTATCCATCTCTCAGTGGCTGCAAAAGGCAAAGAGTTTAGGTTGCTATAAACAGCGCCCCGGGGGTTTCAGACATCGGGGCGAAAGCTCGACGTCCACAAACTCCCGAAGCCGCTGACAATAGGCCGGTTTCTGAACGCTTTCGATCTAGCACTGAATGAAACCCGGCTCAGATCAGTCTGTCAAAACTGGCAATCGGCTTGCGGCGTCATCCTCGCTCGGTCTTTGTTGTTTTACAATGGGGTCTTCACCCCAGTCCGGTGTTTCAACTGGAATGCCAAACCCTGCTCCCGAGCGAAGTCTTTCAGGGCCGGTAGAGACAAGCCGCGAGCAGAGGGAGCAGACTATTCGATAGCGGCCGGCGCGCGGGACTGTTTCTTGGCGGATTGGCGGGCCTTGTTGGCCAGCATTCGCTCTTTGGCCCGGCGGCTGCGGCGCCGTTTCTGGCGGCGGATTTTCTCGGTGGAGGCGCGTTCCGCCGCGACGCAGCCCTTGCGGAGGGACTCAACCTTATCGAGCAATAGCCGCCGGGCGATGAAGCGGTTCAGCCCTTGCTGCCGCGTGGCCTGGCATTTGACCTGAAGCCCCGTGGGCCGGTGGAGGAGCACGACACAGGTGGAAGTTTTGTTGACGTTCTGCCCGCCATGGCCGCCGGAGCGGACGAAGGTCTCTTGAAGATCGGTTTCGTTGACGCCCAGCGCGTCCATGCGCCGGGCGAGTTGGACTTCCTTCTGCGGACTGACAGGAAATGCGCTCACGAGGCGAAGGCTATGCCGGATTCCGCGCGCCTGTCCAGTAATTGCAGGTTTCCCAACCGGGACATTTAGGGCATAGTGAGCCGACATGCGCTTGCTTTTCATCGCTGACATTGTCGGGCAACCCGGGCGGCGCGCGGTGATGGAGTTGGTCCCGCGATTGCGCCGGGAACACCGCCTGGACCTGGTCGTCGCCAACGGGGAGAACTCCGCCGGCGGGTCGGGCATTACCGCCGGGACAGCCGGGGAGATATTCTCCGCGGGAGTCGATGTCATCACCAGCGGAGACCATCTGTGGGACCAAAAAGAGGTCATAGAGTTGCTCGAGCACGAGCCCCGATTCGTCCGGCCATTGAATTATCCGCCGGGCGTGCCGGGACAGGGGAGCACTCTCTTTGAAGCTGAGGGCCTGCCCCCGGTCGGCATTCTCAACCTGCAAGGCCGCACCTTCATGCCTCCTATGGACAGCCCGTTCGAGAGCGGCCTGGCCGAAGTCGAGCGCCTCCGCCGGAATACAAACCTTATCTTCGTGGATTTCCATGCCGAGGCCACCTCGGAAAAAGTCGCCCTGGCGCGCCTGCTCGATGGCCGCGTCAGCGCCGTCATCGGCACGCACACCCACGTGCAGACCGCCGATGAACGCATCCTCCCTGGCGGGACCGCTTTCCTCTGTGACGGCGGTTTCACCGGCCCTCACGAGAGCATCATCGGGCGCCAGATCGAGCCGGTTCTCCGGCGGTTCCTGACGAATATGCCGCAGAAGTTCGAAGTGGCCCGCCAGGGGGTGCGGCTCCAGGGAGCGATTGTGGAAATTGACAACGCCACCGGAAAGGCCCTGAGCATCCAGCGCGTCTCGGAGGCGCTGGCAGGGTGATTGGTTGGAATTATTGAACGGCCATGGCCAGACCGGTCAAAACGCAATGGGACTTTGGCGAACTGTTCTCCCCGGCGCAGACCCGCAAGGTGTTGTCGGTGTCAGAACTCACCTTGCAGATCAAGCGCCTGCTCGAAGGGCAGGTGGGCCAGGTCTGGGTGACCGGTGAAATCACCAACCTCCGTTTCCAAAGCTCGGGCCACATTTATTTTACTCTCAAGGACGCAGGCGCCCAGTTGAATTGCGTCTTGTTCCGGGGCGAGCTCAAGGCGGATCGGTCGTTGTTGCAGGACGGGCGAAAAGTGATCCTGCGCGGCGAACTCACCGTCTATGAGCCGCGCGGACAGTATCAAATGCGGGTCATGGCAGTCGAGCTGCAGGGTCTGGGCGCGCTCCAGGCGGCTTTCGAGAAGCTCAAGCAGAAGCTCAGCGCCGAAGGGCTCTTTGCCCCGGAGCGCAAACGGCCCCTGCCCCGTTACCCGCAACGCATCGGCCTGGTGACCTCTCCCACCGGCGCGGCCATCCGCGACGTCCTGCATGTCATCCAAAGGCGCAATCCCGGCCTCCAGCTCATCCTGGCCCCCTGCCGAGTCCAGGGCGAAGGGGCGGCGGCCGAAATCGCCGGCGCCATCCGGCTTCTCAATGAATTCCACGCGTCCCAAGCAGCCCTCGGCCAGGGGCAACAAGCCCTGGACTTGATCCTGGTCACCCGCGGCGGCGGCAGCCTGGAAGACCTGTGGGCCTTCAACGAGGAGATCGTGGCCCGCGCCATTTTCGAGTCCGCCCTGCCCGTGGTTTCGGCGGTCGGACACGAAATCGATTTCACCATCAGCGATTTCGTGGCCGACCTGCGAGCGGCCACTCCTAGCGCGGCGGCGGAGCTCATCACCGAAGGGGTGTTCTCGAGTTGCCAGTTCCTGGCCGAGGCCGGCGCCCGTCTGCGGCAGTTGGCCGGGCAGCAAATGGCCGACAAGGCCCAGGCCCTGTCCCTGGCCTCCCAACGGCTGGCCCGGGCCCACCCCCGGCGCCGGCTCAACGACTGGCTGCAGCGGCTGGACGATTTGCAGACCGGCCTGTTGCGCGCCGCCAGGGCGGGCGCTCGCCGCCAGCGCGTGGCCTGGCAGAACCTTGCGGACCGCCTCTCGCGGGCGCGTCCTGCCCTGCTGCTCAAGCAGCGGCGCCAGGTCCTGCGCCAGGCCCAACAGCGTCTCCAGGAACAGGCCCGTCATCGCCTGCGCGAATCCCGCAACCGTTTCCAGACCCTTGCCGCCCGCCTGCGCCTGCTGGGCCCCGAGCAAGTCCTGGGACGCGGCTACTCGATCACCCGGGATGCCCAATCCGGGGCCGTCCTGCGCGCCGCCGCCGCCGCCCGCGCCGGACAGCGGTTGAAAACGCGGTTGAAAGTCGGCGAAATCGCCAGCGTGGTCGAAGAGGCGGGGTGAGTCTCTAATGCAAAGGATGACTTGCCCTATGCGCGTATTGATAATCGAAGACGACCGGAAGACCGCCCGCGCGATTGCCTCGGGGCTGGAGGCCGGGGGCTTCTCTGCCGCCGCAGTCCATACCGGGGAGGAGGGTTTCTTCCTCCTCAATGCGGAGCCGTTCGACCTGGTCGTGCTGGACTGGATGCTGCCGGGACGGGATGGCATTGAAATCCTGAGGACCCTCCGCGCCCGCGGCTCCAAAACCCCCGTGCTCCTGCTGACGGCTCGAGATGCGGTGGAAGACCGGGTGCTTGGGCTGGAGAGCGGGGCCGATGATTACCTGGTCAAGCCGTTTGCCTTTGCCGAACTGCTGGCGCGGATTCGGTCGCTGCTGCGCCGGGCTTCGCCCGCCGAGGCGCTCAGGAAAACGGTTGGGGATTTGAAGGTGGACATCGAGGTCCGCCGGGTTTGGAGGGCAGGAAAGCCCATAGAACTGACGCCGCGGGAGTTTGACCTGCTGGCCTACCTGCTGCGCCAGCCGGGCCAGGTGGTCACGCGGGAGATGCTGGCGCGCGACGTCTGGGGCGAAGCCAACCGTATCACGCCGCTGGACAATGTAATCGATGTCCACATCGCGCATTTGCGGCGCAAGGTGGATGAGGGCCACGGCGCCAAACTGATTCACACCGTGCGGGGGGTGGGGTTTGCGCTGCGGGAGGAGCCGTGCGGGTGAGTCAATGGTGGCAGCGGCGGTCGTTGCGCGCGCGGTTGGCCGCCTGGTATGCGCTCGCGGGCATGGCCATCTGCGCAGCCTGTCTCACTGCCGCCCTGGCTGCGGGTGCGTGGAGGCCCGGCGACCGCCCGCCCTTGTGGCCGGCCCTGGCGGTGGGCGGGGCCGCTACGCTGCTGCTCTTTGGCTTGGCGGGCTATTTCATCGCCGGACGCGCGCTGGCGCCGGTCAAGGAGATGGTCGAGCGCACGCGCAGGCTTTCAGCCAAATCTCTGAATGAGCGGTTGCCGGTCGCCAACCCCCACGACGAGCTGGGCGAACTGGCCACGGTGTTCAACCAAACCCTCCAACAGCTCGAGAACTCGTTTGCCGAGCTCAAGCGTTTCACCGCCGACGTGTCGCACGAACTGCGCACGCCCCTGACGGCCATCCGCGCGGTGGGGGAGGTGGCTTGCCGGGAGCGCAACCCGGCCGTTCTTTACAACGCCCTGGGCAGCATCCTCGAGGAGGTCGGGCGGATGAACCAGCTCATCGACCGCTTGCTGCTGCTGGCCCGGGCCGATGACGACAACCTGCCGGTGCGCCTGGAGGCAGCCCTGGTGCGCGAGGCCCTGGTCGAGGTCGCCAACGCCCTGGCGCTGGTGGCCGAAGACAAACAGCAGCCCCTGGAATTGGACTGCCCGGACCATCTCCTGGCGGTTTTCGATCCGGCGCTGCTGCGGCTGGCCTTGCTGAATCTTACCCAGAACGCCATTCGCTACAGTCCGCCGGCCAAGCCGATTACTCTGCGCGCCTATCGAGGTCAAGACGCGGTGGTCATCGAAGTCGCCGACCAGGGCCCGGGCATCGCCCCGGAGCACCAGCAGAAGATTTTCGAGCGGTTTTACCGGGTGGACAAGGCCCGTTCGCGCGCCGAGGGCGGGGTGGGCTTGGGGTTGGCGATTGTGAAGTGGTCGGTCGAGCGCATGGGCGGCACGGTCGAGCTCAAGAGCGAAGTGCGTTCCGGCAGCGCCTTCCGCCTCCGCCTGCGCCCCGTCCGTTCATGAACGGAAGAAATCCTGCTCTTTCTATAGCAGGGCTTCCTGGACACAAACGCCCTTCATGCCGGCCGGCGGAGCCGGAGCGGGTCCTCGCGGACCCATCGCCCTTCTCCTGCACCACCTGCATCGACACGACAAAGGGGCGTGTCTCGATCAACTCCTGGGCCCGCCGCTTCTTTTCCGGGTCGATGCTCCCGTCGGAGGCGCCGTAGAGCAAGACGTTGGTGTCAATGAAAACGGTGGTCGGTGTAGAAGGATTCACGAGTCGGACGCCCATCCAGGGCGAGATTGCATTCCTTGAGCAGTTCGAGTAGGCGCTTCCGGGAGGCGGCCTCGCCCGCCGACGGCAACGCCATGGTGCCGCTGGCCAGTCGGCCCAGGTAATCCTGTACCAGACTGCTCAGCTCGAGGTGGGCTTGGGCGGCCTTTTGCTGGGCCGCCTCCCAGATGTCTTCATCTACTGCCAGGGAGACCGTCTTCATGGACAAAGCATACCCACGTCCAGGGACGTCCGCAAGCGCCACGAAACCAGGCCGTGACCGGATCAAGCATGCAAAAGCGAATCCTCTTCGGGGGTAACATTACACGGATTCCTTCTATCCGCGCAATACCTGCAATCCGTGGTCGAAAATGCTTAGCAGCCTGCGAGCAAATCAGAAGTTCGCAGCCTAACACTACAGCGACACTTCTTTGGAAGTCTCAACCACGGATTTCACGGATTTCACGGATGGGCCGCAGTCCACCATCGTCTTATCCGTGCAATCCGTGCAATCCGTGGTCAGTTCTTCGAAGTGTCGCTGTAGTGCTAAGCCGATGCGGGGATTTTGCCAAGGATCGCCTCCATCTCGGACGCAGCGAAGGCCCGGAGCGTTTTAGGCCGAACGTGACCCAGCGAGGCCAGAGAAACCATCGCTGCTGCGGCGGTTTCATCGTCCGGCGCCTCACAGAGGATCACCGTGTCGTAATCGCCTAATGTCCAGAATATGTTCTTAACCGTAACCCCGAGTTTTTTCGCGGCAGCCTTAAAGGAGGCGGCCCGGGTAACCGACTCGCGGACGTTTTTCACTCCCTGTTCGGTGAAGTGCGTAAGAGTAATATAGCTTGGCATAATGAATCTCATTAACGGGTTTTGTGATGCTTTGCCCCAGAGTTCGTTCTAAGCCGAGGGGCTACGCCTCAGACTATGCCTGTCCCACACCAACGTCAAGGACTCTGCGGCAGTGGAGCGCGCGTTTTTGCCGCACCGATACTTCCTCGTTTCCAAGGTGAAATAGTGCTTGGCACTCACTCGAAGTTGCCGCTCAATTCACCCGTATGATGACGGCTTTGGCCTCCGGGGCTTTGCTCGGACTCTCCTGCGGCCTTGCCCCGGGACCCCTGTTGGCGCTGGTGCTGGCCCAGACGCTGCGGCATGGCCCGCGCGAGGGCTGCAAGATCGCGCTGACGCCGCTCGCCACTGACGGGCCGATCATTGTCGCGGCGCTGGTGATGGCTGCGAAGCTGGCGCAACTCCGTTCGTTGCTGGGTGTCGTCTCCATCGCAGGGGGCGTCTTCGTCCTTTACCTGGCTTGGGATGTTTTCCGCCCGGTCCCTCCGCAGGCGGCAGCCCCGGCTGAGCGCCCCAGGTCTTGGGTCAAGGGCATCCTGACGAATCTGCTCAGTCCACATCCGTGGCTATTCTGGCTGACCGTTGGCGCGGCGGCCTTAGCGGGAGCAATGACGCGAAGCCGGCTGTCGGCCGGGGCTTTTCTGTTCGGCTTCTATCTTCTGCTGGTCGGCTCGAAGGTCCTGGTCGCGCTGCTGGCCGCACGATCCCGCCACTTCCTGGCCGGGCGAGCCTATCGGGTTGCGATGCGCGTTCTGGCCGTGCTGCTGGGCGTCTTCGCCCTCCTGCTCTTCCGAGAAGGATTGAAGCGCCTGGCGGTGATCTGAACCCGCGTTTGGATGGCCAAAGCGGCGATGCGGCCGAAACCGCCAACGCCATTCACCGCTACTTCGGCGAACCTGCCAACTTAGCCCTCGCCTCTTCGAGGAGAATCTCTACCCGGAGCTTTTCAGCTTTCAAGGTGTTATAGCGCTGTCCGTCGCTATTTGGCGGTGGTCCGCTGCCGAATCCACTTCAAGTCCAGGTTGCCGGGGGAAGGATCGTTGTGGCCCCAGTATTGTCCATTGGGGACAGACTTTCGCGTCCTGGGATCAACCCATTTGTGGGCCTCAACATGAGTGTCGCTGAAGGCCACGACGCCCGAGCCGTTGTGCAACCAGGAGGGGTAATGGAACAGGATGTCCTGGTCCATATCAACGCCAAATGCGGGCGAACAGATGTTGCCGGGGTTGACATCCATGAAGACGAACCGGCTGCCCGGAGGGATGACGGCCAGGTCGGAGGACTTGAGGTAAATCGGGTACTCGGAAAGGGAGAAACTGAAGGGCTGTTCTGCGAAGCTGAGCGAGCTGACGCCGATGTAGCAGTTCATGGAGTAGCTGCGAATCCTGGGCCAGAGTCTTCCGCCGAAGAGCATGGACGAGCGGTCTTCCGGGCACTTGTAGTTGTCAGGCGATTGCAGGTACGGCGCAAACAGGGCGTACCGGGCATTGAGAAGGTAATTCACGTTGGTGAGGGTCGGCGGGTCCATATGATCCAGTCCCTGCACCCACATGAACGCTCCGCTGGCGCGGGTCTGGTCGGCCCCGTTTCCAACAAGGACCTCCCGGCAATCTCCCGAATACAGCGCCCAGGTCAGCGCCAGTTGTTTCGCGTTGTCCACGCACTGCACGCGCCGGGCGTAGCTCTTGGCCTTGGAAAGCGCGGGCAGCAGCAAGGCCGCCAGGATTGCGATAATCGCAATCACGACCAGCAGTTCGATCAATGTAAATGCTGCCGAAGGACGCTGCCGCCTGGGGGCCTGAGCGGCGGCCTCCAGGGAATCCCACCCCACGCGGCCATTAGGCCGGGCCGGCCTCTGAGGTGGTGTCATGCGCACGCAGGGCCTATACCACGATGCTCCCGGCTTGTAAAGCGCCAGCTCTTGCGCCTGGCAGCCGAGGGCGCAGGACAGAATTCTTCGTTCTTCGTTTCCTTGGTGTACACCATTCGCATGCACCCACTTTTCAGGGCGTGTGAAGCTGTCCTGCGCCCCCGGCTGATTGGCTGCGTTTTTTTCGCTTTACGAAACGGTTTTTTTGCCGATAACCAGCCATGTCGACGGCAGCGGACATTCTAGGCTTAAACCGGAAAACCGGCGTTCCGGCGCGGTGGGCAGCGCATTACCAGCAGCTCTGCGCCGAAAGAGACCGGTTGATGGCTCGAGACTTTTCGACATCGAAAACGACCGCCGTCAAAATGGCTGATCTCACGGACGCCGCAGCCGAGGAGGCCGAACGGAACATGCTCCTGGTGGGTTCGAGCGCGACGCAGGGAACCCTCGTTGAAGTGCTCGAAGCCATTCGACGCATCGAGCGCGGGGCATACGGGGTCTGTGAAGTGACCGGTCAACCCATCGAGTCGAAGAGGCTCAAAGCGATGCCGTGGGTGCGTTGCTCGCTTGCCGGGCAGGCAGAGGTTGAGCGCAGCCGCGCTGAGCCGAAGGTCGCGATACCGTCATAGCAATCCTCATTGGGGGAAGGAGGGTGGCCGGCCAGACTTGATCCCTGCCATCCGTGGTTCCACACCCGTCCAGCTCAAAGCAGCGTCCTGAGCAGGCCATAGACGGCGACACTCACGGCGGCCAGGGCGTCGCCGGCGATGAAGCCGCCGCCCACCAGGGAAGTGGTGCTCATGTCGGCGGGGAGGCCCCCCTGGTTGGGGAGGTTGGGCCGGGACCGGCGCCTGGCCGCGAGCGCGTCGAACAGGGAAGCGGACACGCCGCCGGCGGTCCACCAGACAACTGAAATGAACTCGATAAACCCGCCAAGGGCGAAGGCATAAGGGCTGGGCAGCAAGACGGCGTCCAGGAGAAAAGCCAAGGCCCGCCCGCCCCGAGAGCGGGCGGAGAGGGCCTGGTAACGGGGGCGGCTCTTGAGGAGCTTGCGGGCCAGTTCGATGAGCAGCCCTGAGCCGAGGCCGAGCAAGAGCGCTTTCATCACGTGCGGTTGAGCCGTGGTGATGCCCCGAAGGGCGCCGACCATCTTGAAGGTATAGGCCGATTGCCACTTTTGAGCGCCTGGGAGGTGCGGGTGCGCAAACTGGTCCTGAGCGAGGATGGGATAGGCGGTCATGAACAGTTTTGCAAGCGCCACTGCCAACACCGCGCCGGCGGCGATGCCGATGACCTGGTAACGGAATTGCACGATGCGATTGGTGCCCAGGCGCCAACCGGTCGAGCGGTCCTGCTGCATATCGCCCCCTTCGCTGGTCGCAATGGCCATAACCGACGCGCAGAGCAGACCGACGCCGGGGTCGCGGAGCCCCAGCGCGGCCAGGATAAACACCGTCATCACAAAGGCGCTCGAGATCGGGTTGAAGTCCGAGATGCCCAGGGCGATGCCGTTGACCAGGACAAAAAGAAAGCAGAGCCCGACGGCCACAACGAGATAAAACAGCGGCTGCTGCAGCAGCCGGTTTCCGACCCACACGGTGCCGGCCGCCCAAAACACGACCCAGAACACCAGCCGCACCAGGTTGACGCGCTTCCAATCCTCGACCGCTTTGGGAGGTTCCCGGCCGGGCTGCCGAAGCCGTCGGATGGCCTCAAGCAGGATCATCGCAAGGTCGAGGATGGCGGTGCCCAGTATTGCGCCCAGCGAGATGATGAAGCCGATCTTGCGATAGGGGTCGTTGGGAGAGAGCCAGCCAAGCCTGACCAAGTGGGGGGTCTGCCACCGGCCGATGATGGCGACGACCAGCGGCGGGATGGCAATCCGCGCCCCGACGATAAGGCCCCCGCCGAAGGTGGAAGTGGAAAAGCTTAGGGCGGCCAGGGCGGCGATTCTTGGCGAGGCCAGGGCAAGGGCGTAGCCCGTTGCGATGCTGCCGCCCAGGCGCGCTATCGAACGGCTCAGCAACTGCGGGTCGGTCAGCGCGCGCAAGATGTTGGCGACGGCCAGGCCGGAGGGATAAGTCAGCCGCAGCCGGTCCACCAGGATCGGGGTATAGAGCATGCCGACGCCAACGCCAAACATGCCGATGCACAGAAAGTAGAGGATGAGCCGCCATACGGGCGGCTCGGGCAAGCCCAGCCAGACCATCGCCTGCACCAGCGCGGACATGGCGCACATGCCGGCAACGGAGGCGGCCATGGTCTGCATGTAGTTGGCCCCGTGTTTGCCTTCCGGCCCATAAGGCAGTGTGACGGCACTGCCCAGGATGCCGGCGAGCACCTGGCCGCCGACGAAGAAGCCGATCGAGAAATTCATGAACGCGCCCGAGATTCCACCCAGGGGACCGAGAATCAGAATGGCAACGCAGGACAGCAGGACATGGTAAGCGGGCGAGCCCATCCGCGGGAGGAACCGCCGCAGCTTCGGGAAGGTTGCTTCTCCGCCGCTGGCGGGGGCGCTGGTGGGAGGCTCGATCCTCATGCAGAAACGCTCGAAAGCATCATATTGGCCATATCCACCTTTCGCGTTTTCTCGCGCCCCTCAGCGAGGAAGACCAGGTGCTCATCGCTATAGAGGCCGGGCGGGAAGGCGAACACGCGGCGGTTGACGGGCGTGAGACGATAATCGGCGGCGTTCTCGGTCATGGCATAGAGGCGCCCGTGGCGAGCGCTCACGACCAGCGGGATGAACGCCGGCCCGAAACTGCCGAGGTAACCGCGCCACGAGCCGGGAATGTCCGGCCGGCCTGCGGGCAGGCGTATGAACTTCTGCGGACCCATCGTGAAGCCGATGACCCGGCCGGCCGCATCGCCTTGGATCTCCACGGGCACTGCGTCATTGACTCGGCTGTCAGCCAGCAACCGAGCCTGGCCGACCGGTGTGAGCCTTGTGGGTTGGCCGGAGATGTTGGCGGCCAGCCGCCCGTCCTCAATTCTGAGTTCCGCCCAGAAGCTCTGTGATTCGTAGTCTCCGCAAAATGGGGCCAAGGCGTCCGGGGAGAGCCTCAGCGGGACTGGCGCAGGGGGCGGGTCCTCTGCGCGCTTGACGGCCAGCATGAGGGAAAGGGCCAGCTCCGCCAGTCTCCGGATGCGGCCCGTGACAAGGTCTTCGCTGCCGAGCACCACTGCGCCGAGCGTTGCCTCCGGCAGAAACACCAGCGAGGCCGAATGGCCATAGACCGCCCCGTTGTGGGAGACCATTTTATGCCCGCGGAACTTCCCGGCCACAAACCCCAGGCCGTAGCCTTCGGGCTCGGTGGTCAGTTGGGGGGTGAACATCTCAGCCAGCGACTCGGCCTTGAGAATGCGCGAGCCGGGTCCCTGGCCGCCGGCAGCGAGCAGGCCAAGGAACCGGGCGAGGTCCTCGACCGTCGTGAAGAGGTTGCCGGCAGGGACCGAACCGAGGTTGAACACCGGCGCCTGGCAGCGTCCAAAGCCGCCATGCCCGTCTGCCACACGCATGGCGGCGGTGATGAGTTGTTCGGGCGGGACCTCTTCCAGACTCCAGCTTGAACGGGTCATGCCCAGGGGGCCCAGAATGTGGTCGCGTTGGTATTGGCCGAAGCCGGCGCCCGCGACCCGTTCGACCAGGTGTCCGGCTATGCTGGCTCCCGCATTCGAATAGCGGGTCCTGGTATTGGGCGGGTTGACCAGGACGGTTTGCGAGAGGCTCGAGACGGTGCGGGAGAGGCTGGGCTGAGAAGGGTCGAAGTAGCCGCCTATCGGCGCTTCGCGGGCGATGCCTGAGCGATGGCAGAGAAGCTGGCGAAGCGTGATCGGCGCTGTGTTGGAAAAGGGATTGACCGGCAGCAGCCCCTCTCCGTAACGGTCCGCCGGCGCGTCCAAATCCAGTTTGCCGCCCTCGACGAGCTGCATGACGGCCAGGGCGTTGAAAAGCTTGGAGATGGAACCGCAGCGGAACACGCTCTCACGCCGGGCTTGGCCAAAGCCCGCCGAATAGACACTTTCCCGTCCGTCCACCAGCGCAACGGCGATGCCGCCAATGCCCCAGCCGGCCATCTCTTCGCGCACCGCTTGCTCCAGTGGACCGGCCAGAATGGAGTAGTCGGGGAATTTCAAATCGTTTGGGCCAGGAAACCCCCGTCCACGGTGAGGTCCGCCCCGGTGACAAAGCTGCTGGCGTTGCGGCTGGCCAGGAACACCGCGGCGCCGGCCAACTCGCGTGGTTCGCCGAAGCGGCCCATCGGGGTATGACCCCAAATGGCCCTGGTGCGGGCGCTGGGAGAGCCGTCGTCGTTGAACAGGAGCTTGCGGTTCTGCTCGGCGGGGAAGAAACCCGGCGTGATGGAATTGACGCGCACGCCCTTGGGCGCCCATTCACGGGCCAGGAAACGGGTCAGGTTGAGCACGGCGGCCTTGGAGGCGGAATAAGCGACCACCCTCGAGAGCGGGAGGTGGGCCGTGACGCTGGCAATGTTGATGATGCTGCCGTAGCCCCGCGCGACCATGGCCGGCCCGAATTCCTGGCACGGCAGGAGCACGCCCCCGGCCAGGTTCAACTGGAAATTTGCCTGCCAATCTGCAAGGGCGATCTCTTCGAAGGACCGCTCGGCGGCAACCGTGACCTTCGGGTCGTTGCCGCCGGCGGCGTTGACGAGGATGGCCGGCGCGCCGAAGGATTTCCCGATGGCCTCATGGGCCGCGCGCAGGCTCTCCTTGCTCAGGGCATCGGCTGCGAAAAACGCCGCTTGCCCGCCTTTGGTCTCGATGTTCCTCACTCGACCCTGGCCCCGCTCGGCATTGCGCCCCAGCACGGCCACCTTCGCCCCGGCTTCGCCCAGGCCCTCGGCGATGGCCCCGCCCAGCGCGCCCGTGCCGCCGATGACAACCGCGACTTCGCCCGAAAGGTCGAACAGCTCGATTGATTTCATGCGCCGGATTGTCGGATATATGGGGACGCGGTAAAGGCAATTCTGCCGGGCACGCTCCCGCCCGCCAGAATCTGCCGCCGGTCAAACTGACCTGGTACGAGGGCACGCGACCGCCTCGGCCCGAAGAGATGGGAGACGCCTTTACTTAAGCGGGATTGGGGCGCCCGTCAGATAACCCAGCGAGCGCAGGAAACGGTCGATCTCGACAATGGCCAGGATATTGCCCGGGGCGGGACCAAAGCCGAAAACGGCGAAAGCATGGTCGGCCCCTGGGACTTCGACCAGCCGGCTTTGGTTTCCCATTTCGAGCATCCTCTGATGGAATGCCCGCGCATGGCAGATATCAACGACTGTATCGGCGTCCCCATGAATCAGAAGAGTTGGGGGAGTCCTCCTCGAAATGTGCTGCAACGGCGAGAATTTCTCCGCTGAGCCTCCCAGCCTCTCTCCCCAGCGCGTTGTCAGATCGGTGATGGCACTCAACAAAACCAACACATCGGGCACGCTTTCCTTCCACCCCGCTTCAACTGACACTGTGCCCAGCGCGGCCGCCAGATGTCCTCCGGCCGATTCGCCGACCACCGCAATTCGCTTGGGATCAACTCCCAGCTCCGCGGCGTGGCGTCGCAAATAGGCGATGGCGGCTTGGCAGTCGGACACACAGGCATCTATGTTGTTGGTTCCTCCTGTCAAACGGTACTGCACGCTTGCCCCGACGGCCCCGCGCAGAGCGAAATAGCGGCATTGCGGAAACCATTGGTCTGGGTCTCCTCTGCCCCAGCCGCCTCCGTGAATGAAGACCACAGCCGGCCGCCGGTCGGAAGCCTTCCATTTTCGAGGGTTGACCAGGTAGAGGCGCAGTTGCTCGCTCAGCCCGTTGCTCAGGGCAAACCGTTGGTAAATCCGGAAGCTGTGTGGCAAACCCCGCGTCAATTCCGTGTCTTCCCACAATTCGGACAAGGCGATTGCCCCTGAGGATGTATTCGCGCCCCCGCCCCCGGCCCTCGCCGTGGCACCGAAGAGCAGGGCCAATGCGACGACCATCTGCCCCGTGATTGCGGTGTAGGTTAGCTCCATGGCCTTTTGGGCGAGGATTGTGCGTGAGGAATCGGGGTGGGGCGGGAGCCGCCGCAAAGGCGCGTGGGCGCCAACGCGCACTCAGTTGCCCGGCAAGCGCGTGGAGTGGTCCTGCAACCAAAACACATCCGGGCTGCCTGGCGATGGTGTGATCACAATACAGTTCAGGTTATTGGCATTAAGAATATGCCGATCGTGCCACTTGTGGATTTCGGAATGCCCGTCCGCGAAGGAAAGGCCCCCCGCCCCGCCATGGTAGGTGGCCGGCCAATCCACGATTTGACGCGACGCCGGCGCGGGATAGCCGTGCATGTCCACCACGAAGAAGCCGTCGTTAATGCTCAACGAGTTCTCATCCAAAAGCACGAAGGTCATGGCCGGACCCGGCCTGAGAAAATCTGTCATCTTGCGATAGACCAGCCAGGACTCCGTTGCATCAAAGTCATGGTAGCCGGTGCCGGCGGCGTCGCCGTCGCCGCCCACCCAATTGCTCATGGAATAGCTGCGCGGGCGCGGTACCTCCACCTTATCGGGCGTGATTCCGTATGACCTGTCCGCTGGGCAATGCCAAATCCCCTGCGCCTTCCCGCAATACGGCCACAAAGGGCTCTTCGCTATCGTGTTCGTCCAGTCCCAATTCCCATCCGTCGTCGGGAACTCCGGGAAAATATCCCAAGGCGATCCGGACGGACCGGACCAGACATAAGGCAAGGTAGTGGGTCCCGCGCCGTAGGACCACAACAGCACATCCCTGTTGTCGTCCGAATACATGCGCCAGGCCAGCGTGAGCTGCTTTGAATTGTTCACGCATCCGATGCCTTGGGCTCGGAGCTTGGCTTTGCCTAACGCGGGCAGCAGCATCGCCGCCAGGATGGCGATGATGGCGATCACCACCAACAGTTCGATCAAGGTAAAGCCAGGCCAATGCTTCCGCGCCGGCGTCGATGCGCTCACAAAAGGAATCTGGATCATAGTCGTTCCGGAATCGAAGGAGGGCGGCAAGCGTCTTGCCACCCCCCCTCGGCAGACCCCACTGGTCAGCAGATCACTGGCGGGTTTCGTCATGAGTCCCGGCCAAAGGGGGCGATTCCCGCGTTCATTGGCTTAGGCGATAGAATTGCATGGCCCCGGTCATCGTCGTGGTGAACACATTCATATCGCCCTGCACAGTAGGGACGCCCGCCGGGCTCCACTTCGCCGGCGAGAGGCTGGCCGTCTCTTGCAACATATAGCCCGTTGCCGTCACGGGCCAGGAGATGGCCAGAGTTCTGCCGCTCTGGCTGAACTGCAGCGTCGGGGGCGACGGCGGAGCGGGCAGGCCAATTTGAACGTAATCCCACTGGGCGGTGTAACCCCAGCCAAGGATCGTGGCGTAAGGCCCGTTATTGCCGTAGCCGTTTCCATTCATGTTCCGGGTATAAGCGTTCGTCCCTATGTTTGCGCCATCGACGTACGTTGTGAACTGCATGTTGGTCGTATCCACTTCCACGCGGATGACATGGAAGTCGGTCGACAGATTGGTTACCGGCAAGTCGGCGCTGGAGATAAAGACATTGTCAATGTTGAAAGTCAACTGCTGGGTGTTATTGGTCAGCAACTCCAGCGCGAAGGAGAACTGGCTGTAATAACCGTCGTCGCGCGTGTCCATGTTGACGAAGAAGTTCGCCCCGCTCCATCCGCCGGCCGCATCGCTCGGACTACTGACCACGTCAAGACACCTGCATCGCTCTTGGATGATGAATGGCGTGGCGAAATTATCGTAGGGTCGGGTGTCCACAATCGGGTTCCAGGGAGGAACTGCCAGCCAGCCATTCGTCACCAGGTTAGCCCAAGTGGTCCCGGCGGGAAGGCTGCCGAACCGGTTGATCCAGTCGCCGTACGCGGTTGGATCGGCCCCGGCAACGTTGAATTCCAGGTCCCAGATGAGGTCCATCCCGTTGACGTACGACCCGCTCTGGCCCGAGGCGATGTTGGAAAGCTGCGATACATTGCCAGCCGCGTCCTGCGAGCGAATGGCAAAGTAATAGGTCGTGGTCGGCGTGAGTGAACCCACCTTGAAACTCTGCGTCGTGCCCGCGGGCAGGCCAAAAGTGAAGGCGGTGTCCACCGGCGTGGCGCTTGCCCAGTTGTTGGAGGTGATAGGCTGGGTTGAATAGCGCAAATCATAAGAGGCCACTGGGTTGGTGGCGCCGGGCTCGCCCGGGGCGCTCCACTGCAGGAACAAGTGGGTCGCGCCAAACTGGTTGGGGCCGAGGGCCAGATTGGTCACCGCCGCGGGCGGAGTTGTGTCGGCAGCGGTGAGCATTCCCAGGAACTGGCCGGAGATAGGGTCCGCTCCGCTTTGCGGCGGAGGCTCGGTGTCCAGGGTCCAGGTGACCGCCATGTTCTCTGACGACCTGCCAACCTCTCCTCCCGAACGGCCGGGTTGGTCCTCCGGGGTGCTCTTCTGCAGGGCCTCGAAATAATACTGCTGGCCCGCAACCAGTGGAATGGAAACCGAATTGTAAGTTAGATCATAGCTTCGCGGCGAAACATCATGGTCGCCTTGCGCGATCAACTGAAGATTGGCGGGGTCGGCATTGGTCGAGAGCCAGAGCTCGCCGGCGTAGTTTGCGCTCATGTAGAAGATGTAGCCGGCCGTCCGGTCAGGTACGATGAAACCGCTCAATCTTTCGCCCTCGGGGGTTCCCCCCGTATTGCCGCTGATATACTTGGCATAGGGAATCTCAAAGCTGGAAACGTAGTGAACCTCGTCCGGGCTGTTCGGGTATTTGGGGAATGCCTGCAAATCATAGTCCAGGACTCCTTGCACATTGTACCAGACCTCCAATTTAAGGAAACCGGGACTGAAAACGGCGGCCAGGGTCCGCCCCTGGGCGACGTTGGAGAGCTGCGACACGTTGCCGGCAATGTCCTTCGAGCGCACCGCGAAGTAATAGGTGGTGTTCGGACTCAAGTTGGCGGCCTCAACGGTCTCATTGCTGCCTCCGGGGCTGGGAAGCAGGAGGGTGGTGTCCAGCGGCGTGGCGCCGGCCCAGTTGTTGGAGTTAATGGCCTGGGTGGAATAGCGCACATCATAAGAGGCGGCCGGATTTGTGTTTCCGGGATCGCTCGGCGCGGTCCATGTCAGCCACAGGTAGTTAATATCCACCGCGCTCGGTGAGACCGCCAGGTTAGTCACCGTCGTGGGCGGGACCGTGTCCGTATCCGTGAAGACTCCGAGGAACTGGCCCGATATTGGAGCGGCCCCCCATACGGGCGGCGGCACGGTGTCCACGGTCCACGTGACGGCCATCAAATCCACGTGCTTGCCGTCGGATGCCATATATGCCTCGAAATAGTATTCTTGCCCCGCCTGGAGCGCGACGGCATCGGAGGGCGAGTTCGTCTCGTATGCCTTCGATGGATAATCGCCGTGGACGGTCACTATCTGCTGGAGGTAGGTGGGCTGCGTGAGATCCGTGGCGATCCAGAGTTGGCCGTTGGTGTTGGCGGCCATGTAGAATATGTAGTTGGTCGTTTCGTCCGGAACGATATAACCGCTGACTCTTTCGCCTACCGTGGGGTAACCCACAACCTCGTCAGGCACGTATTTCATCGGAGGACTCTCCAACGCCGTGAGATAGTGAACCTCGTCCGGATTGGCCGGGTAGTTGGTGAATGCAAGCAAATCACTGATCGCGCCCGACGCGATATTGCGATAGACCTCGCATTTAACGAAGCCCGGGCTGAAGGATTGCTGGACCTGCGCCTGGGCAACGCCCAGGCAAGCCGTGAGGAGAATACCCTGAAGGAATACAGAGTGTTGTTTCATATACGTTCGCGTTTTTTTTTGTTACAAACCCATTCAGCACGAAGGCCCGCTTGCGGCCGACCGTGTTCAAGATTTGCAGGGAGCTTACCGGTTCTGCCACCGCCTGTATTGTCGCCAAAATGGTATACAGGAGCAGGGGCCTGCGACGCCGCGGGCCATTTCCTATTTCCTATTGAACTTGGCAACGGCCTGGGCGCGCGAACGGACCTGAAGTTTCTCGTAGATGCGGCGGCTGTAGGTGTGGACCGTGCCGTAACTCACGCCGAGTTTTTCGCCGATTTCTTTGAAAAGATAGCCCTGGGCGACGAGTTCAAGCACCTCACTCTCTCGTTGCGAAAGCTTGTCCACCCCCCGATTGGCGGCGCCGGTTTCCTGGAACGATTGCACTACCTTCCTGGCGATGTGGCTGCTCATCGGCGAACCGCCCTCGTAGATTTCGCGCAGCGCGCCGAGCACTTCGCCAAAGGGGGTCTGTTTGAGCAGATAGCCCGTGGCTCCTGCCCGCAAGGCGCGAAAGACCGCGTCCGCATCCTCATAGACCGTAAGCATCAGGACTTGCGGGCGCGGGCAGACCTCCTTGAGCAAGCGCACACATTCCACGCCGTCAATATCCGGCAGGTTGATGTCCATGACGACAATGTCCGGGTTCAGCGGCGGGATGCCCTTCAGGGCGGCGCCGGTCGTCGAAAAACCGCCCACGAACTCGAAGTCGGGGTCGGTGCCGATCAAACGCGCCAGCGTCGCCAGTAATTCAGCGTCGTCCTCCACAATGGTCACCCGGATTTTTCTGTCGCTCCGCACCGGATGAAATGGGGGCCGATTCTCAGCTTGCATCCGCATATATGAGCCTCACGAGGTCACGTGGGGCAAGTCCCCTGTTTAGTGGACACCGGCTTGCTGGAAACCCGCCGGGGCAGGCCGAAGGCTACCACGGTGCCTTGGCCCGGCGCGCTGTGAATCTGGCACGTCCCGCCTAGCGCGGCCAGCCGTTCTCGAAGGTTTTGAAGGCCGTCTCCCGCCCTTTCGTCCACGTCGGCAGGCAGACCCGCGCCGTTATCCGAGATTTCGAGCGTCAAGCTATCCTCCTCGACGACCAATCGCAGTCGCAGTTCGGTCGGATCGGCGTGTTGGATGGCATTGTGAACAGCTTCCTTGCAGGCCAGGAAGAGGTTGTGCCGCGCGCTGCCGCTCAACGGCCATGCCGGCAGGTTGGGCGGAAAATCCATGCGGCAGCGGAGTCCCGCGGCGCGGGCTTGGTCGGTGGCCATCTTGCCGATATAGGTGACCAGCGCGTCCAAGGTGTCATTCCGAGGATTGACCGCCCACACGATTTCATCCAAGCGGCGCGTGATCTCCCGGGCTGCGGTCTGAATCGCCGTCAAATGGCCCTCGGGGGTGTGGGTCTGCTCAGGTTCACGCCGGCCCAACTCGGTGAGCAGCACAATCCGGGTAAGGGTCGATCCCAGGTCGTCGTGGATATCACGGGCAATGCGCGCCCGTTCGCGGTCCAGGCTCTGCTGGGCCTCGACGAGGGCCAAACGCCGGCGCATCTTGCGGGTTGAAATCCTGTTGGCCACCGCGGTCGCCGCCGCCGCCAGCCCCAGAAGGGCAACCACCCCCGCCGCTTGGCACAAGACAAAAAAGGTGCGGGTTTGATAGAAAAAAGGTTCTTGCACGAATTTCACACAGGCGCCTTCCTCATTCCAAATGCCGTCGCTGTTGCAGGCGGCGGCTTGAAATTCGTAGGCGCCGGGCGGGAGTTTGGGGTAGTGGGCCACCCGGCTCTGACCTACCCGCACCCAGTCGGGGTCCAATCCCAGCAAGCGGTATTTAAACCGCACCTTGTCCGGGGCAATGAAAGTCAGCGCGGCGTAGCTGAGGTCCACACTGCGCGTCCCCGCCGGCACACGGAGGGGCGGCCCGGTTGGCTCGGGCAACAAGGGCGCCGCCTGTTGATTGAGTCTGACGCTCTCCACCACCACCGGAGGAGGCGCCATATTCAAAGGGATGGCGGTGTTTATCGCCACCACGCCGTTCTTGGATGTAAACCACAACTTCCCCTCGGCGTCTCGAGCGGTGCGCTGCCCGCCGGAGCCAAAAAACCCCGGACGCACCCCCTGAGTTCTATCATATTGGACCACGGTGGCTTGGCGGAGGGCGCCGCGCAAACAATCTTCAACCTGCGCCCGGCTGATCCGGAACAGACCTTTGAGGCATCCCAGCCACAGGTTCTCCCGGTCCACCAGCATGCTGTTGATCCCCCCAGTCTCCGCCAACCCGGCCTCTGGGCGAATCACCCGCCACTGGCCCGCCTGGTAGCGGCCAATGGCGACATCGGAGGCCAGCCACAGGGATTGGCCTTCCCATTCCAGGCTGTTGGCGCGGCTGCCTGGAAAACTGGCGTCAAACCGAAGCCACGGACTGAGTTGTCCCGACCACCGGCTCACTCCTTGGGTCGTGCCGATCAACAGCCCTCCCCCGGCGTTGGTCGCCACGGTGGTAATCTCCATCAAAGGCCAACTGTCAACCCGCTTGGGTTCCCGCCCCCTTTGGCATTGCCAAAGACCGGCGCCCGTGATCACCCATACCCCTTGACCATCGGCGCAAAACCGCATGTCCCCATTGATGTCCTGGACGATCTCCTCTTGTCCTTTCCGGAATCGATGGCACTGGTGATCGATGGACAACCACAGCTCCCCGGCAGGGAACTCGATCAGGTTCTCCGCTTCCATGTTTCCGCTGATTCCAATGTGTTCCCAAGCATGCTCCCGGTACAAGAAAAGGCCGCGCACATAAACCGACGCCCAGAGCCCGCTCGGTCCCATGCACAGGGTGTTCATGGGCCCGAGCCCGTCCGTCGGCCCGTAATACTCGAAAGGATTATCCCGCACGCGATACAAACCGTCGGCGGTCCCTGCCCAGAGGCTTCCTTCGTGGTCGCAGATCAGACAAAAAATGTAAGCGCTCTTCAAGTCCTGCTCCTGCACCGGATACACCCTGCGGCCCTGGACACAACACAGACCCGAGTAGGTGCCTATCCAGAGGTTGGATTTCAAGTCCTCACAGATCGCCGCAACCCCCGTCGAGGTGAAGCCTTGCGCTTGCGAGTAGCGCACAATCTCTCCCGAGGGCGTAACCTGAATCAGCGCTGCTTCGCCCTCGCCGCCTAGCCATAAACTCCCGTCGCGGCTCGGGCAGACCGCGCGCAGGGCGCCGGCAACGGGGTAAGGCTGATCAAACGCGTCGTTGCGGCAGCGCACCAGGCCATTGCCCGTGGCCAGCCAGATCGTCCCTTGCTTGTCCGCGGCCATGCCGCAGATCGTCCCATATTGATTGGTAAGCGAACGGAAATCTTTAACCCGGCCTTCGGGAGTGCGAACCAGCAATCCTTGTCCGCCGATCCAAAGGTTCTCCTGCGGGTCCTCATACAAAGGTATGGTTCTGCCCGCCCGCGCGTCGGCAACAGGCAGGTCCAGGTCCATCGACGTGGCCCTTCCATGCTCCCAAAGCAGCAAGCCGCCTTTGTCCAGCGTTTTGGAGACCCACAGCCGGCCGTTCTTTCCCGGCGCCACGCAGGTTCCCCGGTCCTCGAGACCACACCCCGGCTTTATCGCCGCCACAAACTCCTTCCCGTTAAATCGAACGAGGCTGTTGGAGGCGCCGATGGTGCCAGCCCAGATATACCCATCCCCTGTCTGGGCCACCGAAACAACGTTGTTATTCGGCAAACCATCGAACGTCTGCCAGAAATCGCATTGAGCGTGGCGCAGCGGTTCGACCGGCGGCCCTGCCCCCATGAACCGGCAGAAGAAAATCAACCCCAAGCTCAAAACCGCGTATTTCACCCAATGGCCGCTGGCTCTCCTTCCGAGCCATCGCTCCCGCCTGGATGGCTTTGCGACCGTCATAGGCTCCCTTTCTTGCCGCCTGTTCGCTCCTTTGGCAAGCTGCCCTCAACCGCGCTGAACTCCCCCACCTGCGCGGACCACGGCGGCATCTCGACTTTGATTTTGAACAACCCCGCCTTGTCAAATTCACCCCAATTGCCCGACCGCGTGTAAAAGCGGTTCACATCCAGGCCCGTTGCTCGCCGCAGGTCGAACTCGCCGCGAATCACGCGCGTCTCGCTCGCAAGATTGAATACATTGGCCACGAAGGCGTTTTCTTCAGGCAGGACGTGCAGGTGGATTTCCTCGTTGATTCCGTAAAAGTCACCGCGCTTGAAAAAACGCTCCAGTTTCCGGTATCGCTTCATTTCCCGCATCTGCAAGTCCGCCAGGATCGGATTGGGATGGGTCCCGCCGATGCCCAGATGACGGCAGGTCGAGGCGTACCACCACAACACCAGCGCGTGCTCGTTATCCTCGCGCAAGTCCACGTGCAGGTAGGCCGGCACGTTGCAGCCCATGTCGTAGTAGAACAAAGCCCGGGCCGCCCCAGTCCGCAGGTCATGCATGGGCTGCCACATCAGTTCAAAGCCCCACTTCTCATCGAAGCTGCCGGGCAGGCCGTACTTGTAATAGACCGGAGTGAAGCTGGCCGGGCTGCCGCCGCCGATCGGGTCATGCATTTCGATCAGCACCTTGGGATACTTGGCGTGGACTCGTTGCGCCAGACCCGCAACCGCTTCGACCTGATCCTCCTCACGGTAAGGCACCGGGTGGCCGTGTTCCCGATTCCAGCATCCGCCCTGGTACCAGTCGCCGTCGAACATCAGGAACACCACGCCCTCGGCGCAGTTGTCCAGCATCCGATTCAGGGCCAGGTCCAGATACTGCCGGGAGCCGGCGCAAATCGACCCCGCTATGATTCTTCCATCCGCGTCCTTCCGGAACGACGACTGCGGATAAGACGACACTCCGGGATTGTTCGTCCGGTAAAGCGGGTCAGACATCCAGGAAGCCAGCGGACAGTGCAGTGACACGCCCAGGCCGTAATCGCCCTTGATGCGGCCAATGAAATCGCGGCGCGGCCCCAGCCATTGCTCACCCCAGATCAACGTTCCGAAATTGGAATCCCAGCCGGGGTCCAGGTAGAGGGCTTGGCAACTGTAGTCGCGGGCCTTGGCGGCCTCCTTTTCCATCATCGCCCTGGTGTAGAGCACCGCCCGGGTATCATCGAGGTTGCCCACAGGCTTGCCCGGTGTTCCCACCGCCCAGAATGGGCTGTCATACAATTCATTCCAGTGAACGGGGGGATTGTAATTCGCGGGAAACCTGCACCCTCGTTCATCCAGGAACGCCCGCAACGCGTAGAGCCCGTCAATATAGCCGCCCTTTACGGTCTGGTAACGGTTAAGCCCCAGACTGATCGATCGGCCAGGCTCAATCTCCAACAGGCAGGACGGCCTGCCCTCGACCATGCAGGCCCCGCCGAATCGAAGGGCAACCTCCTCCGGTTCAACCACCGTCGAAATCACGCTGAATTCCAGCGAAGCCTGGTTGAACTTGAACACACAAAAACTCGAGTCCCGGTGGGTCCACGCCCAGCCCTCCGAGCTCCTATGCCGGGAGGGCACATAACCGCTGAAGCCCTTGTCGTCCTGCCACTTTTCGGCTGCATTGAGGCGCTGAACACCGCCTGGCTGCGCCAACAACTGCTTCAAGCTGTAGTCGCAGACTTCGCCATCGGTGTCCGTGGGGCGTCTTCTGAAGGGCAGCGCCACCACGCGGTCTTCCGTCAAATCGGCCGGGACCCGGCCCGTCTTGCTCGCGACGCGCCGCCGCAGACCGACCTCAAACTCCTCGAGCCGAATCGCATCGCCGGAAGAATTGGCCACGGTGATCGCCTCCTCCATGTAATTCTTGTCCGCAGGCAGAATGAACCGCTGTTCCAAATCGAGGCCCGCCAGTCTGCCGCGAATCGTCAACGCCTCGCCCTTCACGGCCACCGAAACCGCCTTGAGGCCGCGATAGAGCAAGGCCCCGTCGCTGACGGTTCGATGGGCATTATGGATCAGCCCGTCCGCCACAACGATACCCATCCTCTGGTCATGCAAAGCCAGGGTCAGCCCGCCGGCCCCGCTTTCCACCTCCAGGCGATAGGCGGCGTTCGTTAGCACTTCGCCGAAAACGGGGCAGCCCCCGAGGGCGACCAGCACGAACATCAAGTTTCCGCAATGCCGCATATAGTGAGTCCGAACGCTCGCTCACGAAAGAGGCAAGCCGCCGCCCCTCCGAGTCCGCCGATGGATGAGTTCATGGCCCGGAGATTACAATGACGAGGCAAGCAAGCCAAGCGCTCACCGCAGAGAACGCAGAGACCGCAAAGAAACGCGTCGGTGTTTTCGAGTCTTTGCGCTCTTTGCCCCGCAATAGCCGAGAGTGCCCGCAGACTGCGAAGATTTTTCAACCACGGATTACGGGTATGTGGCACGGATAGAAGAAATCCGTGTTGATCCGTGAAACCCTGGACCAGGCCGGAAGAGGACGGCGGAATCTTGCGCATTGCGGCTGATTTCGTCACACTTCTCGAAATGACCAACGGACCTGAGTGAAAATCACGAAGATCAAATGCGCGGGGCTGCGCGGGGCGACACCCCAGGGCGGCTGGAGCAACGAGTTGCGGCCGGAGGATTGCGTTCAAACCTTGGTGGCCGTCCACACGGACGAGGGGCTGATCGGGGTGGGCAGCACCTTTACGAACGACGAACTGGTGCGGGCGGCGTTGGCGGTGCTGGCGCCGCTCTGCCAGGGGGAGAATGCGCTCGAGCCGGAGCGGGTGAGCGAGAAGCTGCACCAAAACACGTTCTGGCTGGGCCGGGGCGGCTCGCTCACCCATGCGATTAGCGGCATTGACATCGCCCTCTGGGACTTGCTGGGCCAAGCGACCCGACAGCCGGTCGGACGACTGCTGGGGGGACGGTATCGCGAACGTGTTCGCCCGTACGCCTCGCTGCTGATGGAGGAGCCCCGGGCGGTGGCGGAGCATCTGAGGGCTGTCAAGGCGCAGGGCTTTGGCGCGTTCAAGATCGGCTGGGGGCCCTTTGGCCGGCAAAACCAGGCGCTGGATGAGGCCATCGTGCGCGCGGCCCGCGAGGCGGTGGGCGCCGACTCGTTGCTGATGGTGGATGCCGGCGCCAGCGACGCCTTTTGGCCGAAAGGCTACAAATGGGCGGCGCGCACGGCCGAAATGCTCGAGGATTACGGCGTGGCGTGGTTCGAGGAGGCCCTGCCGCCCGATGCGCTCGAGGACTACGTGCAATTGCGCCGCCGCGCCCCGCTGCCCATCGCCGCGGGCGAAGTGCTGACGCGCCGGCAGAGCTTCCAGCCCTGGCTCGAGCGGGGCGCCTTGGACATCGTGCAACCCGATGTGACCAAGGCAGGCGGCATCAGCGAGGTGCGGCGGATTGCCTGGATGGCCAAGGACAACGGCGTGAGGTTCATTCCGCACGGCTGGAACACTGCCATTGGCCTGGCAGCCGATTTGCAGCTCGCCTCGGCCTTCCCCGACACTGACCTGGTGGAGTATCTGACCGGGTCGCATTTTATCGATGACATCGTCGCCGAGGCCTGGCATTTGGACGCTGAGGGGATGTTGCCGATTCCGGACCGGCCGGGTTTGGGGGTGTCACTGAACCGGGAAGCACTGGCCAAATACACTCGAGGCGAGAAGCTGCTCGAGTAGCGGGCCTTTCCGGGCAGTGCCGGCGGGCAGCCGCCGGCACTACCCCTGGAGTTTGGACCTCTTGCGGCACCGCGAAGCGGTGATTTGAAGGTAGCCGTGGGGCTTCAGCCCACGGAATCAGCGGCCCGTAGCCGTCGCGTCGCGCCAGCGACGCTTGCCCCCCCCCGGCTTGCCTTGTCAATCCTCCTGCATGTCCAGCCGCAGCCAGGGCTCGCGGCCTTTGGTGCTGAAGACAACGTGGTAGTGGAGACTGGTGAAGGTATCGGCCATAGTGTAATTGACGCGGTTGGGTTGCGTGAACGCGCT